>Ga0065165_1000043_pt1 | contig 203850 bp, 146 predicted proteins | sample AraplaMF_Cvi_mMF_FD_63813 | JGI IMG/M metagenome (GOLD analysis project Ga0065165, IMG submission 63813) | Arabidopsis root microbial communities from the University of North Carolina, USA - plate scrape MF_Cvi_mMF (version 2) (version 3) | ecosystem: Host-associated > Plants > Roots >...
GGTCAGGATGACTCCTTTGCGTAACGGGTGCTTCATTTGGGAGGCAGATTCTTTGGTGCCGATGTTTTCGTTTTCGAATACGGAGACCTTTCCGGATACCACTTCAACCTGCATTTGGCGCTCTTTTTTTCCTTTTTTTACCGAGAAACTGGTTCCGAGCACGCGCGTCACGAGCTTTCCGCTGTACACAAAAAACGGGCGGAGGCTGTCTTTGGTAACATTAAAAAAAGCGTCGCCTTCGAGCTGAACTTCGCGCTTCGAGGCTGAAAACTGACGGGCGTAAGTGAGCCCGGCTCCGGGAGCGAGGGTTACTTCACTGCTATCGCCGAGTTTGACAAGCATCGGCCGGGTGGTGTTATTAGTGGTGGAAACAGGGCCTTCCCGATTTGCTTCGAGCAACCACAGCGAGACAATTAATACTGCCGCAACTGACGCAAAAATGCGCACCACGACGGGCGACAGGCGCGGCAAAAATGCGCTGATCCTTCCGGCCGTTTTTCTTTCCTGCTGAATAGCGCTCCACATCCGCGCTTTCAGGACCGATTTTTCGCTATCCGAGAGTTCGGTTTGCGGTGCGCCGCTTTGTACCTGGTCGTACCAGGCATGGATGCGGTCTCTTTCCGCAGGAGTGCATTTGCCCTGGCGGTACTTTAAAAGCAAGTTTTCAATTTCGTCGTAGCTCATAGGTTCAGGGGTGGGTGGGCGGCTCAGGATGCTTTTTGTCTGATCCAATCCCTAAACCGTATTGATCACGGATGATCCCTGAATGTTTTTAAAATAACTGGGAAAATTTATGTATAATGAAGGCTATGAGCCGAAACTTCCTTTAAAAATACAACACCTTTGGAGGTGGAGGTCAGGAGAAAATGCTAAGAAGGAGCAGCAGAAGGGTTTCGCTAAGGTACTCGCGGACCGCCCTGGAAGCCTTCCCCAGGTGGTACTCGACCGTCTTTTCCGACAAGTTCATGAATTCCGCGATCTGGGCAACGGTCCAGCTTTCGACCCGGCTCAATTTGAACATTTCGCGGGTTTTGGCGGGCAACGGTTTGAGGCCTTCGTCGATGTTGCGAAGCAACTCGTTGTAGGCGACCTCGTCTTCGGTATTATGTTCGTGTTGGCCTGCAAATGCCTGATAGTAGGCCAGATACCGGCTTCGCGGCCCGGCCTTCCGGATGTGGTCTATAACCTCGAACCGCACGGCGGAAAAAAGGTAGTAGTTCAGCGTAGTGGTGCGGAGGTTCGCACGCTCGTTCCAGAGGCGGGTGAAAATGTCCTGCACGATCTCTTCCGCAACATGTCGCTGCCCGATTTTGTGAAATGCGGCCTTGTACATCGGATACCAGTACTCGTCGTAAACAGCGGTAAACGCCCATTCCTGACCGGCGCATAAAGCTTCCAGCAATTGCTGGTCAGTAACCCGTCCGCTATCCGACATTTCAGTGAAGAGGTGTCAAGTTTACATTTTTGACAAAGTTATATTTTTTGGTTTGATATTCACATTTTATCTCTGCCAGGTTAGCGATCATCCCAGGTAGGGGCCTCCCGGCACGCCCCATCCCCATTTAGGCATCGGTTCGTCGGGGTTCATTTGCAGGTCGTCGCTGTTTGAGTTGATAACCGCGATCCGCGTGCCCCATTCGATGTAGGCGACAAATGCGGAACGGAATTCGGGATCGTCGGGGAGCTTGATTTCATCGGCTGTCTCCAGGAGCAACGAAACCCAGCGCTGCCGGTGTTGTTCGGTAAGATGTTTGGCCAAATGCTTTTGGACCATTTTAAAATGACTGCCTTCCGAGGTGCTGTACCATTCCGGCCCACCCAGTACTTCGGCGAGGAAATGCGCCACGTGCACCTGATGATCGGGTGACATATGTTTGAAGACCGGTTCCAGAACCGGGTCTTTCAGGACCTTTTGATAGAATAGGCGGGTCAGTTTTTCAAAAACAGGCATTCCGCCGGCCCAGTCGAATAATGTGGGGATTGATGAGGTATTTGGAGTCATGGCAAATGATTGGGAAGTATTGTTTTACTTAGATAGGAACTACCGGGTGTGTCAGGATCATGTCATAGCGGTCGAGGCCCGGTGCGTAGAAATCTTTGGTGATCCTTTCCGATGCCCTTCCGATGAAACTCCCGGGCCACCATACCCCACACAAGTCCGGCAATGCCAGGCTGTTTATCGGGAAAGTAAAATCCCGCGCAAGCCGCTATTTGATCCTCTATTTCAACCACATAATAGAAAACAGGTTCTTCTTTATTTGAATTCGAAAGGCTGTTGAGCAAATCCTGAAACTCAGCCTTTTCATGATCGGCAAAAAACTCGGGATGATTGCCTTCGAAAGCCCGGATACACCCGGAATAATCGGAAGCCTGGTAAGGACGGATGGTCATTTCAGTGGTAACGGAACGTTTTGCTTCCAAAGGTATCAATTTTCCGTTCGCAGCGGGCGGTCCTTCCCAATACGAACTACTTTAAGATTTGCGGCGGCTCCGATAGCCTTTGTCGATGTTCAGCGTTTCGATGATATCCGACGGGCATTCGCTGTGCGAAGCGATTTCAAACAATATCCGACCTTCTGCGAGCGAATAGGGGCTACTTTATAGAAATAAAATTGCCGCAAGAAACGGGTTTGCAGGGGATAAAATATTGGACTGTTTTGAAGAAAAAACAAACCAGAAAATGCATCACATCAGCAACCCGTCCATTCTGTATTTTGGTACGCCCGTCGTGTTGGTAGGCACCACCAACGACGACGATACCTTTAACCTTGCACCCATTTCATCGGCGTTCTGGCTTGGCTATCGTTGTATGATCGGCATTGCGGCCCATTCAAAAACAACGGAAAACATCCTGCGGACGAAGGAATGCGTACTTAACCTTCCGTCGGTGGATCAGGTAGGGGCGGTCGACAGGCTTGCGCTCGTGACGGGAAGCAACCCTGTGCCTGCGGGGAAGGTGTTGAAGGGTTACGAGCATGAAGCGGATAAGTTCGGCAGGGCCGGGCTGACCCCCATCGCATCTACGATCGTGAAGGCCCCGCGGGTTTTGGAATGTCCTGTACACCTGGAAGCCGCGTATGTGGCGATTCATCCTTTTGCAGCCGAAACGGGGATCGGGAACATTCGGAGCGTGACACTGGAATTGAAAATTCTCCGGGTTCATTTAGACGAGTCCATCGTTTCCGACCAGAATTCCAATCATGTTGATCCCGATAAATGGCGGCCGCTTATGATGAGCTTTCAGCAGTTTTACGGCCTGGGAGCACAGGTACATCCCTCCAAGCTGGCGTCCGTTCCGGAGCAGCTGTATCGGACCAATGATACCGAATCGGCTTTGGCGGCAGGAATAATGAGTTAACGGATGTTTCTAGCTGTTCTTTTGTCCCCGTTTTGAAATGCCGGTCGTCATGAGGATAAAAAATCATCACAAAATGAAAAGGGCATTACACATTACTTCCAGTGCGCGGGGCGCGCAGTCGTATAGCCGGGGCCTGAGCGCGGCAATCATCAAAAAGTTAACCGACAGAAAGGAGATCGGCCTGGTCACAGAGCGGGACCTGACCCGAATGCCACCGCCGTTTCTGGACGAAAAGCTCATCGCGGAGTTCTATAAGCCTGCCGATGCGATATCGGACGAAGGGAGGCATCTGCTGCGTTATGCCGATGCGATTTTCAGCGAAATCGATGAGGCGGATATCATCGTCATCAGCACGCCGATGCATAACCTGGGCATTTCTGCACCTTTAAAGGCCTGGCTCGATCAGCTGGTGCGGGCAGGGCTTACTTACCGGTTCAACGAAGATGGTTCAAGAACAGGCTGCTTTCGGAACAAGAAGGTGTACCTGGCGATAGCGTCGGGCGGAAGGCAGGCGTTCTGGCCGGAGGGCCACGAGTTTATAGAATCCTATGTGAAAGCGGTACTGGGTGCTTACACCGGCATTACGGACGTTTCGACTTACCGGGTAGAAGGTACCGCGATGGGAATGCCCGAAATCGACTATGGCGAAATTTTGCAAGACCTTTAATTTCAGAGCGCTTTTTATATATTTGACATTATTTTTAATGAGTCCAAATAATAAAAAGCAAATGAGTAAATTTTTAGCATTGATTTTCTGCACATTATCGGTACAAGCGCTTGCCCAGACAGGTACCATCAGGGGCACCGTCACTACTTCCGATGGCAAACCGGCGGAGTTTGTCAATATCAGTCTTGGCAAAACCGCAAGGGGCGCCGTGGTGAATGAAGCGGGGAATTACGTCCTGAACAAGGTTACCGCGGGAACCCACACAGTGACCGCCAGCTTTACAGGCCTCGTTGCGCAAACCAGAACTGTGACCGTCGAGGCCGGGCAGACGAGTTCGGTGGATTTTACATTGGCTGAGGACAACCGCCAGTTGCAGGAGGTAGTCGTCCGGGACGATAGCCGGTTGACGAACAAGGAAACCGACTATGTGGCGCGTATGCCTTTGAAAAACCTGGAAAATCCGCAGGTCTATAACGTAGTAGGCAAAGACCTGATGAAAGAACAAATGCTGACAGACGTGAAGGATGTCTTTCGTACCGCACCGGGAGTGGCCCCTACCGAATATGTCACCGGAAGCTTTGCGGTGGTATTCAGGGGGTTCACCAATTTCGACTACGCCCGGAACGGGATGGCGACTTCCGTTTACCGAACGGGGACCGAAATCGCCAATCTGGAACGCATTGAGATGATCAAAGGACCGTCGGGTACACTTTTCGGTTCGCAGGTTTCCACTTTCGGCGGGGCTATGAACCTTGTTACCAAAAAGCCCTACGCGGGTTTTGGCGGCGAAGTGGCTTACAGCATGGGGAGTTTTGACCTGAGCAGGGCTACGGTCGATATCAACACCCCGCTGAATAAGGAGAAAACGGTATTGCTCAGGTTCAATGCGGTGCAGCACCAGCAGAACAGCTCCAGCGAATACGGTAAAAACAAGCGATTTGTCATCGCACCCAGCCTGTCCTACCAGGCCAGCGAACGCCTTTCCTTCCTCTTCGATTTCGAGTATTTCAAAAGCAATGCCACCCGTTTGGCCTACACGCTGCTTTTTGCAGACGAAGTGCCATTCAAATCGGCCAAAGATATTCCGCTTGGTTTTAATCAATCGTTTTTTGAAAACGACCTGCTGAGCGATGCGCAGGCTACCAAATACTTCGGGCAGGCCAGGTATCAGATCAGTGAAAACTGGACGTCGACCACGGGCGTTTCCCACGTAAACGAGTTCCTGAACCATAGTTACCAGCCGTATGTGAACTGGATCAGTGCTGACACTGCCGTCACGAGTGTCAGGCATTTTGGCCCAAGGGAAAGGACTTATGCCAATGTGCAGCAGAATTTCAACGGTAGCTTCCACACGGGCAGGTTTCAGCATAAACTGCTGCTAGGCGCCAGTTATGAGTACAACGACGAGTCGGTCACGTACAGGATTGTCCCGCTGGACAAGATAGCCGTTCGCGGCCCTTTTGAAAAAGCGGGCCTGAGCAGGGTCAACAGCATTCTGGGGAATCCTTCGACGCCCACCTCGCGCGACGCGTACGGAGGTAACGCGCTGGGGGTCTATGTTTCCGATGTGATCAGCTGGACAGACCGCCTCTCGACCATGCTGAGCTTGCGCTACGACCGTTTTGAGCAGAAGTATGAAGGCGCGTTTGTGCAGCCGTCGCTTTCGCCGAAGCTCGGTATTGTTTATCAGGTGGTGAAAGACCGGGTATCACTGTTCGGTAATTTTATGAACGGCTTCCGTAACCAGGGGCCGGTTGAGCAGCCCAACGGCAGCCTTTTTAAGCCGAAACCGGTGTTTGCCAATCAGCTGGAAGGTGGTGTGAAAGCAGAATTGCCCGGGGGCCGGTTAGGCGGGAGCGTTAGCTATTACTACATTAATATCGACAATGCCCTGCGTACCGACGATGCGCAATACAGTTTTCAGGATGGCCAGCAGGTGAGCAAAGGGATCGAAGTTGAGCTTACCGCCAATCCGATACAGGGGCTTAACCTGATCGCAGGCTATGGTTTTAATGAAAACAGGTATGTCAAAGCCGACGCCTATGAAGGTAAGCTGGCGACACAGGCACCGCAGCATATCGCCAACTACTGGCTGAGCTACCGCTTGCCTTTCCTGGTTCTCAAAGGGGTCGGTCTGGGTTTCGGTGGAAATTATGTGAGCGAATCGTATTTGAATTCGAGCAACACCTATGCGATTCCGGCGTATCATGCTATGAATGCGACGGTATTTTATCAGAGGGATAAGTGGAAGCTTGGCCTGAAACTGAACAACCTTTCCAATGTCAGGTATTGGGACTCCGTCGGAAATCCCCAGTTTACCAGGAATTTTGTTGCCACTTTTTCTTTCAGGTTTTGAAGGCATTTTGTTGATACCCAGATCGGTAAAAAAGAGGCCGGCTGCTATTCCACTTTCGGGATACCAGCCGGCCTTTTGATTTGCTTATCGAAATGAATTTTTTCTACAATTTTTCAGTACGAATTGTGTAGATTTTTGCTGACTTTTCGCTCATGATCTGTCCATCAACTTACTGGAAAACAGGGGTAAATTGTACAAAACGCATTACGCTTTTGTATCTCCCGGTATCATTGTAAAAAGAGAAACCTATCTGAAAGCGATGAACAACCCATGTAGCCTGCTGTTACCCTGTTTACAGTGTAGGATTATTCTGATTTTTATTGTTTTGACCGCTGGCTTCACGGGATGCCGGAAGGCGGAGAAAAGTGGGCACGACGTTCAATTGAAAGCCTGGATTGACAGCCTTGACCGGACCTCGCGGATCACCGGCAGCCGGGAAGCGATCGCCAGTCTCGATTCGTTCATGGTCGCGCTCCCTCAAAAGAACATTCACGACAGCATTCTCTATTTCAAATTCATGAAGGTGCTGAGCCACCGCGATTCCACGATGGACGCTGCCGCGCTCGCCTATACCGACAGCCTGCTCGGTCTCTTCGTATCCACGCGCGTCCGCGAGCAAAACCCGATCGACTATTCGAAGGCTTTGCTGTTAAAAGGAGATGATTTGCTGAAACAGAAGGAGTATTACCAAGCCTACCGCAACTATTACAAAGGCAAGTCATTTCTGCTGTCGATGGGAGAGATATGCGAATGCGCGCGGTACAGCAGCAGGATCGCCAATATTTCGTTCAAGGAGGAGAACTATTATCAGGCCATTGAATACTGGAAGCACGAGTTGGAGGAATTGGCGCAATGCAGGGAGCCTGAGAATTTTCAGTTGGAATTTATTGAAAAACAGGGCAGTATGCGTAATATCGGCATCGCGTATATGCTGATTAATGAACCCGGAAAGGCGCTCGATTACTTTAACCAGGCCGACAGGTTTATCGCCGGGAATGCCGGGCGGTTTCCTAAAGAGCAGAATTTCATCCGGTTTGCGCGGATCGTCATTTTGAGGAACAAGGCGGAAGCCTATGCATTGAAAGGCGATAACCGCACCGCGGAGCGATTGATTAAAAAATGCCTCGAACACGATCCGAACATCGACTGGTCTATCGACGTCGAGCGGGAGTCGCGCCAAATATTGGCGCAAATTTACATTGATTCGAAAGCGTATGACAAGGCGCAGGCCCAGCTGGATTCGCTGAGGCGCTTGCCCGGTGCTGCCAGTAGCCCGGCCGCGAACAGTTTGTACCGGACTATGCAGGCCTCTATTTTCTACGGCCGCGGCGATTTTCAAGAAGCGGGGAAACTATTCCTGGCCAATGTGGAAGCGGAGCGGAACGGGAAGCTGAAAAGAAATGCGCAAAGTAAAAATAACGTCGGGCATTTGCTGCAACAGGTTCAGCGTGAGCATGAGATAGAGCTGGCTGCTCAAAAGGACGAACGGGAAGATTTGATCCTCCAATTTTCGGTACTGCTCACTTTTGCGATGGCCGTTATTGTGTACCTGATCTGGCGAAACACCCGGAAGACCATAGCAAACCTGCGTGCGGTAACCAAACTGAATGGCGTGATCACGCAAAGCAATATCGCATTGCAGGACACTGTCAATGCATTGGAAGAGTCGGAGGTGGAAAAGGAAAAAATGCTGCGGATCGTCGCGCACGATTTGCGGAACCCGATCGCCGCGATGATTTCCGGCGCGGATGTACTCTTTTGGGATCAGTCCCCGTCGGAAGAGCAGGCCATGCTCGTGAACGCGATCCAGCAGTCGGGACAACTGGCATTCGGGCTGATCGGGCAGATATTGCAATCGGGGCCGGATAAGAAGCGGATCAGCAAAAGCGAGGAAGACCTGGCGGAAATTGTGCAATCCTGTATCGACATGCTGAGCTACAAGGGAAAGGAAAAACGGCAGACGATCCACTACGATTACGAGAAAGCGATGGTGCCCGTCGACCGGGAAAAGATATGGCGCGTGTTTTCCAATCTGCTGAGCAATGCCGTTAAATTTTCGCCGCAGGAAAGTGCCATTAATGTGAATTTGAAAAAGAGTTCGAACCTGACGTTGCTCAGCGTTCAGGATCACGGCATCGGGATTCCGGATGATCTCAAAGGGCACATCTTTCTTTCGACCAATGATGCCAGGAGGGTGGGGACGGCCGGCGAACAGTCGTTCGGGATCGGGCTTTCCATTTGCAAGCAAATCGTGGAAGCGCACGGCGGTAAGATCTGGTTCGAATCCGTAAGCGGCATTGGGACCACGTTTTTTGTGGAATTGCCGGATTGACCGCTTAATAATACGTTTCCCATTCTTTTAAAAATAATAGTCTTTCAAGGGTAGGTTATGTAACTATTTGCTTTCTACATATAGAATTACTTCGAAGTAGCTTTTTGGCGCCCCACTAAATTCCTTTCAGATTGCCTTTTTCAATGAACCGTCGCATCTGCGGTGGTTTGGAAATGTATTGCCTACCTGTTTCACAAAATTTATCATCATGGACGAAAAACAACTCAGAAAATCTTTTATGGATCCGATCCTGGAATGGGCCAGGGCCAATCAGAAACCCAAAGAACCTCGTCTCAAAGGTTTGGCCAAAGGGCTGACAGACAGTTCGGCAGCCAAAGACGCGGCGGTCGAAACCGCGGCGGCCGGTGCCGCGGCGGCCGGTGCCGTCGCCGAGCCTGAGGAAATGCCGTTTGTAGTGCCGCAGCAGTTTACAGGAAAAGACTACATCACCATGCTCCTGCACGTCGATGCGGAGATCGAACACGGGCTGATGCTGCAATATCTGTATTCGGCTTACAGCATTGGCGGGCCGCAAATCCCCGAAATATACCGCGAGCGGGTACATAACTGGAAGAATATCGTGTTGGGTATCGCCAAGGAAGAAATGGGACATTTTATATCCGTCCAGAACGTATTGAAGATCATCGGGGCGCCGCTGAACTTCGGTCGCGAGAGCTACCCCTGGGATGTGCCCTTCTATCCGTTCCCCTTCACATTGGAAAAATTCACACTCCGGTCGCTGGCCAAGTACGTATATGCCGAGGCGCCAGCGGAATGGCTGAGCAGCGACGATCCCGTGGCGAAGGAAATCAATGAGACCGTGCACGCACAAGCTTCGGACCCGCACACGGTGGGAGCGCTTTTCAAGGTTTTGCTGCAACTAATCCAGGACCCGGAGGTGATCCCGGACGATGCGTTTCAGCCTGGGACTTATCCATATCAGGCCAAATTCGACGAATGGGGCCGGGGTTATACCGGCGGCGACAGGGGAAGCGTGAAGGGGAACCGGTTCACCAAAAGCCCCGATGTACTGGTGGCGCCGCTGCTCTCACGCGATGATGCCTACAATGCCCTAGAACAGATCGCCGAGCAAGGCGAGGGGGATGAGCTCGATAACGACACGCCTTCGCATTTCGAGCGCTTTTTATTCATCTACAATGATTTCAAAGCCATTCTGAAAGAAACGGGCGGCAAATTCGATCCCGCTTACAACGTTGCGACCAATCCGTTCGCGGGTGATCCCGATCATGCGGGCACGGCCTCGAACGAACCCGCCGATGAAATGGAACAGAACGAGATCACCAGCGAGGAAGGTATTTTGTGGGCCAACCTGTTCGATATCCGGTACAGGCTGCTGCTCAACTTTCTTGCCCATAGTTTTCTGCTCGATAACGGCAATAACAATGTCGGGTCTTTCACGCCGCGGGGCCTGATCATCAACTCCACTTTCGGGGAAATGTACAATTTGCGGAGCCTCGCCACCATCCTGGTACAAACACCGCTCTCCAAGAAAAGCAAACTGATGGCCGGTCCACCGTTCACGTCGCCGTACAGCTTCGACCTGCCTTTCGGGGAGCATAACCGATGGCGCCTGCACCGCGATCTGCTCCTTGCGTCGGATAATCTCATCGAAAGCCTGAAAGCACTGAAACAACAGCCGCACAGCCAGTACCTGAATGCTTTGCAGGAAATTGACCGCAAGCTGCTGGAAGCGATCGCTCAATTGATGCAGGCCGAGCTGGCCTGAGATTCTCAACATATTTAAGCCAAAAACCATTGCCGGATATGAAAATTCTAGCATTAAGAATACTTCCTCCCATTGCACTCGGGCGTCTGGGCGAATCAGACAAGCCGATGGCCGCATATGACCTTAGGTTATCCAAAAACAAACCCCTGGATTTCCGGAAAATCGTGCCGGAACAGTCCTTCCAGGTGCACCCGTCGACAGGGGAAATAACGGCTTTCCAGCCCGAACGCGTCGCATTTAAGGATGCCGAAAACCTGGAAGACAAAACCGGGAAAGCGCACCCTGTGGCCCCGTTCCTCGAAGTGTTCGCCATGACCGACGAGCAGCCGGGCCGGTTGGTACCGCTCACGGTCGATTTACTGAAAAAAGCCGGTCACGAGCTGGAAGATATCACCTGGGACGTGCAGGTGGGCAATATCAAGATATTCAGAAGGACCAATGATGAAAACGACAAGATGTATGCGAAGATCGACGACATCCGGTCGCACGAACTGAAACCTTTGCTGGCTAAATGCGCGAACTTTATCGAGGGGAAAACGCTGCCGCTGGGGTTTGTACAGTTTATAAAGCCCACGCCCGATTTTCCGGAAATCAGGTTCCGGTTTACGCCGGCCGCAGGGAAAGTTTACGGTTCGAGCCTCGTGCGGTTCAATAACGGAAAGGAGCAGGTAGATCCGGTGTTTGCCGGCCGGCGCGACGATCCTATTTTATATGATATCAAAAAAGGTAAATGGCGCGGCTATTCGGAAACCAGCACGCCTAATCCACTCTATACCAACCCGGCGCAGATATTTGCCGGGTACTCCGATGCGAATGGCAACCAGGTGAGCTGGGGGTACCTGGACGACGAATGCGATGGGTTTGTTACCGTAAAACTCACCGGGCGGGACGGCACATCGCAGTTTGCGAAGGCGCATATCAGCGCAGGCCCTCCCGCATACGCGCCCGACACGTTGCCTATCCGCGTGGTGTCCGACGAATTGGAACAAATCCTGAAAGGTACCGACGTCGATGGAGAAGTGACGATCGGGGAAGCCGAGGAAATCGTGCGCCGCGCATTCGAAACGATCCGGCTCATGAACACAGCCATTATGAACGGCAATGCCTATGAAGGCAAGCTGAATGTGGCGAGCACGATGGTACGGCAGAATACCAACGACTTCGGGCGCCTCTACGAGCCGATTATGGCGACTTCGCTAGTGGACAACATGGCGTTGCAGGTGTTGCACGAACGCGTTTTTGCTGGCCTGAGTACTGGTGCTTCGCCCTGGTTTGAAGACCTCCTGCGGAAACCCGAGGAAATCGGGGACCTCTCGGCCAAAGCCCTTCGCAAAATGCCTGCATTGATGCGCGGCGCTGATGGCCGGTCGCTCACATTTACCAAACGGCAGATCAATATGGTTATAAAAGCGGCCGCCAGATCGCTGATGCCGGATGTGGATGCCGCGGAAGTTTCCGGCGACGATCCGCTGGTCCCTTCGAACCTCACTGCGCAGCTGCATTACCGCGGCAAGGGAAACCCTGTGAGCGTGTTGCCCCGTACCGCCATCTCCAACTGTTTCCCGGGCCTCGAATTCGATTTCAGAAACCTGTGGCGCCGCGCATTCCAGGGAATTGTGCTGATCGAGAACAACAACTATGTGATCGACGCCGACGAGTCCCTCGCTTATTTGGTACATCACCGCCTGGTAGCCATTGACGGCAAACCTACCATGGTGGCCACTTCGGGGCCCATCTTTCCCGACGGCGATAGCGTGCCCCTTCGCACGGAAGCCAACCCGAACGGGGTGTCGTTCATGGAATGGTCCAATTCGATGGTGAATGTGCTGCAAAAGCAAGGGCAGCAGGTTGCGTGCTATTTTACGGCGGAACAAAGTACCCACGAGGTGGTCGTAGATCTGGATAAATTGGAAGATCCGGCCTTGTATACGAAGGTGTTGCTCACTGTTAATAAGGTTTTTGAGGGCGATAGTGCCACGCTTTCGGAACAGATTATTAAGCCCGGTGAACTTACCCAGGGACTTTGCGCCCCGTGGCAGAACGACTATCGTGAATGCGCCTGCTACTACTGGGCCGCCAGCCGCCCCGATTACGTAAATGTCGTGCCCGACGAGAAGGGACTCAGCACCGGCGATAGCTGGATGGCCAAGAAACGTACCGGCAAATACATTCCCGACGACCGCGTCAATACCCGATTACTGTCCTATGACGACCTGTTTATCAACTGGCAGGGCGAGCTCAACTTTATCGTGGAAGGAAAAGATGCACTTAACAGCTGAAATGGAACCGACCGTGGCGGTTGCGCGACTGGCCGGAACAATCGCCGCACAATCCCGGCCGAAATCGCCGTCGGCCCACCTGATCAGAGGCAGGCAGTCACAGCTTTTCATTCCGAACGGCAGCAGGTTGTATGCGGTAGCGGGCGACGTGGAGCAGAGGATCGCGCGTGCCCTCGACGCAGGCGACGAAGCGGAATTGCAGGATTTGCTGGTCAGATGCGGCTTGTCCGCGCCCGATTATGTCGATGACACGCCCCTGGAGAGTCCCAGGCTCTATGCGCTTTCGCTCGCCATTGCACAGAAATGCAATATGGGCTGTACCTATTGCTACGCCGATCAGGGTAGTTTTGGCGGGCAGGCGAAAAGCATGTCGCTGGATACGGCGCTGCGGGCAATAGACCTCCTGATGGACCAGTGCCCCGAGGGTGAAAAGGTGCAGCTGACATTCCTGGGCGGAGAGCCACTGGCCAACCGGAAGGCGCTAAGGGAAGCGACGGCATATGCAGTAGCCGAAGCCGAAAAAAAGGGAATTAAGGTGGGCTTTTCGATCACGACCAACGGAACAATGGTCACCGAAGCCGATGCCCGCTTTTTCGAGGAATATGGCTTTGCCGTCACGATCAGCCTGGACGGCATTGGCAAAAGCCACGACGCGCTGAGGCCGATGAAAGGGGGCAAAGGGAGCTTCGACTTGATCATGCGAAACCTGGGGCCATTGCTGGCTATGCAGGGGAAAATGCAGGTTTCAGCACGTGTTACGGTCACCCCTCGCAACCTCGACCTGCCGGTTATGCTGGATGAGTTTATCCAAATGGGTTTTCATAGCGTCGGTTTTTCGCCGTTGCTGCGGTCGACGAACGGCCGTGACGAGATGGGGAAGGAGGAGCTTTCGGTACTCCTCGAAAACATGATCGCATGCGGGCTCAATTTTGAAAAGAATGTGCTGGCAGGGAAAAGGTACCCGTTTTTGAACATGGTGAATGCTTTGAAGGAGATCGACAAAGGCACGCACCGGCCGTATCCCTGCGGAGCCGGGGCGGGTTATATGGGGGTATCGGCCGACGAGGAACTATTCGCCTGTCACCGGTTTGTGAATGAAGACGAGGGCAAAATGGGCAACCTGACCACGGGCATTGATGCCAGCTTGCAAAATGGCTGGCTATCGTCAAGGCATGTGAGCAACCAGAGCCCATGTATGCAATGCTGGGCCCGCTACCTATGCGGGGGCGGCTGCCACCACGAGGTAATTGCCAAAGGCCGCACCGCCTGCGACTACATCCGCTCGTGGCTGCATTATACGATACAGGCACATGAGCGGCTGGCTCGCCTGAAACCGGGATGGAACAGGTAATGGATCAAAGTTTTGAAATAGTAGTCATCGGTGCGGGGCCTGCGGGACTCACAGCTGCCATCCGCTTACTGGAAATGGGCCATTCGGTGGCGCTGGTCGAACAGGAAGCATTTCCGCGTCCGCAGATCGGGGAGTCGCTTTCGCCCGGGGTGCGCCCTATTTTTGCTTACCTCGGAGCCGGGGCGCTGCTGGAAGATCCCTGTTACCTGCCCGATATTCCGGCCAGGGTGGCATGGGGTGAAGGAGAGCCTTTGCTCGTGGAACCGGCGCAGCGCGGGGGTGGGTTAATGGTCGACAGGGCACACCTGGATGCACAGCTGCTGGCCGTGGCCGTCGATAGGGGGCTCCATGTGTTCCAACCGGTTCGGATGGTCGCATCGACATTTCAAAATGACCGGTACCAATTGAAATTGCAATCCGCGGCTGGTGATTTCCGGATCACCGGCCGCGTGGTTTTGGACGCCCGCGGGCGCAAAGCCGCGCATACCCGCGAGCATATGGCGCTGGCACCCGCGTCGGTAGCGCTGTGGACGCATGTGCCTGGGGGGACAATGCCGGGCGAGGCGCGGCCTGACGAGGCCCGGCCTGACGAGGCCCGGCCTGACGCGGCCCGGCCTGACGCGGCACGAATCGAAACGGTTGAGGAAGGCTGGATATGGGGTGCGCCGGTGCCGGGAGGCCAATATCGGATCATGGCTTTTACGGACCCGGATTCGATTAAAGGGCAAAAGCCGGCTCGCTCCATGCAGCAAATGCTTTCCCGATCGCAATTGTTCCGGTCGGCGGTGATCGATGATCGGCTTTCTGAAATACAAACCTGCCTCGTGAGCGCCTACGTACACGCACGCCCATGGGACCGGCAGTTTATCAAAATCGGCGAGGCCGCATTTACCCTCGATCCGCTGTCGTCGACCGGGGTGGAAGCGGCCATGCGTTTTTCCTTGCAAACCGCTATTGCCGTGCACACCATGCTGACCGATGGAAACCCCGGCGTCGCAAAGGCATTCTATGAAAACAAACTGGCTGACGCCGTCGCCAGCCATTCCCGATGGACTTCCGATTATTACAAGCAAGCAGCCACATCGACTTCTCTATTCCCTTTTTGGGAAAAAAGAAGAAACTTCCGCACGGACGCACTGCCGGTTGTCAATGATTTTACTGCATTGATCAAACGGAGGCTAATCCGGGAATCTCCGGCTACCCACGCAACACAACCCGCTGCCGTGCCGATCGACCCGCTTATCCGGTTCCTTTGGGACAAACCCGTTCGCCTGTCGGGCCAGCTCGTATTCAGCTCCGAATTCGCCGTCACCGGCGACCGTGTCGAAATCCGGCGCGCTTTGCAACACCCCAATCTTTCCAGGCCGCTGATTTACCTGAACCAGATCGAAATCCCCCCGCTCCTGAATGCATTGAGTGAGGGTGATACATCATACGGCACGGCGATTGAAACCTGGTGCCGCCTTGTTCCCTACAATGATGTCAAAAAGGTACTGGGATTCCTTTGGAGCACAGAGATTGTTCAGTAGTATTGTAAAGCTGCTTTTTAATCCACCAAAACCTTTTCAAACATGGAAAACCCGGAAGGATACCGTTACGATACGCTGAGCGAAGCGGTGAATGATCTGCAAAAAAGAGGATATACCCACGATTTCCTGATCGAAGACGGCACAGAATGTCTTTACTGCAAGCAACGTTCGCTCGAACTGTCACCGGACGAATTCGTGATCGACGAAATCCATCGGTTTGAAGGAATGACGGACCCGGCCGATGAAAGCATTGTATTCGCCATATCTTCTTCGCAACACAACATACAAGGGCTGGTGATCAACAGCTTTGGCGCGGATTTTGGGTACAGATCTTCGAAACTAGTCGAAGATCTGCACAGAAGAGCTCGTGGAAACTGAAAGAAAAGATATTGTATCGGGCAGTTCCGCTGAAACTTCGCTTTTCATTTTACTTCCCAGCCACTTTCTGCATATCCAGCGCATAAAAATACCCGTTGGCATCTCCGAAATACAGCACACCATCCGCCGCGACCGGGCCTGAAAGGATCGATCCCAGCGAGAGAATATGCTTTTCGGCTTGCAGGTAGTTGTCGCCGTACATATCGAAATCTTTGCGGATATGGTCGGTGTCGTCGTACACGAGCGCGTGGTTTTTCTTGCTTTCCTCTGTCTGGAAAGTTTTGATCACCTTCCCGGTGGCGGGGTCGGCGAAATAGACCCTGCCGTTGAAGCAACCGAACACCAGCTTGTCATCCATGATCAATGCCGTTGCGTATACCCGCATATTGAGCGGCATAACCCAGTTCACTTTCCCCGTTGCGGCATCCAGCGAGTAAAACTGGTGCGTATCCGAGGTCCCCACGAACAGGTTCCCCTTGTGAAGTGTAGGTGTGGCAATAACCCAGCTGCCCTTTTCTTTCATGTTCCATTTCTGCTCGCCGGTCTGGGTATTCAAGCTATAAATGTAAAAATCACGGCTGCCGAAAATCACCTGATCGTCGTCGACGTAGGCAGCCCGCTGAACTTCACCCTTGGGGAATGCAGGATCACCCAAAGTTTTGAACGTCCAGACCAGCTTACCATTCTGCGCATCGAGCACATAGAAATGTCCGTCGTAACTGCCGATGAAAACCTTGCCGTTCCGAACTACCGGTGAAGCATGTACGACGCCCCCGGTTTTGAATCGCCAGCGCAATTTGCCCGACTCGATATCAATCGCATACACCGAGCTGTCGCCGCTGCCGGCGTACAATACACGGCCTTCCGTAACGGGAGAAGACAGGTAGTAATCCCAGGTGTCGTAGTGCTGCTCGCCGCCTGTTTTGAAGGTCCACAGCAGCGTGCCCTTTTTCTTGTCTACGGCATAAATGTTGCCATCTGCGCTGTTGAACAGTACTTTACCAGGCGTTACTGCGGGCATTGACCGGATCGCTCCGGCTGTGGCGTACTTCCAGATCTGCCTGCCCGTCGCCTTGTCGAGCGCATACAAATTCATGTCATTACTACCCACATAAACGACCTTTTCGGTCACGGCAGGTTCCCCGTGGATGCCTCCCGCGGTCGGAAATTTCCATTGAAGTGGTTGCTGGGCAAAGGCCGGGACAGTAAGGATTAAACAAAACAGGAAGAGGTTCAATTGTTTTTTCATGGCCATTGAAAGAAAGGATAGGTGTGTCCGCAAGTTATATGAAAATGACCAAAGCACATTGGTACAATAAAATTTCAGGGCATTTTTGAATTCCTCGCAAAATGAGTAAAATGCACAATTATTCTATAATTATCCTAACCCACGGCCTGGTAAATGTCAGACTCTACGCTTCCGGATTCACAACTTTGGTGCCTGATCAAAGACGACGACCAGGCTGCCTACACGACCCTTTTCCGGAAATATTACCCTGCGTTGCTCGGTTACGGCAAGTCACTGACCGACCATCACGGGCTGGCGGGTGATTGCGTGCAGGAAACATTCATGGAAATCTGGCTCTACCGCCGAAACCTTGCCGTGCCCGATTCGGTGCGGGCTTACCTGCTCGCGGGCGTACGCCGGCGGATCGCGCGCCGCCTCGAACGCGACCGCATTTTCAGGCACTCGCGCGACATAGGCGAAGGCGAGTTTTCCTTCCAGTTTACCCCGCTCGATGAAATGATCTCCGATGAGGAGACACGACGGCAGGTACAACAGCTCAATACCCTGCTCAACCAGCTACCCGCACGCCAGCGCGAGGCGCTGTATCTGCGTTACCATCAGCAGCTTGATATCGACGAGATCGCCCGGTTGATGCAGATCAATCCGCAATCGGCTTCCAACCTGCTCCACCGGGGAATCAAGCATATCCGGGAAGTTTGGGTAGGAGAGATGCACACGCTAGCGCTGCTCCTTTGTGTGTATTTTTAAATTTTTTATCAAAAAAATAAAAATGGGTGAGTATCGCCCGGCGGTACTGTCCTCTCCTGCCTGAAAAACCACTACTTCATGCAGCGAGAAAGCTATACTACCGTTACGCAATTTTGTGACGATGCATTGTTCCGGGATTGGGTGATCACAGGGCGTGATCATGCGGGCTGGGTGCAATGGCTCGAAGCAAATGCCGATAAACAACGGTTGGCGCAGGAAGCGCGTTACCTGATCCTGGCGATCGGCAGCGAGGCTCCCGGTGCTACGGCCGGTGAAACCGATCAGGCGCTCGAAGAGACCTGGTGGCGGATCCACGAGCAAGAGCACCGCGTACGGCCTCTAGCGCTTGCGGGCTGGTGGCGCGTGGCGGCCGCGGCATTGTTGTTTGCACTCGGCCTGGGTTGGTATGCGTCACGCCTGCATTCGCCCGGAAGGGACGTTGCGGTAAGCCAGCCGTCGGCTGCGTTACCGGGCAGCAGGGACATCGGGATATTCAACGACTCCAAAGTGCCCCGCCTGGTGAACCTGGAAGACGGCAGCACGATCATCCTTCAACCGGGCGGAAAGCTGAGCTACCCACGGAAGTTTGCAGCACAAAAACGCGAAGTGCATTTATCGGGTGAGGCGTTTTTTGAAGTCAGTAAAAACCGGCAGCGCCCGTTCCTGGTTTATACCAATGACATTGTTACAGAAGTAGTAGGTACGAGCTTCCGCATTAAGGCGGCGGACGACCAGCCCGAGGTGGAAGTTTTTGTCAAAACCGGCGAAGTGCACGTTCGACAGATCCAACCAAAAGACAGCAAAGCGGCCGAGAATGTGGTATTGCTTCCCAATCAGTCGGTCAGCTACGTGAAATCCCTCAGCCTTTTTGAAAAACCCGAAAACAAGGATATCCCGAAACGGGCTATCGAATACCTGAATTTTGATTTCTCCGATGCGCCCGTCGGGACGATTTTCTCGACCCTGGAAAGTGCTTACGGCGTCACGATCGACTATCCCCACGATGTCTTACGTGACTGTTACCTTTCCACCTCATTGTCTGATGAACCACTTTTGTCGAAACTGAAAATCGTCTGCGAAAGTATCAGCTCCGGTACGCAGTTCCGTATGGAAGGAAACCACGTGATTGTAGAATCTACCGGCTGTAATTAATGACCCGCCTATGAATTAACCAACCTGTATACAAAAAAGAGCCGGACTGGTTGCAGCAGGCCGGCTCCTGAAATCCACAACTCCGATTGCATTACGCCCTGGGAGTGGGGTGTTATTGCCCAATTTTTCTGTCGAATCGAAACAATAAACCGTCAAATCTATGAAGAAAACTTTGACTGCCAAACGCTTATTGTGTCAACTCTTAATGAAGTCGTTACAACAAATCGTCCTTTTGATTGTCGTAGCCCAGCTGGCAGTGGCCGGACCGCTGGCCGGTCAGAACCTCCTGGAAAAAAGAGTTACGCTGAATCTCAACCGCGCTACCCTAGGCAGCGCATTACAGCAGCTGGAAAAAACAGCTGAAATCAAATTTTCCTACAACTCGCGCATGCTCCCGCTGAAATTCACGGTAAGCCTGAATGCGCAGAACGAACCACTCGCCGCCGTGCTCGACAAGCTGTTGTTACCCAACAAGATCAGCTATAAGCAGGTGAGCAACCGCATTGTATTGCGTAATCAACCCGAGGTGATCAATGCCACGGAGCCGGGCCTGGCTCCGGATGTGCCGAAGTACGCCACAGTGGTGGAAGACAGGTCGCTGGTAGGCAAGGTGTCCGGAGAAAAGGGCGAAGGCCTGCCGGGGATCAATATCGTGATCAAAGGCAGCCAGCGAGGCGCCGTAACGAATGCCGACGGCAGTTACAGCCTCCTGGTACCCGATGGCGCCCAGACGGTCGTGTTCTCCTCGGTAGGCTATATTTCGCAGGAAATAGTGGTTTCCGCGGAACGTACAGCCCTGGACGTTTCCCTGAAAGTGGACGAGAAGGCACTCGAAGAAGTGGTGGTAGTGGGTTACGGAACGCAAAAGAAAGTAAACCTCACCGGGGCCGTATCGACGGTGAATGTCGATCATATGCAGAGCCGCCAGGTGAGTAACAGCCTCGCAGCATTGCAGGGGCAGGTTACGGGCTTGCGTATCAGCCAGGGTACGGGTATGCCCGGCCGCGAGAGCGTTTCCCTGCAACTCCGCGGGGCCAGTTCCTGGGGGACCAACACGAGCCCGCTCGTGCTGGTAGATGGCGTGGTAGGTTCATTGGACGTGCTGCCGATGTCGGATATCGAAAGCATTTCGGTGCTGAAAGATGCCGCCTCGGCGTCCATTTACGGAGCGCGGGCGGCAAACGGCGTGATACTCGTAACGACCAAACAGGGAAAGAAAGGCAAGCCGGCGCTGACCTACAATATGTCGCTTCGCACGCAGTCGCCCACAGGCGTGCCCAACCAGATATGGAATTCGGGGCAGTATATGGAGCTTTTCAACAAAGCCGTAGCCCGCAATGCCGTCAGCGCGGTGCCATTTCCGCAGTCGCTGATCGACAAGTATAAGGATCCCAACCGCAACAAGGACATGTTTCCGGACTACAACTGGGCGGATGCCGTTTGGAAGTCGGCCCCGATGCAGGAGCACAATGTCGGTGTGAACGGCGGTTCCGATGCATTTAAATACAATATGTCGGCCGGGATCATCGACCAGAAAGGAGTGCTCATGGGCCATAATTACAAGCGCTTCAACGGGCTGGCCAATCTCTCGACGACGATCAACAAGTACATCACAGTAGGTACCAACGTGAGTTACATGAAGGGGAATTCGGTTTCTCCCTATTACGAAAACCAGAATTTCGTGCTCATGACCATGACCCAGTCGCCGCTCGTGAAGCCCTATCTGCCCGACGGCAGCGGCCGCTACACCGACAAAGCGGTGCCAACCGGCGTGGGCGGTACTCAGAACAACCGGAATCCTTTCTGGATCGCTAACGAAACTTACAGGGATTATGAAGACTGGCAGGCCAACGTACAGGGCTGGCTGGACGTGAACTTCCTGCAAACCGAGAAAATGGGTTTGAAATGGAGTTCCAAATATGCCTCCCGGTTTGCCGAGCAGTTCCGCAATATTTACCACTACGGCGCCGATGCCTACTATTATCTGCCCGAAAGCGAATACGCGACCGGCGGTGCTAATGTATACCAGAAGGGCACCCCGTTTGGTCCGGAAGCATTGGGCGTGACCAATGGCAACTACCGTACGCTGCTGAACACCTTCTACTCGTCGGTGAACTGGAACTGGAACCCCGACCGTCAGGATATTTCATTCATGGTAGGATACAGCCAGGAAGAACAGAAATACCGCTGGCTGGGCGGTACCCGCAGCGTATTTCCCGTGAAGAATATGTACGAGATCGACGGTATGGGCCCTTTGAACCAGACCACCACCGGCGGCTTGACCGAATGGGCTTTCCAGTCGCTTTTCGGGCGTGCTACTTACGCATTCGCACAGAAGTATTTGCTCGAAGCCAATTTCAGGTATGATGGTACTTCCCGCATTTACAAAGACCTGCGTTGGGGCTTCTTTCCTTCTGCCTCGGCCGCATGGCGGATCAGTGAGGAAGCCTTTGTTCGTGAGGGGGCAAACTGGATTGATAACCTGAAATTACGGGCATCTTACGGGTTGCTGGGTAACGCCAATATCAGTGAATACCGCGTCGGCAATGCAAACCTGGGTGAGTATCCATGGCAGGAGACGTATGTTTCTACTACCTATGCATTCAATGAAGCACTTGTGCAGGGGGTGCAGCAAACCGCATTCCGAAATCGGTCGCTTAGATGGGAAAAAACAAATGTGGCTGACATTGGCCTAGATTTTAACCTAAAAAATGATCTTATCTATGGTACGATCGACTGGTACAACAAGTTAACAACCGGTATTCTTGCAGGAGCAATTATTCCTGCCAGCGCCGGTATGTCTGCACCGGTTATCAACTACGGTACGCTAAGGAATTATGGCTTAGAATTTGAATTGGGGCATAAGGGCAAGTTTGGTTCGGTGGAATACGGTCTCAACGGGCAACTCTCCGTAAACCGTAATAAAGTAGTCAAGTTCCCCGCGCCGGCATATAGTGATCGCATTATCAAGGAAGGTTTGCCTTACCGTGATTACTATTTGTATGAATACATCGGTCTGTTCAAATCCGAGGAAGAACTCAAAGCGGTGGTTACGCCGGGTAATCCGCAATTGGGTGATATTAAGTTCAAAGACCAGAACAACGACGGTAAAATCGACGGCGACGACCGCATTCGCGTGAAAGGCGCTTACCCTGGCTTTATTTACTCTTTCGGAGGAAATGTGAGATGGAAAAATTTCGACCTCGCGGTGTTCTTCCAGGGTGTTCAAGGCCAGAAAGTCAGGACCTATTTCTTTGGAGAGGATCCATTCTCGCAGGGCTCGTCCCCGCATCCCAAGTTCCTCAATGCCTACGATCCCGTCACAAACCCGAATTCCGACGTGCCGGCCATCTACGGCTGGGGATATGCGCCTATGACCGGCGGAACGGCCCAGAACTCGACGTATTTCCTCAAAGACGCGTCTTACCTGCGCCTGAAAAACTTGCAGATCGGCTACACGATCCCGGCGTCGGTTACGAAAAAGGTAGGTATCAATCATCTGAAAGTGTTCGTCACAGGCGACAATATCCTCACGTTCACCAAGTACCCCGACCTCGATCCCGAACGCGCGGGAGACGGCTGGCATGCACAGTATCCGCAGCTGAAAGTGTATTCAGTAGGCCTGAACCTGAGATTCTGATTGGTATAAAAGATGTCATTTGATTTAAAAGATATACACCATATGAAAACTTTTCTGAACCATATTCTCTTGCCGGCTTTGTTCGTAGCCACGCTGACGGGTTGCAGCGATGATTTTCTGGATAAAAACCCGCCGCAGGAAATCGCCGCGGGGCAGTTCTGGACTTCGGAAAGCGACGTGCAAATGGGCCTGGCAGGATGCTATGCCCGTTTGAAAGGCACTTACCTGACCTGGCACCGCAGCTATTTCGATGCAGCAGCCGACAACGGCTGGGCACAGCACTACGGTGATATCCGCCTCATGCAGTCGGGTACGCTCGATCCTGCCAACTCAGGTGCGCCGCGGGCGCTGTACACGTCGTGCTATACGGGCATTGCCAGCTGTAATACTTTTCTCAAAAATTTCACGAAGGTGACGTTGCCCGACGCGGCGGCCAAAGCCTACGAAGCCGAGGCGCGTTTCCTGCGGGCGATGTTCTATTTCGAACTGGTGCAGCATTGGGGTGGCGTGGTGATTTACAAAGAGGTCCCCTCCGATATCGAGCAACTGAAAATCGCCAAATCGACCAGGGAAGAGGTGTACAAATTCATCGAGGAGGACCTGAATTTCGCGGTGGCCAACCTGGCCGACGATGCCTACAAATCGGGCCATGCCGTGAAAACCAGCGCCAAAGCGTTACAGGCGCGTATTGCATTGTTTCAAAGTAAGTGGGATGATGTGATTTCGCTGACGTCCTCCATTATCGCATCGAACAAGTATTCGCTGGCGACCGACCTGGAATCCCAGTTCATTAAAGGGAAAGGACAGGCCTCCTGCCCGGAGATCATTTTCTCCATTAAATACATCGAAACACGGGATGGGCGTCAGTCGGGCGACGGCGGTCAGGAGGTAGAGTTTTTCCGCTGGGGCGGCCTCGCACCGACCAAGGATCTGATCGACGAATATGAAACAGGGGACCTTCGCTTGAAAAAGTGGTATTATTATTCACCCAACAAAACCACTTTCGAGCGCGAGGATGGTTTTAAATTCCAGACCGAGTTTACCGCTACCAATTATGGGCTGATCAAATTTGCGGCGATCTGGGACCCGGGACGCTTCATTCCCAGTGAGCGCGACATTCTTACCGGCCACGATATTGTGCTTTTCCGGCTCTCGGATATTTACCTGATGAACGCCGAGGCTCAAATGGAAAAGGCCGGCGGCACTACTGCCGACGCCAAGGCGCTCTCGTACGTAAATGCGATCCGCAGCCGCGCCGGCGTGCCTGCATTCACCACGCTCACCCGTGCGCTCGTACGTAAGGAACGCAGGCGGGAGCTCGCATTCGAAGGCCTGCGGCTTTTCGACGTTGTTCGCTGGCGCATCGGAAAGGATCTGAACGACAAGCTCATCCATAGCAACATCCGGTTGAAATGGGACGATAAGTTCTATATTTGGCCATTCTCGCAAAGTGAAATAGACATTAACACAGCATTGAAACAAAATGAGGGATATTAAGTGCCGTATTTGCCTACCGATCCTGCTGGCGTGCGTGTGGCCGTTTTCGACGGTCCACGCCCAACCGGCGAAGCAGCATAATCTTCATTTTGAAAAACTGGCCAAAGTATGGGACGAGGCGCTTCCGCTGGGCAATGGTACCGTCGGGGCGCTGATCTGGGAACGGGAAGGCAAGCTGCGCTTCTCGCTCGATCGCGCCGACGTGTGGGATATGCGTCCAATGGCCGGTCTGCACCGGGAAGAGTTCAGTTACAAATGGGTTCAGGAACAGGTCCGTAAAAAGGATTACAAGCCGGTTCAGCAATATTTCGATGCGCCGTACGACCGGGAACCGGCCCCGTCCAAGATTCCGGCTGGCGCTCTGGAGTTCGATTTGCCCGCCGGATGGGAAGTGAAGCGGGCCGATGTATTGCTCGCGTCGGCTTCCGCCGAAGTGGAGTGGTCGAACGGTGTTGTGTTGAAAACCTTTGTACACGCTACCGAGCCGGTCGGCTGGTTCCGGTTTGAAAACGTGCAGCAGGAAATGCTGGCGCGGATCGTGGCACCGAAGTATACCGGAGCGGTGAAAGAAGGCGGTGCGGTGAATTCCCTCGTGGGCGACGATCTCGCGCGCCTGGGCTACAAGCAGGGCACCATTACCCCCGGGCCTGGCAGCATTACTTACCGGCAGGAAGGCTGGGGCGGGTTCAGTTATGAAGTGGCGGTGCGCTGGAAACCATTGCAAAATGGGGTAGTAGAGGGCGTGTGGAGCGTTTCTTCGCATGATCCGAAGGCCGCCGCAAAGCCGGACGCCGCCACGCTGACTCAAAATGCGTTAAAACAATCCTACGCAACGGCTACAACGTCGCATGAGGCCTGGTGGAAGCGTTTTTGGGGGATGTCGTCGATTGCCGTGCCGGATCCGCTCATCGAGAAGCAGTGGTACCTGGAACAATACAAGTTTGGATCGGCAGCCCGCCGTGGTGCGCCTCCGATCTCGTTGCAGGCCGTCTGGACCGCCGATAATGGCCGCATTCCGCCCTGGAAAGGAGATTACCACCACGACCTGAATACCCAGCTGAGTTACTGGCCGGCATACAGCGGTAACCATTTGGAAGAAGCCCTGGGCTACCTCGACCATCTGGACGAAAACAAGGAGAACTACCTGCGTTATTCGAAGCTGTATTTCGGTGTCGACGGACTGGCCGTGCCCGGTGTCACCACCCTGGATGGCACCGAAATGGGCGGCTGGATCCAGTATTCGCTTTCGCCCACTGTTTCGGGTTGGCTGGCGCACCATTACTACCTGCAATGGCGGTACGGCAAGGACAAGAAATTCCTGAAAGCACGCGCTTATCCCTGGTTCAAACAGGCGTGTGCGTTGTTTGAAAATATTACGATCAAAAATGGAAAAGGGGAGCGGCAACTGCCGATCAGTTCCAGCCCGGAGATCAGGGACAATCGCCTGGAAGCATGGTTTCCCGAAACGACGAATTATGATCTGGCGATCATCAAGTTCACATTTAAGACCGGTGCCGAGCTGGCGGAGGTAATGGGCGAAAAGGAGCAGGCTGGAAAATGGCGCAAGCTGCTGGGTGAATTCCCGGATTTTGCACAAACGGACAACAGCGAACTGATGTTTGCCCGTACTTTGCCCTATAACGAGTCGCACCGTCACTTTTCGCATTTGATGGCCATTCATCCGCTGGGGTTGATCCAATGGGAGGACGGCGAACAGGCCCGGAAAACGATCACGAACACGATTGCCTTGCTCGATAAAGTGGGGCCCGACTGGTGGTGTGGGTATTCCTACTCCTGGCTCGCCAACCTGAAAGCACGCGCCAAGGACGGAGCGGGGGCCAGGGACGCACTCGCTACTTTTGCGAGGGCATTCTGTCTGCCGAACAGCTTCCACGCCAATGGCGATCAGACAAAATCGGGGCTTTCGAAATTCACCTACCGCCCGTTTACGCTCGAAGGTAACTTCGCATTTGCTTCGGGCTTGCAGGAAATGATGCTGCAAAGCTATGCCAATGCGATTGAGATCATGCCTGCATTGCCTGCGGACTGGAAAGACGCCGCATTCAGCAACCTCCGTGCGGAGGGGGCCGTGCTGGTAAGCGCCCAAAGGAAGGCGGGACGGATTGTTCAAATCAGCCTTTTGGCCGAAAAAGCCGGAGAATTTTCATTGAAATTGCCAGCCTCAGGCCTTAAAATAACCATGACCAAAGGCGTACGGAAAGTAAAAGACGACGGAAAGGTGGTCACGTTCAGTGCACCGGCCGGAGGGAAGGTCGAACTGGTCGACTAAGCCATATTACATCAGCGGTTCTGAAAACCATGAACGGCCAGTTTGTGCTTTTCAGAACCGTGCCGGATCGATAACGTACCCTTATACCCGGTGGTCCCTTCCTCTATTTCCTTCGCTTCCTTCACCGCCAGAATGAGATTGTAATCGGCCGCGGAAAAGTACATATCGAAACCTTTGGCGCTGCGGACGGTCATCGTATGGCTCAGTACGATGTTTTTGCCGCCGTCTACATAAACAGCCCTTTTCAGCGGGTCTGCCAGGAAAATGTAATGTTTCTCCGACAGCGGCACCTGCCTTAAAGCGAAGAAATATCCTGCATCTCCCTTGACGGGCCTTTCTTCGGCGGCGGAGACCAAAAGGCCCTGCGCGATTTGACACATGCCGGTGGCCGGCAGGAGAAAATTGATGCTCACGAGTAAAATGGACAGGGATTTCATAAGTGTCTGAGGTAAAAGTGATTAAATGATCCGTCGGGGATTGGCGCGATCAGTTTTTATACAAAAATCGTGCCGTGGGCGGGAAGGAGGGTATTTCCTCAAATCGCGAGATTTTTTTGTATTTAAAATTTTTTCTCTTTCACTTTACCTGTGAAAAATATCCAGGTAATGGCTGGCGAGCCCACAGATGAAGCAACACACTGGAAAGAGCTCCTTTCCGGCAGCAAGGAAGCCTATGCGGCGATCTACGGATTGCACGTGAAGGCTATGTTCCGCTATGGGATGAGCCTGGTGTCCATTTCGGAGGAATTTGTCCTCGATTGCATCCACGACGTTTTCGCAGAGATCTGGATCAAGCGGGAGCGGCTGAGCGTTCCCGATAATATCCGTTCCTACCTCTTCGTGGCACTGAAAAACAGGATATTGCATTTGCTGAAACGGCAGGAGCGCCCGCATATGTTCGTCACGCAGGAGCATTTCGAAGACCTGTGGTTCGAATCCTCGGCGGAAGATATCCTGACGCAAAAAGAGGAATCGGCGAGCCGCGAGGAACTGCTTACCCGCCTCATCGGCCAGCTTCCTCCCCGCCAGCAGGAAGCGATCAGGCTCCGTTTTGTCGAAAATATGGATTACCAAGAAATAGGACATGTGCTGGAAGTGAACACCCAATCGGCCCATAACCTGGTATTCAGGGCGATGGAAAAACTACGCGGCTGGCTTCTGACGGCACTTTTCCTTTTGCAATACGGCTGGTTTTAGAAATAATATTTTGTAACTACCGGTAGTTTTAAAAATTTTTTAAAAATTTATTCCTCTTGCCGAGTATGAAAATGAAGGATGTGTTATCTAACTGTAAAACAATCTCACAGTGGACAGCACATACGAACATTTTGGAACGGTAGACTTCGTCGCGGACGATCGTTTTCTGAGACACCAACTGGCTCCCTCGGCGGATTCAACGGCGTTTTGGGAGGAATATCTCCAGGCTTATCCCCACAAAAACACGGAATGGCAGCAGGCCGCGGAACTGCTCAATGCAGTATTGCTGGGATTGACGAGCTATTCGAGAACGTATCTGTCCGAGGAAGAGGAAGCACGACTGCTCGACAGGATCATGCGCACCACAGAGGCGTACGACGCCGGCACGCACGATACCCACACACAGGAGGCGCCGGTGAAGCCGCTCCGGCAGACAGGCTGGTACCGGATGGCCGCCGCTGCGGCCGTCGCGCTCGCGATTGTTGCGACGGGGTACCTGGCCTGGCGGCCCAAAACCTCCCGCAAAGCGCATTATGCCGATACGATTTCCGCATTGGAAAGCACTTCCCAGGTAACCCGGCACACCAACAAGTCGACCGGGCCGGAGCTGTATTACCTTCCCGACAGCTCTTCCGTCATGCTTGCACCGAAGAGCGAGGTGAGCTTTACGACTGCCTATAATCAGGAAGACCGCAGCGTATACCTTTCCGGAAAAGCCACGCTGGACGTGGTCCCAAATGCCGGCAAGCCTTTTTTCGTCTATGCGAACGAGATCGTGACCAAGGTGCTGGGTACCAAATTCGAGGTAGTAGCATTTGACGACGGTTCGGACGTGACGGTGAAGGTTTTGAATGGCAAGGTGACTGTATATCAGAACAATGTGAGGAATAATGGGGCAGAAACGACGCCGAAGCAGTCGGCCATTCTGCTGCTCCCGAACCAGCTGGTGGTGTTCGACCGGAAGGCGGAGCTCTTCGACAAGCGGCTGGTGGAACATCCCGTTTCGCTCCCCGATGTAAAGTCGCTGCCCAAATTCGAGTACGAGGACAGCTATGCAGGCAGGTTCTTCGAAGACATCAGGAAAGCGTACGGGGTAAATGTAGTCTATAACGCCGACCTGCTGGCCCATTGCCAGTTTTCAGCTTCATTTTCGGATGAAAGCCTGCCGGAGAGGCTGGACGTGGTTTGCAAGACCATCGGAGCGTCGTACGAGATCATCGATGCCCAGGTAGTGATCACCACCACCGGATGTAAACCATAACGCTATATATATTTTGACTTGACCTAATCCTTTAATCTTTTCACCCAGCCCCCTCGTCCCTATGATAACATAGCTACATCCCCATACTTCTTAAGCAACATGGCCAATGATGCTTGCTCCATCATTGGCCTGTGATAATCCTTAGCATCCCGGAGAGGTTGTAAGGATCGCTATTGTCCGAATTTTCCAAACGAACAACTCATTCAAAAGTATGAAACAAGCAAGACATTTACTATTCCAATGTATGAAAATATCGTTGGTTCAGGCGTTACTGGCGTTTGTGTTTATGGGGGTTTCCTGGGCTAACGATCTGTCGGCGCAGGAACTATTGAGTCGTCGGGTGAGCGTGAACCTGACGGAGGTGAAACTCAGGCCCGCACTTAAGGAACTGGAAAGGATCGCCGACGTGCGGTTCTCCTATACGCCGCAAATCGGCCAGTCGCAGCACCTGGTTACCCTGAAAGTAACCAATGCGCCGCTGGGATATCTGCTGGATAAGCTTTTTCAACCGATGAATATCCAGTATGAGCTGAGCGGGAAACATATTATTCTTTCGCGCACACCTGCTCCGACGGCTCCCGTGAAGGTGGAGGTGAACGAATCGCAGATGATCAACCTCGCGCCGGTCAGGGGAAAGGTGGTGGATGAGATCGGCGTGCCGCTCGCGGGAGTGAGCATTTTGCTCAAAGGCACCACCAATGGCACGCTTACGAATGGCGAAGGCGAGTTTTCGTTCGATGTGCCGGGCGGGGACGGTGTCCTGGTATTCAGTTTTGTGGGATTTGTATCCAAAGAGGTGCCCATCGGGGGCAGAACTTTCCTGGATATCAAACTGGAACCATTGGCAAGCGCGCTGAACGAGGTGGTGGTGGTGGGTTATGGCGCCCAGAAGAAGATCACCATGACCGGTGCGGTGAGCACAGTGTCGGCCGACGCGATCAAGAATGTGCCTACTGCGAACATTACCAATGCATTGGCCGGACGGGTAGCCGGTTTGTTCGCAACCCAGAAAAGCGGTGCGCCCGGCTCGGGAAGCTCGCTGATTATCCGGGGTAAAAGCACTTTTAATTCAACAGACCCTATTTATGTGATCGACGGGATCGTGCGTACAGCGGGGGATTTCGAAGCGCTTAGTACGACTGAAATCGATAATATTTCGGTATTGAAAGACGCCACTTCGGCGGCCGTTTATGGGGCGCGGTCTGCCAACGGTGTAATCCTCGTGACCACGAAACGCGGCACCGCGGACGCGCCCACCTTCACGTACAGCGCGTATGTGGGAAAGGAAACACCCAGCAAAGTCCCCCAACGGATGAATGCATATGAAAATGCATTATACCGCAACAATGTGGCCATGTTCAACAATCTGCCGACCTCCGATCCTTCATATTATACTCAGGACGAGATAGACTATTTCAGGGACAACAACATCAATTACGACTGGTTCAAAGCGGCCTGGAAAAATCCTGTTTTCACTCAGCACAACCTGAGTGTTTCGGGCGGGAGCGAAAAGGTGAAGTACTTTTCCAGCCTGGGATACAATTTTCAGAACGGCGGCCTCAAAAATCTAAAATACGACCGCTTTAACCTTCGCTCCAATGTGGATGCCAAAATCGCGAAGGGGCTGAATATGGCGCTGATGATCGATGCCAGCCTCCAAAAACGCGACAGGCCCTACTGGCCTTACGACGGCGGCGACGATGACCGGATGTACGATCTCTACCGGGGCCTGCTGAACAAGCCTTCCTTCATGCCCTGGAAAATTGGGGACAAGTACGTGCGCGCATTCCAGGTGTGGAACCCCATCGGCCTGATCGATAACGCCGGTTTCAGAAGCATTAAACGGAACACATTCAACGGGATATTGAAACTGGATTACGCCATTCCCCGTGTGGACGGACTGAAAGCGAATGTGTCTTTCAACTTCCGCAAATACTATGATTACGACAAAACGGTCCGCAAGAAATACCCGGTTTCCGAATTCAAAACCACTGGCGGGCACAATCACTTGCTCACCGAGGAAGTGACCAACAGCCTGATGCTGGGCGATTGGGAAAACAGCGCGTTCGCGTCTTTCAACGAAGCGAATTCCTACCAGCTCAATGCGGGGTTGCAATACGAGAAGACGTTTAACGAAAAGCATTTCCTGACGATTATGGGGATGTACGAGCAGTCCGAAGGGACCGGTAATTACCTTTATGGCATGCGGAACAAGTTGTTGACGCCCACGATTGAGCAGTTGTTTATCGGTAATGCTGCCAGCGAGAACCAGAGTGCAACGGGTAGCGCCTCAGAAACCGGGAGGCTGGGCTACATTGGCCGTGTGACTTATTCGTACAACGAAAAATACCTGTTCGAGGCCAACTTCCGCTCCGATGCGTCGCTGAAATTCGCCCCGGAAGGGCGCTGGGGGTTCTTCCCGTCGGTATCGGCCGGGTGGCGCTTGTCGGAGGAGTCGTTTGTGAAGAATAATTTCAAGAATATCGATAACCTGAAACTGCGCGCCTCGTATGGTTTGCTGGGAAATGACGGCGGTGTAAACGTGGCTGAATATGGGTACCAGAGCATTTTCTCCGTTGCAAGTGGTGCTGTGTTCGGCTCCGCCACCTCGGGTATCGCCCCGGGCGCGCTTCCCAACTACAATATTACCTGGGAAAAGACGCGGATCACCGACATCGGCCTCGAAGGCTCGCTATGGAGAGGGTTGCTGAGTTTTGAACTGGATTATTTCAAAAAGTATACTTATGATATCCTCGGTGCACGGGTGATTTCCATCCCCAACACCTTCGGAGCTACATTGCCCAAAGAAAACTATGGCATCGTGAGCAACCAGGGTATCGAAATCGTGGCGCGCCATGACCGTACCCTGAAAAACGGCTTACAGTATTTCCTGGGCGGTAATTTTAGTTTTGCACGCAACAAGGTGAAGCAGCAGGACTATGCGGCAGGCGCATTCGACTACCAGATCCCTACCGGACGTTCGATGGGTTACCTGTCTGGCTACGAGGCTGTCGGCATCGCCCGCACACAGGCCGATCTCGAAAATTTGCCCAAATGGGGAACCTACGAATGGTCGCTGGGTGATGTGATCCTGAAAGACAAAAACGGCGACGGTACGGTCGATTCGAAAGATATGGTGGTGTTGTCAAATCAGGGTCTGACGCCACAGATCACCTACGGGATCACCACCGGCGGGCGATGGAAAGGTTTTGACCTGAATGTGTTGTTGCAGGGCGTTGCTAACCGCAAATTGATGTTTCCTAACCGCAGTGACCTCTGGGAGAACGCAGCGATATTGAAAATGTGGAACGATTCCTGGTCGCCAGAGAACCCCGGTGCCAAATACCCGCGGGTGGGGGGCATAGGCGCGAGCAGCTACGGTGCCAGCAGGGCCGCTTCGTCATTCTGGGTTATGAACGGTAACTACGTTCGTCTGAAAAACATCGAAATAGGCTATTCGCTGCCGAAGGTTTTGACCAACAAGCTGGGGATAGGCTCGTTACGTATATATGTGTCCGGTGCTAACTTACTCACGTTGGATAAAATTAATGTCTCGGACCCCGAGGCGATCGAAGGTCCGTTCGGCGTGTACCAGTACCCGATCATGAAAAGTTACAATGCAGGATTGTCCCTCAGGTTCTGATCCGGGCGCAGGTGATAGACAACAATGTTTCAGTTGATCAAGAATTAGACAAAATGAGAAAGAAACCATATCAATATCTTTGTGCTATAATGCTGGCCGGTTCGCTCGGGCTGATGTCCTGTGAAGATGTGCTGGATAAAAAGAACCTGTCGGCCATTACCGAAGGCGACGTCTGGACGGACCCTGTGTTGGCTACGGCATTTGTGAACAACATTTACATGTCCGTACCTTCCTGGGATGTGACGCTCGCCGATGCAACGGACGAGGCTTCGCGCAGCAGTAGCTGGATTTCGGGAACGACTACTATCGACAATGGTGGACCTGCATATTGGCCATATGCCGACATACGCAAGATGAACCTGTTTTTGCAGGAGATCGATAAGCCGTCGAGTACCATCGACCAGGCCGTGAAAAAGACGTTGAAAGGCCAGGTGCGGTTTATACGGGCATTCGTGTACTTTGAAATAATCAAACGGTATGGCGGCGTACCGCTGGTTACCACGGCTCAGGAGCGCGACGACGACCTGCGTGTGCCGCGCAATTCTACGAAGGAGTGTTTCGATTTCGTACTGTCCGAACTGAATGCCGCTGCGGACGAGTTGCCCGAATCGTATCCGGCCGCAGACCTGGGGCGTGTGACGAAAGGCGCAGCGTTGGCGATGAAGGGACGCGTGCTGCTTTTCCGTGCCAGCCCACAGTTTAACCCCACCAACAATCAGGCGCATTGGCAAGCCGCTTACGATGCCAATAAAGAGGCGATAACTTACCTTGCCTCCAAAGGTGTCGGACTTGTGGATACGTACAGCAATGCGGCATTGTTCCTGGCCGAGATGAATAAGGAAGTCGTCTTCGCGATCCGCTACCTGAACCCCTCCGGCCGTACGCAGAACCGCGACGCGGCCGTGAGACCGATCGATTTTACGGCCAATGCGACAGGCGGTTGCCATCCTACGCAGGAAATGGTGGACGCATTCCCATTGAAAAGCGGTAAGAAGACAGCCTGGAACGACCCCCAATATGCAGGCGACGTAACCAAAAGCTGGCAAAATCGTGATAATCGGTTCTATACCACAATTGTTTACAATGGCGCGACTTACCTGGGTAGAACCATGGCGCTCAATGCGGATGCTTCGGGGAACGGCTATTCTTATGGGAAGTCAAATGGTACGCTTACCGGCTACTATTCGAGAAAGGCAATCGACGAGTCGCTCGATATCACCAATTCGCAGATCTCGGGAACGGATTACATCGATATGCGCTATGCCGAGGTGCTGATGAACTACGCCGAGGCTGCGATGGAGCTCAACAAGCTGCCGGAGGCATTCGATGTGCTCAAACAGATTCGTAAGCGCGCGGGTATCGACGAAACCACACCGGGAGATGCTTCCCTTGCCGGGAAATTGTACGGTCTCAATCCTTCGATGACACAGCTTGAAATGCGCCAGGCAATCCAGGACGAGCGTTACATCGAATTCGCATTCGAGCAGAAACGGCTCTGGGATTTACGGAGATGGCGGCTGATGCACCTTAAAATGACGGGTAAGGACAAACGGCATGCGATGATCCTCAATACCGACGCTTCGAAACCGGGCGGGTTTACCTACACGCTCTACGACCGCGACAATGCACCGATGGTTTATAACGAAAATATGTATTTCCTGCCGCTGAGCACGGCTACCATTCAGGGAAATGCCAATCTGAAACAAACCAAAGGTTGGGGCGACGGTACTTTCGACCCGCTGGAAGGCATGTGATCGTCAACCAATATCCCGGACCGGCGCCCATGGATGCGCGGTGTCCGGGATTTTTATTTTTTTCCAACCTATCTAAACATGATGAGAGGAATTCTCGCGGGCATATTTCTTTGCGTGACCACATTATCCTTCGCGCAGGAGCTGGTTATTCGAAATGACAAAATACAACGCGTACTGACCTATGACGGGCAGGTATGGCGCACGACCCGTTTTGCGGACGTATCGGGCAAAGTCACTTTGGCTACGCAGAGCGATGAGTTTCATATCCTCCCAATGCAGGCGGAAAGAGGATTTACGATCAGCGATTTTATGGCCGACGGCCAGCCGGTCAGCTTGCGCTCGGCAGATACGAGTTTGGTCAGAATAGCTTACCGGCCCAAACCGGTAATCAAGGGTAAACCCGCCGTTCCCGAAAAACTGCTTGTGACCTATTTCGTAATCAAGGGACAGGCCCATATCCGTAAAAGTCTGACAATGGAATATGCGTGGCCGGCCGCCGGGGTGCCGGGCGGCGGGCCGCCGCCCACGGTCGACCGGCTGGAAGTGGAGCGGTTCACCGTAACCAGCCTGGCGACGGGCGGAGGCAGGGGGGAGCCTGTTTTCATCGGGAATAAATGGTTTACCGGCCTCGAATATCCCGGCGGGTACAGCCGCCACACCGATGGCAATACGCCAGCCGACTATGCGAGGCATTATGAGAAAGTGGGCAATTACAGTTACATCGACCTGGAAGGAAGGGATATTGAGCCTGGTGCGAAAACGGGGCTGGTGAGGTTGATGCACTTCCCGGGCTACGCCGCTACCACCGATTCGGTCCATTTTAGTATCAAAAGTAAGACTGCCGTGTGCGGGTTCGCAGAAGTGGGAGTCTCTGTCCGTCAGGCGTTTATGCAATACCTGGCGACCGTGTGGAAAGCGCCGCGCTCGTTTCTGCATTACAACAACTGGTTCGAGCCGCGGGCTAAGGACCTGAGCGGCAATGCGCTGGTGGATATTTACAAAGAATTTCGCGCCGCCACGGAACCTTATGGCGTGAAGCTCGATGCCATGGTCGTGGACGACGGCTGGCAGGATCGGAAATCGATCTGGCAGCCTTTGCCTAAGTATTTTCCAAATGGCTGGGCGGATGTTAAATCGCTTAGCAGCAGGCTTAAAGCGGCAGGCGTGGACTTTGGTTTCTGGCTCTCGTTGAATGGCTATAACAATAATATCGACTGGGGTATCGGCAACGGTTACCGCGAGGCTATTCCGAACGCATATTTTAAACAATACAACCGGTATTACAGCTTGTCGGCGCCTGCCTACAAGCGTGAAGTGCTGCGACAGGTGCCTTTTATTGTCAAAGAAACCGGGGCGGTTTACTACAAACACGATTTTAACGAGCTCAGCGACACCGGCGAGGGCAATGGGCACCCGGCTACCGACAGACACGGGCACGAGGCCAATCTGGATGCGGCCATTGAGGTACTGCTGGCCACGCGGAAGGTAAAGCCGGATATCCTGCAAAACCTGACCAACTGGGTTTGGTTTTCGCCCTGGTGGCTCATGTACGGCGATTACCTGTGGATGCTCGCCGGCGACGACGGAACCAATGGCAACTGGCCCGAAATCTCTACACGCGCCATGGCCACCACCGACCGTGATACGTACATCTGGCGCATGTGGGGCAACGCTGCCGACCGCCCGCTGGTGCCCATTTCCCGCCTCATGACGCACGGGATCATCAAAAGCTCCGATGGCCGGATGGAAAGCAAGGAGGATGGTTTGCAGGATTGGCTGGAACACGTGCTGATGCATTACGGCCGCGGTACCCTGCTGAAAGAATGGTACATTACTCCCTCCGCCCTGAAACCCGACGAATGGAAGGCGCTTTGCACCGTCGATAACTGGGCGAAGGAAAACAGGGAAATACTCAACAACACGGTGTACGTCGGAGGCCGGCCCGATGAAGGCCAGGCCTACGGTTATGTGGGCTGGCATGGCGCCAGGGGCATTCTGGTGGCCCGCAACCCTGGCGCTACCACTCAGAAACTCGTGATCCCGTTCGATGCGCAGGCGGGCTTTTACCAAAAAAAGGGCGAAAGCTACGCTGCTACCGTAGTATTCCCGTATCAGGGTGCTTACCCTGCTGCATTTCAGTCGGGCGGGAAGATCGTTGTCGAACTGCCGGGCTACGCCACCATGGCATTTTCATTTCAGAAAGGAAAACCGGGGCAGGCGGCCCAACCAGCGGGTAAGATTGTTTGGAATAACATAAATAAACTTGCCGGTGAAACGGAAACCACTCTGACGGTGCCTGCTGACCTGGGCGGCCGCTGCGATCTGCTGCTGATCGGTTATCCGGATGTGCCGGGGATTCAAATAAACGGAGCGGCGGTTGTACCGGTCAGAAGTTCCAAATCAGTCATCAACAAATTTGCCGGCTATGCCAAAGCGGGGATGGTCAGCGAAAAGGCCCGGCCTTGGACCATGCAGGCATTTGACCTGGGGCGCTACAAAGGCCAGCGTATCACCATTTCGTATGAAGGAAAGGGAGAGTTTGAAAGCCATCTGCTCGCCGAGCGGAAAGTAAAAGCACCTGCATTCAAATCCTCCGGAAAGAGTTTGCTATGGCCCATCACCAACAGTACCCGGCGTGAAACCGTGCGGCTTACGTTGGGAAGTACTACTTTTGAAAAACCTATCCCCTGAGAATACAATAATCAGTAACCCTTTGAAACCCCTTAATCAATTACCTTTTCTTTTATGAAATACCTTTTTTTAGCACTCGGTCTGCTCAGTTTTACTTCCCGGGCGCAAATTGCGGCCCCCGTGGCGTCCGACTGGCTTGTTCAACCCAGCCCGGCGAAGGCGCGTATCGATCAGTCGGCCAATGGCAGCGATATTGTGATGTCGAATGGCCTGGTGCGGAGAGTGTTCCGCCTGAGACCTGATCTGGCCTGCATTGAGTACAAGAACCTGACGAACGGCCAGCAGCTGCTTCGCGCCGTAAAACCCGAGGCGAGAGTGGTCCTGAATGGCGTCGCTTACAATGTGGGCGGTTTGTACGGCCAAAAAGAGAATGCATACCTGCTCCCGCAGTGGATCGATCAGCTGAAAGTATCGGACAGCGCCTTTCACTATGTCGACTTCAAAATCGCGCCCATAGCGCCTTACCTGCAATGGAAGACGACCATGTGGGCTGGAAGTAAAAAAAACGCAACCGGCAGTGAAGTCGCATTTCGCTTCGGCTCGTCGTTGCCTGCGCTGGCGGGCGTGGATGTGTACGTGCATTACGCGATTTTTGACGGTATCCCGCTGGTATCCAAATGGGTGACGATCGAAAATAAAAGCAAGGGCGATGTGACGATCGACCAGGTAGTGAACGAGATACTGGCCATGACGGAAGAGGAGAGTGCCGTCGTGGGCAAGCCGGAAGAAATGGCCAAGCCGAATGGTTTGTACATTGAAAACAACTTTGCATTCAACAATTCCATGCGCTACGGGCTCAGCGACCAGGCGACGCATTGGAAAGTGGATAAAAGCTACACCTCCCAGGTGAACTACGACTACCAGACCCCCTGCCTGCTCGAAGTGCACCCGAAAGTGCCGGTGGGAACCCGCCTCAAAGCCGGTGAAAAGCTGGAATCGATCCGTACGTATGAGCTCCTGATGGATAGCTACGACCGCGAGCGCAAGGGAATGGCCGTGCGTAAAATGTACCGGACCATAGCGCCCTGGACGACGGTTAACCCGATTTTTATGCACCTCGTGAGCAAAAATGACGAGCAGGTCCGCACGGCGATCGACCAATGCGCCACAACCGGTTATGAGGCGTTGATCCTCAGCTTCGGAAGCCATTGCAATATGGAGGACATTTCGGCCGAAAACCTCAAAAAATGGAAGGATCTGGCCGACTACGCCCACAGTAAGAAAGTCCTGATCGGCAGTTACTCGCTTTTCAGCTCGCGGAAAATCAGCGAGGAAGATGACGTGATTAACCCCAAAACCGGGAAAACCGGCGGTGCATTCTTCGGCAATGCGCCCTGCCTCGGCAGTAAATGGGGGCTGGCTTACCTGGACAAGCTCAAAAAATTCATGAGCCACACGGGTTTTGATATTTTTGAAAATGACGGGCCTTACCCGGGCGATGTGTGCGCGTCGACCTCGCACCCGGGCCACGAAGGCCTGGCTGATTCGCAATGGAAGCAAATGGCGCTGCAAAAAGGCCTTTACCACTGGTGCGCCGAAAACGGTATTTATGTAAATGCACCCGACTGGTATTTCCTCGACGGGACCAATAAAGTAGGCCTCGGTTACCGCGAAGTGAACTTCTCGCTCCCGCGCGAGCAGCAGAAGATCCTCAACCGCCAGAATATCTTCGATGCGACCTGGAACGAAACGCCTTCGATGGTATGGGGATTTGTGCCGCTGACGAAATACCAGGGCGGCGGGCCTGAGGCCGTGCTGGAACCGCTGTCGGAACACCTGGATGCCTACGAGCAGCTGATGATGCAATATTATGGTGCCGGCGTGCAGGCTTGCTACCGCGGCCCGCGCCTGTACGATACCGACGAGACGAAAAAGACCGTGAGCAATGTGGTGAGCTGGTATAAAAAGTACCGCGACATCCTCAATTCCGACATTATCCACCTGCGCCGCGCCGATGGCCGCGATTGGGACGGTATCATGCACGTGAACCCGGAACTGCCTGTGAAAGGGCTGGTAATGCTGTACAATCCGACCGGCGAAAAGATGACCCGGAATGTGAAACTGCCTGTGTATTACACGGGTAAAGATCAATCGGTGAAAATTCGGGTGAAGGAAGGTGCAGTGCAATCTTATAAGGTAGGCCGGAATTACGAGGTAGACTATAAAGTGGAGATCCCGGCCGAGGGATATACCTGGCTGGTGGTCGAGTAGGGCCATTCCTGCCGGTAACGGCACATGCAATGAAAGGGACAAGTCCGCGATTGTGCGGGCTTGTCCCTTTTTGTTTGGAATAGCTCCGGACTACCGCTAAAATCAAAACCGGCACACCCGGAGCGTCCGGTGGGGATATACTTTTGGCAAAAAAATGAGCTATGTATAACCTGATCCAACGAATAGTACAGCAGGACCATCTGCACGCACGCTGGCTGAATACCCTCTCGTACCTGGAAAACGCCGGTGCGAGAAAGATATCCGCTTGCGAAGACCGTACACAGGTGGAAATCATTCAGTTGAAACACGCGGCCGAGGAACACAGGCATGCCTATATTTTAAAGAAGCAGATCTCAAAACTCGCTCCGGCAACCTGCCCCGACTATTCGGATACTTATCTGTTTGCGGCGGTATCTACCCGGCAATACCTCGCCATGCTGGATATTCAATGCAGCAGGTATATCAAAAGCGTGTTTGGATTGAAGGGCGCGCGGCTTCGGTATGCGGCGTACTTGTTTGTGACCTATCTCATTGAGGTAAGGGCCGATGAGCTGTACCCTGTTTACCAGCGTGCGCTATCGGCAGCTTCGCACCCGGTGACCGTAAAGTCGATTATCGCGGAAGAGGAGGGGCATCTGGAAGAAATGACTTCCCAGCTGAGCCAATTCTCGGAGGACTGGCAGGCGCACGCGGAAGTATTGCAGCAAATGGAGGAAGGGCTGTTTAAGCGATGGCTAAGCTGCCTGGAAAGCGAGTTGGCCGATGCGTGACGACGTGCAGGCACATTTATCGCGGGCTCTTTCCGACCGGGAGGAGCAGGGAATCCTGCGGAAGCTCCGGGTCCGCCAGCCGGGTGCCGATTTTTATTCCAATGATTACCTGGGACTTGCTTCCAACAATGCCTGCCACGAAATGCTGCTGGCTTCCCTGCACGATAATCCGCAATGGCTCCGCGGCGGCACCGGCTCGCGGCTGGTGAGCGGGAATTCGACATTGACATTGTCCGTCGAGGATTTTATTGCAGCGGAACACCAAACCGAACGGGCGCTGCTGTTTCCGTCGGGGTATATGGCCAACCTGGCCTTGTTTTCCTGCCTCCCGAAAAGGAACGATACCATCCTGCTTGACGAGTTTGTTCACCGTTCGGTGCTGGACGGGTGCCGGCTATCATTTGCCCGCAAAATGCGGTTTCAGCACAATGACCTGGACCATTTGGAAAGCCGTCTTGCCAAAGCGAAGGGTAAATGCTGGATCGCCGTTGAAAGCCTGTATTCGATGGAAGGTGATTTTGCGCCGCTCCGCGACCTGGTGGCGCTGGCCGAGCGTTACGGGGCCTCATTGATTGTGGACGAGGCGCATGCCATGGGCGTTTTCGGGCACGGGCTCGTGTGCGACGCGCATTTGCAGGAACGCGTATTCGCGACCGTGGTTACGTACGGAAAAGCAATGGGCGCACACGGCGCCGCCATATTGTCCCATGGAACGGTGATCGATTACCTGATCAACTTCGCGGCCCCATTCCTTTACACCACCGGCCTGCCCGATCTTTTCGCGGCCACTATCCGGAACAATTACATTTTTCTGCAAAATAACCCGCACTTGCGCGAGGACCTGCAAAACCGGATCCGGCACTTTTCCGCAGCCGGACTACCAACGCTCTCGGGTACCGGGAGTCCGATCCAGGCGATCCCTTGCCCGGGTATTGCCAGGCTGGCAGCCGCAAAGGAAATACTAGAAGCGCAGGCCCTGTATACGTTCGCGGTAAGGCCGCCTACGGTGAAAAGTGGCTCGGAGCGCCTGCGGGTGAGCCTGCACGCATTCAATACCCATGCGGAAATCCAACAACTTACCGACCTGCTAAAAGAGTTTTATGACGCCGAATAGGACTACCTTATTCGTTACCGGAATCGGAACGGACGTGGGGAAAACAGTCTGCTCCGCCGTTCTCACGGAATGGTTCAAAGCCGATTACTGGAAACCCGTGCAAGCGGGTGCTTTAAACCACTCCGACAGGAAGACGGTTTCGGGGCTTACCAGTGACGGTATTGTGACACATGCGGAGGCTGTCCGCTTGCGACTGGCCGCCTCGCCCCACAAGGCGGCGCGGAAAGAGCACAAATCCATTACCGCCGAAGACCTGGTCCTTCCCGAAACCTCGAATCACCTGATCATAGAAGGTGCCGGTGGCTTGTACGTGCCTATTAATGAACGCCTTTGTATGATCGACTGGATAGCAAGCCTCGGCGTGGATGTAGCGTTGGTGGTGCGGAATTATCTGGGCTGCATCAACCACACCCTGCTATCCGTTCGGGCGCTGCAACACCGGTCCATTCCATTGAAATACCTGATCTTCAACGGGCCGTTCGACGAGGATACCCGGCGGGTTATCCTTTCCTATCCGGACATTCAGGCGACGGTACTCGATATCCCTGACTTCAAAACACTGAACCCACAAAGCATTGCCCGTGCCGCCCGCCGGTTGCGCAGGGAACATGGTAAACCTGTCAAATCATGAGCACACCAAATTTTACCTGGGCGCAGCGCGACAGCGCCGTGAACTGGCACCCTTTCACGCCGATCAAAACGGCTGGCGAGGCCGTCGCGATTGTTCGGGGAGAAGGGGCCTATCTATATGATGAAAAAGGCAAACGCTATATAGATGCCATCTCGTCGTGGTGGGTGAATTTGCACGGACATGCCCATCCGTACATCGCGGAGCAGGTGTACGAGCAGTTGCGTACACTCGAACACGTCATTTTTGCGGGTTTTACGCATCCGTCGGCCGTTGCGCTTTCGGAGGCGCTGTTGGCAGTCCTGCCGGAGAACCAGCAGAAGGTGTTCTTTTCCGACAACGGTTCCACGGCCGTGGAGGTGGCCCTGAAAATGGCATTGCAATACGCTTACAACCGGGGCGAAAAGAAAACCAAAATACTGGCATTCCGGCAAGGCTATCATGGCGACACGTTCGGGGCGATGGCCGTGAGCGGGCGCAGTGGCTGGACGGAGCCGTTTGCCGAATTGCTCTTCGATGTGATCCATATCGATCTCCCCACGGCGGAAAACCTGCCGGAAATCCAGGCGTTCATCGACCGGCATGCCGATCAGATCGCCTGTTTTGTGTACGAGCCGCTGGTGCTGGGCGCGGGCGGAATGATCATGTACGAGGCCGAACACCTGGATACGCTGATGCGCTATTGCCGTTCGAAAGGCATTCTGCTGGTGCAGGACGAGATTTTCGTCGGTTTCGGGCGGACGGGGCGCATGTTCGCGGCTAACCATTTAACCGGGAAGCCCGACATGATGTGTCTTTCCAAAGGACTCACAGGCGGCACCATGCCATTGGGCGTTACCACCTGTACCGGGGCAATCCACGAGGCATTTTGCACCGACAACGTCTACGGAACACTGTTTCACGGCCATTCCTTCACGGCCAACCCGCTCGCGTGCCGGGCTGCAATGGCGAGTATGGATTTGCTCAAAAGAGAGGAAACGCAGGCCGCCATTGCCCGGATTTGCCGCCGGCACGAGGCCTTCCGCGCCCGCGTAGCCACACATGCAAAGATCCATACCGTACGGCAATGCGGCACTATTCTGGCCATGAACCTTGGTAGCGACGATACGGATTCCTATTTCCGCAACCAGTGGAAGCCTGTTTTTGCGGCATTGCTCGATCAAGGCATTCTGCTGCGCCCGCTGGGAAATGTACTGTACCTCGTGCCCCCTTACTGCGCAAGCGACGCCGATCTTGACTATATCTACGATGCCATTATCGGGGTGCTGGGTTAATCTTCGTTTCCAGATGCCAATGCGCGCTATTCACTTGGGATATGTACTAGTATTTGATAGTATATTAAAAGTATAGAATAGTATAGGGCTTTGTTTTGAGTGAATTTCTTTACTTAAAGTGTCTGAATGATACTTATTAATAGCTACTTATGATAAACTAGCTGTTTAGGAACCATTTTGTCCTATTCCAAAAATATTTTTACTTAAAATAGTATAGAATAGTATAGGTTAGTTAAAAATTGTGTTCTTTTGATAAAAAATTAGACAGTGTGTTTGTATCGGGCGGCATCCGGAGGCTGGCCTGAACAGCTCGTGTTTCACTTTATAACCCTTTTTAACATGATTTTTTCTACCCGCTTTTCTCCACTGCTGCTCGCTGTGGCGCTGTTTTTCAGTGCGTTCGCGGTCAGGGCCCAGGTTCCGGTTTCGGGCCGGGTAACGGATGCGTCCGGCCCGCTCGTCGGCGTAAGTGTGATCATCAAGGGTGCCAATGGCGGCACGTCCACGAACGCGGAGGGGCATTTTTCGATCGATGTGCCTTCCGCCGATGCGGTTCTCGTCTTTTCTTACATCGGTTATATTCCCCGAGAAATTCAGGTGGGCAAGCAAAGCAAGCTCGACGTGTTGCTCGAAGCCGATACCAAAGCGCTCGACGAAGTGGTGGTGGTAGGGTACGGGACCAAAACCCGTGCGGACCTCACCGGTTCGGTATCGACGATCAAAGGTACCGAGCTGGAAAAATCGCCTGCGAGCAACCTCACCAACTCCATCGCCGGCCGCGTGCCCGGCCTGATCGCCAATACACGGAGCGGCGAGCCGGGGAACGACAATGCGGAAATATTCGTCCGCGGTAAAGCGACGCTGGGCAGTACAGGCGCGCTCGTCGTGATCGACGGAATCCCCGATCGCTCGGGAGGTTTTGCGCGGCTCAACCCGGCTGATATCGAATCGTTTACCGTTATCAAAGACGCCACGGCGGCGATTTATGGGGCACGGTCGGCCAATGGCGTGATCCTGATCACGACCAAGCGCGGGCAGGCCGGCAAACCGGTATTGTCGATTGGTACCAACTGGTCGCTCACGCAGGCGACGCGCGTGCCGCAAATGCTGGGCTCGTATGAATATGCATTGGCTACCAACGAGTATGACCGGATGATCGGCCAGAACCCCACCTGGCCGGACGCCACGTTGCAGAAGTTCCGCGACGGCTCCGACCCGCTCTCGTTCCCCAGTACCGACTGGTGGGATGCGACCATGAAAAAACAGGCATTGCAGCACAATCAGGTCATTTCATTGCGGGGCGGTACGGATAAGGTTACCTATTTCCTTTCCGGCCAGTACCAGCAGCAGGATGGTATTTACAAAAAAGACGCGGCTTATTACAAGCAGGCGCAGGCCCGTGCCAACGTAGACATCGCCGTAACCGATAACCTGAAAATCGGGGTGGATGTGCTGTACCGCAACGAATTCCGCAATTCGGCGGTAGGCAACTACAATGCCGGAGCGATATTCCGGGAGTTGTGGCTCGCTTATCCGTACCTCGTTCCGGTTTATCCGAACGGGCTCGTGGGGCCGGGTATCGGCGGTGGGCCCAACAACAGCATGGTGTACGTCACCAGCGGGGAAGCCGGCTATAACCGGAATTCCAACGACTATTTGCAGACCAAAACCTATTTCAAATGGGACCTGTCCAAATTGGTCGACGGGGTATTTGTGGATGGCTACTATGCCTATGACCTCACTTTTTCGAAGAACAAGGCATTTACCAAAACGCCTCCGCCTGCATTCCGTTATGATGCGGCCACAGGGAATTATGTGCAGATCAACTCGGCCATCAAACCGAGCCTGTCGGAAGTGCGTGGTACATTGAAACAAAACCTGATGAACATCCGGCTCGGCTACAACAACCGGTTTGGCGATCATTCCGTGGAAGGTTTTGCCGCCTACGAACGTTTTGAAGGCAATGCCGACGAGATCAGCGCATTCCGGTCAAACTTCCTCAGCAACTCGCTCGACCAGCTTTCGGCGGGCAGCCTGATAGGTCAGCAAAACAACTCAACCGCCGCGCAAACAGGTCGCAACAACTTCATCGCCAGGGCTTCCTACGGTTTCAAAAACAAATACCTTTTCGACTACAACATGCGTTACGACGGTTCGCAGAACTTCCCCGAAGGAAAGCGCTACGGCTTTTTCCCGGCGGTTTCGGCGGCATGGCGCATTTCGCAGGAGGATTTTTTCAATTCCAAAAGCATTACAGAGCTGAAATTACGCGGTTCGTGGGGTAAAACGGGGAACGATGCCGTTTCAGCATTCAACTATATCCAAACCTACCTCCTCGGAACCGGTTATGGCTATTCGCTCGGTCCCGCCGCCTCGCAGGTAAGCTCGCTGGTACCCGGCCCGACTCCCAACAAAAACATTACCTGGGAAGTAGCCACCACCACCGACGTCGCACTCGACGCGCAGTTCCTCAAAGGCAGGCTGGGTGTTACCATCGACTATTTCCGCTCCATGCGCACGGGCATCCTCATCACGCGCAGCGAGTCCGTGCCTGCGTACACGGGCCTGACCCTGCCCAACCAGAATCTCGGAAAGGTGCTGAACCGCGGGATCGAGCTCGAAGCCTACTATAATGGTACCATCGGAAACAGCTTCGGGTATAATATCAGGGGGAACCTCACTTTTGCCCGAAACAAGGTCATTTTCATGGACGAGGCCGCAAGCGTGCCGTCGTACCAGCGCAAGACCGACATCCCGATCGACTCGTGGCTCGTGTATGAATCCGATGGCCTTTACCAGAACCAGGCGGAGATCGACGCCAGCCCGCACCCGGCCAACACTGCCCCTGGCGACATTCGCTATAAGGATATCAATGGCGACGGGGCGATCAATGGCCTGGATCAGGTACGGAAATCGTCCGTCAGGACGCCCCAACTGATCTACGGTACTTCGTTGGGCCTTTCATGGCGGAACCTGGATCTCTCGGTGTTCGTACAGGGCCAGGCCATGGCGCAATCGTACCTCGCTCCGGCGGGTTTGAATATGGCGAAAGAGTTCTTTGACGGCCGCTGGCAGAAAGAAGGCGACAATCAGTTCCCACGTAATTTCAATGGTCCTACCGGCGCATCGAGAGGGGTGAATACGCTCACTTCCGATTTCTGGCTGCGCAATGCGGCATTCGTACGGCTCAAAAACGTCGAACTGGGCTTCACGGTACCATCCAGCTTGCTGAAAAAGGCCAAAATGCACAGCGTGCGGATCTATATCAATGGCAGCAACCTCTTCTCGATCGATCGGTTCGGGCCGTCATTTGATCCCGAAATGCCGAACAACACGGGCTACTACTATCCGCAGCAGCGTGTCGTGAACCTGGGTGCCAATATCAGCTTCTAATCCTTACCATTTAATCCATGAAACCACAAACCAACCATACAATTCAATCCGGCATCCAGGCTGCGAAAAGCGCGGTCGGCTGGTCGGGAAAACTGCTCGCGGGCATTTTCATCGTGACGGGCATGCTGGTCATGAACTCCTGCAAGGACGTACTCGACCTGAAACCGCAGAATGCCTATTCGGAGTCCGACGTATGGACAGATCCGAACCTCGTTCAGGTATTTGTGAATGGTATTTATAACCAGACGGTGATGGCCTACAAAGACGGCGGCTTCGGCTGGGGCGCGCAAACGGACGAGCTGTACGGTAACTTCAACTGGACCAACGAAAACAGCTATGTGCAGGGCGAAGCCACGCCCGACAATCAGACCGCATCCTCGCTGAACCGCTGGGGCGATCTGTACTCCTCCATCCGCAATTGCAATGTGTTCCTGAAAAACGTGAGCCAGCTGGATACCGTTTCCAATGCACAGGCCATACGCACCATGCGCGGAGAGGTTTATTTTCTGCGGGCGCTGGCGTATTTCGAATTGTTGAAGCGATTTGGCGGTGTGCCGCTGATCACGAAAGTGTACGACGTCAACGACACGGGTTTCAATGAAAAGCGTGCCTCGTGGACGGAAACGAAGGATTTCATTCTGGCAGACATCGAACAGGCAGGGAAGTTGCTGCCCGCAGCCTATCCGGCTGACCTCGACAAAGGCCGCGCCACGACAGGCGCCGTGTTGGCCCTGAAATCGAGATTGCTGCTGTACGCGGCGAGTCCTTATTTCAATACGTCCGGGGACAAGAAGCTCTGGCAGCAGGCCAAGGAAGCCGCCAAGGCTGTCATCGATTTCAAAGGTGCGCCGTATGCATTGTACGGTAGTGCAGCCAATGGGACGTACAACAAGACATACCTCGATTTTTTCAATTCCGAAGTAATCTTTGCCCGTGTTTACAGCGGCCTGGCAAGAGCCGACCGGTACAATACCGTAAGCCGCGATCTCAGCCCGAACGGGTATGAAGGGTACAGCGCCTACAATGTGATCCAGCAAATGGTGGATGCATTCGAAATGGCCGACGGGACCGCTTTCAGCTGGGCGAATCCTGTGCATGCGAAAAATCCGTATGCCAACCGCGACCCACGGTTTTACGCGACGGTTCTGGCCAATAACCAGCTGTTCAAAGGCCGCACCACGCAGTTTTTTGAAGGCGGCGACGATTCACCGCAGAGCCCGTATTCTCCCTGGAATGCATCCAAAACGCGCTATGTGATCCGCAAGATGGTCGATGAGTCGGTGGACTGGCAGAAGCAGGACTATGCAGCTTCGCAATGGGTAGGTTTCAGGCTTTCGGAAATTTACCTGAACTACATGGAGGCCTGTGCCGCATTGGGCGAGGACGGTGAAGCGCTTATCTACCTGAACAAACTGCGGTCGCAAAAAGCGGGCATGCCGCCGGTGAATGCATCGGGCGCAGCGTTGATGGACAAAATCAGGCAGGAGCGCCGCATCGAGCTTTGCTTTGAAGGTCACCGCTATTTTGACATCCGCCGGTGGGGCATGGCCGAGATAGGGTCAAAAGATGCTTTGGGCGTGATCATTACCAAACAGGCCGACGGTACATTCACCTATCAATCGGCCACAGTGCAGAAACGGACCTGGCTTCCCGCCCTGTATTTCTACCCGATCCCGCGGACGGAGTTGCAGCGGAACCCGGCGCTGGTCCAAAATCCAAATTATAACTGATAACGTTTGTGTAAAAAGGAATGAATATGCACATCGTTGTCAGCCTGAGCGGAGTCGAAGGCATTTGTGCAAGAGTCTTATTTTAAAAGGATATTTATAAAGAGATTGCATTTTAATTCAAAAACAAAAGGAATGATCAGATTCATCGCAACAGCTTCCCTATGGTTTACTTTCCAGCCCGGCTGCATGGCGCAAAGCGAAACGTTAAAGTTCCGGTCGACGGACGCCGCATTGCAAACCGCTTTCGACCGGGCCGCGGAAATGGCGCTGAGCCACCGGGGTGACCCCGCCGACCCGGTGGGCGACTGGTACGAGGCCGCATTGCCTTCGCGGTTCGCGTTCTGTATGCGCGACGTGGCGCACCAGAGCATGGCCGCGGAAATGCTCGGGCTCGGCAAGGCCAACAGCAATATGTTCTCCCTTTTTGCTAAAAACATTTCCGATAGCAAAGACTGGTGCTCGTATTGGGAAATCAACAAGGAGGGAAAACCTGCGCCGGCGGATTACCGGAACGACGATGAGTTCTGGTACAATCTCAATGCGAATTTCGATGTGATGAATGCTGCCTGGAAACTCTATTTGTGGACCGGCGACAAGCGGTACATCAATGGCCCCGAGTTTGCCGATTTTCACAGGAAATCGGTCCGTGAATATGTGGAGCGCTGGGTATTACAGCCGGACTCGCTGCTCTCGCGGCCGCTTCACCCGAATGCGCACGCGGCGTACAACGACAAAGATGCCTTTCACCGTTGCCGTGGGCTCGCTTCCTATTCCGAAGGTGTGCACGACCTGAAAATGGGCGTCGACCTGATCGCGTCGCTTTCCCGCGGGATGCAAACCTATGCGGATATGCTGCGCGTGGAGGGTAAAACCGCCGAGGCATCCGCATTCGACCAGAAGGCAGAGCAGTATCGCCGGCATATCGAAAACAACTGGTGGAGCGAAAAGGAGGATAAGTATTTCACGTATTATTCTTCCAAAGGTGTGTTCGGCTATACCGAAGGCGAGACGTTCCTGCTCTGGTTTGATGTGTTGAAGGACACGACCAGGACCCGCAAAACGATCGACCAGATTCTTGCGCGGGATTGGAACATGGAAAACCAGTCGTATTTCCCCTATGTGCTGGGGCAATATGGCTACCCCGAGCAAATCCGCGGCCAGATACTCCACCTCACCGACCCGGCTACCAAGCGCCGCGAGTATCCCGAGGTTTCGTATGGTGCGGTGCAGGGCGTGGTGCAGGGCATTATGGGGATCGACGCGGATGTACGCGTGAACCGGATCACGACGTTGTTCAACGGCCGTGCGGCGGATACGCATACCATTGAAAACCTGCCCGTACTGCAACGGAAAATATCCGTAACCGAAGGCGCGAAAACCGCCACGCTGCGTAATGCCGGCCCTGCTTTGCAATGGCGGGTGATGTTCGCCGGAAAGCACCCGTTCATCATGGTGAACGGGGCAAGACGGAAAGCCAGCCGGATGGTCGTGAAGGGATCGCGGACGGTGTCGTTCCTGGATGTGACGGTGCCCGCCAACCAGCAGCTTGTTGCCCGTGTGCCGTAACCGTTTTTCTGAATAGTACATTTCCCTGTCCCTGCCGCTGCGCGTTGCAGGGGCAGGTTTAAGTTTTTAGCTTTACGAAGTAATTATCGCCGAATGGAGAGCATATTTGATAAAATAAAGGAATTGCGGGAAGTGACATCCTATTCCAAACACGACCAGATCGTCGTAGGGATCATCAATGCGATTGACCAGAAGATCGTTTCACCGAACGACCTGCTGCCGTCGGTCAACCAGATGATCCAGGAACTGAACTTCTCCCGCGAAACCATCCGCAAAGGATACGGCGAATTGGTAGACAGGGGAGTGGTTGAATCCAAAAACAGGATCGGGTACTATGTGACCAATGCGCAGACGAGCCAGTTCATGAAAGTGGCCCTGATCATGTATAACCTCGATACATTCGAAGAACTTTTTTACCGGAATTTCCGGAAGGAACTCGGCCAAAAGGTGCATCTGGATGTGTTTTTCCACCATGGTAGCGTCGATGTGCTGGAAAGTACCCTGTTCCAGATCAAAGGGAAATACGGAATGTACGTGGTAGCCCCGATCCCGCACCGCCGGACGAAGGAAATCCTGGAAACCATTCCGCGCAGCAACCTGCTGATATTCGACCGGTTTGAACAGCTCGACGGCGAGGTCAGCTACATCGCACAGGAATTTGAGCGTTCGACCTACGCGGTGCTCGAAGCACTTGCCGACAAGATCCGCGAGTTCGGCGAAATCATTTTTTATCATTCCCCCAAATCCCTTGACCCGAAGGAGATAGTGTCGTCGTTCAAGCGATTCCTGCACGACTACGCCATTCAGGGGCAGATCGTCAGCGAATTTGTGCCGGGGTCGGTCGAAAAGGGAAAGGCCTATTTCACGCTCGATAACTACACCATGTGGTCGATCCTGAAAGAATGCAAGAGTAAGAAATTCACCATGGGCGTGGACGTAGGGCTGCTGTCGGTCAACGACGAACCCGCCAAGGAGTTTGTCGACATTACCACCTACTCCACCGACTTCGCTTTGATGGGCAAACTTGCCGGGCAATCGATCATGCAGAAACAGAAGATCCAGGTGATTCTGCCCAATGTACTGATCCGCAGAAAAACGTTGTGACCGCCCTATGCGCGAAGAAGTGGCCCTCAGCGGCATTGATGCCGGTATTATCATGCTTTACCTGGTCATTCTGGTCGGGGTAGGGCTTTACTTTTCCCGCAAGCGCCGGATCGAAACGGCCAGCGACCTCTTTCTGGGTGGTCGGTCATTGAAATGGTACAACGTGGGCCTGTCCATTTTCAGCAGTAATGTGAGCCCCGTCATGCTCGTAGGTTACGGGGGCATGGCCTACACCACCGGTATGGTCGCCGCCAATTTCGACTGGCTCGCCTGGTGGTTTCTGCTGCTGCTCGCGATGGTGTTTGTGCCGCATTATTTCGCTACGAAAGTGAGCACTATGCCCGAGTTTCTGTTGCGGCGGTACGGGCAGCGCTCTTTTACCTTCCTCACTTACTATTCCATGATCTCGACGCTCATCGTATCGGTGAGTTTTGTGCTGCTCACGGGCGGGCTCGTGATCGCGCAGCTCCTCGACGTGCCGTTCTGGGTAGCGGCGGTGGGTGCTACGGTACTCGCCACGAGTTTTACGGCTACGGGCGGCCTCGGCGCGATCGCCAGAACGGGCGTGCTGCAATCCGTCGTGGTGACGGCGGCGGCGCTCATTGTCGGCATAATCGCCGTTGATCGCATCGGCGGGATTGGTGAGGTGATCAGCCGGTCGCCCAGGGAATTCTGGACCATTTTCCGCCCGGCCAATGATCCCGTTTACCCGTGGCATGCGGTCTTGCTCGGCTACCCGGTGGTAGGGATCTGGTACTGGTGTACCGATCAGACAATCGTCCAGCAAACCCTTGCGGCGAAGGACATCCGGCAGGGTCAGTACGGTACCATGCTCATGGCCGGGCTCAAAGCCCTGGTTCCCTTCATTTTCCTGCTGCCCGGCATTTACTGCTACATTCTGTTCCCGAACCTCAGTAATCCGGATCATGCGTATCTGGTTATGACGGCCAACCTGCTGCCCGTCGGCCTGGTGGGCATTACGCTCGCCGCATTAATCGCCGCATTGATATATGATGTAGCCGTTGGCATCAATGCTTTCAGCATGGTTTTTTCTTTGAATGTTTATTCCAAAATCATCGATCCCAATGCCTCACAACGAAAGCTCAGGACTGTCGGGCGGGTGGTGATCGTCGGTTCGTCGTTTGTTGCCATGGTGATGTCCATCCTGCTGTCGACCGTCGATAAAGGGCTGTTCGACCTCTCGCAGGCCGTGGGTACCTACCTCGCGCCCCCGCTCACGACGGTGTTTTTAATGGGGGTAGTCTGGAAAAAGGCTACCAGCCGCGCCGCCAATCTTACATTATACCTCGGCTCGCCGCTTTGCCTCGGTGTAGGCATGATGCAACTGACCGACTTCCCGCACAAGGCATTCTGGCCTCATTTCATGCTGCTGACGTTCCTGCTCACCGCCTTTCTGATGGTTTTTATGGCCGTTATTTCCCTGCTGTTCCCCGAAGAACGTACGGGTTCTCCCTTACCGACCCTGGCCGAAACTTACACTTCACAGCCGCATTACGACCGCCGCAGCATATGGCTGGGCTGGGGGTGTATCGGGGTGGTAATGGGGTGTCTTTACTTTCTGTTCAGATAAGCCGGATTATTCCCGATAGATTTTGTGACCCCTGGGCTTTCCTTATCGCCTAAATACAGTCACATGTTTTCCAAAAAAACCAAGCTTGTCCTGTTTCATGCCGCCCTGTTCGGCGCAGCATTGTCCACTCCCGTTTTCAGCCAGCAGCAGCCCGTCGTTATCGACGTCAACCTGGCAAAGGTAAAGGCCCCTATGCAGCCCATTTGGGCGTTTTTTGGCTACGATGAGCCTAACTACACCTACATGAAGGATGGGAAAAAGCTGCTCACGGAAATCTCGCAATTCAGCAAGGTGCCCGTGTATGTGCGGGCGCATAGCCTGCTCGTAACGGGCGACGGCGAAGCGGCACTCAAATGGGGCTCCACCAATGCCTACACCGAAGATGCCCAGGGCAAACCGGTATACGACTGGAAGATTGTCGATAAAATATTCGATACCTATATTGAGAGGGGTATGAAACCCATTGCCCAGATCGGTTTTATGCCGCAGGCACTTTCCTCGAAACCCGAGCCGTACCGTCATCACTGGAAGCCGGGTGATAATTACAACGACATTTACCTGGGTTGGGCCTATCCTCCCAACGATTATAACAAATGGGCGGAGCTGGTGTACCAGTGGGTGAAGCACTCCGTGGCCCGCTATGGCAAAAAAGAAGTGGAAAGCTGGTACTGGGAACTTTGGAATGAACCGAATATCAGCTACTGGAAAGGAACGGTTGATGAATACATTAAGCTATACGACTACACGGCCGACGCGGTCAAAAGGGCGCTGCCTACCGCAAAAATAGGCGGCCCGGAAGTAACAGGTCCTTCCTGGGACAAGTCGGAGGCATTTATGCGGAAATTCCTCGACCACGTCACTGCCGGCAAAAACTACGTGACCGGCAAAACGGGTACACCTGTCGATTTCATCACCTACCATGCCAAAGGCGCGCCCAAGATCGTGGAGGGGCATGTGCAGATGAACATGGGCACGCAACTGCGCGACCTTGACAAAGGTTTCGAGATTGTGGCTTCCTACCCGGCGCTTAAAAAGCTCCCGATCATCATCGGCGAGTCCGATCCCGAGGGGTGTGCGGCCTGCTCGGAGGATGTGAGCCCGCAAAATGCCTACCGCAACGGTACGATGTATTCGAGCTATACGGCGGCTTCTTTTGCCCGGAAATACGAGCTGGCAGAGGCACGGGGCGTGAACCTGCTCGGCGCGGTAAGCTGGTCGTTCGAGTTTGAGGACCAGGCCTGGTTCCGCGGTTTCCGCGATCTGGCTACTAACGGCGTCGACAAGCCGGTACTGAACGTGTTCCGCATGTTTGGAATGATGGAAGGAAACCGCGTGGAAGTGAAGCAAAACCTGGCTTACGATTTCAAAAGGGTAAGGGACGAGAGCGTGCGCAAAGAGGCGGATATCAATGGCATTGCTTCCAAAAGCACCAACTCGGCGGCGGTAATGGTGTGGAATTACCACGACGACCATGTACCGTCACCCGGCGCGGCTGTGAAAGTAACGGTAAAGGGCTTACCATCTCAGAAAATGATGCTCTACCACTATCGGATCGACCAGGAAAACAGCAACTCCTACGAAGCATGGAAAGCGATGGGTTCGCCCAAACAGCCGACAGCCGAGCAGATCAGGCTGCTCGAAAAGGCCGGGCAACTCGCATTATTGACCTCCCCGCAATGGATCGAACCCCAAAACGGCCAGGCCACCGTAGAAATGCAGCTGCCACGCCAGGGAGTATCGCTGCTGCATTTCAAGTGGTGAGTTGTTATCTTATTAAATAGCTGTTTACGCTTTCCTTCACTTCTTGCAGCGTCCTGCCAGGTTTCGGATATGGGGCAGGAATGGGTTTGCGTGAGAATGTTTGCAGGTATAATACCCAGGCGTCCCGCCACCACAATGCTTCATTATACTGCTTTACAAGCCGGCCCGAAACGTCGGTGTGGAGCGCAGGGTCGACGGAGGCGCGAACCCCGGCCCATTGTTTTTGCATCCAAAGCACCGAATCGGCGCCGGTGTAGAACCGGTGGCAAAGCTCGTCCCAGAGGTTTCGGCCGGAGCTGAGTTTTTGTGACCACGGAATGTGATGGAACCAGAGTAAATAGGGCAGCGGGCAGGTTTCGGCATTTTCCCAGGCACGGCGCACTTCGGGTCGGTACTGCTGTAATGCATTGCTGCCGGTGGCTGTCCGGTCGAATCCCAGGCCCAGGGTATCGGCCCGGTGGTAATAAATGGCCGTCCAGTCGGGACGGGAGCTGCGGTTTTGCCAGGGTTCGGGCGCGTAATGGCTGCCGGTCCACGGGCGCGAGAGGCCCAGCGGCGTGTTGTAGTTTACATAAATCTCCCTGGAACGAAGCATGATATCTCCGATCGTGGCCACGGCCTTGCTTTCGGTGGTGAGGGTGAGTTGCGTCCACTCGCGTGCGATGGCTTCCGGGCTCAGGGTGTGGTCCCAGGCGAGCCGCCCGAAGGCGTACCAGTTGGCCTGCGCCATCGGGTGGCCGGTCCAGTTGCGGTCGGAGCCGGTGTTCGCCACGCCCGCGATGCAGGTCAATGGATAGTGGTGCAGCGAGCCGTCGATAATGCGGGCAACGGTAGAGCCTTTGCCATTCACATAAGTGTCCGCATCGAGGCATTCCTTGAATAACGGGGCTTCGTAAACCCAGTGCGTCGCGAACCCCATGTACTCCTGCGTCAGCTGAAATTCCATGCCCAGGGGTGTGCCAGGCATATTCCCGAACAGCGGCGAAAACGGCTCGCGCGGCTGAAAATCGATAGGCCCGTTTTTGACCTGTACAATCACATTTTTCGCAAATTTTCCGTCGAGCGGTGCAAACTCCTCATAGGCAGCCTTGAAGCGGTCGGCGGCGGGATCCGCCTTGTACACAAATGCCCGCCAGATCACCACCCCGTTGAACGGCGCGAGCGCCTCGGCGAGCATATTGGCGCCGTCGGCATGGGTACGGCCGTAGTCCTGCGGGCCGGGTTCGCCTTCGGAATTGGCCTTTACCAGAAACCCTCCGAAATCGGGGATCGTGCGGTAAATCTCCTTCGTTTTTTCGGTCCACCATTTCCGTACTTCCGCATCGAGCGGGTCGGAAGTTTTCAGCCCTCCCAGCGTTTTCGGGGCGGCAAAATGGATCGATAAATAGGTTTTAATACCATATTTCCTGAAAACACCCGCTAATGCGGCCACTTTGGGCAGGTACTCGGCCGTCAGAAAGCGCGCGCTCGCATTTACGTTGTTGACCACCGTGCCGTTAATGCCGATCGACGCATTGGCCCTCGCATAATCGGTGTAACGCGGATCGACCGTCTCGGGCAGCTCGTACCATTTCCACAACGACGATCCCGCGTACCCGCGCTCGATGGTCCCTTCGGGGTTATCCCAATGGTTGAGCATACGCAGCTGGATCTTCGGGCTGCTTTGGCCCACGGCTTTTTCAATGGGTAAATGCTGTTGCAAGTGCCGGAGCAATGCAAAACTGCCATATAGCACACCGGCGTCCTTTGAAGCGGTAATGACGGTATTTGTACCCTGCATTTGAATGGCATAGCCGTCGCCGGGCGCGGCGCCGGCTGAAACGGCCAGAACAATGCCGCGCTGGTTGCCGACCGGCGTTTTTACGACCGGAATTTGCCTGCCGAGCATCGCATTCAGGCCGGTTTGCAGTTCCTTAGCGGCATTGTTCAGGATGTCGCTATTGCCGGAGGTTGCAATGAAACTGAACGATTTGCTGTAAGACGCCCTCACAGTTGCATTTGCGACCCGTTCGTATTTGAGCCATAGCCGGTAGCCGTCATCCGCGGTTGCCTGGTTTGAAATGGCGGCAAAAATCAGCAGCAACAGGGCCAGGTTCTTAATTTTTTCGGGAAAAAGGGTTTTTGTAAACAACATCATGTGTTGGGTTGAGTGTGGAAGCCATTTGATCGGGGGCTGCTAGCGATGCACCGCGTGGCCCATATCCTGGCCGTCTGTGCGGAAGGGTGAAGCGGGAAGCCTTGCGGAATTGTAAAAATTCACTCCCTCGGGGTTGTCCTGCCAGGCGTATCGGACATACTTGGGCGCGTTGACCTGCTTGCTCCGTAATGCAATCCGGTCTTTGCCGAGTATTTCAGCCTCGGCCCAATAAAACTTCTTGTCATCGCCCGCGAGGGCAAACCAGCGTAACGGCTCACCGTCGGATGCAGCAATGCCCTCGCCCACGTGATCGAAGGTCAATACGATCTTTTCATTTTCAACGCTTTGTGATTTCAGCACGGGGCCGGAGTAGGTGATAGCTTTTTCGCCATAGGCCAGGTTCCTGGCTGCCAGCGCGAGGCGCTTACCGATATCTTTCTTGTTAAGCGGGTGAATGTCGTTCCATTCGCCGAGGTCGATGGTCACGGCCACAGCGGTGTTGGGCAATGCGAGGGCCTTGTTCTGTGCTTCCCGCAGCAATGCAATGTTGCTTTCCGCCGGGGTGTAGTCGATGTCCTGGAAATTAGGCAGCTGCGCTACGAGGAAGGGTAAATGCTCGTCGTGCCAAAGCTCCCGCCAGTCTTTGATCAGCGCAGGGAGCAAGGCATTGTAAGGTTCCGGGTTGCCGGTGTTGGATTCGCCCTGGTACCATATAAATCCTTTGACTTTCAGCGGCAGAGCCGGCGCGACCATCGCATTGTACAACGCCGTCGGCTGGTTCTGATGCACGAGCCGTGCCGGCGGTGCGCCTTGCCCGGGCGGGAAAACCGCCCCGACTTTGTACTGCCAGGTGCCTTTCAAATCGATGGTATCGTTACCCGTCGTCATGAAATAGGGCTTATCGGGCACAAAACCGCCTTTGCCCGACGAATTGGTAACCCGGATCACAAAGGTATTCTGCCCGGCTTTGAGCAAACCGCCGGGGATTTCGTACCGCCGCGGCGGGTATTGGTAAGTGATCTGGCCTATTTTCTCACCATTCACAAACATTTCGTCGGCATCGACAATGCGGCCCATGTACAGCTTAGCCGCTTTCCCGGCCCAATGCTGCGGAATATCGATTGTCTTTCGAAACCATACCACGCCGTCCAGCGCCTTCAATCCCTGGTCTTCCCAGAAACCGGGAATATTGAAATTCCGCCATCCTTTGGGCTGGTAAGCATTGCTTTCCCAATGTCCTTCCCGGCCCGCGTCTGCCACCATGCGTTCCTGCGGGACTGCATTCGCGATGCGGGCGAATGCATTTACGTAGCTGGTATCCTTGTTTTGGGAGATGGTTTTCCGGATGTTTTCAAAATCCCTGAAACCGCCTTCACTGATCCACGCTTCAATGGGCGTTCCACCGACGGAACTGTTGATAATGCCGATCGGTACCTGGTGTTTTTCATAAATTTCGCGGGCAAAAAAGTAGGCGACGGCACCGAAGCTGAGCACGTTTTCGGGGCTGGCTGTTTTCCATTCGCCTCTCGGGCAATCTTCCGCGGGGCCATTGAGGTTGGTGAGCGTCGGTACGAAAAAGTTACGGACTTCGGGATAGTGGGCGGATGCTATGTCTTTCGGAAACCGCTCCTTTACCCGCTCCATGTTGATTACCATGTTACTCTGTCCGCTACACAGCCACACATCCCCGAATGCGATGTCCGTAATGCGGATTTCATTTCTGCTTTTCAACACCATCGCATAACCGGTGCCTGCTTTGTGTGCAGGAAGCGCTATTTCCCATTTGCCGGCTGCGTTTGCCAGGGTTTTATAGGTTTTTTTATCAAATTGAAGGGTAACCTGCTCTTTCGGCGAAGCCCAGCCCCAGATTTTGAGCGGCTGGTCGCGCTGTAAAACCATGTGGTCGGAAATCAGTTTAGGCAGGCGGATCTGCGCGTATGAGGGCATGGCCGCGCACAGGAGGAGTGAGGTTAGTAGCTTTGAAATCTTCATGCGGATCAATCCGGTGGTATTTAAGGTATTATAATTCAATTGGATACATGTAAAAAGGGCTTCCGTTTCATCGCCTTGTATTCAGAAGGCAGCATATTGAACTTGGCCTTGAACGACTTCGTGAAATAATTGGGTGTGGCAAATCCTGCCGTGTACGAGATCTGCGAAACGTTCATGTCGCTCTTTTCGAGCAACAGGGCTGCCTTTTCCAGTTTGATCGACCGGATAAATTCAATCGGGCTTTGTCCGCTGATTTCCAGCACACGCGTATACAGCGTGCCCCGGCTCATACCCACGTGCCGCGCGAGGTTTTCGACACTGAGTTGGGTCGAATTGAGGTTGTCGTCGATATAGGAAAGGATATCGCGCAGCAGTTTTACATCACCCGATTCGATCGCCATATCGCGGCCCGTCATTTGTATCTGCCTCGAATACACATCTTTGAGGAGCCTGTTGAGCAGCAGCAGGTTGTTGATTTTTACATTCAGTATTTCAAAATTGAAAGGTTTGGTCAGGTAATCGTTCGCGCCGGAGCTCAGACCCTTCAACTGCTGCTCTTCCCCGCTCGATGCCGTGAGGAGGATAATCGGGATGTGACTCGTCCGTTTGTCGGCCCGGATCTTTTCGCTCATCGCGAGTCCGTCCATTTCCGGCATGGCGATGTCGCTTACGATCAGTTCGGGATGGCAGCTCAATGCTTTCTGCCAGCCTTCTTTGCCATCGGCCGCTTCCAGCACGCGGTAATGGTTTTCCAGGTTTTCTTTGAGATAATGCCTGAACTCCGCATTGTCCTCCACGATCAGTATCCGGGGCATTTCGTCGAAATCGGTTTGCGGGCTTGTACTTGGCTGGTTAGCGGTCGTATCGCGGGAAGCCGGTTCGGCGAAAGGGGCGGCCGGCGCAATTTCGACGGGGTTGAACACCCAGGTTTCGCAGGGAAGGCCGACGGTGAAAATGCTGCCTTTGTGGCCATTGCTGCCGACCGTGATGAACCCGCCATGCATTTGCACAAATTCCCGCACGATCGACAGGCCGATCCCGCTGCCCTGGTTAAGTACCGAAGCGTCGGCATCGTCCTGGAAAAACCGGTCGAAGATTCGCTCGTAATGCTCCGGCGAAATGCCTATTCCCGTATCGGAGACCTTGATATACAGCCAGTTTTGCCGCGAATCGTCGGTGCCGCAGGTTAGCTGCAGTGCCACTTCGCCGCCTTCCGGCGTGAATTTGAATGCATTGGAAAGCAGGTTGAAAAGAATGCGCTCCATCTTGTCGGCGTCGAAGTCGATCAGCAAATGCGCCACGGAGCTATCGAATGTGAAACGGACGCGTTTCCGCTGCGAAAGGTCGCTGAACGAATCGCAGGCGTCGCGTACGAAAGGCACAATGTCGGCGCGGCGGAGGTCCGCTTTTAACTCCTGCTCCTGCAAGTTCTTGAAATCCAGCAGCTGGTCCACCAGGTTCAGCAGCCGTTTTGCATTGCGCCGGATCGCCGAGATCTGCGGCTGGTGGGGCGATTCCTGTGCGAGCAGGTTTTCCACCGGGGCGAGAATGAGCGAAATAGGCGTGCGGAACTCATGGCTGAGATTAGTCAAAAACTTGATTTTCAGCCTGTCGAGCTCTTGCTTGCGTTCCGTCTCGCGGCGGGCCTGCTCTTCCCTGAACTTCCGGTGCAACCTGCGGATGCCGCGCCGCCGCATGAGGAACACGGCGGCAATGGGCGCCAGAACGTAGAAAATGTAGGCATAAATCGTGAGGTAAAATGGCGGCTTTACGATCACCGCGACGATCGCCGGGGGCGAGCTCCAATCGCTGCCGTCGCTGCTGGCCTGCACCTCGAACCGGTATTCGCCGGGGCTGAGGTTGGTGTAACTGGCCGTGGTAACCTGGCTGGCCTGCTGCCATTCATTTTGCAGTCCCACGAGGCGGTACCGGTAGGCAGTCTGCTCGGGATTGGTGTAGTTGAGCGCCCCGTAACCGATCGAAAAATTCTGCTTGTAATCGAGCCGGATTGATTGCGCGACGGCAATATCCGCGTCGATCATGCCCGAATCGGCGGACGTGACGGCCCGGTTTCCGACTTTCAGCTCCCGGAGTAGGACCGGCGTCTGCCCCTGATGTTTTTTCAGGCCGCGGGTATCTATGTAGTTAAAACCCGCAATACCGCCGAAAAACAGCACGTTATCGGACGTTCGCATACCTGCACCCAATGCGAAAGTGTTGTTTTGCAGGCCATTATGTGCAGTATAGTTGGTGAATTTCTTAGTATGCAGATCCAACAGGCTGATCCCCTCATTGGTGCTTACCCAGATCCGCCCCTGCGCGTCTTCCAGTACCTTGTTGACCATCCCGCTCGGCAGTCCATTGTCGACGCCGAATGTGACAAATTTGCGTGTTTTCCGGTCGAATAGCGCGAGTCCCTCGCCGCCGGTGCCTGCCCAGATGTTACCGTGGCTGTCTTCCAGAAGCGAGAGGACATTGTTGCTGGGAAGTGCGGCTGTTTCGCGGTCGAGCAGGATGGAAACCCTTTTTTCCGGATCGAAAACGGCGATGCCGGTGCCGTGGGAGGCGATCCACATTTTTCCGTGCCGATCCTCCAAAATGTCGCGGATGTAGGCATTCAACGGGATGATGCGTTTCAGCAGGGAGATGTTGGAGGCAAAAAGCCTTTCGAACTGCTTTGTTTCAGGATGGTACACGTTGACGCCCCCACCGTTGGTACCTATCCATATTTGCCCTTTTTTGTCCCGGGTCAGGGAAAAAATGTTGTTGTTGCTCAATGAAGTAGCTTCCGAACCTTGCAGGAACTGTTCGTACGCGCCCGTGGCCGGGTTTAGCCGGAAGAGCCCGTCCTGAAAAGTACCGATCCAGAGCGCATCCCGGGCCGTTAGTTTCAGCGACAGCACGGCCAGCCCTGCCGAAGCCGCCTTATTCCGTGCCTGAATCGGATATTTGCGGAAAAGGTTGGTTTTGCGGTCGTAGAGATTCACGCCGCCGTCGTCGGTGCCTACAAAAATGCGGCCGTCGGTATTTTCGGCGAATGACGTCACAAAGGGAGCGCTGAGGCCGTACGGGTCGTAGGGATCGCACCGTTTCAGCCCGAAGAGCGTCAGGTTGCGGTCGTACTTGTTGACGCCGCCTTTGTAGGTGCCCATCCAGGTGATGCCGGCCGGGTCGGCGAGGATGGCACGTATAGACTTGTTCGTTATGCTGAACGGCGTGCGCGGGTCGGGCGTGTGGTGCGTCATGTGTCCCGTGCGCGTATTGATGATGTTCAGGCCTCCGTCGGTGCCGATCCAGATCTCGTCCCGGCTTTGCGGGGAGATCGCGAATATCATATCGTTGCTGATCGAATGGTCATTTCCGGGCTGATAGCTGAACCGCCTTGCCGGTTTCCCGTCTGCGGAAAGGGTAAACAGGCCATGCTGCGTGCCGATCCACATGCTCCCGGCGCTGTCCTGGCTAATGGCCGTCACAAAATCCGCGCCGTCTCCGGCCCCTTCCGCACCACGGTAGTCGACGGGCACAAACCGGTTTTCTTTACTTAAAAACCTGAAAAGCCCATTGCTCGTCCCGACCCACATTTGCTGTGCCCGGTCGCGAAAAACCCGGTGTATGTGCTTGCCTGCTAGCTGCGGTGGTGTACCGGGAATGGAGGCGAATGTCTGGATTTTCCAGGTATGCGGGTCAATCATAACGAGACCCTGGGTGGTACCCGCCCATATTTTACCCTGCGTGTCCTCGCATATCGAGTTGATGCTATGATAGGCCTTGATCCGGACGAATGAATCCTTCCGGCGGTCGTATAAATGCAGCGAGCCGATGATCGTGCCCACCCAAATGCGGCCCGAGCGGTCTTCGTAAAGGGCCGAAACGTCGTTTGATTTCAGGGATGTGGAGTCGGTTTTCCGGTGGCGGTAAACGGTGAAGCCCGTGCCGTCGAACTTGTTGAGGCCGTCGTCCGTGGCCAACCAAAGCAGCCCGTAGCGGTCTTTCAGGATCGCGGTTACGGTATTGGAAGAGAGCCCGTCCATGGAGGTAATGGCGGTAAAACGGGGCGGTTCGCCTTGGGCAATGGCCACTTGTCCGATGCCGGGAAAAAGCAGCAGCAGACTCGTCAGAATGCGTAGAAACGGCCGGGTTCGTATCAAGTTTTGAGCGATGAAAAGTGATTTATTATAAAGACGAGGGAAATGCGTATTTCTCCATCGCTGGGAATGGGTTAAATGCAACTTTGTCCCTGAATCCGCCAGTTTTAGCTCCTTTTTGAACATTTGTTCCCATAGTTTGAACAAATGTGCTCACGGCCGGTCTCGCGGCCATGCTACTTTTGTCCATTGTCAGGTTACCATAAATTATTGGAATCATTATGTTCTAAAAATATATTGTCAAAATGACAAATAAAAATTTTCAACAAAAACCCTGCAAGCCTATGCGCTACTTTTTACTGAACAAGAGAAACCGGCTCTGCACATTAGCGACCATGGGATGGCCGCTGATGTTGGCGATGACGCTGGGCCCCGCCGGCGGCGCCCACGCTTCGGAAAATGATTTGAACAGGCTCGTCCGCCAGGTCGTTGCCGACGTGGAAGTGACCGGAAAGGTTACGGGGGAAGCCAGCGATGCATTGCCGGGAGTGAGTATCCTTATTAAAGGTACCACGCGTGGAACGATCGCCGACGAGAACGGAAATTTCAGGATTACCATCCCGGACAATGAGCAAACGGTGCTCGTGTTTTCGCTGGTAGGTTATGTCTCCAAAGAGGTGGTGGTAGGCACCCAGAAGGTCATCAACTTGTCGCTTGCCCCCGATCATAAAGTACTCGAAGAAGTAGTAGTGGTCGGCTACGGAACACAGCGCAAGCGGGACGTGACCGGCTCGGTGGTTTCGGTGAGCGAGTCGACGCTCAAAGAAGTGCCTGCGCCGAACCTCGTCAGCCAGCTCAAAGGCCGCGCCGCGGGGGTGTCCATTATCAGCAATGGCAGCACGCCCGGTTCCCAGGGGCAGATCCGCATCCGCGGTAACCGCACGCTGACGACCAGTTCGGGATCAAGCGATGGCCTCGACGGCCCGCTCGTGGTAGTCGACGGCATTCCGTTCGGCGGCTTGAACGACATTAACCCCGACGATATCCTGAGCCTGGAAGTATTAAAAGATGCTTCTGCCACGGCGATCTACGGCTCGCGCGGAGCGGGCGGGGTGATTCTGGTGACGACCAAAAGAGGGAAGGTGGGCAAGCCGGTGTTCAGTTACGACGGCTACCATGGTGAGACGCGCATCATGGGCAAATTCAACGTGATGAACGGCCCCGAATATGCCCAGTTCAAAGCGGATGCAGCCAAATACAACCGTACCAGCCCCGGCACGTCGGGCTATTTGCTCACGCCGAAAGAACAGGAGGCCCTGGACAAGGGTGTGTCCACCGACTGGCAGGACCTGATCTACAAGCCGGGTTTCATGTCCAACCACCAGCTCGGCATGCAGGGGGGAGTTGAAAACACGCAGTACTCGCTCGGTTTGGGGTATTTCAATGAAACGGGCATTATCCCTAATCAGAATTTCCAGCGCTTCAACCTCCGCGCCACCATCGATCAGCGGATCGGGAAGAACATCAAAATAGGGCTGAACACGCTGAACACCCTTACTTACCAGAACACGCCCGGCGGGGGCGGTGTGCCGGGCGGGCTCGTGCGCTTGACGCCGCTGGCATCACCCTACAATGCGGATGGAAGTGTGAATATGTTCCCGTCAGAGGGTTCTATCGATGCGGCCGGCGTGAGCCCGCTCACGATCATGACCAAAAAGGATTCGTACCTCGGCCGTACGCGTTCCGTGCGGACGTTCAACAGCCTGTACGCCGAAGTGACCATTCTGCCGGGTTTGAAATACCGGTTTAATGCAGGTTTGAATTTCAGTCAGTCGAATTACAATGGCTACAATGGCCCGCTGACGTACTTCAATTCGGCGACGGTGCAGTCCTCGTCCACTGCGGAGATCAGCAACACCGAGTACTGGGACGTGAACCTGCAACATTTGCTTTATTACGACAAAACATTTGCCGACAAGCACAAACTGGGCTTCACCGCATTATACGAATACACCAAAAACCACTCGCTGGGCAGCCGTTTCACCGTAACGGGCGTACCGGCGGATTACATCAAAACATCCAACTTCTCGCTGGCGTCCGGTCAGCCGGTTGCTAATTCGGATTTCGGTAACTCGTTTTCGGAAACCGGCCTGCTTTCCTATATGGGGAGGCTCAATTATAGCTACGACGACCGCTATTTGCTGACTTTGACCCTGCGCCGCGACGGCTCTTCGACCTTATCACCCGGCAACCAGTATTTCAATTATCCGGCCGTCGGCCTGGGCTGGAATGTGATTGAGGAAGGGTTTATGAAAAGTGTGGCGTTTGTGTCGAACCTGAAACTGCGCGGCGGCTGGGGCGTGTCGGGTAACCGCAACGTGGGTGCCTACTCGACGCTGGGCGCGTTGTCGGCCGGATATTACAACTTTGGAACGGGTACCGCCGGGCAGCAGCTGGCTTACACCGTGACGAGCCTCCCCGCGAGCAACCTGAGCTGGCAATCGACATCGCAGGTTGATATTGGTGTCGACTTTGGCTTCCTGAACAACCGCATTACCGGTTCTGTGGACTGGTACCACCAGAAAACCAAGAATATACTCCTCTCGGTGCCGCTTCCGCCGAGCAATGGTGCCGGTTCTACCCTGAAAAACCTGGGTAAAACCGAGGGTAAAGGATTGGAAGTTGCCGTTACTTTTGAGATTGCCAGAAAGCCGAAAGGGTTCAACTGGAGCGTGGACGCGACCTATTTCTTCAACCGCGAGAAAATCACCCAGCTGACCACGCCGCAGGAAAAAGCCAATCTCGGCGCGGGATGGTTCGTAGGACAGCCGCTTTCAGTGATTTATGATTACAAAAAGCTGGGCATCTGGCAGCTCGCAGACGCGGAGAACGGGACTTTGGCTAAACAAACCTCGCCTGTGCAATATCCCGGGCAGATCCGGGTCGAGGATTTGAATGCGGACGGCAAAATTGACGCGAGCGACCGGCAGATCCTGGGTAACTTCCAGCCCAAATGGGAGGGTGGCCTTACCAACCGTTTCAGCTTCAAAAACTTCGATGCGTCGATCGTCACTTATGCGCGGATGGGTATGAAAGTGCTTGTTCCTTACCTTACCGGTAATTCCACTGGTTCGGGCGGATTTGCATTCTTCAACCAAAGCCGGGTTAACCAGGTGAAAACGGATTACTGGACCGATACCAACCCGACCAACGCATTCCCGGCACCTGATGCCAGCAGTGCGGTTGCCAATTTCGGTTCGACGCTCGGGTATTACGACGGCTCTTTCATCAAATGCCGGAGCATAAACTTCGGGTATACATTCGCGAGCGACGTGATCAAAAAGATTGGCGTTTCGTCGGCCCGCGTTTACGTGAACCTCACGAACCCGTTCATCATCTATTCGCCGCTCGTGAAGGACAACCTCGCCGTTGACCCGGAAGGCAACAGCTATGCCAGCGGGCAGTCGACGCTCAACCCGCAGGGGGCCAGCGAGCGCGGCGCGCCGGAGCGACAAATCGCCGTAAACCTCAATAACCCGCCGGTAAGGCAATTCACCGTGGGCGTAAACCTTAAATTCTGATCCGATCATGAAATCCATCAAAATATTCCTCACCGCCGGTGTGGTGGCGCTGCTGAGCTCCGGTTGTGAAAAAGTACTCGAAGAACATCCGCAATCCCAGATCGTCCCCTCGTATTTCAACAGCCCGTCGGGCGTGCTCGGCGGTATTGCCGGGGTGTACAACGACATCCGCAGCCAATGGGGAACCGAAGGTTTTACCGTCGAAATGCAGGCGGGCACCGACGAGTTTATCCAGGGCCTCAGCGCGGGAACGCCCATTCCTTACACTTACAACGGACTCAACGGCAGTAACTTCGGCTCGGCCTGGGGAGTTGCGTTCCAGGATATCAACACCCTGAACGGCGTGCTGCAGTATGGCCAGACGATCGATCTTCCCGAGGCGACCCGGAAGCAATACCTCGCACAGGCTAAGTTCCTGAGGGCGTTCTGGTATTTCTACCTTGTACAAACCTGGGGCGACGTGCCGCTTCATACCGAGTTTATTACTGCGCCTTCGCAAGCGGCATCCCGCCAGCCCGCCGCGCAGGTGTATGAGTTGATCATTAAAGATTTAACGGAAGCAGCCGCCGATCTGCCCAACCAGCCAGCTGCGCCGTTTCTCGGCAAGGCGGCCACCAAGCCTGTGGCGCAGTTCCTGCTCGCCAAAGCTTACCTCACCCGGGGCTGGCTGAATAATACCGCTGCCGATTTTACGAAAGCAGCCGCATTATGCGACGAGATCATCGCCGGCAAATCGGCTTATGGGCTCGATCTGTGGCAGGATTACGGCGATGCATTCGTACCTGCGAATGACTATGGGAAGGAAACGATGTTCGTCAGCGACCACGTGCTGGATCCTAAATACGGCTATTACAATGTCGGCGGTGCGGCCGGCGGCGGCGCGGCGCAGAACCTCTCGCCCTGGTTTACGAACTGGAACTACCCCAACAACAGTGGTATCAATTCCTTCAAGAACGCCGCGGGAGGATTTGTGAACAGTGGCACGTCGGGCATGATCCGAGATTCTTACTATGGCCGTCCGTACGTCCGCATGCGTCCCAATACCGACAAATGGCCTACCGGCCCGCACGCAGGCAAGAACTACTTCCTCGACCAGGCATTTACCCACCGTGATGTGGATTCGCGCTTTGCCAATTCTTTTTACACCGTTTACATTTCCAATACCTCCATCACCAATGCCGCCAATGCGTCCAACAACAGCCGCGGGATCAGCTACACTACGGTGGTAGGGCAGGATACAGCCGTGTGGCTGCCCGACTACGAGGTGCCCGGTGCACCGCAATTTGTCGGTACCAGGCCATTCAAGGGCATTGTGGTGCCGCCGAGCTTGTGGAACAACGGTATTTTCCCGGCATTGAAGAAATTCATGGACCCGAGCCGCGGGGCTAATTTCAATGACCCTTCGACGCGTCCGTGCGTTTTGTACCGCTTTTCGGATGTGTACATGACAGGTGCAGAGGCGCATTTCAAAGCCGGTGACGCTGCAAAAGCCGCCAGTCTGATCAACGTCGTGCGCCAGCGTGCGGCGTTCCGCAAAAGCAACACCACGGCTCAGAACGCCGCTGCCGCTGCCGCCATGACCATCACCGCCGACGACGTGACCCTTGATTTTATCCTCGACGAACGCAGCCGCGAGTTTTTCGGAGAATGGCAGCGCTGGCACGATCTCGTACGTACGCGCTCGCTCGTGCGTCGTGTGCAGGAGTGGAACCAGGAAGCAGCACCTTACGTGAAGGATTTCAATATGTTAAGGCCGATTCCCCAGTCGCAGATCGATAGAGTAGTGGACGGTCCTGCTTTTCCACAAAATTCCGGATATTAAACCTTTACTAATCAGCCTATTCATATGACCCGCAGCTTTATATCGGCCGGTTTCATGGCCCTGGCGGCAGTTGTCAGCATTGGCCTGGAAACGGGCCTTTGCCAGCAAGCCAAAGTGAAACCGTTGGTCAGCGACCTGTTCACCGCCGACCCGTCCGCGCACGTTTTCAATGGCAAAATATACATTTATCCTTCCCACGACATCGAGGCCAACGTGCCGCAAGATGATGAGGGCGGCCATTTCAATATGCGGGATTACCACGTGTATTCGATGGACGCAATCGGCGGCAAGGTAACCGATCACGGTGTGGTGCTGGATCTGAAAGACATTCCCTGGGCAGGGCGCCAGTTGTGGGCGCCGGACGCCGCATTCAAAAACGGTACCTACTATTTGTACTTCCCGGTCAAGGACAAGCAGGATGTTTTCCGCATTGGCGTGGCTACTTCCAAATCGCCCGCGGGGCCTTTTAAAGCAGAGCCTGAACCGATTCCGGGGAGTTACAGCATTGATCCGGCTGTTTTTACCGATACCGAAGGGCAGAGCTACATGTACTTCGGCGGTATCTGGGGCGGCCAGTTGCAGCGCTGGCATTCGGGGAAATATGACAAGACGCTTTCTACCGATCTGGGGAAAGGCCACGATCAGGAACCCGCATTGAGCGCCAAAGTGGCTAAAATGAGCGGCGATATGCGCACATTTGCCGAAACGCCCCGTGATGTAAAGATTCTGGACGAGCATGGCAAGCCGTTACTTGGAGGAGACCACGACCGCCGGTTTTTTGAAGGCGCATGGATGCACAAGTTCAATGGCAAATACTATTTCTCGTATTCCACCGGCGACACGCATTTGCTTTGCTATGCCGAAAGCAACTCACCCTACGGGCCATTTACCTACAAAGGGGTGATTATGAAACCGGTAGAGGGCTGGACGACCCACCATTCCATTGTCGAGTTCAAAGGCAAATGGTATATTTTTTACCACGATTCGGCATTGTCAGGAAAAACCCACTTGCGTAACGTGAAGGTGCGCGAGCTCGTGCGCGACGCGGCCGGCGCGATCGTCCCGATTGTGCCTTGATGCCGGCACGATCGTCTCGATCGTGCTTCGACAAACGGAAATAATGCCAATATTTTAGTGAAACGGGCGCCGGTACCGGCTTTTAAAGCTGTACCGGCGCATCCGTGCCGATGATCTCATCCAAAAAGCATTCAATCATCCAAGCTATGCAAATCGAAAGACGCGATTTTTTATCGACATTAACACTGGCCGGAGCCGCTACTTTGTTCTCCGGAAACCCGCTGATCGCCGCTACTTCGCCCAAAAAGGATAAACTCGGCATCGCGCTTGTGGGCCTGGGCTATTACAGCACCGACCTGCTCGCCCCCGCGCTGCAACTGACGGAAAAATGCTATCTCGCAGGCATCGTCACCGGCACACCGTCGAAAGCCGAGGCATGGAAAGCCAAATACAATATTCCCGACAAGAATATTTACAACTATCAGAACTTCGACCAGATCGCTAAAAACCCGGACATCGACATCGTGTACGTCGTACTGCCGCCGTCCATGCACCGCGAGTACGTGGTACGGGCCGCGAAAGCCGGGAAGCACGTGTTTTGCGAAAAACCGATGGCACCGTCCGTGGCCGACTGCGAGGCGATGATCGCGGCCTGCAAAAGTAACAAGGTGAAGCTGGCGATCGGCTACCGTTGCCAGCACGACCCGAATATCCAGGCTTACATGAAAGTGGCGAAGGAGCAGAAGTTCGGAAAGGTGAAGATGGTCAACAGCGCCGCCGGGTACTTCGACGCCCGCACCGATCACTGGAAGCAGAAGAAGGCACTGGGAGGCGGCTGCATGGGCGATATGGGCGTGTATGCATTACAGGGTGCGCGCCTGGCTACGGGCGAGGAGCCTGTGAGCGTGATCGCGCAGGCATCGACAACCCGCCCCGACATTTATAAGGAGGTAGAAGAAACGATGATGTTTATGCTCGATTTTCCAAGCGGGGCGAAGGCTACCTGCCAGACCAGTTTTGGGATCAATATGAACTACCTGCAAGTGAACTACGAAAAGGGTTGGCTGAAAATGGAGCCGCAATCGGGTTACAACGGTAATAAAGGCAGTATGTCGGACGGTACCCTCATTAATTTTCCGATCAAAAGCCAGCAGGCAAAGCAAATGGACGAAGACTGCCTGGCTATTATGAACAACACCGACCTGATCGCCCCGGGTGAAGAAGGCCTGCGCGATATCCGCGTGGTGGAAGCCATCTACAAATCGGTCGCGACCGGTAAAAGCGTAAAAATATAGGTATGCGAAAAACTCCCCTGTTTCTGGCCGCGCTACTGGCGTCGACCGCCGTATTGGCGCAGCAAAAGACTTTGAAGGATGCCTACAAAGACTACTTTCCGGTAGGCGTGGCCGTGGCTCCGAGGAACCTCTCGGGGCCGGAGGCGGAGTTCATCGTGAAGCAGTTCAGCAGCATTACGCCTGAAAACGCGATGAAAATGGGCCCGATCCACCCCGAGCCTGGCCGTTACGCCTGGGAAGCGCCCGACGCGATGGTCGCATTTGCGGAGAAGAACGGCATGAAGGTGCGCGGGCATACATTGTGCTGGCATAACCAGACGCCCTCGTGGTTTTTCACCGACGACGCGGGTGGGCAGGTCACACGCGAAGTGCTGCTCCAACGCCTGAAACAGCACATTACCGACGTTGTCGGCCGTTACAAGGGGCGGATTTACGCCTGGGATGTCGTGAATGAAGCGGTAACGGATACCGGAACGGCCATTTACCGGCGTTCTAAGTTTTATGAGATTATAGGCGAGGATTACATTGAAAAAGCATTCGAATACGCCCATGCCGCTGACCCCGCCGCACAGCTTTTTTACAATGATTACAACACCGAGAGCCGTGCCAAGCGGGAAAAGATTTTTCAGTTAGTCAAAAAACTGAAAGAGAAAAATATACCCATACACGGTGTGGGTTTGCAGGGGCATTGGTCTGTATATGAGCCTTCGGAAGGCGAATTGCAGGAGTCGATCAGCCGGTTTGCGAGCCTGGGGCTGGCGGTGCAGGTTACGGAGCTGGACGTGTCGGTACATGTAAAAGAGCACGGCCGGCGCGAACGTACGGAGGCTGACAATGCCCCTGTGGCGCCGGAAGCATTTACCAGGCAGGCGGCGCAGTACGAAATGCTTTTCAACACATTCCGTAAAAACCGTGGCATTCTGACCGGCATTACTTTTTGGAATGTGTCGGATAAAACGACCTGGCTGGACAATTTCCCCGTCCGTGGCCGGAAGGACTATCCGCTGCTGTTCGATGAGCAGCTGCAACCGAAGCCGTTTTTCAACAAAATCGTCGATTTCTGACAACGACTATTCCAACAGCCGCGCAAAATGGTTTTCGAGGTGGCTCCGCATGCCGTTGCGGAGCTTTTCGGCCGTGCCGTGCTCGATGATATCGACTATTTCCTTGTGTGAAATGAAGTTGGTGTTCACGGGGATCTTACGCAGCAGCCCGCTCTTGTGCACGTAGTCGAACACCGGAAGCAGCATGCGCTGGAACTTCTTCATGGTTTCATTGCGTGTGATTTCATATAGCTTGCCGTGGAAGGCGATCTCGTGCTCGATCTGGAATATCATTCGGTCGGACGCGGCGGGCTCGTTTTCCACAAGCACCCTCAGAACGGCGATATCCTCGGGCGTTACGCGTTCCATAATGAAGTCGGCCATTCCGATTTCGAGCGACAGCCGCATTTCAAAAATTTCCTTCAACGTGTTTTCGTCCAGGATTTTCGGATTCATGCTCTTTTCAAGGATGGACACCAGGTCGGGGCTGGTAATAACCGCCCCGCGGTGCTTCTTGGATTCTACCAAACCCATCAGCCGCAGCCGCAGCATCGCCTCGCGCACGACCGTCCTGCTCACGCCCAGCGACTGGGCCAGTTCCAGCTCCTTCGGGATCGAGTCGCCTACCTTGAAATTGTGATCGATGAAAAACTGGACGAGGTTGCTCTCGACCTTGTCGACCAGCGAGCTGGTGTCGACGCTTTTGATATTCGGAAAAATGTCTCCCATGAGTGTTTATAGCGCATTATGTATGACAAATTTGGCTGTTTTCGGTTAAAGCGCAAGCCATTTTGTGATTAAGAAATGCCACGTGTGAAAAATTTTTTTCGCAAGATGCTTGCTATCAAGACGGTGAAAACTCTACCTTTATTATGTCATACATAAGACAAAATATAGCTCTTAACCTTTTCTATGAAATTGAAAACTACCCACCGCAGCATCCTGCTCAGCCTCGTCGGGCTGTTGCTGGCCACATGCTTGCATGCGCAAACCACGCGCCAACTGACCGGGAAAGTGCTGTCCGACGACGACAAGCAGCCGCTGCCCAATGTGACCGTGTTGCTGAAAGGCAAAAACGTCGCCACCGAAACCTCGATGGAAGGCACCTACACCATTCAGGTGGGCGGAGGCGACGTGATCCAGTTCCGGATGATGGGCTATGTGATGCAGGAAATGCCTGTGGGCGTGGCGGCTACCCTCGATATTTCGCTCAAACCGGACGTCTCGGCGTTGAATGAAGTGGTGGTAACCGGGTATGGATCGGCCAGCCGGACGAAAATCACCTCGTCCATTGCCAAGCTGGATTCCAAAGTGCTCGAAACCGGGATGCGCGCCAACCCCGCGCAGGCGCTCGCAGGTACCATTGCGGGTGTGCGCGTATCCACCGCCACCGGCCGGCCGGGTTCGATCCCTACCATTATCCTGCGCGGCGGGACCAACTTCGATGGCTCGGGAAGCCCGCTTATTGTGGTCGACGGGCAGGTGAGGGGCTCGCTGAGCGACATTAACCCCGATGACATTGAAAGTATGGAGGTATTGAAAGATGCTTCCGCCACCGCCATTTACGGCGCGCGTGCCAGCAACGGGGTGGTACTGATCACCTCCAAAAGAGGAAAGGATGGTGTTTCGTCGATCACCTTCAAGGCCAAAACCGGTTTTAACTTCCTGAATATTCCCTATAACTACCTCAACGCGGAGGAATACATCAAATGGACGCGGACGGGTGTGGTGGAGGCGATCAGGAACGGGACCGCTACATCGTCGCTGCTCTCGGGTGTGGGCCCGCGCGGGACGGGCAACCTGTACAAAGACGCCAACGGCGTGATCCTGGACGGTAACTACGATTCGCGCGCGATTTGGAGCACCATGCGCCTCAACGACAGCAACCGCGAACTGCTGAATGCGAACGACGGCTGGAAAACGATGAAAGACCCCGTTAAAACCAATGCGGCCGGAGCTTATGACCCCAACGGGACCAATGCTGACCTGATTTACAAGGATTTCAATTACGGCGACTATGCATTCAAATCACCGGCTATTTCGCAGGATTATAATATCGGAATGAATGGTGGTAATGCGAAAGGCGGCTACTATGCCAATCTGGGTTATTACAATGAAGACGGATTGTCGCTCGGTACATTTTACCGCCGGCTTACCTTTACATTGAATGGGGATTACAAGATCAAAAGCTGGCTGAAATCCGAAAGCAGCCTCAACTTCGCGCGGGCCAACTGGCGCGACCAGTCGCTGCAAAACGGCGAGGCCAACTACTGGGGCCGGATGCTTTCTGCACCGCCTACTATGCGCGGTACCAATGCGAACGGCGAACTGATCCTTGGCAGAGACGCCAGCGATGGTAACCCGGTCCTCAATTTTGATAAATACAAAAGAAAGAACCAGTCCGATAAATTCACGCTGGGGCAGTCCTTCCGGGCGGATATTAACGAAGACCTGTTTGTCAAAGCAGGTGGTATACTGATGTACGACGAAGCCGTGGCGGAATCATTTAACAGGGACTACCGCATCGGGATCATGAGCACGACCAACCCGAACACCGGCTGGAACCGCGACCGTGCATCATCGGCGGGCTTCGACCGCGTCGTTCGCCAGACCTATAATGCTGTGTTGAACTACAAAAAGGCATTCCTCGGCAAGAGCTTCATCGATGCCATGATCGGCTCTGAATATTACCAGGAAGCGACGAATGGTTTCAGCGCAGCGGGCCGCCTTGCGCCGACGGATGATTTCCAGGATCTCGGACTGACCACCAACGACGCCAACACCCGCACCATCGATTCCTACCACACCCGCGAACGCATTATCTCGGCATTCGGGCGCCTGAATTACGACTATGACGGCAAATACCTCGCTTCGTTTACAGTAAGGCGTGACGGCTATTCGAGGCTGATCGGCGACAACCAGTTTGGCACTTTCCCGGCTTTCTCGGCCGGCTGGCTTATGCACCGCGAGGATTTTATGGCGGCGACGCAAAAGTGGCTGTCATTCCTGAAACTGCGTGCGAGTTATGGTAAAAACGGTAACATCGGCATTGGTACCAACAACGGCATCGGTGTGTATGAGTTGCAGGGGTCCTATGGCGCTCAAACGGCTTACAACGGGTCTATCGGGTTCCTGCAAACGGGCGTCGCGAACCCTAATTTGAAGTGGGAAAAAAGCAATACCGTGGAAGGCGGCGTGGAAATGGGCTTCTTCAATAACCGCATCACGACCAACATCGCTGTCTACAACCGCGTCACCACCGACAAGATCGCGAGTGTGATCCTGCCTACTTCGGCCGGTATTTCGAGCATCCGTACGAACAACGGCAGCATGCGCAACCGGGGCGTGGAACTGGAAGGCGTTTTCAAGGCGGTTCAGAAAAAGGACCTCACCGTGCAGATCGGCGCGAATGCGGCCTGGAATAAGAATATGGTGCTGAAACTGCCTTTCAACGGCAATGAGAACAACCGTCAGGGCGGCCAGCGCATTTACGACCCGAAATCGGGTAAAACCATCTGGGCGGGCGGTTTGCAGGAAGGGCAGGAGTACGGCGAAGTTTTCGGATATGTGAGCGACGGCATTATTCGTAATACAGAAGATCTGTCGAAATACAACAAGATTGATATCGCCGCCGGCGAGGTGCAATACAACGGCGCGGCAGGTAAGCGCGTAGCGAGCGAGGCTATGATCTCCTCTAAAGGCCTTAGCCGTACCACCTACATCGCCACCCAGCTGGGCGATATGATGTGGAAAGACCTCGATAACAACGATACGATCGACACCCGCGACATGGTGTCGCTTGGGCGCTCGATTCCGCGGTGGACGGGAGGCGTCAATATGCAGATACGCTGGAAGAATCTTTCGCTCTTTGCCCGAATGGACTTCGCATTGGGCCATATCCAGATGGATTTTCAGCACCTTTGGTCGCTTGCCAGTGCGCAGGGCGAGTTCAATGCAACGGACCTGGTGAAGGACACCTGGACGCCCGAGAACCCGAATGCGAAGTATCCACGCTACACCTGGGCCGACCAGCTTAATTCCAAGAATTTCGATCGGCCGAGCAGCATGTTTTGGGTGAACTCGTCGTACCTGGCATTCCGCGAAGTGTCGTTGACATACACAGTTCCTTCTGCCTTGCTTCAAAAACTGAAACTGGCCGGATTGAATATTACCGCCACCGGCCAGAACCTTGGTTACCTGACGAACAAAATGCTGGCATTGCCCGAGCGTACCGGTAGCCAGAACAGCGCCTATACGATTCCTACTTCCCTTATCCTTGGTGTTAACCTCACATTCTAACCGCATGAAAAAGATCATGTTCCATATCTGCTGGGCCGTATTGTCGGTGCTGGCAACCTCCTGCCAGGATGCGCTCGAACTTGCGCCCGAGGACTATTTCGGAAACAGTAATTTCTGGCAGAACGAAGCCCAGGTGAGTAATTTCATGGTGGGCCTGCACAAGCAGTTCCGCGATAACCAGTTCCAGTTCCTGCGCCTGGGCGAAATGCGCGGCGGCACGTACAGCAATGTCGACAGGCAGGCGACATCCCTCAATGAACTGCCGGTTATCGAGCAGCGGTTGGAGGAAACCTCGTCGGGCGTGAGCAGCTGGGCCGGTTTTTACGGCCCGATTTTGCAGATCAATTTGTTTATCCAAAAGGTAGAGAGCATCGGGTTCCTGTCCGAAACCCGCGAAAATTACCTGCTGGGGCAGGCCTATGCCATGCGTGCCTATTATTATTTCCATTTGCTGCGCACTTACGGCGGCGTACCGCTCGTGCTCGAAGCCGATGTACTGAATGGCACGACCGACGCGGTTTTACTCCGGAAAGCCCGGGCTACGGAAGAGGAGGTGGCGAATGCCGTGAAGGCCGATGTTAATAAGTCTGTGAGCCTTTTCGGCACGCAGGCTGCGGCTGGCGACAAAAGCCAATGGTCGCCCAATGCGGCGCGGATGCTGAAAGGCGAGGTGCTGCTCTGGACGGCGAAGGTGTACGGGAAAAACGCCGACCTGGCCGAGGCCAAAACGGCATTGGAAGCGGTGACCGGAAGCAGCCTGCTGCCCGTTTTCGCCAATGTCTTTGCCTACAACCAAAAGAATAACAACGAGGTGATTTTTGCCGTGCGTTACAAAGTGGGAGAGGCTGAAATGAGCGGCGTGGCGGCTTATACCTATTCTACCTTCAACATGAACGGGCTGCATTACAAAGATTCGACCGTGAGTGCCGGTGTGGGTAACTTCCTGGTGGACCCGCTCGTACTCGCCGCTACGAACTCCCAGCAGGTCATTCAGCGGTATGCCTATACTTTTGAATTATTCCAATCGTATAACCTTGCCGATACACGCCGGAATGCCACCTTCTATGACTATTACAAGGTCAATACCGATGTGACGCCTTTCGTGCCGACCATTAGGAATACTGCGCTGGTGAAGTTCCTCGGCACCATCGACGCCAACAAGCGCTATTTCTCCGATGACTGGCCGGTATACCGCGAGGCCGACCGGCTTCTGATGCTGGCGGAGATCACCAATGCGCAGGGCGGCGATCCTGCGGCCTACATCCAGGCTGTGCGCGACCGTGCATTCGGGGGCAAGGACCCGAAGCCGTTCGTGAATGCCGGAAAAGATGCGAACGAACTGGCGATTTTCAACGAGCGCACGTGGGAGTTTGTACACGAGGGCAAACGGTGGTATGATCTGCGCCGTATGAAATCCGGCAGTGAGCCGCTGGTGTTCAAAAGCGCGGCGCATCCCTATGGCGTGCTGGATAAGGCCACTCAGGGTTACCGGATTCTATGGCCTGTCGAGGCTGCCGTGTGGACCAACGACCCCCTCGTGACGCAGACGCCGGGTTACAGCACCGCACGACCTAACTGAGTTTTCTTTTTCAAACCGATACATTCATGAATTTACATTTGGAGGGCCTTATTGCGGCTCCATTCACCCCTATGAAGGCCGACGGCAGCCTCAATACCGATCTTATCCCGGCATACTACGAGTTTTTGAAACATAACGGCGTCAGCGGTGCATTCATCTGCGGCTCCACCGGCGAGGGCGTATCGCTGACCCTCCGCGAGAAAAAACTCGTGACCGAAGCCTGGGCGGCCTGCGCGGCGGGCGATCCGGCATTCACCGTGATGCCCCTGCTGGGAGGTACCTGCATTGCGGATTGCATCGACCTCGCCCGGCATGCCGCGGGTGTGGGCATGGACGCTGTATCGTTCACGAGCCCGTCGTATTTCAAGCCGGCTAATGTGGACATGCTGGCCGAGTGCATTATCGCCATCGCCGCAAGCGTGCCCGAAATGCCGTTTTATTATTACCACATTCCCGTGCTGACGGGCGTCGGATTTGCGATGTACGATCTGCTGCAAGCCATCGACGGGCGGGTTCCCAATTTTGCGGGGATCAAGTATACCCACGAGGATTTTATGGATTTTCAATCTTGCCTTAACTTCCGCAATGGCCGGTACGATATGCTTTGGGGCCGCGACGAGAATATGCTTTCGGCGCTGGCCATCGGTGCGAAAGGCGCGGTTGGAAGCACTTTCAACTATGCTGCGCCGCTCTACCACCGGTTGATGGAGGCATTCGAAAAGGGCCGGATGGATACTGCCGCCACTTTGCAGCAGCAATCGATCGATATGATCCGGCTTTTAGGTAAATATGGGGGTATTTCGGTGGGTAAGAGCTATATGAAGCTCGCTGGGCTGGATTGCGGGCAGTTCAGGTTGCCGGTGCGGAACATGACCGACGGGCAGTTCGACGCATTCCGTGCCGATGTGGCTGCGCTGGATTTTGATTCGTTTAAATCGGGCCGGGTTTTGGCCAAAAACACATTTTAATGTTTTGCAAGATCAACCTTTTCTGTATCCTAATCTGCTTACATCTGATGTGGCCCGATAACGCTTTGGCGGGCGATACGCTCCCGAACCGGATCGACTGGTCGGTGGCCGCCAGCCTTCCCGCACCCGGGTTGGCACCGGAGGGCGCCAACCTGGGCGTGGCCGGTGCCTTTGCCGGCTGGCACAATGGTGCATTGCTGATCGCCGGCGGCGCCAATTTTCCCGCCGGCATGCCATGGGAAGGTGGGCGGAAGGCCTACCACGACGGTATTTATGTTTTGAAAAAAAGCGGCTCGTCCTATGGGTGGATCCAGGCCATGAACCCGCATTTGAAACAAAAGACGGCCTATGGCGCGAGTGTTTCGCTTCCGCAGGGTATTGTGTGCATAGGAGGTGAAAACGAGGCGGGTACGAGCAAGGCGGTGTTGCTGATGCAATGGAACGAGGTCCGGAAGCAGGTGGATTTCAAGCCGCTTCCGGACCTGCCGGTCCCGCTCGCCAATGCGGCCGCTGCCAGCTTGGGTAATGTGGTTTACGTGGCCGGGGGCGAGCATGGGGGGAAGCCTTCGAACAGCTTCTTCGCATTGGATTTGTCGGAAGCGACGCCGCAATGGCAAACATTGCCGGCATTACCTGTGGCGATGTCGCATTCGGTGGCGGTGGTGCAAAGCAATGGAAAGGCCTCATGCGTGTACGTACTGGGCGGGCGCAGCGCCACCGCGAGAGGCACCAGCGATTTGCATGGTACCAATTTTTGCTATGACCCGACCAAACGCCGGTGGGCGCAGCGGGCGGGCATCAGCGACGGTACAACGCCCACCAACCTCTCGGCGGGAACGGGTGTAGCCAGCGGGGCTTCCTATATTGTTTTGCTGGGCGGTGATAAAGGGGACATATTCAACCGGATCGAAACCTATAATGCCCGCATTGCCGCGGCGCAAACCGACGGCGAGAAACGACGCCTCCAAGCGGAAAAAGTGAGTCTGTTACAAGCACACCCCGGTTTTAGTAGGGACATTTACCTGTACAATACTATTACCGATGCCTGGGCGAAGATCGGCGAACTGCCCGGGGCCGCACAGGTGACCACCACGGCCGTGAAAGCCGGAGAAGAGGTTCTCATTCCGAGCGGAGAGGTGAAACCCGGCGTGCGTACGCCCGTGGTTACACGCGGGAGCGTGCGGAGCCAGTCGTCCTTTTCCTGGGTCGATTCGCTGGTGCTGCTGGTCTGTTTCCTGCTCATGACGGCCGGTAGGTTTCTTTTTACGGGAAAAACCAGCAATACCGACGATTATTTCAAGGGCGGCGAGCGCATTCCGCAATGGGCTGCCGGGATCAGTATTTTCGGCGCGAAGCTCAGCGCGATTACTTTCATGGGTATTCCCGCCAAAACCTACGCCACCGACTGGACCTATTTCTTCCTTTTAATGACGATCATCATGGTCATGCCGCTGGTAGCGGGCTATTTCATTCCATTTTACCGCCGCCTGAACGTCACCTCGGCGTACGAATACCTGGGCAAGCGGTTCAATACCGGCTCCCGCATGCTCGCGTCGGCACTGTACGTGCTGCTGCAACTCGGGCGGATGGGTATTGTGGTGTTGCTGCCGAGCATCGCTCTCACGCTGGTGACGGGCATCGATATCAATGTATGCATTATCATGATCGGCGCGATCAGTATTTTCTTCACGGTCAAAGGCGGGATCGAAGCGGTGATTTGGGTAGAGGTGATCCAGGTGCTGATTTTGGCCGCCGGTGCATTGTTCTGCCTTTTTTATCTGCCGTTCCAGATGGATGACTGGGGCGCTGCGAAGCAGGTACTGGTCCAATCCGAAAAGCTGAAAGTATTCGACTTTCGCCTTGATTTTACCGAGCCCACTTTCTGGGTGGTGGTGATCGGTGGGCTGGCCATTAACCTGCTCACATACGGCACCGACCAAACCACCGTGCAGCGTTACCTGACCACCAAATCCGAAACCGAGTCGGTACGGAGCCTGAAATTGGGCGCGTGGCTCACATTGCCTTCCACGCTGGTATTCTTTTCGATTGGTACGCTGCTGTTCCTTTTCTTTCGCGAGCAGCCGGAGAAAGTGAATATGGCGCTGGACAATGTCGATAATATTTTCCCCTGGTACATTGTGAGCCAGTTGCCTGTGGGGCTGTCGGGCTTGCTGATCGCCGGTATTTTCGCCGCCGCCATGAGCAGCACCGAAGCCAGTATGAACTCCACCGCCACGCTGCTCACCACCGATTTTTACCAGAAACTAAACCCTGCCGTTACCCCCAAACAAACGCTGTTTTTCGCGCGCGCGGCTACCTTGCTGCTCGGCATTTTTGTGACCTGCATTGCCTTGTACATGGCGCATAAAGGCGTTTCGTCGCTTTGGGACCGGTTCAACACCATTCTGGGGTTGTTCACAGGATGCATTGGCGGGGCATTTGTGTTGGGGATTTTTACTACCAAAGCCAGCGGCAACGGCGTGATGGCCGGAATGGCGCTCAGCTGCATTACCCAGCTGCTGATTCAGCAGTATACCGACATTCATTTGCTGATGTACGCATGCACCGGGCTGGTGAGCTGTGTGGTATTTGGTTACTTTTTAAGTTTGCTGATGCCCGTTGAACGTGATTTGTCGGGCCTAACGATTTACAAATGAGCTTCCGGACCCTGTTTTGTTTACTGATTTTGATAGCCGGCGCCGGCAATGCGCTGGCGCAAAGCCCGGCAAGTGACAGTCTCGCACTGGCGGCTGTTTTTACCGACCATATGGTACTGCAAAGGAACAAACCGGTGCAGATTTACGGCCGTGCGCGCGCAGGGGAGCGGGTGCGTGTCGGCTTTCAGGGAATGAGCCGGGAAACTGCCGCGGACACGGAAGGGAAGTGGAAGGTGGGTTTTCCGGCGCAAAAGGCCGGCGGCCCTTATACATTGACGGTCTCCGGCGTGCATAGGGAGGTGGTTTTGAACGACATTCTCGTCGGCGACGTGTGGCTTTGCTCGGGGCAGTCGAATATGGATTTCCAGTTAAAAAATGCTGCGACCGGGCCGGAGGAGTTGAAGAAAGGGGATTTTAACCCGCATATCAGGCTGCTGAAATTCCGCGGCTCGGTGCCGTGGGGAGATGTTTCGTGGGATTCAGCGACGCTGGCGAGGGTTAACCGCCATGATTTTTTCAAAGGGGAATGGAAAACGCCGGACGCGAATTCTGCGGGTGTGTTTTCGGCGGTGGCTTACTATTTCGGTCGGCAAATCGCGGCTTCGGAAAATGTGCCCATTGGCCTCATTCAGGTGGCGGTGGGCGGCTCGCCTACGGAATCGTGGATCGATGAAAAAGTGCTTGCCCGCGACGACCGTTTTGCCGGAATGCTCTCCGACTGGCAGCATTCCGAGCAGGTCATGGAATGGTGCCGCGAGCGTGCCGGCGTGAATACGAGACAGGCGCAGTCGCCGGATCAGCGGCATCCATTTAAACCGGGCTACAATTTTCAGGCGGGTATCGCGCCGCTAACCGACTTCCCGGTTGCGGGGATCATCTGGTACCAGGGCGAAAGCAATGTGCACAACGTGGCACTGCATGAGGCGCTTTTTGAAACACTCGTGAAAAGCTGGCGGCAAAGCCTGGGCAATGCACTGCCATTTTACTATGTGCAGCTTTCAGGTATCGAGCGGCCCAACTGGCCCGAATTCCGGGATTCGCAACGGCAAATGCTGGGCAAAATCCCCCATTCGGGCATGGCAGTGAGCTACGATTTGGGAGATTCCCTGGACGTGCATCCGGTTCGGAAAAAGGAAATAGGGGAGCGGCTGGCGCTGCTGGCATTGCGGGAGCATTATGGCAAGGCGGTTGTAGCCAATGGTCCGGTGATCCGGAAAGCCAAGCTGCGAAAAGACGGCATTGTGCTGGATTTTACATCGGCTCAAAAGTTGCTAACGCGGGATAACGAACGGCTGACGGGCTTCGAATTGCTCACGAAAAGCGGCAAGCGCTTGCCGGCGGAGGCCGTGCTCTCGAACAATCGCGTGCGGATCCTTTTGCCCGCGGGAGAGGCTGTCCAAACGGTGCTGTATGCATACCGGCCATTCACAAGGGCCAATTTGTACAACGAGGCCGGATTGCCGGCAGCGACTTTTTCTATTTCAGTACATTAATTTAAAATCATGAACTATAACCTGGCAGAGCTCGAAAGTCTGCACGCATTTTATAAAAATCAATTACTCGGTAACACGCTGCCATTCTGGTTTCCGAGGTCGTTCGACACGGAACATGGCGGCTACCTTTTCATGCGCGACCGCGACGGGGCTTTGCTGGATGACGATAAATCCGTATGGTTCCATGGCCGGGCGGCCTGGCTGCTTGCCACGTTGTACAATACCGTGGAACCACGCCAGGAGTGGCTGGAAGGGGCAAAATCAGGTATTGATTTTATGAACAAATACTGTTTCGACACCGACGGCCGGATGTTTTTCCATATGACCCGCGCGGGCGAACCGATCCGGAAACGACGCTATTTTTTCTCGGAAACCTTCGCCGTGATAGCGAATGCGGCCTATGCGAAAGCGAGCGGGAGCACGGAAGCGGCTGACCGGGCCCGGGAGCTGTTCGGGAAATCCATCGAATATGCGATGGTACCGGGCTTGCTGGAACCGAAATTCACCGGTACGCGTCCGGCCAAGGGCATAGGCGTGCCGATGATCCTCATGAATACCGCCCAGCAACTCCGCGAGACCATCGGCGACCCGCGTTGCGACGCGCTGATCGATCGTTTTATCATTGAAATCGAGCGGGATTTTGTGAAAGACGATCTCCGTTGCGTGATGGAACAGGTAGCGCCGGACGGCAGCATTATCGACCATATCGATGGCCGAACGCTCAATCCCGGTCATGCGATCGAAGGTGCGTGGTTTATCCTGCACGAGGCGAAACATCGCAATAATGATCCCCGGCTGATTGCCCTCGGCTGCAAAATGCTCGATTACATGTGGGAACGCGGGTGGGATACCGAGTACGGCGGCATTCTCTATTTCAGGGATGTTTACGACAGGCCCGTGCAGGAATATTGGCAGGATATGAAATTCTGGTGGCCGCACAATGAGACCATCATCGCTACCTTGCTGGCTTATACGCTGACAGGCGATGCCAAATATGCGGAATGGCACCGGTTGGTGCATAACTATGCGTACAGCCATTTCCAGGACAAAGAACACGGCGAATGGTTCGGCTACCTGCACCGCGACGGCTCGGTAGCGCAGGGCGCGAAGGGCAATTTGTTCAAAGGTCCGTTCCATTTACCTCGGCAGGAATGGTATTGCATGCAGCTGCTCGGGTCACTGGCGGGGAAAGAACAGGTAGGGAAGGTTTTGGATTTGAAAATTTAAAGTATTGATTATGAAATTATTGAAATGTATTCTGCTGGCTAAGCTGATTGCCGTAAATTGCTTTACAATGGCCCAAACCCCCGTTTTTGTGTCGGGAAATGATGGCTATAAATCGTTTCGTATACCTGCCATCGTGCGTACACCCAAGGGCGAGCTGCTTGCATTCGCGGAAGGGAGGGTAGGCGGCAGCGGCGATTTCGGGGATATCGACATTGTGATGAAACGCAGCCGTGACGACGGCAAATCCTGGTCGGGAATCCAGGTAGTGGCTAGCTATGACGATTTGCAGGCCGGCAACCCGGCGCCCGTTATGGACCTGACCGACCCCGTTTTTCCCGAAGGACGGCTGTTCCTGTTTTTCAATACGGGCAACAACCACGAGGGCGAAGTGCGAAAAGGGAAGGGCCTGCGCGAGGTATGGTACAAAACATCGACCGACGGCGGCATTACCTGGAACGCCCCTGTAAACATTACCACGCAGGTACACCGGCCCAAGCAATCGGCCGTGAATGCTGCCTACAATTTCCCCGACGATTGGCGGAGCTACGCCAATACCCCCGGCCACGGCATGCAGCTGACCGACGGCCCGTACAAAGGCCGCATTTACATTGCCGCCAACCACAGTGCGGGCGCTCCCAAGAGCAATTTTGCCGACTACCAGGCCCACGGCTTTTACACCGACGACCACGGCAAGACCTTCAAACTCAGCGAGACCATTCCCGTCGAGGGTGGTAACGAAGCGACAGCCGCAGAGCTCTCAGGCGGGCGCCTGATGTTCAATGCGCGCAACCAGAAGGGCGACGTACGCGCGAGGATCGTCGCGATCAGCTCCGACGGAGGCACCAAATGGGACACCACCTTTTTTGACCACAACCTGCCCGACCCGGTGTGCGAAGGCAGCATCCTGACCCTCGGCCGAAGCAAGGGCAAAAACATGCTGGCATTCTGCAACGCGGCCGACACTAAAATGAGAGATAACCTGACCTTACGCATCAGTTTCGACGATGGCAAAACCTGGAAGAAAAGTTATGTGGTAGACAAAAGCACCGCAGGCGAAAAGGATTTTACGGCCTATTCGGATATTGTTAGTACCGAAAAAAATACGATCGGCGTGCTTTACGAAAGGGACGGGTACAAGGCGATTGTATTTAAGAATGTGGAGTGGCGGAAATGAGGGGAGCTATTCGAAAGATTGCTCAACAAAAAAAACGATTCAAGCGTATTGCGGAATAGGTAATTGATAAATAATTTAACGGTTACTTATTGAATTCGGTTTTTAGCCTGATCTTTTATTAAAATTAAACTGAAATGAAGCGACTCCTTTTCTTTTCGATGTTGACGGTAATAATTTCTTGTAAAAAGGAATCCACAGATCCCGAGAAACAAGACATTTCTGGTAAATACAGCGGTACGATAGTGGGTAGCTTTTATCCTTCAAATTTTCCAGCTTCCGGGCAGGTACCATTTAGCGATCCGGCCACTTTTGAAGTGGTGTTAGGTGAAGAGGATGGTTTTGTGATTGGTTTCGACAGCGTTGCCACCAAGTTGGTTATCGATAAGAACGACCCTTCGGTATTTAGTATTTATGACGTGCGTGATGGAAGCGACTTACGTGTAATCGCGAGCGGAGAATACCGGAAAGATACATTGCAAATGACCGGAAGCTATCATTTTCTTGATCGTTCGAAACGAAGCTTTCGGTTCATCGGGGTAAAACAATGATATAAACTGAACATCGCCTTCGAAAACCGTTTCCTCATCATGTATCAGCCGAATCTTTTTTTTAGATAGCTTATCAATTGTCCAGCTCAGTTAATCGAAACAGTCATTTATTTGTCAATGATAATTTCAAATTAGAAGCAATATTGCCAGACGAAGATCCTGGAATTGCGGATGTGCATTTTTTCCTTTTAATGCGTCTTGTAAACAATAAAGCAGCACCCGACGCTTGAGAGGTTCGAACTCTTGTCTCCCTGGCTAAATCCGTGGGCCATGCCGGCTCCGTGGGCCTGCCCGGTCAAAAATTATTTGGAGCAGCGCACTTCTTCCAGTAGTCCACAATCAAGCTTATAGTGTCCTTTATATCTTCGAATTTGGCAGGTTTTACGAAGAATCCCTGTGCGGACGAACTGTAAGCGTCAATAACGGCCTGTTGGTTAAGGGCGGTAGTGAAGTACAGGTAAGGAATGCACCTTAGATTGATCGCTGCATCAGTCTGCAGTTTTTTCCTCAATGACAACCCGTCCAACTTCGGCAAGTTAATATCGGAAAGGATGATGAATGGTGGAGGTATGTCGCCAAGTAGATAGTCCAAAGCAGATTGTCCATCCGGGAAGTAAATGATCTCGTTGGGATACCCTAGCTCGTCAAAGACCTGTTCCAGTATGAATTGGTCGTCCGTATCATCTTCTATGATTATGATTGTGCCATCCTTGTTCATATAGTCGCGCTTTAATGCGCTCACTCCTTGCAAAAATCGAGCCAGGCAGCGACTCAAGTACAAGAATTCCTCTGGCGGCGATCAGGTTATGGCCGAATGCTATGTTTCGCCAAGAACATCGGCCTGATTCTATTATTGCCGTCTTCAAGATCGACGGGAGGCTCAGGCATCTTAAAAAGACAAAGATCGTCTGTTTTATTCAGCATGATCTTTGTCTTTTTATTTAACACTAAACCCCAGATGCAATAACTTTGGGCACGAATTTTAGCCTTGCTTCGGCTTGATCCCGGAAAAGCGTGTAGCTGTACGGCGCGTTTCTGAGCTTCTTGGATGTTTCAACGTTCTGAACAATAACCCAGGTAGGATTTACCGGGTAGACAAATAAGCCAGTCGTTCTGTCGGTGGTGTATTGGCCTTGAAAGCCCGCCATAATGTCGTTGTACGTAAATGTCCCTCCGACCGGCACGTCAATTGCAACCTGATCATAACGATCATCCTCAAGAAGGAAGCCGAATCGGCTATCTCTTTCCGCCTCTGGAAAACGGGGGTCCTTGAAGGATTGGATCGTTGACCGAAATATATATTTGTTGGATCCTGCCGGGGCGGGTGCTACGCGCTTGACCGTAATCTTTGCAATAAGTCCAATCGAAAAGAGCGAACTAGCAGAGCTGGCAACAAATTCATACTTGGATCGCTCTTTTATGACGAGATTAGAGTCATTTGGTGTAACTTTTCCATACAGGTTCTCATCTGAAACTGAGCCCCTATAAAATGCGACTTCTACAATTTCAAATTCACAACCCACTGCTCGCGGAGTACCGTTAATGCGGGTACAATTTGAGACAGGATCAGGGTCTGGAATATGATGATCCTGACACGACAAAGCCGTAGCGGTAAGAACAATAGTTGCCATTGAGGCTAAACGAAGCAAGGAGAAGAAGCTCGTGTGTGAAGTGTTTGTTTTGGCAAAGTTAGCAAGTAGCTAAGTATATACAAGATTTATTGTGTCGCGTGATCCTGGCCTTTTATCTCTCGTATTTTAGAGAATGTAAAAGCAAGAAATGCGCAGAAGTTCATGACAACTGGTACACAGTTTCAATTTGAAAACGTGTTATTTTGCGTCGGATAAGCTATTTTTTTCATTAATCAATATATCTCAGCATTTACCATGACAAATTCCCGTCGGAAATTCATCGTTGTTTAAAAAATATGCATTTGGAGTGAATTAAGGCATGTTTTGTGACTGATTTGAGTTTCTTTCACAATGCGATTCACAATGAAAAAATCGAGTGATAATATGTACAACAAAGAACCCCGACGGGCGCCGGGCTTCTGGGAGGATGTATATCGATGTTCAAGTCAGACTTCCCCTGCACGGTCTGACATTACTCGGCAAGGTCTCGAAAGAGCCGTTCCTGTAAGGCCAACACTTGGGACATATGTATAGTCCGAAGTCTTCGAGCGCCTCCGAGCGACAGCGAATCGAATTCGGCAATTTGCTGATTAGCCAGCGCGGCCCTGTCTCGTTCATATTTACTCAATATGTCGAGCTTTTGGAGGTTAGTTTTCAATGGGGCACCTGGTTAAGTTATACCATTATAGCAGCAATAATCATTCCACACCTCAACGGAGGTAACCTCATGAAGTGGTAAAGCACGACGCGGCAGGATGCTTTTATTCCTGGGAAATGCCACTGTTGACCGGGGTGATTTGCAAGTAGGTGAGTAGCAATTTAGCCGTGTTGACTGGCTGGTATAAAAGGCATCTCTTTAAACGGTGTAACCCTTTCTATTCATTATGGAGTTAAGAATACTGATATTTTTGGCCCTTTTTATTTTTCTGTTAGGCTGCAAGAAAGAGGAGCGTATTGATCCGGAAGAAAATACCAAGAGCTATATCAGCTACTCCATCGATGGTAAAAGATATCGTTTGGAGCACGGTAGCGACAGTCAGTATATTAGCTTTTTTGATGGTAAAATAAAGAGCGATCTTTCTCCCTACAAATTGGGAGTGTCTGGTGGAGATTCAACAGATAAAGCCCCTTCCTACTTTATAACGATTTGGAATGACGAGCCAGTTAGCAAAGGTGTATGGAAAGTTTCAACCGATTTTAATCCGAATCCTCAAGTGTTAATGAGCTGGGTGCATCTTAAAACTAAAAATCCACTTGTGTATCGGGGTTATTGGTCATTTTACGAGGGTACAATAGAAATCACAGAGCTGACTGAGCATACAATTAAAGGGGTGTTTTCCGGAGTTGTAGAGGAAGATCCGAATAGTATCATTCGGTTTTACGAAAAATTTCAGGTAACCGACGGAGAGTTTTTTGTGAATCGTAGACCTGGTTATTCAATCGAGTCCAGATAATATTCGGATCCATTGTCCGATGCGTGCTTTCGATCACTTGATTAGGTACCAGTGGAAGGCGAAAAAGTGGAGTATTACGGAGTTTTAATGTAAGAGTTCATAGATTCTAAAGTAGAAATGAGTCTGACTTTGCTTATGAGAAAAGCACTGGATAACTTTGGACTATGATCGACCACAAAGCGAGATACCAAAAAGGGCTTAATTTGCATGACCTTTTCCCGGCCAAATCAGGGGAGTGCGCATGTGGCTGTGGAATGCCTATCGGTGGCCGAAAGAAAAAATGGTTTTCGGAGTCATGCAGGACTCAATCCTATATTCAATTTGCGATAATCAAAGGAGATATTCAAGTCATCAGGTGGCAATTGTTCAATATTGATCACGGAGCCTGTCGAAGTTGTGGCGCCATAACTGAAGACTGGGAAGCAGATCACATCCTACCCGTATCAGAAGGTGGTGGTGGATGTGATCTGGGGAATTACCAAACACTATGCAAGGATTGTCATAGAGAAAAACATCACAAATTCCCCCACCAGTGGGATATTTCCATGCATGCGGCCTCTACTTCTTTTCTCCTGGCAACCTCCGCATCCGGACAGGAAATTATTCGTTGTTGGAATGCATCGAATGAAAGGCAAAGTCTTTTGTTAATGATGCCTGCATCCTCCGGCATAGCCACGTTTATGAAATCTTTGGCTAGCAAAGCCACGATACCTTGCCCGTAAGCAGACAGTGGATTTGTCTTGATGATGCTTAGTTTCAAAACACCTATCTGCTTTTTGCCGCGAACCGTCCCAGCTAAAAATAGATCAGGGTTTACGCTAATATCGACTCCGGATATTCGAATCAACGGATTTCCACCCCTCCAAGGCCCTGTCTCAATATTTTCCAATTCAGGCAATTCCATTTGCTGAATTAATTGAAGAACACTTATCGAGTTTGCGACATCATTTTTCTTGAATTCAGTGCTGACGTCCGCATGGTTCAGCAATTCGATCTCATCAGCTAAAACTTGCTCATTTCTTTTCGACAAATACTCTATAGCCACTTCTCGAGCAATGGAGTACCGGGTCGTAGTTACTTTGGGCGGGTATTTTGCCGACTGAACTATTGTTTTTCTTCGTGCCACCGACGCCTCGATGTACTCGGCAAGTTTATTGACGGAAATTCTTGGCTTTTTTAATGGCTCTGTTGCCGGAATCCCTGTTTCTGCAAAATTGAACATGATTTATAAAGTTTGATTTGGAGGTTTGTACGTGGATTCGCGCGACCTTATCGACAACGAGGGAAATTTTCAATCTTTAAGCCCGAAGTCGGCTATTTTATCTTTTCAAGCACTGCAACCCCCTGAATAAGCGATTCTTCCATCGTGTAAGGGTCTTTTAGAAACAGTGTCCGAGGCCCGAGCTTGTGAGGTTTCATGAACCAGGTCAGCCGCTTCTTTTCAACGACATAGCCAATTTCGAATCCCCTCTTATCTACATACTTGTTTTCCAAATAGTCGTGAGAGTCCTTCGTGTCATTGGGAGCCATTGCCTTTAATTCGTTGTAGGCTTTGATCAGGTCACTGTAATCTTCCGCTGCAACCGAACCGGAATACTGGCCGCTAGTTACCTGGTAAAAAAGTTTTGTCTCGCCCTTCGCAGTTACTTTTCGAATGCGCGTCTCTCCGTATGAGAGCTGCAAAATCATTCGGGTCAATGTAAAATCCTCAATTTTTATAAATCCGTCATGCTTTTCAACGAATTCGTCGAGTTTGGTTGGTGGGGACTTTGGCTCTTCCTGGGCGAAACAGGCCGGCCCAAAGGAGAATAGAAAAACTGTAATCGAGTAAAATGATTTCATTCAATTGAGGGTAGGTAGTAACTATCCGTAATCTTATTACAATCCAAGTTAATATCAAAATAGTTTGATATGTAATCACATCCCGGACCAGGCCCGGGATGTGATGTGATCGGGTTGGTGATCGATGCTGCAATGCAAAAATCAAGCACAGTCAAGCATGAAGATTTTCAACAAGTCACGGAGGTCAAATTCAAGATTCGAATGACAACCTGAATTTGGCAAGTTCGTCAATTGATTTCAACTGGTACTCAATGCCGGCCTCTGTGCCCACGTTGATAACTCCTCCTCGGGAAATGAATTTGTTTAAAAACTCGTAGAAGTCTTCTACGAGAATGGGTTGCATCGAGTACAGATTAAGTAACTCAGTTTTGTTTAAAGTGATCATAAATAATGTTTTAAATTGTACAATCTATTTATACCCCGCTGAAATCTAACCTTATCACAGTTGACGATGTTTTTTACCAAGACGACAATGAGCTGATATCTAGTATTTTGTCACGTCAAAGGGCTATTTTACGATAGTTACCAATTGAAGAGGTACTCCTATGTATTCACAAACTCGGATTGAAAACGCATTGCGGTTGTTTAAGGATGTAGATATGTTAGACCTACACGATTTTCCCGAAGATCAGCGTCTGTATGTTGGTAACCAGTTCAAAATTCTTGTTGAGACAGGTGCGGCAAGGGGGATTCATGCGATCGGAGATGACTGTCCTATCCCTTGCGACCTGAAAGGGCCTGGGAAGATGTGGAGGAGCCAGATTTCCGAAAGTAGGCTATTACTATGCACGGACTGCATGCTTCCGATCTTAATGGCGGACTTGCTTTCGGGTATGTTATTTATGTCCCTCGGTTACCGCTCCGGCTATTGCAGTCAAATTCGCAATTACACCAAGATATTCTGAGATCTTTTTCCTGATATTACTTACCTCTTTTTTGTCTGCACCCTGCACGCTTTCAAGCTTTTCTGCCTCCATAAGTAGTTTTGTAACACTACTCTTAAAAAGTTCATACTGTCCATAGAACCCGCCTTGCAGGATGAATTGATCTGCTTCGGCTCTTAATTCGATATGAATATCAGTAGGGTAAAGATGATAAAGGTCGATGAGGTTTAGTCGAGCGAAGAGCTTAAGAATTTGCTCGAGTTGATCAAAGCGGGCTATATGTTCGAATGGTTGGTAAACGCAGATTACGTCTCGGCGTCCATTAGATAGTTCAAACAACGTGTGCAAAATAGCGTCTTTTTGTTCAGCGGTAATCAGATTGTTCATTGAATTCTGTTGGATTTTTTAAGAGCGTGGGGAAAACACGACTAGGTGCTGTTCTTATTTATAATTTGAGCAATTATAGATTTTTTATAATCAGAATCGCCATCAAAAGCACACCTGTGAGAGACACCAAAATTGTCATGCATCCAACAGTCGTCTTGTTGTAAACCCTGTTGTATGCAGCCTTTTTGGGGTTCGTGAGCCAACCTAGGCCCTTTGGGGCTTTTAAGCCAAGGCTATGGCGGATAACTCGCTTTACGCTTGTTCTTGCTGCGATTCTCTTCTTTATCGAGGGTTTTCTGAATCCAAACTTCATGGTTAGGGATGTTAAAAGTTAACAGTTGCATTCGCTCTTTGAAACATACGTCTTATTGCCGTTTGAATTAATATAATAGCAGCCTCCTTGCGAACCTTTGTGTAGTGATTTTCCATTGTGTGTACCGCATCCCCCGCCATTAGGGCTGACATCATTGGAAGAGCAAGCATTAGTTGCAAAGAACATTAATGCGTAAATTGAGTAGGAGAGTTTTTTCATAAGTTAGGGGAGGTTTATATTAAAGGTTTACTTTCGGCGATAGGAACTTCCTGAGGATCTTCGATAAGAGCTACCTGAGGATTTTCCGTATGACGATCCAGAGGATTTGTGGTATGAGCTCGACGACGATCGGCGCGCAGAGCTTCGGGACGAGTGTGACGTTTCGCTTTTTATATACACTTTGTTTCCTTTGGAATTTATGTAATATCGGCCGCCGCGTGGGCCGGTGTAGATGGTTGCGCCTGTACTTGGGGTGCTTCCATAAGGCTTGCTCGTGCTTGCTTTATAGCTTGTTCTCCCGCGTGCGAGTTCGGAATGTGTGTCAGTAAAGGTGTACAATGCGTAACTTTGTCTGTAAGCCTTCCGGCCCAACCGACTATGCCTGATGGGTTTTGTCCTGCGGGAAATCCCAGTTGTCCAATACTTACGAGATTTATAAAACGCCTCGGTCGGATTTTCCGGCTCTTTCCGGTTTTTAGTGACCACTGTAATAGTGTCCGATACTGTGGCTTCGCCAACTGGACTGGCTCCAACGCCCTTTTCCCCATACAATGTTACGGGTTCCACTACAACAAGAGTGTATTGTCTCAGGGAGCAACTAGATAGTAGCGCAAGAAGAAGTGGCAAATATCTTTTCATAATTTCTGATGGAAAATAACAGTCGAAATAGTCCTGGAAGTAACATCATCATAACAATGAAAAGTAGAATTACTTTTATGTTAGAGCTATAACTAGGAGATGAATGCTTTCTCCTCTTTCGACTTACTAAACGGTCAAGACGATGCACGCCTGGCCAATTATTGTCACGCGATGAGTGTTAATACAAACATCAATATCACACGCAAATCCATACGATAAGTTACTTGCGGACATACGGGCTATCATTCGCGAGGAGGTGTCCGGGCTGAGGCAGCCGGAACAGAGGACACTACCGGGGATTGATTTCTCGGACTACGTCTCGTTTAAGACCGCAGCTGAGGAGCTCGGAATCGCAAGTCAGACCCTTTGGAGCCACAAGACGCGTATTGGCTACACAAAGCAATTCGGGCAGATATTCTTCAAGCGCCAGGATTTACTGAGGTACCTGGACGAAGGCCGGCCGGTGCCAGAATCTCGGATCAAGTTCACGAAGTATACGAGGAGGAAATCGGGTGGTTAGGGTTGAAGTTGCCGGGATATATGCTCGACAATACACAGCTCTCTCAATGAATCATCTGGATACTTCGATACTTTGCAGCCCCATCGACATTGAGAATTTTTATAGTTGTTTGATTTTTGGCGCGATTGAAGTCAGCGATGCGTCTGATATCGATTGATGCTTCTGTATGTAAAGTATAACACTTTCCAGGAATTGGATATATATTGTTTTCTATTGAGCCTATGTCTAAGCGTCGACCGGTGACTACGTCTCGCAAAAGAATCGAATCTTTCGATCCGTCATTCATGCTGTCGTCAGAGCATCTGAATGAGCGTAAAGGAGAGGAGGTACTGAAATTGTCAACTGAAATCACATGGTTAGAGAACTGGCCTAATATTCGAACGTCATTAAAATGTTCCATGTAATTCGTATGGTCAGTTTCTCGATCAGTACGCAGGTTATAGCAAATTGCTTTCCAGGTAGCCGCTGGAATGTTGATCCGCCATGCCCAAGTTCTTTGTGATTCAAACCTTTAGCGGCGCCTGGGTTTAGTATTTTTGATGTGGATGACGGTCCCTACCCGCGAAGATCTTGTTCCATAGATTTCGAAGGCCCTCATCGCGCACTTACCGGAAAGGCCAGTTTTGTTTTTGGTGAGAAATTCGACCTGTTTATCGTCGAGGATTATACCGGTGGCATACTGCTTCTGTTGCGCGTTGTAGTAGACCGAAAGCTTAACCGAGGCGAAGCCTTCTTTCATTCGGCGCTTATCGAATAGCAATTAGACGGAGGGTCTTTTCATAGAATCGGAGACAAATCAAGGGTATTTTTCACAATGAATTCACAATGTAAAAGTAAGAAATGCACAGATATTCACTACAACTGATACACAGTTTCAATTTAAAAACCCCGTTATTTGCGTCAAATAAGCCATTTTTTATTCTTCAATATATCTCAACACTTACTATGACAAATTCCCGTCGTAAATTCATTGCTAGCTCTGCCGCCATAGCAGCAGGTGCTGCGGCTGCCGTAGCGGCACCGGCGAAGAGCAAAACCCCGTTGGTGCATCATGTATTTTTCTGGCTTAAAAATCCTGGCTCGGTGGCCGATCGTGACCGGATCATCGAAGGGTTGAAAACACTGCGGAAGATCGAGGCGATCAAGGAGCTTCGCATCGGGGTGGTGGCGAGCACGGAGAAAAGGGATGTCGTGGACAATAGCTGGGCGGTGTCTGAGCTGATGTTTTTCGAAGACCTTGCCGGCCAGGCAACCTACCAGGATCACCCGATCCACCAGAAGTTCATCAAAGATTGCAGTCACCTGTGGGACAAGGTAATCGTATACGACGCTATGGACGTTTAGTCGTTGGAGGGAAGAAGGGGAGAAGGGAAGAAGGGAAGAAGGGAAGAAGGGAAGAAGGGGAGGACAAAAATCCCTTTCCTCCTTCCTCCCTTTCCTCCTTCTTCCCTTTCCTCCTTTCCTCCCTTTCCTCCTTTCCTCCTTAATTCCAGTAATGTATCACGGCCATTCGAGCTCCCGGGCGTCGCTCGTGGGTTTCAGGCCGGGATAGCCAGCCAGTTGCCCGCCGATGAAGTTAAGGAGGTCGCGGGCGACGCGGGGTGGGGCAATGCTTTTCAGGTGCTTGCGCTTGCCGTTGAAATAGACGATCAGCGTAGTGATGGCCGAATCGGCGCCTTTGAAATTACCGAACCGGAGTGCTCGGAGCTGGGCGTTCCGGAGTTGGTGAATGAGTTGGTTGTAGGTATCGTCGTCGAGCACTGCCGAATAGGTGCCTTTTCGCATCGTTTTGTCGCCATATTCATTTCGAAAATGCACGTAAAGGTTCCTTGCACTATCGACTTGCAGCGATACATGCGGGGCGCGTCCTCCAAAGAATGAATGGTAAACCAGTTTTTCAAAAGAAATGGACCGGTCCGTGAGGTACGCTTTCTTTCGCAGGGTTATGGACGGTTTATCCCAAAAGAAGGCTTTCGAAAAATCGGATACAGGTTCTACGACCAAAACGGAATCGTTGCTGTTGATAATTTTCAAGTCGTAACGGTCTACGTATTCTACCTGACTGTTTGTAGAAGAAGCCGTGTATCTCGACTGATAGCTCAAGGTATCGCCGTGAATGAACAAGTGGAAGAAATCTTCCTTCAATTCCCTGCTGCACATGTAATTGACCGAATCTTTGCCGATGTGCAGAATTTCAATCATTTCCAACTGCGACGAAATCCAGATTCCTTTCAGCTTTTCGGGCTGGGCAACGGAAATTCTGTTGCAAAGCAGTATGATTATCAGCGTGGCGGCGATTAGGCGGGCGATCATGCGGGTTGTTGCTAAATTGGTTAAATGTATATAATTTATTTACATATTTGCCCGCCTTGCACCGAACATTTATTTTGACTTCATACAACGATTGATGTCACCCCGAGCCTCTTTATGCTAACCCCTGCGTCATGCGCGGCGGCGGGTTTGTATTTCAGCCAATCAATGCGTCAACTTCTACATGTATTAATGCTGCTGGCGGCGTGTGCCGTCCGGTTGTTCGCTCAGGACACTACTTCTGTCACATTTACGGAAGAGAATAGCGCTGTGGTGGAGCAGCGGTTTATCGACCGGTATGAGAATGTTTTCATGACCAAAGTCCCCACGCGGAAGATGTTCAAGCTGGGATACCTAGCGACGACTTATAACGGACTCGGGTTCAATGCCGCGTTTGAATATAAGATACTGCCGGCTTTATCGCTGGAAGCATCGCTCACCGGCCGGACCAATCGCACAGGAAACGCCATCACATTGGAACGATTCGAGCGGCAATTCAGCGGGAATAATCTTTTCGCCGGCATCGCGAGCCGGTGGTATTTTGCAATGAACAAGCGGATTGCACGCCGGCAAAGCGCCAACAATTTCAGCGGCAGCTATTTGGGAATGGCATATGAAAGATCACTGGCGCCGATTCAAAGTGACAGGCCCAGGGAGCATTTCAGTATCACATATGGGTTTCAGAGCCGTTTTCTGGCCAATGGCTTTCTCGATTTCTCGCTGGGTATTTACTATGCCAGTCCGTATCTGTTCCTGTGGGACAGGGGTTATCGACCGCCGCCAGGATTCAATAACCGAAATGTAGTCATTGCATCGAGGGCTCTGGTTGGCCTCGCATTCGGAGATTGGAAGCGGAATGACAAAGGGCCATTATGCGACGTCCTGCAATGCGACTATTTTGTGAAGCAGCATTTCAAAATCCGGCTGCCGGAGGTGAACATTGGTCTGGATGCTCAGTCACTCCGTGGGGAAGTGGGCTATGAGCGAAAGCTGGGTAAGAGTCCGTTGTCAGTCAATTTCGGCATTGTCGGCGAAATGAACATTTCTTCACTGGAGATGAGCTCGCTTAATGCGGTAGGAGAAGGACAGATGCGGTGGTATTATCTGCAAAAGAATCAAGTTAGAAGGGGTAAAGCCTCTGACAATCTATCAGGGTTATACGTCGCGCCCCGGCTTGCATACAACTATTACAGAACTATTCGCAATGACGGAAGGATTTTCAATAACTGGAATGTTTCTACGGGAGTCCTGGCTGGTTATCAGCAACGTTTGTTCAATAAGCTTTACTTTGATGCAGGTGTTAGCTTTTCCGGTAGACTTCTAGAAGGAAGAATTTTTAAGTTAAGATATGGCGAGCTACAAGCCAAAGCAGGGATCGGCTTTGCACTTTGAAAACCTATCCCTGCTTCAAAATTCCTAGTCCGCAATGCCGGATGATGCCGTAAGTTTAATGTCGGCATGCGTCCAGGCCTTATCAAACGCGGATTTGATTGCCTGCGCTTCGCTGTTGTTTTTTTGTTGTAGCAGAGCATTGTACAGGCCAATCAAAGCCCAGCCGTTTTTCTTCCAGGTCTGTAAGTCCTCGCGATAGGTGCGCTCTGCCTCGGCATTTTTCCCGGCTTTGAGCAGCACGGCTCCGAGGTGGTGCCGGACGGAGAAAAACCAGTCGGGCGGCTCGTTGTAGTTGAGGTTATCTTCGAGGGCAATGGCCTCGCGGAGCAAGGTGGCCGATTTGTCGAGCTGGTTTTGTTGCGCGGCGATACCGGCCGATAATACCTTGGAGGCGATTTGCACGAGATCCACGGAAGTATTGATGTTCCAGACCGTGATGTCTTTCAACGTCGTGTCGGCGGCCAATGCAGTGAGCGACTTCATTTCTTCCTGCGCGTGAGGCAGGTCATGTTTGCCCAAAAACGCCATTCCCCTTGCATAATGCCAGATTGCCCGCGGATAAACCAGGTCCTTGCCCGGACTAGGTTCGGCCAGCAGCGTATCCCACATCGAAAATTTTGCGGCTACATAGTAAGGGATGGTATAATAATGCTGCAACGTGCCCCACCCTGGCTGGCGCATTACTTCCTTCGCGGTGTAATGCTGTACTTTCCGTGCGGCGAGCCAGGCCAGATTGGAGTTACCTTCGAGGGCAGCGGTAGCCACCATGAAGTGGTAGTTGTGCGGGAAATAGGCGAGCGGGTAGGCGCCCTGCGCATGACACACGGTGATGTAGTTGCTATCCGCCTCGACCGACCTTACATTGGAAAGCGAGCCCAAATGATAGTCGCCGGTGAGGATGTAAATATGCGACGGCATGTGGAGTAGGTGGCCTGCGCCCGGAACCAATGAATCGAGTAACGCCGCCGACCCCAACGCTTTTTCGGGCCTGGCGGAGGCCTCCACGGCGTGTATGTACAGGTGATGCGCACCCGGATGCAGCGGGTTCTTTTTCAACAGGCTTTCCAGGACGGCCAGTAATGCCGGCGTCCAGGATTTGGCTGCTTTTGTTTTCTTATCGTACAAATCCCACGGATGCAGGTCCATTTGCGCCTCGGCATATAACGCGCCGACATCGGGATCGGAAGGGAATTGATCATACACCTTTTTCATCGCGTCCGCGAATGCGATATCGAGCGGTGCTCGGTTGGTAGGAGGAGATTCCGTGTACCGCGTGGCTAACGCGCCGATCAACGCCTTTTCTTTGGGTGTGCACGAGGCTGCCAGCTGCTGCGCTTTTTGGGTGGCCGCCCAGGCCCGCTGAAAATTGTCCGATTCCATTCCCGCATTGTAGTTGGGGCCCAGCACGTAGGCATAACCCCAAAAAGCCATCGCGCAGGTCGAGTCGAGCCGGGTGGCCTGGTAAAACGACCGGGCCGCCTCTGCGTGGTTGAAACCGTAGGAAAGCATCAGTCCCTGGTTAAAGTAAGCCTGCGCCTCGGGGCTGGACGTGGTAATTTTAAAATCGATGCCCTTCAATCCATCGAGCATAGGCGCCTTTTTGCCCGAACTGTACCATTCGGCGTCGGTGGTTTTGGGATTGTAACAAACCGTAATCCGCGCCGCGTTGTCGGACGCCGGTTTTTCAGATTGCTCCTTCTTTTTGAAACAGGACGAAAAGAGGACAATCAATACGAGGTAACAATGGCCATGCTTCATGAGCGTAGAAGTTTGAGTCACAGATCATGCAGAAGGAAAGTGAGCCGCGTAATGCGGTGTGCACAAATTAAGAAAATATGAGACTGGTAATGAGTGTGTTGAGGGGTTTTTAGCGAACGGTCGGTGCAGCGTTTGTAGAATGCCTGTAAAGCAGTTCGATGTATAACTCTGAATGGTATACGATGGAATTTGTCGTTTTGAAGAAAAGCAGGTGTTAAAGGTGGTTGTAAATTTCAATTTCAGGACCATCTTTATTAGATTTAGGCCGATAGCCAATTAGCCTAAAATATATCTTACTTTCCGGGATTGCAATTGTTACAGTTTGATATTTTCGACGCCGTTGTTTCTGCCATCGCTCATTTAAGTTTGATTTTGTTCGGATGGTCGGCATTCATGATTGCCAGTGCGAACCTTGAATCTCAAATGGGCGAGCCGCCTATCGCTCAACTCCTTTTGATTTTCGGGATTTATGGTGGACTTGGGCTTGTGACTTTGCACTTGCTAACTTGGTTATATTCGGGAATGGCGTTTCTCGGCCTTGTCGCAGTCACTTTTGTGGCACCCTTTCTTGGTTTTTGGGTTTCGTATTCACTAAGACAATTGCGCAGAAAATCGAGGTGGCACAATACGCTGTTCGTGCTTGGCCTTCTCTATTTGCCTGCGGTAATTACCTTGTTAGTTGCTATGTTTTTGGTTGCGAATAGATTAGAGGGGGGTGTGTGACTACATTTTTTTGCCAATCTGCTCACACCTTCCGCATTGATTTCAAATATTTCCTATGCCCCCGCACCATCGCCAACCCATCCCTGAACGTCATTTGCGGTGTGCCGTTGCGCGCATTCGCGATGCTGATTTCAAAAAGTATTTTCCAATGCCGGTAGATCTCTTTCCAGGCGAAGAACAGCGTATGCTTCGGGTCGTAGATGTGCGTTGGTTCGCTGGCGGCGCCGTTGAGTTCGATGATTGAAAAATGCTGTCCGGCTTCGAGGGCTGTCCAGTTTTTGAAACGGATATCAAGCCGCCCGAAATAGAAGCCCGGTATTCCGGCGCATATATGGTCGATCACCTGCGTGAGCAAAGGTGTAATGCGATGGCTGAGGTCAGTGAATTTGGAGCCGCGGCTGTGGTTGCCGTAAGGAACCAGACCGACCTTTTCGCCAGCGGCAGGAACGGACCTTAATCGCTCACCCAGAGACTTATGCAGGGCGGGCAGTTGTAAAATTGCGCGATCGTCTTGCATGATCAGCGTGAGAATGTCCGAGATCCCGTCCCCTGTGACGCCCAGCAGCTCTTTCCCGACGATTCCCGAAATGTGTCCCTTTTGTTCTCCCGGCATTCGGTGGTAGAATATGCCCGCTTCGTTGGGGTAGTCGATGTAGGGCTGCAAAAGGAAATCGACCCGGCTGCTTTGGCGATAGTCGTTAAGATCGGCTTCGGTTGTCAGGAGTTGCACCTGTACACCGCGTTCGCCGACGTCGGGTTTGGCGATCAATGGGAACTTGAACGAAGCATTATGCAGTAATGCCCGCACTTTTTCCCGCGAGATGCCTGCCTCGCATAATAGCGTCTCTGGATAAGTATTTTTGGGCATAAGCGCGTAAATCCTGCTCTTGTGCTCCCCTGTGAAGCCGGCATAGCGCATGGAAGGATTGGCTGCTCCAAAAAAGCAAACCGATCGGGCCTTCATGCTCAGCCATAGCCACGCGGGTACCATGGGCAGGTAAACGCATTCCAGCGGCCAGTATTCCCAGTTCCGGAGGCGGATCAGGAAGCGCTTCGCCTTCCAATGAAAGCTGTTAAATGCCGCGTGCTCATCGGAGACTGCCAGGGGCTGTCGGGTCACAAACGTTGTTCCGGTCCGAAGGTCGTGGTAATGCATGGCGGGCTCCGGGCTGGTCAGGTCTATGGATGTAACGCTCACGGTAGCCATTGCGTCCCGGTGTTCGTTGAAGCTCTGTCCAGGATCGAACCTGATGTCGTCTTGGGTATGAAAATCCAGAATGCTCCCGGTGTTGATGGCGGTTTTGCCATACCACTGTTGCAGCTTCGCGGCCCGCATTTGTCGCGCATCATCATTGTAGAGTGTCGTCGATGCCCAGATATGCGGCTGATGTGCGTCGAGTTCTTGTCGATGCTTGCGGCTGCCATCCCAGGTACAGCATATTAAGCGGCCCCCTGTGAACAGGATCAGCGTAAAGGGTTCGATTCCTTCCAAAGACATCGCTTCAAAACAATCCGCCGGAGCGGTTGCTTCCACAATTTCGAGCAAGACCAGCCCCCGGCTTCTGCTGTACGAAGGCTTGCGCGCATGATTTTGAAAACCTCCGTTCAGCAGCACCGCAGCGTCGCGCCGGCCTTTCAATGCGATCCAGGTGCCACCGGCCTGGGTGTCTTTCGGGTAGGTGAAGGGGGCGGCCGCGTAACGCGTTACGGGCGGCTCCGCGGGAGCGCGATCGGTGCGTTCATCCCGGTTGGAGGTCAGGAATGCACCTTTCCCGGTCGGAATGTAGGTTACGGTGCACATTGTGCCTGGCGGTATCGGATGGTGGAACTGGCTACGCCGAAACTTTCCGGCAGCTGCAAGGCGGTGAGTGCTCCGATGCCGATTTTCATCAATGCCATATGGTGCACGGCGTGTTCGAGATTGTAAACCAGCTCCCGTTCATAGTTGGTTTCAACCTGAAAGCCGGTTTGGTCAGCCTCCGTGGCGGTTGTTAAAAGCAGGGCCTTATTTTCCTTGTCCAGGCTAATCGCAATCCTGTGCAACCCGGCCAGTGCCAGTTTTCGCTGCTGTTCAATGGCCTTATCCCGATGCCTGGCGTCATAGTTCACATCGCCAGACCGGTAGCCGCGGTCGAGCTCGATAAAAAATTCGATCACGTGGCGTACGTGCCCGCCCAGGGAGGCGCCCGAGAGGATGGGCAAACTACGCCCATATTGCTCGTCGGACAATGCATCCAGCATGGCGCTGATCTGCGCCAAAGCCGCTTTAATTGATTTTGTTAGTTGCCTGTTCATGTCGTTCGTTTTGGAATTGGGGACAAAAACAATGCCCGTTTTAGAGATTGGGTTTACATGTTAGTCGCGCGGCTTTACGCCCGAAATGCTACTGCGGTGCCAGTAAACGAGCACGAGACAGGTCATGAGCACGACTACTGCCATAACAAAAAGCTTCCCCGAGTCGTTTTGCACGACGATCCCCAGCCGGGTAAGGTGCATGAAAACGGCGCCTGTCATCACGCCGATGCCAACCAGTGCACCATAGGCGGTGGTACGGGGGATGAGGATCAGAATGGAGGCGATCAGCTCCAATACGCCCACGAATATACGTCCCCAGGGCTCCATGCCGACGGTCGAAAAGATGTATACGGATTCGGGGGCGGCCGAAAATTTAAAATAGAGCGTCTGCAACATAATCACTGCCGCTACCAGCCGCAGCAACCACGACCATCCCGGATGTGTTTGCGTTTTCATCACTGCTTGTCTTTGATTAATGGCCATTGTACATCTGCTTTTTCGATGAGTTCTTCCCGTTTTTCCGACCAGTTGTTCTTGACTTTCATATTGTAATTGAAATACAATTTGTTGTCCGCGATCGTCCATGTTTCCGCTTCGGTGGGTGCTTTGTGGCCCTGGGAAGTTCCGTAGGCACAGTAGCCGCCATATTGCGGCACATACATGTCGGGTGCAGCTTTGAAGGCTTCGAGATTGGCGCGGCTGGCGAAAAGCCAATCGGCACCTTTGTAATGATACCTAAGGCTGTCGGCGCCTTCAACCGGCCTCGCATCTTTGAAAAAAGCGACGACGTCATATCCTTTGATGGCCTTTCCTTTCGGCGCGAAAATTTCGGATTTCTGAGCAAATGCTGCCTGGGCTGCCAGCATGAATGCTGCTGCAAATAGTACTTTGTTCATGTGCGTTGCAAGTTTTAAGGTACAAACTTCATCCAGTTGCGATCGGCCTGTGTTTTCAGGCGTACTTCGTCCTGGTTCCAGCTTTTAAGGGTGTTATTAAAGAATTTGTTGTAAAACAGATAGAGCTTCCCGTCCACAATTTTGAACGTTTCGGGATCAACCTCTACTTTTTCTCCTTTCTTACCCATGGCATATGCGCACCAGCCGCCGTATTGCGGCTCGTAACGTGCCGGGTTGCGCGCAAACTCGTCCTTGTTTTGCTTTGAAGCAAAGCGATAAATAACGCCGTTGTAGCTGGTCGAAATGTCCTTTTTGCCCTCCAAAGCCTTGTTCATGGTAAAATAGGCCATCGGATCATAGCCCTGAATGGCAAGGCCGGACGATTCGAGATTGTATTGCTTTTTGCGAATCTCTTCATGCTGCGCGAGGGCGACGCCCCCGAACAGCATGAAAAGGAAAATGAGTTGGATGTGTCTTTTCACTGCAATGTGACTTTAATGATGTTGTCGATTGCCGGCAAGGTCGTGAACTTGTTCGGATTGGGTACGGGCGCTATGGCTTTGCTTTCATTGAGCGGTGTGCCCGCGAGGTTGAATTGTGTAATGCCCGCGCCGGGGAACTGGTCGATGGCCGTGCCGTTGTCGTATAATCCGACAGTCCCCGAGACATCGCCGCTGGCATTCCCGTCGATGTCGTTACCGCTTGTGGCAAAGAACCAGTCGTTGGAGAAACCATACATGGTGGCAATCGCAATGCGATCGCCGGACGCAATTGTGAGCGGTTGTGAAACCTTGCCCCCTGTATTTCCGCCGATTCTGGGCAACAGCACCGTGCTGGTCGGTTCTTTGAGGACGTAGACGTTCTTAATACCCGCTTTCATTTTCAGTGCGGCCGCAAGAACATCGGCATTGCCTTTCTGGGCGAGTTCTTTCAAACCTTCTCCACGGTCGTTTTCGCCGGATTTAAAAAATGGGTTTTCAGTACCATTGTAAACCACAACCAATACCGGTGAAAGCGGCGTGAAAATGCCGGTTTGAGAGGCTAGCCAGGTACTCATAGGACCGTTATCGCCAGCTTCGGCAATGCGGGTCAATGCCTCGGTTGTCGCTTTCCCTTCGGAATAAACAGGCTCGGGGAGCAACAAATTACCACCTGCTACATAGGAAATCGCCCAGACGCCGGGACTGAAAGGCGTCTCGTTCGCGGTACCGCCCGATTGGTTTTTAATGGTAATGGTAAACATCGAATTGCCGTCATAGGCCAGCGTCACATTCATGAGCTGAGAGGCAGGCAGAAATGCATGGCCGTAGTCATCCATTCCCGCCACTTCCTTGATATTGCGGGGCGTAGCCTCGGCAGTGCCCGGGTGTGTTACACTCATACCGGGCGCCTGGTTCACGCGGGAGCCGTTGTCCCAAAGTTTGATTTGTGCTGAAACATCGCCCGTAATGGGTGTGCCGTTGTCGTCGTATAGTCTGATTCCCGGATTGGCGGGAGCGAAAAACAGGTCGTTACTCCAGCCGTACATGGTGGCGAAGGTCAGGCGCTGGTTTTTAGCCGCTGAAAACGAGAAGGAAACCGATTGTCCCGGCAATATCACGGGCGGCGTGCCGGTGCCTTTGAATGTACCCGATTGCACGAGCGGTTTGGCGTCGAGGACGTTTTCGACGGTAAGGGTTTTGGCGGTAGGCTGCGGGTCATGGTCTTTGGTGCAGGCTCCGAAAATGAGGGCGGTCAGCGACAGCCCGAGCAATGATCTGATCATGTCTGTTTCCGTTTTGAATCGTTGGATGATGCAAAGCAACAACCACAGTATCCCGGCGGCGTCACGGAATTATAACAAAAGTATCACAGCGGCATTCCGCGCTGTTTTATTTGTAAACTTTGCAGAAAATCAGCGGATATGGATACCAAAAATGTGCTGATCGTCGAAGACGATACCAACATTACCGAGTTGCTTTCGATCCACCTTTCAGATCTGGGATGCAAGGTGGTTTCGGAAAAGAACGGGCAGAATGGCCTCGCGCGCGCCCAGGACGAAAGTTTTGACCTCATTGTACTCGACGTGATGCTGCCGGGCCTGAACGGCATGGAAATATGCCGGAAAATCAGGCAGAGCGATCGGCAGACGCCCATCATGATGCTCACCGCGCGTTCGGAGGAAATAGACAAGGTAATGGGCCTCGAAACCGGTGCCGACGATTACCTTACCAAGCCTTTCAGTGTTCGTGAATTCATTGCGAGGGTGCGGGTGATATTCAGGCGAAGCGAAGAGAAGGCACGTTACGCGGCGCCTATGCCGCAACTCATCAGCATCGCGGGGCTCGAAATCGACATCGATAAGCGCAAGGTGATGCTCCGCGGCGAGCGGCTCGATTTGTCGCCCCGGGAGTTTGAACTGATCGTTTTGCTGGCGTCGAACCCGGGCAAAAGTTACAGCCGCAAGCAGTTGCTGAGCCTTGTGTGGGGCTATGATTTCGAAGGGTATGAACATACGGTGAATACGCATATCAACCGGTTGAGAGGAAAAATCGAGGCCGACGCTTCCAACCCTGTATTTGTATTAACTACCTGGGGCATAGGCTACCGGTTTAACGAAGATCTGTGAAATGTCAGTCAGAACTATCGGAGGGAACCTTCTCTTCTGGAAAATAAGCGGTGTTTTTACGAGCCTGCTGATCATCCTGGGCATCATATTCGTCATGATCGCCTCCCGGTTTTCGAAGTCGTATTATATGACGGCCCACCAGCAACTGTACGGCGGAATCGCGCAGCACCTGGCGACGTTTACACAGCCCATTAAAAACGGCAAGCCTGATACGACCGTCACACACGACATCATCCATTCCACCATGGTAGCCAACCCGAGCGTGGAAGTGTACCTGCTCGATACGCTGGGAAACATTACCGACTACGTGGTACCGCAGGCCTCGGTACAAATGAAGCAAGTAGACATGGCGAAAGTGCGGGAATGGCTGGCCTCCGATGCCGGCAAACCTATGGGCGACAATCCGAAGCACCCCGGTGAAGCCAGCATTTTCTCGGTAGCGCCGGTGCTGGAAAATGGCGTGAGGGTCGGGTATGTGTACGCCGTGCTGGCTAGCGAAACCCAGAAGCAGATTCTTGCCTCGCTCACCGACGACCTGAATTTCAGGCTGGCCGCCTACATCTTTTTTGCCGCGCTGCTTGGGGCATTTACGGTCGGAATTGTGACGTTCTTTCTGATCACCGACAGTATTTGTAGCATCGCCGGGGTCGTGAAACGGTTCCGGGATGGCGACCACGCCGCCCGTGTACACGGGTACGCGACCGGTAATCTCGGTGTACTGACCTCCACATTCAACGATATGGCCGATGTGATTGTCGACAATATCGAAAAGATCACTGCTACCGACCGGCTCCGGCAGGAGCTGATCGCCAACGTTTCGCACGATTTGCGGACACCGCTTTCGATTATGCAGGGGTATGTTGAGACCATGATGATCAAAAAAGATACACTTTCGGAGCCGGAGAAAGAGCGGTATCTGTCGATCGTTCAGGAGGGGACCCGTAAGCTTTCCGGGCTGGTGGACCAGCTGTTTCAATACTCGAAGCTGGAAGCGAATGTGGTATCGGTACAAAAAGAAGTGTTTCCGTTGGACGAACTCGTTTCGGATATCCTCGGCTCCTACCAATTGAAAGCGGACGAGCGGAACATCCGGTTGTCGTTGGAAACGGTTCCGGCCCTGCCGCCCGTGTTGGCCGATATCGCATTGACGGAGCGAGTGTTCCAGAACCTGCTCGACAATGCTTTTAAATTCACGCCTGACGGCGGGCAGATTACCGTACGGCTGGAAGCATTCGGCCAGGGGGTCAAAATCCGGGTTGCCGACACGGGCGTAGGCATCGCGAAGGCCTATCAGGAGCAGATTTTCGAACGTTACAAACAAGCCGAGATGTATCCGTCGGGGCAGAAGGGCGCGGGTCTCGGCCTGGCGATCGTGCGGAGGATACTCGAACTGCATCAGACCACGATCGAGGTGGCCAGCGACAGCGGAAAAGGCGCCGCTTTTGAATTTGTGATGAAACGGGCATAATCGTGAGTGTCGTTGTCCGGCAAACGTTGCCCGACAAACGTTGCCCGACAAACGTTGTCCGGCAAACGTTGCCCGGCTTAGATTTTTACATTTACTTTAACCGGCGAACCGGAGCGTATTGTAAAGGAGACTAAGCTGATTATTGTGAAACAGGCGACCATTAAGAAATTCCGTTCATTCCTGAAATTCAAAAGGGGACTGACTGCGTATAGTTTAAGAAAGTTCAAACTCTATGAAGTCATTATCTTTTGGCTCAAAAGTATTCTTACGCGGTCGCAGTTTCTGATACTATCCGGGATATTGGTGGGGTGCAGTGCGGGGCTGGCCGGCGTGGTGCTTAAATCACTGGTCCATGCGATCCATAACCTGATTACCCACAAGGTCCATTTTGAAACACAGATTTTCTTCTACGCGGTATTTCCTTTCCTGGGGATCGTGCTCACATCCCTTGTCGTAATCCTGTTTTTTGGTGGTAACGATCGCAAGGGGATACCCGCCATCCTGCACGAGATCGCCCAGAATTCCAGCATAGTAGCTCCCGTAAAAATGTATTCGCAGGTGGTGCAAAGCGCTATTACGGTGGGTCTTGGCGGCTCTGCCGGTCTGGAAAGCCCTATTGCGGTAACCGGTTCCGCAATTGGGTCAAATTTCGCACAAGCTTACAAGCTCGATTACCGTGAACGGACATTGCTGCTGGCAGCGGGGGCCACGGCGGGGATCGCTTCGGCGTTCAATGCGCCCATTGCCGGGATGATGTTCGCGGTTGAAATACTGCTCACCGGAGTCGTGTTTACCGATTTTATTCCGCTCGTACTGGCGGCTGTTTGCGGTAATGTGCTTTCCAGGATGTTGCTCAATGAGGAGACCCTATTCCATTTCAGTAGCCGGCACCCGTTCAACTACCATAACCTGCCCTTTTACCTCGTGCTCGGTGCGTTGTGTGGACTTTATGCCCGGTATTTTGTGGTGATCGGGCACCAGGTAGAGCGATTTTTTGCCAGGCTGAAAGGTGGGAGGTTGAGAAAAGCGATGATCGGAGGAGGAATGTTGTCGCTGCTTTGTGTGCTGTACCCGCCGCTGTTCGGAGAAGGCTACGAAACCGTCAAGGCGCTGGTCAACGGGCAGGTAGGGGAGTTAATGGAAAACAGCTTTTTTGGTATTGTCGGCGCGCAGCGGTGGGCGGTTGTCGTGTTTCTGACGATTGTTTGCCTCCTGAAAGCGTTTGCCAGCTCTATTACCATTTTCAGCGGTGGTAACGGCGGAAACTTTGCACCCTCTCTTTTTGCAGGCGGCACCCTCGGATTTGTATTTGCGTTGTCGTGTAACTTCATCGGCATTTCCGATGTGCCCGTAGCCAATCTGGTGCTGGTAGGAATGGCCGGCGTCATGAGCGGCGTGCTTTATGCCCCGCTGACGGCCATATTTCTGATTGCCGAATCCAGTTCAGGGTATGATCTGTTTATTCCGTTGATGGTGGTAGGCGTGATGTCTTTCCTGATCTCCAAATGGTTTTCCACTATTTCACCCGATTTGCAAAGGCTGGCCGACGAAGGCAAAATATTTACGCGCGAACACGACCGGAACTTGCTTTCGCAGCTGAATACGCTGGATTTTATCGATAAAGACGTACCCGTCGTGGACATCGACCTGCCATTCGAAAACTTTGTCGACAGATTGCACGAAAACCGGCATGACCACCTGGCTGTGGTGGACCGCGAAGGGATTTTTCGCGGCATGATCCTCGTGAAGGAGCTTTATCCTTACTTGTTTACAATGGGAGATGAGGCTGATTTGTCAGTCGCATCGTTGTTGCGTCAGCCGCCGGCAACCGTAGCGGAAACAGAGCCGGTTGCCCGGATCGTAAGCCGATTGGATCAAACCGGTTCCTGGCATTTGCCTGTCGTTGATGCTCAGGGCCATTACATCGGTTTTATCGCAAAATCCAGGCTGCTCGACCGCTACCGCAGCCTGCTTCAAGCGCATTCAGGTTGATTTTACCTTTGTTTAAAAGAATACTTTTTTAACTTGCCGGCCTGCATTTCCCACCTGAACCACCTGCTATGGCATTCAACAGATACCTTCTTGCTACGCTTATCGCCGTCGGCCTGTTAATGGGCTGCCAGGACAAGGAAAGAGCACATGAGCTCGATGCGCGCGAGCAGAACTTACTTGCCCGGGAGAAAGAATTTGCGATTAAAGAAGCTGATTATCAGTCGCTTTTGCGCATGCGCGACAGCCTGCTTACTCCCAGGGACACGGCTGTCGTGATCCAACGCTGGCCCGATGATATTGCAGGGCTTTGGGCAAGCAAGTCGGTCTGCCGGGAATCTAATTGCAGCGAATATGTAATTGGAGATTTGCGTTCCAACACCTGGGAGTTTGTAAGCGACTCCACCGGGCTTTACACGCGGGTGATCAATAACAATAAGGTTGTCAGGGTGTTTTCGGCGAAATACGATAGTACCAGCATCCAGCTGCATTATACCAGCGATTCATCGGCCGCCAGGAATATGGAACTGAATGTGGAGCTGACCCGCGACAACAAGAACCTGATCAAGGGAATGCAGACCACGAGTATCGACAAATCCTGCACCGCGAAATTTTCCATTGAGCTAAACCGCCTAACCAACCGCTAGATGATGACGTTGCTCAACCTCCACATCGGCAGTTTGCCGATCGAGGACCCGGTATTGAAGTTTCTCCTTGAATTGATCATCATTCTGAGCGCACCGTTGTTGCTCAATAAGATCAAAGTCCCGCATTTGCTGGGCCTGCTGATCGCCGGTGCTGTGGTAGGGCCCAACGGCTTTAACCTCCTTTCCCGCGACAGCAGCGTGGTGGTAACCGGTACTACCGGTCTGCTCTACATCATGTTCCTGGCGGGGCTTGAAATCGATATGGGCGATTTCAAGAAGAACATGGGCAAAAGTATCACATTCACCGTTTTTACATTTGCCGTTCCATTTATATTGGGATTGATAGGAGGCTACTATGTGCTGCATTTTTCGATGCTCACCTCGGTACTGTTCGCTAGCCTTTTTTCGTCACACACACTCATTGCCTATCCGATTGTGAGCAAGATGGGTGTGGCCAAAAACCTGTCGGTCAATATCACTGTGGGAGGGACCATGCTTACGGACGTGCTTTCGCTGCTGGTACTGGCGGTGGTAGTGGGGATGACCCAGGGAGAGGTGAACAGCGCATTCTGGCTCAGGCTGGGCCTATCGGTGGCGGCATTCAGCCTCACGGTATTGTTTGTATTCCCAATCATAGGACGGTGGTTTTTCAAGAAGGTCGATGATAAGATATCCCAGTACATATTCGTGCTGGTGATGATTTACCTGGCGGCCGTGCTGGCGGAACTGGCAGGTATCGAGGCCATTATCGGTGCTTTTTTCGCAGGGCTGGCACTCAACCGGCTCATCCCGCACACGTCCGCGCTGATGAACCGGGTGGAATTTGTCGGTAATGCTATTTTTATCCCCTTCTTCCTGATCAGCGTAGGCATGCTGATCGATTTTACGGTGTTTTTCAAAAGCCTGGAAACGCTGGTTGTTGCTGCCGTGATGCTCGTCGCGTCCATTGGAGGGAAGTACCTGGCGGCGGTGTTTACACAAAAGACGTTCCGGCTGACGAAAGACGAAGGTATGATCATTTTCGGTTTGAGCTCGGCCTCCGCTGCGGCCACGCTGGCTGCGGTCATGGTCGGTTATAATATCATCCTCTCCGAAACCGAGAGTGGCGAGCCGGTCCGTTTGCTGAGCGAACACGTACTTAATGGTAGTATCCTGCTGATCCTTATTTCCTGTACTATTTCTTCGTTCGTGTCGATGTCGAGTGCGGCGAAGATTGCGGAGGCCGATAATGAGGCTACGGCGTCGGGCGCGAATCCGGAGATCGAGCATATCCTGATCGCCGTCAACTATGAGGATGCCGTGGAAAAGTCGGTCAACCTGGGCTTGCTCATTAAGGCCGGGCATAACAAGGACCGGCTGTTCGCATTGAATGTGATCAATGATGAGAAAAACGAGTCGTCTGTCCGAAATGCGGAAAAGACGCTTCATACAGCCGTAACCCTGGCTGCGGCGGCCGATGTGCAGATCCGGCCGCTTACCCGGTATGATAGCGATGTGGCTACCGGGATCAGTAACGTGATCAAGGAGCAGAAGATAACCGACCTGATCGTCGCGTTGCAGCCCGGGAAAGGCCTCACGCCGTCGTTCGTTTACAATCTCACCAATGGCTATTTACAGAACGAAAATGTGAATACGCTGATTTACCACGCGGCCCAGCCGATTTCTACCATTAAAAAATACATTGTCCTGATCCCGCCCAAAGCAGATAAGGAACCGGGCTTTTTTCATGCGCTGCTCCGCGTATGGAACATCGGAAAGTCGTCGGGTTCGGAAATGGCTTTTTATGCCAGTGCGCCGATTATCAGCATTATCGAGCGGGTAGCGGGGAAATCGGCCATTGAGCTGTCATTGCACACGATCGATTACTGGGGAGAGGCCGAGCAGGCTGCCGCCTCGTTGGAGGCCGATGAAGGGCTGATCCTGTTCATGGCGAAACGCGGTATGGCGTCCTTTTTTCCTCGAATGGGCCAGATGCCTGATTTTCTGAACCAGTACGCGTTGGAAAACAACTTCCTACTGATTTACCCATTCTCGCAGCAGAATGCGGACGAAACCGAAAAACGGTCGGTGAGCAACCACGATGATTTTGTGCAGATCGGCCGGATGATAGGCAAGATTTTCCCGGGATAGGCGCACGTCGGCTGATCCGTACAAGCAAGTAATTTGAGCCGTGGGGGAAATCGGCCGGGAGCGGCAATGGGTCATCTTTGTATTGTTAAAATCAACAAAAAAAGATGACCACGATAACCAAAATGAACCTGGGCCAAAACGGCCCGCTTGTTTCCAAACTCGGATTAGGCTGTATGCGCATGTCGCCCGTCTGGGGAAGCCAGGCCAACGACGAATCCGAAAGCATTGCTACCATTCAGGCGGCGCTGGACAATGGCATTAACTTCCTCAATACCGGGGATTTCTACGGCGCCGGACACAACGAATTACTGGTGGGCAAGGCGATCCGGGGCCGCCGTGACGACGCTTTCATCAGCGTCAAGTTCGGGGCTGTTTTTTACAATAATCAATGGCTGGGACTGGACCTCCGCTCGATAGCTATCAAGAACTTCATCAACTATTCGCTGGTACGTTTGGGGATAGACACCATCGACCTGTACCAACCATGCCGTCTCGATGGCAGTGTGCCGGTGGAAGATGTGATCGGTACCATTGCCGACCTGATTGCCGAAGGCAAAGTCCGCCACCTGGGCGTTTCCGAAATTACCGCGGCCCAATTGCGCGAGGCACACCGCATCCACCCGGTAACCGCGCTGGAAATAGGCTATTCGCTCGCCGACCGGCAGATAGAAAGCGATTTGCTGCCGACGGCCAGGGAACTGGGCATTGGCGTGGTAACTTTTGCCAATACCGCGGAAGGGCTCCTGACGGGTGAGCTGAAAGCCCCGCTTCCGGCAGGTAGTTACCAAAGTCATTTTTCACGTTTCCAGGGGGATAACCTGATCAAGAACCTGGCTACCGTGGAGGTATTGAAGCAGATGGCAACGGAAAAAGGATACGCGCCCGCGCAGCTTGCCATCGCATGGGTGAATGCGCAGGGCGAGCATGTCATGCCGCTGGTGAGCATGAGCCGGCGCGCGCGACTTCCCGAAAATATGGAAGCGATGGGCATTACGTTTACACCCGCGGAAATGGAGGTGCTCAACACGCATTTTGCTCCGGGCGCAATTGTAGGCGGGACTTATTTGCAACGCTAGCCGGTACTTTCAGCGTCCGCTTTTTATATCTTTACCCTGTGACGAATCCAACTGAAATAATCCCCGGAGTGATCTTCTATTCCTATTTCTCCAAGCAGAGAAAGGATAAAGTCGCTTTTATGGAACATAATACGCTGATTTTGCAGGTCTCTGGCCGTTTCTCTCTGGAAACGGCCACGCAGAAAATCTCGATGGGCGCCGGTGAAATGCTGCTGGTACAGAAGAATCAGCTCGGGGAGATTACCAAAACGCCCCTCGAAGGCGAGGACTATCAAACGGTGGTGATATGCCTGCAAGAGGATCTGCTGCGGACGATTGCACTGGAAGAGCAGGTGGAGACCGGGCACAAGTATTCCGGGCCGCCCAATGTGCTCGTTCCGGTGAATGAATTCCTGCGGGCGTTCTTTGAATCGGTGATGCCGTATATCCGCAACCCGCATGAAGCGGTAACGGAGAAGCTGGGTATGCTTAAAGTGAAAGAGGCGGTGCATTTGCTAATGCACGCCATGCCGGAGCTGGAAGAGCTGCTGTTCGATTTTTCGGAGCCTTACAAAATGGACCTGGAAAAGTTCATGCTCAGTAATTTTCACTATAATGTTCCGGTAGAAAAGTTTGCCCGGCTTACCGGAAGGAGCCTGGCAGGCTTTAAGCGCGATTTTCAGCGGATATTCGGCATGGCGCCGCGGCATTGGTTGCAAGAGAGGAGGCTCGCCGAGGCCCGGTACCTGATCGAAACCAAGCGCAAGAAGCCCTCGGCAATCTACCTCGACCTTGGGTTTGAGAGTCTTTCCCATTTCTCCCATTCCTTCAAGAAAAAGTTCGGAAAGGCGCCTACCGAATGGTCTGCGTAGCATATTGATGCTGGCCAGGCGTGATTAGCCCCTTCTTTTGGCAAGTTTGCACCCGCATTCACAGAGAATGGCCATGTACCTTTGTTGTATCACAATTCAACTGAAAACACAAAACGACATGGGAAAGATCATCGCCATTACCCAACTTTCAATCGACGGTGTGATGCAGGCACCCGGCGGTCCCGAGGAAGACCCCAGCAGCGATTTCAAACACGGCGGCTGGTTCATGCACTACGGGGACGATATGCTGCATGAAACCATCAGCGAAATCATCTCCGGGGAATTCGAAATGCTGCTGGGCCGCCGTACCTACGATATTTTTGCGTCCTACTGGCCCCTGCACGACGATGACCCGATCGGTAAGGCATTCAACAAGGCAAAGAAACACATCGCCACACGCACCCTCGACCACCTCGACTGGAACAATGCGCAGATCCTGCGGGATGTCGTGGAGGAAGTCGGGCGCTTGCGGGCATCGGAAGGCCCCGAAATCCATATCTGGGGCAGCAGTAACCTACTGCAAACGCTGATTTCAGCCGGACTTATCGATGAACACCGGCTGTGGATCGCGCCTGTTGTACTAGGCGGCGGAAAGCGTTTGTTCGAAAACGGCATCCCAGCCGGCAGCCTTTCGCTGGTCGACACGAAAGTTACCTCGACCGGAATGATTATCAATACTTACCGCCCGGCAGGGGCGCTGCCGGGGGAGGGCGTGTAATTGCTTCGCAGGTTATAAAAACGCTTCAACGGTTTTCATGATTCCAGGCGGCTTTGCGGGAATACCAGTTTCTTGACCTAATTTTGATTTCATGAGGTCACAGGTGCAATATAATCCAGGTCGAAAAACAAAAATGCGGGTAGTCATTGAAAAATTGGCACTGGTTCTTGTGGGTACTGCGGTTGTATGGTGTATCATCTATGGAATCATCTGGTACATCGACAGGGATTTCGAGGAAGAAAAACAGTTTATCTTGCAAAACCCCGTCAGGTCAATGGGAGGTGTAATTGGTGAAACGTCATACAAGGGTAAGGGATTTACTATCGAGTACATTGTGGACGATCGGAAATTAAGGTTTAAAACGAGCGTTACAAACGAATTTTTTGACAACACGTTTATTGGCGATAGTGTGCAGATTGTGTACTCGAAGATCGACCCGGAAAAGGTAATATTGCAGTATTCGCTCGACCATCCCAGAAAACGTTGATTTGCGTACAGGTCATTCCGACATGACTTGTACGCAAATTAATGTTGATCACGTATAATGATATCCGCACATAACCGGGCCTGGCTAGTCAGTCAGGCCCAGTTGCTGTTTGGCGAGCGCGTAATCTTTAAGGTCGGCGGTGTGGAGGCGACCCCGTTTGTTGGCCGGTATAATGATCCAGCGGAATTCGAGGTCGAAATCGATCGGGGTGAGCCTGGGCTTGAAGTAGGTTACATCGAAGTTGATTGCCCCAGCCTGGTTTTGTACCTGCATAAAAAAGCCCAATGTCAGTTCTTCGTTGGCAGAAGGTAGGGAAAACACGATACTTGGGCGGCCTTCATTACGGTAATAGGCCATCACCAGGGCGCTGTCGAGGACGGCCTGGGTAATATTGTTGTCGGCGTGCGTCACCATGAAATACGTTGAATCCTCTCGCTGCCAGGCCGTATTAGGCACTTTGATCCACGGCGAGACAATGAGATTGGCTGCTCCGGCCGGTCCGGCGGGGCCTGGTGCGCCATTTTGACCGGGCGTTCCCTGCGGACCCTGGGGGCCGGCCGGGCCGGTGTCGCCGTCGGGACCTTTACAAGCCATTATTGATGCTATTAGCAAAAGTATCCAAAGGCAGGTTTTGCCGGAGAGAGGTATCGTTTTCATCATGATTTCGAGATGGGAAGAGGACGGGCAAACGTTTCAAAACGCGTTGGTAAACACCAGAATTTACCACCTCGCTTTCCGGCGTAAAAACAGGAGGCGAGTACAAATAAAGGCTACACTACGGACAGGTGTAACTGTCTGATAATTAGGGTTTCATGTGAGTAAATATATTGAATTTAATTTGGATATATAAAGAATAAATAGCAATTTTTCTATACAATTATTGGTGCATCCAAGTCCCTCTTCTTCCATCTTTAAATCCTGATGCTTATGAGACCGACTCTATCTGTGCTCTCATTTTGCCTGCTGTTGTTTTCGGAATCTTTTAGCCAGACACCCAAAATAACACGCGGCCCGTATCTGCAAATGGCGTATTCAAAAAAGTTAAATGAGTTTGCTACCACTGCTTCCATAACCATCCGCTGGCAGACCGACATCGCGAACATCGGGCGGGTTGTTTATTCATCGGAACCGGAGTACGAATTGCTTGGCAATGGGTCGCCTATGGTGGAGGAACCGGCGGCGACCACTGATCACATCATCACGCTCACGGGCCTGAAACCCGACCAGCAGTACCGGTACTACATCGGCGGCTGGGTGCCTCCGGCCATTCCTGAGCTCCTCGAAAAGACGCCCGATAACTTTTTCAGGACGCCCCCCTTGCCGGGTGTTAAAAAGAAAGTGAAAATGTGGGTACTGGGTGACTTTGGTTATACAGCTTCTCAACCTGATACGGCCAGCCGTCAGGATAGCGTGATCAACTCGTGGAAGGACTATATGACGGTGAACAAAACGGGCCCGATGGACCTTTGGCTCTGGCTGGGCGATAATGCCTATGAGCAAGGCAGGAAGGAACAATACCAGGACCACGTTTTCGACCGGGTCAGGAAGCGATACGATTTTATGCTCCGGCAGACACCGTTCTATGCTACGCCGGGTAATCACGATTATTTCGACGGGACCGTCGACAGCGCATCGCTTTACGTGGTGAGGGCCACGAAGGAGATCCATTATTATAGCGTCGTCAATAATTTCACCAACGGGGAAGGCGGGGGAGAGCCGTCGATGACGGAGGCCTATTATTCTTTCGATTATGGCAATATCCATTTCATCAGTCTCGATACTTATGGATTTGAAAAACTGGGAGATACCCACACGAAAATCCTGGCGCCGGACGGCTTGCAGGCACAATGGCTGAAAAAGGACCTCGCCAAAGCCAATGCCAATCCGGACATCAACTGGGTGATCGTGTTCACGCATATTCCGCCATTCAGCGGCGGCTCGCATGACTCCGATACCGAGCGCGATCTCATTCAGATCCGAACGAATCTGGTGCCCATCCTGGATGCTTACAAGGTGGATCTCGTGCTGGCAGGGCATAGTCATGGCTACGAGCGTTCGCGTCTTCAGCGCGACCATTTTACAACATCCTCCAACTTTGTGATGGCTACCCACAATCCGGCGCTGGGCAGCAATGCGCAGGGCAACGGACGCTTCGATGGCACAGCCAATTCCTGTTTTTATTACAAAAACAGCGCAGCGACAAAAAATGAGGGCATCGTGTATGTCGTGAACGGGGCCGGGGGGCGAAAGGGGGAAAAGGATTATAGCAGCAATGTCAAAAATCCCGGGCTGGTCAGCCGGCTCATGGCTGCCTCTGCATTGTTTTCGGGCGGGTCGATGTACATTGAAGTGGAGAACAAGCGATTGACGGCCAAGTATATCAGCGCCAACAAACAGGTGGTCGACCAGTTTACGATTTTCAAAGACCTGGACGGCTTCACTGTGCCGGAAACCGACGATACCACGCGTACGGCGATCTGCGAATGTACGGACGCACAGCCAGGGGGCGAGAATTTCACCCATTATGTCGATAGCAAAGGCAATCTGCTGTTGTCGATCAACAAACACGACCTCACCATCGGTAAAGCCGGCGTAGCGCCATTTGAAGTGAAACTGGGCGGCAAACCCGGAAGGACGGAAGTGGGCGCGCTCGGGCCGGGTACCAACTACGTACGGTCGGACAGGCCGCGCTCGTTCAGCTCTAACTGGCGGGTCATGAACCGCTATTGGTCCATCAAGCCTAACCCCGAGCTCACCGGAAAGCAGCAGGTGACCGTGCGACACTATTATAAGGATGCGGACCTCATCTCGCTGCGTTACAACGATGGCGCTTACGAGCAGATAGGGCATTTTAGCCTGCGTTTTTTTAAGATAAACAGTTTGACAACCACTTATGGCCTGGACCCTACGACGGGCGTACATAACACCATCAAGGCGGCGTCGGATTTCAACAAGGATGGGATCTGGCTGTATGACGTAAAACAGTCGGATATTACCGATCAGCAACCCACGCCGCTGGAATACAAATGGCGGTACGGGTTCAATCAGCCGGAGGTATTCTTTTACCCGACTAAATCTTATCCTTTTTACTCCGGTGAATTTGTGGTTGGACGGTTGAATGGCGGTGGCGGGATAGGCGGGCAGGTTTACAACCAGAATCCCCGCGGTACCACGGTAGTATTGCATGCCGGTAGCAATTGGCGCTATTTCGCGAGGGGAATTGTCCCGCCCGACAACGGTATATTTAACTGGAAAGGTGGGCAAGACCCCGACGAGCTCAATGTAGAAGATCCGCCCAACTATGATAATGCGGCAAACTGGCCGACGGGCCCGGCGCCCTTCGGCTATTCCCCAAATCGGGAAGACGGGGAAAAAACGCTCATTCCGGCCTGCCAGGCCGAACTGGATTGCTACGAGGCCCGCGGACGCGCTTCCTATTTACGCGAAGGTTGCCTTGCAGCACCGTGCGCAACCCGCTGGACTACTTCCTATTTCCGGAATTCCTTTCGAATGAGTTCACAAAATATGGCTTACCAAAAGTCGATTATTATCAACTACAAGAGAGATGATGGCCTGGTGATTTACATCAATGGCAAAGCGTTGACCCCTGGTGATCCGAATATAAACCCGGCTACGGTTACCTTTTCGACTTTCGCGACCAATGCTTCTCCGGAATACACCTGGCAGACGATCGTGGTGCCGAACGACGGAAGCTATTTCAGGCTGGGGGAAAACACCATTGCAGTGGAGGTGCACCAGACCAGCGCAACGAGCTCGGATTTGTATTTTGATATGGATATTACATTAAGCCCGGACATCCTGACCGTGCCGGCGCGTGTGGCCCCCATGGCGGAACTTCGCGATCAGGAGCCCGAACGGGTGATCTATCCGAATCCGGTAGACCAGGACCGGATCGTGTTCGACCAGCCGCTTGAATATGAAACTTTGCGGATTACCGATTCGAAAGGAGCGGTGCGGCGGTATATGGCTACGCCGGGTGCTTTGAAAGAGTTGGATCTTACGGGACTTCCGGCGGGTGTGTTTATTCTTTCGAGCCAGCATAGAGGCGTTGTGCGGCATTACAAGTTGGTCAAAAAATGAGGACCGGACTGGCGCGCCCGATCGCGGTGGAAACATCCCGGGCGTGCCAGGTTACCGCACCCATGGAAGGTATTTTGTGTTCTGCCATTCAAATTCACTATTTTGGACGCCGGGAAAATCATTCGCCCGCCAGTCAACAAACAGGAACATCGAAACCAGCACGTTATGCAGAAAAAATTCAACCTGACGTCCTTTAATCTCTACGAGTTTCTCAAACATCAGAATGCCCACAGTTTCAATGTACCCTTCTTTCTGGCCGACAGGCACACCTATCAAAGCGCCCATGTGAACTTCCCGTTCAGGACTTTTACTTTCGGGCTGGGCATTACTTACACAGGCGAAGGCGACGTTTTCAAGATCGGCAGCACCGATTACCTGGTGACGGCCGGGTGCCTTACCACGGTGGGGCCGGGGATGGTTTGCCAGTGGACTGGAAACTACACCGCCGAGCACGACACCGTCTATTTCACCGAAGAATTGTTTGAGGGGATGAAAAACAATGCTTTCCTGCATTCGCTTCCTTTTTTCTTCCACGGGGGCAGGCATGTGATCCGTCTGTCGGACGACCAGACCCGGAAAATGGCTTCCTTGTTCAGTTTGCTGAAAGAGTTGAAGGACGATAAAAGCGCCGTTCCGGGGATGGTTCATTCGCTGCTGATGCTGGCGGAGTCGTTTCATACCGGCCCGGAAAGCCAGACGCCGGACGGAAGTAGCCGCAATGGCGTTTCAAATGGCATTTCCAACAAAGAAAAAATAGCCCAGTCGTTCCGAAAACTCGTTGCGGAGCACTTCCCGGAGCATAAGGAAGTCGCTTTTTACGCCACGGCACTGCATATCACCCCGAAATACCTCAGCGAGGTTTTGCAGGCGGAACTGGGCAAGCCCGCGAAGGCTTTTATTGATGAATATGTGGTGATGGAGGCCAAAAGTCTGCTGAAACAAACGGCTTTATCGATCCAGGAAATCTGCTATTGGCTGGGCTTTGAAGACGCTTCGCATTTCAACAAGTCGTTCAAAAAGCTCACGAACATGACACCTACCGAATACCGGAAGAGCTGATTTGTCCAGCGGAGTTTTTTACTATCTTTCCCGAAATCCTTCCTAACGGCGCGCGGCTTCATAGCGGTACCTTTGTTTCATTCCAGCAAACAGGACGCCATGAAAAAACTTCGCTTTCTTTTGCTCACATCGCTCATTCTGAGCCCGATGATCACTTTTTCACAAACCAAAAAAAACGCAACTATGAAAAACATGGAGGTATTTAAAGTATCGGTTTCGCAACAAGTACTGGATGATTTAAAAAGCCGTTTGCAAAACACCCGCTGGCCGGGCGAAGCGGAAGGCTCCGGCTGGCATTTCGGCACCAGCGAAGCTTATTTGAAAGAACTGGTGCAATACTGGCTTACCAGTTACGACTGGCGCAAGCATGAAGCCGAACTCAATAAATACCCACAGTATATTGCTGACGTAAACGGCGTGAAAGTTCATTTTCAATATATTAAAGGAAAGGGTAAAAACGCCAAACCGCTTATCCTGACGCATGGCTGGCCGGATAGCTATTACCGTTTTCACAAGATCATTCCGCTACTGACCGAAGGCGAGCAGGGGTTTGACCTCGTGATACCTTCCATTCCAGGGTTCGGGTTCTCAGGTAAAGTGGCTATGACGAGTGAGGCCGTCGCGGACCTTTGGAAAGAGTTGATGACAGGGAACCTGGGTTACGATAAATTCTACGCTGCGGGCGGCGATGTGGGCATGGGCGTTACAAAGGCGTTGGCCTCGAAATATCCGGATGTGGTGTCCGGCGTGCATTTCACCGACGTAGGTTACCCGATGGGCCAGGAGGACCCCGCTACCATGAGCGAAGCCGAGAAGCAGTTCGCACAGTTTGTACAGCAATGGTGGTACAGCGAAGGGGCTTATGCCATGGTGCATGCGACCAAGCCCCAGTCGCTCGCCTACGGACTGAACGATTCGCCGACCGGGCTGGCAGCCTGGATACTGAGCTTCGGTAGTGCAGGAGCGTCGCCGGAAATCCTGGAAGCGGCATTTGGCGGGCGCGATGCATTGCTCACCAACATGATGATCTACTGGGCCACGCAGACCATCGCGACATCGATGCGGATGTACAAAGCGGATGCGATCGCGCAGTGGAGCGGGGCGCAGCCGTTGCAGAAATCGAAAGTACCTGCTGGCGTGGCCTTGTATCCGAGGGAAGCCCAGTTCCCGAAAGAATGGGCGGAGCGTTTCGTGAATGTCGTCAGCTTCCGCAAAATGAGCGAAGGAGGGCACTTTGCGGCGCTTGAAGTACCGGATAGCTTCGCAACTGAATTGAGAAGTTTCTTTTACAGCATTGATTGATGAGATGAATGAGGAGTAGGGAGGAAGGAGGAAAGGGAGAGTGGAGGAAGGGCTTGTAACGCCGGCGGAGGGTTCGTTTTGAACTGCTCCGCCTACGTTTGGCTTTATTTTTTGACGATCTTTTTGGATACGGTGTACCCGTTTTGCGTCGTCACACGTACGACGTAAAGACCGGGCGGGAGCTGTTTTGAATCGATATGGTGTTGGTTTCTGGCCCGTTGTACCACTGCACCTGCCGCATTGATCACCTCGATATCCCAGCTTTGCGACACTCCGCTGATCGTAATGCCGTTCTCGGCAGGGTTGGGGCTGATAATCAATGGTGTGTCCGGCATTCTCACATTTACGATTCTGGAATAGGCATAACTGCCATCTACATCGACCTGTTTTAGCCGGTAAAACAACATGCCCGTCGGCGGCTCAGGCGTATCGGTAAACCGGTATTCCGAAATACCGGCCGCGACCCCGAGCGGTGTGGTTACCCGGCCGGCCTTTCGGAATGTTCTGGCGTCGCGTGCCGATTCCACATCGAAATAGTCGTGCATGGTTTCGAATGAAGTGGCCCAGCTGAGCATTACCTGGTTTTGTTCCAAAAGTTCAGCCCCGAACCTCACGAGCGTCACGGGCAGCGCTCCAACAGTGACCACAGCCGGTACGCGCACGTCGCTTGGGCAGTCGGCGCGGAGGCAGGAAGCGTAGTAGGTTCGGGATTCTTCTAGAATGGGCGTCGTGTAGGTGTTACCGGATCCGAGGTGGTTGCCATTGGTAAGGGCGTCGTACCATTGTATCAGCCCGTTGCACCCTGTGGCGGTGAGTGTCGCGGCCGTGCCTTTCGGAATGTTCAGTCCGGGCACGACGGGGTCGAGGCCCTTGCTGTTGATCAGCCCGGAGCGTAATGTTTCAATGGCACTCCGCATTCTCGTGCGTTGATCGTTGGTAAACTGAGTCTGGCAACTGAAACTGTTGTAGCCCATATAGTTTTTGAGGACGTTGCCGTAAGGGCTGTTGTTGTTGCATGGATTAAGCGGGTTGGCGTTTCCCGGGCACAGATAGTTGGAACTTTGATTCACCGGCTCCGTGTCGCAGATGTTGTCGCCCTGTGCTGCGCAGTTGTCGTTGAGCGGGCATTCTATCGTCCCAAGATCGCCTTCGCCGATTCCCCGCGAGAATGTGTGCCCGAGAAACATCCCATGCCCGAACTCGTGGGCGAGCAACTTCGTGCCGAAATAGTTGGCCACAAGCAATACGCCGTCAGTCGTCGAAGAAGCGCCGGTCGGATACCCAGCCATGCCGGCAGCCTGGTCCATGTAGTTGACAAGCCATACATTATAGTATTCGAGATTATTCCAGTAACCCATCGGGTATACCTGGTCGTACGGTAATCCGGGGCCGCCGGGGCCGGTAACGCCAAACGAGGTGTAGGCCGCATTGTTGGTATAGATCCTGTCGATTCCCGTAGTCGGTGTGCATTGCGGGGATCGTACCGCCAGTTGAAATTGAATCTGGGTATCAACCCCGTCGGATTCGGCGAGCTGGTTTCGGAATGCTTTGTTCAGTTCGGCGATCCCCTCATGAATTTGCAAATCGGTGATCAGCGAACGCCCGATAGGTTCCAGGATATGTACGACGACGGGAATGGTGTACACTTGGTCGGCGGCATCGGTGCGCTGCGTTTTGGCAGAGGCCATGTAGGCCTTCAACCGTTTCTGTGCATCGTCAAAAATCTGTTGCTGGGGTTTCGAAAGAATCAGTTTCTGATGTTGTGACGTAGAAGAGCAGATGGGGCTGGTCAGCGGTTGCGCGTGCAGAACGGCGACCGGAAACCATAATGCTGCAACAATTACAAAGCAGCAAACCCCGACGGGTAAAAGCCTGGTAATGGTTTTCATGGTAACGGATGCTTAGGGTTCACCTGGTACGAATTCTATATTAAATATAATTATATTTTAAATAAATATAATTATTCTCCGTAAGACAGTTGCGAAAAGCACTTGTGCGGAAAGTACCTGTAATAATCAGACATCCGTTGATTACCGCGCGCTGCGCTGCCGTCCTAACAAAAACAGCCGACTCAGAGAGCCGGCTGTCGTCATTCTACCCTTATAGTATATTAAAATCCAGGGTTGTTGGGCAGCAAATTCGGGTTCACGTCCGATTCTTGTCTCGGCACAGGGAACAGCAGCTGCTTTTCGCTGAAAGTAGCGCCGAAGACGGTTTTGTGTCCCACAAAATTGTCCCAGTTACCGGTGATGTCGTTGCGAACTTTCCGGGTCCGGAGCATATCGAACCACATTTTGTTTTCAAAACACAGCTCAAAATAGCGCTGCGACCATACTTCCTGCTCGAATGCGGTTTGACTTAAGCCTGAAACAGGTGTCAGGTTCGCTCGCGCACGGATAGCATTCACATATTCGACCGCCTTCGCGTTGGGTGCGCCTTCCGCACGGTTGGACGCCTCCGCGTACATGAGGTACACATCCGCGAGGCGGTACAATGTATAGTTCAGATCGGATTTGATCGTACTCGTGATCGCATTCGCATCGAACCACTTGTAGATGTAGGTGTTCTTGAACTTCACAGGCTGGCCCGTTTTGATGCTCGGCGCAGTAGTGTAAAAGAACTGCTTCTCTTCCACGCGCTTATCGCCCTTAGGAAACGACTTGATGAACTCGGGAGTAGGGTACACCGACCCGTATTCATCCGCATATTTTGAAATACCCGAATAGTTGGGGATCGTGAGCGGCGTGAGCGGGTTGGTCAATGGCACGCTGGCGGCATATTGCACCTGGAAAATGAATTCGCCCAGGTTCTTGTTCGCCGGGTTGATCATATCCGTGTAGTTTTTGAAAAGCGAGTAACCGCCCTTCTGGATCACATTCAACGAGCGTTTCGCCGACTCGGCATAATATTGCTGGCCGCCGTTAATCGCCGCGCCTGCATAGGTGAGATACACATCCGCCAGGATCGATTCCACCGCCGACATGGACACATTTCCCGTCGTGTTCGACCACGGGAGCGTCGAGGCTTCGGCAGCAAGCAGGTCGGGGATGATGATCTTGTCGTAAATGTCCTTCGCGGGCGTTCTTGCGACGTTCAGGTCTAGGTTGGTCGGCGTGGTGGTCACGGCAGGCACTGCGCCGTACATCCGCACGAGGTAGAAGTAGTACAGTGCCCGCAGCGTATGGACTTCCGCCAGCATATTGTTCTTTGCCTCGTCGGTCAGTCCGGCGGCATTGATACCCGGAATGCTTTGTAGCGCGAGGTTACAGGCGCCTACACCGAGGTACATTTGCTGCCACCAGGTGTCGAAGTAAAAAGAGGTATTGGTATAACCCAGGTTCTGGTAGTTCACGAATCCGGTCTGGCCGAGGTCGCTGTTTGCCTTACCGGTCATGAATTCGAGCAGATTGTAGGTATTACCGCCGTAGGAAGCTGGTTGGCCGGCCAAAAGCCCCTGCAAATTGACATAAGCGGAATTCGCATAGGCCCGGGCCACTTTGCTGCTGGAAGCCTCCGATTCGGGCGTCAGGAAGCCTGTCGGGGTTTCTTCGAGGAAATCCGAGCAGGAACCCATGGTCAGCAGTGAAGCAGCCAGCAATATATTTTTCAGCACTTTCATATCTTTTATAGTTGCGGTTTAAAAAGTAAGTGTCAGGCCCAGGTTCCAAACCCTTGGACGGGGATTGGAGAAAAAGTCCAGGTTTTGCGAGAAGGCGGTGTTAGCCCCGTAGCCGGAGTTGAATGTATCCACCTCGGGGTCATAGCCGGTGTATTTCGTGATCACAAACAGGTTTTGAACACTTGCATACAGGCGCAGACGGTCGATTCTCAGTTTTTCAAGAACGGGATCGTTGAATGAGTAGCCGAGCATGAAGTTCTGGCCGCGGATGAACGAGCCGTTTTCCACCCACCAGGTGTCGAAATGCGAATCCTGCGCGAATTTGTAGTTACGCACCTGCGAAATCATCGTGTTCTGGTTGGTAGGCGTCCAGGCATTCAGCACGGTAGCGAGGCTGTTCGCGATGGTCTGCCTGTCTTCCACCGAGTGCTTGAACGTCGCCGCGGTATTGAGGCCTTCCACAAAACGGATATTGAATGAGAAATCCCAGCCTTTGTACTTCATGGTACTGTTGAAGCTGCCGGTCCATTTGGGCGTGGTACGGCCGATAATGCTGTAATAATTGCTCCCGTCGGCATTGTAGATGTACTTTCTGTCGCCTGGTTTCAGGTTATGCTCGGCGGCGAGGGCTGCTTCGTCGGTGCTGTAAGTCCCGATCCTCGTCATGCCGTACAGCGATCCGATCGGCTCGCCTACACGCAGGATGTTGGTCTGGCCGAGGAAATTAGGGCCGGGGAAAATGTCGGCATTGCCCTTGTTCAGTTTCAGGATCTTGTTGGCATTGGTCGCAAATATGAAGTTGGTAGTCCACGAAAAATTGCGTGTTTCGATGTTGGTCGTGTTCAGGCTCACTTCAAAACCCGAGTTCCGAACCGAGCCTACGTTTTGGTACACATTCGCATTCACTTCACCAGCCGACCATGGAATAGGCGCTTGGAGCAGCAGGTCTTTGGTGACGCGGTTGTAGTAATCCACTGTCAGGTCGATGTTCTCGCGGATGCCCAACTCGACGCCGGCATCGAACTGTAAAGACCTTTCCCATTTCAGGTTAGGGTTACCCAGGTAGCTCGGCAGCAAGGTCGATTGCAATGCGCCATTAAGCACCGTGCTGGTCGCATTGGTGGTGCCGGGCTGGATTTGTGCAATGGATTGGTACTGACCGATTTCCTGGTTACCTGAAAGCCCGTAGCTCGCGCGTACTTTCAAATTGGTGATCGTCTTGTTGCCTTTCAGGAAACCTTCTTCCGACACACGCCATGCGGCACCCACCGACGGGAAGAATGCGTATTTGTTGTTCGCCCCGAATTTCGAGGAACCATCATAGCGGCCCGTCGCCGTGAAAAGGTACTTCTCGTCCAGGTTATAGGTCGCGCGGGCGAAATACGAATTCATGGCCCATTTGTAATCGGCTGAGGTAGAAGAACTTCTTACGGAACCGGAGCCGAGTGTGTGCCATTGGAAAATGTCGTCGATGAAATTTTGGGTTTCAACGAAATCGGTTTCCTGATTGTACTGCTGCCACGATGCCCCGAGCAATGCGGTAATGCGGTGACGCTGGTTGATCGTCTTGTTCCAGGTCAGGTAGTTTTCCGACTGCCAGTAGGTGTTGAGGTAGCCCCGGATGTTGGCCACACCGCCCTGGTCGGCCGACATGTGTGCCAGGTTCTGGGACGAGAAGAAGTTGTTTTTCTGAGATTGGAGGTTAAATCCAAGATCGGTTTTGAAATCCAGGTCTTTGGCGATGTGGAAAAGCAAATAGGTATTGCCGAGCGATTGGAGCGTATTATTGATCGTGTACCGGTTGTGGGCGATATTCACGGGGTTCGGCCCGCCTTCCAGTCCGGCGATGTCGTTGTTACCCGCCCAGGTGCCGTCAGGATATTTCACAGGAAGGATCGGCACTTCTTCCGACACCATGCGGGGCACATTCAACCCTCCGTTGCCGTCCGATACCATGCGCTGGCGGCTGTTGATCAGCGACAGGCTTCCACCCACTTTCAGCCATTTGTTGACATCCGTATCCACCGTGAACCGCAGATTGTACCGTTTGAAGGCCGAAGTCGCCATGAGTCCATTCTGGTTCAGATAGCCGAGCGAGAGGCTGAACAACGTCTTATCGTTACCGCCCTGGAAGTTGAGCGAGTGGTTCGTCGAGATGGCAGGCTTGTATACTTCTTTCTCCCAGTTGGTGTTGTACAACGGCTTGTCGTTGGCATCGAACAGCAGCGGGAAATTGGCGTGGTTGAGTGCCGCGGGAGGCGCCCAGGTGCCGCCTGCCGGGTCGAATTTGGTGCCGTTGGCGTAGGCTTCATTATAAACCTTTACAAATTCGTCGGAATTCAGGGTTTTGACGTGGCGGTAGAGATCGCTGACGTTCACATTTCCGTCATAGGAAACTTTCATCGTGCCCGCGCGACCGCGTTTGGTCGTGATCATGATCACCCCGTTGGCACCCCTGGCGCCGTAAATGGCTGTGGAAGAGGCGTCTTTGAGTACTTCGAGCGACGCAATGTCGTTCGGGTTGATCGAGTTGCCATCCACACCGATTACCCCGTCCACGACGTAGAGCGGGTCGATGTTGGAGTTGATGGAGCCGATACCGCGCACGCGCACCTTGGCCGCCGCACCGGGCGCATTGCTGTTGACGCTCACCTCGACGCCCGCAATTTTACCTTGCAGCGCCTGGGAAACGTTCGGTACGGGCTTGTCAACCAATTGCTCGCCTTTGATGGTAGCTACCGCGCCGGTAAGGTCCGATTTGCGGACGGTACCGTACCCGATCACGACCACTTCTGTTAAAGCCTTCGCGTCGGTAGCCAGGTTTACGTCAATCACCGACTGGTTGCCGACGGCGATTTCCTGGCTGGTAAATCCTACAAAGCTGAATACGAGTGTGCTGGATTCGTTGGGGACATTGATTTCGTAATTCCCGGAAGCATCCGTCGAAGTACCGATACCGGTCCCTTTGATGAGTACATTCACGCCGGGAAGCGGGGAAGCGTCTTTGGAATCCACTACTTTGCCGGTGATTTTCTTGTCGGTGGCTGCGCGGGCATACGAGCACAGCGATATCAGGAGCAACAGGTTTAGCAGGACTATTTTCATAATCCATCCCGACCGCAGGACGGGCGGTTGTACATAACTTTTCATGTAGAAATTAGTTAGTGTTTATTAAGCGTTTTGTGTTAAAAAATACGTGGAGAGGCGTCCGTACGGGCGCGACGGGGAGCGGATATGTGTCATGATTTTTAAACAGGTTTAGTAATAATTTCAGGTTTTAGTCATTTCCGAACATGGCTATGCCAACGCCTTATGCCGCTCGGCAGGCGTAATTCGGTTTTGATGTCAGGGGGAGGGAGATATTAATATTTTTGAAAAATATAGTCCAAAAAAGGCCCGTGCAGATTTAAACGCCGTTAAAATGACCTTAAATTAAGATTAAAATGCACCTTGGACAGAGGTGCAGAAAGGCAAGATGTTGGGTAGCAAGGCGTGGGCCCGAGAGGTATTGGTTACCGGTTGAGGAGGGTTGCGAGCGCAGCCTTGGCGTTCGTGTTCTGAGGATTCAGGGAAAGAGATTTCTGATAAGCATCGATCGCCTCTTTTTTCCTTCCTAACTTCATGAGGCATTCGCCATAACTATCGAATGTGTTGAAGCCCGCAGGATAAAGCTCCGTATTGAGCTTGAATATTTTGACGGCTTCCGAGGGGTTACTCATTATTTTGTATCCGAATGAATTAATGCCTGCCTCACTTATATCGTACAATGAGCTTGCACCTTTATGAACCTCCGCTCGTATAAACGCTGCCGTTTCATCGACTGATTTGCCGGTCTGGTGGTATGCGAGAATTGGACGCAGGTTCATCCGGCGCTCCTTGACGAGCTGCTCCGCCAATGTTTCGACATGATAGTCGCGGCGTTCCTGGTCGGTAACCTTCGTGGTGTCGATCTGATAGCGCTGCCACTTTCCATTCTGCCCCATCATGACATATTGCGTACCATAAATCTGCGGCATTCCTTTTCGCATCAGGTGCCTGTCGACGGCGGCAGCGAGCAGCCATCTGTTTACAGTACTGTCCAAATCGAGGGCTTGCTTCATGAATTGGATGGCCTTTGCCGAAGCAAGGGTATCTGAGCCATGCTGAAAGATCATCGCGCTCCGGTAAAAGTCTTGTCCGGTGCGGACTTTGTTGGAATCCAGGAGCTCGTCCACTCTACGGCGTCTCAGCGAGTCTGCTTTGTTGAGTTGGATCCAGTTGATGTTGGCGACTTTCCGGGAAGATTGGTCTTCATTGTACATCCGCTGAATTTCCGCATTGTCGGAAGTTTGCGCGAACAGCGGCGTACTGGCCAGCGTTGCGAGTATGATAATGGAGACGATCGGTTTCATGGGATGGCAGTTGATGAATTACCCGTTAAAAGCATTGAACGTCAGATGTATACTTCTTTAAGTTATTTGTGGGTTTGATTGGGGGGCTGGGGAATTTGACGGGATGCGTCAAAAGAGCTAGTTTTAAGCAGCCAACCAACGCCGTGGAATGAATACCAGCTTGCTACTTCAAAATATCGGAAACCATGTTCAGCTCGATGCGGGGGAGGCGGAGTTGCTGCTTTCGCTCTTTCAACCGAAGGCATTGAAGCGGAAGGCGTTTCTTTTGCGGCAGGGCGAGGTGTGCAGGTCGGAGAATTTCATTGCGAAAGGGTGTGTGAAAGTGTATTCGCTGGATGAAAACGGGTTTGAGCATATCTTGATGTTCGGGATTGAAGGCTGGTGGGTAGGCGATTTGCTCAGCTTTCTGACGGGCCGGGAAAGCCGCTATCATATCGAAGCATTGGAGGATACCGAGCTGCTGCAAATCACAAAGCCGGATCTCGACCAGCTTTACGAGCGGGTGCCCAAAATGGAGCGGTTTTTTAGAATACTCCTGCAAAATGCGTTCATTGCCCACATGGAGCGAATCAACCAGTCACTTGCGTTGGATGCTGCCGGGCGGTACGGGGAATTTATCCGTAAATATCCGGCATTCGGGCAACGTATTCCGCAAAAGCAAATCGCCGCGTACCTTGGCATCACGCCCGTGTTTCTCAGTATGCTCCGTAAAAAATTGATAGAGGGCTGATTTCTTCAACTACTTTAATTTTTTCGACCGCCGCTTTCCGGTCCTTTGCTGCTTCAAACAACAATTGACAAGGTAATGAAAGCAATGATTTTTAAGACGAACAACGACTGGACCGGCCTTATTCTCCGGCTTACAATAGGTTTGATCCTCTTCCCGCATGGCGCGCAAAAAGTGTTGGGCTGGTTTGGTGGCCCCGGTTTCGATGGTGAAATGCAGTTTTTTACCGAAACCCTTCAAATACCCTGGCTGGTCGCCTTCCTGGTGATCCTGATCGAGTTTGCCGGAGCGATCGCGCTGATCGCCGGGTTCGCGTCACGGCTTTGGTCAGTGGCAATCATCGGGCTGTTTACCGGGATTATTTTCGTAGGCCAACACGCGCAGAACGGCTTCTTCATGAACTGGTTCGGCAACCAGCAGGGCGAGGGCTATGAATACCATTTGCTGGTGATCGGACTGGCGCTGGCGGTTATCGTGCAAGGCAGTGGACGGTTTTCGGTCGACAGGCGGTTGTCGCCTGCGGGGTAACAGGCGATGGCCGGAAGGAATTTGCCCCTGCAAAAGTTCATTTGCAGGGGCTATACAGTTACACAGTCGGGTCCCAGCCCTTGGCGTACTCGCGTGACCAGAGTTTCTCGGCTTCCTTGTCTCCGATAATGTGCCCGTTCTTCGGATCGATTTTCAGGTCGCGGCCTACCCGCCAGGCGATATTGCCGAGCTGCATGGCTACGACGCTCTTGTAACCCAGTTCGACGTCGCAATTCGGCTTGCGGTTATTGCGGATCGCGTCGAGGAAATCGGCCACGTGGAGGTTGTCCATGCCCAGGCTCGGGCTGGCCAGGTTGCGGCCCTGCATGCCGGCTTCCTCGGTAGGGGAGTTTACTTCTTTGATGAGCTTGCCGTCGAGATCGTACACTTTGTAGGAGTCGCCGCCGGTGTCGAGGCTGCCGTTTTCACCGTAAAAAATGATCCCCCGGTCCTGGCCCTCGATTTTGCGCCCGTTGGAACTTCTCGATTCCCAGACGAGCGAAATGCGGCCGGGGTAATCCATGGCGATGATCTGCGTGTCGGGTGTCTCCCAGTCGTCCTTAAACTCGTACCGGCCGCCCACCGAGCTGACGCGCGTCGGAAAGTCCACGCCCAGACCCCAGCGCGCCACATCCACCTCGTGCGTGCCGTTGTTCAGCGCTTCGCCGGTACCCCAATGCCAGAACCAATGCCAGTCGTAGTGGATCAGACCCTCCTTGTAAGGCATGCGCGGAGCGGGGCCTTGCCACAGTTCGTAGTCGAGCCAGGAGGGCACCGTGCCGGGTTTCAGGTAGGTGGCCTTCCTTTTATTGGTATACCATGTTTTGGCCAGGTACACACGCCCGATAATGCCCTGGTGCAGCTGTTTGATGCCTTCCGTGAGCACGGGTGCAGACCTGCGCTGCGCGCCCATTTGCACTACCCGCTTATACTTACGCGCGGCCTTGACCGCGAGTTCGCCCTCGCGCGGGTTGTGGCTCAATGGCTTCTCTACATACACATGCTTGCCCGCCTGGCAGCCCATGATCGTGAGCGGCGCGTGCCAGTGGTCCGGCGTAGCGATGTATATAGCGTCGATCGACTTGTCTTCCAGTACCTTCCGGCAGTCTTTTTCGGATTTGGGTTTGGCGGTTTGTTTGGCCTCCGTCACGGCCTCGATGGCTTTCGGGATAGCCCGCTCGTCAACGTCGCAAACAGTGCCTACTTCTGTATTTTTCTGGCCTGCAAAGGTCCCGCTCATGCTTTTGCCCCGGCTGTTGACCCCGATCGTCGCCACTCGGATGAGGTCGTTCGCGCCGATAATGCGGTTGTAACTCTTCGCGCTGAAACCCATGGCCGTGCCGCCGATGGCGATCCCCAACGAGCCTGCTGCGGTAGTTTTTAAAAATTCGCGTCTGTTAGCCATGACTTGTAATGTATTGATTCGATTTACTAAGTAATGCGGTGGCGGTATATACCTTTCCGTTTTGGGTAAATTCGCAGATTTTCGCGCCGTTCGCAGACTTAGAAAAAAAGCAGTAGCAGTCTTTCGTCTGCTACTGCTAAAAATCCCCCTTTAGTCGCAATCCTCTATTGATTTCAGGGGTTGGCGGTCGTGCTGTTATGGAACGAGTATCTTTTTGGTCCGGCGGCCGGCGTTAATGCCTTGGAGCGAAAGGAAGTATAAGCCTCCCGATAAGTGATCCTTGGGTTTCAGCGTGAATTCGTTTCCGGCCCTGACCAGCGAAAACCGAAGTGACTTTCCTGCTAAATCATAAAAGTGGATCGCAGATGCGTCCTCATTTTTCAGCACAAATCTGATCTCCCTGCCGGACGCCGGATTCCCGAGCAGCTCGAATGCGATGCCGTTCGCGCCATTATCGATCGCAATCAGGTGAGAGAGCTCGAAACTTCCGTCAAAATCGACGACCCGCAGGCGATAGTAGTTCATTCCCAACAGCGGTTTGGTATCCATAAACCGGTATTGCCGGGTAGCCTGCGCGTTTCCGCGGACATCCACGCGGCCTACCTGGGCAAATTCCCGGGCGTCACTGCTTCTTTCGATGTCAAAGTAACGGCTGCCCATTTGCTCGGTAGTGGTCCAGGAAAGGCTGATCGCATTGTCGAGCAATGTGCCGTTGAAGCGGGTCAGTGTGACAGGCAGTACCACATTACCCCCTTTGAGGAGGCAATGCACCGGAGGTGTTTCTTTGTCGTTCGACTCGGACGCCCACACATCGGCCTGAATGTCCGGTATTTCGGAGCATGCGCCGGGTACAATCAGCTGGATGTTGTCCACCGTGATCCTGAAATGGCCTCCTCCCAGATCGGTCTCCGTCACGGTAAGCCCGGCATACAAGGGTGTAACGGTGTTGTCGGGGCCATAGTCGGGTATCAGGGTAACCGGAGAGTCGGTGCTGAACGCGATCGTTGCCAGTACATTTCCAAGCTCATCTTTGGTAGGTCCTTGGGTATAATCAGGTGCGGAGTAGTTGCTTGCCAGCCAGAAATGGATGTAAGCGAATTTGTTGCCGTTGTTTTTAGTGAGTGTAAAAGAGTACTTGACGTTAACGATGCAATTTTCACCGGAAGTCGAAACACCGTTTAGTTCAATCAGATCGTCACTCAGAAGACACGGGTCGGCCAGCGCAACGGAGGCCGGTAAGCTTACCGTCAAAATCAATCCCAATGCTTGAAGTGTTTTCATAATACAGGACGTTTAGTAGGTATTTGTTGTACATTAATATACATCCTATATCTTGAAATAATTAAATATTTTTTGTGAATCTCAAATAGTTTTTCTAAAATTGGACAGGGAGGTTTGTTATGTAAAACTACATTTAGCTGTCTATGAAATGCTATTCTGAGTTGTAGAATTACATCTGAACGTATATATTCCAAAAGATATATTGTATTGATTATAAGTAGTTTGTATTCATCTCTAAACTACTTCTTGCAACGGCCTGCTTAAAATTGTGAAAATTATTTATCGAGTCGAAATCTATTTTGAGGTCGGATTTTGTCAAATATGCTACATTTGAAAAGTGCAATTATTAATGCCTGCTGTATCTTAGCGTAGTACCATTTTATGAATGCTTCTCTTCACCTGGGACCTGACCGGAAAGCTGTATACGTGAAAGGTAGGTTAGGCGTGATTTTCGGCTAAGAGTGACTGATCAAACGGCGCGGTTGTAATAGGTGGGGCAGTGGAGACCGGCACGCTGATTGATAAAAAAATGCACTGGAAGGAAAATCCGGTAGTAATAAATCCAGAAAATGATGTTTAGTTTGAAGAATGGACGAAAGCGCTTAACGTAACTGTAGGTGGACGTCCATATAGCAGATATTCTTTTAAGAGAAGCGGCAGGAAGCCATTAAGTAATATCATGTTTCTAAACAAGATCAAATCCCAAGAATCAGGAGTGGTGCTTTACGGCATCACGCCACCCAAAGCGGACACCACTATTGAACGCGTTGCCGAAATTGCCCAAAAGACCATGGAGCGACTCGCAACCCTGGATATTGATGCATTGGTAGTATATGACGTGCAGGACGAATCTGCCCGCACAAAAGAGGAAAGGCCTTTTCCGTTCCTGAATTCGCTCGATCCGCTGCATTTCGCTTCGGAGTACCTCGACAGTTTGGACGTCCCGAAAATCATCTACCGGCCCGCCGGCAAGTTTTCCGCGGAAGAACTCTCGGAATGGCTGGAAGCATTGAACAAACAGAATTTCTATCCCGTGTTTGTAGGCGTGCCCGCGCCGGACTTTCCGGTGAAGACGAGCCTGCCGGAAGCTTATAAAATCTGGCGCAAGAATGAGGAAACATCCGTTATCGGTGCCGTCACGATTCCCGAGCGCCATAAGATCCTCCAAGACGAGGATACGCGGATTCTGGATAAGATGGAATGCGGCGTGTCGTACTTCATTTCACAATGTGTATTCAACCTCGAATATGCCCGGCAGGTGATCGACGACCTTGCGCGGCGCTGCGATCGCGAGCAAATAACCCCACCGACGATTATTTTTACGATCACGGCCTGTGGCTCTGAAAAAACACTGCAGTTTATGGACTGGCTGGGCATCAATGTGCCGGAGGAATTAAAGGAGGATCTGAGGGCTTCCGAAGATATTCTGGAACGATCGGTCAATATCTGCCTTGATATCGCCTCTGAGCTCACGACATTCTGTATGGAACGCTCTATTCCATTTGGCTTCAACATCGAAAGCGTGGCTATCCGCAAAGCGGAAATCGAAGCATCGATTTACATGGCACGCCAGATCAGCCAGATGCTGAAAGATAGAGGCGTGCGGAAATCGGAGAATGCACAAACCATTCTCCGACCTATGAAATTTCCCGGTTGAGCCTCTCGATGATTTAACTAAACTGTTGGAACCCGTTTCTTCGCTACAAGAATATACGTAGCGGAATCCTTGTCCTTACCAGCTTGCGAGGGTATTTTATCCAGCAGGTAAATGAGCGGCTGGAATACCAATGCGAGAGCGGGCCGGAGGGATGGGGGAAGGGCAAATGTGAAGCCGTCCTGGCAGAGTTGCATGCCTGCGGCCGCCCGGCCGACGATACCTCTGAAATGGACCACTTCAAAACCAGTATCAGTCACTAGTTTTCTTAATCCGGCTGAGGTCCAGCGCCAGTAATCGGTCGGGTCGGGGTGGAACATCCAGTACCCGTGTGTAGTCAGGATCAGCTGCCCGTCAGGTTTCAGCACTCTCAGGGCCTCTTTCAGGTATTCATTAGGATTTACCACGTGTTCCAATACCTGGGTCGATATTACCACGTCGAGACTTTCGTCGGGCAGCTCGATTTGCCCTTCGGGAGAAATCAGGATGTCGGCGAGCTTGTTCCCGGCCAGGTCAATGCCGATGTACTTGTGAACGAATGGTGCTATCAGTGATTCGTAGGGCCGGCCTCCGCAACCGTAGTCGGCCACAGTTAACTTTTTTGAATCGCGCGCTACAAATTCCTGAATAACGTCTTCAATGGCCTGGCGAAGTTGACGAAGACAATAGTAACGGGTGGCTAGTTTTCCGAAAATCGACGGATAAAGGCGTTGAACTCCTGGTTCTCTTTCTGTCATGCTGAAAAGTAAGGGATAGTGTTTGCAAGTATTCTGAACCTGGTAGCCAAGTGCCGGACGGAGTCATAAGCTACCAGATGTTGCAATTTATAATTCTTTTCGAGCCAATTGCAGAAGGTTATGGGATATTTAACCGTTTCGAAATATTCGGTCAATCTCAATTAGTTAAAGGTTCGTGAAGGATTTCGGGACAGGGAATGTATTTCGCCGACTACTTGCGAAGATGGATGGTGTATCAGACCACATTTTTTGGCTGCTTCACAGGCAGGCTGATCGTGAAGCGGGCGCCTTCTCCCGGGGTGCTTTCGGCAGAAATTGTCCCATGATGCCGTTCGATGATTTTCCTGGTGATAGAGAGCCCGATTCCCGAGCCTTCATATTGGTCCTTATTGTTGAGCCGTTCGAAAAGGGAGAATATCCTTTCCTGATATTCCTTTTCAAAGCCTATGCCATTGTCGGCTACGACGATGTGGCAAAATGCGCCTTCATCTGCTTCCCCGGACGTGGCGTTCGCGGGGTTGCAAAAGATCCGGATAACCGGTGGCCTGTCTTGACTTGAAAACTTGATGGAATTACTGATCAGGTTCTGGAAAACCTGTTTGATTTGCCCCCGGTTGCCTTCTACCATCGCGAGCTCGTTCACAATCACTTCCACGTTTCGCTCCTGCAAAAGCAAATCATAATCGTCCAGAATTTCGGCGATCACCGCTTCGAGGTCTACCTCATCGAAAGTTTCCGGGTTGGTTGTCAGTCCGGAATAATTCAGGATATCCGACGCCATCGAGCGCATTCGCTGCGAGGACGAGATGATTTTGTCGAGATACCTCTGGCTTTCCGCAGGAAGGTCCTTCGCGTGCCTGTCCCGGATCATATTCGCAAAAATCAATATCTTTCTCAAAGGCTCCTGAAGATCGTGCGAGGCGATCGAGGCAAACTGCTGCAAGTCGTGATTGCTCGCTTCCAGTTCGGCATTGGCGGTGGTGAGCCGCTGGTTATTTTCTTTCAGCAGGCGCTGGACATTTTTTTGAAAAGTGAGGTCGGTAATGATCACGCTCAGCGACGGGCCTTCGTCCAGTTGCAGGACTGTCAGCGAGAGCTGACAAGGCACTGTACCTTTGTTTTTGCAAATCTTCACTTCAATTTGCACGTCCTTGTGCCATGCCATCGTGAATACCTCTTGGAACATCGGCAGGCAGTCGGTGGAGACAAACGATTCGAGAAGCTTCCCGACAATGCCCGGCAACGTTGCGCCAAGCATCGAAGCAAACCGGGAATTGGCGTAAAGGATAATGCCATCCTCATTTAAAGTGACGGCCCCTTCATTCATTTTTTCGATGAATACCCGGTAGGAATGGTCGGCCGTTTTGAGCGTGTAAAGCTGATGTCCGGCGTTGGCGTCGTTCACTACGAGCGCGTCGATCTGGCCGGTACGAATGGCGTCGATCGTGTCGGTGGCTTCTTCCAGGCGCAGGTTCAGCTCGGCGTTTTCCCGGAGAAGTTGCTCATAAGTTTTCGCATTGCTCATATCATTCACCGGATATACCAAGACCTTTTAAAACCTTTTGTGTGTCCGACATGTCACCGATCAGCCTTCGCTCGGGGTAAGGTCTTGACTTGATCAAAAGCGGGAGCGCAACAAGCTGTTCCTGTGAAGCGAGTGACTTTTCCTGATGGACGTCGATCACCCGGAGGGTATATCTTTCTTTGATGTATTTTTCACAGATTTCCCTGAGATTCGCCACCGCCCGGATCGAATTGGAGGAAGCACCGGCAATAAACAGGTCCAGGACGAAGTGTTTGTCCATTTCGTCGCCATCTTCCCAATCCTGCGTATCGTGTGTTTCTTCGAGCATCTGATTTATTTTGCCGGGCGAATATTGAGTCCTACCAGTACTTTCTCCTCGTTGGACAGGTCTCCAATGATCTTGCGAATGGGCTCCGGTACCTTTTTGACCAGCGTAGGAATTGCCAGAATCTGATCGCCCTCAGCCAGTTGCGGGTGAATGAGCAGGTCGATCACTTCTATCACATACTTGTCCTTCAAGTGCTCTTCGCAGTACTTTTTCAGGTTGGCCAGCGCAGCTACCGACCGGGTCGTTTTCCCGGCAACGTAAAGCCTCAGCTCCCATACTTCTTCTTTCACTTCTTCCATAACGGGGTATTAAAGCAAGTCGTCACGCTTGCGGGTGAGTTCCTTGCGGTTATCTTCCATAATGCTCTTTTTAAGCTCGTCCTCGATATAACTTTTGTTGAGCTCTTCCTGCAATGATTCAAATTCTTCTTTCAGCGTAGCAATCTTCGATTCGAGGACCAGTCTTTTGCGTTCGATCTCGCGATCCTTTCTCGAAACGGCATGGTCGCGGAGTGCTTCGGAAGTTTTTTCCAATAGCTGCTGCGTTTCCCGCGCCGACCCCGTGAGCACGCCTACGGGACCGAGGAACACCTCCACCAGTTTAAGGCCCTCGTCGGTGATCACAAACTCCCTTACCTGGTTGGAATGCTTCATCCCGCGCGATTTCATCACATATAACCCGCGGTTACGCTCTCCGTTAGACTCGATGTCGCGCACGAGTATCCACACATCCACGAGAGACGATACGCCTTCGTCGGTTTGCTCGCTGTTTTTGTCGTTGAGCGCCAGCGCGGTAAACATGACGGTAATCTGTTGGCTTTGCAGGAAATCGATCAGGCGCGTGAGCAGGCTCCTGACCTCGCTGTTCGACCCGACCGTAATGAGGTTGCTGATCGGATCGAGCACAATTGCACTGGGTTTGAACTTTTCGACCAGTTTCACGATGTTCAGCAAATGCATTTCCAACCCGTTGAACGTGGGCCGGGAGGCACTGAACAGCAACAAACCACTGTCTACATGCGCTTGCAGGTCGATATTGATCGACCGCATGTTGCGGACGATCTGGTGGGGCGATTCCTCAAAGGCAAAATAGATGGCACGCATGCCATCGGTACACGTTTTGTCGATAAAACTCCCCGCTATGGAGGTTTTCCCCGTTCCCGCCGTGCCGGAAACCAAAACGCTGCTTGCTTTGAAGAAACCTTCGCCTCCCAGCATTTTGTCGAGCGCCGGAATGCCCGAAGATATTCTTCCGGACGATACCGGATGGTTCAGTTGAAGCGATGTTACGGGCAAAACCGAGATCCCTTCCTCGTCGATCAGAAACGGATATTCATTGGTACCGTGTACCGAGCCGCGGTACTTCACGATCCGCAGGATCCGGGTAGATATTTTGTTTTCGACCCGGTGATCGAGCAGGATCACACAGTCCGACACGTATTCTTCGAGCCCCTGGCGCGTCAGCGATGCTTCCCCTCTTTCGCCCGTGATAATGGTCGTCACTTTCTTTTCTTTGAGCCATTCAAACAGTCTGCGGAGCTCCGCACGGAGCACAGCCTGGTTGGTAAGCCCGGAGAAAAGGCTTTCGATCGTATCCAGCACGACGCGCTTGGCACCGATGCTGTCGATTGCGTAGGCGAGGCGTATAAAAAGACCGTCGAGGTTGTATTCGCCTGTTTCTTCGATCTCGCTTCGTTCGATACGCACGTGATCGACCCGGATTTGCCCGTCGTGCTGCAACTGGTTCAGGTCAAACCCGAGCGATGCCACATTCACAGCGAGTTCTTCCGCCTTTTCTTCAAAAGCGACAAAAACGCCGGGTTCGTTATATTTCGTAGCCCCGTGTACGAGGAACTCCATTGAGAACAGTGTTTTCCCGGATCCGGCGGAGCCGCAAACCAACGTTGGCCGGCCGGAGGGTAATCCGCCTGCGGTTATTTCGTCGAGACCGCGAATGCCGGTGTTCGATTTGGGAAGTTTGCTGGGCATTTTTCTTGATTCTGAGGGTTCCAAACTCATTGTCAAATCATAAAATAGTCTATTGTGAATTTTTTTTGCAATACGCACGAAAAAGATCGCTGCAAAAAGCATTCTATTAAAACCATGCCTGGATAAAATACACGGTTACAAAAAGGAAGGCTCCGCTGGTCGTGTTTCGACCGGTGGAGCCTTTGGGCGGATACTAGTTTGTTGATGCTTCGCTTTTGGTTAGCAAATGGCCATGGCTACTGTCCGGCGGCCGGCTCGCTGTAAAAGAAATCGTCCATGATCACCAGGTCGTCGTTGGCATTGTACTTGTACCCGCCGGTAATGCCCGCCGAACCGGAAGTGATGGTAACCCTCGTCACTTTGCTATCCGGGAAAACGACGCCGAGGAAGGAGAAGCCGTTGTTGTCGCTTCGGGCGGGGACGTTGAATTTGCCCAGGCTCTTATCTCCTTCGAAAAACTCGATGCTGCTGATGTTAGCGCGGTCCACGTCCGAAAATACGGCACCGAATCCCCTGACGAACGCGGCAGTAGCTGTGCCGGGTATCTTGAAAGTCAGGTCCATTTTGTTGCTCCCGATGGCTGCGAATGTGCGGGCCGGACTAAATGCCTTGAATTGCTCGCTATTACCGGAAACCGCGTCGCTGAAATCCTTGTCGCTTACCCGGAAACCTTTGCCCGATGTGGAGAATACAATGCCGCGTTTCCTTCCCACGGGCAGAGCAGGGTCAGTACTGTTGAAAAAGTCGCCCGGGAAGTTGTCAGTGTTCGTCTGGTTGTCGGGTACTGCGTCCCAGTTGATTTCCCTGCGGCCGGTTGCATTGACGGTCGTGTTCAGCGGATCGCCCAGCAACGTCCTGAAAGCGGAGATTTGCGTATTAATGTCGCCGCTGCCTTTGATTTCGGTGAAATTGATCTCCTGGGACGGGTTTGGATCCCCGTTTTCGGAGTTGCAAGCGGATATGAATGCCATGCAGGCAAAGAGTGTGACATTACCGAGAACTGTTTTGAACGTTGTTTTCATGGTATTGAATGGTATGGATTGGATATGGATATAGAATGGAACCGGAAAAATTCTTGAAAGCATTAATTCATGCAAAGCGCTGCCTGATCAGCCGGAACAGGGCTTTTGATTTTTAGAAACAGATTGATACCCAGAGGTTCCTGTTCAACGGTGATCAGCTCGGGCTGTACGCCGGCTTGGAGCGACAGGCTGATCAGCGCTTCACGGCTGCGGTGAATGAGGAACCATTCGCCGAAAAGTTCCATGTAACCGCGGCTGGGATTGTGTTCCGAAAAGTTTCCAATCAGGATCTCGCCACCCGGGCGCAGCATGGTGAGCAAGCGTTTCAGCGCCATGACAAACAGCCGGTCTTCGAAGTAATCGAATAGCCCTGCCGACCAGATCACGTCGTATTTTTCTGCACTTGAAAAACGGAGGATGTTTTTCTGGTGGAAATTGATTTGCTCGGCGTATGGGCTGCACAGTTCGGAAGCAAATGCGATGGCGTCCGCATCCATGTCCACGCAGGTAGTAACCAGCATATCGGCATTCACCCCGCCGTATAATTCATAGAGATCACGCGCAGGGCCGCTGGCGACATTCAGGAGGTGAAGCGGTTTCTTGCGGCCTTTGATCTTTTGCAGGAGCTGATTTTTGAAAAAATCCTTACGGTTGCGAACCGCCCCGGTTGCCGCATTGCAATGGAAATACCGGTCCCAGCGCTCGTAGGCTTCGTGGCCCGACTGATGATGTGTGTAGATCATATCGATCAGCCGAAAATCGCCGGCGTAGCCCAACGGCTTCCTGTATACGTATCCATGCATGGTTTCAGCGAGAAATTCGTCGTGAAAGAGAGCTTGCAGGAGGGTTAGTGTTGCGGTATCGAGCCGGCTTGTTTGCTGCATATGGAATAGTTCCTCCATTAATGCATCCAGCAGCGGATATTCGGCTTCCCGCGGCCCACCGGCATTGAGCATATCAACCAAAAGGTTGACGACGTCGGACGTAGTCACACGGCATGAGTGTGCGGGCAGGACAATAGTGTCCCGGTCGGCGTCCCGGAGAGACGCGAAGCTTTGATTTTGCATGATTCAGTTGAGTTTGGTGTAAGTATGTGTTAAGAAAAGAAATGCCTAGAGAGCTGCGGAGGCGGGTATCAAGGTCTTGCGTATCAGGTATTCACGGGCGGCATCGGCGTCGTCGAGCCACGGGAACAAGGCCGGCGGATGGTTGAAGCCATTCACGAAATCGGAAGCGACTGCCGGATGTTGCGCCGCTGCTTGCAGGATTTCGACCACGTGAGGTGCGGGAGGCGACAGGAAAATGTCGCAGAACCGGTTGACATACCGCGAATACTCCCAGAATTCTTCAAAAGTCCGGTTCATCCAATCTACATCGAAGGGCGCATCACCGCGGTTAATGATCGCCTGGGCGTAAACATTCGCCATTTTGGAAGCATTATTCCCGCCCTGGCCCACGATAGGATCGTTGAGGATCACCGTGTCGCCGATGCCGAGCACGGCCGCCGTGGAATTAAGCTGCACGACTGGCTTCCTTACCACCGGGGCGAAAGCACCTTTCAGGAAAGCGTTGTTACCCACTACCGCGGCATTTTCAAACGCGGGGTACCGCCAGGGCAGCAGCATGCGGATCATCTCCTTTGCCTTATCGAGGATGCCTGTGGCCGAATCGGCCTCGTCGAAAACATCCATTGGGCCACCGGGAATGCTCTCTATGAGCAGGAATGCACATTGAATGTCGTCTTTTTGATAAAACGGGGCCGTGATGATCTCCCCGGCGCCCATCACCGCATCCAGGGTAATGGAGTTGAACCGTGTTCTTTGTGTGTGTGTAAAATCGTTGATATGGATCTGCATGAGTTTGCGGGCGGGTACCTGGTGCGTCGATCGTTCGTCGTCTCTGGTAAATAGCCTGGCCAGCGGCCCTTTGCCCGACGAAACGACCACGAGATCGAACTGCGCGGTGCATGCCAGCAGGTCGGACGGCGTGGTATCACTTACGATGAACTTCCCGCCCAATTTCCTGAACAATTTGATCCACTGATAGAATTTCAAACGCTGATCGATGGAAGCGCCCGGTTTGGACGTGCGTGATTGGATGCCGAATGCATAATCGCCGGCGGGTGTGCCGAAGTTGATATTGAAGCCGGTCGAATGGAAGGCGGTATCTGCCCATAGATCCAGGCCCAGTTCTTTTTCCAGTTGCAGGGTATCGTTGAAAAGGTAGGTAGCGCCGGTAGGCGGGCCGTTGAAGATTTCCTCCGCCGAACGTTCTGAAATGATGGTCACGTCATAACCGCTTCTGACGAGCCTGATACCCAGGTGCAATCCCGATTGGCCCGCGCCCATAATTGCTATCTTTCTCATGAATCGATCTGTTTGATTTTCGTTGATGTTGACAAAAGTACAGCCGCCGACCGGTGCGAAATGGTAAGCACTCCTTAAAAAGTATAAAAAAATATAAAAATCCGTCAGATGCAATTTGACGGTATTGCCTGAAAGTTACCTTTGCATCGCTTTGAAACTGAATATTTTAAGATGTGATGGGCCTCAATTCGATACAAATACCCGACTACCGCGTCACGAAGGAACTTTATAAAGACGCGGGCCGGTCGTTTTTGAGCGCGGTGCGCGAAACCACTTCTGAAAAGGTCATTTTAAAAGCCGTACCGGTTTCGGCAGGGAGCGACTCGTCTCTCGACCTGGCGCAAAGCACATTTGCCTGGCCGCCGTTCGACAGGGTTTTGAATGCGCGGCGCGTTGTGCGCACGGAAAGCTACCACGTCACCGAACTGGACGATTTCGACGGTGTCCTGCTGCAACAATATCTGGATGCCAATAAAATAGACACCCATACCGGCATTTCAATCGCCGAAGAGCTCGTCCGGATCGTGGAAGAGCTGCATTACCACGGCATCTCGCATGGCGACCTGCGCCCGGCACACCTGCTGATCGATCCGGCGACGTGCCGGGTCCGGCTCGCGGACATGGCCCACGCACAGCCAGCGACTGCCGACCGTGGAATTTTGGGACGTCAGGCGGACATCGACCTGCATTATATTGCCCCGGAGCAAAGCGGGCTCATGGATGTGCCGGTGGGGTCTTGTTCCGAATATTATCGCCTGGGCGTGCTGTTCTACCGCCTTTTTACCGGCAAACTGCCCTTCGATAGCACCGATCCGAACGAGCTCGTACATGCGCACATTGCGCGTATGCCCGAGTGGCATTCCGAAGAAACGGCCGCGCTCTCTGGCATCGTCATGAAACTGCTGGCGAAGAAGCCCGGGGAGCGCTATCAAACCTCCCGCGGCATTCTGGCCGACCTCGCGATTTGTAAAAACCATCACATATGGCCGGAGAATTTTACGGCCGGGCAATTCGATCAACCCGGACTTTTCAAAATATCCGATCGGCTTTACGGGCGCACGCAAGAGGCGGCGCAGGTGCTCGCCGCGTTCGCGCGCATCCGCGGGGGCAATGAGCTGGTGCTCGTGTCGGGGCAATCGGGGATCGGGAAGTCGTCGCTGATTACCGCATTTCAGCAGCAGTTTGAAGCGGCGGGTGCGCTGTTTGTTTCCGGGAAATTTGACCAGTATGTCCAGAATATTCCGTTCGAAGGGGTGATCAAATGCTTCAAGGAGCTGGTGTGCAAGATATCGCAGGGGGACGTAGCTTACTGGAAAACGGCTATTCTGGATGCTGTGGGGCCTTTCGGTAACATCATAATCGAAGTCATTCCTGAATTGCAGAAACTCATCGGCCGTCAGCCTGCCGTAGAGCGCCTTTCGCCATTGGAAGCCCAGAACCGGTTCGTGAATGTGTTTACCAACTTTATCAATGTTTTTACCCAACCCGAGCATCCGTTGGTTCTGTTCCTCGACGATTTGCATTGGGCCGACCTTTCCAGTCTGCGTTTCCTGAGCCGTGTTACCCATTCGGTAGCGGGCAATAACCTACTGATCATCGGTACTTATCGCGACAATGAGGTTCCTGCCGGGCATCCGCTTCGAACGGCTATCCGAGAACTGGATGCGAGCCAGTCCCGGCTCACTCAGATCGCGCTTTCCCCGTTGCATAAGGAGGATATTTCGGAGCTCGTTGCGGATACTTTTTCATGCCCGGCGAGTGCCGCATTTCCGCTGGCCGAGGTCATCCTGGCGGGTACATTGGGTAATCCTTACTTCATTTCCGAAACGCTGCAAGGGTTGTATCAACAATCGTTGATCCGTTACGACGCGGCGGCCGGGAAATGGGTATGGGATGTCGAGCAGTTGGATAGTAAGACGAAATCGGTTTCGTCGCAGCATTTGTTAAGTGCCAAAATCAATAATCTGTCAGCGCCCGCCCGTAAGGCGCTGACTACCGCGTCCTGCATCGGCACCGAATTCGACCTGGTGGTACTTTCAGCACTTTTGGATAAAACCCCGCAGGAAGCCGGAGATGATATTCAGGAAGCGGTAACTGAAAACCTGCTGCGCGTCGCTGCCGACCGCCAGCGGGGAGACCATTACCTTGCTCAAAACAGGTACATTTTTGTGCACGACCAGGTTCAGGCCGCCGCTTATGACCTGCTCTCCGGCGAGGAGCAAATCGACACTCACCTGAATACCGCCTATTTCCTGCTTGAAAGGCTTTCGGCGGAAGAACGGAACCGGCAGCTTTTCGAGATTGTCAACCACCTGAATTACAGTGCCGAATACGGAACGGCCTCCGAAAGGCGCAGGGTTGCCCGCCTCAATTGTGAAGCAGGTGAAAAAGCCAAGGCTTCGGCCGCCTATTCGGTCGCATTCGCTTATTTCAAAAAAGGCAGGCAATTGCTGGCAGAGGAAGATTGGCATGACGACTACCCGCTGGCGTTCTCGGTGTGCATTCAATGCGCGGAGAGCGCCTACATGGCCGGTGATCCGGAGGTTTGCCTGACGATCGCAGGCGAGATACTCGCTCGTGCCCATGGCCTCGAAGACAAGGCGGCAATCTACGACGTTCAGATCCGTTGCCTGATTTTAAGCCGGCAGGAGGATAAAGCCATTGAAATTTCCCTGATGGTTTTGCGCGAGCTGGGCATCCGCTTTCCGGGCAGGCCGGGTAATGTGCATATTATTGCCGCCTACCTGAAATCGAAATGGTGGCTGCGCGGCCGGACGATCGAATCGCTGGTGCTGCTGCCGGTCATGACCGACGTGCGTGCGCTGGCGGCCATGAGGGTGTTGCAGAATATTACTGCTATTGTGTACGCAAAAATTCCCGCACTGTATCCGCTGATGGTGATCAAAATGTTGGAGCTTTCGCTCAGGCACGGCGTGGCGGCCGAGTCGGCGATCACATTTGCGACTTATGGTGCGATAGTCAATGCGGTCGAAAACAAACCCGCGGCTTGTTACCGCTTCGGTAATGTGGCCCTGAAACTGGCCGAACAAGCCGGCGGTGCGGCGCGTGAGCGGACGTTGCTGGTGTATAACATCGTGAACCGTCCCTGGGGCCGGCATATCAACGACTCGCTCGAACCGCTGCGCAAATCCTACCAGACGGGCATTGAAATGGGCGATCTTGAATATTGTACCTACGCTTCTAATAGCTATGCATTTCACCTGATGCTGTCGGGGAAAAACCTGCACTGGATCAGACATGAGATCCTGCGGTACAATGAGCCGCCTCGTGCGCTTTCGCGGGAAGCGGTTACCCATTATAATGAGCCATTTATCGAAATGATCGATAGCCTGCTGGGCCAGCGCGATGATCCGGCCACGCTTTCGGGGCCTTATTTTGATGAAAAGCCCGATTTTTCAGGTATTCTGGGGCAAAAGGACCGGTCACGAATGTTCGCAATTTTCGTTTATAAAATGATAATTGCCTATCTCAATGAAGACTCCCGCCGCGCTTTGCAGCATGCCGCGCACGCTTCCGCTTACCTCGATGCCGTCAAGGCTACGCTTTTTGAACCGCTGTACATTTTTTTCTTCGGGCTGGTGAATGTCGCATTGCATCGGGCCGACGCGCGTAACCCCGCTTACATTCGGTCCGCTAAATCCCAGCTGAAAAAGCTGGAAAAACTGGCGGCCATGGTGCCTGTCAATTTTGCGCATCGCTACTACCTGCTCGATGCCGAAATTCTGGCCGTTCAGGGTAAAAATGATCAGGCCACCAAGCGGTTCGACGAGGCCATTGTTGCTGCGCGGGAAAACGGTCACACGCACGAGGCGGCATTGGCTAATGAGCTTTGCGGCAGGTATTGGATGGGAAAAGGGCAGGAAAAGGCGGCTGAATTTTACTTACACGCCGCTTTCGACGGTTACCACGAGTGGGGTTGTGTACTGAAAGAGAGGCAATTGCTTGAAGCTTTTCCCGGAATAACCGGTTCAGCCGGCGAACCGGCAAAATTAACACCGCTGAATGCCGGGGAAAGCATTGCTTCGACGCTCGATCTGTCGACTTTAATGAAAACTTCCGCGGCCATTTCAAGCGAGGTAGTTTTTGACCAACTCATGGAAAAGCTGATGCAATTCGCGATCGAGAATGCGGGGGCGCAATCGGGCTATTTTATTCTCGATTGGGGCGGCGAACTGATGATCGAAGCGATGCGCTCTGTTGTGAACGAAAGGACGGATATCCGAAAAATCCCGCTTTCGGAATCGGTATCCGTCCCGCCGGACATTATTGAGCACGTTTTTCTGAACAAAACGGATGTCGTTTTGCCGGATGCGCAGCTGAGTGAATTCAAAAACGACCCGGTGGTGGTTGTACGGGGCGTTCGTTCGGCATTGTGTATTCCTGCATTGAACCAGGGGAAGGTCGTTGGGGCACTATATCTGGAAAATAACCTCGCGACGGCCGTATTTACCCAGGAGCGTACCCAACTGATCAAACTCCTTTCGGGGCAGATAGCCGTGGCGATTGAAAATGCGATATTATACGAAAAGCTCGAACAGAAAGTGGCCGTCAGAACGGCCGAAATTCAGGTTCAGAAAGAGGAAATCGAACGGCAGAAGCAGCTTTTGGAGCAGAAATCGCGGTTTAAGGAGCAGTTTTTTGCCAATATGAGCCATGAGATCAGAACGCCTATGACGGCCATTCTCGGTATGTCCGAACTGATTTTTGACACACCGCTCAACGACAAACAGCTGGAATATGCGAAGGGTATCCGCTATTCCTCGGAAAACCTGCTCGCCATTATCAACGACATTCTCGACTATTCCAAAATCGAAGCGGGTAAGTTTTCTTTCGTAAACAAACCCTTCGAGGTCCGCGACCGGTTGGAGCGGCTTGGTTATATTCTGAGGGTAATTGCCGAAGAAAAAGGCTTGAAGCTCGAAATCTCCGTGGAACCAGGCGTGAGCCCGCAGCTGATCGGCGATCCGATCCGCCTCCACCAGATTCTGCTAAACCTGGCGGGTAATGCGGTGAAATTTACAGAAAACGGCTCGGTAGCCATTCGTGTGGGCGTCGCGTCGCGCGAGGGGCAGTATGAGCGGTTGCAGTTCAGCGTGACGGATACCGGCATAGGTATCGCCGAGGACAAGCTGGAATACATTTTTGAGACTTTCGCCCGGATCGACGACGATTCGAACAGCAGGCAGTCGGGTACCGGCCTGGGACTTTTTATTGCCAAAAAACTGGTCGAAGAGCAAGGCGGAACGATGCATGTGCAAAGCCGGCCGGGGCAGGGGACTACTTTCACTTTCGACCTCACGTTTGAGATCTGCCACCCCTCCGAAGACCACGCCGATCCCGGCGACGACACGCCGCTTACCGGCCTGGCGGTACTGTTGGTGGAGGATAATCTCTTCAACCAGGTGGTAGCCGAGGAAACTTTGAAGAAGATGATCCGCGACGTCCGCGTGACCATTGCCGATAATGGCGAGATTGCATTGCAAAAACTGGGTGATCACCATTTCGACATTGTGCTGATGGACGTAAAAATGCCCGTTATGGATGGTTACAGCGCCACGCGCGCCATACGTGCGCGGGAGAGTGGCCACCGCGTGCCGATCCTGGCCTTCACATCCAACGCCAACCCTACGGAAGCACAAAAATGCATGGACGCCGGCATGGACGACTACATTACCAAGCCCATAGAAGCCCGGAAACTGAAAAACAAAATCCGGAAGTTGCTGCCGGCGAGCAAGGGCGGGACGTTTCTGTGAGCAGCCGGGATTACGACTGCCACGATTGCCGGAACTCCCGGACGAAGCTGCTGATTTGTAACGGGATGTGGTCGGTCTGGCCGCCGTCGATCTGTTCTTCCAGGCTTCGCATTTGCTCGGCCAATGCATTCATCCCGACGTAGTTGAATTGCGTTTTCAGGCTATGCATCGCCGCCGAAAGCGCTTCCCAATCCTGCGCTTCACAGAGCGCCGGAAGTGCGGCGACCTGGGCGGGTACCTGCGTTTTGAAGATGGTAACGAAGCGGTCGACCAGTTGCTGGTCGCCGCCCATCAGGTTATGGAGCAGCGAGAGGTCCATCGTTATGCGGCGCCGGATTTGAAAATCAGTTTGTAGCCCTCACCATGCAAGTTTAGGATTTCAATAGCCGGGTCCGCTTTCAAAAATTTCCGCAGCTTGCTTACATACACATTGAGACTATACCCGCGGTAATGCTCCTCGTCGCCCCAGATGCCGATCATCGCGGCGTCGCGGGTGAGAACTTTGTTCTGATGTTCACAAAACAGTTTCAGGAGTTTCGACTCGATCGAGGTCAGTTTGATCGTCTCGCCGGAAACGACGAGCTGCCGAAGCTCGGGATCGAAACGGGAATGTCCCCACTCGTAATGATCGATAGTCCTCGTTTTTTCGTGTACTTTCACCCGTTTGAGAATCGCCCTGATCCGCAGATAAAGCTCCTCCATACTGAACGGCTTGGTCAGGTAATCGTCCGCGCCGAGCATCAGCCCTTTGATTTTATCCTCTTTCAGCGATTGTCCGGTGAGAAAAACAATAGGGATGGTCTCGTCGATTTGTTTGATCTCCTCCGCCAGCGTGAAGCCGTCCTTTTTGGGCATTTTAATGTCCAGGACGCACAGATCGAATGTTTGGGATTTGAATGCGTCGAGTCCTGCCTGTCCGTCGTGTTTAAGCATTACCCTGCATCCCTTCATTTCCAGGTACTCCTTGGTCAGTTCACTGTATTGAACTTCATCGTCGATGAACAACAGATGGGGCTGTTCCATAAAAGGTTATGTTAGTTGGGTGCCAGCAAGAATATTGCGAGGAGGAGAATTGCAATATTATCAAAAGCCGGAGCTCCGGGCAAGAATATCCTATTTAACGGGTTCGGCAGGCCGTGTCCATCGCTTAGTGATTTCATTACATTGTAGACTTTATTCTATTTTTGATATAAAGCAATTTGACAAAATAATACTCAAACTATTTCGACATTTGCAAATGTCGATCCGGATCCGGCAGTCACTGTCTCAACATTTACTCAACAAATACATCGTCATGAGCCTCGAAGTGAGCGAATCCGTGTCCTTTATCAGCGAATTGGAAGAACCGTTCGGCCTGGACAGCTATCAGACCATTATTACCACATTGAACAACTGGGGGATCCGGTTATATGCAGGCGTAAACGGCGGAGGGGTGATCCACCTGCTCAAATACCTTGATCCGCTTGGCCAGGATGTGCCCGAAACGCCTTCGTTCCTGACTATTGGCGAATATACTGCCGGTTTTATTCCCTTGGGCTACTACCTGGGCAGCGGCGGGATAGCGGCGTCCGTAGCGACCACCGGAGCGGCTACAAAGCTTATTTCCTGTGGGTTAAGCGACGCGAAGTTGCATGATATTCCGGTCGTATATATAGTACCGGTATCTAACGGCAGCACCATCGGGTTCTCGCCATTGCAAGATACCACCGAGTATGGCAGCAATATCGTGAAACAGCTACGCGCCGAACTGCCCGATTCCGTTTTTCTGCTCGATAACCCCATGGCATTGAGCGAACAGCTCTCGTTGGCCTGGTGCCAGCTGCAACGTTCGAAACCCGTCGTACTCGTTCTGGATAATGAAGGATTGGGTATTTCTCAAACAGAACCGGACGTTCCCACAACTGTACCTGCGTATCCTGAGCCGGAAGGGCCTGCGCCGGGTGCCTTCCTGGCCGAATTCCGGAGGGAGACGGAAGGGAAACGCGTAGTAGTGTTCGTAGGGGAGGAAATGGCACGTTATCCCGCGGCCAGGGAACTGACCACGCAGCTCAGCAAGACACTTCGTGCCGCCACGATGTGGAGCATTAACGGGGCCAATGCCGTTGACCGGGAAAATCCCTACGGCTATGGCTACATTTCTTTCGGGGGAAATGACAGGGCGATGTCGTTGTATAATTCACTGGGAGAGAACGATGTACTGCTCGTGCTCGGTGCATGTCCTGATGAGTATACGGTCAATTTTAAGAAGATTTCGGCTGCGGCTACCTTTCATTTTAGCAATATTCCGCAGGCTTACGGGCTGGTAAACAACGGTTTGGAGCACGTTGTGGAGGGTAGGTATTATCAGATTAATGCCCCGCTGGACGCGTCCCTGCAAACATTCATCGACGCGGCGACGGAGCAGCCGTTTACTAATATTCCGGCAGAACCGGCTCCGCATTACCTGAACGACCTGCCATTCGACGATGCGCGGGCTTACTTTGCCGACATGGCCGCGCTTTACCAGCGCCTCGATCGATGGTGGCCGGCACGTTCCATCGGTATTGATGACACGTGCCTTGCTTACAAAGACCGCCAGTACGTAACCCAGCGGCCGAACAACCATATCCGTTTTTACTCACTCTATCGCGGCTCGGCCATGGGCGGGGCTTTTGGCGTAGCCATCGGCGCGAAATTGGCCGATCCGGGCAGGCAGGTGTTTTTGTTTACCGGGGATGGCTGTTTCCGGCTGTTTTCCGGCTCGCTCGGCGAAGTAAGTAATCTGGGATTGGTGGTGTTCCTGCTCAATAACGAAACATTCGGCATCGTGGAGCAGGGGCTGAGAAAGGTTTTACCTGACGTGGGACCGGCCTACTACCATTCCAGGCTCGGTGCCGTCGATTACTGTGCAATTGCGCGTGCCAACCACTGGAATGCGGTACGCCTTGCGCCGGATCTCGGCAATCTCGATGATATATTAAGTAAAATAGACCAGGGACTGAGCCGTTCGCTGCTTATTGAAGTTCCCGTTGACCCTAACCAGGTACTAGGAAAGAATCCACGTTTGAAAAATTTATAGCAGCATGATCTCACCATCCGACAAAACATTAATTCGCCAGATAAACGATTGTTTCTATCAATTGGCCGGTCAACCGTTGTATGCTCCCGGAGTGGCGACTCCCGGAGCAACCGACGTACACGAATGGCTTCACCAAGAAGCTCCTTACGGTATATTGGCGCACAACACAGCCGCCGACCCGCATTTTATATATGCCAATAACCACGCATTAACCTCATTCAAATACACGCCTGCCGAAATACTTTCGGTGCCGTCCCGACTGAGCGCTTCGGAGCAGGACAGGCCGGAGCGGCAGAGGATGCTGGAAATCGTGCTGTGTGAAGGCATTGTTTACAACTACTCCGGCCCCCGCGTCGATAAATACGGCGAGCGTTTCACGATTTACGACGGGGTGGTGTGGCAGCTGCGCCATGCCGATGGCGCAGTATGGGGCCAGGCAGCGCTTTTCTGGACGGAAGAAAAGGCCCGGCCCGAATGGTTCATGCCATTGTGACCGCAGCCTTTTAATACACCGGCTGTGATTTGGCGTGAGCCTTGCCCCATTTGTATTGGTGTGTCCAGTAGGCCACTTTCATCGACAAATACCCGATTCCCGCACCCACCAATACGTCGCTGACGTAATGCCGGTTGTTGGCCACGCGCAGTAAGCCCACGGACGACGCGCCACGGCGTACGATGCGTAAGGCATCCACGGGTAACGGTCTTTGTATTCCTCATTCAGGAACGTAGCCGCGGCGAACGCCTGGGTGGTGTGACCGGACGGGAAGGAGTTGTAACTGCTCCCGTCCGGGCGGAGGGAGTGCGTGGCCGATTTCAGGATGGTTGCCGTGGCGAGCGCCATTGCTTCCCCTTTGACGAGGATCACGGTGCGGTTAAGCACATCGGTTTTGGATTTGATACCGAATGCATCGAGACCATAGGCGACCACGAGCGGCGAAAACTGCATGTAGTCGTCGATGTGCGTATGGAACCGCGGAATGTGGCGATTCCTGCTTTCCGCGACCTCGTTCTTGATGGATTCTTCGGAATGCCCGTTGGCGATGAGGCCGCCGATGATCAGCGAGGCGGGTGCGTAAAATTGCTGCAAAGCCAGCGGCCTACGTACAGGCAGGCTGTCGGCAGGCGAGAATGAATGTGCAAAGGATGATGTTGAAAAGAGGAGGAAAATGATGAGGAGGCGCATGGGTAAGCAATTTTTAGAATTTGAAACTGTAACCGGCCCGCACTTGCTGGGTCTCATAATAATCGCGGCTGTTGTAATGGAAGCCGTCGCCATACACGGTTTTACGGATCACCAGCGTACCGAAAAGGTCGGTGGCATTGATAAATATCTCGCCTTTGGGCAATTGTCGTTTGGCACCGGCATCCACCGAGAAGCGGTAGCCCGTGCGGCCTTGAGGTACGATGTCGGGCGCCTGGTAAATGGTCACGACTTGTACCTCGGTTTTCTTGCCTTTCAGCACGGCGCTCACTTTGGCACTGCCGGAGGTGAGCGTTTGTTTAGCGGCACTGTAAATGGACTTTACAGGGTACAGGTTCTCGACAGAGAATGCATTCACCGTATTTTTATAAATATTACCATTTACATTCACCGCAAACCAGGGCGCAAGATCTTGCTGCAACACCAGCTCGCCACCCGCATTGTAGCTTTTTCCGGCATTCTGGAAAATATTGTAGATCAGCGTGCTGCCAGGCACGGTGGTGCCGATACGCGTAATGGTACCGTTGATCTGCTTATGGTAGAATGCGGCGTATAGCGAGCCATTGTTCCAGCTGGTTTTGTAGCCGGCCTCCCACGAGCTAGTAAACTGCGGTTTGAGGGCTGGATTACCAATTTTAATGATCTCTGCATCGTCGTATTTCGGGAAAATGCGGATATCCACCTCGTTGGGCCTGTCGACACGACGGTTGTAGAAGAGCGATACCTTGTTGTGGTCGTCGATTTTGTAGGCGAAGCGCACATTGGGGAAAGGCTTCGCATACGTGTAACCGTCGGAGTGGTAGGTAGGGTGGGTCGGGTTAACGTCGTAACGGAGATTGATATACTCCACCCGCAAGCCCGCTTCCACCTCGAAATTCCTGTTTTCAAAAACATAATTGCCGTAGACAGCCGGGATCGTCTCCTTATAATCGGCCCAGCCGCCGGCCAGGCTGTCGATAGGGGAGTTCACTCCTGGCGTGGCGACGCCCGGGAAAAACTGCATATTCGTCGGGATGAAGCGCCTGCGTAACTTCAAACCGCCTTCCAGTCTTCCATACCGCAGCGGACGGATATAATCGGCATTCAAATCGAACACATTTTCATCGGACAGCAGCTTGAAAGCATCCTTACCCGTGAAATCGGGCATGATATTGGTGAAAAAATACTGCTCGTTTTCGCGGTGGAAAGTGTAGTTGAGCCCGACATTGAGCAAATGCCCGGGTTGCGCGTATTTGTGCTGGTAGGACGCGCTGGCGGTTACGGTGGTTTTCAATTCGTCTTCGAGGAACTGCCACAGCCGGTTTCGTTGGGTGAGCTTTGCATTAAAAAACGGTTCGTCGCCGCGGTCGAGAATTTTCTCGCTGCTGAACAATGCCGAAACCGACAATGCATTACTTTCATCGAAGGCCCAGTCGACCCCGGTTTTGGCGGTAACCACGTTGGTGCTGCGGTTCCGCTTGGTTTGCTGCCGTATGGTATCGCCGCTGTCGTAGTAGCGGTCCACGAACTCGTTCTTGTTGAGGGTCGGCGTGTGGAGGTAGTCACCCTGGAAAAACACATTGACTTTCTTCTTTTTGTAGTTCAGGGCCAGCGAGGGGTTCAGTTTGAGCGTATTCCGGTATTGCGGGCGGATGTCGGGCAAGTTTTCCTTTCGTACCCACAACGCGCCGAGGCCCACGGCCATGCCTATTTTTCCGTTGAAGCCTTCCTGTTTTTCTTTTTTGTAAATAATGTTGATAATCCCCGCATTGCCATTGGCGTCGTAACGGGCCGACGGGTTATTGATGATCTCGATCCGCTCGATGGCCGACGCCGGAATGTTATCGAGGCTCGTCTGGCTGCCGAAACCGGTGAGTGCCGTCTGGCGGCCGTCCACGAGGATGGCCACCTTGTCGCTACCGCGCAAAAGCACCTTGCCGTCCTCTCCGGCGGTCACCCCCGGCAGGTTTTTCAGCGCTTGTAATACCGATCCGCCGCTCTGGCTCACATTACGGCCGATGTTGAAGGTTTTTCTGTCGAGCTTGTCGTCGACACCCTCGGCCTGCTGGCCGGTGATGGTCACTTCCTGCAAATTCTGGGAATCGTCGGCCATCCGGAATTCGCCGAGGTCGAGAAAGGGGCTCAGGGTACCCACGGTAATGGGCTTGTGCAATGCTTTGTATCCCAGCGACACGCATTCGATACGGTAGTTGCCGCTCCTTACGTCTGGCAGGCTGAACCGCCCGAGCTCGTTGGTGATGGTACCTGTTACAAATGCGCTGTCTTTTTCAGTTTTGAGAACAATATTGACAAATGGGAGTGCCTGCCCGCCTGCCACGGAAATAACCTGCCCGGAGAGCGTTACTTTGCTTACCTGTGCTTTTAGTTGCGGAGCGGGAAGAAAGAAGCAAAGGCAGATGAAGATTCTTTTGAAGGCCATTCAGACGTTGTTTTTGATGATCTGATGGCAAAAATGAGCATCGATTTGGAAGAAATTTCGAATTCAGAAGCGGACCGAAAAGCGGTGCATGCCCTGCCCGAAATCGTAGCCGATCTGCCAGCCGTAGCGGTCGCATATCTCGCGCGTGATCGCGAGCCCGAGCCCGCTGCCCGCATGCGCGTCCGACGCCTGTGCGAACCTCCTAAAAAGGTTTTTCGCTTGCAATGCACCCGTGCCGGTATTGGCAATGGTGAGAACGCCGCCGCCCAAATGCACCTGCACTTGCCCGCCCTCAGGCGTGTAGCGTACGGCATTCACAAGCAGGTTGGTAAGCAGGATTTCGGTCAGTACCGGGTTGGCTTCGATAGCGAAGGGTTCGATATTTTCGGTGTAATGCAGGGCATTGTTTTCAAAACGGTCAGCAAACTGCTCTGCAACGCCTGCCAGCGTCTCGCCCAGCGCTATCGGTTCCTTTTCCTCGAATTGCGCATGCTCGATGCGCGCGAGCAGGAGCAGGTTCTTGTTAATGCGGGACACACGGTTGATCGCCTGATAAACTTGCTCCACGATTCGCATTTGCCCGGCGTCCAGCGACTGGCTCTGCAAAAGCATATCCAGGCGCGATTTGACGATCGCCAGCGGTGTCTGCAATTCGTGCGAGGCATTTTCTGTAAATTCCTTTTGCTGGCGGTAGGAGGCCAGGCTGCCTTGCATCAGGGTATCCAGGCTGGCATTCAGGTCGGCAAATTCGGTCACGTCCGATACCGGTAGCGGTACGGCCCTGCCGGTTTCCAGCCGAAAGGTGCGCACGCCTGCCAGCGTATCGTAAAATGGCTGCCAGATGCGCAGGGCGGTTTTGCGGTTGAGATAAATAAAACCCGCCAGCAGCAGCATAATAAAAAAGACCGTTACCCCGCCGATGGCCAGGATGGTCTCGTCGACCTCCTCCATGTTGGTTTCGATCAGCATGCGGTACAGTTTATGGTTGACGCGGATGTCGGTCGTCAGGCACCGGAACTGCTCGCGATCGTTCATGAAACTATCGAACCGAATGATCGTATAAAGGCTGTCGGGCCGGGGAGTGGCCGTTTCGTTGAATGAGAAGCCGGGTTGTACCTTGTCGAGAACGGCGATCATATTATCCACGGCGGTATCGGGCAGGCTGAGCCGCGTGAGGCGCTTTTCCAGCTTTTCCCGGATGGCGTAATGATGCTTGTCCAGTTCATTCTCCCAAATCAGATCGATGATCAGGAAGTAAACAGGAATACTGATCAACAGCACCGTGAATGCGTAGATCACCAACGGACGCAGGCTTTGGTCGAGCAACTTTTTCATCCTTCCCATTTGTAGCCGGTTCCGTAAATCGTTTTGAGATAATTGCCGTAACCGGCCTCGCTGAGCTTCTTTTTCAGGTTCTTCACATGCGCATACACAAAGTCGTGGTTATCGAACATATCGGCGATGTCGCCCGACAAATGCTCGGCCAATGCACTTTTGGCGATCACGCGGTTTTTATTTCCTATAAAAAATAGCAAAAGGTCAAGCTCTTTTTTCGTGAGTACCACCACTTCCCCGTGGACGGTAATGGTTTTGCTGAGCAAATCGACTTTCAATTCATTTTGCACGACATGGTTATGGTTGGCAAAGCTCCGCCTTCGGATCACCGAGTAAATGCGGGCGGCCAGTTCGGGCAAATGGAAAGGTTTGGCGAGGTAATCGTCGGCACCCGCATGCAGGCCCGTGATCTTGGTCTCATAATCGCCCTTGGCCGAGATAATGATCACGCCGTCTTGCTGGCCCTGCTTTTTGAGTGTTTCCAGGATGTCCATCCCGTCGCCGCCGGGCAGCATGAGGTCCAGCAAAATGCAGTCGTACCGGTACAATTCCACTTTCTCACGTGCCTGCGCCCACGTACCCGCGTACTCGCACAGGTAGTCCTGCGCGGTGAGGTAGGCGCCAATGCTTTCGGCCAGGCCGGGTTCGTCTTCAATGATCAGGATCTTCATTCGGGCAATTTAATGCAACAATTTGGAATTCTTTTTGAAGAGGATGTGAGGTGCTTTTTGAAATATTTGTAACCGAAAAGCCGAAATAGTGCTCTTATGGATATGCCTAAAAAAATATTCCCATGCAGATGCTAACAAAAATTGACAGACAGAGACTCGCAGGTTTTCTCAGGAAGCCCGTCAAATGCGCGATGTTACTGCTTACCCTGGCAGTTTCTATCGCAAATGCGCAGCAATCCAGCTTCGTACCCGATATGAATGACTCGCTGGCGGTTCTCCAATGGCTGAATGAAAAACGGATTCCGGCATTGGCGGTCGGTTATCTCGAAAATGGAGAGGTCAAACTTATGCGTGTATTCGGGCAGCTAAGGGCAGGCGTGCCTGCGCCGGCGGATGCGGTTTTCAATGTAGCTTCGGTCACGAAAACGATCACCGCGATGGTAACGCTCAGTCTGGTGAATGCCGGGAAATGGAAGTTGGATGATCCCGTGGCGCACTATTTTACCGATCCTGACGTAAAAGACGATCCCAGAAGCGGGCGGCTCACGACGCGGGATATTCTAACCCACCGCACAGGATTTCCGAATTGGCGGTCGGAGTTGCCGGACGGGAAGCTTGCATTCCAGTTTGACCCCGGCACCCGGTACCAATATTCCGGCGAAGGTTTCGAATATCTGCGGCACGCTTTGGAAAGTAAATTTCACCGTTCGCTGCATCAGCTGGCCGATTCGATCATTTTTAAACCACTCGGTATGGCCAGCACGCGGTTCACTTGGAATGCAGTCGATGAGCGTCGTTTCGCATATCCGTTCGATCCGGACGAAAAACAGCTGGAAGTAGTGAAAAACACAGTGCCCAATGCGGCAGATTTACTTAAAACCACCATGGCCGACTACTGCAAGTTCGTTACCTGGGTTTTAAACGGGGCGGGTTTGGACAAAACGTTATTCGGGGAAATGGCCAGCCACCAGGCCGTGCGGAAAGCCGACTCATACATGGGACTCGGTTGGGTGATATACGACCCGGTAGGAGAGGATGAGTATGCATTGTCGCACGGCGGGCATGATCCCGGCGTTCATACGCTGGCTGTTGTACTACCAAAATCGAAAAGAGCGCTGGTTATTTTCACCAATTCGGATAATGGAATTAAAATTTATCCCGATTTACTTGGCTACTACCTCGGTGCGCAGGGACAGGCTATCGTGTCCATAGAAACGAAGAAAACCCCGTAAACTATCGTTTCAGACAGCTTACGGGGTTCGTAATGCTTTTTCGGTAAAATACGCCGCCGGCCTATTTCTTACCGATTTTGTAAAGTCTCCCCTGGTCGGTCACGGCGTAAAGTGCTCCGTCATGGCCTTCGGTGATGTCGCGGAAACGTTGGTTTTCGCCGGAAAGAAGTCTTTCTTCACCTACTACCTTGTTGTCTTTGATCACGATACGGCAAACGTGCATACCGCTGAGCGATGAAATGAACAGATTGTTTTTCCATTCGGGGATTTGCTTGCCATCGTAGAAAGTGATGCCGCTTGGGGAAATAACAGGGTCATAGTAATACACCGGTTGCTCCATTCCCTCTTTTTGCTGGATCACGTCGCCGATTTGCTTGCCGCTGTATTCGATTCCGTAAGTGATCGTAGGCCAGCCGTAGTTTTTGCCGGGCAATACGCGGTTGATCTCATCACCGCCTCTCGGGCCGAATTCGGTTTCCCACAAATCGCCCGTAACCGGGTTGATCGCCAATCCCTGGACGTTGCGGTGACCGTACGAATACAGTTCAGGACGCGCACCTTCCTTGCCGATGAACGGGTTGCCCTTGGCAGGTTTTCCGTCGGTGGTGATGCGGATTACCTTACCCAGGCCGGAGTTGAGGTCCTGTGCTTGCGGGCGGGTAACGAGGTCGGAACGCTCACCGGTGGACACAAACAGGTTGCCGTCTTTCGCGAATTTCACACGGCCGCCGTAGTGCAGCGTACCTTTATAGGCAGGTGTTGCCTGGTAAATGACTTTTACATTTTCGAGTTTCGTGCCATCCGCAGACAGCTTACCCTTGGCTACGGCGGTCAGGTTGCCGTCGGCAAGCGGTTCTGAAAACGCCCAGTATACCATTCTGTTTTGCGCGAACGCAGGGTCCAGGGTAACCCCCAGCAAGCCGCCCTGGCCTTCGCTGTTCACTTTGGGAACGCCGTCGATGGGCTTTCCAACCTCTCCGGTAGCAGACACGATGCGCATGTTCCCGCCTTTTTCTGTCACCAGAAATTTACCGTCGGGCAATACTGCGATTCCCCACGGTCTTTCCAGGGAGGAAGTCAGTACCTTGCCTTCATACGGGGTTTTGGTCACAACCGAACCGATGCGGGTTTGGCCTGCAAATGCAGACTTGTATTCCGAATTGGGTTTCTTAGTTTCGACGGGCGCACCTGCTGCCTGCTGGGCGATCGAAAGGGATGGCGCAAGGGCCAGGGATGCGCCGGCGACGAACGCGTGGATTGCAAATTTCATTTTTAAGGAAGTTTAGTCTTAAAGCCCGGGATTTGTCAGGGCGGACGGTTGCGAATTTACTATTTTCATTCCAGAACGAACGCCAAAGCCGGAATAAAACGTTTCCGGCTTTGTTAAAAGTGAGTGAATGGGGCGTGTAATGACGTAATTTTATCCCCACCAAACCGACGAATTCCATGCAGCAACTGATTACCCATATGATCGCACACAGTTCGGTAAGGCCTGAAAACCTGGACCGGATAGGTGACTTTTTCGAGGTGCGGACTTTTAAAAAGCGGGAACTGCTGCTGGAAGAAGGCCAGCGGTGCCATGAGAAGTTTTTCGTCGCCAAAGGGTGCGTCCATTTATTTTACCTGCGGCGGAACGGCGTGGAGCAAACCATCGATTTCGCCTTGGAAAACTGGTGGACGAGCGATTTTATGGCGTTTCAGCAGGGCGGCATTGCGCAATTTTCCATCCGTGCCGTAGAGGCAACGGAGGCATTCGTCATTTCCGCTGCCCGTCAGCACGAAATGCTGTCCGCATTTCCTGAATTGCATGAATACTTCCACGTGATGTTCCAGCGCGCCTACGCGGCTTCGCAAATGCGGATACGCAAGACCTACGAGCTATCGAAGGAAGACCTGTACCAGGATTTCAGCAGGAATTATCCTGCTTTCATGCAGCGGGTGCCGCAGTACCTGCTGGCCTCATTCCTGGGTTTCACACCCGAATATCTGAGTGAGATCCGCAAGAAATTCGTTTCTTAAACTGGTTTAAGAAGATCCTCTGCGCGACTGGCGAATTTTGTCCTAACCAAACAAAATTATGTCAATCATGTCAAAAGTTGTTAAACACCGGCTGGACGTCTGGAAAGAGGAACCTACCTATTGGACCCATATGGCGGCCATTGAAAAGAGAATCTATGCCTCCTCTATTCCCCGCAGCCTGATCGAACTGATCAAGATCCGCGCTTCGCAGATCAACAAATGCGCCTATTGTATCGATTACCACACCACGGAAGCATTGCAAATCGGCGAATCGGCACGGCGGATATTCGCCCTCTCGGCCTGGAAGGAAAGCCCGCTATTCACGGAAAGTGAAAGAGCGGCCCTTCAACTGACGGAGGAAATCACACACATTTCCATCGACGGCGTCGCCGATGAGACCTACGAAACTGTCAAAACGCATTTTACTACGAGCGAGATCGGGGATATGATGATTTGCATCAGCCATATCAATTTCCTGAACCGGATCGGGATTTCGACTAAGACGGTGGCTTACTAGAAGGCTTTATCTAGTATCAAAGGAAACCGGCAGATTGTACTTCACCCTGATGGGCTTACCGTACCATTTGCCGGGTTTCCATTTCGGCATGGATTCTATCATCCGCACAGCTTCTTCATCGCATCCAAATCCCAGTCCTTTCAAAACGGTTACCTTGGTGATTTCGCCCGTCACCTCTATGTAAAAGCTTGTAAAAACCTTTCCTGAAACACCTGCTTCTTTCGCCTCTGATGGAATGTGAAGGTTGGCATTAATAAATTTGTACATTGCTTTGGTGCCGCCGGGATATTCGGGCTGTTGCTCAAAGCCACATTCAAAGGCAACTGATTTTGTTATTCCGGCTGTTTTCGGCGGCGTCTCATGCGGTACCATCGGTTGCCCGACGCCCAGAATGCCGGTGTCGGCAGGCAGTGCAGCCTTGCGAACCTGCGCGTGAGCGCATGGGAGGGCGCATGCCGTTAGCAGGAGAAATGATGTAGAAAAGCAAAAGTGGTTCATGATTATATATAATTTAATTAAATATATAATAAAGTACAGTTTGCTCCAAATTTGAATATTGCTGAATTAAAAAATTCCTGATTGTTATGATCGTCCCATTATTCAAAGTGACAAACATGACCGAGGCTATCCGGTATTATACCGAGGTGCTGGACTTCGTCATGACGGATCCGAACGATCATGCCGGTTCGCCGGTGGTGGATTTGAGCCGCGACGGCTGGAACATGCAGATAACTACTTCGGAAAGCGAGAGGCTGTTCGGGTCGGTTATTTATTTTTGGGTGGAAGATGTAGATGCATTGTTTGCGAAATACATGGCGCGTGGACTAGACCCATCGGTCAGGCCCGGGTCGCCGGTGCACCAGGGGCCGGTGGATCAGACCTGGGGCAGGAGGGAATTTTATGTTACGGACGCGGATGGAAATACGATCCGTTTTTGCAAGCTTATAGAGTAGGTTTATCATCAACAATTACTTGTTCAATGCCTCTTAACAAAGAAGTTACCCGATTTCTCGACGAACTCCACCATCCGCTCCGGGAGGAGATCGAGGCGCTGCGCCTGATTATTCTGGATGCCAGTACATTGCTGGATGAAAACATCAAATGGAACGGTCCCAACTATTCGGTGGGCGCGGAAGACAGGATTACGATGAAAATTCAGCCTCCTAAGCAAATCCAGCTGGTTTTTCACCGCGGGGCGAAAGTGAAGGAGCAGCCGAAGGAACGGCTCGTGCAGGATACCTCCGGTTTGCTGACGTGGCGGGAAAATGACCGGGCGATCGCGTCTTTTAAAGATAAAGAGGCTGTGGAGGCTGGCCGGGAGGCATTGTCGGCCATTGTGCGGGCATGGATCGTCGCGACGATCGAAACTGCGTAATATATAACTCCCGCCAGCGGATGCAAGTGTTTACCAGCGGGCGGGAGCGATTAGCCTATTTTGAAATCACAAACCGGTAGGTCTGCACGGTTTGGCCTTTGCTGATCCTGATCAGGTAGGTGCCGGGCAAATATCCAGTCAGGTCGAAAGTGGCTTTCGGCGTTTTGGAAACCTTTTTCGTTGTCAAAGTAATGCCGTTGGTGCCGATAATGGCCAGCGATGCGTCGGTATCGTCGTCGCCCAGGAACACGTCCAGATGCTCGAAAGCGGGGTTGGGACCAATAGCGAACAGCTTTTCGGCCGGTTTCAGCAACACGGAAACAATGGAAGAAACCGTGGCGGTTCCGTCGTGATCGACTTGCCGGAGGCGGTAGTAAACAGGCCCGTTCACAGCCTCGTTATCCACCCACGCGTATTTTCTGGCAAGCTGCGTCGTTCCGAAACCATCTACACGGGCGATCGGGCGGAAACTGCGGGCATCGGCGCTGCGCTCCACTTCGAAATGGCTGTTGTTCTCTTCTGCGGCCGTTTCCCACGATAACATCACCGCATTATTCACCGCATTGCCCCTGAAATATACCAGTTCGACGGGAAGCGTCGGCGACTGCCCGCTGCTGTACTCGTAAATGAGTTTGGGACGGAGCGCATCCGTAGCGAAATTCCTGGACCGGAACGAGCTGTAAACATCGGTAGTGGCGGCGATCCTGACGGTCAGAATACTGTCGGAGGAGATGCTGCCCAATGCGGAAGTAATATCGAAATAGACATACCCGGCCGTTGCGGGTGCGGTAGCGCTGGCGACGGTGCTGCCTGCCTGCGGCTTGTTGTTCCAGTTCACGCCGGTTTCGGTCCACGGTGTGGCGCCGGTGGAATAGCTGTTGGATGCAACCGAGAGGTTCCAGCCGGTGCTAAGGCCGCTTTCAATGCCCCAGAGGCGGATTTTGGCGTTGGAAACATTGCGGTGCATGCCGTGCAGGTCGAATGCCAGGTACACTTCCTGGGTATCGTCGGACTTGTTGCGCGCTACGAGGTAACCCTGTGTGCCGTAGTTGTTAGCCGCATTGCCATTGCTGCGCACGTAGGAATCGTCGGTGGTGAGCAGGGAGTCCTTCAATGTTTGCGGGCTAGGGATGTTGCTGCCGTAAATCAGGACTTGCGGCCGGTAGAGCGCGTTGGTATTTTCCCGTGCATTGAAACTCGCGTCGGTTTTGCTGATCACCGCTGCGTCGGTGGTAGTGGGCTCCGAAACGATGTGCAGCGTCAGGATTTTATCTGCCGCAAGACGCCCGATGACTGCGGATGACACATTGAACCGGATGGTGGAGCCTGTCGCGGTGCCGGTCATATCACCGAGGCGGGTAGTATGCGCCGGTTTGTTCGACCAGGTGATGCCGGTTTCGGTCCAGCTGTTGTTTTCAACCAGGTAGAATGCCCATTTGGTGCTGTTAATGGAGGTGTTGGCATTATTTACCCGCAGTTGCAGTATGGCGCTGTCCGGGGTGGCGGTAAGGCTGCTCAGGTCAAACTTCATGAATGTTTCGCGATCGTACCCTGCGCTTTCTTTCTTGACGGTCAGGACGGCATCGGTGCCGTAGTTGGTGGTTGCGTAAGCTGCGGTGCTGCCACTGCCGCCGCTGCGTACGAAGGCGTCGGCCACGGCGGTGAGGGTGGCTAGTGGCTCAACCGGTTGCTGGTAATCGGGGCTGCTGCCGGTAACGTGGGTTTCCACCGAGCTGCCAGCGCTGGCGCCTGCGGGCAGGGTGATCCTCGCCGCTTTCATGGTGGTGAACTGGCTGTTTTTAATGCCCACATACACCTGCTGCGCGCTCTGCGCCGGGTCGGCGATGTGTATCGTCACGTCGGTGCTGGTCGCATTTTTTAGCATCACGACGCATGCTTTGTCCACTTTCACGGTCACCTGGTCGGCTGTGAATTCGCCGGCCTGGTAAAATACGATTTGCCAGATCCCCAGCCCATTGTGTCGCACGGCTTGTACCGCCGGGGTATTGGTTAATATGCTGATATCCGATGCATTGTAAGCCTGCATTTCGGCAGCCGAGGTTCTGCCCGGGAGCACGAAATAGGCATAGGAAGCATTGCTGGGCGCTATGCCGTGTTTGAACCATAATTTGAAAACATCGGCCGACACCGAGGCCGTGGAACCGGTGGTATTAATGGACGACCAGCTTCCGGTCTGCGTTTGGTTGCTCAGTGAAACAAGCCCTGCTTGCGGGAAATAGTAGCCCACATTGCCCTGCAAAGCCCATTTTAGGTTACCCGCATAATCGCGGGAGCCGTTGGCGAGCGTGCTCACATTGTCCGAAGCGTCGGACACCGTCACGTTGGTTTGCAGAAGGCATTGGTTTATAGTTGTGTTGATTGCCTGGGCTGCGGAAGAGGTGATGCCTGCGCCGAGGCAAACGATTTCATGATCAAAATAAAACCATGCTTTTTTAGCCGTCGTACTGTAATCGCTCATCGCGAATGCGCTGGCTCCATAGACGCCGTCGGACACGCCGCCCACAAATGGCACGGTGCCGAAATTCACACCCCAGGAAGCCCGCACAGGGTAGGTAGTTATCTCCGGTACCGTCGTGCCGGGAATCTTGTTCCATTCCCAAACCGGGAAAATGTTGTAGTACTCATCGCCATTCACGGCAATGTAATTCGCGCCTTCGGTGAGGTAGTAGCCTTTGATATTCTCCCCATTACCCATTTCCGACTTCGCATTCCGGTTGGAAATGCTGCGCTGCCCGAACATATAACCCGGCCGGTGATGCACGGTGTAATCGGTGCGCCAGTAATGCACGTGCTCAGGCGATACGTTATAGGAAGGCAGCTGCAAGCCGCGCATCCGCTGGATCGCATTGTCGTATTCGGTGGCGTAGGCGGGGAGGTCGAATGCCTTCACTTTTTCGATAAGGGCCACGTCGGCCTTGCCCGCATTGGCTCGGCTCACACCGCGTCCGTACAGGTTATAGTCGGCATAAGCGCCGCGGGAAGGTTTCACGAAGCCTTTTCTCACAAAATCCGAGAATATCGCCAGCTTGTCGCTCGAAAATGCATAGGAAGTGCCGGCCACGTAAACCGCAATGTTGCTGATCCCCGAAATATATTCACGCCCGTACCCGTATATATACAGCTGTGGGCCATGCGCGGTGTACGAGTTGTCGATCTGGATGCCTTCGCCGGTAGTTACGACTATGGAGCCGGTCACTGCGGTAATGGCCTGGTTAAGCAGTGTCTGGTTTTCGGTGAGGCAGGCGCGCATGATGTAATGCTGGGCGACGTCGGTGAGGTTGGAGCCGTCTTTCGCAGGCGAGACCGTGATCGAAACGCCCTTGGTCATCCAGGCCAGCATTTGGTTTTCGAGCGTTTGGGAAATGCCTGCGGGGGACTTTCGGAGGCAGATCAGGGTGTTACCAACGTCTTTGGGCACGCTGATCGACAGGTAGAACCAGTTGGTGCTGGTGGGCGCGGGGCTCAATGCGAGCCAATAGTTCATCACGCCTTCGATCTTCGTTTTCAGGCTGGCGTCGCCGTAATAGATGCTGGTAGGTTTGGAATAGGCTTTGGCGAGGGTCCCCATTCTGGCCAAATGGTTGCCGGGCGCCCAGTCGGTCTGGGCGGTGGATGCGTAATTGATATCGGGCCAGGAGAAATCGGCTTGTAAAGTGCTGAGGAGGGAGGCGGTCTGCGTATCCACGGAGGAAGCGCTGGAAGCCTGGAAATTGTCAAAAATGCGGTCAGAAATGGTGGTGAAATCGTTCTGACCGTGCGCTTTGGAACCGAGCAGGAAGGCGATCACTGCTGCGAGAAAAAGCATTTGGGAAAAGGACTTATTTTGTTTCATCATGATTTGAAATAAAATGGATAAGCCTGTTTTTGACAAAATAGGAAAGCGGAGCCGGATAAACCCGCACTCCGCTTTGAAATATACTTAATTCATCCAGCCAGGATTCTGTTGCAAATTGCCATTCCGTTCGATCTCCGATTGCGGGATAGGCCAGGTATTCAGGAAGTCGCCGGACCAAACGTAAGGCACGACCACCGTTCCCCAAATCTGCTTCACGCCATTTCCGGTGTAGAAAACGGTTTCTTTCAAAGTGCCCCAGCGAAGCTCGTCGAAATAATCGACGCCCTCGTTGACGAACTCGGCACGGCGCTCGTTGCGGATGCGCTCGCGGAGGTCGGCCTGGCCTGCCACGGTAGTAGCCGCATTGGCATTGAGCAATCCCACACCGGCGCGGGCCCGCACTTCATTCACCAGCGCAACGGCGTCGGCGGTATTGCCTTTTTCGTTCAATGCTTCGGCCCACATCAGCAGCACATCGGCGTAGCGGATCAGCGGGAAGTCGGTGGCGCCGTAAGTACGGTTCTCGATTTCCACACCGGGGGCACCTTCGTAAACGAATTTGCGGTGCAGGTAATAGAAGAGGTTACCGGTGTCGGTGCGGAGGTCGGCGATGGGCAGCCCGTTCGCAACGCGGTAAGGCCAGCGCGAAACCGTCGGCGTGGTACCGTTGTAGGAAGCATACGGGGTGATTACGTTGGCCTGCAAGCGCGGATCGCGGTTTTCGTATGCCTTCATAATCCTCTCTTCGTTTCCGGTAGGCAGGTAAAGGCTCATATCGAGGCCTTTGGCGGTCATGGCGGCGATTTCCGTTGCGGTAAGGTTGTTTCTCAAAAAGTAAACCTCTCTTTTGGCCACCGGCATCGCATTATAGCCGGGGATGATCGCGTCCCAGTTGAATTTGCTGCCGTCTTTGTTTTCGTACAGATCCACGACATTGGGCGATATCAGGTAGGTGTTCCAGCAAGAACCGGTGGAAGAACGGGTACCGCAGAAGAACTGCGTGGTGGAGCCGTAGCCGCTCACGCCCATGTGCTGGATCGAAAAAATCATCTCGTCGCTCTGCTCGTTGGCCTGCTTGAACAGCAACCGGTAGCTGTCGGCACCGGCGCCGGAGAACAATGCGTACCCGGCTGCTTTCACTTTTTCGAAATCGGCAATGGCGAGGTCCCATTGTTTGGTATACATATAAGCCTTGCCGCGCAATGCATAGGCCGCGCCTTTGGTCACATGTCCGAATGCCGCATTGCCTTTGGCATATTTGTTGGGCAACGCGGGCTCATTGATGGCGTCGGTGAGGTCCTTCACGACCTGCTCCCATACTTTCGCTTCGGTTTCGCGGCCTCTGGTGATTTCTTCCAGCTGCACGGGTTCGAGGTAAATAGGTACGCCTTTGAAAAGCTGGTTAAGCCTGAAATAGTAATAGGCGCGAAGAAATTTGGCCTCTGCCATGTACCTGGCCTTCTTTTCGGGCGAGGACGGCGATTTCTCGGTGAGGTTCCTGATGGCGTCGTTCGCGCGGTGCACGCCTTCGTATAACTCCGACCAGACGCTGCTGACATTGGCGTTGCCCGCGGTGGCGGTGCCGTTCATGAATGCGTCGCCGTCGCGTTGCTGGCCGCTCATGCCCATGCGGTCGAAATGGTAGAGCTCCCGGCCGGAAGCCGAACTGGTGCTGATGCCGAGCCGCAAGCCGTTATAAACGCCGGTCATGCCGAGGTCGGTAAGGTTGTCGGTAGTCCACATGTTGTTCGACGAAATGGAGCCGTAGGGGCTGGTGTCGAGCAGGTCGGGCTCGCAGGCGCTCAATGCGAGCAGTGAAAGCGCCGGAATGCCGAATTGGCAGACTTTTCTTTTGAATGTATGAACAGGAAATCTCATGATACTAGTTGAAAATTAAAGGGTTACATTCACTCCAAGCGAGTACTGCTTCATGGTCGGATAACCTACGCCGGCACCGATCTCGGGGTCGAGGCCCGGGTATTTGGTGATGATCAGCAGGTTTTCGCCCGAAAGGAATAGCCTTGCACGGCTTACTTTCAGCTTTTTGCTCCAAACATCGGGGATCGAATAGCCCAGTTGCAGGTTTTTCAGCTTGATGTACGAAGCGTCGTACAGCCAGTTGGTGCTGGAAGTTGTGTTAATGGCGTCGCCATTGTATTTCAGCCTCGGGAACGAGCCGGTAATGTTGTTGTTCGGGTCGTTCGGGTTGGCGTCGTTGTAGTAGTAATGGTCGTCGGCCACGCGCGATGCAATGCCGTTTCCGTCACGGACGATGGAGTTGTTATACCCTTCGAAATTGTAATAGTACTGCATTCCAGCTGAGCCGGCCCAGATCATCGAGAGGTCGAAACCTTTCCAGCTGGCATCCATATTCAAACCAAATACATATTTCGGGTTGGAGGTGGTGCCGGTGAATGTCCGGTCGTAGCTGTTACCGTAGTTGCCGTCGCCGTTCAGGTCGGCGAAAATGAAGTCGCCGTAATAAAGCTGAGCTTTGCCCACGCTGTTGACGGGCGAGAAGGAATAGCCTGCCGCTTTCATCGCATTTACCCAGGCGAGGTCGTCCTGCGTACGGATCATACCGTCTTTGGGGCCTGCATTGATATCCACTTCCCCACCGGCCTTGTAGGTGCCGTTTCCGCGGTAACGTTCGCGGAGGTAGAATTCGTTGATCGCACGGCCTTCCAGAATGCGATTATCGCTGCCGGTCGAGACGTCGCCCAGGTTGCTGGTGTAGCTCCGTGTTCCGTCCGCATTGGTGATCCACTGCTCGCTGAGTTTGCCCTTGTAGGTGGTTACGCGGTTGATATTGTAGGCGAAGTTTCCGTTGATCGAGTAGTTTACGCCACCCACCTTGTCACGCCACCCGAGTGAAAATTCGATCCCGCGGTTCCGAACGGCAGCGGTGTTTTGCGTAGGTGCGGAAACGGTTCCGGCGGTAAGCGGAATAGGCGGGGTGGTAAGGATACCATCGGTGTATTTGTCGTACCATTCGAGTTCGAAGCTGGCGCGGTTGTTCCAGGCGTTTCCGTCGAGACCGATGTTGGTCACTGTGGTCGACTCCCATCTCAGGAACGGATTGGCGATCTTGCCCTGCGCGAGGCCGGAAGCAATGGTGCCGTTGAACGAGTAGTTGACCTTGCCGTAATTGGCTTGGTAGTCGTAATCGCCGGAAGCATTGTTCCCCAGCTTACCCCAGGAAGCACGTAGTTTCAGATTGGAAATGTGGTTGCTAAGCCCACGGAAGAAGGCCTCCTCCGAAATACGCCAGCCGGCCGAGAACGACGGGAATGTTCCCCAGCGCGTGTCGGGCGAGAACCTCGAGGAACCATCATAGCGGATATTCGCTTCAAACAGGTATTTCGAGCGGAACGAGTAGTTGAGCCTTCCAAACCAGGAGCGCATGGCGCGGTCGTATTCCGTGCCGGTGGTGTTGGTCATGTCGGTGGCCGAGCCGAGGGTCGTAATGGTCCAGTCGATCAGGCCGGTTTTCGTGGCGTCGATATCGTAGTAGTTGTAGTAGTACTGGTTGTACCCGGCCAGCGCACCGATTTCGTGGTCGCGCCCGATGGTGGCATTGTACCGGAGCACGTTGTCGAAGGTGATCTGGAAGTTCTTATTATAGGTATAACGGGTACTCATTGTGGTCGGGTCGTTGGTTTGGTTCACGTCGTCGGCCACGTTGTTGGCGAAATTCCAGCGCAATACCGGAATGGCATGCGAGTTGTATTCTGCAAACCGGATCTGGTAGTTCATTTTGGTTTCAAACTTCAAACCTTTAAGAATGTCGACATTCGCAAAAAGCGTGGAATTGAAACGAGATTCCGAATCTTTCCCGCCGGTGGTGTTCAGGTAGGCCAGAATTCCGTTGGCAGTCTGGATTTCGTCGGCCGCAGCCGGAAGGCCGTAGCGACCGTCATAGTAGGGCACGATACCCGGCACGGTCTGGCGGAGGAAGTTGAATGCATTGGCGGTATTGCCCATGTCTTTGGATTGGGTCTGGGCAAATGTCTGTGTACCCACTGTTACCGCATTCCCGATCTTGGTCTGCACGTTGGCGCGCAGCTGGTAGCGTTTCAGACCGGTGTTCTGCATTACGCCGGGATTGTTGAGATAGCCCAGCGAGATATTAAAAAGCGACTTTTCGCTTCCGCCGTTCACGGATACGTTGTGGTTCTGGACCACATTGTTTTCAAAAATCACTTTTCCCCAGTCGGTATTAGGGTAGGCGAGCCAGTTGGGAACGCCGTTCACATTCAGTTCGTCGGGGTGCTGTTTGGCATATTCCCAGGTCTGAATGGTCTGGTCGGAGTAAATAGGCACTGCGCGGCCGATGTTGGCGGCACCCTCATTGAAAAGGCGCATATGGCGCGGGTAATCGGAAACAAATTGCGGCAGATTGCTGGGGCTAGCCGTCGAGAAAAGCCCGCTGTAAGAAACGGTAGTCTTGTTTTTGGAGCCCTTTTTAGTAGTAATGAGAATTACCCCGTTGGCAGCCTGGGAACCGTAAATGGCCGAAGAAGCGGCATCTTTCAGGATCGAAATACTCTCGACATCGTTGGGGTTCACGGCGTCCATGACACCGATAATCCCGTCGATGAGAACCAACGGGCTGTTGTCGTTGAGGGTTCCGGTGCCCCGGATGCGGATCGTAGCGCCATCGTCGCCCGGCTTACCCGAGCTCTGGCGCACGTACACGCCCTGCCCAAGGCCCGCAAGTGAGGAGGAAAGGTTGGTGACAGGGCGGCTTTCAATGCTTTTGGAGTCGATGGTGGCCACGGAGCCGGTCAGGTTCACTTTTTTCTGCTCGCCGTACCCTACTACCACAAGCTCGTTGAGGTTGCTGGCCAGGGGGGCGAGGCTGATGCTGAACTCCGTCTGGCTGCCGATCTCCTGTTCTTTGGATTCGTAACCGACAAAACTAAATACGAGTGATTTGCCCGCGACGTCGCTGATCGTCAGCTTGAACCGGCCGTTGGCGTCGGTTACGGTCCCTTGCTGGGAGCCTTTGAGGATAACGCTCACTCCGGGAAGACCCTCGCCTTTTTCGTCTGTTACTTTACCGGCGAGGTCGGCGAGCGCTTTCTGAGCGAATGCGGAACGGATGTGGGCAGGAGTGCCGGCTGCCGTCGACACAATGCCCGGGGCCGATAACAGGGATAGCGCGACGAACGCCACACCCGCGCGACCGCGAAGGTGCCGTACGGGCGGAAGCGGGGCAGGAGGGGTATTTTTTGTTTTGGTAGAATACTTCATCGTATTTCCCGGGGTTTGAAGGTGGATTATTTTGTTTGATAGAAAATTGTTTAAACAAAATTCCGTTACCCGGGCCGTCCGACGGGGTGAAAATCCATTTCGAATAGGGGTGTTTTTCCGCGGCGGGATAATTTTATCGTATTTTAGTACCAAAAAAACAGTGGGCCGAAGTGTGCCTGGAAGGCGACAAATGATGAGGTTAAGGACGTTGTTCCTGGTAATAATTGCTTTGTGTTCAGGAGCGGGCTTAACCGCGCAGCAGCCACCGGATCGCCGGCCGCCGGATCGCCGGGCGCCGGACCGCCGGCCGCCAGGACACCGGTTGGTGTTTAACAAACTCAATGCGGAAAACGGATTGTCGCAGAACTCGGTGTTGGCCATCGTGCAGGACGCGGCCGGATACATGTGGCTCGGTACCAGTTACGGGCTCAACCGTTTCGATGGGCGCAACTTCAAAATCTATCAGCATGAGCCTTCCGTAAAGGGCAGTTTGAGCGGAAGCTATATCCTGTCGGCACTCAGTGATTCGAAAGGCACACTGTGGATCGGTACGAGCCATGGCCTGAACCGCTACTTACCCGAAACGGATACATTCGAGTCCGTGCTGGCCGGGAAACCCAGGGAGTCGGGCAGGCTCAGCAACAATACGGTTAACTGCATATTCCAGGATAGTCGCGGGATCGTGTGGGTGGGGACGGGCAATGGCCTGAACGAACTTTATGACCGGAAAAACTTGCATTTCAGGCAATACTTCTCCGGAGGAAGCGAGACTGTACTTGCGGGGGACGATATACGTACGATATTCGAGGACTCCCAGCGACGCATCTGGGTGGGTACCACCACGGGGCTGACCAGCATTACATTTAGCCCGAAAGAGATGCGTTTCAAGAGTTATGTGGCCGGAATGTCGGCAGAGGAGTCCGCGGTCAATGAGGCTACGGGTTTTAATGTCGTCGGAGGGTTGAACGACGGCTTCGTTACGGCCATTGCCGAAGACAAGCAACAAAACATCTGGATAGGGACGAAGCATGGTGGGTTGAGTGTGCTCGGGAAGACCACAGGAAAATTCACACATTACCAGAAACGGGAAGGGGTTAATGGGCTCGCTCACAATAATATCCGCAAAATATTCACCGATAAGGCCGGCAAGCTCTGGATTGCGACGCTGGAAGGGCTTAGCATTCTGGACCCGGCTGCGCGCAGATTCACCACCTACCAGCACGAGCCGGAAAACCCGACGAGCCTAAGCCAGAACTCGTTGTATGATATTTTTAGGGATGCCAACGGCTCGGTGTGGTTGGGAACCTATTATAATGGCGTGAACATTGTGTATTCGCATGAAACGCCTTTCAAGGTGTACCAGGCGGGGAAATCGAAGTACAATATTAACCACAATGTGGTGAGCGCTGTGGTGAAGGACCATGCCGGCAATTTGTGGATCGGGACGGAGGGGGGCGGTTTTGATTACCTCAATGTCCGCACCGGCGCGGTGCAGAACTTCCGGAGCGGGTCGGGCGTGGCGCCGGGCATTACTTCCAACCTCGTGAAAGCCATTGTGCAAGACAGCAAACGGAATCTGTGGATCGGTACGCATTTAGGTGGATTGAACTACTATCATGCCGCCAGTCGTACTTTTACCGCATTCCGCAACAACCCGGATAATGCGCAATCGCTCAGTTCGGATAATGTGAGCGCGGTTTTTGAAGACAGCCGCGGGCGGCTCTGGGTCGGAACCGATCAGAAAGGCGTGGACTTGCTGGACAAGCAGAAGGGCACTTTCAAACATTTCAATATCGGTACGCAGGCTCCGTTTAAGCTGAGCGGAAATTTTATCCGGAATTTTTACGAAGATTCGAAGCATAATCTCTGGATAGGTACGAACGAGGGCGTGAATGTACTCCGCAGCGATTCGAGCGGTATCGAATGGATCAGGCCGCTCGGCGAATCCCCCGAAAAACGGTTTCCCAAAATTATCAATTGCGTGCTGGAAGACCGGCGCGGGATGATCTGGATCGGCTCCTATTATGGCGGGCTCACGCGTTACGATCGCGCCAGCAATACCTTTATCAATTTTACCCGAAAAGACGGCCTGCCGAACGACAATGTACTGGGTATCCTCGATGACGAGCGGGGTAATCTCTGGATCAGCACCTCCAACGGGCTGTCGCGGTTCGATACGGGTAAGCGCGTTTTCAAGAATTACACCGTCGCCGACGGCCTTCCCGGCAATGAGTTTATCTCCAATACCCATTATAAGGATGCATCGGGAGAGATGTTCTTCGGCGGGCTCAACGGGCTCGTGAGTTTTTTGCCAACAGCGATTGAAACCAATGATTTTGTCGCTCCGGTCGTGTTCACCGGTTTGAAGCTGTTCAATACACCCGTGCGTATCGGCGGGCCCGACGGGTTGCTGCAAAAGGATATCGGCCTGACGCGTGAAATCACATTCACGCACGCGCAGAACATTTTTACCATCGATTTTGCGCTGCTGAACTACATCAAGCCTGAGAAGAATGCCTATGCTTACCGGCTCGACGGTTTTGAAAAGGACTGGAACTATGTGAAGACCTCGTCGGCCACTTACACGAATCTGCCGCCGGGAACCTATACTTTCTGGGTAAAAGGGGCCAATAACGACGGGATATGGAGCAAAACGCCAAGCAGGATCACGATCCACGTGCTGCCGCCGGTCTGGAAAACCTGGTGGGCATATAGCCTGTATGTGATTGCGGCGCTTGCGGCTGTGCTTTTGATCACCCGGTACTTGTACATGACCGCGCTTTTCAAGCGGGAGCATGAGCTGCACCAGGTCAAACTGAATTTCTTTACCAATGTCTCGCACGAGATCCGTACGCACCTCACGCTCATACAAGGGCCGGTGGAAGGGCTTATGCTCGCCCGCCGACACGACGAGGAGGTGCAGGCGAAGCTGTCGCTGGTGCGGAAGAATGCCAACCGGCTGCTCAGGCTTGTCAGTGAGCTGATGGATTTCCGGAAAGCGGAAACCAACCATCTGGCATTGCACGTGTCGCGCAACGACCTTGTACCATTCCTGCGCGGTGTTTTTCGCGATTTCAGCTTCATTTCGCAGCATCGGAACATCGAATCGGTGTTTGAATATGATGTCGAGGACATTCCGCTGTACTTCGACGCCGGGCAAATGGAGAAAGTGATTTTTAACCTGCTCAGCAATGCTTACAAGTTTACGCACGACGGCGGAAAGGTATCGCTGAAAGTTTCCGGGCACGACAATGACGTGAAGATTCGGATTGAAGACGACGGCATTGGCATTGCGCCGCAATACCTGGGCAAACTGTTTGCCAACTTTTTCCAGATCTACGACCACGGTAAGCAGAATACTGGTTATGGAATCGGCCTGGCGCTTTCCAAAAGCATTGTGGAGTTGCACAAAGGCGAGCTGACCGTCGAAAGCACTGTGGAGCAGCAGAACCGGAAGGGTAGGACCTGCTTCACGATCACCCTGCGAAAAGGCCATGCGCATTTTGCAGCGGAGCAACTGGAAACGCAGGTAGCCGTTGCCAGCGACGACGGGGATTTTCTGGCCGAAACCGCAGCATTACCCATACCGGAAGCCGACGGCGATAAGCCCGTGGTGCTGCTCGTCGAAGACAATGAGGAAGTGCGGGCGTTTGTCGCCGGGGCGCTGGGTGAGCAGTATCGCATTATGCAGGCTGAAAACGGCGAACAAGGCTGGACGACCGCGATCGAATGTATTCCCGAACTGATCATCAGCGACGTCATGATGGCGGAAATGGACGGGCTTGCATTGTGTACGAAATTGAAAACCGATGAACGGACGAGCCATATTCCGGTGATCCTGCTCACGGCCAAAGCCTCGCTGAACCACCAACTCAGCGGCCTGGAAACCGGCGCGGATGCCTACATTCCGAAGCCGTTCAGCATTCAGCTGCTGGAACTGAATGTCAGGAACCTGCTGGCTTCCAGGAAACTCATGCAGCAAAAATACAGCCGCCAGATTACCCTGCAGCCGCAGAATGTGGTGATTGAATCGCTGGACGAGCAGTTCCTGGCGCGGATCGTCGCGATAACGGAGGAGCTGATGGACAATCCGGATTTCGGCGTGGCTATGCTGGCCGAAAAAATCGGGATGAGCCAGTCGGTACTTTACAAGAAGCTCAAAGCCGTGACGGACCTGTCTGTGAATGATTTCCTGAAATCGATCCGGCTGAAAAGGGCTGCGCAACTTTTGCAGCAGCAAAAAATGACCATCTACGAAGTCGCCTACGCCGTGGGGTACGACGACCGCAAGTATTTCAGCCGGGAATTCAAGAAGCAGTTCGGGAAAACACCTACCGACTACGCGACGGAATCCCGGGACGTGAAATATTAGGGATGGAGGAAAGGGAGGAAGGGGAGGAAGGGGAGGAAAGGGAGGAAAGGGAGGAAGGGGAGGAAAGGAGTAGTCATGTGTTGTCATGTGTTGTGCAATCACAAAAGACCTGACCACACCTGACCAAACCTGACCAAACCTCCTTTCCCCTTTTCTCCCTTTCCTCCCTTTTTTCCTTTCCTCCCTTTTTTCCTTCCCAACAGGTGTAAACACGTGTTTTTTAAAACACGTGTTTGTAGTCGTTTTTGAAGAATTATTTCTACGAACCTTTGTCAAACAAAAGCTTTTGTACGGTGGAGCTCAGCAACCACTTAAAAAAACGGGCTTACCTGTAAGGGGATTGATTACAGGGACGGATCCTGCCGTCTTACAACAGGGGATTATTCATACGTCACAATGAGCAATTTTCTTGATTTACAAAACGGCTGGTACAATGGTTTGATCCAGGGATTAGGCCAGAGCCAGGACTCTTTTCAGATCATTCAGCCAGCACCTCCGATCGCAAGCGGCACCGCCGCAAACCCGACTTTCTGGGCTTACTACAACAATATTCCTCCTAAAACATTGACAGCCCAGTTTGTTGCCAGCGGTGGTAACCAGTTTTATAACAATTACAGAGGCTTGCTTTCGGCGCTGGTTCCTTCGCGACAGATTGACGTGAAAGCGGACATCGGAGCGGAAAACTTTGCTGCTTGGCATGCTTACGTGCAAACACAGCCAGCGCCGAGCATGAATCAAATTCCGACCATGTTCAGAAACTGGGCGATGTTCAACGCGCCGGAAGTGGCCAACATCGGTTCGTCCGATTACGCGGCCATTCTGCTCGACCCGATCGCAACGGCCCAGAATGAGCTCACATTAGTGTATACCAATGAAAAGGGCTTGCCTGTCAACTTCGATTGGCAGCTGAACTACGCCGATATGGTGAACCAACTGGCCAGCGCGCCTTCCCGCTCTTTCAATTTCAATAGCGGTACAATGAACAAAAACGTCAGCACCTCCTGGGCGGGCGGCTCTACGTCGGGTTTCTTCGGCCTTTGGGGCGGGAGCAGCTCTACCTCGACGCTCAGCGAGCAGTTCGCTTCCAGCACGGTTACGGTGGATGCCAGTTTTGAACACATCCTGGTGTTTTCCAACACGCCGGGTGCATGGTACTATTCTTCCGCGATGGGCCTGGCATATGCCAACCAAACCGGTAACCCATGGAGCGATAAGTCGTCGATCAACTGGAACAATACATTCGGGCCGAACGGTAACATGCAGTACTTCTCCGCAAACGTGATCGTTGCGTCGGGTATGTCCATTACCGTTACATCCAATGCCAAATATTCTTCTGTTGATCAGCAGACGATCACTTCCAGCGGCTCGTCGGGTTTTTGGCCGTTCTATTCGGGCGATAGCGGCAGCACTTCTACCAATCGCGTGTCGTTCAACCAGGAGGGCAATATGACCATCACTACCAGCAGCATTCCGGGTGTGCCGGTGGTGCTGGGTGTAAACGTATTGTCCGCCGGTGAGTTTGTTGGCCACTCTTCGAACCTGGGCATTTCGCTCTTCGAATCGGCCAAGGCATTTGCTGCCGACAGCCTGGCTGCTGCATAACGTTTGCTTTGGAAGGCTGGGTGACACCAGCCTTCTTCTTTGGATTTTACCGTGTGCCCGGAAACCATCATTCAGGAAGCAAAATGATCACTACCTACGATACGCCTACCGAGGCGATGACGGCCGTTACCGACGGATGGTACAACCGGCTGACCGCCAGTCTCAACTTATCCGTCCAACATTTCCAGTTGCTGCAACCGCCCGGTGTACCTGCAAGCGACCAGACCCTTTGGGATTGTTTCAATGTTGTACCGCCCGCCACGCTCAAATACAATCGCTGGTACTACCAGCAGCCGACGTTTTTCAGTCAGTATGCTGCGGTGGTAAACAGGCTGTCGTTCCCGGAAAGTGCCTTCGTGAAGGACATCGGGGCTGATACCTATGTGCAATGGCAGGCTTACCTGAAAACCATTTCGCCTCCTCCGCCGGCCAATACTTTGCCTACCGTGTGGTTTCAATGGGCGGTGGTGAATGCCCCCTCGGTGGCCAATATCGGCCGCTCTGATCTTGCTACGCAGCTGTTGATCAACGGTGCGCAGGCTGTGCTGGAACCCTACCAGGGTCCGGATGCCAGACCTGCTGATTTTTCCCCTTCTTTTTCTGACCTCCAAAACACCTTAAGCGCTTCAACCGGAACGAGCTTTTCGTTCGATTCCACCAACGACGACCCGGACGTTTCCAACTCCTGGGTACCGGGAGACGATCCTAATTATTTCGGGATATGGACGGGCAGTTCGGCCGTGTTTCACATCAGCCGGAAGTTTGCATCGAGCAGGATCACCGTTTCCATACAATTCGACCATTTTGCGACGGTTTCCGTTACACCGGGACAATGGTACAATTCCGCGTTGCTGCACCAGGCCTGGGCGTCGCAGTCGACCCCGCCGTGGATCGATAATTCCGACTGGCAGACCTATTTTGGAGCCAGCGGCAGCTTTACCCACGCGGTAGGTTCCTTGTTAGCCGCCGACGGCATTACCCTTACCCTCACTTCGGATGCCGACTTCACTCCGTCGGAACAAATGCTCATCAAAGGCCTCGTAGCGGCGGGTGACTGGCCGGTTTATTGCCCCATCACATCACCGGCCATTTCCAATTCCATCACGACCGGACCCGGATCTATGACTATCCAGTTCAAATCTGCACCCGGAAATCCTGTGGTGTTAGGCTTTAATGTGTTCGATATCCGCAGTTACGTCGGGGCGGGTTGAGGAATAGCATATTTAAAGATTGTAAAAGGTCTGCATCCTGCTGAGGTGCAGACCTTTTTGCTTTGTATCCAGTCGATACGATGTGGATCATCAAGACGAATTGTGCGAATTATTCTTAGCATATAGTAGTATAAGTTCTACTTTGTAAGGCTTAGTCTACGATAACTATTTCTGATGTCGACAGGCTGATAAAATCCGGGGGTAGTAGGTTTGTTCTGTTTCAAACTCAACCAAAGTTCCACAAACAAATCACTACATGAAAGCAATTCGACTCTTTTCAGCCCTGGCGATCACCATGACCCTGGCAACAAGTGCTGCCACTTTCGGTCAGGTAAAGATCGGTTCCAATCCGACGACGATCGATCCGAACAACAACCTCGAAGTTGAGAGCACGGATCCTGCCAAGAAAATCAGTATTCACAAAACTACTGGTAAACTGACCATCGCCGACGGCTCACAAGGCGATAAAAAGGTGCTGACCTCCGACGCGAACGGCGTAGCGACCTGGCAAAGCCAATCGGAACTTGCGATTCCGGTCACCGCATTCAGCGGCGCCATTACCGGCCTGGCTACGATTCCTACTTTCACCACCCACGACCAGATCGACCAGCGTCTTCCGCTGGTGCCTACTTTGGGTGCTGCTGACTGGGACGCGGGCACCAAACGGTTTATAGTTCCGGTGGCCGGTACTTACTCGGTGCAGGTCGGTTTGTCGTGTATCAGTACAACAGGTGCCGGCGTGACACTTTGGACGAGGATCTGGGTCGTTTCAGAGAACGGCGGCCCGATATTCAAAGGCACGAGCCCAATGGGTCTCACCGCCGGTGACTGGCAGTCTGTGGTTTACACCGGAAAATTGAATGCCGGCGACGGTATTTCGCTGGAAGGCTACACCATGCAGACCGACGGTAACCCGCCGGTGAACCCGATCTGGACCGGTACCTGCGGGCGTGCGTACATGACCGTTACGAAGATCGATTAACAGCTTACACAACAGCATACCTTACCCTGTTTACGCGCAGTCGTTCCTGTGATTGCCATTTCAAAAACAAACACATTATGAAAACAAAACAACTATTATCCGCCATTTCTTTTGCTGCCGTTACAGCTTTGACGACGACGGCTATGGCTCAGGTAAAAATTGGTTCGAATCCAACCACCATTACGCCGGGAGCTAACCTGGATGTGGAAGGCCAAAACAGCACGCACACAGTAGTACTGCAATCGGGTCATGTGGGCATTAATCATTCGAACCCGCCGACTACATTGCATGTTCAGGCAGTTTCGAACCTGGATCTTCCATCGGCAGCCAACGTAGTGGCGCGGTTTGATCCGCTGGGTGGTTCGAATATCGATTCCGCAGCCTCTATTGCAATCAACGCGGGACGAGCTGTGGTAGGGTTTGACATCGACCCGGAGCAGAGCAAGTATGCCTTTTTACGATCCAATTCGGCTACCGATCTTCGGTTGCAGGTAATAGACGACGGCTTGGTTCTTCAGGAGAATGCATTCTTCATGCAAAGTTCGGGCAGTCGCACGGGTTACATTGGTCTTAATACCGAGGCGCCGCAATCACGTCTGGATGTGAGAGGCGACATTAAAGTTATAGCAAACCCAGGTACTCAAACCGGTAATATCTGGAATGGCACTTCCAATGTCAACGGTTTTGAAGTGCGCAGTACCCCGGCGGGCGACGTTTGGGTGGGAATCCAGCGTGCAGGATCGGTTTCTCCATTGCACGTTTCGAAGCCGGCCGGCACTACTACGGGAGAGATGATCAATTTTGCCGTCGGTGGTATCGGTATGGGTAATATCACGCACTCCGCAGCGGGAATTCAATACAATACTACTTCCGATGCACGTCTGAAAGAAAATATCCGCATCTCGAAATTCGGCTTGGAGACCCTGAAATCTGTCAAAGTATATGACTACAATTTTAAGGCGGACACTCAAAAGACGCTTTCCACAGGGGTGCTCGCTCAGGAGCTTCATAAGATATACCCACAAGCCGTGCGCGTAGGCGGAGCCGACGCCAAGGTGTCACCCTGGGTAGTGGATTACAGCAAGTTGATCCCCGTGCTGGTTAAATCGGTGCAGGAGCTCAGCGACGAAGTAGAATTGCTAAGAAAAGAAAAAGCCCAGTTGAGCGCGGAGTTGAAACTGAAAGAAGAAGCTTACTCAGAACTCGACAGCCGGGTAACCCAGGTGGAAAAAATGCTCAGCGCAGGTGCCGAAGGCACGAAATCCGTGAGCAGATAGGCACATCATTCATTTTCGGGCATACCGCAACGCTGTGCGCATTGCCATTATGCCTGTCATTTAACCAACGCGAAACAATGAAAGAACTTTATACCAGTTCATCCGGTAACGGGTGGCGCAGCATGGCGGTTTCGGCCGCACTGCTTTTAGTCGGGCACCTGGCGCAGGCGCAGGAAGGCAGCCAGGGCAATACCACGATTTTCGGCGGAGCCGAGATGACGTTTTTCAGTAACCACAACTTCGTAACAGGGGGCGGAGGCGCCCAGCCGGGCGTTATCCTGACCGAGCGAGCTGCCGGTAACTTCGGCGTGCTCAACTTCTCAGGCGACAACCTGACTTCCACCGGCGCGTCCGACGCAGGCTATGTGGATGGGTACGTGCGCAAGTACGGAGCAGGCGCATTTGTCTTCCCCGTAGGCGATAACGGCTTTGTGGGGCAGTTCGCCGCTGCGGCCGATGGGGTAATGGGTGCCTATTTCCACGCAGATGCCAACACCGCCGTTACGAGCAACCTTTTTACCGGCTCCAATTATGCGCCGCTACCGACAGGCGGTCCCTTTCCGACCAGCAACATGGGAACGAATGTGGACGCGGTGAGCACCGTTGAGTATTGGGATATCGACGGATCGAATGCCACACCGCTGACGTTGACATGGGACGCCGGAAGTGCCATCGGTACATTGACGAACAACCAGCTCAACAAGCTCTCGATCGTCGGATGGGACGGTACCCAATGGGTGGCGATTCCCTCCAAAGTGGATGTTACATCCATATTGGGCGGTAGCAGCGACCTGACGGCCGGTTCTATCACCACCGTTTCACCGCTTGCACCGAACACGTATACCGCCTACACATTCGGGTCGCTAACGCTGCCATTGCCTGTGACGCTCACCCGCTTTACGGCTATCGCAGAAGGAAAAACGGCGCTGCTGGCCTGGGCAACGACCGAAGAAACCAATAGCGACCGCTTCGAAATAGAGCGTAGCGCCGATGGTAAAAAGTGGGCCATGATCGGCTCTGTGGCGTCTACGGGCGAAAGTAAGGTACTTGTGAATTACAAGTTTACGGATGGTGCCCCGTTGTCGGGCGAGAACCTGTACCGCCTGAAAATGGTAGACAAGGACGACACGTACGCGTATAGCGCGATCCGTAATGTGTACGTGAAGGGCGAGGCGATCCGGCCTTATCCTAACCCGGTGTCGGACAAGCTACTGATCGACAGTTTCGCGAAAGTGAAGGAAGTATCGGTTAAAAATACGGCCGGGCAGAGTCTCATGAAGGTTCAAAAGGTGTCTAACGACGGAATCGATGTCAGCAAACTAACGCCTGGCGTCTATATCGTAACCCTGACCCTGTTTGACGGCACTATCAGCACACACAAAGTGGCCGTTACCAGGTAGCGCAATCACAATCCGACTTCTCCCGGGCTTGCTGACGGAGCCCGGGAGAATACCTGCACCCATTAAAAAGAATAACCTCGCTCTACAACATGGCGATTTTAATCGTTACGGATAACCCCACTCTGAACATCGGTTTGCGCACCATTATCATTGGTGAATTTCCAGATATTACCATCTTCGAGGCGGAAACGCTTCAAAAAACGCTCGTGTTGACCTCCAATCAGCCCGTTAACATCGTGGTCCTCGACGCCGGTGTTGCCGACGGCAAGAATATCGCTTTACTCGATACATTTAAGAAAGCTAATCCGCAGGCAGCGGTGATTGTGTACCTGGGTGATGAATTTGAGTATATTTATGCGTTTGCAAGGGCGGGTATCACTGCGCTGATTTCCCGGAAGTCCGACGCGGTGGAGGTCGCGGAAGCATTGCACCGTGCCTCCAAACGACTGCGGTTCATCAGTTTCGATATTCAGCAAATTCTACTTTCGGACATTGCGGCCGGCCCTGAAAATCGTCGGAAAGGCTAAATATTGATTTAAGGAAAATAATGAGATGATGATTTGCTAATTATTACTACAATTGTATATTATTTTATAGAAAAACCTCTACAATACACTTAGCTCATGAACATCCTTGTCGTTGAAGATCACTTTCTGGTTCGGATGAGTATGAAGATTGTGCTGCAAGAGCTTTACAGCCAGGCCAGCATCGACGAATCTGATAGCTTCGACCATGCTGTCGCCCGCATGCGCGGCAATCCGTACGACCTGATCCTGCTCGATATCGAGCTTCCCGGCGGGCAGGGTACCGCGATGGTGGGCCGAATCCGCCAGTTTCAACCCGACACACCGATCCTCATCTGTTCCGCTGCCGACGAACAGCAGAATGCGCTTGCATTCATCGCCGCCGGCGCAAACGGTTTCCTTTCGAAAACCGCCGAGAAGAGCGAGACGATCAAAGCCATTATGACAGTGGTGAAAAAAAGCCGGTACGTGAGCCAGGCCGTGCAGGAGAGGTTGCTCGACGTGGCGACCTACGGCAAGCAAAAACGGACACGGCCTTTCGGGATCAAAAGTCTCTCCGGGCGCGAGAGAGAAATCACCGAATTGCTGATTGCGGGGAAATGGGTAAAGGAAATTGCCGCCCATCTGGATATTCAATCCAATACTGTGAGCACTTATAAGGCAAGGATATTCGAAAAACTGGGCGTCGATAATGTCATCGACCTCGCCGCTAAGATCAGGCAGCCCGAGGTTCCCGAAAGGCCCTGACGGTCTTGGTCAGGCACCCTTGGTCACGCACCCTACGAAAATGAGCGGAAGGTGAGCGTGACCCTTGTTCCCGGATCGAGCTGTTCCATTTCAATGCGGTCGGTTACGGATGGCGCCAGTTCCTTGATCATCGCCAGTCCGATCCCGGTCTGTGGCCACTCAGCCGGCAATGGTTTGTCTTCCATAAACCAGGCAAGTAGTTCTTTCGATATTCCCCGCCCGGTATCTTCGATGACCAGCTGCAACCGGCTGTCGTGATGGGCAATGTAAGCCCTGATCTCGCCACTGTCGGTGTACTTGTTGGCATTATCGATGATGTTATGGATCACGATTTTGAGTAGCTGCTGGTGGGTTTCGATGAAGGTGTCGGCGGGTATCAGGTTCAGGAATGTGTTGGAATTGATTTTCGTGTTCTTGCCGTAGAGCTGCATGTTCTCTTCCAGCAGTTCGTGCAGCGACACGGTTTCGCTCTTCGGTTCGTGCTTGTACACCTGGATTTTTACATAGGCCAGGAGGTCTTCCAACGAGCCCTTTACCATGCGCAGTGCATCTTCGATGTTTTTGCCAAAAAGCGACACCATGTCGAACTGTTGCCGCTCGATCATCTTCTGCATTTCACCCGCTACGATAATCGCCGCCCCGAGCGGGGAGCGGACGTCGTGCGCAATGGATGCCATCAGACGCGATTGCAGGTGCATCTGGTCGAGCAGTTCGTTTTGTGAACTTTCCAGATCGCGTAACGTGCCCTGCAACTGACTGGTACGCTCGCTGATCTGAAGTTCCAGCAGCCGGCTCCGTCGCTGTACCGACCGGATCCTGTATTTCAGGTAGAAGAATGCAGCCAGAAAAGCCGTCAGCAGGATCGACAGGTAAAACCACCAGGTCTGGTACCAGAATGGGGGTACGTCGATATCGAGGGTTTCGTAGCCGTAATTACGAATGCCGAAACCATTCTTTTTCCGTACATGCAAGGTGTAATGTCCTTTGGCGAGGGTAGAAATGTTGATCGTCGCTTTGTTGGCAACGGGCGCATCGATGGCGAGCCAGTCCGCAGCGGTAGGCGTGCTGCCGCGTTCCGCGAGGGCATAGGAGAACTCCACATTGTAATCATTCCCGAAAAACGGCGTATTGACCTCCAATTTCAGCTGCTTTTGATTTTGCAGGAAAGAGATGTGCTTCTGAGGGGTAATCAGGGTTTTCTGGTCGATCTCGATCCGGTCGATGACAATTTTCCTGTCGGGCATTTCCGCCGGTATTTGCTCCGGTTTGAACCACACCAGGCCGTTAATAGATGGCAAGGACACGATCCCGGTGGGCAGCCGGACGGCGCAGGGTTCACATCCCCCATTAAATTCATTGCTGTTGAACCCTTCGGTTTTCGAATAGTGATGATAGTAGAGTTCCGCCGGTTTGTCGGCGTAGTCCCAGAGATCTTTCTTTAACACCTGGAACAACCCCCGGTTGGTAGGAATCCAGAAAAAGCCATTCCTGTCCTCCACAATGCAATGTGCATTGGCCAGATACCCTTTGCGGTCGAGCGGGAAATGCGTGAGTTTCCCGTCTCTCAGCAGAAAAAAACCGTCTTTGTAGGTCGTTATCCAAAGCTCGGTGTTGTTTGGAGAGATGTAAAGGCTCCGGATATAGATCCCTTCCAATCCCTTGATTTCGGAAACTTGCTTCGTTTTGCGTATAACCTTGAACAAGCCGCGACCGGTACCCACCCAGAGCGTTCCGGCCGGTTGTTCCACCACCCAGGATACATTGGAGAGCGGCCCTTTGAGGAACGGAAAAGGCTGGCTGGCCGCATTAAAAGGCGCGCTGATGGAAAACAGGCCTTCTGTACGCGTCGCGATCCAGATCGTTTTGTCGGGCGCCTGGTAAAGCTGGGTGACTTCCGAAGGTAATGTCCACGTGCGTTTAACCGCCGATCCGTCGGGCGAGAGCATCATCAGTCTGGTCGCGCGTTTACACCATATGAAGCCGTTATGGTCTTTCAGGATACTGGATTTATCCCAAAACACGCTGCTGGTCACCAACGGAAGCTGCCTGCTCGCGATATTCCCGGAATCGTCGGTGGTGTAAGCAATGCCCTGGTTGGACAGTACCGTGTTTTGATCGATCAGCGTTTGGCCGTAATAAACCTGGTCGGTGTTGGGATAGGGGGACGCTAGCGTACTGAATTTTTTCCGGGTAAGCACAAAAAGGCCGCTGAGTTGGCTTCCGATGAAGATACGCTGGGTTTTGGCATCGTAATAGATGGCATTCACCTGCTCTTTTCCGAGATCATAACCTGTCAGGATCAACTCGGAATTTAAATCTCCGTTCCTTTCAGGCGTCAGCCGGTAAACCGACGTACCTACTTGTACAAACGTCTGCTGTGTTGCATTGCTCCAATACAATACGTATTTGCCTTGGCGGTACAAAGCCTCGTGGGTGAGTGCCCCCTTTACGATGGCCGGTTGCGGCTTGAACGGGGCCGAATCAATGGGGAACCGGTTGAGTTTGCCGTTTTTGAGGTGATACAGACTGTTGCCGATCCGAAAGAAATGCCAGGGGACTTCGTCGATCCATCCAATGCTTCCTGCACGCTTTTTCTGCTTGTAATAGGCCAGCGTAGTGCCGTTGAAAACACAAAAGCGGTCGTTGCCGACAGGAAACACCGCGTAGTTTGGATAAGGATTCCCGTAATACAGCCGCGGGTGGCGCTCCATGATGTGCCCCTCGTGCTTCTTCGGGAAGAGGAAAGGTTGCTGTTTGATATAGGCATGCAAGCCGGAGTCGAGCATGGCCTTGCCCTGATGCACATGGATGAATTCCCAGTCGTCGTTCAGCGCGAAAAAACCGACGGGTTCCGGACGCGGGTCAATATGAAAAGAACCGATGCTCGCAGCGGAATAGGTTTTGCCGAAATCGTCGAAAATCTTGAAATTTTTGCCATCGAACCGTGCGAGACCACGTTGGGTAGAGAGCCAGATATAACCCAGTTCGTCCTGCGCGATGGCATAAACACTGTTTTGCGGCAGACCGTCTTCGTCCGTGTAATGTTCAATACGGAACGATTCTGCTACTGGCAAACGGGCGTGTTGAGACCAGGTACAGAGCGGATTGCAGAACAGGAGAAACAATAAAAGATAAAAAGGACGGGTGCTTTTATTCACTGGTAAGGCTAATGCGTACTGAATAATCGACAATATAGAAATTATTCTACGCATTTCGATGAATGAAGTGCGCGGTAGTAGCCCGTGTGTAGTGTACCTCCTAAAAGCAAAAAATCCTCCGGGATGGAGGATTTTTTGTGTGCCGAATCAAGCGATTGCTCAGGCTAACGTAACGTTGACAGCATTCAGTCCTTTCCGGCCGTTCTCTACTTCGTAAGTTACAAGGTCGTTTTCACGAACATTGTCTTTCAGGCCTGATGTGTGTACAAAAATGTCATTGCCTCCATCTTCCGGAGTAATGAAACCGAAACCTTTCGTTTCATTAAAAAACTTAACCCTTCCCTTGTTCATACTTTTACTTTTTTGTTAAGCTTCAAAGGTAGAATAAAATTCCGACGTTGTAACGGAAATATATTATTTGTAGGACTAACGGCTGACATCAGCCAGCTTTCGGTATCGTTCATCAAATAAATTTCCTGAAAGCCAATCCCTTATAATGTACTTAAAGAAAAGCATCGGCGGTTCGTGTTTGTCAACAGCTGCCTGAAAATGCGCAAGGGCCGTCTCCGTTTCACCGATCGACGCGTTGACAATGCCCATATCGTAGTGCGCCACGACGCTGGTTTGATGCAGCGAGTTCATTTGCGTGAGAATATCCCTCGCACTTTCAACTTCGCCCGATAATCCGAAAAGGACACCGCATGCGCTGAGTGTGATGCCGTTGTAATTGATTTCCAATGCGGCTTCAAGCGCGTCCTGGGCTGCCGGATACTGTTTAAGGGTGATCAGGTTGAGGCCTGTAATCATGTGGCCGCCCCAGAACGAAGGGTCCAGCGCCACCAGTTTACGTCCCTGCTCCACCGCGAGATCGAACCGGGCCGAAATCCAGTACACATATGCGGCGTAAAAATTGTTGATCAGCGAGAACGGTTCAAGTGTCAGCGCCAGGGCAGCCTCTTCCTCGGCTTCGGCTGGGTAATCGTTGAGCGCGAGGTACAATGCATACTGCCCGTGCAGGTCGGCCGTGTTCCAGTTGAGTTCCAATGCCTTCGTGAACGACGCGGAAGCAGCTGTAAAATTCCACTCATAAAGCATTTGCATGCGTGCGAGGGCGAGGTAACTTTCCGCAATGGCATCGTCCAGGGCCAGGGCCTGCCCGGTAGCTTCCTTCATGAGTGGTAAAGCCTTCGCGGCAGGCATATGCCGGTAAAACCACATGTTCAGATAGCAGGAAGCGATGCCCGAGTAGGCGATCGCATAAGCGGGATCGATTTCCAGTGCCGCGCGGAAATATCCGATGGCTTTGTGGTAATCGTCGCTTCCGCCAAACTTGTTGTGGTAAAACCGTGCCCGGAGATACAGCTCGTAAGCTTCCTTATTGTTGGTATAGCGTTTGAATGCCAAAACAGGCTCTTCACCCAGCAGCTCGATTTTCACCGCACCCAGTATGGCCTGTGCAATCTCTTCCTGCACATCGAATATGTCCTCCAAGTCCCGGTCGTATTTTTCTGACCAGATGGCAGACCCGTCTCCGGCGTTGACCAGTCTTGCGGTAATGTGCAGCTGGCTGGCCGAGGTTTTCAGGCTGCCTTCCAGGATATGCCCCACTTGTAGCTGCCCGCCAATCCATTGCGGATCGCGTGTTTGGCCTTTGAATGTAAACGACGATGTTCGGCCGGCCACCTGCAAGCCGGGTACGCGGCTCAGTACATTGATGATCTCCTCGGTAACGCCATCGCTGAAATACTCTTCTTCGGGATCATTGCTCGCGTTGGCGAATGGCAGAACAGCGATGGTTATCGGTGCGGACGGCAGGTTTTCAGGCAGCATAATGAATTATTTGAGGATTGGTACCGTCACGCCCACGAACACCGAGGCGCCACGATTATGAATTTTGACAGCATCATCACGGCCATCATTGGCATTGGATGCGAGATTATATAAGCCCAGGTGATAGCGCCCTTCCAGAAACACTTTCATACGGCCAACCGGATACGCCACACCTGCACCGGCCGTCACGCCCGCATCGAATGTGGTCACCGCATCGTTGCCCGAGTAGGATTTAGTCGTTGTAACCTCCGACTTCTGCTCCCCGCTCACGTAAGTCGCTGTGGTCGTCTCCAACTTCTGTGATCCGGTACGGAATCGAATTTCAGGGCCGGCCGAAATGATGGCTTCCAGTTTTTCGGTCAGGTGAGGCCGGTATTGCGCTACAATCGGTAATTCGAAATAGTTGACTTTGATAACGCCCTTCACTGTTCTTTGATAGGGCGAGCCAGGCGTTATAATAATGCCCTGCTCCGGTTGGTTCGGGCGCACAGTAGCCCCGCGGGAAGAAAACCCCGGTTCGGCCTGAATACTGAATGCCGGCCCCAGCTGGTAGTTGAAAACGACGGCGAAATTGGGCGCGATCCGGTCGTCGAAATTACTGATGCTGCTGTTTTGGGCATTCATGGTGCTGAAATTGATGCCGCCCTTCAATCCCAGGCTTAGCTGGGCTTGGGCTGTGTGGCTTAGCAAATAGCAGGCAGCTGCAGATAATGCTACTTTGAGGATTGGTCGGAATGATCGCATGGCTAAATAGTTTGATACAATAGATGTACGGCAATTAACAAAAAAAGTTTAAGTAACCGTAGGTATATTCCGGTTTATTATGCCACCACGCTTTTGCGGTAGAGCATTCCCCATCCGGCGATTTCGTTGATGATCGGCTCCACGGACCGGCCGTATTCGGTGAGCTCGTATTCGACAGTTACGGGCTTCGTGTCGATCACGCGGCGGGTGATGAGCTGGTTCATTTCCATGTCGTGTAATTCCTTCGAAAGCATTTTGGCGGCAATGCCGTCCACTTCACGCAGCAGGTCCATGAAGCGCATTTTATCATTAAGCAGGAGCGTGCCCAAAATATGGAACTTCCATTTTCCCGAAAGGATCTCCATCGCATCCTTGATAGCGAGGATCTTTTTCCTGCATTGCGGCGAGGTGTTGCACGATGCCTGTTTCTTCATCTTTCTTGCCTGATAAGGTCGTACGTAAAGGTAAAGCCCGGCCTGGTAGTTTCCAAGAGGTAACCGGTTTCCAAAGGGAAACACATAACAATTGGAAACTATATGGGCGGTACATTTGGGTATGAAAAACAATCCACTGCTCTGCGACACCGAAAGCGGCATTTGTGAACTGACGTCGGCACCTGTTGAAAACATCGAAGCCACTGTTGAGCCGGGAATCAAGCCGGTCAAAATCATTTACTTCACGGACCCGATCTGTTCCACATGCTGGGGGATCGAGCCGCAGTTACGGAAACTGAAACTGGAATACGGCCAGCTGGTAGACGTCGAATACCGGATGGGTGGCCTGCTGCCCGACTGGTCCTACAACAGCGGTGGAATCAGCAAACCGTCGGACGTGGCGCCGCACTGGGACGAGGTGAGCCATTATTATAAGATGCCCATCGTCGGCGATGTGTGGCTCGAAGACCCTCTGCATTCGTCTTACCCACCTTCCGTGGCCTTTAAAGCAGCGCAAATACAGGATGAAGACAAGGCTATCGTTTTTTTGCGGAGGATCAGGGAAATGGTGTTCCTGGAAAAGAAGAATATCACCCGGTGGGAGTATTTGTCCGAAGCGGCCAGCTATGCCGGACTGGACATCGCGCTGTTTGAGCAGGATTACCAAACCCGTGCTGTCACGCTCTTCCAGGAAGACCTGCAACTGGCCGCTCAATGGGCCGTCCGGGGTTTTCCTACACTTCTGGTTTTCAACCGGGAAGGGGAGCACGAGAAAGTGTATGGATTCAAGCCCTATGAGGTGTTCGAAACCGCGATTGCCAGGATGCATCCGGGTGCGCCAAAGGCCTGGTACAGCAAAAGGTGGCAGGATTTGTTCAGCAAATATCCGACCCTCACGACCCAGGAATTTGCCGTGTTGGCAGGCCAGAGTTTCGACAGCGCGGAGAATCAACTCCGTACGCTCGCCAAGGATGGTCTTTTGCAAACCTATGCGACACCAAACGGTACCCTCTGGAAAACTCCGGTTTCCTGATCAGAGCGCGAAAAGGAAGCCGATGCTCAATGCCTGTGCAAACTGGATTTTGCTACTCTGGTCTTTATCGTAAACCACAATGGCGCCCAGGTTTACATTCACATATTTGTTGATTTTCGCCGTTAGCTGTGCGTCCAGGCGGTTGTCGATCTCCAACGGGTCCTGAAAGGTGGAAAACATCAGGTAACGGAATTTCAGGTTGACATCTTTGGCCACGTCTTTGTCGAAGTTGGCCACGAGCTGAATGAGCGCGGCCTCGGTACGCACGCGCTTGCCTATGGGAACGCCGTAGTTTTTCTGGTCGGGCGTGTTGACGTACAGGTCGCGGTCGACGACGATCGTCTGCCGCAATGCGCCCGGCGCGAGGTCTATGAAGAAATAGGGGGCAGGGCGGTATTCGATACCGATTGCTTCGGTGAGGTAAGCAGGCGAAAACAGGCCGGAAACCTTTTTCTTGAAAGCGACCGTATCCGTTGCGGCGCTGTATTCGTAACCTGCCGCGAACTGCGACAGGAAGTTGATGTTGGCGAAAAAACTCCATTTAGGGGAGAGTTCGCGGTTGTATTTGGTATCGAAGAATATCCGGTCGACGTTCTTGCGGCTTTCCTGGCCCTTGTTGCGCACAATACCATATTGTGACTGAAAATCGTTGCGCCACGAGTTCTTCCCTTTCTTCTTTTCATTTAAAGCATTGAAAAAAACACCTAGCGCCACGGAGTTGACACCACCGCCTGTCCAATTCGAGCTAAACGATCCCTGGTTTAGATTTGCCCCGAATTCGACCTTATGCCAGGCTGTGTCTTTGGCTGTTTTTAACCGGCCTGCACTAATGGTATTGGCGAAGTCGGCTTTGTTTTGTGCAAATGCTGCTGATAATGAGAAAATAATGAGAAAAACTACAACCGGAATTACCGTCCTTGTGCGCATACCCGAAAAAATACTATTTAATACTCGGGCGAATATATCGGGGTTTGGGCTTTTTAAGCAAGTTTTTCGACGGTAAAATTGCTCATAAAGGACCTGTTTTTGCGATTTAGCCCTGTACTTTCACTTTTTTGTTGCGGTTTTCTTTTTCGAGGCATTGGCCTGTGGATTGTGGGCCAGGCAAAGATTGATCCAATATTGGAAATCCTCGCGCGTGCGCATACCCTCGTCGCTTACATACACGTAACCCTTCATAGGCCTGCTGGCAAAATCCATTTCGCGGCAGCCGGGCCGTTCTAGGGCCGATTCGAAAGCGTCCTCGCCCACACGGCACATCATATCGTCGCCGATCACCCCCACGCACATTTTGTCGTTGACCATGTAACAAATGCCCCCAAACATCCGCTTCTCAATTACATTTTCCTGCTCCGACAATGCCTCGCGGATGCGATCGCTCAATGTTTCGTTGAATGCCATACATGAAAGATGAAATAGTCCGATTTAAGATAGTAATATTTTTGAAAACCTAAAAGCTGTAAAGTTTGCACTTGCCTAAATATCGAATACCTATTTCTTTCCGTTTTGGGATAAACGAACTCACAAATCTCTATTAGCTCATGAAAAAAATAATACGATTGTCCATTTTTTCTGCGGCCTTGTTTTTATTTCTTTCCCACAATGCATCTTCCCAATTTAGTGTAGGTCTTCGGGGCGGCGTCAATCTTTCAAATTTCAGAGCACCTGATCCGATCAGATATGATTCGAAAGTAGGTGTAAATGCAGCGTTGCTATTTAATGTTCGATTTAATCGAAATTTTAGCTTGCAAATAGAACCAGGGTTTTCACAGCGTGGTGCGAAATTGGATATTGACGGCCAATGGCTGGTGGACGGCTCCTGGCAAAGAACCCGGATTTTTGGCAAGATTTTGTTGGGCTATGCGGAAGTGCCCGTACTGTTTCAATACAAGCCACGTTTTGGCAAATTCGAGGGTATTGTCTCCCTGGGGCCTGAATTCCGGTTCCGGCTAGGCCCTCAAAAAATAAAAGCAACTACCCGTAATTACAAGGATGGCGCATTGGTGGAAGATACTTACGCAGAATATGACATGGGAGGTCCCAATGGTTACCGGCCATTTGATTTTGGTTTAACAGGCGGTGCCGGAGTCTCTTATCCATTCCAATTTGGTCGGATATTTACAGAAGCGAGATATCATTATGGATTAAGAGGAATGACGTCCAATTCCGAATTGTATAATAAAGGTATTTCGATACACGTGGGAGTTTTGATACCAATTAAAAAATAGCTGTGGTTAGTTTTGATATATGGAACAAGTTATCATATAAATGCTTAAAGCCTCCCGGAAGGCAATTTGTCTTCCTTCATGGATATAACTTGCTGCGATGTAAATGCATCCACATAAAGCGCCGGATCGAGGTGGTAACAGCGGAAAAGTTCTGCGATAAAATGCATACGATCGGGCAAATCGGCCCAGTCGATAGCGCCGCTTTGAGCCAGACTGTCGGGCGTGGGGTCTATTTTTGAAAGCAACGCAGTCAGGCCTGTGCATGACAAGTGCTGCAATGCGACCGGGTAGGATTTGTTCAGATCTTTACCCAGCGACAGCCGGAGATCGGGCGGGATTGTCAATGTCATGAGATGTGCTGTAAGCTGTTCGCGGACGATGCCCTGCAAGCGATTCATCAGTTGGTCGATCGCTGCGTCCAGCCGCGATTTCCTGCCCGTGATTTTCAGGTAGGCAAGCCGCGCACGCGCCAGCCAGCTATCCGGAGGGAAAAACGCGTCGGTTATTTCCTTACGGACAATCTCCCTGTCAGCGGTAAACGCCGCATTCAGCGATGCCGCAATTTCCGGTTGCAGGCGCGCCTGCTCGTGAAACCCGATTTCGATATTGGCCAGTAGCTGCAATTCCGTCCGCAGCTGGGCCTCTTGTTCGGAAAACGCCTCGTAATAATGGGCGAAAGCCTGTTTAAGGTATTGCTGGCCGTCGGGCGGGTTACCTGCGCGCAGAGCTGTGCAAAACGCATCTAACTGGGGTTGCGCAAATGCCTCATTACCGAAACCGGCAGCAAAGAACCGGGCAAATTCCCACCCGATTTCTTCAAAAACCTTGCGGTTACCCCGGCCCACGGCTTCGCTGATGCCGTCGATAATGCCCGTGAGCCAGGTATTGCGGATAATGCCGTGCAGTTTTTCATGCACGTTGTTATGGATCCCCAGTTCACTGGCCACACGCCAAAGCAGTTTCAACTCATCCAATCGGGCAAGGTTCAGCCGGGCTTCCACGCTTCGGAACAGGTCTTCACGCCGGATACTCTGGCCGGCCTGCTTCGAAGCCCAGGTAGCAAATGTACACCAGTTGGCAACCGGGCCGGTACGGTTGATAAATGCCGTTGAAAGTTCGCAATAGCATTGGGTAATGCGCAAATTGCGGATTGTCGGGTCGGAGATCGCCGCGATGGCCCGTACTTCATCCGGGGAAGGTATATGCATAACGGATTGTTTTCCTTGTCGGGTTAAAAATAGCAAAACGGCACAGGCGAAGCGAAATAACCTACTGAAAGGTGCGGACGTTTCCGACATTCCGATCATATTGCGGAGGTTTCGCTGTGCTAAATGATGAAATTCCGATATGACTAGTCCGAAGGGCCGATTTCTGGCAAATGTTTTGCCGCTGGTGGCCGGCCAGGCCTTTTTTCAGACGGCAGGCATACTGGTCGCGGCATTGTCGGGACTTGTCGGGTATCATCTGGCTGCCGATAAAGCCCTGGCGACGTTGCCTGTTGCGGTGGTCAGCATCGGCACGGCATCGGCGCTGATCCCCGCCTCGCTGCTGATGAAAAGATACGGACGCAAAAGGGGCTTTATGGTCGGGATCGGGTTGGGGTTCCTGGCCGGGGCATTGGCGTCGCTCGGGATTTATCTTGTCAGTTTCTGGCTTTTCGTAGTTGGCAATATGTTTGTCGGGGCATACCAGGGCTTTTCACAGTATTACCGGTTTGCGGCTGCGGAGTCGGTACCGGAGGCCGACAGGAGCAAGGCCATTTCGTGGGTCGTTTCGGGAGGTGTTTTTGCGGCTGTGGCGGGGCCTTCCATTGCGCGACTTACGAAAGACATTGGTGAAATCCCGTTCCTGTATTCTTATGTGTCGATCATGGGGCTGTCGCTGCTGGCGGTTGCGGCGGTTTCGCGCATCCGGTACGACGCGCATCAGGTTGCTGTTGAGGAGCCTGCAAACGGAGGTGGCCGGCTTTCGGAGATTCTGAAACGGCCCGCATTCATTACCGCTATTACTTCTTCGGCTGTCGGATCAGCGGTGATGGTGATGGTCATGACCGCCACACCGATCACCATGAAGCTCTGCGGCTACAATGCGGACGACTCCTCGATCGTCATTCAGTGGCACGTGCTGGGCATGTTTGTACCATCCTTTTTTACGGGTAACCTCATTCAGCGTTTTGGCGCGGTGCGGGTCATTTCCTGCGGGATTCTGATATTCCTCCTGCATTTGTCCCTGGCGCTGTCGGGTACGGAACTCTTCCATTTCACCACCGGGCTCATCTTCCTGGGCGTCGGCTGGAACTTCATGTTCATCGGCGGCACCGCATTGCTTACAAAATCCTACGCGACGGGCGACAGGGCCAAAAGTCAGGCTTTTCACGACTTCATGGTGTATGCCGTCGCTACATTATCGTCCTTCACGGCGGGCGCTGCGCTCGACCATTGGGGATGGAATGTAGTGAACCTCATCGCCGCTCCGTTGCTCGTCGCCGCATTCGCGATCCTGCAATGGTATGCCATTACCGCACGAAAATCGCAGGTGACAGATTAGCAAGTCTTACTTTTCGAGAATCCTGTCTCCGAGCAACTTTGTTTCCGCTTCGGTGAGCTGGTCGACCAGCGCATACCTGTTTGATTTTGTAATAGCCATTTCATCCATCGCGTCCACCATATTTTTATAGCTCGAAACAGCAGTCGGCTTGATCACCACCACTAGCGAGCGGTCGGCGTTACCCTCATTGGGTAAGGCTGCTACACGTTTTTGCGCTGCGAAAATCACGTTCCTCAGTTCGAATCCGGGGCGGGCGGTTTTGAGTGATGAAGCCGCATGCTCATCGCTTGCGGCAATGCCGTCGAGATAATAGACTTCATCGTGGTTGCCGAGAAAAATTGTCAAAACGCCGGAAGCACGGATAGGGTCGGTATCGACGATCTTGGTTTTCTCGGGGAAGAACACCGACATCGATGTCGGCTTGCTCATCGTGGTTGCGAGCATGAAGAACGTGATCAGCAAAAAGCCGAGGTCTACCATGGGCGTCATGTCGATACGTGTGGAGATTCTGGTTCTCATTCTGCCGGAGCCCGTGCCGTGGGCGTTGCCGGCTGCTTCTATCGCTGCCATTGGTCAGGTTGGTTAATAGTTGAAAATGGTGGTTAACCTTACTGATCAAATATATAATTTAATTTTATATAAAAACAATACTAATGTGGCTTTTTTGACGGAATTTTAAACGGCCACTTTGGGTTGGCGAAGCATTTTGAGGTGTTCGGAAGGAGTGAAGCCGGTGATTTCCTTGAAGTAACGATTGAACGATGACTTGGCCTTGAACCCTGATTTGTAAGCGAGCGACAGGAAATTGACGTCCTCCGGCCGGGCCGACGACAGCGATTCAATCTGTTTCAGGGCGTAGGAGACACGGTACTCGTTGATATATTGGTAGAAAGACTTCCCGGCAAAGCCATTGAGCGTCTCCGAAAGGTGGTATTTGTTAATGCCCGTCAGGCCGGCGAGCTTATCGAGGTTCAGGTCGCAATCAGTGAAAAAGTGGTGCTGGTGCATTTGCTCTTCCAGCGAGTCCCAGATTTCCTTCTGTTTATCCTCCGGCAGCACTGCTTTTTTGGAGAATGCCGCTTCCGCTGTTTCGCTTGGCAGAAGCTGCGGCGGCGCGGTCATGCCCACATTCATATCGTTGGCAAGGACCGCCACGCCCGGCGCTGCGCTTGCTACATATTTGTAATACACAATCAGGACGCAAATACCGCTTAACGCAGTATACGTAACAATGCGGACGGGGATCATGAGGTCGGCGTGAAGGAATGCATTGGCAAAGTAAACCGGCGCAGAAACCAGCACCATGCCCAGGAAACACCAGGCGATGATCGATACAATGCGCTTCTCCACGACCTTGCTTGCTTCGAACCTGTTCCGGATCCGGAGCGCAAGCGTAGCGTAGCCGATGTCGGACAGCAATATGCAGGCGTAACTCCCGAGGTTATACCATTTGAGCAGCTTGTACCCGGACGTCCCCGAAAACAGAATGACGCCCGCGATGGTAAAATAGGCGATTGCACCCACGATGAAGGGCAGGAACACGTACCAACGCGTGGCGGGCATGAAGGTGTCGTCACTTACTTTTCGTGCGTACAGGTACACGAGCGGCCCGTAACAGAAGCCGATAAATGTGTTCATCTGCTGCCTTACCTGCTCGTCGCTGACAAAGTTATAAATCACAAATTTGATCGAAAGGTGGCAGGCGATACATGCGATAAACATGATCAGCAGCGTGTCGGCGCTCGTCCGCACTTTGCCTTTCCATAGCATACCCGCGGCGACGACCGCCTGAAAGATGCCGATTGCGATAATGTGATGCATGTATGGGATAGTTGCTCACCTACAAATTTACGCGCCGAATGTTACCTGGATGTTAAGGAAGCTGGTACTGCGCGTTTCGGAGCTGTTCCTTTTTGTTTCTTAATGATTTGTTAATAGTTGTTCAACTTGCTGCTATTCAGTGTGCTATCGGTGTCAGCCCAACGAGTGGGACGTTTCTCCGTACCAGCTGTTGGCGTGGGTTGAAGCGGGGAGGGCGCTCCCGCACCTTTGCCGAAAACAATTTCGGACAACGATGTACACTTTTACAAAAAACGGTCCCCTCACCGGTAAACATTTCAAATGCCTGCGGTTACTGGCGGTGCTGGTAACGCTCTCCTGCGGTGTGCAGGCGCAGACGATCAAAGGCGTGGTCATCAGCAAGGATGGCAGCCTGCCCGGCGCGACGATCCAGATGCCGTCCCATCAATTGTTTGCTTCTACGGAAATCGACGGCTCATTTACCCTGAATGCGGCCCGGGAAGGAAGCTCGCGGCTTGTGATTTCGTATGTGGGCTACGGCAGAAAGGAAATCGACATTACAATCGGCAAAGGCATTACCGACCTCGGCCATATCGAATTGCGGCCGGACGACCAAAATACGCTCGGGGAAGTGCTCGTGACCGGCAGCATGGCGCCGTCGCAGATCAAAGCCATGAGCATTAAAAGGAATGCCAATGCGATCATCGACGTGATGGCCTCCGACGCGATCGGGAAACTGCCCGACCGCAACATTGCCGAAGCGGTACAGCGTATGCAGGGCGTCGCAGTGGCCAGGTACCACGGCGAAGCCGACCAGGCTACGGTCCGCGGTACGCCTTTCGCGTGGACATCCACACTTTTCAATGGAAGCCGGCTGCCGAGCTCCAACGTACTGGGGAACCGCTCTTCGGTACTCGATGCCGTGCCGTCGGAAATGATCCAGTATGTGCAGGTAGCGAAGGCGATCACGCCCGATATGGAGGGAGACGCCATCGGAGGCTCCATTAACTTCATCACGAGAACGGCCCCGGCTTACCGCCAACTCAATGCAAGCCTGGCAGGAGGTTATAATTCATTTTCGAAAAACGGGACTTACAATGCGTCGCTGATCTACGGCGACCGGTTCTTCAAAGACAAGCTGGGCGTGGTGGTAGCCGGAGCGATCTGGGACCGCCAGTGGGGCGCCGATGCCTTCGATGTAAGCTATAATACAGGCCTGGCCGATCCGGTACAGAAGAAGTCCATCAACTCGGTGATGTTCAAACGGTACATGGGAAAACGCCAGACCATGGGTTTGAGCTTAGGCATGGAGTATAAGCTGAATGGAGCTAATAAGCTGTTTTTCAGGGGTATGTTGAATAAATTCAATGATATCCGTCCGGTATCGGAATCCTATATTGACTATACCAATAGCCGTTACCAGTACAACTACCGCTATTCGCATTACCAGACAGCTATTCAGGGTGGTGAAATTGGCGGGGACCACCAGGTATCGCCGACGCTCAAACTGGACTGGTCGGTCAGCGATTATACTTCGAAATACTTCCTCGAAACCCCGCCGACTTACGGAACCAAAGGCTTGCCGATCGCTACTTTCCGGCAAAAAATCATGGGTGGATTTAAAAACCTTTCATCGGACGGGAAGCGCTACTGGGGCTTTGATTCTCCCGACGGTACAGGAGGCGATCCCATGCATTTCGACGCCGGACTGACGAATGCTGGGGAAACCATGGATCCGCAAAAGTTGCTGCTTCAACAGCTCGTCATCGCCCAGCTCGACAACAGCGAGCACGACCGGAATGCGCAGCTGAATGCACAAACGGAAGTTTCGAAAAACTTAAAACTCAAATTCGGGGCCAAGTACCGCCACAAATACCGGGAAAGCACTTATGGTTCGAGCATTGTGTTCATGCCCGGAGCGGCGCTCGGCGTACCCAATGCCCCGGCGTTGCTAAGCCTGGCAAGCCTGCAAACGGCCAGCCCGGCACGCGGTACCGAATTCTTCGGCCAAATGCCCGGAAGTCACAACCAATACCTGATGAATCCGCTGACGAAGGACCAGTTGTTTAACCTTTACGGCGCAGAATCTCTGTCGAAAAACGGGTTTGTCGAGGTGACGCCGAAGACCAACCCAACGGCACTCTACGACGGCTCCGAACAGGTGGCTGCGGCTTATGTGATGGCCGAATACCAGATCACCGACCGGCTCCGCGTGGTGGGGGGCGTACGTAACGAGTACACTTACATGAACCTCGAAGGCTCGGCCGCCACCATTGCAGGTACACCGGCCACGACCGTCATTACGCCTGTGAACGTGGAGAACCGTTACAATGCGTTGCTGCCCATGCTGCATTTTAAATATGCGGTGAATGCCCAAACCAATGTGCGTGCGGCATACACCAGGACTTTCATTCGTCCCAACTTCGGCGATATGACGCCGGGTACTTCCATCGACAATACCAAAACGCCGATGACCATCAGCCAGGGTAACCCCGATTTGAGGCCTACATTTTCAAATAACTTCGATCTCATGGGCGAGCATTACTTCCGGAACATCGGTCTGCTTTCCGGCGGGGTTTTTCATAAACGGATCGAGGATGTGGTGTTCTCCAACATGGGTATGCAAAAGATCGACGGCAACGACTACCTGGTAACGCAGGCTAAAAACCTGCAAAATGCATCCTTGCTAGGTTTCGAATTGGGCATTAACAAAAGGCTGGATTTTCTGCCCGGTTTCTGGTCGGGGTTCGGGGTGGACGTCAACTACACATTCATCGACAGCCGTGTAAAAGTGCCGCGGGGCGTGGAAGGGAATGTCAGCATGGACCGTACGCAGCTGCCCAACCAGTCAAAGAACCTGTTCAATGCCATCCTGTTCTACGAAAAGAACAATGTGATGATACGGCTTGCCGGAAACTACCGCGGGGCGTCCGTCGAAACGATCAACCAGCAGCTCGGGCCTGACTACTATATCTGGACCGACGCCAATTTTACGATCGACGCTTCGGCCACCTACACGATCAGCAAGCGTTTGCGGGCATTCGTGGAGCTAAACAATCTGAGCGACTCACCTATTAAAATGTATATGGGCGACCGTCGCCGGACTACATCCACCGAATGGTACGGCCGCAAAGGGCAAGCCGGGCTTCGCTGGGACATTATCAAGTAACCAAAACCATTTAATAACACCAACTCATGAAAAAACTGATTTTCTGTTTAGCATTTCTTGTACCTGTGATTTCATTCGGCCAGCTCGCCGACAGCACGCGCCGGCTCGTGCACGTACGTGGGGCGGTTAACTTCCGCGACGTGGGCGGTTATCAAACCACCGATGGCCGGCAGGTAAAATGGAACAGGGTATTCCGCAGCGCTTCCATTCAGGGTCTGACACCGTCGGATCTCGACACACTCCGGGCAAAACAGATCTACACCGTGATCGATTTCCGCGGCAAGCAGGAGTCCGCCCAGGCGCCCGATCGTCTACTGCCACACACCGATTACCTGTTGAGCCCGGCCGGAAGCGACGACGGCATGATGTCGAAGGAACGCATGAGCCAGATGTTCAAAGGGGACGGGTTCCTGGAAGAGTTTTATGGAAAAGGGGGGATCAAGTACTTCGGAGAACGGTACCGGCCGCTTTTTCAGAAATTGCTGGTCATGAACGATACCACCGCGATGCTCTACCACTGCACCGGCGGCCGCGACCGCACCGGAATGGCAACGGCACTGTTTCTGTACACGCTAGGTGTTCCGAGGCAGACAATCAATGAAGATTTCACGGCATCCAACATATACCTGTGGCCTATGATGGGAAGAATGATGAAACCGCTGGCCGAACAGACCGGCATGACCGTGGAGCAGCTCAACAAGAAAATGGAACTCCGGCCCGAGCTGCTGGATATTTTCTTCGAATCGCTTAAATCCGAATACGGTAGCGTGGAGGCATTCATGCAGAAGGAACTGGGCATCGGTGCGAAGGAAGTGCAGGCGCTGAAAGCGAAGTATACCATTTAATGCAGCATTCTTGTATCGCCCCGGCCAATGAGGTTGGCCGGGGCGATGTTCATTTTCCTTTCCCGACCTTGTTTTCATATTCCTTCAAGCAAACATCCAATGGCTTGCCCTGGGTGTAAATGCAGTCGCAGAATTGCCGGCAAGCCTCGGGATCACTGTTGCCCGGGCAGCCATTTGTGCATTCCTCGGCGGAGTTGCCGGGGCGGATGTCGTACAGGTAAGCGTTGCCGATGATAACCGCCGCGATGATCGCGATCACGAGACCGAGGAATGCGAAAGGGAATTTGTTGTTGCCCGACTTGTAGGCCGGTATGCCCAAGTCGGTTGTTTTGAACGGCATAATGTACCGGATCCTGTCGAAGTACCAGCAAAGCAGGTAAATGTTCGCCAGCAATATCAGCGTGACAATGCGCGTGCCTTCGAAACGGGTGGCATACACCAGCACGGAGATATTGAGCATAATAGGGAAAGCCATGAGCGCGCCCAATACTGCCGTGCGCGGAATGAGCAGCAGGGCAGCGGTGATCAGTTGTCCGGCACCGATGAACGTATAATAGAAGCCGGTCAAATGCAGCGCGTCGAAATAGTGGCCGAGCGGATGATTGGAAGGCAGTGCCGTGAACCTTTCACCCATGACCTTCACCATGCCCGACGGGATAAACGCCATGGCCACACCAATGCGGCAAAAGATGGCAAAGTAACGGAACCATTTGTTCCCTTTAGCTTCCACATAAAATGCAGCAAGGCGGTTGAAAAGAGACATAATGTTCAGATTTTTTCAAATATTTGAAAAGTACTTTGAAATACAAAGTTAAATTGAAAATCTTTTTTGTTTCTGAAAGATAACATCACGCTTGTGGCGCATTTTCGACAGTAAAATAGTATTATTAGTTACATCACCGACGGTTACAATGGTCTAGATTAGCGGGTAGCAGATTTTTCTAAAAACCGTCATATGCAAAAAACATTTTTACAAACTACGTTGGTACTTGCTCTTGGGTCGGGCATTTTCAGCACTACGTACGCACAGGTGGGTATCGGCACGCAGACGCCCGACGCCAGCGCACAACTCGACATCGTTTCTACCGCGAAAGGCCTCCTCGTGCCCCGCATGACCACCGCCCAGCGGACCGCCGTGGCGAATCCCGCCGATGGTTTGCTGGTATATGATACCGATAGCAAGCACTTCTGGTTCTATGCGGGCGGAAGCGGCTGGGGCAAGCTGGATAATGAGCCATTTACATTGCCTTATTCAGCCACGCAAAGCAGCACCCCGGGCTTAATGACGATAACGAACCAGGCCAATGGCTATGCCGCAAGTTTCAAGGTGGACCAGGCGGTGAGCACAAGTGCCGCCGTGAGAGGCGAGGTGAATTCCCAGTTTGCTAATTTTGGCGCGGCCGGTATTTATGGCATTGCTTCTGGAAGCGTTGGGCAGGCGGGGGCGTTCCATGCCAGTAATCCGGCTGGTGACGGAAACGGAGTTGTCTCAATCGTTGAAGGTACCGGCGACGCTGTTATAGCTCAGGCGAAGCAAACAGGTCATGCCATTTATGCCGCGCATACGAATGCGGGCAATGCCATTAATGCTACCATCTCGGGCGCAGCGTCGGGAAAGGTTGCTTTCTTCGGGAATACGGCCACTAACAATACCAATAACATTGTCGAGATCAACACGCAAGGCAAGGGAAACGCTTTCCTTGCCAACCACAGAGGAACGGCCGGTAATATTGCGGTATTTCAAACCGCCGGGACCAGCGTCGCCCGCATCGACAGGGCAGGAAAGGGGTATTTCAATGATGGTACCCAAAATTCCGGTGCCGACCTCGCAGAAGCTTTTGAGGTGACCGATAACATTGCATCGTACGAGCCGGGCGACGTGCTGGCGATTGCCACCGAAAAGGACCGGACCGTGGAAAAAAGCGCCGGTGCCTATTCTACGCTGGTACTGGGGGTGTATGCCACCAAGCCGGGCGTGCTGCTCACCGATCAGCCGGTAAACGTGGAAATGATCGACAGGGTACCGATGGGCGTGGTAGGCGTAATCCCGACAAAGGTGTGTACCGACGGCGGGGCCATTCACCGGGGCGACTTGCTGGTAACGTCCTCGCGGCCCGGTGTGGCTATGAAAGCCGATCACGGTCAGGTTAAACCGGGGCAGGTAATCGGCAAAGCATTGCAGAATTACTCGGGGGATGGGGTCGGGAAGATCAACGTGTTTGTGAATGTTAAATAAGCTAAAACGCCGCCGGTAAATCCGGCGGCGTTTCGTTACTCGCTTTTCAGGACTTTCGCCGGGTTGCTTCGGGCGGCACGTGCGGTTTGAGAGCCGATCATGATCAAGGCCAGCAGCATCACAATCAATGCCCCGCCCAGCATTTCGGGGATACTAATGGGCTGGTGATAGGCAAAGCCGGTAAGCAATACTTTATCGAATAGCAGGTAAGTGGCCGGCAGGGCTATCAGTGCTGCAACGGCCAGCAGGGTGATAAAGCCGCGGCAGAGGAGGTATACCAATCCCGGCTCGCTGGCACCCAGTACTTTGCGGATACTGATTTCCTTCAACTTCGTTTCGGTTGTGAATACGACCATGCCAAAAAGGCCTAGCGAAGCAATGCAAATAGCCAGGAAAGCCAGAAAGCCTATCACTTTGATCATCATGGAAAACCGGCTGTATGCGTCTTCAATCTGATCGTCATAAAAATTCGCTTTCAGCGGGTGTATCTTGTCAAATCGTTTCCAGGCCGATTCAATTTTCGCCATGGTGCCTGCGAGATCGGTGGAAGCT
>Ga0065165_1000044_pt1 | contig 203774 bp, 192 predicted proteins | sample AraplaMF_Cvi_mMF_FD_63813 | JGI IMG/M metagenome (GOLD analysis project Ga0065165, IMG submission 63813) | Arabidopsis root microbial communities from the University of North Carolina, USA - plate scrape MF_Cvi_mMF (version 2) (version 3) | ecosystem: Host-associated > Plants > Roots >...
CGATCACAAGCGAGGCGCCGATATTCGTGCACGCCTGGCAGTGATCAGCGAGGATCCGCAGCGCTGGCGGGAGACCGTCGAGGGCTGGTTCGCCAAGAATGAGGCCATTCGTCCGGACGAGCTCGACCGAGGCGACGAGTATCAGTTCTACCAAATGCTCGTCGGCAGCTGGCCCCTCGATGGCTCAGCACTGGCGGGTGAACTCGCCGACCGGCTGAGCGCATGGTGGGTCAAGGCCTTGCGCGAAGCGAAGCTGAGAACCGGTTGGGTCACGCCCAATGACAGGTATGAGCAGGCCGCGGAGCAGTTCCTGCGTGCGGCTCTCGAGCCCTCGCGCAGCGCCGCCTTCCTGCGGTCGGTCGAGCATTACGTCGGGACGATCGCGCCTGCGGCGGCGCTCAACGGCATCGTGCAACTGATCCTGCAATGCACGGTGCCCGGCGTTCCCGACACCTATCAGGGCACCGAATTTTGGGATCTGAGCATGGTCGATCCGGACAACCGCCGGCCGGTCGACTTCGCCATACGCCGGCACGCCCCGATGTCCGGAAGGGAGGAGAGTGAGCTCCGCCGCAGCTGGCGCGATGGGCGGATCAAGCAGGAGGTGCTGCATCGGCTGCTCCAGGCGCGGCGCGAGAGGCCGGATCTCTTCGTCGGGGCAAGTTATCGTCCGCTGGCGGTGAGCGGCCTGAGGCAGGATGATGTCGTCGCGTTCCTGCGCCAGACGCAGGATGCAGCCCTTCTCGTCGTCGCTCCATTGCGGTGCGCCGCGATGGTCTCAGCCGAGCTGACGCTTTCGGCTGCATGGTGGCAGGACACAAGGATCGAATTGCCGACAATCGGCGCCGAATGGAAACCGATCGTCGGGGGCGCGGTGTCCGGCAAAGCCTTGGCGCCAGGCGAGCAGGACGGCGATTTTCCGTGCCACGTCGCCATCTCCCACCGATAGCCGCCTTCAATCGGACAGGACTGCCACGAACGACGGACCGTCGAGCTTTACCGCCTCGGCCGCCATGGCGACGACCCCGAGCGAAAAGATCGGCCGGCCGGCCGGCAATGCCGTTTCGACCGGCGCGTCGCCGAAATTCGCGAGCAAAACGAGCGAGTAGGCACCCAGCCGCCAGCCGGCTTTCACTGCCTGCGCGCCGAGTATTTCGGCTCCGGCGCTGCGGCAATCGTCGAGGTCCGGCACGATCAGGCTGCGCCTGACGTCGATCAGCTCGCGATAAAGGGCGAGCCATTCATCGGCATCGTCGCCGGCCTGCGGGCGCGAGGCTTCGAAGGTCCTGGGCGCATTGGGATCGAGCGCGAGCGGGTCGCCGCCATGGTCCTCATGCTCGAACTCGCGCTTGCGCCCTGCGCGAACAGCCTGCGCGAGCTCCTCATTGTGGTCGGTGAAATAGTAGAAGGGCGTGCGGCTGCCCTGTTCCTCGCCCATGAACAGCATCGGGATCTGCGGATTGAGCAGCAGCAGCGCCGCTGCGACCTTGACCCTGCCGGGCTCCGCCAGAGCGAGCAGCCGCTCGCCGAACAGCCGGTTGCCGATCTGGTCGTGGTTCTGCAGGCAATTGACGAAGCGGCTCGGCGCCAGATGCCCGCTCGGCTTGCCGCGCGGTCGGCCGCGGCTCGGCGCCACCTGCCCCTGGAAGGCGAAGCCACTCTCGAGAATTCGGGCGAGATGGCAAAGGGGCTCGGGCGCGAAGCTTCCGTAGTAGGTTCGTGTCTCGCCGGTCAGCAGCACATGGACGGCATGATGGAAGTCGTCGTTCCACTGCGCGTCATAGGCGCCGAGCAGATCTGCGTCATTATCCTCGTTCTCGACGACGAGATGGATATGCCGCTCTTGCGGCAGCGCTGCGCGGATGTCGCGCTCGAGCTCAAGCAGGAACTCGGCCGATGGGATGGCGTGGACCGCGTCGAACCGAAGCCCGTCGAAGCGGAACTCGTCGAGCCATTGCAGGGCACAGGCGCGATAGAAGCCGCGGACCTCGGGGCGGTCGAAATCGATGGCGGCGCCCCAGGGCGTCTGGCTCCCGGCCTTGAAGAACTCCGGCGAGTGGGTGTGCAGGTAGCAGCCATCCGGGCCGAAATGATTGAACACGACATCGAGCAGGACGCTGAGCCCGAGCTCGTGAGCGCGGTCGATCAGGCTTTTGAGCTGGGCTGCGGTTCCGTATGCCGCGGCGGGGGCGAACTGCAGCACGCCGTCATAGCCCCAGTTCCGGCTGCCGGGAAAATCGGCGATCGGCATCAGCTCGATCGCGGTTATGCCCAGATCCGCCAGCCGAGGCAGCTCGCGCTCGACGCCGGCGAAGCCGCCGAGCAGGCCAACATGTAGTTCGTAGAGGACTGTCTCTCGCCAGGGACGCCCGCGCCAGCCGGCGCAGCGCCACGCATAATCGTCCGGCGCGACCAGCACGCTCTCGCCATGGACCCCACCTTCTTGCCGGCGAGACGCCGGATCCGGTACGAATGTTCCATCGGGCAGCCGGTATCGATAGCGCGTTCCGAACGGGAGCTCGGCCCGATATTCGTGCCAGCCATCGGCGAGCTGAGCCATCGGCACCACTGCCTTGCCATCGATCTCGATCGAGAGTTGCGCGACGGCCGGCGCCCAGATGCGGAAGACGGCTTCGCTTCCCGCTCGCCAGGCGCCGTAGCGGGGTCCTTCCGGCGCTGGACGAACGGGCTGCGACGAATGAGCGACGGTTTCGGCCGAGGGCATCTCGAACTTCCTGCGTCAGCGGATCCACGTGAGCTAGAGGATCGGCTTTCCACCGGTCACGGCGATCGTCGCACCGGACACGTAGCTGGAGAGAGGATCGGCGAGCATGACATAGGCACTCGCCAGTTCGGCCGGCTGGCCTGGGCGTTTCATCGGCACCTGCTTGCCGAAGTTCGACACCCTCTCCGCGTCCATGGTCGACGGGATGAGCGGCGTCCAGATCGGGCCTGGCGCGACGGTGTTGGCTCGGATGCCTCGCTCGGCCAGGAGCTGAGCCAGGCCGGCGGTGAAGTTCTGGATGGCGCCCTTGGTCGCGGCATAGGCGAGCAGCGTCGGATTGGGCATGTCGGAGTTGATCGACGCGGTTGTGATGATCGCGCTGCCCTCCCCCATATGCGGCACCGCTCGCTTGGTCAGGTAGAACATCGCGTGGATGTTGACCTTGAAGGTCAGGTCCCACTCCTCGTCGCTGATCTCCTCGATGGCCTTGAAGGTCGCCTGATGGGCGGCATTGTTGACGAGGATGTCGATGCCGCCGAGCTCCCGCAGCGCCGTGTCGACGATCACCTGGCAATGGTCCGGCGACTGGATGTCGCCGGGGATCAGCACAGCCTTGCGGCCCTCCTCCTCGATCCAATGCTTGGTCTCGGCCGCATCCTTGTCCTCGCTCAGATAGGACAGCAGAATATCGGCGCCTTCACGCGCATAGGCGATTGCGACCGCCCGGCCAATTCCGCTGTCGGCACCGGTGATGATTGCGCGCTTGCCGGCAAGCTTGCCCGAGCCTTTGTAGGAATGCTCGCCATGATCCGGCTGGGGCGACATCTGCCCGGTGGCGCCCGGCATATCCTGCTGCTGCTTCGGGAAGGGCGGCTGCGGGTGCTGTTCCATGATGTCCTCGCGGAGGTCGGGTCTCTTGAGCTAAAGCGCTCGGTCCAGCTCAGGTTCCCTCCTCTCACGCTTCAGTTCGTCGCGAGCATTCGTCAGTCGCGCCCGAGGGTGGACGGGACCACCTTTGACAACGCGGAATTGATGCGACCGCCGCCCCAGCCTTGCCGCGCTCTCGGGCGAAGCCTGGGCAGCCGATCAGGTGGCGGGCATGAGGATCAATGTAGCGAGCGGCGGCAGCGTCAGCTTGAGGCTGCTCGAATGGCCATGGCCGGGGGCGTCGACAGTTTCGACGTGACCGCCATTGCCGATGCCCGAGCCGCCATAGAAGGTCGAATCGCTGTTGAGGATCTCGCGCCAGCGGCCGGCTTGCGGCACGCCCAATCTGTAGCCCGATCGCGGCACCGGGGTCAGGTTCGCCACGACCAGCACGGTCGGCGAGCCGGGTCGCTGGCGCAGGAAGGCGTAGACGCTGTTCTCCCGATCGTCCTGCACCACCCAGCGGAAGCCGCTCGGGTCGGAATCGGTCGCGTGCAGCGCCGGTTGCTCGCGATAGATGCGATTGAGATCCTTGACCAGGCGCTGCACGCCAGCATGGCCGGAATCGCGAAGCAGGTCCCAGTCGATCTCGCCATCATGGTCCCATTCGCGCTCCTGCGCGATCTCGCCGCCCATGAAGAGCAGCTTCTTGCCCGGATGAGTCCACATGAACGAGAAATAGGCGCGCAGGCCGGCAAGCTTTGTCCAGCGGTCGCCTGGCATCTTGCCGAGCAGCGAGCCTTTGCCGTGCACCACCTCGTCATGCGAGAGCGGCAGCACGAAATGCTCGGCGAAGGCATAGACCAGGCCGAACGTCATCTCGTCGTGATGGTGCCGGCGATGGATCGGATCACGCGCCTGATAGTGCAGCGTGTCGTGCATCCAGCCCATGTTCCATTTGAAGTTGAAGCCGAGGCCGCCCTCTTCGGAGCGGCGCGTCACCCCCGGCCAGGCCGTCGATTCCTCAGCAATCATGATGGCGCCCGGATACCGCTGCGCCACCACCGCATTGAGATGGCGCAGGAAGTCGATCGCCTCGAGGTTCTCGCGTCCGCCATAGATGTTCGGCCGCCATTCCCCGGGATTGCGGCTGTAGTCGCGGTAGAGCATCGAAGCCACGGCGTCGACCCGCAAGCCATCGACATGAAAATGCTCGAGCCAGTGCAGCGCGCTGCTGATCAGGAAACCGGAGACCTCGCGCCGACCGAAATTGTAGATCAGCGTGTTCCAATCCTTGTGGAAGCCTTCGCTGGGGTCCTCGTGCTCGTAGAGCGCGGTTCCGTCGAAGCGTGCCAAGCCATGCGCGTCGGACGGGAAATGCGCCGGCACCCAGTCGACGATCACGCCGATTCCCTGCTGGTGGCAGGCATCGACAAAGATCGCGAAGTCTTCTGGGTCGCCGAAGCGACGTGTCGGCGCGAACAGGCCAAGCGGCTGATAGCCCCAGGAGCCGGTAAACGGATGCTCGGCCACCGGCAGGAGCTCGACATGGGTGAAGCCCATCTCCTTGGCGTAAGGCACGAGGCGATCGGCCAGACCGCGCCAGTCGAGCGTCGTCCCGTTCGGCCCGCGCGTCCAAGAGCTGGCGTGGATCTCGTAGATCGAGATCGGCGCCGACCCGCTTTGTCGTCCGGCGCGGGATTTCATCCATTCGCCGTCGCGCCAGACATGCGAAGGCAAACGCGGCACCACCGAGGCTGTACCCGGCTGCGGCTCCGCCGTCCGCGCGACAGGGTCAGCCTTTTGCGGCAAGACACCGCCGTGCCGGTCGACGATCTCGTATTTGTAGAGCTCACCGCTGCCGAGCCGCGGAATGAACAGTTCCCAGATGCCGCTGCCGCCGCGCCGGCGCATGACGTGGCGGCGACCATCCCAGCTGTTGAAAGCGCCGATCACCGAAACGCGCCGGGCGTTCGGAGCCCAGACAGCGAAGCGCGCGCCCTGCACACCATCGACCGTGACGAGATTCGAGCCCAGCGCATCCGCCAGCCGCTGGTGCCGGCCCTCGCCGATGAGATGAAGGTCGAGTTCGCCAAGGAGCGGGCCAAAGGAATATGGGTCCTCGGTGATCTGTTCGCCGCCAGGCCAGCTGATCGAAAGAAGGTAGGCGCCTTCTCCGATCGCTCCGTCGAACAATCCGGCCGGCTCGCGCGCCGTCAGCTCGGTGCGCTCGCGCTGTTCGCCTTGCAGCACGGCGATAGCGCGCGCCCCCGGTAGGAAGACCCGCACGAAACGACCATCGGGGCCAAGATGCGGGCCAAGCACCGCAAAGGGATCGCCGAACTGCGCATGCGCGAGGGCCGTCGCAATCTCCGGATCCAGCGGTGGAATCCGCTCTGCCACTCTGTCAATCATCGGCAGCGTCCCCGCTCAGCAATCGGGTCATGAGATCGGTCAAGCCGCGCAAGGGCACGCCGAGCCAGTCCGGCCGATTGCTGACCTCGTAGTTGATCTCGTAGGCGGCCTTCTCGACCATGAAGAGATCGAGCAGTGCCGCATCTCCTGCGCGATCTTGCGCACGCCGGCTGCTCTGCGTGGAGATGGCCTCGGAATAGGCCTGCAGCAGAGCCTGCGGCATCCTCTCCCGGAACGCCGTCGCGAGCGTCGCATATGCGCCATCTTGGCTCACCGCGGCGGGGCTGCGGCGCGCTGCCGCGAGCGCATAGTCGAACGAGCGCAGAATGCCGGCGACATCGCGCCAGCCACTGTCCTTGGCCCGGCGCTCGGCCAGCGGCTGCGAAGGCTCGCCTTCGAAGTCGATGATCATCACGTCGCCGCTCGCAACCAGGGTCTGGCCGAGATGGAAGTCACCATGGATGCGATGAAGCAGGCTGCCCTTGCCCGCCTTGCACAGTCGTCTCACCAGCGTGAGCAAGGCTTTCCGACGCCCGAGCACGCCCTCGGCCAGGGCTTGCTCGTCCTCCCCCAGCTGCTCGCGCTGCCGCTCGAGATTGTCGCAGGCCGCCTGAACGCGGCCCTCGACCCGCTTGGTCCAGCGCTCGATCTGCGCCCTATCGGCCGGAACCGGGGCAAAGGCTTCGTCATCGGTCGGCTGCGACAGCGCGACATGCATCTCGCCGAGGCGCCGCCCAAGAATCGCGGCGAAGCTCTCGAAGGTCGAAAGCAAGTCGGCGAGATCGGCGCCCTCGCGCGAAAGCTCGTCGAGAACCCGGCCAAGATAGGACGCCGTCCAATCCCAGGCATCACCCTCGCCGGGGATGAAGGCCTGAACCACCCCTAAAACCTCTTCCTCACCCTCCTCCGGCACGTGGACAATCTCACCGAGCTGGGCCGGCGCGTTGGCGAAGCCGCGCTCGGTCAGCGCCCGCATCATCTCCGCCTCCGGATGACGGCCAGGCGCGAGCTTCCGGAACAGTTTCAGCATCACCTTGTGGTCAACGACGACGGAAGAGTTCGACTGCTCGGCCGACAGCCACCGCACCGGATCGTCCGGCAGGATCTCGACGGTGCCGAACGCCGGTGTTGGCCTGAACGAGACCACTCCGACCGCGCTCTTGACCTCGGCACCCGCCTTGAGGAGGGAGAGCACTTCATGGATGAAGCCCGGCAATGCGAAGGCGTCGGTCAGAAATCCGGTGCGTCGACCGCGGCGTACGCGCGCGAGAGCGAGTTGCTGCGGCAGCGCCGTGGCGATCTCCTCGTCCCAGCTGATACCGAGCGGCAGGAGATAGCGCTCGCTGCCGCCGCCATGCATCGCCTCGACCGCAACGAGCGCCATCTCCCGGTTGGGGCCGATGCGCGCCGTCAGCGCCACGCGCGCGCTTTCGAGCTTCTGGTCCTTGGACGCGAACCAGCGCCGCTTGGCGAGGTAAGGCGGAAGGATGTTTACCTCGAATTCGCGCCGGTGCTGCGGCGTGATCATTTCGTCGGGTCCGCCGCGCAGCACGAAGGTCGTGTAGTCGGGCATCGGCTCCGGCGCCTGCGCATGCCAGGACGGAGCCTGCGCACCTTCCACCAGAAGGAACCAGTAGAAACTGTAAGGCGGTAGCGTCAGCAGATAGGTGAGCTGGCCGATGGCAGGGAAGACCGAGTTGCCGAGCATCTCGACAGGATGGCGGCCGGCGAACTCCGCCAGATCGAGTTCGAAGGCCTGCGCCGAGCGCGACAGGTTCGAGACGCACAGAATGGTCTCGCCGTCATGCTCCCGCAGATAGGCGAAGGCCTTGCGATTCTTCGGGTAGAGAAAGCGTAGCGTTCCCCGTCCGAAGGCCTGGTGTTCCTTGCGGACGGCGAGAATGCGCTTGGTCCAATTCAGCAGCGAATGGCGATCGCGCGTCTGCGCCTCGACATTGACGGCGCTGAAGCCATAGAGCGGATCCATGATCGGCGGCAGAACGAGGCTTGCGGGATCGGCCACCGAGAACCCGCCATTGCGGTCCGGCGACCATTGCATCGGGGTGCGCACGCCATCGCGATCGCCGAGGAAGATGTTGTCGCCCATGCCGAGCTCATCGCCGTAATAGATCACCGGCGTACCTGGCATCGACAACAGCAGATTGGTCATCAGCTCGACCCGGCGCCTGTCGCGTTCGAGCAGCGGCGCCAGCCTTCGCCTGATGCCGAGATTGATGCGGGCCCGTCTGTCGGCGGCGTAGAAGTTCCAGAGATAGTCACGTTCCTTGTCCGTCACCATTTCGAGCGTCAACTCGTCATGATTGCGCAGGAAGATCGCCCATTGGCAGTTTTCCGGAATGTCCGGCGTCTGCCGCATGATGTCGGTGATCGGGAACCGGTCCTCCTGCGCGATCGCCATGTACATCCGCGGCATCAGCGGGAAATGGAACGCCATGTGGCATTCGTCGCCGGCGCCGAAATAGGCCTGCGTGTCCTCCGGCCACATATTGGCTTCGGCCAGCAGCATGCGGTTCGGGAAGGTAGCATCGAGCTCGGCCCTGATCTTGCGCAGGATGTCGTGCGTCTCCGGCAGATTCTCGTTCGAGGTCCCGTCACGCTCGATCAGATAGGGAACCGCATCGAGGCGCAGGCCATCGACGCCGAGTTCGAGCCAGAACTTCATCACGCCGAGGACCGCCTTCAGAACGGCCGGGTTGTCGAAATTGAGGTCCGGTTGATGCGAATAGAAGCGATGCCAGAAATAGGCCTTCGCCACCGGGTCCCAGGTCCAGTTCGAGCGCTCGGTGTCGAGGAAAATGATGCGCGTGCCTGAATAGAGCTTGTCGTCGTCGGACCAGACATAGAAATTCCGGTGCGCCGATCCCGGCTTGGCGAGCCGAGCCCGCTGAAACCAGGGATGCTGGTCCGAAGTGTGGTTGATGACGAGCTCGGTGATGACGCGCAGGCCACGCTCATGCGCCGCCCGGATGAAGCGCCTGACATCCGCAGCCGTGCCATAGTCCGGATGGACGGCCTTGTACTCGGAGATGTCGTAGCCGTCGTCGAGGCGGGGCGAGGGATAGAACGGCAGCAGCCAGATCGCAGTGGCGCCGAGCTCGACGATGTAGTCAAGCTTGGCCATCAGCCCCGGAAAATCGCCGATACCGTCGCCATTTGCGTCAAAGAACGACTTCACGTGGAGCTGGTAGACCACCGCATCCTTGTACCATTGCGGATCGGCTGAATCCGCCGCCACGGTCTGAACCAGGCTTGCATCCATCATTGGACTTTGCTCCCCGGCGTAATGCGCCAGATCGCGAAGGGCGTGTCCTGCGGATCGAGCCGGGTCGTCTGCCGTTTGCCATGCCAGTCGAAGCGGGTGCCGCGCATCAGGTCTTCCACGGCGACGGTACCATGATCAGGCAACCCAAATTCCCAGAGCGGCACCTCGATCGAGGCGCCATGCACGCCGAACGGGTCGAGATTGATCGCGATCAGGATGATCTCGGATGCGGTGCCGACGCGCTTGCCGAAATAGAGAATGTTGTCGTCCGTCGCGTCGTAGAAGGTCAGGCCCAGATGGCTCTGCAGCGCCGGGTGGCTGCGCCGCAGCTGGTTGAGGCGGGTGATCTCCGCGATGATGTTGCCAGGGGCCTGCCAGTCCCGCGGCTTGATCTCGTATTTCTCGCTGTCGAGATATTCCTCCTTGCCTGGGATCGCCGCAGCCTCACAAAGTTCGAAGCCGGAATAGACGCCCCACAGGCCGGACAATGTCGCAGCCAGCGCCGCGCGGATCAGGAAGCCCGGCCGCCCCGAGCTCTGCAGAAAGACCGGATTGATGTCGGGGGTGTTGACGAAGAAGTGCGGCCGAAACAGGTCCCGCACCGGCGCTTGGTTGAGCTGCGTCAGATATTCTGTCAGCTCGGCCTTGCTGTTGCGCCAGGTGAAGTACGTGTAGGACTGAGTGAAGCCGACCTTGCCGAGGCGATACATCACCTTGGGACGGGTAAAGGCCTCCGACAGAAAGATGACGCCCGGATCGCGCGAACGGATATCGGCGATCAGCCATTCCCAGAACGGGAAGGGCTTGGTGTGCGGATTGTCGACCCGGAAGATTCGGACGCCCTGGTCGACCCAGTGCTGGACAACGTCGCGCAGAGCCAGCCAGAGCTCGGGAATCGCGCCGGGCGCATAGAAGTCTACATTGACGATATCCTGGTACTTCTTCGGCGGGTTCTCGGCATAGCGCATCGAGCCGTCCGGCCGCCATTGGAACCAGTCAGGGTGCTCGCGCAGCCAGGGGTGGTCGGGCGAGCACTGGATGGCGAAGTCGAGCGCCAGCTCGAGCCCGTGCTTGGCCGCCTCGTCGACCAGCGCGCGGAAGTCCTCGAGCGTACCGAGTTGGGGATGGATGGCGTCATGGCCCCCCTCCGGCGAGCCGATGGCATAGGGGCTGCCGGGATCGTCGGGCGCAGGGGTCAGCGTATTGTTGCGGCCCTTGCGATTGGTCGTGCCGATCGGGTGGATCGGCGGGAAATAGAGCACGTCGAAGCCCATCGCCTTGATCGCCGGGAGGCGGCCGATGACGTCGCGAAACGTGCCATGGCGCGCGGGATCGTCGGTGATCGAGCGCGGAAAGAGCTCGTACCAGCTCGAAAACGACGCGGCCTCGCGATCGGCAGCGACCGGGTACATGTCGGAGCTCACGGCATGCGGCTGCGGATCGGCGCGCTCCATGGCTAGCCCGAGCTCGTCCGAGAGCAGGATGGCGACCTGATCGCTGTCCGCTTCGCCCAGCCACTGCAGGTGCCGCTCGATGATCGACCTGTCGGCCGCTGACGCGGTTTCGGCGAATTTCTCGAGGATCAGGCGCCCTTCCCGGAGCTCGAGCGCGACAGGCACCCCCGCCTCGTGCTTCTTGCCGAGATCGCGACGGAAGGTGCCGAATTCGCTCCACCAGGCCACGATCGCAAAGACATGGCGACCGGTCCGAAGCAGTGGAAATTCACCGCGCCAGCGATCGTTGACCAGAAAGCTCATCGGGGCGCGCGACCACTCGCTCTCGTCGGCCGCGCGCCAGCGCAGCTCGGCCGCGAGCACGTCATGACCATCGCAGAAGATGTCGGCCTCGACCGCGACAAGCTCGCCGACCGTGCGCTTGACCGCGAAGCGGCCATTGTCGACCGCTGGTGTCACGGCTTCGATGGCCAGCCTGTCGGCATCGAGGCGCATCCGCTCCAGCGGCGACGCGGCGGCATCGCTCCGTACCGGCCGGGTCGGTGAGAGCGCGATCAGAGTGCCCGCAGCCGCCGGCAGATGACGGTCGACATTCGTCTCTTCCGGCCTGGCTTCGACCTTTGCCGCCAGCCGATCGATCTCGGGCTCGCACGCGTTGATCGGGTCGCGGTTGAGCAGCACGAGCCGAGCCGGACGCTCGTTTTCGACACGCACAATCGCGGCGAAATCATTGCGCAGTTCGAGCCCTCGCATCGATCGGTGCCCTGCGACCGAATGAGTCGCCAGCGCCCGGTTGAGCGCGCCGATCTGCTCCTGGAGCTCGTCCGTCTTGTGCAAGCAGGCTTCCTCGAAATCCTCTCGTCGGGCCTCGATGAAGGGTGCCTCCATTTCGAATTCGAAGCCCATCGGCATGAGCCAGCCATCGGCCAGCAACGCAGCCGCACTCACCGCCAGACTGTGCCGGCGATCGAGATTGATGGCGGCCGGCTCGGTGATGCGTTTGCCGAACGGATCCTCGGGAAAGGCGATCAGTGCCGCGCTTCCGGAAAGATCATTGTACTCCTGCGCCAGCCAATGTTCGCCACCTGTCCACCACGCCACCGACGAGGGCAGGAACTGGAAAACCTTGCCGGCCTCGACCAGGTCCCGCCTTGGGCGCCCCGGCATCCAGCCAAAGGCCGCGAAGAACGTTTGCGCGTCCTGGACCGGCTGAAGGATGTTCCGCCATAGATCGAGATCGAGTGCCGCCGCGTCGTGGCAGCGGACACCGCTGATTCCGGCCCCCTGCCAACGCAGCAGGCGATCCTGCCAAAACAAGGTGAGTTCCCGGCGCACCGCTTCATCGCCGAAGCGTGCGGCACGCTCATGCTGGCGGTGGATCGTGCGAGGATCGAGATTGGCCGCGTCGATCTTGCGCCACCAATCCTCGCGCTTTGCGACGAACGGGCCCGTGCCGTCAGCCCGGTCGATCGCAAGATCGATCCAGAGCTGCAGATCGCGTGACCGACATTGCCCGGCCAGCTGTTCCAGTATGCCGGAGGCTGCCTGCCCGACGATCGACTCGATGTCGTAAGTCAGGAAGAGATCGTTCGAGGCAGAGAAGGGCCACGCCAAGAGCACGTGAGAAAATCCCAATCCCTGCGCGCGTTGGAGGTGCCCGTCCCAGGTCTCAGGTCCGCCACCAAGAGTCGGATGCAGATAGTAAATCCGCGGAGTTCCAGCTGAGCCGCTTTGCACGTCACCCTCGATCTTGGCACCTCAGAAGAACCGGAAGGTCCAGAGCGGGTTCCAAACAAAGACGTCTCGTTTTCTGGCCTCGGATCGTCACGTCGGAGCGCGGAACACGGCAGCAGCGCGAGCGTTGGCGACATACGCTCTTTCGCATCGGTCACGATGATCAAGGTCTCGAAACAATCTGGTTCACGGAAAAAGCGCTTGGTTTCCAAGCAATTGGGCCGCGGCCTGCGCGGAGTGGCGCGGGATCTCGGCTTGATCGGGCTTGGAGCGGCGCTGGCCCTGATCGTCTCCCCAGGCCTGGCAGGTGGCAGCAGCTCCAATCGCGAGCAGCGGGAAAAAGCAGGACGTCCGCAGAAATCGCGCGATGGTGACGATGCCGCCTCACCCACCGATATCGGGCCGGCGGGATGGCACGACATCGCCAAGCGGACCTACTACGAAATGGACCGAGACCGGGTGCTCGCAGTGGCTGCGGGTGTGACATTCTATGGCTTGCTCGCCCTGTTCCCAGCTCTCGCCGCCTTTGTCAGCCTCTATGGGCTGATCGCCTCGCCCGAAACGGTTGTCGAGCACCTCTCGGCCTTGGCGACGCTCATGCCGGCGGACGCCTACGAGCTCATCCGTGAGCAGGCCTTGAAACTCACGGCTCAAGGCGGAGGCAAGCTCGGACTATCCCTCATCGTCAGCCTCGCTCTTTCCATCTGGAGCGCCAATGCCGGGATGAAGGCGATGTTCGACGCCTTGAACGTCGCCTATGGCGAGGACGAAAAGCGCGGCTTCGTCAGACTGAATCTGATTTCGCTCGCCTTCACCGCCGGCGTGCTGGTGTTCGCCCTGCTCGGCGGCTCTGCGGTCGTCGCCACCCCCGTCCTGCTCGAGCGGCTCTATCTTGGATCGATCGCGGAGCCGCTGATCCAGATCGGGCGCTGGCCGGTGTTGATCGTCGTGCTCGCAGCCGGCCTCGCGGTGCTCTATCGGTTTGGCCCAAGCCGCGATCAGGCGCAATGGCGCTGGGTCAGCCCCGGCGCGGTCCTCGCCGTCCTCGTCTGGATCACCGCCTCGATCGGCTTCTCCTGGTACGTGGCGAATTTCGAGGATTACGACAAGACTTACGGCACGGTTGGCGCCGCGATCGGCCTGATGATGTGGATGTGGATCTCGGCGACGATCATTCTGGTCGGTGCCGAGCTGAACGCCGAGTCGGAACGCCAAACCGAAAAGGACACCACGCGCGGCCCGCCGGCGCCCCGCGGGCTGCGCGGGGCGGATGTCGCCGACCGCAAGGATTAGACTGGTCCGAAATCGAAGAACACTAGATGAGCTGGATCACGATCATAGGCAGCCTCGCGGCGATCTGCTCGATGGCAAGCTTCATCCCGCAGGCCTGGCGGATCGTCCGGACGAGGGACACGCAGGCGATCTCGCCGGCGATGTACAGCTTCACGACGACAGGCTTCGCGCTCTGGACGGCCTATGGCGTCGGCCTGCGCGAATGGCCGCTGATCATCACCAACGGCGTCTGCTTTCTGCTCGCGGCTTTCATCCTCGTCATGACGCTGCTCCCGCAGCGTGCGAAAGACAGGGTCGCCGACCAGGTTACCGGTCGATGAGACCCTGGCGAAACGAGCCGGCACGTCCACCGTTCAGCGTCGCGATCGCCTCGGTTAGGCCGGGGGTGCTGTATGGTTTGTGGAGGAAGACCGCATCCGGAATCGCCATGCATATCTCGTCGTTGGCAGACGGGGCGACGCCCGTCGCAAAAATGACCGGCAGATTGGCGCTAGCCGCTCGTGCCGTCCTCGCCAACTCGATTCCCGAGATGCCGGGCAAGCCGATATCGGTAATCAGCAGATCGACGCTCTGAGCCTCCAACACGGCCAGAGCCTGCGTGCCATCGCTGGCTTCAATGACCTCATGCCCGAGGTCGGTCAGCATGTCGGCCGTCGCCATACGGATCAGCGCGTCATCTTCGACCAAGAGAATCCGCCAGGAGCGCGGCCGGTTGTAGGTGTCGCCCGCCATTGCGGGTGCGGTGTCGGCCGGCGGCTTGCGCTCGGGGCGATTGGCCAGGACATGGCGCAGCCTCCGTGCCAAGGCCTCACGCGTATAGGGTTTGCTGAGGAGCTCGACACCGGGATCGATGCGTCCGCTATGGATGATGGCATTGTCCGTGTAGCCGGAGGTAAAGAGGACGGCGATTTCGGGCAGGCGTTCACGCGCCTGACGCGCGAGCTCGGGACTGCGCAACGGCCCCGGCATCACCACGTCGGTGAACAGCACGTCGATCGGCATGCCGCTTTCGATGATGGCAAGGCCGCTTTGGGCATCCCTGGCTTTGAGGACGTGGTAACCGAGCTCGGTCAGCAGATCGACGACGGTGTTGCGAACCTCATCGTCGTCCTCGACGACGAGCACGGTCTCCGTCCCGCCGACGACCGGGCTGTTCTCGACATCGATGGTGATATCCTCCGGCTGCACCGCCCGCGGCAGATAGAGCCGTATGGTCGTCCCCTGGCCGAGCTCGCTGTAGATTTTGACATGCCCGTTGGACTGACGGGCAAAGCCATAGACCATGCTGAGACCGAGCCCGGTGCCCTGCCCTTCCGGCTTGGTTGTGAAAAACGGCTCGAAAGCTCGATCCTTGACCTCGGGCGTCATTCCGGCGCCGGTATCTGTCACCGCCAGCATGACGTATTGGCCCGGTGTCACCTCGTCATGCGCACGGGCATAGTCGTCGGACAGCGCCGCATTGCCGGCTTCGATCGTCAGCCTTCCATGTCCATTCATCGCATCGCGCGCGTTGATCGCCAGATTGAGGAGCGCGTTCTCCACCTGGGCGGGGTCGACCAGGGTATTCCACAGCCCCGCCCCGATCACCGTTTCGATCTCGATGCCTTCCCCAATTGCGCGGCGCAAAAGCTCATCGAGGTTGCGCACGAGCCGCCCGAGATTGACGACTTTCGGCGCGAGAGGCTGGCGCCGGCCGAAGGCGAGCAATTGCGAGGCCAGTTTAGCGCCCCGTGAAACGCCGGCGAGCGCATTGCGCACGCGTTGTTCGGGTTTGACCTGTCCGGCTACGTCTTTGGCGAGGAGCTGCAGATTGCCGCCGACCACCTGCAGCAGATTGTTGAAATCATGAGCGATGCCGCCGGTGAGTTTGCCCACCGCTTCCATCTTTTGCGAGTGCCGCAGCGCAGCTTCGACCCGCTCGCGCTCTTGCGCCTCCTTACGCAGTTCTTCATTGGCGTCGGCCAGTTCCGTCGTCCGTTCGGCCACGCGCTCCTCGAGCGTCTGGTTCAGATTGAGCAACTTGTCCTCGCTCGCCCGCAGCGCACTCTCAGTCTGCTTGCGGGCCGCGATCTCGGATTGCGCGGCCTGGTAGAGGCGGGCATTGTCGATCGCGATCGCCGCCTGGGCTGCGATCCCGACGACGAGCCGCTCAGCCCGATCGGTGAAGATCCCGGGCTCCGGATGGCCGAAGAACAGGCCGCCGAGCACCTCGCCGGAGCGTGAGATGACTGGGGCGGCCAGATAGCTGCGCACCGGCAGATGCCCCTTCGGCATGCCGTAATGCGGATCGTTGTGGCCGTAGCGCGGGTCGACCAGAATATCGTCGGACCGGACAATGCCTTCACCCTTGAACGTTGGCGCGAAGACGGCCGTGTTGCGTGGCATCGGAAAACGCGAGAACGCCTCCCGCGGCACGCCGGAGAGCGTATAGAGCATGTAGCTCTCACCCTCCTCGTTGAGGACGTTGTAGAAGAAAGAGCCGAAAGCAGCGCCGGTCAATTCCGTCGCGGCATCGGTCACCACCTGTACGGCCCGTCCCAAGTCGAGTTCGGCCGCCACTGTGTTGCCGATGCGGTTGAGCGATTCGAGCGTCTGGGCTTCCTCCGCCAGCGCCTGGTTGCGCTCGCGGCGGATCGTCGCCATTGCAAGCGCGCCGTCGATCCGCGCAATAAGCTCCCGGGCAGAGAAAGGCTTGGTGAGATAGTCGTCGGCGCCGGCCGAGATGCCTTCGACGCTCGCCTCTTCGCCGGCCCTGGCTGACAGCATGATGACAGGCAGATCACGCAGCGAAATGTCGGAGCGTATCGCTTTGATCAATTTGAAGCCGTCGAGCCGCGGCATCATCGCATCCGTCAGGATCAGGTCGAAATCGCCATTGCGCAATTGCTCCAGCGCCGCTTCGCCGTCGGCCACCGCGACACATTCGTGCCGGGCCCGCAGGAGGCGCGTCAGATAAGTCCGCATGTCGGCGTTGTCGTCGGCGAGCAGTACTTTAGCTCGCCGATGTAAGGCGCGGGCCGGCTCTGCTCCGAGCACGACTTCCTCGACCGCTGGCATCTGCTCGCCGCTCGCGTCCGGAAGCCAGCTGAGCGCTTCTTCGACATAGGGACGCGCGCGGGTCGCGGCCGGCTGGGCCGCATCGGCGTCACGCACCTGCTGCGCCGGCAGATGCGCGCTGCCAAGCGGAAGGCTCACCCGAAAGACCGAGCCGCCACCTTCCACGCTCTGGGCAGTGATGGTGCCACCATGCAGCTCGACGAGCTCCTTTACGAGTGCCAGGCCGATGCCGCTGCCTTCGAAGCTCCTGCCCCTTGCGCCTTCGATGCGATGGAACCGGTCGAACAGGCGCGGCAGCTGGCTCTCCGGGATGCCCGTGCCGGTGTCGCCGATCTCGAGGACGGCATGGCCGTCGGCTTGGGTGAGATGAACGCGGATTTCACCGTCGAAGGTGAACTTGAATGCATTTGAGAGAAGATTGAGGACGATCTTCTCCCACATCTCGCGATCGACATGAACGTGCTCGGCGTGCACCGCGCAGTCTATCTTTAAATCAAGTCCGGCGCGCTCGGTCGCCGAGCGGAAATTACTGGCAAGCTCCGTCGTGAAGGCACACAGATCGGTCGGCTCGAAGATCGCCTGCGTGCGGCCGGCTTCGATCCGGGAGAAGTCGAGAAGCGTGTTCACCAGCTTGAGTAGCCGGCTGCTGCTGCGCTGGACCAGCTTGATGCGCTCGACCTCATCCGCCGGGAGGTCCGCGCTGTTGGCCAGGGATTCCTCGAGCGGGCCCAGCATCAACGTCAGGGGCGTGCGGAACTCATGGCTGACATTGGAAAAGAATGTCGTCTTGGCGCGATCGAGCTCGGCCAGCGCTTCGGCGCGCTTACGTTCCTGTTCATAGGCGTTGGCGTTGGCCACCGCCGCACCGATCTGCCCGGCAACGAGCCCAAGGAAGTCGCCATACGACTCGTCGAACAGACGGAAGGGGTTCAGGCCCGCGACCAGCAAGCCCGAGGGGCCGATTTCGCCCGTCGGGGCTATGCGCATGACGGCAGCTTGCCGCGGTGGTCTCGACCAGGCCCCGGTGGGCACCTTTCCCGCTAATCTTTGGGGCAGATCAGCGACCGTCAGGGCCACGCCGCTGGTGAGCACTTGTCCGGCGGGCCAGGGCGAACCGGCATTGCGTTCGACCAGCTCAGGCGCTCCGTCCAGCTTGGTCGCGACGCCCGCGGAAGCGACGAGCTGCAATGGAGCGCTCTCCGTCTCGCCCATGTAAATCAGCGCAAACGGCAGGTCATACGCGTTCTGCTGCAGTGCCTCGGCGCTCAATCTGCAGACATCGACCCAAGACCGGGCATTGGCGCAGCGGTCTGCCAGATCACGAAGCAGAGCCAGCTGCCGCTCGCCGATCACGCGCTCGGTGTCGTCGGTGTTGGCGCAGATGATACCGCCTGGCGTGCCGTCGTCATCGGGGATCGGGCTGTAGGAGAAGGTGTAGTAGGTTTCCTCGGGATAGCCGTTGCGCTCCATGATCAGGAGCTGTTCCTCGACATAGGTGCCCTCGATGCCGGTCATCGCAGTCGCGAGCATCGGGCCGATATCGTGCCAGATCTCCTGCCAGACGATCTTCGCCGGCTGCGCGAGGGCTTTGGGGTGCTTGCCGCCAATGATGCTCTGATAGGCATCGTTATAGAAAAAATACAGGTCCTGGCCCCAGCCGATCCAGATCGGCTGGCGCGAGGTCAGCATGATGCGGATCGCCGTCTTGAGGCTCTGCGGCCAAAGGGCGGGATGACCGAGCGGATGGTCCGCCCAGTCGAAATCGCGCAGCAGCGCGCCCATCTCCCCGCCGCCCGCCAGGAATTTCAAGGCGTCCGATGCGGCCCCCACAGCCCGGCTCATTCGTTATGTGTCCTCACGGCCAGCTCAAGCCAGCGCTTTAACGGTTGGTCAGCAGGCTTGTTCCCAGCGTGACAGTTTTTCTGTTCCGCTGGCGGCACCCAGCGCCACTACGGCTAAGCTAGCGGACTTGGTTGCAATGACTCATGGCGCCACGTCCGGCACTGCTTGGTACGGCAGCGCACTGAACTCGTGATCAAATGTTATCGCACCAATCCGCGCGTTGCTCATTCTGAGGTTGAGGGCGGGCCCAGTCCCAGGAGAAGCGCGATGTCCCTTCGAGCAGTCGGCTTTGTAGAAGATTGGCTGTCCAAAAATCTCCAGCGCCATACCAGCGGCGGCACCCGCTCGACAGAAACGCCCAGCGATTATGCGGTGCATCTCTTGATCGCGGCAAATGGAAGCGGAATTCTGCCGGAGGAAATCGTCGACGAATTCCCCGATCTTATTGGTATGATCTCGGCCATTCTAGCGGGATCGCCGTTAACACTCGAAGAACACTGGGCGGAGTCGGGAGGGCCGCTCGTGTCGATCATGCACCGTCAGAAAGTTGAGCGAGACGTCCGCAAGTCGTTCCGTGAGAACCGAACTCCTCGCGATTAGACATTCTCACCGTCGCATTCAGGATCGGCCAAACGCTCGGGCCGGTACGACGGCGTTGCAAATCATGCGGACCGTGACCATCGTCATAAGCGTCTATCTTGTCGTTTCCGGCAATCTGCTGCCTGATCGAGCCCGATACGGCTGGCCCGATACCGTCACTTCGCCAACCGGAGTTCTTCGATCGGTTGCGGGCTGCCCAGAAGAAAGCCTTGTCCCGCATGAAATCCCAGGCCACGAAGAACCGCCAGTTCTGACTGGGTTTCGATGCCTTCGGCGACGACTGTCGTGCCTGCACGCTTGGCAAACTCCCCAAGCGCTGCTGCAAGCGCCTTTCGGACAGGGTCGTCGTCGACAGCGCGCGTTAAGCTGATGTCCAACTTGATGATGTCCGGGCGCATATCGAGAATATGACGCATGCTTGAGTAACCCGCGCCGGCGTCATCAAATCGCAACCCGAATGCCTTTTTCCCTCAGCGGCGCCAGGGCAGCTGTAATGCGACGATAGTCTGCGATGGGCACGTGCTCCGTGATTTCGAGCACGAGACGGCGAGGATCGAAGCCGCTGACGCCACGCAATCATTCATCTTCTTGAATGGCCCGCTTGGCTTCCTCGTCGGCCGCCGCGTCCATTGCATCCGCAACGGTGCTGGTAAGATCGGGATATTCTTCCTCGATCTCATGCGGCTGAATGCCGGCAGAACCAGCATCCAGCATGAGTTGTCCCGCAAGATACTTATTTCGCTCTGCCGGGCCTTCCTCGTCGTGAAACACATCAGGCTTGACCCGCTCGATGAGCCAAGCCTCTACGAAACTGATTGCGCGTTCAGACATGATCTCCTCCCGGAAAGACTTTGGACGTGCGGCCTCTTACCAATACCCGCGCCGATCATACGGGTTCCGCAAGCTGCCCCGGCAGGCTCTCGCTCACGCTGCGGCGCCGCGACCTTGGATGACGCTACTGGACCAAGTGGACGGATGGCCTGAGCTGCTGTTTGAGGCTCAAGTCTGGGAGCAGTCGCTAGCGCCGAGGACGTTCGAAGTGTGTTGGCTTTTCGCTATTTCGAAATGACGATTTTGGCGCTTCCATCGCGTGACAGGACATTTGCGGTGACGTCGGAGCCATAGCGATGGAGCCTCACATCGGCGCATGATGTGCCGAGCCGCAGGTTGCGGATCACGACCTCGTCGAGGAAATCAGGCATGACGGGCTCACGGAATTCGATCTCGTCCTGCCCATGTTTGAGCTCCAGGCCCAGGCAAGCGCCCAGCAGACCGAAAACTGCCGCCGCCGACCAGGCTTGCGGCGCGCAGGCGACCGGGTATGGCGTCGGCGCGCGATGCGGCCTCCTGGTGAAACCGCAGAACAATTCCGGCAGGCGCGACATGTCCTGGTGTCTGCCGGCGTCGAAGATCGCCGCGAAGACGCGGCTCGCCTGGCTTTTGAGGCCGTATCGGCCAAGCCCTATCGCGATAAGCGCATTATCGTGCGGCCATACCGAGCCATTGTGATAGGACATCGGATTATAGCGAGGCTGTCCCATCGCCAGAGTACGAATGCCCCAGCCGCTGCAGGCCGCGGGCGCGAGCAGGTTCGCTGCAACTCGCTTGGCCCGCTCCGGCGCCGCTATGCCGGCAAAAAGGGCGTGCCCAGCATTCGATGCCGAAACGAGACAAGGCCGCTTGTCGCCATCCAGCGCGAGCGCATAGGTGCCGAGTTCCTCGCACCAAAACGCGCTCTCGAAATTGCCGCGCAGACGCTCTGCGTCCTTGGTGAGCCGCGAGGCCATGTCGGCGTGGCCGAGCCGGCGCGCCATCGCCGAAGCGTGCTGCTTGGCGGCGTAGGCATAGGCCTGGACCTCGCACAGCGCGATAGCCCCCGGCGCGTCGCTGCCATCGGCGTGGAACACCGCGTCATGCGAATCTTTCCAGCCCTGATTTGCAAGTCCGCTCTGACGAGCCCGGGCATATTCGATAAACCCGTCGCCATCGCGGTCGCCGTAGTCGTCGAGCCAGCGCAGCGCTGAGCAGATATTGGGCCAGATCGCCTGGATGGTGGCGATGTCTCCGGTCCGCTCCAGATACTGCCCCGCCAGCATCACATAGAGCGGGGTTGCGTCGATCGTGCCGTAGTAGCGCCCAAACGGCACTTCGCGCAGCCTCGCCATCTCGCCGTGCCGCATTTCGTGCAGGATCTTGCCTGGCTGAGCGTCGGCGTCGGGATCGACGAGCTGAGCCTGCGTCGCAGCGAGCGTGCGCAGCACCCCGCGTGCGATTTCAGGATCGATCCAGAGCATCAGCATCGCCGTGATGATGCCGTCGCGCCCGAAGACAGTGTTGAACCAGGGAATGCCGGCATAGGGATACGGGCCATGCTCACCCCAGGTGATCAGGGTGTAGACGTCGGATTTGGCCCGGCAGAGCATCTCGTCGAACGCCTGGCTTGACGTCGTCACTGTTGCGATCTGGGCTGTGGCGGAGCGTCGCGCCCGGCGCGTGTCGCGATAGGCTGCGAGAAAATTCACCGGCGGCAATGACTTTACCGCCGCATCGAGGCACGAGACGGTCACAAAGAGCGATCGCTGTTCGTCTCGTCCGAGCTCGACTTCCATCGTGATGCGATGGCGGTCGATCGCCGCCGGAACCGGGCTTGCTTCGATGATGGTCCGGCGCTCGACTTGATCAAGGCCGACATAGCGGAACTCGACCCGGTCGGGGCCGATCACCTCCGCAGTGCTTGCCCCGCGCCGCAGGCGTTGCGTTCCGCGGACCTCGAACATGTCATGATAGTCGGCACCGAACAGCAGGTCGACGCGCAACCGCAGCGGCGCGGGTCCGAAGTTCTTGATGTTGATCCGCTCATAGCAGACGGCCCGCCACAGGAGTTTTGTGCGGTGAAGAAAGATCGTGTCCCGCGGCAGCCGGACATCGCCGATACGCAGATCGGGATTCGTGAGCTCGACCGACAGCGCAGCCTTGTCCTCATGCACGGCGGAGCTCAGAAGCAGCGGGCGCTTGCCTTCCACTCGCAACTCGAGCAGCGAGAGAAAGCGCGTGTCGCGATAGAACAGACCTTCCGCGGTTTCGCTGACCGTCCCGATGTCGCCATGCGCGTCCATCACAGCGAAGGCGTCGCCGTGTTTGAGATTGCGCAGGACGCGATCGGTGAGCGAAGTTTTCGCCTCGATCTCGTATTCGGACCAGAGATTGGGACCACTTTGCGCGGGCGCAATCTGCACTGAGGCGCGATTGATTTCGGGCATCGGACCTGCCCCGGTTCAGGCCGACTGCAAGGGACTAGCCCCCACGCCGGTAGCCATACCATGCGCCTCCTGATAGGCGGACGGCAAGATCAGGGAAGATGTCGCTCGTAGTGGCGCAAGGCGACTGCGATCCAGCATCTTGGCGAATGCCTCGATGTAGTCCGCCGCCATCCGTGACGCCGTGAAGCGCATCTCGAAGCAATCACGCACGGCGCGCCGGTCCAGCTGGTGGACCTGCCCAACAGCTTCGACCGCTTCCTCTAGCGAGGATACGATGATGCCGGAAAGGCCGTGATCAATCACCTCTGGAACGGATCCCTCTCCCCAGGCGATGACCGGAGTTCCGCATGCCATCGCCTCGATCATGACAAGCCCGAAGGGCTCCGGCCAGTCGATCGGGAACAAGAGAGCCGAAGCTCCAGACAGGAATTCACCTTTCCTCGCATCGTCGATCTCGCCGATGAACTCGACAAGGGGGTGATCGAGCAGCGGCCGGATCGTGCAGGCGAAGTAATCGCGGTCGGCGGCGTCGATCTTGGCGGCGATCTTCAGCGGAATTCCGCTCCCTTTTGCGATCTCAATCGCTCGGTCCGGGCGCTTCTCAGGCGAGATCCGGCCAAGGAAGGCCAGGTAGCCGCCACGCGCCTCACTGAAGCGATAGAGCGTCTCGGGCAGGCCGTGATGGATGGTCGAGAGCCAGTTGACCGGCGGTAACGGGCGGCGCTGGTCGTCCGAAATCGAAATAAGCGGCATTTCGGGGAATGCGCGGAAAACCGGATGGATGTCGGGCAGGTCGAGGCGCCCGTGCAGCGTCGTTACGCATTTCGGCAGCAGATCCTTGAATAGCGGGAACTGAAGCAGATCGACATGGAAATGGATGATGTCGAACTCATCCGCGCGGCGCCGGACCTCGTCCAACATGACGAGCGTGCTCGCCGTGTGGTCGCGGATGCCAGCAAGCCGCAACGCCTCCGGCACGGCCGAAACAAGCTTTGCGCTGCTGCGCGAATCGCCACTCGCGAACAGCGTGACGTCCTGACCTTGATGGACGAGTTCTTCTGCGAGCCAGGACACCACTCTCTCGGTGCCGCCATAGAGCCTTGGGGGAACTGCCTCCGCTAGCGGAGCCACCTGAGCGATGCGCATCTCGCTGAATTCCTTCTGGATTTCGAGACTGCCTTTCCCCGCCTGAACTCGACAACGCGGATGCCCTGCTCGGGGTTCATCGATCGCCATGTGGCGATTTGGCATCAGCCGGAGTCCGGCTCGCGCAGTCCTGGCGTCAGCGACAAAGCCGCAGCGCACAAGGCTGCCATCACGAAGAACGCTGCGGCCCCCCAGCGGGCGTAAAGCGCGCCGGCCGCAAAGGTCAGGAATGCCGTCGTCGTCGCACCGGCAAGCGCATAGATGGCCTGTCCCGTGGCAGCCAGTTGCGGCGGCACGCTCTGGGTGAGCAGCCGCATGCATGCGAGATGCAAAAGCGCGAAGGTGAAACCGTGCAGCGGCTGCACGATCGCAAGCGCGAGCGGCGCGGCACTCAGCGCCATGACGACCCACCGCACAATGCCGGCGCCGGCGGCAATCGCAGCAGCGACCGCCGGGCCTACCCGCGCCATCAGCGGTGGACCAATGAGGAAGAAGACGATCACTTCGCCCGCCACCGAGAGCGACCAGAGAAGACTGGCCAGTCCCGGACCGATGCCCGCAGTATTCCAGCGAATAACAGCGAAGGCGTCGTGCAACGCATGGCTGCCGAGGACAAGCGCGGCAACCAGAAGCAACCGGCGAAACAACGCTATGCGAAGGAGCGGTGCGAAGCCCGCGAGCGGGGAAGCGGCGGGCTCGGCTCTTTCTTCGTGAGGGGATGCGCTTCGGATCAAGAGAGAGGCGACCGCTGCGGAGGCGGCCAGCAGACCTGCGTGCACCAGCACGATCGAGGACAGTCCCACCAAGCTCACGATCTGACCAGCAATGAGCGTGCCGGCGATGAAGGCCGCTGACCCTGCGCCACGCACCCACCCGTATTCGAAGCGCCGTCCGGTGGCGTTTCCTGCTCCGCTCGCTTCGCGCAGCGTCAACGCGTCCGCCAGCGTGGTCACTGGTGCCAACGATGCCGCCTGGCACAGGCTGACCATGAGCAATGGCCAGAAGCTCTCGGCCGGCATTAGGCCAATGGCGAAGATCCCCGACATGATGATGCATATTGCGAGGATCGCTCGTCGCGCCCCAAGCCGATCGGCTAAACGGCCAGCCAACGGACCCGAGACGAGGCGTGCAGCGGTCCCAAGCGCGAGTAATACGCCGAGTTCTTCAGGTCCCAACCCGCGCGATTCGAAGAAGCGCGGCCAAAATGGCGACGCAACGCCGAACGCGCCATACATCAGCCCATAAAGCAGGACGAAGTTGGGGAGCGGATTTCGATCGGGTCGATCCTGGATCACCACGGTGAGCTCGCGATCGTGACGCCCTCACGACGATGAGGACGAGCTATTCCTGCTCGCTGCAACCCGAACCGGTCGAAGCAGTTCCAAGCGAGGGCAATCGCCCGATGTCGTCCGATCGGTTACGTGCTCGGCAGGCCGACCGCGGTTGCGAAGCCTAGCTTCGTTATTGCCCCGGATTTTTCCAGTCCAATGCGCGGAACAAGCCGAAAAAGCGAACGTTGTTGAGGCGGCTGGGATAAAATTTTCGGAGACTATTTGATGCGCAAAATGCTCGTCGCTCTTGCCGTTGCCACGACCTTTACCGGAGCGATCTCTCTGCAAGCGCAGACAGCGACGACTGCTACGCGCGAAGTCTATGTCAAAGCGCTACCGACCGACGTGCTCAGCAGCAATTTGATTGGCCTCAACGTCCAGAACAACGCCAAGGAGAGCGTTGGCGAGATCAAGGATCTGGTCGTTTCCGGCGCTAACCTGTCGGGCCTGATCCTGTCGGTGGGCGGCTTCCTGGGCATTGGCGAGCGCTACGTCGTGGTCACGCCTTCCGCCGTGAACGTCGTCTATTCCGAGAACGACAAGAAATGGACGGCCACGATGGACACGACGAAGGATGCCCTGAAGGCCGCGCCCGAGTTCAAATACGAGGGCCGCTGGAGCAAGTGAGCTCCGCCCTTACTTCTGCACTGCAACCCATAGGAGGTCGGTCATGGACTGGAACCGCGTCGAAGGGAACTGGAAGCAGCTCAAGGGCAAGGTCAAGGAGCAGTGGGGCAAGCTGACCGATGACGATCTCGACGTGATCGCCGGCAAGCGCGACCAGCTCGAAGGCAAGATCCAGGAACGCTACGGGATCGAAAAGGACAAGGTGAAGACCGACGTCGACACCTGGTACAATCGCCAGACTTGGTGAGCATGATCGGTTGGGCCAGCAGGCTGCCCAGCTATGGCTCAAACGATGGCCCGTCGCCCCCACTGGGCGGCGGGCTTTTCCGTTCCTCCGGCCGTCAACATCCAATCGGAGATTTCAATGGCGAATTCTAACGATCCTGACATTCATGCGGCGACCGTGCGAGCTCAGGCGCAAAGCGAGATGCACGGAAAGCAGTCAATCCCGCCGCTCCAGGCGGATCGTCACTCCAGTCTGGATCCAGCCGTGGAAACCCCAGTGGAAGCCCGTCAGGGCTTTTTGGGGATGCCGGTGCTCGCGGTGCTCATTGGCGGGCTGATGCTCGCCGGGATCGCCTGGTTAGCTGTCCACTTCGCCGTGCAGTAGCAAAGCGAGGGTCGTTGGAACAGATCTACTCGGCCATTCGTTGCGCCGAGAGATTAGATCTGAATGGAGCTGAACATGCCGAAATATCGCTTTACGACTGATGATGGCGACAAACTCGATGCCAGTCCCGATCGTCTTGAATTCCCCAATGACCGCGCAGCGTCCCGTGAGGCTCAACGCGCGCTCGCCGACATGGCTCATGAGAAACTGCCAGATGGCTCTCACCTAGACATGCGGGTAGAGGTCGAGAACGACAATGCTGAAGTCGTCTATCAAGCGTCGCTCGAGTTTCAGGGCGAAACTGCCGACGACATGCGAGCCAAGACTGCTCAGGCCGAGCGAAATTCGATGAACGGAAGCCGCCGTCGAAGCAAGAGCGACCGATCCTAGCAACGATTCCGATATCCTATGTAGCAGCGGAGCCCCCAAATCTGGCTTCCCGCCAGCCCTTCCTTCTGCGGCGCAAAACCTCTGGCCGACATTCCACCGTAACGCCTCCGGCACGACGGCATCGTGGTTGGAACATCTATGAGCGTAGGCGGTTCGTCAGGGTTCATCAGCCAGGGGTGGAGCCATACCATGAAACTGAGCGGTGGCTGCGATTGCGGACAGGTCCGCTACGAGCTCGAGGGCGAGCCGCTACGCGTTGGAATCTGTCATTGCGAGACCTGCCGAAAGGAATCCGGGTCAGCCTTCTCGTTCTTTGGAATTTGGCCGAAGGCTAATGCCGCCATTTCCGGCGAACTCAAGTGCTGGACGAGCCGGGCTGGCGGCCGCCGGTTCTGTCAGACATGCGGCTCATCGCTTTTCGATTGGGAGGACGATTCCGAGAAGATCGAGGTCAAGCTCGGCACTTTGGATGATCCGCCTAGTGCCGTCACGCCAGCTTACGAGCTTTGGACGATCCGGCGCGAGCCATGGCTGGTCCATCAGAGGGGCACGGAGCAACACCCGCGTGATCGTGAAGGTCGCTGGGATGAGCCGTGATGGCCCGCGATTTTCCAACGACTCCGGACGGGCGCTATTTCCTAGTCGGCAGCCGCCTATGGCGCGCAACCAACCCAGCATTGCCCGAAACTCGGCGTGATGAGCTTGTCACTCAACTCATGCACGCGCGGCGGGCGGTCAAGGATGCCAAACGAGGTCGTGGCGATCTGGCCCAGGCGCGGGCGGCGGTGAACCACGCCAAGACGGCGCTCGGGGAGCGTGGGCCGGTGTGGTGGAATGATGGCGCGCCCGACTACAATCGCCATCTCGTCAAGACCACTCCCTATGCCTGTTGGGGCAGTTCAGCAGCCTTAGAAAGCGAAAGAGGAAGACATGACCAAGAAACCCGCACTCGTGCTCCGTGCGACTGACATTCAGAGCGTTACGATCAGCGACGATTTGCGAGAGGGCGCGCTGATCCGCTTCACCGTCAGGGATGACACAAATGACCTTGAGCTACACTTGCCAGCTGTTGCGGTCGCACGGCTTCAAGTTCTCTTGATCGAAGCCGATCGCCAGCAAGCCAATCGAACAGCCCAGCATTAGAGCGCGCCAAGGCCACCTCGCTGGGGTATCTGCCATCTCTGATCAGGGTTGAGCTTCTCGAGATTGCTCCGGCAATCCGATGACAGGACGAGCGTCGTGGCTCCCCTTGCGAACCGGACCGGATTGTCCTCAACTCCGTGTGCCTTCTGCCCCGCGTGCACCAGCGCATCGCCTCGATTAGAAGCGTGAGCTCCGCGACGCTTCGGACTCTCGCGTCACTCGCAGCGCTGGCACGTTCGAAGGCAGCGACATACTCACCATTCAAAGCTAGCGGTGCCGCATTGCCTGGAGCAGTGATAACGATAGCCCCCTGGCATCTCAAGGCGACCGCATTCCAGCGCGCAAGCTCAGTCTCCAAACTGGCGTCGAGCCGGCTTGATGGATTCTGGCGGCGTAAAGGACAGACGTCACGCCTTTCCTTCATATAGATCAACGCAGAAATCCTTTCCTCGCGAACTCCTCCCAACCCGCCAATTGAGGCTCAGCCTCCTCATCCGAGGTCCGGGCATCCTCGCTTAGCTTAGCTTGCCGTTTGCCAGCCCGGGTCATTGCCGCTTTGCCAGCAGCTCGGCGGCGGTTCTCGGCCAGCGCTTCCACATCCGCTTCTCGCCAGACCTCGGTCAGACCAGCATCGAGAACATGTTCGATGTGATCGGGCTGGAAGACGTGAAAGGTTACTGCCTTCGCGCGCCCCCGCAGCTTGACCGTTCGCGTACCCGCGCTCTTGAGACGGCCATCATTCATCCACTTGTGTCGCTCGCGGGATGAGATCGAGAGGATGTCCTCTGCTTCGCTTGGGAGCACAGGCAAATCAGTGATCGTGAGAAGGGTCTGAGCGATCGTGGCAGAAGCAGCCTTAAAATCTTCGCTGTTTGCGGCGGGCATGCGCAAGACGGCACACCCGGCGTCGACCGTGAGAAACTTCTTGATTGGCCAAGGCAGCGCGCGTCTGAGTTCGCGCTCGATCCCCTTTGCCCGCACTGCCGATCCAAGCGTGGTGATCGATGGGAGCGGCCATGTGGTGACTAATTTGCCAGAGGTGCTCAAGGCTTCGGGCTCTGATTGCATGAAATTAACTGGAGGCTGGAAACGGGGTTCCAGTGACATCGGCGGCTTTCTGCACGCCCCAAGTGTCCGCATTGAGGATCTCGCCTAAAAGAGCACGATTGACTCTCGGCATTCGAATGAGAACATACAGAGAACATTTCCAACGCACAGCAGGTCCTTCAAGTTGCGGCCAGAGCCGATGTTTCAGTCCTTGCGCGACCAAATCGAGAGACTCGAGGGGCGTGGTGCGCGCGGAAGAAAAGTTCTGCCTTTTGGCATCGCGGCGGTCGATGGTCGCCTGCCAGGAGGCGGATTGGCTGTCGGTGCTCTCCATGAGGTTGCTGGTGGCGGAAATGGAGCGATCGATGGGGCGGCGGCAGCACTGTTCAGCGCAGGTGTTGCAGCCCGCAGTCCCGGGAAGGTTCTCTGGTGCCTGAGCCGCGCCGATCTTTTTGCCCCTGCACTGGCTCAAGCCGGTCTCGTTCCCGACCGGGTCATCTATGTCGAAGCGGGCGACGATAGGACCGTCCTCGCCTGCATGGAGGAAGGCCTCCGCCACGGTGGTCTGGGCTCCGTCATTGGCGAAGTCGCGCGTCTTTCGATGACAGCGTCACGGCGATTGCAACTCGCTGCCGAAGGATCCGGCGCCATCGGAATTGCCCTGCGGCGGTGGCAACGGGAAGTCGATGCCTCAGACTTCGGACAGCCGACCGCGGCCATGACGCGGTGGCGAGTGTCGGTGCTTCCATCCACCGTTTTGCCTGTACCTGGTGTCGGACGGCATCGCTGGCTGGTCGAACTGATCAGAGCCCGAGCGGGCGAAAGTGCGGATTTCGAGGTGGAGGCATGCGATGACACGGGTCGTCTCGGTCTTCCTGCCGAATTGGTCGATCGATCGATTTCGGCGGGCGGCTGGCGACGCGGCGCCTCCACCTGAGGTTCCGCTCGTCCTTATCGCCCGCGATGCAAGCAGGAGGTTGGTGCAAGCGGCTAATGCTGGTGCCCGCGCCGCAGGGCTTCGTGTCGGCATGCCTGCCACGAAAGCGCAGGCGCTCGTGCCGGGCCTTGTGCTGGAAGACGTCGATTTTGCGGCCGACGCTCAGGAGCTGGAGCGGCTGGCGATCTTTCTGCATCAGCGTGTGGCTCCGATCGTGGCGCCCGATCCGCCGAATGGGATCGTCATCGACACGACAGGCGCCGATCACCTTCACGGCGGCGAGGCGGATATGCTCGAGGCGATCGTCGGTCGCCTCTTCTTGTCGGGCGTAGAGGCCAGGGCGGCGATCGCCGACACTTGGGGCGCTGCCCATGCTCTGGCGCGTTTTGTCTCACGCCCAACGGTCGTGGTTCCCCGCGGCCATGGAATTGCGCCGATAGCCTCACTCCCCCTGGAATGTCTTCGCATTCCCGCGCAGATCTCGGCTGATCTGCGGGTCCTGGGCTTTGAAACAGCGGGGGATCTGATTGCCCAGCCGCGATCTGCATTAATCCTGCGGTTTGGGCCCGAGATCGCCCGCCGGCTAGCGCAGGTCCTCGGCGAACTCAGCGAACCAATCGTCGCCGTCAAGCCACCGGATTTGATCGAAGCCCGCCGCGCCTTTGGCGAACCGATCGGCGCGCCAGAGACCATTGCGCGCAACATCGACAAGCTCGCCGCACAGCTTTGCGCTCGCCTCGAACACCGTGGCCTCGGCGCTCGCCGGCTTGATCTCATCTGCCATCGCGTCGACCGCGGCCTTCAGACGGTCCGGGTCGGGCTCGCAAGACCAGTCTGTGATGCGAGGCGATTGACGCGGCTGCTTCGCGAGAAGGTAGAGACGATTGAGCCTGGCTTCGGGATCGAGATCATGACGCTCGCTGCAACGCTGGCAGAGCCGCTCGAGCCGAAGCAGACGATCAGTTCCCTTGTCGAGCACATCGGCCCCGACGTCGCCGATCTCATCGATATCCTGGCCAGCAGGGTTGGAGAAAGAGCCGTCTACCGATTGGCGCCTGTCGCCAGCGACGTGCCAGAGCGATCGGTGCGCCGGGTTGCGGCGCTGGCAGAGGACGCTGGGGCAACCTGGCCGGGGCACTGGCCTCGTCCGACGCGATTGCTGCCGCGTCCCGAGCCTGTGGAGACCATGGCCCTGCTGCCGGACCACCCGCCAGCCTGGTTCAGTTGGCGCGGCGTCCGCCGGCGTGTCCGACGGGCGGACGGACCGGAGCGCGTGTTCGGCGAATGGTGGAAAAGGGAAGCAGAAATGGTTGCCGTCCGCGACTACTTCCGCGTCGAGGATGACACTGGCGAGCGCTATTGGCTCTACCGCGCCGGCGACGGTGAAGATGTTGCGACGGGATCGCATCGCTGGTTCCTGCACGGGGTGTTCGGATGAGCGCCCGCTATGCAGAGCTCCAGGTCACCAGCCACTTCAGCTTCCTGCGCGGCGCCTCGTCGACTGAAGAGCTATTTGCACAGGGCGCCCGGCTCGGCATCGAGGCGCTGGCCATAGCGGACCGCAACTCACTCGCCGGCATCGTCCGCGCCCATGAGGCGGCCAAGGCCACCGGCGTCAGGCTGATCGTCGGCTGCCGCCTCGATCTGGCCGATGGAATGTCCCTCTTGGTCTATCCCACCGACCGGTCAGCCTATTCCCGGCTCTGCAGGCTGCTTTCCATCGGCAAGAAGCGGGCCGGCAAAGGTCGCTGCCATCTCGAGTGGGCGGATGTCGTCGCGCACGCCGATGGTCTTGTTGCCATCCTGGTGCCGGACGTGGCCGACGAGGACTGCGCGTTTCGACTGCGTCGGCTCCGGGAAGGATTTGGCAACCGGGCCTATGTCGCCCTGTCGCTGCGGCGCCGGCCGAACGATCACCTTCGTCTCCACGTGCTGTCGAATCTGGCGAACAAAATGCGTGTGCCGACAGTCGTAACCAACGACGTGCTCTTCCACGAACCGGCGCGGCGCATCCTGCAGGACATCGTCACCTGCATCCGCCACAACGTCACGGTCGACGCGCTGGGCGACCGGCGCGAGCGCCATGCCGATCGGTACTTGAAACCGCCGGAGGAAATGCACCGGCTGTTTGCTCGCTATCCCGAAGCCCTGGCCCGGACATTCCAAATTGCCGAACGTTGCCGGTTTTCGCTCGATGAGCTTGCTTATCAATACCCGGAAGAGCGTGACGACCCCACGCTGACACCCCAGCAGACCTTGGAACGGCTGGTCTGGGAGGGAGCGGCGAGACGGTATCCCGAAGGCTTGGAGAAGAGCGTGCGGGCAAGCCTGAATCATGAGTTGGCGCTGATCGAGCGGCTAGGCTATGCGCCATACTTCCTGACGGTGAACGCCATCGTCCGCTTCGCTCGCTCGCGCGACATCCTATGCCAGGGCCGTGGCTCGGCCGCGAACTCCGCCGTCTGCTTCGTGCTCGGCATCACGTCGATCGACCCGATGCGCAACGATCTCCTCTTCGAGCGCTTCGTCTCGCAGGAGCGTCGCGAGCCGCCGGACATCGATGTCGACTTCGAACATGAGCGGCGCGAGATCGTCATGCAGTGGGTGTTCGATACATACGGCCGTAGCCATGCAGCGCTCTGCGCCACGGTCATTCGGTATAGGACCAAAGGGGCACTGCGGGATGTCGGCAAGGCGCTGGGGCTGCCCGAGGACCTTATCAGCATCCTTTCATCGCAGGTCTGGGCCTGGTCGGAGGACGGCGTCGAGAAGCGGCATGTCGAGGAGCTCAACCTCAACCTGACCGACCACCGGCTTCAACTCGCCTTGGATCTCGCCCGCCAACTCCAGGGCGCTCCGCGGCACCTGTCCCAGCACCCGGGCGGCTTCGTGCTCACGCATGACCGACTTGACGACCTCGTCCCGATCGAGCCGGCGGCGATGGTCGATCGACAGGTCATCGAATGGGACAAGGATGACATCGATGCCCTGCGCTTCATGAAGGTCGATGTCCTCGCCTTGGGCATGTTGACCTGCATGAAGCGAAGCCTCGACTTGTTGGCCGATCACAAGGGCATCAAGCTCGACCTGGCTTCGATCCCGGCCGAGGACCCTCGTACCTACGCGATGATCCGTAAGGCTGACACGCTCGGGACTTTCCAGATCGAGAGCCGCGCGCAGATGTCGATGCTCCCGCGCTTGAAGCCGCGCACCTATTACGACCTCGTCGTCCAGGTCGCGATCGTTAGACCGGGCCCGATCCAGGGTGACATGGTCCATCCGTACTTGCGGCGCCGAGAGGGACGCGAGCCGGTTCACTATCCCAAGCCCGAATTGGAAAAAGTCTTGGGTAAGACGCTTGGCGTTCCCCTCTTTCAGGAGCAGGCGATGCGGGTGGCCATCGAGTGCGCGGGCTTCACCCCTGGAGAAGCCGATAGGCTGCGCAAGAGCATGGCGACTTTTAAATTCACGGGCGGTGTTTCCGCGTTCAAGGAAAAGCTGGTCGCTGGCATGGTCGCAAATGGCTATGAAGCTGAATTCGCCGAGCAGACGTTCCGCCAGCTCGAAGGCTTCGGCAGCTATGGCTTTCCCGAGAGTCACGCGGCCTCGTTCGCTTTGATTGCCTATGCCTCTGCTTGGCTGAAGTGTTGGCATCCAGACGTGTTCTGCGCTGCTCTCTTGAACAGCCAGCCCATGGGCTTCTACGCGCCGGCCCAGATCGTACGGGACGCTCGCGACCACGATGTCGAGGTCCGCCCCGTATGCGCGAACGCGTCCCGGTGGGACTGCACGTTAGAGCCGACAAGCGATGAAGCGCGGTTTGCTGTGCGACTGGGACTGCGCATGGTGAAAGGGCTCTCGAATGCCCACGCTGCCGCGGTGGTCACGGCCCGCGCTTGCCTTCCGTTTTCTTCGATCGAGGATCTCTGGCGTCGCGCTCGTATACCTGTCGCGGCTCTGACCTGCCTTGCTCAGGCTGATGGCTTTCGGCCAAGCTTCGGGCTCGCGCGACGCGAGGCGATCTGGGCCATTCGTGTGCTGAGAGACGAGCCGCTGCCCCTGTTCGCCGCAGTCCCCGATCGACTTGCCGAGGAAACGCCCGAGCCGGCGGTTGCTCTCAGACCGATGGCGGCAGGCGGGGAAGTGGTCGAAGACTATCGCCATGTTGGGCTTACGCTCGGGGATCACCCGGTCGCATTTCTTCGCGGCGATCTGCGCCAAAAGGGTGTAGTCAGTTGTCAGGCCGCTATGGACGCTCGCGACGGTCGCTGGCTTGAAGCCGCCGGCATCGTGTTGGTGCGGCAGCGTCCAGGCTCTGCAAAAGGTGTCATGTTCATCACGCTGGAGGACGAGACCGGCATCGCCAACCTCGTCGTCTGGCCAAAGGTATTCGAACGCTTCCGGCGGACGATCCTTTCGGCCGGGATGCTCGGCGTTCGTGGCCGCATACAACGCGAGGGCGAGGTTGTGCATCTCGTCGCGCAACGGCTTACAGATTTATCCGCGGAACTCTCTGGGGTGGGGCAGCTACATCGTCCCTTCCCGCTACCCCACGGTCGAGGCGACGAGTTTCATCATGGTTCGCCAACACCGGATCCGCGTGACCTGCCGCCAAAAGGCCTGCGAACCCGGGATATCTACATCCCGGATCTGCATCTCGATACCATCAAGGTGAAGACGCGAGACTTTCGGTGAATGGGACGCGCATGCTCCAGCGCACCGCTCCAGACTTGCGCCGGCCAGGAGGAGTGCTGATCTTCAGTCCATGATTAATCAACGCGTGCGAGTGATCGATCTTGAGACCGCTGGTGATGCTCCCCAAGACGTCTGCGAGATTGGATGGCAGGATGTCTCGGTGAGTGTCGATGGCCGATGGCAGGTAACCGAGGAGCGCGGCGCGCATCTGGTGAATCCTGGCAGACCGATCTCCCCGGACACGATGGCAGTGCATCATATCCGAGATGAGGACGTCACCGGCGCGCCGTTCTGGAAGGAAATCGCACCCTCCATCCTGAAGCCTGCGAGCGGAGTCGTGGCTCTGGCCGCGCATCGTGCCGCATTCGAACAGCGCTACTGCCGACCCAGCCTGACTGGAGAAGTCCAGTGGATTTGTACTTGGAAATGCGCCTTGCGACTCTGGCCACATCTGCACCGGTTCTCAAACCAGATGCTTCGTTATCAACGCAGGCCCGTGGGGCTGGTGCATGAGATTGGGCTACCCGCTCATCGTGCCATGCCAGACGCCTATGTTACGGCACATCACCTCCGGGACATGTTGAACGAAGCATCGCTAGATCAACTGCTGGCCTGGAGCAGCCAGCCCGCTCTATTGCCCCGCGTACCGGCCGGCCCCGAACGCGGCAAGAGTTGGGATCAGTTGAATCTCGCTGCGCTGAACGAGTTGGCTGCGAACCGCGATGCCGATATTCGCTTCACCGCTCAGGCTGAACTTGGGCGGCGCGACATTCAACGACCCGCCGCGGTCGCAATCGCCCAAGCGAAGCTGCTTTGAACAGGTCCCAGCAATCGAGCGCTTGGACCCTGCGAGGTCTGCTGTCAGATGAGTGCGTGCTCCGATCGCGGGCGCGGCCGTTGGTCTGCTTACAACCTGCAGGGAACGAGACGATCGCGCCCGAGCCGTGGTCATCCTCGTGGGGCGTGCCATCGATGCCAAAGATCGGCGTCGAGAGCTCGATCCAGATCGTACCGACCGGATTGTTGGCTGCCTTCGGCAGCACGAGCCGGCGCTTGTTCTTGCCCGGCTGGAAATTCTTGACCGGATCATAGCGCAGGTGGGGTTTTGCACCACGCGAAGGACCTGATGTTCGCCTTGGGGCGAAGGAGCGTCGTCGCTGCCGATCGTGGCAAGGTAGCTCGCGCTCGTCTTTCCCGCCGCGTCGAGAACTCGCACAATACCGCGTGTCTTGTCGGCCTCGATCAGCTTCGCGCCTATCGACGAAGTCGCACGTTCCAGCCAGACGACATGAAGCGTTTCGCCCCGTTTGCGAGAGCGTGCGTTCGGGTTCAGCGCCTGCAACAGGCCCGCTCACATGACATCGCTCGGCGAACATTTCGGGGTGTCTTGTAGCGAAGCTGATTGCGGATTGCGGCGTTGATAGGATCTTCGGTCAGGAACGTCAGCTCGGCGCCAATTAGCGATCCTGCTGGTGACCCTGATGAGTCGTGTTGATTTTGGTATTGCCTTGCTGGCCCTGCGATGCAGCGTTTGCGGGCCGCTCGGAAGGCTCGGCCTTGTGCGGATCCTTGGATTGATGGGTTGGTTCGCCGGGTCCCTTGTCGCTTCGGTTCGCCGGCGGAATCGGGGGCTGCTTGCTCATAATGACCTCCTTGCCTCCAAGGGCAACGAGAAGCCACGAACAGGGTTCCCGACGATTGGCAACTCTGCGCAACTCAACTGGGCTGGTTCGGCTTGATGGGCGCGAACTGCAGGTCAGTCGGGGCTTTTGGGTGCGTCTCCCGGTTCGACCTGTCCCGACTGGTGCTCTCGCAGCTTATCCGCGTGATAGAGGGTGAAGCCGACAAACAGCGCCACCGCCATGGTCCCCAGTATCGACACAGCAAGCGCAGCGGCCCGCCGAGGCGGAAGATGATTGTCAGCCATCACCTTCATCCCAAAAAATGTCCTTTCGACAAGAACTTGCGTGTGGCCGCGCCGGCCCAGATCGTCACCTTCAGACGCGAGTTGAGGGAGCACGAAGATAGCGATCGCGGCTGGAACTTCGCGCTTGGCTCGAGGGTTGTCCGCGAAACGCCATCGCGGGAACACATCATGCCGACATCAAACGAGCTAGAGGCCAAGCTCTGGAAAGCTCTTCGCTCCGATATGACCGTCATGCTTGGGCTCGAAAGAGCCGGCGACAATCTGATGCGGCCGATGACGGTGCAGATCGACGGCGATGCCGATCACGGGCCGCTTTGGATCTTCTCAGCGAAGGACACTGAGCTGGTGAAGGCCCTTGCTGGAAGCAATATCGCTTTCATGTCTTTCGCTGACAAAGGGCATGACCTGTTCGCCAAGATCAACGGCACAATAACGCTCGACAATGATCGTACGGTGATCGAACGGCTGTGGAATCGCTTCGTCGCGGCTTGGTATGAGCAAGGGAAGGATGACCCCAAGCTCGCTCTGCTACGCTTCGATCCGCACCAGGCAGAGATCTGGGAGAATGAGTGGACCCTTATCGCGGGCATCAAGCTGTTGTTCGGCTCCGACCCCACGAGCGACTACGCGGACAAGACCGCCAATGTACGGCTGGACTGACCACCCAGGTTCCCTCACCGCCGACATGCTGAGCGCAAGAGATGATCAAGACCATACTCAACAGCGTCGCGACCGCATGGATTGCGCGCGATGCCGAGCGCGGGGATATACCGGAGGGAGTGTCGGTTCCGTTGACGCTGCTCGCGAGCCGGCTGCCAGTCCCGCTCCTGGTCGTTGGAGCGCTTGGTTACTGGCTCTATCGCTTGAACATCGAAATGCGAGTACGCCGCGCCAAGGACGTTACTCCAAAGCGTCGGCGGGCACCTCCGCGGAAAACGTCATCGACCTCAACTCGCCCAGTTGGCCGTCGCACGCCTCCGGGTTGACGAACACAGAAGCTTTCCCCGTCAGCTCTTTGTCGTTCGCGTCCGATCAGGCAAAGCGTCGATGGCTTCGTCAGAGCCCTGATCCTTGTGCAGCACGCCTTCGCGCAGAACCTTCCTCGCCGCCTGATCCTTCTTCCTGGAGTCGGTGGGCATGCCCTTCGTCTCAGGCGTCGCTTCGAGGCCGATATCCCTGGGCTTCTTGCCAGCGTTCTTGGCGCTGGCGGCAAATGTGGCGAGAGCTTCAGGTTGCTTTGCCATGGCGTTTCCTCCGATTGCGATTGCAACCGGGGCCGAGGCTGGTTGTTCCCCGTTCTTGGACGGCCACCAGCTGGTTGGCTGGGGCGTGCAAGCGGCAGAGCGGTCTATTCCGGCTTGAGATTCTCTGCAGATGATTTGCCGGATCGCTTGTCGGCAACGACCTCATAGGAAATCTTCTGGCCCTCGTGCAGTTCCCGGAGGCCGGCGCGCTGAACCGCGCTGATATGGACGAACACGTCCTGCCGCCGCCATCGGGTTGAATGAAGCCGAAACCCTTCGTCGTGTTGAACCACTTCACCGTGCCGGTCGCCATCCCTGCCTCCTCGTCGGGATCGAGAGCGTGACCGCCGCGCTCGCATAGGGCAATCGCCCGGCGCCCGCTTTCTATTCTTAAAACTCTGTCATTTGCTATTGCGCGCAGCATGCGTCCCAGCCATGGAGGCCGGCCCGCAGGACTTGTTGATGCCTATCTCCCAAGCGCAGTTTCTTAGATCCAACCTCATTCTGCTCGCGGGTGGGGCGCTTGCGCTGTTGGTTATCGTCATAGCCGCCTTCTGGCTGACTCGCGTCTCGGAACGCCAGTTCGACGAGGTGGTCGCCTTCCGCGAGACGCGCAGCGCAACGGCCGACCTTCTCTCGCTCGCGCAGGACGCCGAGACCGGCCAGCGCGGCTATCTGCTGTCGCGCGAGGCGGGTTATCTTCGCCCCTACACCGATGCCGTTGCCCGGTTCGAGCCGGCGCTACAGCGCCTGAAAGCTTCCGCCGGAGCGGCCGAGCTGGCACGCGCGGAGGTCGCCCGGCTGGAGGGCGCGCTGCGCGGCAAGCTGGCGGAGCTGGCGCAAACAATCGCCGTAGCGGAGCGTGGCGCCTGGGATGATGCGATTGCCACGGTCCGTCAGGGCTCGGGGCGCAATCTGATGGACGAGGTTCGCTCCGGATTTGGCAAGCTCATCACGCAATCCGAAGAACAGCTTCAGCAGGCGATCGCCGGCCAAGAAGCCGCATCGGCGCGGCTGCGCTGGACCATCGTGCTCGGCGCGCTCGTCATCATTCTCTTCGCGGCCGCTGCATTCTGGACCATCGCACTATATACGCAGGAGATCATCGCCGCTCGTTCCGAGGTCACGGCCCTCAACATCGGGCTCGAACAGCGCGTGCAACAGCGCACTGAAGCGCTCACTCGGGCGAACGAGGAGATCCAGCGCTTTGCCTATATCGTGACGCACGATCTGCGGGCGCCACTCGTGAACATCATGGGTTTCACGAGCGAGCTTGAAGCGACGGCAGCGCCGATCAAGGCTTATTTCGACGCCGGGGAAAAGGCGGCTCCTGCAGCGCTTGAGGAGGCTCGCACCGCGGTCAATGTGGATCTGCCGGAGGCGCTCAGCTTCATCCGGTCCTCGACGCGCAAGATGGACGGGTTGATCAACGCCATCCTGAAGATCTCGCGCGAGGGAAAGCGCGTCCTGCGCGCCGAGGCGATCGACCTGCCTGCAACGCTCGAGGCTGCGGCGGCGGCCGTACACCATCAGGCGACGGAAAATGGTGACGGTATCATCGTCAATTGCCCGCCGCTCAAAATCCGCAGCGATCGGCTGTCCCTGGAGCAGGTCCTAGGCAACTTGCTGGACAATGCGATCAAGTACCAGTCGCCCAAGCGTGAGCTCGCAGTGGTCATGCGTGCGAAGCGGGAGACGTCGGGCTGGGTGGTCATCGAGGTCGAAGACAATGGCCGCGGCATTGCCTCGACTGATCACGAACGGGTTTTCGAGCTTTTTCGCCGGTCAGGCGCTCAGGACAGACCGGGCGAAGGCATTGGCTTGGCGCATGTCCGCACGATCGTCCGCAACCTCGGCGGCGATATCACCGTCAGCTCCGAACTGGACGCTGGCGCGACCTTCTCGATCTTGTTGCCGCCTGATCTCAGCGCGGTTCAGCGGAGTGCCGCCACGTGAGCAATGGAAAGCCGGTCTCGATCGTGATGATCGAGGATGACGAGGGGCATGCCCGCCTCATTGAGAAGAACATCCGCCGGGCGGGCGTGAACAACGAGATCATCCCCTTCCAGAACGGGACGGATGCGCTCGCGTTCCTGTTCGGCGCAGACGAGACGGGCGAGGCCAGCTCCCGGCGGCAGTTGCTCATCCTGCTTGATCTGAACCTGCCGGACATGGCTGGCGTCGATATCCTGGAAAAGGTCAAGGCGAACCAGCATACCCGCCGCTCGCCAGTCATCGTTCTGACCACGACCGACGACAGCCGCGAGATCCAGCGCTGCTACGATCTGGGCGCGAACGTCTACATCACCAAGCCCGTCGACTACGAAGGCTTCGCCAATGCGATCAAGCAGCTGGGGCTGTTCTTCTCGGTGATGCAGGTTCCGGAAACGGAATGATGCTGTCGGCGGCGACGCGGTAATGCCCAATCGCATCATCAGGGCTCTCTACATCGACGACGACGTCGCCCTGGGGCGGCTCGTCCAACGCATTCTCGGCCGCCGCGGCTATCAGGTCGATCACGTGACGACGGCCGATGCTGGTCTCGCTCAGCTTATTGACGGAGCGATCGACGTAGTCATTCTCGACCACGACCTCGGCACGACGTCGGGCCTCGCCGTCCTCGAAGATCTGCGAGCACGCGAGCACGCGCCGCCGGTCGTCTACGTCACGGCCTCGACCGAGCTCTCCATCGCAGTCCAGGCCCTCAAAGCGGGCGCCGTCGACTATGTCGTCAAGGCGATCGGGGATGATTTCGAAGTGCTGCTGGTTGCCGCGCTCGAACAGGCTGTCGAACGCGCCCGGCTGATGCGGGCAAAGGAAGAGGCCGAGTTACAGGTTCGCCAGGCCAAGGACCGGGCCGAGATGCTTCTGGCAGAGGTCAATCACCGTGTCGCCAACAGTCTCGCGCTGGTCGGCTCCCTGGTCAGGATGCAGGCCGGCGCCGTCATGGAACCGGGTGCCAAGGCGGCCCTGGCGGAAACGCAGGCGCGCATCACGGCCATCGCGAACCTACATCGCAGCCTCTACACATCGACGGATGTCCAGCAGGTCGATCTTGCGGCCTATCTGGAAACCCTGGTTGGGGAACTGGGTAACTCAATTACCGCCTCAGGCAGAACGCCTATCGTCAAGCTCGACGCCGAGCCCGTCTCAATCAAGACGGATCGAGCCGTCTCAGTCGGCATGATTGCGACGGAACTCGTCACCAATGCGTTGAAATATGCCTACCCGGTCGGCGAAGGTGAGGTCCGCGTCAGCGTTTCGCGAACTTCATCCAATCAGATCATACTCAGCGTCGCGGACGATGGCGTCGGCTGGACCGGTGACGGGGCGGCAAAGGGAAGCGGGCTCGGCGGCAAGATCATCGCCGCTATGTCGAAAAGCCTCGGCTCGCGCCTCGAATATCGCAGCCAGCCGACTGGAACGCTCGCCTCAATCACCTTCGACGAAACGTTGGGATAAAGCGAGCCCATGCATGACGACCGAGCAACCGGCAGCATCGTTCTAGAGATTGATCGCGAGCGCCAGCGCCACATTGAACCCGAGGGCCAAGTAGATCCAGAACTCCAACGAAACGCCACACCGCATCGGATCGTCCCTCACTGCTGGCGAAGGAATTCCGTATCGGACGGATCGTTCCGCATTTCGGAGGATTTGCTGCAAATGCCGGGGATGTTGGTGAACGAATGGTTGCCGCCGCCCGTGCTGGGGCGTGCGAAGGCGTCTCGACTGCTGCCTCGTTGCGCTTACGCGGTGGGTCGAAAATGACGATGAACTGGATAACGCTCACGGGTTCGGTTGCCGCGCTTTGCTCGATGGTCAGCTTCGTGCCGCAAGCTTGGCGCATCGTGAAAAGCCGCGACACAGGATCGATCTCTCCGGTGATGTACAGCTTCACAGTGACCGGTTTCGCGCTTTGGAAGCCTCTACGGGATCGGGCTCGGGCGGTGGCCTTTGATCGCGGCCAACAGGGTCTGCCTTCTGTTTGCATCCTTTATCGTGCCGATGACGCTCCTGCCGCAGGCGAAAAAGGACGCGATGGCTGATACGATTGATCCCGACGCGTAAGATCGAGGGCCGATGGACAAGGACCACTATCTGGAGAGGCTCGTTCGGAAGCTCGAAACGAACTCGCCCTTGCGGTCCGAGGAGCGAGACCAACTGCTTCGGCTGCCGCTGGTCCTCAAGCAGTGCGAAGCCGGCCATGACATCGTCAGCGAGGGGGAGCGGACCAGGAACTGCTGCCTCGTCGCCGAAGGCTTGGTTTGTCGTTACAAGATCGTGGGCGACGGGCAGCGCCAGATCCTCTCACTGCACCTTCCGGGAGACATTCCCGATATCCACTCGCTTCTCATCGAGCAAATGGACCACAATCTGGGAACGCTTACTGCTGCGACCGTTGGTTTCATTCCTCACGAGGCGGTTCGGTCCTTGACCCGCTCTTACTACCGGATAGCTGAGGCGTTCTGGCGCGAGACGCTGGTGGAAGCTGCCATCTACCGTGAATGGATGGTTGGAATTGGCCGGCGTTCGGCGCCGAGCCGGATTGCCCATCTGTTCTGCGAGTTCATCACGAAGATGACTGCGATCGGCCTGTCCGACGGCAAGACCTGCGACCTGCCGCTGACGCAGCCGGAAATCGCCGATGCGCTCGGACTGTCTACCGTTCACATGAACAAGAAGCTGCGAGAGATCCGGCAGGCGGGGCTTGTGCGCGTACGCTCAAACCGGCTGACCATTCTGGACTGGTCCGGGCTGTGCAAGCTAGCTGAATTCGACCCCGATTATCTGCATCTGCGGGAAAGCGGCTCGGAAAAGTGAGGCGCGGTGGGAACACCGGGCGGCGAGTCGCATTTGACAGGCATGCCCCGGTATTTCTTCCACACGCGCGATGGCGAGCAGGTCGAAATGGACGACGAGGGCACTGAGCTGCCCGATGACCAAGCCGCAAAGAATGCCGCGAAAGAGCTGATTTCCGGGCTGAATCGCGAAAAGCTTCCCAACGGCGATCACATGGAGCTGGGGGTCGTCGTAAGGAATGTCGCCGGCGCCCAGATCTATGAAGTGACCTTGAGTCTTGATGGTCACTGACTGCCGAGGTTGCCGGCCTCCGCCCGCCGACTACCGTTGACCGTCGCGCGCCCCCGCGCCGCCCGATCCGTTTTTCGGAAGGTGATGGAACTTCTCTTCCCTGCTGCAGTTATTCGAAGTAATCAGCTAACTATCTGCCATACAAGGAGATTTCGATGCGCAACGTGGTTCTCGCGTCCCTTTTGTGCGCCTGCATGTCGACGGCTGCCATCGCCCAGACGTCGACTACAGCGCCGACGCCATCACCCAATGCCCCGGCCGACGCAAACGCCCCGCTTCCGGGCGCCAACAGCTTCACGGAAGGCCAGGCGAAGAGCCGGCTCGAAGCCAACGGCTACTCCAACGTTAGCGAACTCAAGAAGGACGACAACGGCGTCTGGAAGGGCAAGGCCACCCATTCGGGTGCGCAGGTCACCGTCTCCGTCGACTACCGCGGCAACATCACCCGCAACTGATTTCGCATTGCAAGTCGAGAGGAGGAGATTCTCATGCGTACATTCACCCGTTCCTATGAAAACTATGACACCGCGCAGCGGGTTGTTGAAGAGCTGCAATCTGCCGGCTTTCCGGCGGAAAATATCAGTCTGATCGGCCGCCATGAGAGCGCCGACAACAGCAATGCGGGCGAGGGTGCAGGTATTGGCGCTGCGCTTGGCGGTGCAGCAGGCCTCCTTGCGGGGCTCGGACTGCTCGCAATTCCCGGCATTGGGCCGGTCGTCGCGGCCGGCTGGCTCGCCTCGACCGCCGCGGGCGCCGCGGCAGGCGGCGTTTCAGGCGGCATCATCGGCGCCTTCACAAAGGCCGGGGAGGATGAGGAGAGCGCCAACTATTACGCCGAGACCGTGCGGCGCGGTGGCACCGTGGTGTCGGTGAAGGCGTCCGAAGATCAGGCGCCAGCGGCCGAAGCAATCATGGACAGCGCCGTTCCGATTGATCGCGATACGCGGCTCACCGAATATCGGAACGAGGGATGGAGCCGCTTCGACGAGAAGGCGGACCCCTATCGCGGACCGATCGTCTGACCTCTGCCTGAGCTATACCAATTTGCCGCCTGGCACTCGAAAGGGTGCCGGTCTCCCCGATATCGGCACTGGCGCAGGCAGTTTGTTCGCATATTCTGAATCCAGACTGAACGAACAAGCCGGTCGGCTGCCACTTTCGACTTCGCCGCGGATGTACCGGGGAGTCGATGGCTCCGACCGCCGAGGGGACGGCTAGAGAAGCGCGGTTGCCTCGCGGCAATCCAAAGCCCGGCCTTCGGATGGAGGCCGGGCTTGATTGCGCTTCAGGCGTACAGTCGTTTTGATCAGTCCCCAGCAGCAGCATAGGTAAACGCCGCAGCGACTTGTCGGCTTGTAATCTCTTTTTCCAAGCGTTGATTGTCAATTCAAGTCATGAAGTCTGCGTGCCTCTCCACCAGAATGTCTACAAACAGGGTCCAGCGCTACCATCGGCATCGAGAAGAGGACTGTAGATCGTGACCTCTAGCTCGACTGCCATGTCGCTTACCATTGCCATCCGCACAGCGTGGAGAGTTCGTCATGTGTCAAATCGCGTTTGAAGCGCAGCCCTCTGGTCGCGTTGAAGGCCAGCCCCCCTGAAGGCTTGTCGGACGTGCCGGGTTTGCCTTCGGCGCCGGTCGAGCGGTGTTCTCGCGCCAAACTCGGAACGCGTTACACACAGCCGCTTATTTCCGGCGCGGCTGTTCGAGCTGCGTCCCGATCGGATCGCGTTGACCGTCGCGGCGCTTGGTTACGGCTTCGGCCAGCGCCCGCGCCGCATTGCGGACTTCATCTTGGAACGCCAGGTCGCTATCGAGCGAGACATGGCTCGTGGCATAAGGCTTCCGATACCCGATATAGCGATACATGCCGAAGAGCGAAGAAGCGATCATCGGTCTCACCAAGAGGGCCCCCAAACTGCTCTCGTCACATATCCGCATCGGCGGTCGGAGGGCCACAGCAGACCGCGATCTGCGACCGCGAAGGCCGCTGTGGCGAGGGTTGATGTCGCCGCAGGATATGCGCGGGCGGCGTGGCGCACGGTGCGAGCGCAGGCATCGTGTATCGGGAACCGCGTCGCGGCGACTACGGTTCGTCGCTCTCTCCCGATAGCGAATGTGAGACCTGACCTCGCCTCTTCGGCTCGCGCCAGCGGGGCTATTTTCGGAACCGGCCGGCGATACAGGCGTTGTGGCGAGCAGGCTTCGCTCAAGGGTGTCCAATGAGACATTTTACATTGGTTTCGGCGGCGGCGTTTCTAGGTGCCATCTCGGTCCTGATGGTAGCGCCCAATCCGCCGGACGGTTGGGCGGCTGAGGCGCTTTGGATCGCTGTGGCCGGCTCACCCCTGCCTACTATCCCGTCATTGGAGTCCGACTTTGGCTGACGAGCAGCAGCGGGCGACATTCTCCGGTCTTGTCGATCCTGTCGAGATTGCGCGCGCTTATGCGGCCGCAGAGGCCGCTTGGCAGGAATTGACAAGGCGCTTCCGAGCTCCCGACATTCCCAGTCAGATGCTGAGCGCCATCGTGGCACGCCATATTCACCGCGCGGCCAACGATCACGACTTGGTCCGGCGCTCCGTCGCTGATTTTCTGTCGAGCCAGCGAAGTGCCTGAACACCGTTAGTGGATTAGCCACTCTCCTTCGCGTTCCCGCTGCTTCATCCCAGCGCGGGCCGGGCCTTCTCTATTGGGCCATAGATGCGAAGCCGCTCGGCGTTGGTTAGAGCGCGCCGAAGACAGCGTAACGCCAGTCGATGAAAAAGGCGGCGTGACCCGGCCCCAATGCGGAGCCGGGTCGAACCTCACGCCCTTCCTTGCGGGCCCTCGCGATACGATGCTGTGAAGGCAGCCGCATCTGGCGCCAGGATGTCGTATTTCTCGGCGAGCGTTTGGAAGATGCCCCGCACGGTCTCAGCCTCGATCTCGCCACGCATGGCGGCCAGACAGGACTTGATCGCGAAATTATGGGCCGGCTCGCGCTTGCTGGGCGGCCAGTCCACCAAGAACATGTAGGCTTCCATCACGGTCGAGATTGCCGCCGGATGACCTAATCCGACGAGAATGACGACCGGCCGTTCGAAGTACTCCGTGTTCATCGCTCACGGGCCTCCATTGCCGCGCGGACGATAAAGTATTCTGCCATAGCCATATCCTCCGAAAAGCAACATGGATCCGGGTAAAGCGCCCTCCAAGCACGCAGGGCGTCATTGATTTGGTTGTTAGTTTTCCGTTCGCAAGGCCGTTTCGGGCAACAGATGAGCTTTCGGGCGGCACGGCTTAGCTAGTGCGGCGGCACGGTCATCGCCACATGCCGCGCATTTTGGCACGCACATCGACCTTTGGTCCTGAGGAAGCTGTGCGCTCGCCAACCGCGGCGGCAAGCGGCCAAGCGCGTCGCTCGAAATGCTTCAGCAGCGCGTTCGGGATGAAGCGCGTGCGCGCCGCATAGACATGCCGGTCGCCGGTCGCTGACTGGCCGTGCGTGAAGAAGCGCTGCGGCACCATCAGATGCAGATCGTCCTTCGCGCGCGTCATCGCGACATAGAGCAGCCGGCGCTCCTCCTCGATCTCGTCCTTCGCGCCGGCGCCGAGATCGATCGGGATGCAGCCATCGACCACGTTCATCACGAAGACCGATTTCCACTCCTGCCCCTTGGCCGAATGGATGGTCGAGAGGATGAGATAATCCTCGTCGAGATGCGGCACGCCGGCCTGGTCGCTGGTGGCGTCGGGCGGATCAAGCGTCAGCTCGGTCAAGAAGCGCTCGCGCGAGGGATAGCCGCCGGCGATCTGCTCGAGCTGGAGGAGATCGGCTTGGCGCGTCGTCGCATCCTCATGGATGCGCTCCAGATGAGGCTCGTACCAGAGCCTTGCCCGCTCGATCTCAGCCGGCCAGCCCGACCTGCCTGAACGCAGCGCCTCGATCGCCTCGACGAACGCCGTCCAGTCTTCTCCGGCGCGGGCCGGAGCGGGGGCATTACGCAGGGCATTTGTCTCGTCGGGTGCCTGCGCCAGGTGCTCTATGACGCGCTGGGCCGAGGTCGGCCCGACGCCAGGCAGGAGCTGCATCACGCGGAACGCCGAGACCCGGTCGCGCGGGTTCTCGACGAAACGCAGCAACGCGAGCAGGTCCTTGACGTGGGCCGCATCGAGGAATTTCAGTCCCCCGAATTTCACGAAGGGGATGTTTCGGCGCGTCAGCTCGATCTCGAGGGGGCCGCTATGATGTGATGCCCGGAAGAGGACAGCCTGTTGCTTGAGCGTCGAGCCGGCCTCGCGGTTCTCCAGCACTTTCTCGGCGATGAAACGGGCCTGGTCGGCCTCGTCCCGGACATTGACCAGTTCCGGCGCGGAGCCGGCAGTGCGGTCAGTCCAAAGGTTCTTGGTAAAGCGTTCGGCCGCAAGATCGATCACTGCGTTGGCAGCGCCGAGAATGGCCTTTGTCGAGCGGTAGTTCTGGTCGAGTGTGATGACCTCGGCGGGCGGCGAGAAGGCGAGCGGGAAGTCGAGGATGTTGCGGACTGTCGCCGCGCGGAAGGAATAGATCGACTGGGCATCGTCGCCGACCACTGTCAGTCCGCGGCCATCGGGTTTTAGCCCAAGAAGGATCGACGACTGCAGCCGGTTGGTGTCCTGGTATTCGTCGACCATGACATGGTCGAAGCGCGCCCCGACATCCGCGGCGAGATCGGCGTCGCTCATCGCCTGGGCCCAGTATAGCAGCAGATCATCGTAATCGAGGACGTTCTGCTGCTGCTTGGCTTCGACATAGGCCGCGAAGAGCTGCTTCAGCTCCTCAGCCCAGGCGATGCACCAGGGATAAGACAGCCGCAGTACCTCCTCGATCGGCTGCTCGGCGTTGACGCAGCGCGAATAAATCGCGAGGCAGGTCCCCTTTGTCGGGAACCGCGCCTCGGTCTTAGAGAAGCCGAGCTCGTGCCGGACGAGGTTCATCAGGTCGGCGGCGTCCTCGCGATCATGAATGGTGAAGGCCGGGTCGAGCCCGATCTGCTCGGCGAGGTCGCGTAGCAATCGCGCACCGACGCCATGGAACGTACCGGCCCAGTTCAGCGCATCGACTGCCACGCCGGCGCCCTCGCCCATCACCTTGCGGGTAATGCGCTCGACGCGCCGGATCATCTCGGATGCGGCGCGGCGCGAGAAGGTCATCAACATGATGCGACGCGGGTCGGCGCCGCAGACGATGAGATGGGCGACGCGGTGCGCCAGGGTATTGGTCTTGCCCGACCCGGCGCCGGCAATGATCAAGACCGGAGGCGCAGGGGCCGCATCGTCGCCATGCGAAACGGCCCGCCGCTGTGCCGGATTCAAGCTGTCGAGATAGACATGCGCGTTCATGACTGATTCCACCTGTGCTCACGAACGTGAACATAACATGCACGCTCGAGACAACGTCGAATGACGTCCTCAGGCGATGAGGGCGCGGGAACAGTCGCCGCTCGGGCAATTATGTCGCGTTATTCGATAAGGAGAACCGCGCCGAACACGAACTTAGCCTCGTAAATCTGAGTCGAGGCAGCATGATTCTTGCGTTGATTTTATCATTAATCTAGCAAATCGGCAGTTATGCTATCGCAATTTGATATAGAACGAATTCTTTTGTGGCTATTCCGGTTATCAAAAATCTGACGCCAAGGAATTACCAAGTCGCCAACTGCTACCCTGACGCAAGCCTCTCCAAATCGCCCCTGCAAGGCTGCAACGATGTTCCCGCCGGCGCCGTAATATCCATGAGCGTCGCGCTCATCTGAAATTCGAGCTCCATATCGATCACCGTCGAGACTCGTTCTTGACATGTCGTAGCCCTTAAGAACGTGGTCCCGATCGGCAGGTCGAGATCGACCGAGCGCGACACGACCGCGTTCCAACAAAGCTCGTCCGCTGACGTCCAGGGCAGCTTTGTACGCCACCGTACCAGGCCGAGATGCGGGGAACGAAGCGAGGCGAGCACAGGTTTTTAAGCGCCCATCCAACTGGAGCGCGACCATGGCCAGCAATCCCAAAACTCTCGACGATCTCTTCCTGGATACCCTGAAAGACATTTACTACGCCGAAAAACAGATCCTGAAGGCTCTGCCGAAAATGGCGAAGACAGCGACCTCGCCCGAACTCAAGCAGGCTTTCGAGAAGCATCGCGACGAGACCGAGATGCAGGTCGACCGGCTTGCCGATGTCTTCGAGATGATCGGCAAGGCTCCGCGCGGCAAGACCTGCGATGCCATCCTCGGCATCATCGAGGAAGCCAAGTCGATCATGGAGGAGTTCGAGGGCAGCCCGGCTCTGGACGCCGGCCTGCTGGCGTCGGCTCAGGCTGTCGAGCATTACGAAATCTCGCGCTACGGCACCCTCAAGGCCTGGGCTCAGCAGCTCGGACTGGACAATGCCGTAAAGCTTCTCGACCAGACCTTGGCGGAGGAAGTGAAGACCGACGCGACGCTCTCCAAGCTCGGCGAGAGCAAGGTCAACAAGCAAGCCCAGGCGAAGGCTGCCTGAAGAAGCGCGGCTCCGGTCTCGCCGGAGCCGCCTTCATCGAGAGGTGATCTATGCCCGACTCAACCGACCCGATTTCCGATCTCGGGCGCGCATCGTTGTTCAGCCGTCTGTCACAGGCAGTAGCTCGCTACGCCGGGAAGCCTGCGGCCACCTTCGTCGCGCTTGCAGTGATCCTCGTATGGGCGGCGTCGGGGCCGTTCTTCGGCTTCAACGACACCTGGCAGTTGGTGATCAATACCTCGACGACGATCGTCACCTTCCTGATGGTCTTCATTATCCAGAACAGCCAGAACCGTGATACGGCCGCGATGCAGATCAAGCTCGACGAGCTGCTCTTGAAAATCGAGGGGGCGCGTGAGGAGCTGATGGACCTCGAAGAGCTCGACGAGGAGAAGCTCGCGGCAATCCGCGACGACTATGAGCAGCGCGCCGCCAAAGCACGTAGCAGGCCGGATTGCAGCGTTCCGGGGGTCGCATGAGCGAGGGCCTGCCACCGATCAGAGGCCATCGCGATCGCTCGATCGTGACCGGGCCGATGGCTGCGGCCCTCCCCTGGCGCTCACGGTCTGTCGATACCTTGCCCGGGTCCACTTTGCCTGAATTGCAGGCGCTCGCGCAGCAGCTCGTTACAGAACTCGTCCATGCCAAGCAAATGGTGGCCGTCGCCGAATCCTGCAGTGCCGGCGCGCTTGCCACCAGCCTGTCGAAGGCCGAAGGAGCAGGCGACGTTCTGGCAGGCGGCTTCGTGACCTATATGCCCGCCGCCAAGACCCAGATTCTCGGCGTGCCTGCCGCACTCATCGAAACCCATTCAGCAGTCTCGCGCCCGGTGGCTCGCGCCATGGCAGAGGGCGCGCTTGCGAGAACCACCGCCGATCTTGCGGTCGCCATCACCGGCGTCACGGGTCCAGTGCCAGACGATCGTGGCAATCCTCGCGGCCGTATTCATGTTGCCGCGGCGACCCGGATCGGCAAGGGGATCGAATGCCATTGCGAGTTTGGTGCCTTTCCCCCGGCCGTCCTGCTTGACGCGGGATTGCGGATCGCCCTGGCGATTGGCACAGAAATTCTTCAGAGCCGATCCAGGCCAACTCCGAAACGGAAGTCTGACGACGATGGCTGAAAGATCGAAGTGGCGACGTATTCGGACAGGTCGCGATATACCGATGCCTCGCCCGCTCGACCGCGTGCCGGCCCTCGGAAACGCCGATCCTCATAATGGTCGAGCAGTCCCGAATGGGCCGGTTACGCCAATGCGAAATACGCAGCGGCCAGTCCCTGATCATGCGAGGGAAAGCCCTTCCTGAGCGTTCCAAAGACGAAAACGGAGTGAGCGATGAGAAGGAACTCAGAGGCACATCCGGGGGTCACGCAAATATCACCAAGCCATGAGGGAGCTTTGTCGGGTGCTCGCCGCCGTGGGAGGTCGGGCTGGCTTGCAAGACGCGCTATCGGTTGTCGTCGATCTCCTCGACCATCGCTGCCGATTCAATGGGCCGGCGGTGTCCAGCGCCAAACAGCATTGCCGACATCGTCCGCCACCAGGAGGCCGCTCCGCTGATCAACCAGCACTCCGACTGGTCGGCCGCGTGCCTCGCCTTTCTCGTTCAGAAAGCCGGTCAGGATCGCCCGCGGCATGCCCGTCGGCGTGCCCTCGGCGAAAGGCACGAAAATCACCCGGTAACCCACCGGCCGCTCGCGGTTCCACGAGCCGTGCTGGCCAATGAAGGCGCCGCCGGCATAGGCCTCACCCATCCGGCCGTCCTTGGCGAAGGTGAACCCGAGCGAGGCGCTGTGCGAGCCAAGCGCATAGTCGGGCTTAATCGCCTTGGCGACGAGATCCAAGCGCGGCGGATCGATGCGCTTGTCGATATGCTGGCCGAAATAGCTGTAGGGCCAGCCATAGAAGCCGTCGCGCTTCACTGAGGTCATGTAGTCGGGGACCAAGTCGTTGCCGATCTCGTCGCGCTCGTTGACGGCGACCGAAAGCTGCTTTGTTGCGGGGTTCCAGTCGATGCCCACCGGGTTCCGCAAGCCGGAGGCGAAGACCCTGCTGGCGCCAGTCTGTATATCGATTTCGAGAACTCCCGCCCGCTGCTCCTCCTCCGCCATGCCGTTCTCGCCTACATTCGAATTCGAGCCGACGCCGACATAGAGTTTCGCTCCATCGGGACTGGCGAGGAGGCTCTTGGTCCAGTGATGATTGCGGCCGGCGGGCAGGTCGGCGAGCGTGACCGGCGTTGCCGTGCTCTTCGTCTCGCCGGCGAGATAGGGCACGCGGACGACCGCATCCGCATTGGCGATGTAGAGCTGGTCGCCGACGAGCGCCATCCCGAAGGGCGAGGTCAGCTTTTCAAGGAAGACGCTCTTCGTCTCGGCGACGCCGTCACCGTCGCTGTCTCGCAACAGGGTGATGCGATTGGCGCTCGGCGTCTTCGAACCCGCCTTCTTCATAAAGAGCCCCTGAACCCAGGCGCGCACGCCGCCCTGCTTGTCGTCGGGCTTGGGCGGCGCATCGCTTTCAGCGACCAGAACGTCGCCATTCGGCAATTCGTAAAGCCAGCGCGGATGCTGCAATCCGGTCGCGAAGGCGGTGACCTGTCCGCCATCAACCGCGACGGGCTTCTCGCCTGGCTTCCAGCCGATGGCGTCCGCCACCTTGATCGTCGGCAGCCAGGAACTTTTCGGCTCGGTTAGGACCGGGTTTGGACCGTATCCGGCTTCCTCCGGCAGGGAAGGCTCGCTGCAGGCGGCAAGAGCCAGCATCGATGTCGCGACACCGGCGAGCCTGAGAGCGTTTGGGAACGGCGTCATGGCGATATCCTTCGCATCGGCCCCCTGCGACGCTGAACGTTGACAGCGCCGCTTTGTTCGCTGCGGCCGCGATCGGCGCGGAACCGCGGCCGCGGACTGAGGTTGTCGCCAAAGGGGGTAATCGCTTGCCGCAACCGCACGCGCCGACACAACAACGCCCAAACGCCGCTGGCCCGGTCCTCGTAGGGATTGTGGTGCTGGGGCTGAGTGGGCTCGTCACGGCATCGCTAATCGAGCTCGGCCCCCTCTCCCTGCAGATGCTCCAGCATCTGGCAGTGATGAACATCGCTGCGCCGCTGGCCGCGCTCCATCTGGGCGGGCGCAGCACGCCGCAAGCGCTTCTCTCCGCCGGAATCGCGCAGCTTCTCGCGCTCTGGGCCTGGCATGCTCCGGCCGTGCAGCAATTCGCGGCATCGTCGCCTGCCGGACAGCTCGGATTGATGATCGCGCTAGCCGGCGCGGCTTTCTGGTTCTGGTCCGCCGTGATCGCCGCATCGGACTGGAAGGCCTTGATCGCGCTCCTGTTGACGGGGAAACTGGCCTGCCTACTAGGCGCCCTGCTGATCTTCGCGCCGCGCGATCTCTACAATCTCGATGGCCTCATTCTGGCCTTTTGCACCGCCGGCCCGTCCAGCCTCGCCGATCAGCAACTGGCTGGATTGCTGATGATCACCGCCTGTCCGCTCAGCTATCTTGTGACGGGTATCGCGCTCGCGGCACGGCTGCTCGGGCAGCTCGAAAACGGCGGGTGTTCCAGCCATGTCGCCGCTCGCGCGCGCTAGGCGGGCGGCCGCTTGGCTGCTCGCGACGCCGCTGCACCTGCTCGGCACGGCCTGTGCCTTGTTAATGACGGTCTTTACCGCAGCGATTTTCTTCGCCTGGTCTGGTGTCTACAACGTCGCCGCGAGCACCGGCCATTTCCGGATCGTCGACTACTTCCTCCGCTTCGGCATGGAGAACTCGGTCAGGAGGCATGCGCCTTCTGCCAACCTGCCCGATGGAAACGACGAGGACCGGGTGCGTCTCGGCGCCGGCCATTTCCACGCCGGCTGTGCCTATTGCCATGGCTCGCCGGGAACGCCGATCAGCCCAGTCGCTGCGAGTATGCTGCCGCCGCCACCCAACCTCGAGGATAAGGTCGGGCTCTGGCGCGACGGGGAACTGTTCTGGATCGTCAAGCACGGGCTGAAATATGCCGGCATGCCCGGCTTCCCTTCGCTGAATCGCGACGATGAAGTCTGGGCGGTGGTCGCCTTTCTGCGCCTATTGCCGAGCCTGGATCGGCGCGGCTATCGCGCTCTCGCACTTGGCGAGATCGAGCCCGAGCCACAGAGCGGCGCCGAGATCGCGACGGGGCAGACAGAGCCCGATGCGACCGGCGCCTGCGCCCGCTGCCACGGTGCGCGGGAAGGACCCAGGAGCCGCCTCGTTCCAACCTTGCACGGCCAACCGGCCGAGATGATCGAGACTGCCTTGCGCGCCTATGCCGCCGGCGAGCGCGATAGCGGCGTAATGCAGACCGCCGCGGCCGATTTGCCCGATGCTGCCATTGTCAGGCTGGCGCGCTACTACGCCTCGCTGCCGAGACCTCCGGCTCAATCCGAGATCCCTGATCCGGCGTCTCGCGCACGCGGCGAAGCGATCGCGCAGAGCGGCCTGCCTTCACGCAACATCCCGCCCTGCCTCGGCTGTCATGGCGAGGAGGCGGCTCCCCAGTATCCGCGCCTTGCCGGCCAGCCGGCGCGCTATCTCGAAGGCCAGCTCGCGGTGTGGCGTGCTGGTTTGAATGAGCGCAGCGCGACGGGAAAAATCATGGCTCCGATCGCCCGCCGGCTCAGCGAACAACAAGCGAAGGACGTTGCCGCCTATTTCGGAAGCCTCGGACCGGCCAGCGAGGCGGGGCGATGAGGCACGGCACATCCCTCCCTGCCATCGTCTTTTGCCTGGGCAGCCTTTCCGCCTGCTCGCCGCAATCGGCGTTATCCCCGGCCGGAGAGGATGCCGACCGCATCGCCCTCTTGAGCTGGGTGCTGTTCACCGGCGCAGCGGCGATCATGCTGATCGTGACTGTCGCGCTCGGTCTCGCGATCCGCGGGCCGGAGGCGGCGCGGCGGCTCTTGAGCCGGAACGACATGATCCGGTTTGGCGGCATCGTTTTCCCGGTGGCCACGCTGACAGTTCTGCTCGGCTATGGCCTCTGGCTGATGCGGGCATCTATCACGGCTCCGCAGCCAGCGGCGCTGCAGATCGAGATGACCGGCGAGCAATGGTGGTGGCGCATTGCCTATCGGCGCGAGGGCGGGGCTGCGATCGCCGAGGCCAATGAGATCAGGATTCCGGTCGGCCGGGACATCGATTTCGTGCTGCGCTCGAACGACGTGATCCACTCCTTCTGGGTGCCCAGTCTCGGCGGCAAGCTCGACATGATACCCGGCCGGACCAATACGCTGCGCCTCAAAGCCGAGCGTCCCGGCATCTATCGCGGCCAATGCGCCGAATATTGCGGCGGGCCGCACGCGCTGATGGCACTCGAAATCGTCGCTGTGCCACAGGCCGAGTTCGGCGCCTGGCTGGCTGCGGCAGAGCATCGAGCCTCGCCTGCCGAAGCGAGGCTGGAGCAAGGTGAGAAGCTCTTCCTCTCCACCGGCTGCGGCGCCTGCCATACGGTGCGCGGCACAAGCGCTGCCGGCGTCATCGGCCCCGACCTCAGCCGCGTCGGCAGCAGACGCTTTCTCGCCGCCGCGACCTTGCGCAACACTCCCGAGAACCTCGCCGGTTTCATCACCGACCCGCAGGCCGTGAAGCCCGGCGCCCAGATGCCGCCCTTCGCGATCTTCTCGGCCGAGGAGATCGAGGCGCTGACCAGCTATCTCGGGAGCCTGCGATGAGCGCTCCCGAACTCCCATCCACCTTGCCACGTCCGGAAGGCGAGCTGGCGCAGCTCGAGGCGGTCTGGAAGGGTCCGCGCGGCTGGCGCATCGTCAGCGACGTCAACAACACGATTATCGGCTATTTCTACATCGCCACGGCGTTCCTGTTCTTCCTCCTTGCGGGCGTGCTCGGCCTCTTGATCCGCCTGCAGCTCTCAACTCCGGGCAATGATTTCCTCTCCCAGGAGACCTACAACCAGATCTTCACCATGCATGGCACGGTGATGATGTTCCTGTTCGCGGTACCAGCCGTCGAGGCGGTCGGCATCCTGTTGCTGCCGCAAATGCTCGGCGCCCGCGACCTCCCATTCCCGCGGCTCGGCGCTTTCGCGTTTTGGGCCTATCTGGTCGGCGGGCTGGTCTTCTTCTGCACGCTGTTCTTCGGCGTCGCGCCATCGGGCGGCTGGTTCATGTATCCGCCCTTGACGGGCGCGCGCTTCTCGCCCGGCATCGGCGCCGACTGGTGGCTGCTCGGCATCGGCTTCATCGAGATCTCGGCGATTGCGGGCGCGATCGAGATCATCGTCGGGGTCCTGCGCACCCGCGCTCCCGGCATGACCCTGGCGCGAATGCCGATCTTCGCCTGGACGATGCTCATCTTCGCCGGGATGATCGTCTTCGCCTTCCCGGCGGTGATCCTCGCCACCATCCTGCTCGAGCTCGAGCGCGCGTTCGACTGGCCCTTCTTCATTGCCGAGCGCGGCGGCGATCCGCTGCTCTGGCAGCATCTGTTCTGGTTTTTCGGCCATCCCGAGGTCTACATCATCTTCCTGCCGGCCGCCGGCATGGTCTCGATGATCGTGCCGACAATGGCCGGAACACCGCTCGTCGGCTATCGGCTGATCGTGGTGGCGCTGATCGCCGTCGGCTTCTTCTCCTTCGGCCTTTGGGTCCATCACATGTTTACAACGGGCATCCCGGCCCGCTCGCTCGGCTTCTTCTCGGCCGCGAGCATGGCGGTGGCAATTCCGAGCGGCATCCAAATCTTCGCCTGGATCGCGACCATCGCGGCGGGACGGCTCAAGCTGACGGTAGCCTCGCTTTTCGTGCTCGGCTTCCTGGTGATCTTCACTCTCGGTGGTCTGACCGGCGTGATGGTGGCGATGGTGCCGTTCGACCGGCAGGCGCACGACACCTATTTCGTCGTCGCCCATCTGCACTATGTGCTCTTCGGCGGCATGGTCTTCCCGCTCTTCGCGGCGATCTATTACTGGACGCCCGCCTTCAGCCGGCGCCCGCTCTCTGAGCGTCTCGGCCGCTGGGCCTTCGGCCTGATTTTCTCAGGCTTCAACACCGCCTTCCTGCCGATGCATCTGACCGGGCTGATCGGCATGCCACGGCGCGTCTACACCTATCCGGCCGGCATCGGCTGGGACGGGCTCAACCTCATCTCGACCGTCGGCGCCTTCATCCTCGCCACCGGCATTGTCGTCTTCCTCGTCGACGTCCTCAGCAATATGCGGCTGACGGGTTCGCACCCTGCCGGCGATGCCTGGCGTGCCGGCACTCTGGAATGGCTGCCGAACCACGCTTATGCCGGGCGCAGCATTCCGCGAGTGCACGGCCGCGAACCCCTGTGGCAACAGCCTGATCTTGCCCGAGACGTCGACGCCGGCGGCTATTATCTACCGGGAACGGCGACCGGCGCGCGCGAGACGATCGTGACCTCGCCGATCGAGGCCGAGCCGCAATATCTGATGCGCCTCAGCCGCCCGGGCTACGCTCACGTCCTTGCCGCGCTATTCACAGCGGGCTTCTTCCTGCTGCTCACGGTCAAGGCCGTCGCATTCGCCGCCCTCTCCGGCGTACTTGCTGTAGTCTCGATCCTGGTCTGGATGTGGAGCAGCGATCCGCCATCGGCCGGCGACGTTGACATCGGCGGTGGCATCGTCTTGCCAACCTATGCGTCCGGCCCGGTCTCGCATAGCTGGTGGGCCATGGTCGTGCTGCTGCTGGTCGCGGCCGCACTCTACCTCTCCTACCTGTTCGGCTTCCTCTATCTCTGGACCGCGGCTTCCGAGAGATGGCCGCGGCAGGAGGAACTGCCGCCGCTGGCGAATGCGGTGGCTCCTCTCGCAATCCTGGCTATCAGTGCAGTCTTGCTGGCAGGCGCTCATCGTCTCCTCGACAAGAATTCGGGGGGCCGCTGGCTTTTGGCCTGGCTGCTCTTCGCTGGAGCGGCTGCTCTTGCCGGAGCGCTTGCTCTGGATATCGCCGGGCACTGGCGGAGCGGTCTGAGCCCGCAGTCCAGCGGCTACGCCGCGATGGTCTATGCCAATGCCGTCCTGCAGGCGCAGACCGTCGCGGCGGTGATGATCGTCGCGCTGTTCGCCAGCGCGCGCCTCCTCGTCGGCCGGCTCGACCGTAGCAGACGCGTTGTCTTCGACGTGCTGATGTTGCTCTGGCTCTATGCTCTCGCCCAGGCGGCATTCGGGATCCTGCTGACGCACGGCTTTCCGCGGCTGGTGGCGCCGCTATGACCTCGGCCCTCCCCTTGCGCCGGGCTGGCGGCGTATTGTTCGCTCCTGCCGCCTGGGCCGGGCATTTCCTGACCATCTATCTCTCGGAGGTGTTGGCATGCCATCAGGCGGCCCCATGGCAGCACGACCTCGTCGTGGTGATCGCCACGCTTGTCGCTACCCTTGCAATCGTGTGGCACCGCATTGGAGCGTTCCGTTCCAGACTTCGCTCTGAAGCCAATGACGCGCAGTATTTTCTACGGCGAGTTGGGGCTGTGCTCGGTGGCCTCAGCCTGGTCGGCATTGGCTGGGTCGCGCTGGCCGCACTGTTCGTGAGCGCGTGTCGATAGCCCGAGTATGGCTTGGCTCTGGTAGCGCTGGCAGTCCTTGGCGCCTCCTCTCATCTGCTCGTGTTACAGATTGTTTCAGCGAGGAACCAGCTTTTGCCGCTCGCGGTTCTCCCTCCATGAGCCATCGACGATGGAGGCAGGCCATGGACCACGAACACCGGCACGCTGCGCCCGGCAGCTATGGCCGCTTCAGCCTCGAACTCGCTGTCGATTTCGTCTTGATGTACCTGGTCATGTACACGATGATAGCGACGCTCGCGCATTTCCATCTCAACCTCAACAACGTCTACATGACCCTGATGATGGTCGCACCAATGGCCATCATCATGCTGGTCTCGATGCGGTCGATGTTTCCCTCGCGAACAATCAATCTCGCGATCTGTATCGGTGCAGCCATGATCTTCCTGGCGAGCTTCGTGGCGATGCGGACACAAGCGGGCGTCGGCAACGCGGAATTCCTGCGCTCGATGATCCCGCATCATTCCGGCGCGATCCTGATGTGCGAGCAGGCTTCAATCTCCGATCCCGAGATCGCCGCTCTCTGCCGTGACATCGTCGAGTCGCAGCAGAAGGAACTCGCTCAGATGCGGGCGATCCTCCAGCGCTACTGAGAGCAGAATGGTCGAGCCCGAATGCGCTCACCGCTCGATCGTGCCCGTGCGGCGGATGACCGCGAGCGCGCTGCCGAGGCGTGGCCGCAAGGGCGGGCCAGCACTGACGTTCAAGCCTGATCACCCAAGCACGTGGGGGAGACCCGAAAAGCCGGCTAACGCTAACTTAGGTGTCGGGCCGGCTGAATTGCGCTCTGGTGACGTACCAGCTTGGAGGCCTGCATGAACGCCGCCATGTTGGGGGGAGAGACTACTCATCACCATTTGTCGGCGCGCCGGCTTTACCGCAATCTGCACCGCTAGCGCGGATGTCGGGCCTGACTATGATCGTTGGCGCGGCCAGACCATGCACGCTGCTGCGAAATGGGCAAGCGGTGGAGATCGTAGGTATCCATCCATCCGGCTATCGGCCCTGGCTGGTCCAGCATGCACATCTGCACACTCAGGCGTCGCGTCAGCGCTCCGTGGGCGAACTGGCAGTCGGGTAGCGACTAACCATCCGCCTGCTGGCGGGTTGATATAGGTCCATGTGAGGATTCCATCAGGGCCAGGCGTCTCCCTGGGGATTCCGGCCGCGCTTCGTGGCACCTACCGAGGCGGTGCGCCAACGTACCGACCCCGGGTGGGTCGACATGCAGCGGAACCTCACCCGGCACGTCCCGTTCCCTCTGAAACGATCACGCAAGCCGCGGAGACGCAGTGATGATGCACGTGCAGGACATCCATGAGGGGCTCAAGGTGGTCGGCTCAGACGGAGGCCATGTTGGCACCGTTGATGCGCTCGTCGGTCAGCTGCTCAAGTTGAAGAAGAACGATCCGGCCTCGGGGGGAACCCATCATTTCCTCGACATCGGCTTTATCGCTGACATCGAAAACGAGACCGTCAAGCTTCTCCTCACGGCTGACGACGCCAAGCAGCGCTGGTCGGAGGAAAGCGACTAGAACCGGCCAATTCCCGACGAGTGGAGGATCCAGCAATGAAAGTCTCCGATGCGATGACCGCGGCACCAGCATCGCCCACGCGGATCCCGCTGGCAGAAAAGCCCCGCGCTCAGACGGGCGACCGCCGTCGCGACCGCCCTTCTGATTCTTGTCGAGCCATCAAGGTCGGGGGATAGATTGCATCAAGTTCTCTGGTGCTCCCGTACATAGCGGTGGTCGGTGTGACGGCCGGCGTGATCGCGGTCGATTTCGCTGACAGCCTGTCGGCCTTCTCGCGATCGACCGCCCGCAGGATGGCATCGAGCTTGGCCTCGATCCGGTCATCCCCTCCTTCGACTGCGGCGAGCCGACATAGAGCAGGATAGCGAGACCTCCGACCTGCCAGAGTATCTGCAGGAATTCCGACTGCCAGTTCTCTAGCGCATCTCGCATCATCAGGATGAGGTAGCCGTAGACTTCGACAGGCTGCTGAGGGCTCTGCTGCTCTTGGACATCGGCCAACCAGTCGAACAGCCGGTGCCCCACCAGGCTGACCCCGAAGAAACCGGCGGTCACCCAGGCGAAGCCATATCGGGACCAGATCGATCGGTTCATCGGTGCCCTCGCTGCAAGCACTCCTGCTCCGGGAAGTTCCACCAGCCGGCGCGCGCTTTACAGCGCTCGCGACAGGCGCCGGACCTGACGCAGATCGGAGACGAACGCCTCGTAGGCCTCGGCGCGGGCGGAGTCATCGCGCTGGCGGAGGATCGAGGACGGATGCACCGTGATGAAGCCGCGGCGCCCCTGGAACTGGACCTCTCCGCGATTGCGTCAGACCGGCAGGGCCTTGCCCGCCAGCGCCAGGACGGCGATCGCCCCGAGCGCGACGGTGATGCGGGGCGCTACGAGTTCCAGCTCCCTATCGAGCCACCAGCGATAATGCCTGACCTCTCGGGCCGTCGGACGCTGATGGATGCGCTGTTTTCCGCGCTCGACGAACTTGAAATGCTTGACGGCATTGGTGAGATAGCTTTCGCCGCGGTCGATGCCGACCTCGTCAAGCGCTCGGTCGAGCAGGCGGCCGGCCGGCCCGATGAAGGGGTGGCCCTGCCGATCCTCCTGATCGCCTGGCTGCTCGCCGACACAGGCGATCGCCGCTCCCTCCGGCCCCTCCCCCAACACCGCCTGTGTCGCGGCGGGGACAAGTGGAACCGAGCCCGCGATGATAGCGTTCAGCGCGTCAAGTCCAACCACCTCCTGCAGGGCTGGGTCGGCTGCATGTTTTCTTGACGGCATGGCTGCTCCAACCGTTCTGCCTTGCCAACGCGCCAGGACCGGAAAGGATCACCGACCGACTGCGGGAACCTGCACTCGCGCGATGGGTTGGCCCCATAGGAGGCAAAGCCATGACAACGAGACAGAGGGAACCGATCGGAACCGGGCAGGAGATCGCCCTCGCCATGGCGAGGCGCTTTACAGGCCAGGACTGGGTTGCCGAGCTGGCAGAGCGGTCCGGTTGCAGCCGCGACACCGTCGAATGGCATCTACAGCAGGAAATGGCCCCGCCGGCGGAGATCGGCGACGCTGCCGCTGCGATGCTGGCCGCAAATCGCGCTTCCAACGAGAATGGGCCGGCGCCCGGCGGCGAATTGATGACGGCAGACGATCTGCCTTTCTCGGGTCTGCCTGGCAATCTCGGCAAGCTGCATCGCGACTGACGCTGAGCTGACCCTCTGCCGGAAGCATTTGGATCGCGACCTCAAGTGAACTTCAGTCGCGCTGCGGCATTTAGTGCAGATGACCCGTTCCATGCAGCCGCCGATCCAGGTGCCCGTTACCATTGCGACCTACAATGTCCGCCGATGCCTCGGCACAGACCGCCGCCTTTCGCCCGACCGCATTGCACAGGTAATTGCCCGATGTGATGCCGATATCGTGGCCCTGCAGGAAATCGATGTCGGGAGATTGCGCAGCGGCGGCATCGACCAAGCGTGCGTCATCGCCGAGAAGCTCGGCTTTACCAGCCATTTCCATCCGGCTTTGCGGATTGCCGACGAGCAATACGGCGACGCGGTGCTGACGCGATGCCCGTCACGTCTCGTGAAGGTCGGCCTCCTGCCCGGGCTACGCAATCTATGGTCTTCCGAGCCACGCGGCGCCGTTTGGATCGAGGCGCTGGTCGGCGGTGTTCGTGTCCAGGTGATCAACACGCATTTCGGGCTCCGCCGTCGAGAGAGGCGAGCGCAGGCAGTCGCCCTGCTGGGCGGCGACTGGATCGAACGCTGCCGGCCTCCTTACGCGGTCGTCGGCGACTTGAATTCCTTGCCGCGCGGCTCGGTCTATCGCAGCTTCGCGGCACGGCTGCGCGACGCTCATCTCGCGGGAGCGCAAGGCAGTCCTGCACCCACCTTTCCGTCGCGGCGGCCGATGCTGCGCATCGACCACATCTTCGTTTCCGATGACATCGAAGTCACCAGCGCAGAGGTCGTGCGGTCGTCATTGACCAGAGTCGCATCGGATCATCTGCCGCTGATTGCGCGGCTGAGCATACCGGCGAAGGGGGACAAGACTGATCTTGCTGATTCCGATGCGCGGTGAAGCGACCGAGCCGGATCGGCCCGGCCGAAGTTGGGCGGCCATTTTCAGGACGATCTTGGCACTGGCAGCCATCACCCTCGCGGCGTACCTGCTCTACAGGACCTTGCGCGGCCACAGCTACGCCGAGCTCAGCGAACTCCTGAGCTCGGCCGCTCCGGCTCGGGTCGCGGCGGCGCTGGGCTTCGCCCTGTGCAGCTATGCCTGCCTGACCCTTTTCGACTTCCTTGCCTTGCGATACGCCGGCAAGCCCCTTGCCTACCGTCAGGCGGCGTTGGCCTCGTTCACCAGTCTGTCGCTCGGCCACAATATCGGCCTGGCGGCGCTGAGCAGCGGCGCGATCCGCTATCACTTCTATGCGCGATGGGGGCTTGGCGCCGGGGACGTCGCCAAGGTGATCCTGTTTTGCGGCACAACCGTCGGCATCGGCCTTGGCACAGTTGCGGCGCTGGCGCTCCTCGTCCGCTCGGACCTTGCCATGAAACTGACCGGGCTGCCTGCCGGCACGGTCTTCGCCATTGCCATCGGCCTGGCTGTCGCACTCGTGACCTATCTCGCGCTCTGCTTCTTGGTGCGTGGGCGATGGCGGCTCGGCTCCTGGGAGATCGACTTGCCGAGCCCGCGGCTGGCTGCCGCGCAATTTGTGGTCGGCCCCCTTAATTTCGCGCTCGTCGCCGCCTGCCTGCATCAGGCTTTGTCGAGCCTCGGCGAGGCTACTTATCCCGATGTCGCCGCAAGCTATGTGCTGGCCAATATCGCCTCGCTCGTCGCTCACGTCCCTGGCGGCCTGGGCGTCATCGAAGCTGTGGTGGCGACGGTATTGCCTGGCGCGGGTGTGATCGCCGGCCTGATCATCTTCCGAGCCGTCTACTTTCTGGTGCCGCTGCTGCCCGGTGCGGCACTCCTTGCGTTCTCTTTGCTATCCAGGCGCAAGCACTAGCGGAACGGCCACGGCAGGCGGACGATCCGCACCGGATCCAGAAAGCGCGTCCCTGGCAGCAGGCGGAATGGACCACCGGACTTGCCGACGTCGAATGGCCTGAGCCCGCGAGGCCTGCGATTGAGCCGATCGACCGCGCGTGCCAGTCCAACTTCCTTGATCGCGACATCGATATCGCTAATCGAACAATCGAGATGCTCGGCCACGAGCCGGTTGCGAATTCCGGCGATGGTCCTGCGATCGGCTGCGCTGCCGGCTTCGATCGCGACATCGCATTCGGTGTCGAGGCCGATCGAGCGATTGTTCAGGTTCGACGAGCCGATCCGGATCGCCCGGTCGTCGACGACGATGAGCTTGGCGTGAACCAGTACCTCGACCCTGCCGCTTGCGCTGGGGACCACCGGGTAGAAGACGCGAAGCCTGCGGAAGCGGTCCGCCCGGACGAGCCGGCGGATCAAGCGATCGCGGTTCTCGGACATGGCGAGGCGTTCGAGCAGCCCGCGGGATTCTTGCGTCATCACGATGACGATGTCCGGTCCTTCGGGAGCCTTGAGCCGCCGCGACAGTGCCGCACCGATGCTTTTTGCGGTCAGGTATTGGGCCTCGATATAGATCGAGCGCTCAGCCGCCATGATCATGTCGAGCGCCTGCGTCGATGACTCGTGAATTTCGCTGCGCCCGGAATAGGCCGGCTCGGTTCGCGCTATGGCCACACCCGCGTCGTGAAAGTCCGGCAGCAGATCATCGGGCCATGGTCCGTGGTCGAGTTGTTTGCGCTGCTCCCCCGGTGAGGCGAAGAGCTCTCCGGTCGCGCCGTGCCAGCGCTCTGAGACCATCGTAGATATCGCTGCCGCAGCACGGCCATCGAACACCATCTGAACATCGTGAACAGGAGGGTACGGTTCGCCCTGGCAGTCGATCCGGCGCGGATCGTCGGCCACATGTTCCGGCGTATCCCAGCGCCGGACGGTGAGGTCCATGCCGCCGACAAAGGCGACGGTGCCGTCGATGCAGACGATCTTCTGGTGGAGCGAACCATAAAACGGATGCCCCGTGTCGAATCTGAGCTGAATGCGCGGATGGTGCTGCCAGTCGCTGCCGAACAGTGCCGGCGCGATGGCGCTCGGACCGTGCAGCACTGAGATGCTCCACACCAGGATCTGGACGGAGAGCTGTGGCTCCGCTTCGACCAGCGCGCGAAGCAGCGGGCCGAGAGGTGGTGATTCCTCCTCGCCGGCTTGCGGGCGAAGGCGGATGCGACCGTCGAAATCCCAACCGATGATAATGATCGACTGCCTCGCCTGGCGAAGGCTACTTTCGAGATGACGGAAATAGTCGGCGCCGTCGATGAGAACGCTGGCACGCCCTGCCGTCACGACATCTGAGCAATTGCGGCCAGGGCAAAACATCGAGGCCGTAGATCGGGCAAGCGAGGGTCGCTGCCGACGACCGCCCTTCCTGAAAGAGAGAGCGCTCAAGCGCGAAAAGTAGCTCATCACGCAGCGCGCAACGTCCCGTATATGCGATTGTTCCCACCGGCCGTCAGGGTCTGCAGCGCCCGGCGAACGGAAGCGCAGCGGACAGCCGCTTCATACAACCTGTTCGTCTTCTTCGGGATTCCAGCTCAGATCCAGCATTCGCATCAGGCCGGCGGCATCGGCCGGAGCATGACGCTTGTCTGTGTTGTCGAAAAACAGGAACACCTCACGCGGCTGCCTGGCGGCGGCATCAGGATCACCGGCGAACTCGCCGTCGCGCATCGGCTCGCCACGCGCCCAGGCATCGATGCGTGCCGCCCAGCGTTCAAGGGCCGCCTTCTCGTAACGCGAGCGATAGAGTTCCGCCGAGCCGTGCAGGCGGCAGTAGACGAAGTCTGCGGTCAAATCCATCAGCCGGGGCCAGTCGACCGTGTCGGCGCAGACCAGCGCAATGTCGTGCCGGCGGAGCAGGTCGATGAAGGCCGGGTCGCGGAAGCTCTCATGGCGAATTTCCACCGCATGCCGAACCGGCCGCTTCGCATCCATCTGCAGCCAGGCCCTCCCCTCCAGCCGGTCATCATGCTTTCGCGCCAGGGCCACCGCTTCCTTCGTGTCCTTCGGGAGCAGCGCAAGAAAATCTTCCATCAGGCCTGCATCGAAGTGAAAGCTCGCCGGGAACTGCCAGAGCAGCGGCCCCAGCTTCGAGCCGAGGCAAAGCACGCCGGATGCCAGAAAATTGGCGAGCGGCGTCTCGATCTCCCTGAGCCGGCGCATATGCGTGATGTAGCGCGAGCCTTTCACGGCGAAGACGAAGTTATCGGGTGTCGCTTGCTTCCAGCGTTCGAAGGCGTCCGGCTTCTGCAAACCGTAGAAGGTGCCGTTGATCTCCAGCGCCGGGAATTGCCGCGCGGCGAAGGCCAGCTCGTTCTTCTGCACCAGCCCCTCCGGATAGAAATGGCCGCGCCAGGGCGCATAGGTCCAGCCGGAGACGCCGATATGGATCGAGGCCCGCCATCCCTGCTTCCGGCCGCCACCTGCTCGTCGCTGGTTTTTCATGCTTTTCGCGCCATACGCTGTATCGCCCGGCTCACACTTCGTCCGGATCAAGCACGCGGCAGAAGATCGGTTCCCGTCCCCGCCGATCAATGTCCGCGTCGATCCGGCGCATTGACCAATGATCGCGCCGCGGCTCGCCGGGGGACATCGCTCGGCTTGGTACGCAGACGCACAGTCCGCCTCGCGCACCGGACCCCGGCGTCGTTCCTGGACGTTCCGTCACAGCTGGAACGAAGCGTCGCGCCGAGAGGAAAGAAGGCATGCCCAACACTGCCGACATTCTGGTCGAAACGCTGATCTCCTGGGATGTCGCATTCGTCTTCGGCCTGCCTGGCGACGGCATCAACGGCATCATGGAAGCGCTGCGCCAACGCCAGGACCGCATTCGCTTCATTCAGACTCGGCATGAAGAAACCGCTGCCTTCATGGCGAGCGCTTATGCGAAATGGACCGGCAAGCTCGGCGTCTGCCTGGCGACCTCGGGGCCCGGCGGCACGCATTTGCTCACCGGCCTCTACGACGCCAAGCTCGACCAGGCCCCGGTTCTCGCCATCACCGGCATGCAGTTCCACGACCTGATCGAGACCTGCACGCAACAGGATGTCGACCTCACCAAGGTCTTCGCCGATGTCGCCGTGTTCAACGCCCAGGTGACCGACGCAGCCCATATGGAGAACCTCGCGAGCCTCGCCTGCAGGACGGCGCTGTCTCGCAGAAGCGTCGCCCATCTTTCCATAGCCAACGACATCCAGGAGCGCGCCTTGGGCGAAAGCGAACGCTCGCGCCGCAACCGGCCCAAACACGTGCCCAATCGCTGGTTCCAGGGCGAGCGATTGCCGGATGACGGACAGCTCGACGCGGCAGCAACGATCCTCAACGGCGCGAAGCGGGTCGCGATCCTCGCCGGGCGCGGGGCGCTCGGAGCGCGCGAGGAGCTGGCACAGGTCGCCGATCTCCTGGCTGCGCCTGTCGCCAAGGCGCTGCTGGGCAAGGCAGCGCTGCCCGATGAACACCCGCACTCCATCGGCGGCATCGGCCTCCTCGGCACCCTGCCCTCGCAGCACGCAATGAGGAGATGCGATGCGCTGCTGATCGTCGGCTCCAGTTTTCCTTATCTTGAATACTATCCTGAGCCGGGATCGGCCCGCGGCGTCCAGATCGACCGCGAAGCCGAGCGCATCGGGTTGCGCTTTCCGGTCGAGGCCGGGCTCGTCGGCGACGCCGCCCTGACCTTGCGCCGCCTGGCTAGCCGGCTCGAGCGCAAGGCGGATCGTAGTTTCCTCAAGGAAGGCCAGGAAGCTATGAGGCACTGGCGCGAGCTGATGACACAGACCGCGGACGCCAGCCACAAGCCGCTGCGGCCGCAGGCCGTCGCCCGTGCCTTCGGCCGGCGCCTGCCGGACGGCGCCATTCTCGTCAGCGATTCCGGCCAGAACACCGAGCTCGCCGCCAGGCATGTCGATCTTCGCGACGGCCAGGCCTACGGTGTTTCCGGCAATCTCGCCTCGATGGCCTGTGGGCTGCCCTATGCGCTCGCTGCCGCGCTCGCTCATCCTCAGCGGCCGGTTTTCGCCATCATCGGCGACGGCGGTCTTGCCATGCAGCTGGGCGAGCTTTCCACCGCTGTTCGCTACGGGCTGCCGATCAAGGTCCTGGTGATCAAGAACAACATGCTCAACCAGATCGCCTGGGAGCAGATGATGTTCCTGGGCAATCCGCAATTCGGCTGCGAGCTGCAGCCGATCGACTTCGCCAAGGCGGCCGAAGCGATGGGCCTGCGCGGCTTCAGCATCCGTGAGCCCTCGGAGCTCGACCGGATCATGGATGAGGCGCTGGCGACGCCCGGGCCCGTCCTGATCGAGGCGGAGGTCGATCCGGCCGTGCCGATGATGCCACCGTCCATGCCGGAAGACTATGCCCGGAATTTCCGCCAGGCGCTGCCAGCGACCCCGGGGCGCGAGGCGATCGAGATCGCGCTCGACCGCGAGCCATTGTCGGCGACGGGCGCAAAGCCGTGACATCGCATCACTGCACGAATCGGCGGAGGTCGCTATGAATGCCTGGGACGAACAAAGCCGCTCCGTCTGGATGGATGTCGAGGTCGCGCCCGATGCCAGGCCGCTGGCAGCGGATGCGGGGGCTGATGTCGCCATCGTCGGGTCAGGGATCGCCGGGCTGTCGATTGCCTATGAGCTGCTGCAGCGCGGCTTGTCGGTCATCGTCCTGGATCGCGGCAGGATCGCCGGCGGCATGACCTCGCGCACAACCGCCCACCTCGCGCCGATCTGCGACGATTCCCTGGCGAGCCTGCTGTCGATGCGCGAGCTCGACGAGGCACGCGGCTTCCAGTCCAGCCAGAGCGCTGCGCTCGACCGGATCGAGCAGATCGTGAAGCGCCATGAGATTGACTGTGACTTCCGGCGCCTCGACGGCATCCTTTTCCTTGATCCGGACAGTGAGGAAGCAGTCCTCGACGACGAGGTCGAAGCGGCCGACAAGCTCGGGGTCGAGGTCCTGCGCCAGACCGGCTTGCCCTTGCAGACGCTCGAGCAGACGCCCTGCCTGCGCTATCAGCAGCAGGCGACTTTCCACCCGCTTCGATACCTGGATGGTCTTTGCAAGGCGATCATCGAGCAAGGCGGGGTGTTACACGCCCATTCGGCGGTGGATGAGATTACCGAGAATGAGGATGGCGTCCACCTGACGGTTGCCGGTGGACCTAGAGTTTCCGCCCGCCATGTCGTCGTCGCGACGAATTCGCCGGTCCACGCCCGCTTCGCCTATCACACCAAGCAGGCACCCTATCGCACCTACGCGATGGCCTTCGAGATCGCGCGCGGTCAGCTCGCCGATGCGCTCTACTGGGACACGGCCGACCCTTATCATTATGTCCGCCTGACCGCCGGCAGTGACGGCAAGGATCTTCTGATTGTCGGTGGCGAGGACCACAAGACCGGTGAGGCCGACGATGCGCCCAGACGCTTCGCCGCGCTCGAATCCTGGATCAGGACGCTTGTGCCGGAACTCGGGCCGGAGACCCATCGCTGGTCCGGCCAAGTGATGGATACGCTCGATTACGGCGCCTATATCGGGCTCGATCCGGACAGCAAGCGCACCTATGTGGCGACCGGCGATTCAGGCCAGGGCATCACGCATGGCGTCGTTGCGAGCCTCGTCATCCCTGCCATGATCGCCGGCGAAGGCAGTGAGTACGCAGCCGTCTACCTGCCCGCACGCACCCCAGCGAAGGCTGCCGGCACTTTTCTCAGCGAGAATGCCACCGCTGTCACGAACATGGCCGAATATATCATGCCGGGCGAGATCGCTTCCGTCGATGAGCTCCGGCCCGGCGAAGGCGGCATCCTCCGCGACGGGCTGAACAAGATCGCTGCCTATCGTGACGAGAATGGCTCCGTTCAGATGCGCTCGGCCGCTTGCACACATCTTGGCTGTCATCTCAAATGGAATTCCTTCGAGCGCTGCTGGGATTGTCCCTGCCATGGCTCGCAATTCGCACCGGACGGCTCGGTCCTCAACGCACCGGCGATCTCCCCGCTCGGCGCCATCGAGGAAACCGCCTGACCAGCGGCCTGGGATTGGGCCACGGCCTCAGCTGGTCAGGTGCGACTGCGCTCCGAAAAGGTCAGGCTTGCCTGGTACATTTCGGCACCGCCCTCCTCGCGCACTGAGACTACGAAGCTGGTCACGCCTTTCCCGACCTCTTCGTGGACGAGATCGGCCAGCCCCGCCAAGGCATGGTGCTTGGCGGCCTCAAAGTTCGGAAGGTCGAGCCCGAGATCGTCGGCAACGCTGGCCAGACCTGCCGAGCTGTCGAAAAAGAACCGAGTCATGACGACCTCCTGCGATGCTAATACGCATCAGCGCGGCAGGCGGATGAGACTCAGATCGGTTTGGTCGAAATTGGACAGTTCGGCCGGGGCGCCGACATGGGCGGGATGGCGGCCGGCCCTCAGCCGCTCCTGTCGATGAACCGGGCCACTGTCAGCCGCACCAGATCGTGATCCGCCACAGGCTGCGCCAAAATACCGACAATGATCTGGGCCGCCCTGGTCCGCTCGCCATCGGAAGTGCCATGATAATCAATGGCGAGAGGCGCTCAATCTCGGCCCAAACCTGCTCCAGAGCGGCATGGGCCCGAGGGATTTCGAGAGGGCCGGCTGGGGGTACGGGCAATGCTCCTACTGTCCGACAGATGGGCGACCCGTCTTAGCTGACGATGTCAAGATACGGCTTTCGAAAGGTCTGGCGGATCGTCGCTTGCGCCGGGTTCGATCGGCTGCTCCGCTATCGGCAGCCCGGCATCCATGATTTCCTCCACGTCAGAGATCTCCGGCAACTCAGCCTGTACGGCGACCACCGCAGACCCCGTTTTCACGGCCTCGGCATATCGCTGGGCCTCCGATTCTGCCACCCCGGCATCCATCAGAGCGCCGGCGATTCCACCGGCAAGCGCTCCGGACATCGCGCCGCCCAGGAGCCAGCCGGCGGCTATGACGGGCCCGACGCCCGGTAGGCTGAGTGCCCCAAGGCTCAGGACGAGACCTGTCGCAGCGCCCGCCGCCCCGCCCAGGCCGGCGGCGGCGACAGTATTGTCTTCTCCGGTCTCCTGACGTCCGACCAGACCGATCCGGTCTGCAGGAACGCCCTTCTTGGACAATCGCACGACGACATTCCGGCCATCCTCGAAGCTGCGATAGCGACGGGTGATTGTTCGCGTCATCGTCCTCTCCTTCGTCGCTCGGCAAGGCTTGTGCTAATGGCTCGCCCGGTGCTCAGCGTTGCGCTTGCGGGTCGCGGCCGCCTTCTTCGCCGAAGCCGAACGGTCCTCGGCCGAGCGCGAGGCGGCAGCCTTGCCACCCGTGCGCCCGCCCTTGTGAGCCGCAGGATGGCCGGTATGCTTGCCACGGCCGGAGCCTCCGGCATTCTTGCCGCCGCCATCGTCCTTGTTGACCGTCGCCCAGGCTCGGCGCTCGGCCTCCTTCTCGGAGACACCGCGTTTCTCATAGCCTTCGGCGATATGATCGGCCTTGCGTTCCTGCTTGTCGGTGTATTTCGACTTGTCTCCGCGTGGCATCGTGCTCTCCTCATCTGAAGCCTGAGCGATAGGGCGCGGCGGTGTCGTCGAAGCGCCTCCAGCCCGCCTGTCGATACTCCGCGATGCGGCCATCGCGATCGATCGGGGTGGCGCCTCCCATCATCGCCTCGAGGCAGCGTGTTCGTCGACCGCGCGCACGGGACCAGCGAGGCACCGCGCCAAATCCCATGCGAACTCAACGTCGTGCGCCTGAGGAGGTTTCTGCGCGCTAACGTACCGAGGCTTACGCTACCTCTTCATGTTTCACGACAAACGGAACCCACTGACCCTCAAGGCAGTTCTCCAGGCATTCCGCCAAGAGCGCTACCCGGAGAACTGCCTATGGACGACGTCATCTATCTGGTCGGCCTCGTGGTCGTGGTCATGGCGATCCTTTCCTTCTTCGGCCTGCGATAGGAGCGTCCCATGGCACCTGAAACCACCGATGTCGTCGTCGTTGCTCCAAGCGGACCAGCTCCGCGTTCCGGCTCGTATCTTGAATGGGGGTCGATCCTCGGAGGGGCAGTATTATCCGTTGCGATCACGACGCTCCTTACCACCTTTGGCTCGGCAATTGGCCTGTCGCTCGTCTCGTTCGAGCCATCACGATCAACCGGGCTGACCGCGCTCGCGATCGCCGGCGCGCTCTGGGTCCTGTGGGTGACCGTCACAGCGTCCGCCGCCGGCGGCTATCTGGCGGGCAGGATGCGGCGACCGGCCCCTGATGCCAGCCAGCACGAGCGGCATGTCCGCGACGGCTCCCACGGCTTGATCGTCTGGGCGGTCGGAGCACTTCTCGTCGCCGGCCTGGCGGCCTCGTCCGTTGCCGGCCTGGCGAGAACCGCCGCAGCCGGAGCAGCAAGCGCCACCACGGCCGCGAGCGCAGCCCTCAGCCAGCAGCCGGATCCGATGGCTACGGCCGTCGACATGCTGACGCGCGCGACCGGAACCGAGCCAGTGACGCAGGCCGAGCGCGACGAGGCCTCGCGCATCATGGTGCGCAGTCTGGCGAGCGGCCAGCTCGATCCTGGCGACCGATCGTACGTCGCCAGCCGGATGGCGGCGCGGATGAGCATTCCCCAACCCGAAGCCGAGAAGCGGATTGACGATGCCTTCGCCCGCCTCAACCAGGCGAAGGAGACCGCCAAGCAAGCCGCCGAACGCGCCCGCAAGGTCGGGATCATCTCGGCATTCCTGACCGCGGCAGCCCTGCTCGTCGGCGCGGCCACTTCATGGATGGCCGCCCAGCTCGGCGGCAAGCATCGCGACGAGGAACTCGACCTCACGGCCCTGTTGGGGCCACGTTGAACAATAGGAGGATCATTATGCGAGACGGACACGGCAAACCTCTGAGCCCGGAGCAGGTCGCGGAGGTGAAATCGCGCAACCCGGCCGAGCAAGACGCGCAGGGGCAGTTTGCGCCATCGCAGGCGAAGCCCAATCCCGGCGGCCTGACGAGTGCCAACCCGGTGGTACTCTCGGGAGACGGCGATGCGACCCCGGGTAATGGTCACGGGCGCGATCGCGACCCCACCGGCCCCCGGTCCGGCTGAGCGGCGATGGCACCGACTGTCCTGGTCCTCGCCTTCGATGAGCGCGGGCCGGTGCCGAACAACATGCGGTTTCCCGCTCTCGTCTATCAGCAGGCGTTTCCGGCCGATCTCGCCGATCTCGCCAGTGTCATGGAGCAGCGCTTCGAGGAGAATGGCTGGCCGCCGGCCTGGCGAAACGGCATCTACGACTTCGACCATTATCATGCGCAAGGTCATGAGGTGCTAGGCATCGCCAAGGGCTCTGCCAGACTGGTGCTGGGAGGCGAAAGAGGGCGCGAACTCGATATTTCGGCCGGAGATGTGCTGCTTCTTCCGGCAGGAACCGGTCACCGACGGCTCAGCGCGAGCAGCGACTTTCTGGTGGTCGGAGCCTACCCGCCTGGGCAGAGCGGCGACATTCAGCGCGATGCGCCGACGACCGCGATCCGGGCCGGCATCGCCGGGCTCGGCAGGCCCCCGGCCGATCCGGTGTTCGGCAGGGACGGGCCGATGCTGGAACGCTGGAGCGACGGGCTGTAGGCGGGGCTGAGCATCGATTCGACAGCGGGAAAAACTTCCGCATTTGAGCGGATAGTAAAGCAGCGGCGATGAGCTTGCGTGTCATCAAATCATCGCTACAGCGCCACCCTTGCCGGCAACGACCCGCGAAATCGCCCGGGGAATATGGCAAAGCTCAAGCGGCTTGGTCAGCCGTTCGAAATCCCGGAATTTCTCGGGGATCGTGCCGTTGTCGTAGCCAGTGACGAACACGAATGGAATTCCACTGTGGTTCAGGTGCTCGGCCAGCTTGAACGATGCGCCTTGCCCGAGATTGATGTCGAGCACGACCGCATCGGGGCGCTGCTCCGCAAGCTGCGTGAGTGCATCGATCTCGCTCCGGCAGGGGCCCAGAACAATTGCTCCTGCTCGCTGAAGCGCGTGCGCCATGTCTGTCGCGATATAGTACTCGTCCTCGACGACGAGGACATAGCGGCCGCTGAGATCTGTTTCTCCCGTCATGTCGAGTGCTCCTTCGAACACGATCGCTCTGCGGGGCTCCAGTCTGCTGTAGCTTGCGACCTTCCATAAGCGAGAATTCGGGTGGGGTCGCGCCCCGCCGATATTGACAACGCGCCGCAGACCGTAGAGTTCACGAAGCGCCTTGATGAGGTCGCAGCTCAGGGCGACGGGGCGCTCCTGCGGCTGCGCACCACCACTACTTGAGCGCCGTCCGCTGACGCCGCACTCAGCCTTACCAATTTCCAAAGATGGATCGCAGTCTAAGGTCTGCGCTCAGGCCCGATGTCCTCGCGATCCCGATGAGCACGTGTCCTGGTCACGCGGAGCCACCACGGCCAGCCATGCCAGAGGCCTATCAGGAGAGCAGCCGTCGCGACTGCCATAACAACCGCCAGCCGGTCATTGTCGGTGATCTTAACGGCCACAACATAGGTGTCGCCGGCGAGGCCCGCTGCCAGGAAAATCGTGGCAAGGAGAACAAGGCGGCTCGCGAGGCGGTGAAATCCGGGTTCGTCGCGCCCCGCATAGATGATGCGATGATAGGCCGCCGGCGCGATCAGCAATGCCGTCGCGATCGCGATCAGCGCGAGGGCTGCGCCATGCATCGCCTTCGCTGCCACCGGCAGCTCCGCGAAACTCTCAGTCAGCACGATTGCGAGCTGAAATCCGAGGAGCGCCTGCGCCCCCGGAAGCACCACGCGCGCTTCGGTCAGCACATAGTCGATCCTGGCTTCGAGCGGGGTCTTCTTGTCGGATGTCGGCATCGTCTCATCCTCCCTCGCACCGCGTAGGGCCAGCGGGCCGAACCAGAGCGCCACAGGAAAAACCGTGCCAAGAATCGCGCTTACGATCCCTGTCCCCACACCTCCGATTCGCGTGCCGGCAATGCCGAGATCGAGGCCCATGGCGATGGCGAAGACCGGCAGCGTGGCCATCGCCGTGCGCGTAATGAAGCGATTGATCTGCTGGCTGGCCTCGCCATCGTCAACGATTCGATGCCGCGCACTCGGCGTAACAAGCACGCCGACGACAACGACGATGAGGGAGAGGACGACCAACTCGACAATCCTCTCGCCGAAAGAAAGCTTCGAGAAGGCGTTGTGAAATGGCGCTTGGAACTGAAATCCGAGCAGGATCTGGGCTCCCAGCATCAGCATGCGAGTTTCGTCGAGAGCGGTCTTGGTCTCGTCGACCAGCGACATGACGGCCCCTCAGCTTCTGTGATCGCGGTCGAGCGTGTTCAGGTATTGCTCGATGCCGATGCCGAGCGCGCCGCCCACGATGACGTCGCTTGCCCAATGCGCCAGGAGAGCCACGCGCGTCAGGGCGATCAACGTAGTCGCTCCCCATATCAGGGCCCAATGCTGCGGTATGATTCTGGACAGTGCCGCGGCTAAGGCACTCATGTGCACCGCATGTCCCGAAGGAAATGCGTCGAACGCATTTCCGGAGCGAGGGATGCCATGCCGATTGCCGTGGATCTCGACGCGGTCGGGGCGCTCCTGTGCCACGATCCGCTTCATCGCGTGGGACACCATGCCAGCCGTTCCGACCGTCAGCAAACGGTGATCGGCACCACGCTGGCGGGCTGGGGGGAAAGCGCGCGAGCCAAGCCAATAGGCAGAGCACACCAGGAGCAACAGTTTCTCATCGGCGAGCCAGGTCAGTGCTTTCAACGGCTTTTCGATGCGGCGAGAGCTGTGCCTGGCGATCGCTTTGGCGATCCGACGATCGATCGGAAAAGCTCGTATTCGCCACTGCTTCATCTGTGCACGCCCGATCCAATCCAAAGCTAAACGGATCGGTTAGGCGATTGTTCAGTCCAAGCTTCGGATCGACGCGCTCGGCGCGGCCATGACGCCTCCAGGCTCACCGCCTGCCTCCCATCCGAACACGCTACGTCCGCCATAGTCAGCTGAACGCCGTCGCTCCTCCGCGACATAAGCCGGCAGGCTCGGCCCGCTGACGAGCCGCTCCAGCCGTCGAGTTTCGGCATCAAGGCGGCGAATGGCGTCCAAGCGCTCCTCATTGCCGAGCTTCGCACGCTCTAGCGCGGTCTTCATCACGCGGATCGTCTCGTCATAGACCTTGGTCGGCACCGCGAAGGGCTGGCGGTCCTTGCCGCCATGAGCGAGCGAGAACCGCGCCGGGTCGGCGAAGCGGCAGGGCGCGCCATGGACGACCTCCGCCACCATTGCAAGAGAGCGGACAGTACGCGCGCCGACCCCGGGCACCAGCAGGAGATCGGTGAAATCGTCCGGTCCGGCATCGGCGGCCGCGGCAAGCGCACCGTGAAGGCGCCGGATCATCACGTCTTTGGGCCTGACGTCATGGTGGCCTGGCATGACCAGATGCGGCAGCATCGGCTGCTCCGGCTCCCGGAATTGTGAGATGCGGCCCTCGAGCACCGCGACTTCGGCCGTGATGCGGTCGGGGCTCAGCCTCCGCAACAGGTCAAGCTGGCCGTCACGGGATCGCGCGGCCCTGCGGTCCGCCAGATTGATGATGTTGCCTTGGCTCCGGCCCTCGATCGCTGCGTGCGGCGCGTCGACGAAGCTGTCCAGCCCGTCCGACAGCCAGTGATAGCGCCGGGCTAGGCCACTGTCGCCGTTCATCCCCTGCTGGATGACCGTCCATTTTCCGTCGTCTGCGACGACGAAGCCATGCAGATAGAGTTCGAATCCGTCCTGCACGGCGGCACTGTCGACCTTGGCGACCAGCCGGCTCGTCCGGGCGAGCGCTGCACCGTCGAAGCCGATGCGATCTCCGATAGCGACCAGCTCTGCCGGGGTCCGCCGCGAATGGCCGCCGCGACCGCCGCAGACATGGAGGCCGAGCTCGCGCGAAAGCGGCGCCAGGCCCCGCTTCAAGGCGCCGATGACCGAGGTGGTGATGCCCGAGGAATGCCAGTCCATGCCCATGACGGCACCGAAGGACTGGAACCAATAGGGATGCGCGAGCCGTCGCAGAAATTCTTCGCGCCCATAATGATGCACGATCGCTTCGCCGATGACGGCCCCGAGCCGTGCCATGCGCTGGCCGAGCCAAGCTGGCACGCGGCCATTGTGCAATGGCAGATCCGCGCTGCCCGCCCGTTGAGCCAAGGGATGCCCCCAAAGAACTAAACAGGAACAGAGATGCCATGGCGCGCTCGCCAAGTCACGGGAAACCTGAAAGAGCCTTTGCTACGACCGCACCTGGCACACCGGAACGTTGCCTTGCCTGGCCGGTTATCCCGTCAGTACTCCCCGGCAGCAAAGCGGAGATTCTCGATGATCCATCACGTCTCGGTCGGTACGAACGATGTGGGCCGCGCGCGAGCGTTTTACGACGCCGTCATGCCCGTTCTGGGGCTGTGGCTCCTCAATGGCTCGGCCAATTCCGCCGACTATGGCGTCGGGACGTTTCTGTTCAGCGTCGAAACGCCTGTCGACGGCACACCGGCCACTGCAGGCAATGGCGTGCACATCGCCTTTTCCGCCGGCCGTCGCGCCATGGTCGACCAGTTCTATGAGATGGCATTGCAGCACGGGGGCCGTGACGCGGGCGCGCCCGGATTGCGCCCGAAATACGATGAGAACTACTACGGCGCCTTCGTGCTCGATCCGGACGGCAACAAGATCGAGGCGGTGACCTATTCCAGCAAGTGATCATTCCGAGCGCGGCTCGCAGTCGATGGACCCTTAGCTCGGGCGCCCCGAACCGGGTTCGGCCATTTTGCGGTGCTGCTCGGCGAGGGTCTCGGACGGAGTGACATTCGCCATCATGGTCTGCAGCTTGTTCTTCCAGCCGCTCACCACATCGCCTTCGCCCGCCATCATCGCCTCAAACCCGACCTTGGCGACCATGCGCGGATCGTCCTTCTCCGCCTGCCCGACCTTGGTATCGAGCATACCCGCGCGTTCGAAGAAGTCCGTTTCCGTCGCGCCCGGCATCAGGCAGGACACGCTGACGCCGGAGCCTTCGAGCTCGTTGCGCAGCGCGAAGGAAAACGAGTTTATGAAGGCTTTGGTGCCGTTGTAGACCGCTTGGTACGAGCCGGGCGTAAAGCCGGCGATCGAACCCGTCACGAGAATGCGCCCGTGGCCTTGGCGCTGCATGATCCGGGCGAGGTTCTGGATCACTAGCAGCGTTCCGGTGATGTTGGTATCGACGACGTGGCGCCAAGCATTCGGTTCCTGCTCGAGAAATGCATGGCCGAGGCCATGGCCGGCATTGGCGCAGAGGATTTCGAGATCCTGGCCGCGGGCCTCGATCCTCTGGCAGAGCTCGTCCACGCCCTCGCTGCGAGACAAGTCCGTCTCGACCGTCTGCACGTCGGCACCCATCGCCCGCAATTCGCTCGCGGCAGTTTCGATTTCGGCCTGGTCCGCCGCAATGACGAGATCATAGCCGTGCCGGGCGCAGAGCCTTGCCAGTTCGAGGCCGATGCCGCTGGACGCGCCCGTAACGACCGCAAGCTTCTTGAGTGCCTGTCCCATATCAGTTCCCCTCTCAGGGCCGCATCACCACCTTGACGCAGCCGTCCTCCTTGTCGCGGAAGCGCTGATAGAGGGTCGGCCCCTCTTCAAGCGTGGCGCGATGGGTGATCACGAATGACGGGTCGATCTCGCCGCCTTCGATCTTCTCGAGCAGCGGAGCGAGATAGCGATGGGTATGGGTCTGGCCCGTCTTGAGCGTCAGACCCTTGTTCATGAACGCGCCCATCGGGATCTTGTCGAGATAGCCGAGATAGACGCCGGGCATCGAGATGGTGCCGCCCTTGCGGCAGCACATGATCGCCTCGCGCAGCACATGCGGCCGGTCGGTGCCGAGATAGACCGCTGCCTTGACCTTATCGACGACCGCGTCGAAAGAGCCGCCGGCATGAGCCTCGGCGCCGACGGCATCGATGCAGCGGTCGGGCCCGCGCCCGCCGGTCAGCTCCATCAGCTGGTCGTAGACCTCGCCATCGTCGAAGTTCACGATCTCGGTGCGACCGTCGCTCGACGCCATCGCCAGGCGCTCGGGGACGTGGTCGATCGCGATCACCCGGCCGGCACCCAGCATCCAGGCGCTACGGATCGAGAACTGGCCGACCGGGCCGGCGCCCCAGACCGCGACGGTCTCGCCCGGTTCGATCTCAGCTTGCTCGGCAGCCATGTAGCCGGTCGGGAAGATATCGGACAGAAACAGCACCTGCTCGTCGTCTATGCCATCGGGTACCTTGATCGGGCCGACATCGGCATAGGGCACCCGCATGTATTCGGCCTGCCCGCCGCTGAACCCGCCCAGTAGATGGGAGTAGCCGAACAGGCCGGACGGCGAGTGGCCCATCATCTTGCGCGCTTGCTCGGCGTTGGGATTCGAGCGGTCGCAAAGCGAGAACAATTGCTTCTGGCAGAAGAAGCACTGGCCGCAGGCGATGTTGAACGGCACGACCACCCGATCGCCGACCTTGAGCCTGGTGACCCCGCTCCCGACCTCGACGACTTCACCCATAGTCTCGTGGCCGAGGATATCGCCGCCCTCCATCGTCGGCATGTAACCGTCATAGAGGTGGAGATCGGAACCACAGATCGCGCAGGCGGTGACCTTGATGATCACGTCGCCATCTGCCTCGATCCGGGGATCATCGACCGTGTCGCAGCGGATGTCGCTTTTCCCATGCCAACATAAAGCTCTCATGCTGCTCAACCCTCTGCATAGCCTCGGGGCGCCGCGCCGGCTGGAGCCGCGCCAAAGCAAAGTTCACCGTCCAGCCGGGCCTGATTAAGGCTCACCATGCCGGCGGCTCGGCCAGATAATGCTGAGTGTGCAGCAGCTCTCCGCTGTCAGACGGAAAGCGAGGCGACGCCCATGCCTAACGCGGAGGGCGTTCAAGTCCGGGCATTCTCGATAGGAGGTTCAGGTGTAACATGACAGCGCTCCGCTGTGTTTGAGCGAAGCGCTGCCGGGAATGTCCTCACCGCCGCACGTGTTGCTCGCTTCATCAACGCGAGCGCGCTTTTCGAGTTTCCGCCCGTCGCGGTCGGTGCGTCAGCGTACACTTTGCGCTGCGCTGGTTTTCTCGCCGAGCCGGTCGTGTCGGCGGCGGCGAAACAATCGAGCAATATATTCAAGCTTCCGAACATGCCAGGAGCGCCCCGACGATCCAACCGACACCCTGCCAAGCGAAGGCAGTTAAATTTGCAGGCTGTGATTATCCGCGTCACCGTTGGACAGCTGTGCTCAGTGGTGGCGCACAGTGACGTCGAGGGCGCGGAGAACCTGCGGCGGTTCATCTCGACCTGGCTGCGCTTCATGCAGCTGGAACAAGCCAGGCCACGTCCCGAAATCGATCGTGTCTCAGCTACTGGGCCCTATGCGACAAACCACGATGCGCTCGATGGCGAGCGATCAAGGATGAGAGGTCCGCGATGCCGGGGCGTTGGCCGAAGCAGCGACGCAGCGCCACGAGCGCGCCATGATAACCATCGGCGCGAACCCGAGCAGCCCCGCAAAAATAAAGATCAAGCTCGCAGATGCGTGTCGGTTTCCGCCACGGTTCTTTCGAGCATCGGCCTTGAGGCCGACGCGGCTTGGCCGAACGGATCCTGCGCAAATGCGTGATTATGGCCGCCGCTTAAGCGGCCCGAGCTCTAGGTGAATCCAGACTGGCGCATGATCGCTCGCCTTCTCCCAACCGCGCACCCGCCGATCGACATCGCCAGCCGTAAGGCACTTCGCTAATTGCGGACTGAGGAGGAAATGGTCGATCCGGAGACCGGCATCACGATCCCATGCGTTTCGAAAATAGTCCCAGAAGGTATAGATGCGCTCTTGCGGATGGAGCGTCCTTATCGCGTCCGTCCAGCCTTGCGCGAGAAGCTCGCGGAAGGCGCGGCGTACCTCAGGCCGAAACAGCGCGTCGTCGCGCCAGCGTTCGGGCTTGTAGACGTCGAGCTCGGTCGGCATCACGTTGAAATCACCGATGAGCGCGACCGGTATCCGATGCGCCAGGAGCTCAGCGCCGTGCGCCTTCAACCGCGTGAACCAGCGTAGCTTGTAATCAAATTTCGGCCCCGGCGCCGGGTTGCCGTTCGGCAGATAGAGGCAGCCGACCAGCACTCCGCCCACGGCCGCTTCGAGATAGCGGCTTTGTCCATCTTCCTCGTCGCCAGGCAAGCCGCGTCGTGTCTCGATCGGCTGCGCGTCGCGTGCGAGGATGGCAACGCCGTTCCAGCTCTTCTGCCCTTGCCAGATTGCGCCGTAACCAGCGGATTCGAGCGCGCCTTCCGGAAATTTGTCCTGGGCTGCTTTAAGCTCCTGCAGGCAGACGACGTCCGGCTCCGCTTCGGCGAGCCAGCGAAGCAGGACCGGCAGCCGGCCATTGATCCCATTGACGTTGAAGCTCGCGATTTTCACGGTACCTCCAGCCAACGGACGTTGCGCCACCCCTTGATCTTTGCCGAGCAGCTGTATGCGCGGCCGAGAATTTCAATGATCTGCGGCGGCGTGCGAAGCCGCCAGCCAGCCTAGCGGCAACGCGACCCGCTTCGGAATTTGCCGCCTGCCAGGGCGCTCGCCACCCGCATCTCGCAAGAGGCACCAGCCCAGGCATAAACCGGCTCCGTCGTGGTCGTTCAAACTGGCCAGAACCCTGGCTGGTTCCTGGCGCCGTCGAACCAACTGCACGCTACCGCACCAAAGCTTCTCGCTGTCGCCAGATGAGCATCTATTTCCGCGCAGCCCTCTGTCGCCTTGTGAAAGACCACCGAGCGACCGGGCAGCTCTGCAATATGGAGGCGAGGATGATCACCGGTAATGGCTTCCTGGCTTTGCGTGACGGCCGGAAGCTCGATGTCGGCTATCAATTCAGCAGCACTCATGACGCGCCGGCTACCTGCTATGCGAGATATCCGAAATCGATAGGGTTGCGTTCTATCAACGTCCGCTTCTCACCTGCGACGACGGCACGGTCGTAGTCCTCGCCGTCATGCAGTCCAGCGGTCGGCATCATGGCGTGATCGGGCGTGTCTTGGCTGCGGGGACAACCTGAATCGTGGCTGCTGATCGTTTGGAGATCGTCCCAAGTGGCGACATCACAGTCAGCGCGGCATTTGCGTCAGGCTGAGATAGGTTTCGTCAAACTTTGACAACTCTGCCAGTTCGGCAAAGTTGTGAATAGTCACCTCGCTCCCCTTCCAGGACACGAGCCGGCGACGCCGAAGTGACTGCAACGTGCGATTGACATGCACCGCAGACAGGCCGAGCACGTCTGCCAGGACCGCCTGGGACACCGGGATCTGCACCCTGTAATCCTCCGCGAGCTCGACGATCTCAAGTCGACGGTAGAGGTCACAAATCATATGCGCCAAGCGCTCTTCAGCTGTTAGCCGGGCCATGACCGCCGTCCAGACGCGTTGAATCGCCGCATCGATGAGCGTCGAAAGCCAAAGTAGTCGCATTACATGTGGGCATTCCCCGAGCAGCGTCCGAAGCGCCGAATGCGGCACAAGGGTTACCCGGCAGGCTGTGAGCGCCACGACCGCGTGATCCATCCTGCGCAAGAGCAAGCCATGGAGATCAACGAAGTCGCCCGGCACGTGCAGGGCGGTGATCTGGCGCGCGCCATCCGGCAGAATGATTTCGCGTCCGGCCATCCCCCAATCCATCAGACAGCTGTCCTGCGGTTCGGAATGCTCGAACACGATCGTTTCGCCTCGAGCGAAGCCACGATTTTGGCAAGGCAGCTTGAGCAGCAGGTTCCGTTCCGCTGTGGTAAGAACGTCTCGGCGCGAGATGGCGCGGATGAATAGTTCGATCGCCGGCATGTATGGTACTCCGGAGCGATATAACGAGCCGCACAGCCGGTCTCCCCACCCGGACAAACCCTCCCGGTTCAGCTACGTTCCACCAGAGCCGTAGACGGACGTCGCGAGATGCTCTTTTTCCCGTCTTCGCGTGACGCGGTCACCCTGCGCTCATTGCGGAGTATGGTTTTTTGTTCGATCGGGCCGCTTGATCGCCCCCTTCTCCTGCGACGCACCGCTGCGTTTGGCCGGGGCCGACTGACCAGGGCCCGGCGTGGTCCTTGGACTGGGCGAACTCCTGTCGGATGAACTGGGAGCCGGCGTCGGCTGTGGCTTGGGTGTGGTCGTGCTTGTCTGACCAAGGGCCGGCCCGGCCAGCACCGCCAACGCCGCGAAAATGGTCAGGGCCGCTTTCATAGGTCGCTCGTGCGATCGTACAGAGTGCCTACCCGACGCCGGGGTCGACATCGTCTCCGGGGGTTGGCTTTGGCAACGCACCGGTTCCAGGCGTGCGTTCGTCCCGATCCGTTGGTGCGGATGACTGTGGATCGGTGGTTCTGGCGGTACTGCTGCGCTTGCGCCTGGCCTTAGCCTTGCGCGATGCTTGGTGCTTCATGGTGTCAGAGCCTGTCACTGCTCATGCTCCTGATCACAATCTCCAACCATCGAACGCGGGACACCGCCATAGCGTTGCGAGCGCAATCCCCAACGTGCGCCGCCGCACCATAGGCAACCTCGCCTACGGTGGCGTGCCGGCACGCAACCGCACTTCGCGGCTGCCGTTGGACCTCTCGCAAGCGACCTGGGAGCAAGCTTGCATCTGTCCTGAGATGCGAATGAGAGGTGGGCTCTTGCCTCCCTCGAGAGGCGACCCCGATACCTTCGGCTTACTCGCCTCGACAGCCCTGCTGGTATCAGTCCGTGGGCGTATGGTAAATTCGTGCCAATCCCATCATCAGGTCGGTCTTTCTCATTAACGCGTCCACACGCCTTTCTCACCTTGACGCCATCGCCATGGCTGGCCGGCTGATTGGCGCTACCCTGCTCGTCGATGGTGTCGGCGGAACGATCGTCGAGACGGAGGCCTACACGCGCGATGACCCGGCGTCGCACAGCTTCCGCGGACAGACGAAGGCGAACGCCGCGATGTTCGGCCCCGCTTGGCAAGCCTATGTCTATCGGTCGTATGGCCTCCACTGGTGCTTCAATATCGTCGCTGCGAGCCAAGGCGCCGTGCTCATCCGCGCGATCGCGCCTGAATATGGGGTCGAGCAGATGATCGCGCGCCGCGGTTCGAACTCGCGTCTTTGCTCCGGTCCCGGACGTCTTGCGCAAGCGCTCGGCATAACCTCTGTGCACAACGGTCTGAGTCTGTCGCAACCGCCTTTTGAGGTGAACGAGCGAAATCAACCGCCGGAAGTGGTGTGCGGGCGAAGGATCGGCATCTCAAAAGCGATCGACCAGCCTTGGCGTTTTGGCTTGGCCGGCTCTCCGTACCTGAGCCAGCCGTTCAGGCTCGATCAGTAGAAGGGCCAATCGTCCGTGCGGTCGCGCACACAGGGCTCGGCATCGCGGAACGCGCGTCCTCAGTTGAGGTTCTGCTGCCAAGGTCCACTCCGGACCGTCGGAGACCTCATCATGTTCATGCGGATCGACCGCCTCCTGACGGAGCTCCCAATGCCGAAGGCCCCTTCCCCGAACTCCGCAGCCGCGCTTCAGGAGTTGCTGGGCGGCAAATACGGCGAGATGTCCACGCTCGGAAACTATATGTTCCAGAGTTTCAATTTCCGGGACAAATCGAAGCTGCGGCCCTTCTACAGCCTCGTCTCCAGCATCTTCGCGGAGGAACTCGGCCATGTCGAACTCGTAAGCTCGGGGGTAGCCCTTCTCAATAATGGCCCCGGCGATCCCACGCCCGAGGTCGACGTGTCCGCCGCGCCGTTCGAGCCCATGCGCGATGTGAGGCTAGCCGGTTCGTTCTTCAGTAATGCCGGCGGCGCGATGCCGATGAACAGCAATGCGGCTTCCTGGAACATGGACATGGTCACCACGACCGGAAATCTGATCATCGACCTCCTCCACAACTTCCACCTCGAATGCGGCGCCAGGCTGCACAAGCTGCGTGTCTACGAGACCTTGAGTGACGCGACCGGGCGAGAGGTGTGCGGCTATCTGCTCGTGCGTGGCTCGGTCCACGCTCATGCCTATGCGCTCGCGCTCAAAAAGCTGACCGGGGTCAATATCGAGCAGATGCTTCCGACGCCCAACATCGAGCTCAGCAGGATTCCGGAGTGTCAGAAGTATCTGGAGGAAGGCAGCCATCGGCGCCTGTATCGGTTCAGCCCCGACGATTACGGTGAAGCTGGGGGAATCTGGTCAAATGACGAGGTCGCCCTCCCCGGTGATCCTCCGGGACAACTCGAAATTGTCGATGGCCCGCCCGAGGGCGGCAAGATCCCCGAACTCGATGGTAATTATGGCGCCTTCGCGCCAGATTACGCTCCGGAAGAGATTTTCGAGGTTGCAACGAAGCTCTATCAGGCCAGCCGCTAGCCGATCGGCAAAGCCGGGAACCTGAATCGATGCGCCCCGGCTGCGTCGGCCCCGCGACCTCAGGAACAATCGAGATTAACATAGGTTACTCCGGGTACCGCGAGTGCCCGGACATGCGTTTCAACTTTCTGACCGCCGGCTGGCTTTATCTCGTGGCCATCTTGGCCGTAGCACTGACGTGCCGCGTCCTGCTTCAGCCCTCCAAGGTCCGGAGTTTGGTTCGGTTGAGGATCGCGGCGCGCCGGCGGCACCGGCGGCGACGAGGTCACGATGATCGGCGGTATAGCGCGACAGCGCGCCGAGCCAGATCGTTCTCGTCTTGGGCAATCCTTACGAGATTCGAGACGATATATGCGAGTCGCGTTCGTTCGCGCTCATCGACTGGCTCGGTGTGGGTCGATCTGAGATCGTTCCAGGCGGCCTCCAATGCCGCAGCAGCGCGTGCCAGCTCAACGGGATCCGTCAATGATGAAAATGGCATCTCCTTCCTCTTTTGATGTGCTCGGCGTGAAGATTTTGAGCGCGATCGCTCCCCGACAAAGGACGAACCGGCCGCGGCTGCTTACCGATGGGTCATGCTCCAAGAGCAATGTACAGCGCAAGCGCGAGAGAGCCATCCTAACCTATGTAATCGCGGGGCGTCGGCGAGATTGCTAACTTCGCCGTCGCGGCGGGGGATTGGGGTGAACAATGACACACCAGTCCGACACATCTTCTTTCCTTGAGCGAGCGCAAAAGGACGCCTTCACAGCGCGGTTATTGCGTGAAAGCGAGGCCGCAACCGCTTGGTCGATTGATCGGCAGGCTGATGCTATCGCTCCTGGGATTCGTGGCGACGGATCCACGACGGACGATCCCGTCGAACAACTTGCATTGGGTGAGCTGGCTTATTTGCGGCGCGGCGCGCGGCTCGACAAAGGCGAGATTTATCTCCTCCGTGACGCCATCGTGTCCCTGTCGATCAAAATGGACTGTCACGTAGCGCTGGCTCGCGACGGAGATATGGCCGGCTTGCACCAACTTCTATTACCAGCCCATCCCGAACTTGTCGCGACTGTAGTCAGGCAAGGCCACGCCGTACGGATTCAGCGGGAGCGTCTTCGCCGAGCGATGCGAACCAACGAGGCACTCTATCTGCGCCTGCTGGGATATGCGTTTCGGACGAACGCGGCGTATCTGTCGGAAGCGGCGAGCAGTACAGTGCTGACCGTCGAGCAGCGCGTTGCCGCCTGGTTGGTCCGCTACGCGATGGCCAGCCATGAAGCCTGTATCGAGATCACTCACCAAGAGCTTGCCACGCTGCTCACCGTTCGACGAGCCGGCGTCACAAACGCACTGCACATTCTGGAAGGCGACGATCTCCTGCGCTCGCGCCGCGGCCGCGTCGAGTTTCTGGATCTCGACCGCCTAGCTGCGTTTGCGTGCCTGCGTGGCGGCGAGCTTCGTCGCTCTGCTGGAGCCGGGCACAACTGAAGCCGCGGTTCGTCGCTGTCGTCGCCTGTCATTGGAATCTGTACTTTCCCGTACCAATCCCGCCTGCTGCTGCGACCTTCGGCCGGCCCGCGGGTAGTCCCCGTATGAGGCGCGAGGACCCATCATGCATGTCCGCATCAGAAGCCAGGACGAATACGAAGCGGCGCTAGCGCGTATCCGTGATCTGCGGAGAAGCCCGGCTACTGTTGCGGAGACAAGCGAACTCAAGCACTTACTGGACGCGGCGGACGAATGGGATCGCGGCTCCGACAGCGAGGCGACAAGCGAGCGCGATGATTTGGCCGGACTATCCGTGCAGAGCAGCTCGACTTTTGCATTGGGTATGGCTCGCCGTTTCCCGCAGACCGACTGGGTCGGCAATCTCGCGGATCTCCTTGGCAAGGACCGCGACTATGTCGAATGGCATCTTCAGCATGACATCATGCCGCCCGAGGATTTGGTGATAGCGGCCCATCGCCTGATAGGTGGCGAACGGCCTTCAAGGCGCACCGCCGCCGAGCCAGGTTGCGAGAGGTCTGCAATGCCTGTGGAGTCGGCGCCGCTCTCGCGAAGCGACCTTTCCGAGCCTTCGAAGCGAAAGGCCTCTCCGCTCCAATCGCTCTTGAACATTTGCATATCGGGAACGACGGTCGCCCTCACGACGAGCGCGGCTCTAGCAATACTTGCCCGTATCGAGGGACGATCGGCCATCCAGCCCGTCAACTCCACCAGCCATTGGTTTTGGGGCGAGGCAGCGGGGCGATCGCGCCGGATTGATGCTCGACACACGGTCGTCGGCTTCATCACTCATCACGGCGCTTCGCTGTTGTGGGCCTGCACCTATGAACTGCTGCGTCGTCATCCGCAAAAGCGAGCGTCTTTCGTAGACGCCGTAGCCGTCTCTGCGCTTGCGGCCGTGGTCGACTATGCGGTCGTCCCCAAGCGGCTTACGCCCGGCTGGGAAAAAGTCGTCAGCCCGCATGCGATCGGCGTGGCCTATGCCGTGATGGCGATCGCGCTCGCGATCTCGCCACGCTCGGGAGGCCGCGGCCGGTCATGACGAAGGATCTGTCCGGTGGCATCCTTTTAGGGGCGATAGCCGGCTTCATCGCGACCTTCCCGATGACAGCCGCGATGAGACGCCTGCACCTCACGTTGCCAGATCGGGAGCGCTATCCCTTGCCGCCGCGGGAAATAGCGGAGGGTATGCCCAACTTGGGCGCCGCGCCGGCGCGCGCGACCCTGCTTCACCATTTCCTGTTTGGTGGGGCCGCCGGGGCCCTTTTTGCGGCTTTGTTCCCACGCCGCGATGTCGCATGGGGCGCCGCCTACGGCATCGCCGTTTGGGCCGGGAGTTATCTCGGCTGGATACCGGCCGCCAGCATTTTGCGCTTCGGTACGAGCCACCCGCTACGTCGAAATGGTCTGATGCTGGCAGCTCATGTGATTTGGGGCGCCTGCCTTGCGGTCTGTCGCCATGAACTCGAAAAAGCTGAACGTGACAGCTTTTCTCTTTCAGCCAGCGCAAATCCGCGGCTGGCGGACCGACCCGTTGCGAGCGCGCCGCATTAACGACAAGCGGCCGTTAGCCTGACCCGAAAACAGACAAACTCGGTCTTGCAATCATCAGCCAGAGGATGGCGAGGATGGCCCCAAAGGCCGGGAAGCCGAACGCGAACCAGGTCCAGAACAGGCGGTGATAGGCTGGCGGCAACGGCTCGCCGGCAGCGTCGGCCGCTTCCGCGAGATCACGCATCCGCATCTGAAAGAGCACGACAGGCAGCCAGAAGGCGCCGATCACCAAGTAGAGGATGATCGATAGGACGATCCAGCCTTCGGTCAGCGGGTAACCGACTTCGCGGGCAAGCCACACGCCCGAGATCGGCTGGATGACGACGGCCGTCGCGGTGAAGAGAAAGTCCGCCGTCACGACGATTCGGGCAATGCCGGCGATCTTTGTGACATTGCCGGCCCGGTGCGCCATCACCATGAAGAAGGCGATGCCGGCGCCAGTCCCGATGAGCACGACAGCTCCCAGCACATGGATGAACTTCAGGAGCAAGTAGGTCATCAGCGATCCTCCAGCGTCGCGAGCGCGACCAGAAGTAGCGCGACGATCGGAGCGATTTTGAGCAAGGGCGCCAGCGGATCGAGCCAAAGCCAGGGCGTGAACACAGTTCCCGCCGCTGCATAAAGCAGTGAGATCACAATGCCAGCGACGAGGGCGGGACGCGCTGTTCTGCGCACGGCGATGCCGATACCAATGAGCAGATCGGCGATGCCACCGGCGATAGTCACAACATCGATCACCGGGCCACCCAGCGTGTGCGCAAGCAAGGCACGACCCGTGTCGTAACCCGGGCCAAGAGAAGCGAGACCCGAGCCGATCCAGAAGAGGACCAGGCTGATAAGGACCAGCGGTTTCAGCAGGTACAGGCGCGCGAACCAGCCCTCCTGCACCGAGGCCGGACGCGCTGCCAGGACGTCCGCCAGCGCCTTGGGAGCGATCCCGGTTAGGTGCTGCCATGCCGATGGATCGCCAACGGCGCCGCGCGCGATCTCGCGTTGGGCTGTGGTGCGCACTGGTGGACGCCAGCCGAGCTGGGCGGCGAAGTCGCCGAGCCGAAAGAGAGTTTGGGCAAGCCAAGCCTGTAGCGGCATCTCGACAGCGGCGCTGAATCCGAGCCAGCGACGATATCGTCGGACCACCTCGGTGAAGCTCATCGCCTCCGGACCGGCGAGCTCGAGCACGATATGGCTGGCCTCGCCGGGCTCGAGAAGCCGAACCACTGTCGCGGCGACATCATCGAGAACCACCGGCTGAAGCGGCGCGGTTTCCGGCATCACCGGCAGGATGGGAAGAGCGGCAAGTCCGCGAACGAGCGCGCTGGCGCCGTAGGCGGGATTGCCGAGCACCACCGAAGGACGAAGAATGATCCAGTCCAGATCGCTGGCCATCAGCGCGGCGTCGCCTGCGAGCTTCGTCCTTGAAAACTCCGTCGGGGTGGCCCGATCGACGCCGATTGCGGAAAAATGAACAAAGCGACGGACGCCTCGCGCGAGGCAGGCGGCGATCAGGGCCTGCGGTCCGCGACTGTGGGTATCCTCCAGGCGATCCGCGGGGCTGCTTTGCAGCGCGCCGGCACAGTTCACGACTGCATCGACTTCTCCGAGCACCGCCTCCCAATCCCCGATGCTTGATGTCGCGACATCCAGGCGCAGCCATTCCACAGCCGGCATGCGGCGCGAGGCCCCTCGAACGTCACGCGCAGCGCCGACGACGTCATGCCCGGCTGAAGCAAGCTCCGCCGCGATCCGAGATCCGATCAGGCCGGTCGCCCCGATGATGAGAATTCGCCCCATGCTCGGCCAACCCAGTGTTGCGTGTGGCTCGCTTGACTTAACGGGTTACGAACGGATGAGATCAGATCGCCGCTCGCCGATCGCGCGAATGTACGTCAGCGTACAAGCGTGCCGATCTTGTTCCGGCGGCTCCTTCGAGCGAATAGCGGCTCGGATGCCGCGTTGCCCATCATTCGGAACTCTCACTGCACCAGGCTCGTTGCCAGCGAAAGCGGAGACGACATGGCTGCGCATTCCGGCTCGAAGACGGTCATTTACGCGGCGGTTGTCGGCAATCTCCTGATCGCCGCGACCAAATTTGTCGCCGCGGCCTGGACCGGCAGCTCGGCGATGCTGTCGGAAGGCGTCCATTCGCTCGTCGACACAGGAAACGGCCTCCTCCTGCTCTACGGTCTCAGGCGCGCAGCCCGGCCGCCCGATCTCACCCATCCTTTCGGTCACGGTCGCGAACTCTATTTCTGGAGCTTCATCGTCGCGCTTCTGGTATTCGCTGTGGGCGCCGGCGTCTCGTTCTATGAGGGCGTGTCGCATATCTTCGAACCGAGACATGCGACCAATCTAACTGCGAACTACGTCGTCCTCGGTATATCCGTCCTGTTCGAGGGCTACACGTGGCGGATCGCGCTGAGGGAGTTTCGCGCGGCCAAGGGCTCGCTCGGCTACTACGCGGCCGTCAGGCAGAGCAAGGATCCGAGCGTTTTCACCGTGCTGTTCGAGGACACCGCCGCGCTGATCGGCCTGCTCATCGCCTTCGTCGGCATCACGGCAGCGGCCTATTTCAGCCGGCCCGAACTTGACGGCGTCGCCTCGCTTCTGATCGGCTCCATTCTCGCGCTGACAGCGATCGTCCTCGCCCGTGAAAGCAAGGCGCTGTTGCTGGGCGAACCAGCGCTGCCGCAGGTGCAGGACCAAATTCTCGCGATAGTCCGTGGCGATCGGGACGTCGAGCGCGTCAACGGTCTGACGACGGTCCATTTCGGGCCCGATCAGATCGTGGTGGCGCTGAGCCTGGAGTTCCGGGACGACCGATCGACAGCGGATATCGAGGCCTGCGTTGAGCGGATCGAGGCAAAGTTGCGCGAAGACCGCAGCGATATCGCGTCGGTTTTCGTCAAACCGCAGACCTCGGCGAAATGGCGTGCCCAAGCTGAGGTGGCGAGCCAAGCGCCACCATAGGGAGACATTGCCCAGCCGGACAAGCGGAAGCCTGAACTCGGCGGCCCTCACCGACCGCGCCCTGGCACATCCGCAGCTTACCGATCGCCCCGTGCTCAAAACCGCCGTCACTGGCAGCGTACGAACCCGTACTAAAGCAAGGTCGTTCTGAACACCGCGAAGTCTGCTCCGTTTCGAGCGAGATACGGCGCGCGCGAGCGGCGCAGGATGGGGAGATGAGCATGGCAGCGTCTCGAACGAAAAGCCCAGCGACCTCGCGGGCGCATCCGGATCCCAAACGCAAGAAGGCAGCTGGCAGCCGTGGCACGGCTTCCTCGTTCGACGAGGCTGCGAGCGACATCGATGATCGACGGATTCAGCAGGGGAGCTATTCGGATCGGGCCTCTTCAGGCCGCAAAGCGCCGGCGTCCCACGATAAGGATTGAGCCAATACCCGATCGTCCATTAGTTACCTGATCGCCGAGCAGAGGCAACGCAGCGGTGACAAGACCATGTGGCCGGACGGTGCCCGCCGAGCCACCCATCATCGTGCCGCCATGACACAAAGGATGGTAGCAGCCAAGGCAAAGACTCTAAGTGGTCGAGCCGGACTCGTCGGCCAGCATCAATTGGAGATTGCCACTCTCTTACTCGCTTCAATCCTGCAATCAGGATCAAGCCCGAAGTCCGTCATGTTTCCTGAAGTGCCCGTCGCACCCTGTGTCGTGCGACCGCCTTGCGATGCCCAAACTCCTGTGTGGTGATCAACGCTGCCCTGCTCAGATGATGCCCGCGATCAGGCCTCGGCTCAGAGCGTCGCGCGCATTCACGTAGTAGTTGAAGCGTGCTCGCTTCTGCAGCTCGGCCAAGCTGAGCTGGCTTCCTTCGACGAACTCCGCAAAGCCCTCCCCTCTCGAGGACCTCGGCGGTCTCGAGTTCCGGCAGCAATTCCCGGACGATCTGGGTGTCGGCACGGATCGGCCCGTTCAGTTCGACCGGTTTGCTGAGCCTGCGTTCATGGATCAGCAGTAGGTATCGGCGGTTGGGAAACGATCGGCGACCGGGAACGCGGCCATGATGGGGACGCCAGCCGACATGATAGCCGTCTTGTCGGTAAACTTCGTTTGCAACCCTAGCCATGAGCGGCACAGCTGAATCTCCGCGCGGCGCGGCGTGCGGCATAGGCGTCGCCGCCTGCGTGGTAAGTTCGAGCACGATCGACCCGTTCTCTTGCGCACGTCTCAATTGATCCATGAAGTCGTTGACGGTGTGATTGGTGATCTCCCCGAGAAGACGGATGCTTGGGTGGGCAACGGCAGACGCCTCAGCGTTCATCGCGCACCGCCGCCATCGCGTTCTGAAACGTCAGCGCAGCACAGAGCAGCCGGCAGCAACGAATTCGGTTTCCAGAGGCCTCGCCAACACCCTGCCGGCCGGAGGATGGCGCACGGAGAGCGTCAGGCGGACAAGCGGCATCGGTGTCTGGAGCATCTCTCGCGGTCCACAGTGCCCAATGCACCGCGCGACAAACCTGCCCCTGCGATCGCGGTTCCGGGGCCGATAGAACAGTGCGTCCGCGTACCCAAAACCGCCGGCGATGAACGCCTGCGAGTTCTCTCCGTTTTAATGGCAACCGGGAACAGCCCGGCTGATCAACCGAAAAGGAGAGCAGCAATGGCGAACGACAAGCGTGGCTTCGGCTCCATGGACGATGACAAGCAGCGCGACATCGCCTCGAAGGGCGGTCAAAGCGTCCCGGACGAGAAGCGCAGCTTCTCCCAGGATCGCGAGCTCGCATCAGAAGCCGGCCGTAAAGGCGGCGAGAGCAGCGGCGGCGGGCAGCAGCAGGCCACTGATTCTGACCGCAACGAGCAGGGTGGCAATGGCGAACGCGGCGGAAGTGGCAACTTCGCCAACGATCGCGAGCGCGCGTCCGAAGCCGGCCGTAAGGGCGGCGGGAGCAGCGGTGGCGGTCAGCAGCAGGCCAGTGGTTCTGACCGCAACCAGCAGGGTGGCGATGGCGAACGCGGCGGAAGCGGCAATTTCGCCGACGATCGCGAGCGCGCGTCCGAAGCTGGCCGAAAGGGCGGCCAGAGCTGAGCGATCGCGCCCCCTCTCGCGGCCGGGAGGGGGCGCACCCAAGCAGTTAGGAGGTTTGAAATCGCAAGTGCCGAAGACCTGCTGCCGAGTGAACTGCCGACTGGAACCTATTCAGCTTCGCGCAGTTGCTGCGCAATGGGTGGCACGGCTCATCGCTTTCTGACGAAACTGGAACGCGGCGGCGAGCTGACGCCAGGCGACCGAGAGGCGTTGCTCGGCCTCTGTTCGCCTGTCCGCTCTGTCCCCGCTCGAACCGATCTTGCGACAGAAGGAGACCCTCTCAACTCGCTTTTCCTGATTCTGGAGGGTTGGGTCTGCCGATACCGGATGCTCTCCAATGGCAATCGGCAGATCACCGCGTTGTTGTTGCCTGGGGATTTGTCACAGCCCTTCGGGGTCGCACCGCCAGTACTGTCGCACTGTCTGATGACCTTGAGCGCAGTCAGCCTCTGCGAGATTTCGCCGAGAGCTTTGCGAGCCCTGACACGCTCCAGTTCGAGGATCGAGGATGCTCTTTGGCTCGACCTTCATCTCGAGCGGGATTTGACGAGCGAACTGGTGGTGAGTCTCGGCCGGCGGTCAGCGACGGAGCGCCTCGCATGTTTCTTTTGTGAGATCTATTACCGGCTTGCGGCAGTTCAACTGATTGAACAGCCGATCTTCGAAATTCCGCTCGTTCAAACCGAACTCGCGGACTTGCTGGGATTGTCCGCTGTCCACGTCAATCGCTCGCTCAAGGAACTGAGGCGCCGCAAGCTCCTCACTTGGCGTGGCCGCCATTTCGAGATCCTGCGCCCGACCGAGCTGCAATATCTCGCCGAGGTCGAACCAAGCTACTCGCTGCCGCAATTCGCGATACCCGCAGAGACGGCCGATGGCTGAAGACAGCCCATCCGAGCAAGTCGCGCTTCTTCGGGCCGACAACGACCGATTGAGACGGCTTTTGGACCAAGCCAACACGCCTGCGGAGCTTCGACACCGCATGCGTTCGACGCTGGCGCTACTGCAGCACGTCATCAGGCGCTCGGCCGACCGAGCGACCGATATCGAGGACTATGTCGCGCATCTCGTGGACCGGGTCGATGCGGTCGCCCGTGCACAGACGACAGCGGACGACCAGGGCACGATCAATCTCCATACATTACTGGCGGAGGAGCTCATCCGGTTCCGGATCATGGAGGACGAACGGCTGCAAATGTCCGGCCCTTCGGTGCAGTTCCATGCTCGGCCAGGCCAAGCCATGGCCCTTGCGATCCACGAGCTCGCTCTCAACGCAATCCAGCATGGGCCGCTGGGCCTCGACGAAGGCCGGCTGACGGTGACGTGGCATGTCGAGGGCAAGCCTCCAGATCATGCGCTGATTTTCGAATGGCGGGAGACCGGCTCGACACCACCTGCTGTTGCCTCGGCGCCGGGCTTCGGAACCGATACCCTCTTCGGCATGCTCGCGCACGAGTTGGGAGCCCAGACAGCATTCGCTTACGGTCAGGCTGGGCTATCCTGCATCATCCGCCTGCCATGGGCGGAGCGCTTGGGTTCGATTCTTTGAACTTGCTCGTGAGCTGTTGCGCGCTCCGCTGCAGCACAGTACCAGAAATCCGGCGCTTCGGCCGTGCTACTCTAGGTACATTCGCGGCGGCTCATCCTCATTCCGCCCAAACCCTCCGACAAGACGTCGTGGACTACGCACGCATTCTCGGCGGCACACCGAAAACGTTGCCAGGCCGGGATGCGGGCGGAACAGGGCTGTGCCGATCGGAACGGATCTCGTTCGACATCACCGTCGACCAATTCGTCGGGATCGAATCCCGCCGCGCGAGCCAACGCGCGCGCGAAGCCTTCGACGCGAGAGTATCCAATCACCGGCGCATCTCCTCACCATGGACGGCAACAAACTTACTGACGATTCTGGTGACGAGTTCGCGGTCTGAAGCGACGGCGAGAAGCAGGCTCGATACAATACGGGAGAGCCGCTTGCGCTCCGCTTCGACCGAGCCGAGGCCCGTCAGGTCGCGACTCTGTATCTCTACCCAAGCGGCATCGAGTGCGCCCTGAGCACGGGCCACATCGATCGGGTCATGGAGCGAAGAGAATTGCATGGGGCCCAGCTTAGATGCTGGCGGTTCCGGTGCTTTAACAAAAGCTGGAATTTCGACGGGAATCGCAAACGGTACGCTCGCGAACACCGGTGCTGCCCGCCCGCTGATCGGCGAGGGACACGCAGCAATGTCGATTTTTCGTGCCCAGGTCGCTCGGGCGCGGACGATCTAGCCGGCTTTCTCCACGACACATTGGATGAGCCTGCTCGTGTGCACAGGCTTCGACAACAGGGTGATCTCCGCGAATTGCGATGGCAGGCTGTTGCGGTCGCAGCCGCTGATGACGATCAATGGCACTCCCCGGGCCGCGAGTTCCTCGTAGAGCGCAAAGGACAGCTCGCCTTGCAGGTTGAGGTCGAGCACCGCGCAATCGAGCTCGGCAGTGCGGGCTGCTGCGGACGCCGGATCGAGACTCGCGAAAGGGCCGACGATCATCGCGCCTTCCTTCTCCAGCACCCGTCGCAAATTGTCGGCGAGATAGTACTCGTCTTCGACCAGCAAGATTCTCCGATCAGTCAGCATTCCGCTTGGCATCGCCGATCGACAATCAGCGCCCCCTGGCGCGACAAAAGGAAGTGATCGCGGCGCAGACCGAGAGAACCAGCCGGACGCTAGCACATCGGTCAAAAGAAAGGCCCGTCACGGCAAGTCGTGCGTCTCTAAGCGTAGGGGAGCGCTGCCGAGAGAGACGTGGCGCGACGAATCGAACGCCGACCTGTGAACGCGTGCCGACGAAATGTGCTCCCTCAAAGCCGAGCGTCAGTACAGTCCCGTATAAGCGCGATTTTCCGGAGGAGCGCCTGTCAATTCAAGGCACGTGATGCTTGCCGGGTCCTTCTCCGGTCCGAGGCGTCGGGTTCACTGCCGGCATCTTCGCGCTTTTACTGCGTCCAGATGATCAAGCCCCGCCGGCGCGAGCCGGTGGGGTGAAAATGCCTCTCGATGGCAGGCGGCTGGGCGGCTGGGCGGCAAGCCTACAAGAGGCACGGCGCTGGATTGCGACGCCGCTGCAAAGCTAGCATGCGTAAGCAAAGAAGAGCCAAACGCAGAAGACCTTGGCCATCCCTGCCTTGAGGAGGACGATCCCAGTCTCGACCTTCGACCGCCCATTGGCGGCCGTCAGGATCGTGATGGCCGCCCCGACAATTGCCTCCATCATATCCTGATAGGCTTTCGTCATGCGGCCGCCGCCGACGGCCATAACGATCCGGCGGAGGAGCTCCAGAATCGAACGTTGTTGAACATGCTACTCTCGATATTGCTGCTGGCGGTGAAAGCGGTTCGCGCGAAACGAGGACCGGACTGACTGGCGGCTGAAACACTGCCCCAACGTCAGCGGGCATTGCGCATTCTGACTATTGCTTTAGGCTGGAAATGTTCGAAACTCGGGGGATGTCTCGGATAGTTGCCGGTCGCGGCCGTCCTCTAGCCGAGTGACCGGCAGTTCATCATTGAGTCGAGCAGGGTGCAGTGATGTTGCGGAAAATGACGTCAGGCGAAGCACAAGGCGTTTGGCTTCGCGCCGCCATAGTTATTTTGATTGGCACCGCGCTAGCGCTGCCGATCCTCTAGCGCCAGGCATTTTTGGTGTGTTCCCTACTTCAGCAGCCCAAGCGGGAACCCATCCCGTTGTGACGCGTAGTGAGTGTCGCGACGGAGATCAGCATGAGCGCCCACTTAGATTTTGAATGTGAGTTCTGCGGCTCACCTGCCGTCTCGCTTCCCGGCTCGTTGTACGCTTCGGCGACCGTGTGTTGTGGAGCCTGCCAGGCGCCGATCGGTACTTGGGAGGAATACAAAAGCCGCGTTTCGAGCGTGATCGGACGGGCTGGAGCAATCGCGTGCGCAGATCCGATTGCCATTGCGAACCCCAATATGGAGTCGGGAAACAAGCCGGCCGCCGGTCCCGGCAAATAACAAACGGCTCAGACAAGGTGTCCGGGTTGATTCTGCGGACGTCGGAACTCGGGCCACCGGCAACAGTCGGTTGAACGAAGCTTCCGGAGCGCGGGCTGTAATTGAGACGCGCCAACCACTTTGATCTGCGCATTCGAAGCGAAGCAGCTTGATCGTCGAACTGATGGAAGCCATTCTGGCGCTGCCAACAAGGAGGCGTGGATGGCTACCGGAACTGTGAAATGGTTCAATGCGACAAAGGGCTACGGTTTTATTCAGCCCGATGGCAGCGGCCCTGATGTATTCGTGCATATCAGCGCTGTCGAGCGTGCCGGATTGCGGGAGCTGCGCGACGGCCAAAAGATTACATATGAAGTTGTTGCGGACAAACGCTCGGGCAAATCGTCGGCAGAGAACTTACAGGTCGAGTGAACCACTGGCGTAACAGGCTTTGCCTGGATCGGATTGCTCATCGGCTCGGTTGCGCGAGGTGCACGGGGCTCTGCACCTTGGCCCGCGGCTGGTTGGCGTACACCCAGGACAGCAGAGGCACTCAGGCGGCATCTGCTGTGATGAGGTATGCCGCGAAACCGCGTCGCATCTCAAACGTGTTTTCGTGACCATCCAGCCAGGCGGTATATGCAGCCGGACGGATCGTCACGAACTCGACCGATTGGCCCTGATGCAGGAGGTCGTCGACAGATTGCATCACACTGCGAAACCAGAGTTGGTAGCTGACTTCCGTTTGGAGCCCGCCCAACGTCGATAGCTCCGCGAAATCGGCCTCCTCGTATCACGGCAGAACTGCCGTGTACGGACGGGTTGGCCCAAGCATGTGTATGCCGATCTACCGCGTTCCAAACTGCGGCGCATCTGAGGTCGGATAACGAACCGAGTGGGACCGTCGGCGTACCGTAGTGGGCGCCTTGTGGACGCAAGTGTCAACCTTTCAACAGATCGGCGCGCACTAACCGAGCCAGGCCCAGCCCGCTGCTACGGCAACCGCCACCATCGCCGCGACCAGCAGTGCCATGAGCATGGGCGATAGAACGCCCCGGGCGCGGATCGTCAGGCAAGCCGTCCTCTCGGGTCATCGCCGTCCTCCTGCAAAAGAAACGTTTGACCGCGGCGACTGGTTCATGCGGAAGACGGCTACCTCGTCAACCTTCTCCCGCAGGCGCTCGACCGATGCGTGGCTTAGCACGCGCCGACGCCCAGCCGCGGCAGGCGATCTCGGCCGCGAGCTCCGGCTTCACCCAGACGACACCCTTCCTCCCGATCCGCGCGCCGGCGGGACTGAAGCCGTGATCCATTCGAGCTGCCTGAGCAGCGTCGTGGCGCCCGTATGGATGAGTCCGGTTCGATACTGCCGCTGCTACAAGGCGCGTCGCGGCGCTTGGCGATAATACCCTTGAGGCTGGTCAACCTCGCCCCGACATGCAGGCTGTCTTCGGCACGATCAGCGGCCGGCTCGGTCGGGGCGCTCGCGGTTCTAAAGCGACGTTGCAACAAGCACACGCCCGAAATCTTACATCAGCCCGCGAGTGCACTGCCACTGAGGGGATAACCGTTTCGAATATCTCCGTCATCCTCGACATCTGCCCAACGGTTTGAAGCTCGATCTTTCGGCGAGGGAGAAACTCGGGCGTCACGACGCGCCTGCCATCGCGATCGCCTTCTGGGCGGCTCATTCGCCAGCGTCATCGTTTTGGTCCGATGCGTTGGCCCTTGTCCGACTGAGCCGCAATGCTCTCGCTTGCCTCAATCTCGCGGATGATCCTTTCCTGCTCGGCATGCAGGCGCGCCAGGGCAGCGCTCTGGATCAACGCTCGCGACAAGGGTTGCGCGGGGTGTTGTGTCACGGAGCCAGCTGCCTTCGCGGCCACCGCCGCCTCCGGGGTTTCGCGGGCGGCTGCCTGCTCTGCGGCTGGGACGACCGGGTGCGCGGTACCGGGTCCCAGCTGCGAGGTCCCCGAAATTCCCGCACTCGCCACCTGGCGGGGCGCGGCCTCGACAGCGCGATCGGTCAGACGGGCGGCATCGTGCGCCTCCCGTTCCTCTCGCAGGTTGACGGCGTTGGCCCGCTCGATCAGGCGATCGGCATTGGCTCCGGCGATGGCTTCGACCTCGGCCCGGGTCAGCCGCTCCACACCGCGCTCCTGGACACGTTGCAGCTCGATGCGATTGGCGAGCGTCTCCAGATATCGGGCCGACGCCTCGCGGAACCGCTGCTTGGACGCGCCTTCGAGCAGATCCGTCGTGCGCGACACCGCCCCGTTCATGAGGCGCAGATCCCTCGCCATTTGCTCTGATGTCACCGCCATGTCCGGTCTCTCCTGAGTCAGCTGCGCGACGCGCTTGCCGATGGCGCCAAGAATGCCCCCGAGCATCTGTGCCATCATCAGACGCTCGATCATCTCCTTGGCACCGGCGTTGTCCGGCTGCTCGCCGGCGACGACGCGCCAGGCCTGGAGACTCTCGTAGGAGGCCTTCCGATCCCCTTCGGCCATCGCCATGCGGACGGGGTTCGTCCGCGCCGCTTTGATGCGCTGCCGCGCATTCTCGATCAAAGGCCGGTTTGCGGGATCCGCGGCATAGGCGCGGTCACACGTCTCCCGCCCTGGCCGGGGCCGATCCGCCGTCGCGACAATCACCTTGTCCCTAGCTCCATAGCTTTGCGAAGAAGCCCGTTCGCGCGCCGCGGTCGCGACGATCTTCAGGCCTTCGGCCTGGGCATGCTCGGCGTAGGAGCCTCGCCACGCGTCAAACGTCGCGCGGCTGGGATGGAGGTTCTGCCCCGACTCTGATCTCACCGCGATCACGGCGTGGGCATGAATATGTCCCTCTGCTTCCTTGTCGGTATGCAGCCCGAACATGAATTTGTGATCGGCGAAGCGATCATGCAGGAATGCCCGGACCGCTCGGGTGAACGCCGCGACATCGGTTCCCGCCCTGCCCGAGACGATCAGATGCATGGTGTCGCGCGCAGACTGGGAACGCAGCGCAGATCGCCACTCCCGGGCTGCAATCTTGCTGTCGGTAGCATTGATGATCGATCGATTGCGATCGTCACGTGCCGGCCCCCTCTTGATCAGCTGGTTCAGCCGATACGTCACGCCGTTTTCGCCATGGCTCGTGGCGCCGGGGCGCAGCTCAAACTGCTCGGGCGACAGCCCGGTCGCCGACTCGACCCGTTGATTTATCGCGGTGGTGGAATGCGCATCAAGCCGCCGCGGCCGAGCCTCATGGCGCTCGTCCGCCGCCTGCGTCTCCCGAATCCGAAAGCGCTCCTTGCGCTGCCCTGCCATGGCCGCGACGATATGGGCCTCAAGACCGCCCCCTCTGTCGGCATCAATCCGAACCGCATGGCGATGTCCCGCAAAGGCCGCCACAACAGCTGTCTCAGCAAGCACCTTCGCCTCGGGGTCGTCGATGGTGCCAGGGAAGGTCATTCGGAAGACACCGACGTCCTGGCTCTCAGCCCGTTGCGAGAAATTCCCGGACCATGCCTTGATCTCCGCGGCCACGTCCTCCCGGTCGGCCAGAAGCCGACCATCATGCGTCTCGAGCGGGATCTCCTCACGCTGAACGTATCGTCCGGTGGCGGTAGCGCGAGCGACGCCATGGGCATAGGAAACGACCTTGATCACGGCAGGCTGATACCCGGCGGCGAGCTGCCGGGCTCGCGCGATGATATCGCTCAAGCCGCCCAGGTCTCCGTCGATCCGCGAAGTAGCCCCGCCGCCTTGAGCTGGCGAGGGCATGGCGCCGCCACGGCTGCGCGGCGACTCCGGCAACCCACGGCGACGCTCCGCATCCTGGACGTCGCGGATCGTCGCGCTCGCAAGCGCGGGCAACCGACCTGAAGAAGGCGATCTGAGCCGCCCTTGCCCCGGGACCGATCCGTCCTGCGAGCCCCTCGCATGTGGGTGCCGACGCTCGTCCCGTTCGGACATGATACGCGCGCGGACCGCCTCGACCTGCCCTTGCCACCAGGCGATCTGCGCGCTCCGGCTCACGGCCGATCCGTCTCGGCCGTCAACTGGAGCTTTGCCTCGCGCCGCAGCTTCGCGCCATAGGCCCCCGTCATGTCGCTAAGCTCGTCGTTGATCGCGGAGAGCGCCTCGTGCAGCCCTCGCCAGACTGCTTCGGAATCGGCCATACCAACCGCCTGGCCGCAATGGATTGCTTTCAGAATCTGCGCGAGATTCACACCGACCCTGCGCACTTGCTGGGCGAGGGTGATGACCGTCTCGGTATTATGAGCCGACAGTGCCGGTCCGGCCTGGACCGCAGCACGGATCAGTCGCCGCACCACCTCAGCCTTCGGCAAGCCGAACAGCGCGACGGCCTGCTGCAGCCGATGCTCATCGGCTGCGGACAGTTCCGTCCGTAACCGAGCTTTCCGTCTCGGAGCTGTTGCCGTGCCCACCATGCGTCGCCTCTCCTTCCGAACCGACTGGCCGGGAAGTGCGGGACCAGGCCGCAGACCAGATCGCGCTCAACGCCGGCGGTCGGCACCCTTTCGGCTGCGCTCAGCAGCCGTCCCGGGTTTGTGGCCCACAAACCGGTATCTTGTCAACTAACATCTATTCTAATAGACGAAATACACATCGGATGCCGCCGGGACGGCAGAGGCGTCCCGGCGAGCCTCTCGCCTCGCGCGGCCTCCCCTCCTCGCCATTCGCTGATCGGAGAGACAATTTGCGCAATCCCGTATGAACGCGTCTCGGCAAGGCCAGCTTGTGCGATTTCGGCAGTGTTGCCTTGCGCAGATCAGGGATTATCGGATTGCCGCATTGCCGGAAGAGCATTCCGAACCAGTTGGGCTTTACGCTATCCCGGCATGTCTGAATTGCAACGTGACCGTATTCAATTACATCCGATGGGCTGGAAACTGCGATAATCCGTATCGCCGTGATGCGGCATTTCGTTGCTGCAGCGAAGCATGATTGCAGCAATCGCGCGTCTCGGCATTGGCCTTTGCGCTCACCTCAGCAACGGCAGGGTCCGCCTCTGCGGAAATGTCTGATTGCCTAATATCTAGTATAACGTATATTCACCGGACAGAGCCACCCGTTCCGGGAAGCACCGATGCCCAGCATCTTTGCGGTCGCCAATCCCAAGGGAGGAAGCGGCAAGACGACCGTCGCGATCATCCTGGCCGGTGAGTTTGCCCGGCACAGCTATGCCGTGGCGATCATTGACGCGGACCCCCAAGGGTCGTCCTACCAATGGCATGCGTCGAGCACCGCGCGCGGGATGGCGCCTCGGGGAATCGAGCTGGTTCGCCCTGGCAACGAGGCGGAGCTCTTCGCAGCGATCGACGATCTCGATCGCTATGACGTCGTGGTGATCGATACCCCGGGCTATTACGGCAATGTCCTGATCCAGTCGGCGCTGCGGGCCGATCTTGTGGTCCTGCCCTGCAAAGTCCACACATTCGACGCCTCGCAGGTCGTGCGCACCATTCGCAATCTCGAACAGCATGCGGCAGCGTCGGCTCTGCCGATGAGCCAGCATCGCGTGTTGTTCAACGAGTATGATGGTCTCGACCGCAACACCCGTCCCTTGCGCGAGGTGGTCGCTTATCTCGGCGCCGAGAAGGTGCCGATCTGCTCGAACGCGCTCTATCGCCGGGTCACCTTTCGGACCATGACCGGCGGCCACGGCACGCTCTATCAGATGAGCGACAGCGACGAGTCGGTTCTAAAGGCGCGCTACAACGCCGATCAGGTCGTGCGCGAGCTGCTCGCTGCCAGCCAGGGCACGGCGCCAGATGAAGCGGCCGCCTGACATGAGCGGCCCGGAGGCCAGCAGCAAGCCGGAACGGCCTGCCCTGCCCCGCGATGCATTCCGATCGCAGCGGGTCGTTGCCTCCGGCGTTGAAGCGCCCGGACCAAGCCCTGTGGTCGTGACGCCCAGCTATGACGACGTCGCCGCTGATGGTCCTCGGGCTCCCAGCGCCTTGCCGCAGCGAGGCAGCGGCGCCGCGGCGCCGCCAAAGCAACCGGCGCGACCAAGGCCCGGGCGAAATCCGTTCGAGGCCTATGGCGAGCGCTCATCATCGCGACCATACGCCTTGCGTCTGCCGGACGCGATCGATCTCGTCCTTCGCCAGATCGCCGCGGAGGAACGGACCTACCCGCTGCGCGTGATCGACCGGATCCTGTACGACCATCTCCAGCGGATCGGCCGCCTGCCGCCGATCTGAACAAGGCATGAGGCTGAACCGGCGGGATCGATCCGTACCGCGCAGATTGAGCCGAGATCAGCTTTGGCATCGCCATGCCGGCGCAATCACCTGTGCTCGCCTCAGTTTGATCAATTCGACTGGATGCCGAGGTGTGATATTCGGTGGCGGGAGTCGTGACTGCCAACCTGTCCGGTACCCGATGCCCGTTCGCAAACCTCAACCGGTCGATCACTCGATCCTCAACGAGATGATCGCAATCCGGCTGCAGCAGCTTGAGCTTGAGAACGGCGGCATGGAAAGGCTCCTGCCCAAGACGGGTCTTGCGCGTCAAACCTATTACCAGTTGCTTCGCGGCATCGGGAATCCGACGCTGAAGACGCTCGAGCGCCTTGCCTCCGCGCTGAACATGACGGTGTTCGAGCTTCTCGGCTTCGAGGTCGACGACGCGCGCCGCGCCCTGCAGAAGGGTGGGGTCGACTATGACGATCTGAGTTCTGCGATCAATCGGAAGAACCGGGCCCAGCGCGCGCTTGCGCGCGAAGCCCGCTCGCGCAAGCTACCCTCCTAGGTCGTCATTTGGGGCCGCCCGGGCGCCGCGCGGGGGCGGTCACGCCCGGCGCGGAGACAGCCAGCGCCAGCGGCGCCTCTCCGGTGCGGATCGGTCCATCCCCGAGGGAACCGGCCGACAAGGGCCGGGCCGGCGAGGCATCACTGGGTCGCGTTTCGCGACATCGCGCCGATTTCTGTGGATTTCGGTGGATGGCGCGCGGCGCGCGCACATCGGGCTCTTTCGAAGACCTGAGATTTCGCTGTCATGGCGGTCGCTGCAACCGCCGAACAGGAGAGCACATCAGCATGGCCACAACGCAAGAGATCGCCGATAAGATCGCCGGCGAACACGGGCTGACCAAGGCCCGGGCGAAAGCGGTCGTCGACACCGTGTTCAAGCAGATCGCCGATGCTGCCACGAGCGGCGCCGAGACCAGCATTGCAGGGTTCGGCAAGTTCAAGGTGAAGGATATGCCTGAGCGCGAGGCTCGCAATCCATCGACAGGTGCGACGATCAAGGTCGCGGCATCGAAGAAGCTGACCTTCACCCCGGCGAAGGCCGTCAAGGACGCGCTCAACGGCTAGGGTCAATCCGCAGCAGAGCCGGCGCCGTCATCAGGACGGCGCCGACTTGTCGGACAGGCTCTCCCTCAGAAGGGAGGCTCGCCGCTGCAGCGCGCCTCGGCGGCGGCCAGCACCGCCTCGCGCTCCGCGAGCGCCATCTCCAGTTCGTCCTCGATCTGAGCCCGTTCCGCGACGTCGCAGCAGTTCCGCAGTTCGGCGCGCAGTTCCTCGATGTGCTGTTCGATCGGCATCGTCGTCTCCCTGATGTTGGCGAAGGACGACGCCGGCGGTCATGGCGGGCCGGTGGGGTCAGGGATCGCGCAGCGACCGCCGCAAGGCGGCGAGTGGGGGAGCCGATTTTGCCGACGGGCGCGGCGGCGGTCGGCGGCAAAATTGGAGGGACCGCTCGTCCTTGAGGCCTCTGGCCGCCATGGCACACTCGGACGATCCGAGCAGACTTTTTTGGCTCCGGTCAGCGCCAGAAGGCCGGGAGCCGGCTCGATGCCGGCTTTCGGCATTGTCTCACGGGAAGACAGCCAATCTGCGAACCACGAGCTTCTTTGCGGGAACGCAATTGAAGAGCTGGCGTCGTCGGCCGCCCAGTGGCGACATGACGAAGCCCCGCCTTGGCGGCGGGGCTCGTCGGCGGTGAAGATCAGGCCTCGCGCTTCGTGCGGTTCCAGATCAGGGTGTAGTCGCCATCGGCCTCGCCCGGCCAGAGCGCCGCGGTGATCGGGGCGTTGAAGCTCGGATCGTCGAGCTTGACCGAGATATAGGGCTCGCCGTCGCCGGAGACTGCATTCCAGCCCGCTCCGACCTCGGCGCCGTTGCCGGTGACGCGGAAGTCCGGGGCGTCGCGCGAGACGCGCTCGATCGGGTTCAGCCGGGCCTGGAAGCGGACGGTGAGGGTGCGGACAGTGCCGGTGATGCCGTTGCCGTTGCTCTTGAATTCGCCGATGACAGCCATGGTGGGATCCTTTCCGTTTGCTCGGACCGCGCCCGTCGCGGCCTCGATGGTGGTGTCAGGACCGGGGTCGATCGACCTTCGCACCCACCGGGGTCCCCGTTGCGCTTGCGCAATGGGGTGGTCCTTGGGGCCGCAACGCAGTGAAGGGCGGCCGGGCGCGGCTTTTTTGCTTCGCGCTGCAAAGGCGGCGCAGCCGCCGGCGGAAAAAAGCCGGGACCGGTCGTTGCGGATGGGCGATCGAGACGCAGGCGCCCCCGGTCACACCCAATCCATCGAGACCGCACCGGGCGCGACCGTAACGCCAAACGGAAGGAGCCGAACTGGCTCCCATCATCGGGGCATACGCCGACGCCAACACCATCATAGCATCTGTACGTACGGTCTCCACAGATAGCGCCCGGTCCGTTCCGCAGGCGCCTCCAGCCACGCCATCTCCCGAGCGGAGCGCAATGGCCAGAGGGTGGTTCGGTACCGGAATGATCTCAATCGGCAGAGCAGGTCGCTTCGCAGCGTCCACCCGAGCAGCTTGTCGCCGCGGCGTCCAGCAATCGCCTGAGTCCTGGCACCCGCCGGACTGCTTTTCGAGATCGACCGTCACGCGGAGGCGGCCTGCTCTCTCGCGTGCCCCGCCGCGGCGGCGTGGCTCGAAGAGCGCGACGGCGAGTTCGGATTAGGTCCGCTGCTCGCGCAGGTTGCAGCCTCTTGTCTGGCGGGCGACACTTCGCCAGCAAGCGTGGAGGCGGTGAATGCGCCGGTTCGAGATTGCAGGCGGCGTGCTGAGCGAGGACGACCCGGCATTGCCGGCGGCGATCGCGGCGGCCTATCGCGATCGGCTACGCCCGTTGTGTCTGTGCCGAGAGCCTGGAATACCGATGTATGTCGCGGCGATCGGCGAGCAATTCGTCGTCAAACGCATGCCGCTTAGCGGCGCCCGGCACGATCCGGCGTGCGATTCCTATGAACCGCCGGTCGACCTGTCTGGGCTCGCTCCGCTGATGGGCAGTGCGATCCGGCTCGATCCGGCGAGCGGAATGGCAGTGCTGCGGCTGGGGTTCAGCCTGACGCGGACCGGGAGCCGGGCCGCGGCGACACTGGGGGTTGGGGAAGCGACCTCGGTCAAGAGCGATGTACGCCGGCTGTCGCTGCGTGCGCTGATGCATCTGCTCTGGCACGAGGCTGGCCTGACCACATGGACCTCGGCCTGGGCCGGCAAGCGCCAGTGGTGGAACATCCGCTATCATCTGATCGAAGCGGCAAAGACCATGTTGGTGAAGGATGCGCCGCTGAGCGAGGGACTGCTGATCCCGGAGCCTTTCCGGGCGGCGAACAAGGACGCGATCGAGCAGCGGCGCGCGCTCGCCCTGAGCGCAGCCCAACCTCGAAGAGCGGGGCCACGCAAGCTGATGGTGCTGGTCGGCGAGATCAAGGAGTTTCAGCCGGCGCGCGGTGGCTGCCGGCTCGTCGTCAAGCATTTGCCTGGCTTTCCGTTCCTGCTCGATGATCGTGCCTGGGTTCGCGTCCAGGCGCGGTTCGAGGCCGAACTCGCGCTATGGACGGCCGATGATCCCTCGCATCTGATCGTGATCGCGACCTTCGGACTGAGTGCCGCCGGTCTTGCGAGCGTCGAGGAGATCGCGCTGATGGTCGTGGCCGAGAACTGGGTCCCCTACGAATCGGCCCGGGAGCTGCGCCTCGTCGAGGCGCTGGCCAAGCTCCGCGAGCAGAGCATCAAGGGCCTGCGCTATGCCGCAGCCCCAGACCAGCCGATCGCGGCGGCCGTGTTGATGCAGCGCCGGCCATGGCCGCTGGCTCTCTTTGTCGTGCCGGCAAGCGCAGACGAGGCCTATGAGGCTGCGCTCGCGGAGATGATCGCCTCCCGCCCCGAGATGGATAGCTGGATCTGGCGCGCGGACCAGGCAGAGATGCCGGCTCTCCCTGGCCGATAGGACGGTAGTGGCCCTGAGACGCTCAGGCCGCCACCGGCCGGCTTTCCTGCGGCTGGAGATCATGGAGATAGGCGACGGCTCGCTGGGCATGGGCGGCCGCCTGGAAGACCGCCCGGCGGTCGCCGTCGAGCAGCTCGAGCCATGCCGCGACATAGCTGGCGTGGTCGGACCTTGGCTCGAGCTCCGGCACGATGCCGAGATCGGCGCAGAGGAAGCAGGCGCCGATATCGGCGATCAGCTCCTCCCGGGCCCGCTCTGTCAGGTCTTTGTGATAGCAGCCGAGATCCCGGTTGAGCCGATGCGGTGCTCCCGCCCAGTGGATGCACTCGTGCCCGAGCACGGCCACATAGGATTCAGCATCGCGGAAGCACTGGTGATCCGGCATCTGGATGATGTCAGGCCCCGGAGCGTAGAATGCTTTTGGACCGCCATGCCGGATCACCGCGCCGGTATTGGCGAAAAAGCGGTCGGCATGCTCGATCCGGACCAGCGGATCGGCCGGCGGTTCCGGGCGCTGACACTCGTGATCGGGCAGGTCCTCGATCTGCTCGCGATTGAAGACGGTGTAGGCCTTGAGGAACGGGATGTCCCGCTCGACCTCGCCCCCTGCAGCATCGAGCTCGGTCTTGGTGAAGCGGCTGGCGTAGACGACGGTCGCGCCGCTTTCACCCTTGCGGACATGGGCGCCGAGTTCGTTCGCCTGGCGGAAGGTCATCCAGATCGACGAGGAAAAACCGCGGGCCACCGCTTCCGACCAGAGCAGCAGGACGTTGAGCCCGGTATAGGGCTGGCCATTATGACGCAGTGGCCGGGTGACCCGGCCGCTCGCCTTGCCTGCATTCCAGGGTTGGACCCAGGGACGGGTTCCCTTTTCGAGATCAGCCACGATGCGTTGGGTGATCCGCGCATAGAGGTCGGCGCGCGACCCTTTGTCCTTGGCCGTCATTGTCCTGTCCTCCGTTTCGGGGCCGCGCCCATCGCGGCCCGTCACGGAGGTCCAGCACCGGGGACTGAGGAGGGCCGCGCACCCGATCACCCGCCGCGCCGGCGCGACGGGTGGTCCTGGGCCGAAACGCAGTGGAGGACGGCAAAGCCGTTGCGTGGGTCGGCCGGCCCCGGCAGGACCGCAGGCCGGGACGGGCCGCGAGGGGCGCGAGCCCGGCCTTCCTCCCCTGCCCCCATTCGGCGACCGGCGACGACAGGCAGACAGGCCGACGCGGGAAGGGCCGGCGGGATTGCAGGCGAGGCGGAAGACCTCGCCTGGCAGTGGCTCAGCCGAAGGCCGCCATCTGGACCGCGGCCGCCTTGCGATCGACGCTCTGCCCGGACTGGTCCAGCGGACGCTCGAAGGGCTTCCAGCCCTCGCCGACGACGTGCTCATAGGCCACGACAGCCCCCTCGGCCGCCATCAGCAGGGCGTGGGACTGGAGGGCCATGTCGGCCGCGAATTCGCGCTTGCGCTGGGCCGCGCCGTCGAAGCCGACGGGGCCGTCAACATCCTCATCGCGGCCATCGCAGGCGGCCTTTGCGGTGGCGTCGCGGGCTTCCGTCACGGCCCGGCTGTAGAACTGGCCGGCGCCATGGGCGGAGCCGACATAAGCGCCGACGATGCGTTGCAGGTGGATCTGCATCGCTCGCTCGGCGAGACCTTCGGAGAGTGCCTCCGCCGTCGCGACGATCAGCGTGCGGTGGCTATCGCGGATGCCCTCGCCGTCGAGGAGCGGCAGGCCAAAACTCTCTGCGATCAGGATCGCCTGGGTGGCGTCGGGGCAGCAGAGCCTGACCATGTCGAGGGTGGCGCCCTTGCGGAGCTGGACGACCTTGGCGGGTTGGCGGGGGGCGCGAGCAGTGCTGGTCATGGAGACGTTCCTTCCTTCGGTTGCGACCCGAGGCCAGGCTCGGCTCCTGCCGATCCTCCCTTCGGGTGCGGTCGAAAGAAACCGGCGGGAATCCGGGCTTCCCAAGGTCCGGCGCCGCCAAACGAGCGGAGCGGGTTTGCGGAGAGCCGAGGCCTTAAGGCCTCGCGCGGGACGCGGGCGCGCTTTGCGAGAGGGGCAGCGGCCGGCCGCGAAGCGGCGCGCCAGCGGCCTTGGAAAGCCCCGGCCGCCGGTTTACGAGCGCAAGAACCCGAGGGGAGATCGACGGACGAACGCCCGGGCACCGTAACCGATCATCAGGGAGCGGCTTGAGCAGGCACCGCCTCACGGTGTCCGGTTCAGCCAGGGGCGCCGATAGCGCCGGGCGCGCCGTCAGGTGGTCCTCACGAAGCGCGCCCTGACCTCGGGCTGCCAGAGCCTGATCAGCGCGTCGATCCCGGCGCTGCAGGCTTCCGGATGCTCCGCGGCAGACGCATCGGCGAGGCTCGCGACGACCCTCGCCTGTCTCGGCCGATCTGTCGGTCCACCGCGAAATGTCGGCGCGGTCGAAGCCGCCGGGCTGCCAGCGTTCCACCAGGCCGGATCACGTTGGCGACCCGCCGCGACTGGCCCATCTCGCTGCGGGCGAAATCGAGCGGCGTTCGAACGTCGCGCACGGCGCGTCGCATGATCTCACGCCACGGTTTCCGGCATCACGGACGAGCATCGGCGCGCTGCCATCGACAATCGTCGACAGCCGCGTCTGTTGGCGGAAGGCCGCGACGACCGCCTGCTGCCAAGCCGGGTCGCCGCGCGAGCTGCGATCGATAGCGTTTCGAGGACCTTGCCCGCTTCGAGGCGACGGCCGCGCCGGTAGCCGATCACCCTGTGGCCGAGCCGCCGCGTGATCTGCCGATCGATCATGTCGAGCTTCCGCGGCGTCTGCCGGCGTGTCTCCTCCATCCGGTGTAGCTCCGCGCAATCATCGACGATCGATCTCTTGCCAGCCTCCGGAACTGCCAGCCGATGGAGCTCGATGGTTCATCCGGACGCGCAAGCATAGCGTTCCCACGGTGCCGCAAGGTTGGAAACGGACCCGCCGCCGGCATGGCCGGCGGCGGGAATGCCGTTCGGAAGAAGGGGCTATTCGGCCGCTTCCCGGAACCTGCCCTCGTCATGCTCGGCAGGATCGCCGTCGCCGGCCTCGACCGATTTATCCGTTCCGGCATCGTTATCGGGCTCGCTCGCCGACAGCCAGGACGCCAGCTCCGCAGCATCGGGCGCGAAGAGCGCAGCCGGATGGACGAACCGTCCTTGCGCGAAATGCGCGACGAGTGCTGCCCTCGTCTCCTTGACCTGCGGCCGCGGCGGCACCGAGCTGTCCTTGCAGGACGCCTCCAGCGCCTGGCGCGACAGGCATGAGAGGAAATCCTGCGTGGCCATGTTCGGCAGGAATTCGTCCGCGCCGATCGCATCGCCTGCGATCCGGGCGACAATTCCGCTGGCGCTGCGGTTCTGTCGCGCCGACAGAACGTCGATTAGGGCGGACCGGGCCGCGGTGCGCAGCGTCTCCATGTCGTAGACGAGCTTGCCGTCAGCGCCGACCAGGCGGGCGGCATGACGATTCATCCGGGTGAAGCCGTAGGTGTCGTCCGAGGCACCCGACTGGATCGAGATGTTGCGGCCGGCGAGCGACAGGATGAGCAGCGCCGTCAGTGCATCGTCGCTGATCGGCGCGCGGGCGAGCGCCTCGTGCAGCGCGTCGGTGCGCAGATCGCCGATCATCTCGTTTCCCTTGCGCGTCACGGGCGGACGCGCAAGCGCGGCGACAACATCCTCGCCGCCATCCTCAACCTTGCGCTTCGCCATCTTTGGCTCGGGCATCCGGAAATGCACCGCCTGCACCTTGCCCTCGCGGTCGAGATAGAGGGCGGTCCGGTCGGATTTGCCCGGCTTGCCGTGAACACGCTCGGCCTTGGGCGGCAGCGCCGGCTCGCCCCAGCTGTTGGTCTCCGCGATGACGCCGTTCTTCGGCAGGTTCGCCGTCATCCACTCCTGCTGGGCACCGAGGAAGGCTTCGACATCCGTGGTGTAACGGCTGTCCTGGTCTGCCGGGGCGAACAGATCCTCGACCCATTGGATGCCGCGGGCCTTCGCCAGCTCGTCACCGAAGCTGGCGTCGCAGGCATACATGCGCTTCTTCGACAGGCCGTTGGCGATGCTCCACCAGCAAACCTGCGGATCGCCCTTTTTCGGTTTCTGCGCCTTCCAGACTTGCCCCTGCTCGTCGAGCGACGCGGCGGCGATCGTGCGCAGCTGCTGCTCGTTCGGCATGTCGCCCTTGGCCATATGGTCGAGCATGGCCGGCAGAACGTTCGCCAGCAGCCGCAGCTTCTTGATCTGACGAAGCGGCAGCGCGAGCGCCACGGCAACCGCCTCCTCGGTCCAGCCGAGCGCGACGAGGCGTTCGATCGCGCGCCACTGGTCGACCGGGTTCATCGGCTCGAAGGCGATGTTCGTGACCATGGAGCGCATGGCGCCGTGGTCGCTTGCAACCTCGTCGACAAGCACGTCGATCTCGTCCAGCCCGGCTGCGATCGCCTGCTTCACGCGGCGATGGCCGGCATTGATGATGTAGCCATTGCCACCATCGGCTTCGGGGGTGACGACCGGCGGCTGCACGATGCCGACGGCCTTGATCGTCGCCAGCAGCAGCGCGTCGGCCTGCGGCGTGGACTTCGTCTGGCGCAGGCGGTCGGGATTGTCCTTCAGCGCGCGCGGATCGACCTTCATGAGACGCATGGGAATACTCCTTCAGGGGGTTGCGGACCGGCTCCGGCCAGTCCTCTCGTCTCCGTTCCGAGACCCCTGCCGGCCCGCGGAGCGGGCGGGCCGGTGCAACTGCGGCCGAGCAGCACTGCCCGACGGGACCAGCAGGGCGTGACGCCCTGCGCAGGACGACGGGCCGGGCTCGCGCTGGCGGCGGTTGAGCAACGCGCCGCCGGGCTGGCCGATCGGCGAGCAGACCTTGCTCTCCCTTCCCCTTCCTCTCCTTGAATGACAAGCTTTCTGACGCTATCTTGCGTCAAGATCAGTGGCAGAAGGAGCTCAGAGCCATGGGCCTTGCCCAATATGCTGACGACGGATTGTTTTCGCCGCGCAAGATCGCTGACGCGTTGCGCACGACAAGCGAGGAGATCGCTCGCACGGCTGGGCTCGGAAAGGATGCTGTCCAGCGCAAGGATCGCATCCGCTCAGACAAGACGCAGCGCCGGTTGCGTGAGATGGCGGAGATCGTCAACAAGGTCGAACCGCGCTTCGGCTCGGCGCTGATAGCTTATGCTTGGTATCGTTCCGAAGCCTTGCCAGGCTTTTCGGGTCTGACGGCGATGCAGCTGGTTCGCGGTGGCCGCGCTGATGAGGTGCTCGACTACATCGATGCGATCGATGCCGGCGTCCACGCATAGAGTGGTCGATGCGGTTTCAGGGCAGGCTCTACCGCGCATTGAACCCGGTCTACGCGCGCGAACCGCTGTCGGGCCGAGGAGCACAGCTCTATGGAGGGCGTTTCAACCGGAAGGGAGTAGCGGCTCTCTACACATCGCTGTCGATCATGACTGCGCTGCGGGAAGCCAATCAGGCCGGCAGCCTGCAGCCGACGACACTGGTTTCCTATGACGCGGATGTCGAACGCATCTTCGACAGCCGGGACGATGCCGCCTTGCGAGCACAGGGAATGAACGCCGCCGCGCTGGCCGATGCAACATGGCGAGATCAGATGAAGGCGGCCGGCGAAGCTCAAACCCAGGCTTTCGCGCATAGGCTCGGTGCAGCCGGCTATCATGGGCTGCTCATCAGAAGTTTTGCTGCAGGCGCAACCGGAGACGACCTCAACCTCGTGCTTTGGCAATGGAGCGACGCGCTGCCCTGTCGTCTCACCTTGGTCGATGACGAGGGCCGCCTGTCGCGATCACGGTGATCGAGCGGCGGATTTCCTGCGAGTCGATGGCTGTCGAGGCGCCATCGCGTGGCCCTGCAAAATGGCTTGCAAAGAGATCGGCGCCGGATTCAGAGGGCTCAAAAGCGCGATTGAGCGGTCCCTGGCATCCCTGGAACCAGCGACCACGACAGATCATCCGGCCAGGTCAAGGGCGGCTGACCAAGCGGGCGAAACCTCCCCTGATGCAGCCCTGCGGGCATGCGCCAGCCGATTTTCTCCTACGCCCTTTCCTCCTTCTGCTCATGGGCCGTCCGCGCCTGCAGCTCGGCATTCCAGTCCAGCCGGATGGGTCGCAGGCGCTCGAAGCCGCAACCGATTGCGCGCGCCATTGCCTTCAAACGGTCGGCGTAGATCTCGCCTTGTCGGTTGTTGTCGGTGGCGGCGACCAGCCTTGCGCCGACACCCGCCGCCCGGGTGCGGATCGCGGGATCGGTTGCCGGCGACCACCCTCCGCCGGTGCTGAGATAAAGGCTATCCGGCCTTGCATGCTCCAGGCCGGCGAGGCTCATGGCGTCGATGGCCGCCTCGGTCACGCACAGGCGCGGCGCATCCCCCCGGCCAAACCGGAACAGCAGCTTCGAGCCGCCGGTCGCAAACCCACGCCAGTCCGCGCCGCGTTCCTCCCAGCCCGTGATCGCCCCGGCCTCGTCGCGATGGGCTGCCCACATGCTGCCCAGCGGCCCCTCGCGTAGGAGATCGTCGTGGGCAGCGGCGCGAATGACGACGTCCGGCAGGCCGCGCTCGTCGCGCAGGTAGCGCCAGGCCATCGAGCCCGGCCAGGGCCTGCGACGCCGCGCCCAGCGTTCGGCGACGGACAGGATCTGCGCGGGTGTGCGCGGACGGCGGGGAAAGGCCGGATCTTTCGGCGTGTAGCCGAGCAGTGAAGCGACATGGTCGAGAGCGTCGGCAAAGGGGACGCCGTCGAGATGTCCGACCAGGCTGAAGACATCGCCCTTGGCCTCGGACAACGGGTCGAACCAACCCTGGCCGGCATGGATCACGATGACGATCGCGTCGCCGCGGCGATATTTGACCGCCTTGCCGGTGCTCTGCTGCAAGTCGATGGCGAAGCCTGCCTTGTCGAGCACCGCCGCGCAGGGCACGCGCGCTTTCAGTTCCTCCAGTTCATTCCGTTTCATCAGCCTGCCGGCACGCGTTTGCGTCCGCCTCCTTGCCTGATTTCCGAGTCGCCGCATCTCGCGGAGCGATCTCCGGAGGCCGCGAAGAGCCATGGCGGCAAGGGCGCGCGAGCGGCGTCAGCTTCCCTTGCCGCCGCAGCTCGCAAGCGGCACCGTCCGAAACAGAAAGGTCGGCTCAACGAGCCGGTGGGCTTTCGAAGGGATCGAATCCGGCGATGGGCTCAACCGTGCCGTCGTCGAGCGCGCCGGATCGCGCGCCGTCGTTCCAGCCAGCGGCCGAAGGCATGGAACACGACGATCCTCCTTCTGCGGCCCCGGTGCCGCGCTCCGGCCTGCCTCAGGGACGAATGCCCACGGGGGAAACCGCATGAGGCGGGGCTTCAGCTTGGCCGCAGGGGGCGCCCAGGCCCCTCGCAAAGAATGCGTCTTCGACATAAAGTGTCCGGCATGTGCAATGACTATGAGCAGCACGTTCAATGGGCCGAATACTGCAAGATGATGCAGGCCCTTGAGCTCGGCATTCCGACTCAGCAGTCCGAGATCGACCTGCCGGCCGCCGACGACATCAAGATCAACGACATGGCGCCGGTGATGCGCGCCGCCGGCAATAGCATCGAGCTGGTTCAGATGAACTTCAGCTTCCCTCCCTCCGGACGCGGCGGGCCGGTCTTCAATTTTCGATCGGAGGGAAGGCATTTCGCCGACAGCAATCGTTGCCTGATCCCGGCCTCGGCTTTCTTCGAGTTCACGGGCAAGAAGTATCCGAAGGCCAAGCATCGCTTCTCGCTGAACGGCGCTCCCTTCATGGCGATCGCCGGCATCTGGCGTGAGGGCAAGGGTGAGGCTCCCCCGGCCTTCACGATGCTGACCACCAGTCCTGGTCCCGATGTCGCGCCCTATCACGACAGGCAGATCGTCGTGCTGCCGCCGGAGGACTGGGCGCATTGGATCTATCTGACGAAACCCGAAGCGGAACTGCTACGGCCCTCTCCGGAGGGGGCGCTCGACGCCGTTACTGTGCGCGAAGGCAGCGATTGAGCTCGGGGCCTTGTCCCGATTTCGATCCAGCAACTGACGGGGGCAAGCCAATCACGGATCGGGGCGCGACGGTCGCCACCCGCAAGTCGTTGAGCGTCGCGGCAAGGCGCGTTCAGGAGCTTCATGACCCGTACCGGCTTGAGCCGGGCAACCGCCCGGTCATAGACGGCCAGGTTGGTATGGCCGTTCAATCGGGAGGGATAGATGTTGCCGTCCGGTTTGTCCGGATGATCGTGGAGGGCCACCGACCAGGCACCGCCAGGGATTGGTTGGTCGGAACGCCCATGACGACCGGGCCATCGTCGCGAAGGTCGACCATTCGCAGCGGCGCAGTCGGTTCGGATCTCGGCGTATCGGCGCGCATGGAGCTCAGCTTCGGCGATCGGCAGGTCGCCGACAACGCCGTCGCGTTGGTCGCGCAGCAGCGTTTCGAGGAAGCAGACCTTCACGGTTTCGCCGAGATAGAGGGCGATCGAAGACATGCTATCTGGAAGAAGGCGCGGTTAATCTCACATCGACATGGCGGCTGCTCCTGTCGCGAGCCCTCAAGCGACCTTGCGTTCCACGGTAACCCCATCGAGGCTGTGCAATCGAACCGTCGGACAAACCCGCCGGGCGATCTCGCAGAGATGCTGGTGATGGGTCAGGTAGATCACCTGGCCGGCCTGCGCCATGTCCGCGAACAGACGAAAGGCTTCCTCGGCGCGAAAATCGTCGAAGGTCTCCATGATGTCGTCGGCGACGAACGGCACGGCAGGGCGGGCCTTCGCGAATTCATGGTAACCGGCGACCCGCAGCGCCAGATAAAGCTGGAAGCGCGTGCCCTTCGAGAGCTCGTCCGCGGCCTTCGAGCCGCCAGCGGCGGCAAGGGCGATCAGCGTCTCGCCATCCTTGCCGGGCTGGGCAGTGAGGCCGGAATAGGCGCCGCGGCTGATCGTCCGGAAGGCGGCCGAGGCCCGCTCCATCATCGAGCTGCGATGGCGCTCCCGATAGATCGCGAGCGCCTGCTCCGCCGCAGCAATACCGGCGCGCAACTGCAGATAGCGCAGCGCCCCGTCTTCGATCTCCAGCAAGGCGGTGCGGCGGCGCTCTTCGATCTCAGCCACCTTGGCATCGCCGCCGATCGCTTCGACCCGATCGATCGCCGTCGCGCGAGCGGCAAAGAGTTCGTGGCAGCGCCGGTCCTGATCGTCGAGGCGCAGCTTCAACTCGCTCAGCTCGGCCTCCAAGGCCGGGCGGGACGCATTGTCGAGCGCCGCCTCCGCACTGGCGAGGTCGACACTGCGCAGCGCCTCGCAAATATCGCGCTCAGCCTCCCGGGCTCGCTCCTGCAGCGAATGGCGCTGCGCGATCTGCTCCAGCGCCTGGGCAACCTCGCTCAGCGAGGCGACCGCGAAGAAGGCGATCATCCTCTGCGTTTGCCCGGCATGGATCCTGTGCTTTTCGGCCACTGCCCGCTGCCGATCTACGACGTTCTCCAACTGGGCACGCAGTTGCGCGCGGCGCTCCTGACCAGCGCCTGCCTGCCGGATCACGTCGACGATGTCCCGGACGAGATCGAGAACCGGCATCGTCGCCTGCGGAATGCCCAAGGCGCGCGCAAGAACCGCAACCTCATCGCGAAATGCGGCCTGGTCCTTCTCCATCTTGTCGATGCGATCGATCAGGCCTGCGCGCTTCTCCAGCGTCGGCGCAAGATCGGCCACCGCCGCCAAGGTTTCGCGCACGACGGCAAGCGCCGGGACGTCACCGGCTTCCGCCAGCCAGCACTTGCGGCAGGTCTCGGACCAGGCCTCGGCCCAATCCCGCAACTGCGCCTCAGCCTGCTTCGCGCTGCGCTCGCGCTTCGCCAGATCGCCACGCCGGTCATCGAGCTCGGCGTAGAGCCGCCTCAGTTGCACCTCGCGCTCAAGACCGGCCTGGGCTTCCGCAAGCAGGGCGTCGACATCCGCCTGCGCCGCATGGACGATTCCGGTCCGCTCCAGCGCGGCGCGAAGCTGAGACAAAGCCTCGCGAGCGTCGGCTTGCGCCGCATCCAGATCCCGTTCGGCCACCCGCACGGTGTCCCGCGCCTCCAGAGCCCGGTTGCGCCGGGACAGCCAATCCTCGAGTTCCAGCAGCGACGGGGCCGGACGCCAGGACGGCGCCATGACGTGCACAGCCTGTGCGACCTCGGCGTCAACACTCGCAAGAGCGGCCACGGCGCCCTCGCGCAGTTCCGTCGCACGGGCGAGATCGGCCTGCGCCACGGCCAGGACCTGCCCGCTCTGATGTAGCCTTGCCAGGTCGGACAGGTGCAAGATCCGCGTGGCACCGACGAGGTCGTCATGACGCAGGGCTTCCTCGAAGCGATCGGCCGAGGCCAGGTCGAGATGACGCCGATGCGCGGTCCAAGCCTGTTCGCGCCGCGCCCGAATTTCGGCGGCCTCGCGATCGGTGACGATGCCGGTTGTCGCAGCCAAGCCCGCCCGCTCCGCCTCGACATGGCGGATCTGAGTGGTAAGCCGCGCGATCTCCCCCTGGTACTGGCTCAGCAAGGCTTCGCTCTCGCGCCAGGCCAGCTTCCAGCGCTGCAGCATGTCCGGTCTTGGAGCCGTCATGGCGACGAGTTCTTCCAACTTGCCATGCCAAGGCCGCAGCGCCAGCAGGCGTTCGTCGAGAACCTCCTGGGCCGCGGCGCGCGCCCGTTCGGCGACGCGGAAGCGGACCTGATGATCCGACGATCGCAACGCCTCGACCGTCGCGGCCAATGCCGCAACCGCGCCCTCCCGCTCATTGGGTAACGCCGCCGCCTCACCCATCTGCGGCAGCTTGCTTGCGGTTTCGGCGAGGCGACGCCGGGCTTCGGCGCATTCTTCGTCGGCATTGCGCAGCGCCGCATCGATGCCCGAGCGCGCTTCGATCAGTTCGCGCAAGCGGCCGGTCGTCGTGACGGTCAAGACGAGGCGCTGCGGGTCGGCCTCGCCGTCCCTGTCGATCCGCTGCAGGATACCCGTTACCTGCAGATCGAGCTGACGCAGTTGCAGCTTGCGCTCGGGAATATCCTTTTCCGCCGTAATGTAACGCGCCCGCAGCTCGGTCAGCCACTCCAGCCCGTCCGCCTGGCGAAGGGCGGCTTCGTCGACGGCGATCGCTTCAATCTCGCTGCGCAGCCGCTCGACCTCGTCGAGATTGGCTCGGTTCTGGACAGCGAGCTCGATCTCCTCCTTCTGCAACGCCGGCAGCGCCGCGGCCCAGCCGGGCGGCGCTTCGGGCAAATCGGCAAGAGGGCCGAGACGCTCGCGATCGCCTCGCAGCGCGACGAGCCGGGGCAGCGCCGCAAGATGACGCTGAATCTCGTCCATTCGCGCCTGGATGCGCGCACGCTCTTTGACCGCGTCGTCATATTGGCCGGTCGCGCTGTCGCGTGTCGCCACGAGCCGGGCATAGTCCGAAGCCAGCGTATCGAACTGCTCGCGTTCGGCCTTCAGCGCGGCGAGCTGCGCCTTGAGCTCCGCGAGCATTCCGGTCCGGGCCCGGAACTTGTAGAAGCCGTCCGCTTCGGTGCGGAGGTCGAGCAGCTTCTGGCTGAGATGGGCGAGGCCTGCGCTGGCGGAGAACAGCAGCTGACCGAGATCACCCTTGCTCGCCAGGATGCTCTCGCCTCCCTTCTCCAATGTCTCGTCATCGAGCGAGAACATGGTGCGATAGGCGTCACGATCGATCCCGCCGATCTCGGCGCGGATCACAGCCTCCGGGATCGGGCGGTCACCGGCGTCGAGCAGGCTGTTCTGCGGTCGCTTGATACGGGCGAAATCACGCGTCTCGGCACCGAACTCCAGCGCCGCACCGATCCTCATCGTGGGATAGGGGTGCAGGAAGCCGAAGGCGCTCTGCGTGCCGATTCCGAACAACAGGTCGAGGAAGGCCGCGAAGGTCGTCGATTTGCCGGCCTCGTTCGGCCCGTAGATCACATGCAGATCCGGCGCGCCTTCGCATCGCTCGCCGAAATCGACGCTGTGATCGGTGAATTTCCCGTAGCGCGTGAGGTCGAGGCGGCGCAGACGCATGCTCACGCCTCCTCGCCAGCGGCCTGCAGCCGCGCAACGACCGTCTCGGCCCCCTCGCGTGCGAGCCTTTCGGCCTGCGTCCTGAAGCTCTTTTCGTCAGAGCCGAGGATATCGCGGCGGCATTCCTGCGGGAGCTGGGCCCGGATCTCCTCCGCCATGCTGGCCAATGTGGCGTTGAAGGCATCGGAGCCGAGGATCTGGTCCTCGATCAGACGGTGCAGCTCGCTCAGCGGGTCCCTGGTTGGTCCATCCTGCCGGCCCGGCAACTGGCATTCGATCTCCAGCTTCTCCACCCAGCACGAGCCGAGGGCGGCAGCCCGATCATCGGCTTCCGTCTTCAACAGGTCCATGTCGCGGCGGATGCGCCAGGCCAGTTCGGTGACGCCCGAGACGTGCAGGCGCGCCACCAGATGATCCGAACCGACGGCACTCCTCGTCGTCTCGAGGGCGCGGCCGAGCCGCAAGACCAGGTCTCGCCAATCCTCCACGTCCGCCGCATCGACCGTGACCCGCTCGAATTGCGCGACGCTGGTCACGCGCTCCTCGATGCCGATGGAGCGGTCGTCGCGGACCGTGACGAGCGAGACGGATTTCGGCCCGGCTTCGTTGATGTCGCGCCCCTGCGGCATGCCCGGCATCGCGATCATGCAGGCATCATCGTCGACGATCGCGCGCTTGTGGATGTGGCCGAGCGCCCAGTAGCGAAAGCCGGTCGCCCGCAGCTCGGCCAGGCTGCACGGCGCATAGAGGTCGTGGCCCGGGGTTCCTGCCAGGCTGGTGTGCAGCATGCCGATGTTGACCGCACCCTCCAGCGGCGGCCGGTATTTCGCGAGCAGGCTCTCCGGAGCATGGGGCTGGGCAAAGCTCAGGCCGTGGATCACGATCGGCACCTGAGCAGAGGCACGGGCAATTTCCACGGCCTCGGCACGGCCGCCGAAGATCTTGACCGAGTCAGGAAGAACGAGCTCTTTGGTGATCTTCGACATCGCATCATGGTTGCCGCGGATGATGAAGGTGCCGATCCCGGCCTGATCCAGCCGCCGGAGCTGCTCGGCCAGAAAGCGCGCCGTCTTCATCGAGCCCTGGTCGCCGTCATAGAGATCGCCGGCGATCAGCAACGCATCGACTTGCTCTGCGAGGCAAAGGTCGATGACGCGCACGAAGGCTCGCCGCGTGGCGTTGCCGATCAGCTCTGCCAGCTCCGGGTGGCGCATCGCGAGCGAGCGGAGAGGCGAATCAAGATGGATGTCCGCAGCGTGGACGTAGCGAAAAGTCACCGACCGATCCTGTGGCCATGTCCCATGTGTGAGCCGGACTTTACCCGTCAGTCCACCCAGGTGACATTGAAATAGCTGATCGAAACCGGGTTACCCGCAATAATCGGAAGCGGAATCGCAGCCGCTTGGGAACGTAAAGACGGCACGGTCGATCGACGATGTCGTAGATTGGAGAAAGAAGCTTTCGTCCAGGAACTAGGACGCATGCGTGGCATGCGCGCTCACACACCGGAGTGGGCCAGTCGACGGACAAGCGGCGCAGGCGCCGCTCTCAAGAGTGGTCGCTTCAATCGAGAGAGCGTCAAGGCGCTGCACCTAGCGCCGACGAAGCGACGGCGTTGCGAAAGTATCAGCAGACGTCTGCCTTGCTGCCGTCGCGAGCCAAATGGAAAAAGGCCTCGAATGCCTCAGCGCTGGAACAAAAGCCCGCCCGGGCGGTTTCAGGCGTTGGCGCATTTTACGCCGGTGAAAGAGTGACGCGATGGGTATCAACGAACGCGCCGGAATAAGCGGCTCCAGCCCACGCCTCACCGAACAGGATTACCAGGACTTTTTTGAAAACGGTGCGCTCGCCCTACATCTGGTCGGAAGGGATGGCACCATCGTGGGCGCGAACCGGGCCGAGTTGGAACTCCTCGGTTTCACCCACGAAGAATATGTCGGCAGGCCGATTTCCGAATTTCATGCCGACCAGGCGACGATCACGGAAATCCTGGACCGGCTCTCAGCAGGCGAAAAAATCGCCCGGTTTCCCGCTCGGCTATTGGCAAAAGACGGGTCCGTTAAACACGTCGAAATCACCTCCAGCGGCCGCTTTGAAGGAAACGAATTCGCACACACGCGCTGCTTCACGACCGACGTGACCGAGGTCGTTGAGGCCCGCCGCCAGCTTGCACGACAGCAAGACGAAATGCGCCAAATCCTGGAGGCTTTGCCGGCGGCCGTCTACACGACCGATGCCGCCGGAAAGATTACATATTTCAATCGCGCAGCCGCTGATTTGGCCGGCCGCGAGCCCGTCATCGGAGAGGACGAGTGGTGCGTCACTTTCCGTCTTTTTACGGCTGATGGACAGCCACTTCCCCACGCCGAGTGTCCGATGGCCATAGCCTTGAAGGAAAATCGCCCCGTGCGCGGCGTGGAGGCGATGGCAGCTCGCCCGGACGGATCGATGTTTCCGTTTTTGCCCTATCCAACGCCGATGCGGGATGAAGCCGGCAATCTGGTAGGAGCGATCAACATGCTGATCGACATCACCGATCGTAAATCATCGGAGGCGCGTCAACGCGTCCTGCTTGATGAGCTCAATCACCGCGTCAAAAACAACATGGCGATGCTCTACGGGCTGCTACGCGGCGCCCAGCGCGAGACGGAGTGCGTGGAAGCCAAAGCCGTGTTGGCTGATGCCGGACAGCGCATTGGCGCAATGGCCGCTGCACAGCAAGCAATGTACCAGAAGCAAGACGATGCTGGCACTGACGCGCCCGGCTTTATCGGCGCGGTGTGCGCGAGTGCCAGCCAAGTCTTGCCGAAAGACGCTGAGCTTCACATCGATGTCCCAAGCGATCAGGTGCGCAACGAGATCGCCATGCCGGTTGCCCTTATTCTCAACGAACTCCTGACCAATGCGGCAAGACACGGCCGCGATGCACTAAACCGATGCAAGGTGTGGGTTTCGTTCAAGCGGTCGGGCCGGAACTTCGAACTGACCGTCCGAGATAGCGGCCCCGGATATGAGTACCGGGAAACGGGACGGCGCTCTTCCGGCACAGGCTTGGTGGCGGGTCTCGTTCGCCAACTTCGAGGAAGCTTTTCTGTCGCCCCGGGACCGGGCGCCGTCTCGACAGTTGTGTTTGCCGCCCAGGCCGGAGACTGATTTGTGCGACTTGTGCGGTTGACGAGGGCCCAAAGATGCCGGGGCTGAGGCCGGAAGATGCCGAGTTCGACGGCAGCGTGCCGGCAAGAATCCTCATTGTCGAGGACGAATTTCTGATCGCCATGGAGCTCGAATATCGATTGATCGAGGCAGGCATCGAGGTCGTTGGAACGGCGGTCACCGCCGAAGAGGCGATTGCGATCGCGAAGTCGGAAAAGCCCGATCTCGCGATCATGGACATTCGTCTGGCCGGGCGCCGGGACGGAGTGGACGCCGCCATCGAGTTGTTTTCGACCTATGGCATTCGCTCGATTTTTGCGTCTGCGCATGCGGATACCGACACGCGACGGCGAGCCGCGCCGGCCTCGCCGATTGGTTGGCTGCAGAAGCCGTACCCGGCCGAAGAGCTACTCAAACTTCTCGCGTTCTACTTTCAAAACCGCAATGGCGCCTGCGAAGCAGAAGCGCATTCCGAATAGGCTCGGTAATCTGCCGCGGGTAGCGGCGCAAAACGGCTGTTGCTATCGTGCGCCGGTGAGCACGCCCAATTTGGAGGGATGAGTGACCACGCTAGGCGACGAAAGCACGAAGGGGCCAAAACGCGAACCGTTTGGTCTTGACCGGCGGGCAAACGCGCCAGGTGTCGCGCCGGACCGTGTGTCTGTCATTGTAAAGATCGAAGGCGAGCCGGACCCCCGCGACTGGCTGGTGGCGATCATAAACGGGTCGACAGACGCGATTATCAGCAAGGATCTCAACGCGAACATCCGTACTTGGAATGCGGGAGCGACGCGCCTGTTCGGCTATTCAGCCGACGAGGTGATCGGCAAGTCGATTACCATTCTTATTCCTGAAGACCGGCTCGATGAAGAGCCAGGGATTCTGGCGCAGATCCGACAGGGGCAGCGCGTCGAGCATTTCGAGACCGTTCGGCGCCGCAAGGATGGAAGCCTTGTCGATCTCTCATTGACGATCTCACCGGTGCGTAATGCCCAAGGCGTAATTGTCGGAGCGTCCAAGATCGCGCGCGACATCACCGAGCGGCGCCTTGCCCAGGAAAAGCAAAAGCTCCTTTATGGCGAAATGCAGCACCGGGTGAAGAATCTCTTCGCCCTTACCGCAGGCATCGTCTCGCTGAGCGCGCGATCAGCTGCGGACGTGCAAACCGTCACAAGAAGCATTCACGAGCGCATCGCGGCGCTTTCACGAGCGCATGAGCTCACCATGCCGGACTGGCAGGGCGAGGGGCTTGAGGGTCAAACCACCACCCTTCTTGCCTTGCTGAAGACGATCCTGCAGCCCTATGCGGGTCATCAGGACATCGTCATCACAGGAGATGATCCGAGGGTGGGCGTCAGGGCGCTGACCCATGTCGCGCTGCTTTTTCACGAGCTTGCGACAAACGCTGCCAAGTACGGCTGTCTATCGCAAGCCGATGGTCACCTCGCAATCGATGTTGTTGCATCGGAACGCGAGGTCAGCGTGACCTGGATGGAACACTGCCAGATCGTAGCCGAGCCGCCGGCAAGCCAAGGCTTTGGCAGCCGTCTTGAAAAAAGCATCGAGATGTCCCTCGGCGCAACCATAGAGAGGCGTTGGCCCGACAGTGGACTTGTCGTGCAGGTCAAAATCCCGACCGAGCACCTGGCAAGCTAGGCAATAGCCGGGATCTGCGAGAGATGCTCGTGGCGTCAGTGCTTTGCTTCGACACCGTCCGCCTCGTCGCGAGATAAGAATTTCGCCGTGACAGCGGGAAGGTTGTCTGCGAGCCAGCTCGCCATCGCCTCTTCTTCTCGCAGAATACGCGCGCAAACGGCACTCGTTTCCGGATCTCCCACGGCATCCGAAGCCGCGATCAACGTCCGATAGGCCGCGATCTCCATATGCTCGAAGGTGTAACCCGCCATGGAGCCTTTGATGATCTCGTCGCTGACGAAAGCGCCGCTCATGCCCTGGCCCATGGCAACGAACTTGGCCATGAGGTCCTTGACCGTGGACGTATCGCCGCCGCGTCTCACGATGCAGCTCTCGATCTGGGAGGCCTGCCGCTTCGTCTCGGCCAGATGCACTTCGATCTTCGCCTTGAGCTCGGGATAGTTTTCGATGCGGCCCGCTAATGCGGACAGCATGGTGACCGCTTGCTGTTCCATCGCATGCGCATCACGCAGCCAGTCCATCAGGTGATCTTCGCGGCTGGTCATGATCTGATCTCGCTCTTCGAGTGATGCGGTCTTCGCCCGAACGCTGCGAAGCCGCTCCCGATGGGGATTACTTGCGAGGCCCCCTGCTGTTCCGGTGAAGCTTAAAATGTTCCGGGTACCCGCCACCCACATTGCGGATGACGCGCAAAACGCCTCGGCCGCGTTTCGCATTGGAACGCTTCTCCGGCGCGACTCGTTCGCTTCCCATGTTTGACAGTTGGGCAGCGCCCAAGGGGAGAGAGATCTCATGCCACATACCGCTCTGCCTCTCATCTCTCGCGCCGCGCACATCTGCATCGATATGCAAAGGGTGTTTTCCGCGGATGGGCCGTGGTCGACGCCCTGGCTCCCGAAAGTACTGCCCCAATGCGTGGCACTGACGCAGCATCGGCCGCACGCCACGATATTCACGCGCTTCATAACGCCCGCGACACCGGATGACGCCGGTGGCGCCTGGCGAAGCTTCTACCGCCGCTGGCCTGAGACGACCCGCGCACATATTGATCCGGCGCTACTCGAGCTCGTACCGGAACTGGCCGCGTTCGCCCCTCCTGCGCCGGTCTTTGACAAGCCGGTCTACTCTGCCTTTGCAGGTCGCAAGCTGGTCGCCTACCTGCAAGACCGTGGGATCGAAACCGTCGTCTTGTCAGGCGCCGAGACCGACGTCTGCGTGCTCTCCTCAGCTCTCGGAGCGGTCGATCACGGTTTCCATGTCGTCATTGCGGCAGATGCGGTTTGCAGCTTCTCGGACGAGGGGCACGACGCCCTTCTAAAGCTCTTCTCCGAACGGTTCAGCCAGCAGATCGCAACCGCAGAGACGGCGCAGATCCTCCAGGAGTGGCAGACATGAACGCATCTCGCGGTTCGCAAGGAGCAGAACAACTGGATTGCCTCATCATAGGGCGCGGACCGGCTGGCCTCACGGCGGCGATCTATCTCGCGCGCTTTCACTTGCAGGTCGCCGTCGTCGACGAGGGCAAGAGCCGCGCGCTGCTCATTCCGGAGAGCCATAATCTGCCGGGCTTTCCGGGCGGAATATCCGGCGCCGGCTTCTTGTCGCTCCAGCGTGAGCACGCGCTCCTGTACGGCGCGGCCATTGCGCCGGGACGTGTAGAAGACCTTGCCCTGATGCCGGCAGGGTTTATCGCCCGAACCAGCGAGGGCTCATGGACGGCACGCTGCGTTCTGCTGGCGACAGGTGTCACAAACAGGCGGCCCTCTCTTGACGACGATATTCATGCTGAAGCCCTGCGCCGCGGACATCTGCGATATTGCCCTGTTTGCGACGGCTATGAAGTGACCGGCAAGAATGTCGCGGTCATCGGCGATGACGAAAAAGCGGTCGTCGAGTGCGGTTTCCTCCGCTCCTTCACGGATCGTCTCACCATGATATCAACCGGCGACCTTCCCAGTCATCTCGGCCACAAACTCGCGGCGATCGGTGCAACTGTCCGGCGAGGACCAGTCATCGATATGCACCTGCGCTCATCCGGGCTTGAAATCACAACCGGCGAAAGCGCGGTCGTTTACGATGCCGTCTATCCCTCCCTCGGCTCATCCATTCACTCAAGTCTGGCGCGCAGGCTCGGCGCGGCTGCCACGGAGGACGGATGCATCGAGGTTGATCGCCATCAACGAACGACGGTGGAAAATCTCTATGCGGCTGGGGACGTCGTCTACGGCCTCGATCAGATCAGCGTCTGTAACGGACAGGCCGCGATTGCCGCCGTGGCCATCAGAAACGATCTGAGCAAGCACCACCCTCTGCTTTGGCCTGCGAACAAGCATCCCTTGCGTTCTGGTTTTCTTGAGAGCCGCAGCCGGCCATGACAATAATCGAGATCTACCTTCCCATGAATGCGAATGACGGCACGCTCTTCTCGCCAGCGCTGTTCGACGAGATCGAGCGCCAGCTCACCGAAAAATTCGGTGGCGTGACTGCCCACCGGCGTGCCCCCGCCCACGGCCGCTGGAAAAGCACCGGCCAAACCCATGCCGATCAGGTCGCCATCTTTGAAGTGATGGTCGATGCGCCTGACAGGGAATGGTGGACCCGCTACCGCAGCGAGCTAGAGGCGCTACTGTCTCAGGAGAAGATCCTGATTACCGCCCGCGAGATCGAGATCCTCTGAAGAATGGGCGCCGATAGATCGCCGCCCTTTCCGCACCTCAAAACGATCTTAGGCAGCTTTTGTTTTCTGAGGACCGCCCGACTTGGCCTTCTGGTTGGCGGACGCGTCGGCAAGCGCCGTAAGCGCTTCATCGGTCGCGGCTTCTTCATCGAGCGTCTGGCTCAGCAGCGCCGCGGCGTCCTTGAGGCCGAGCTCCATCGCCCAGCGCTTCAATGTGCCGTAGCGCGTGATCTCGTAATGCTCGACCGCCTGCGCCGCCGAGACGAGGCCGGCATCGAGGGCCGTCGTGCCCTTGTACTCGTCGAGGATCTCTTCGCCTTCTTCGATGATGCCATCGATCGCCGGGCAGGTCTTGCCCTGGGCGCGCTTGCCGAGAAGCTCGAACACCTGCTGCAGGCGCTCGACATGCACTTCGCTTTCGTCCCGGTGCTTCTCGAAAGCAGCCTTCAGCCCTTCCGACTGGGCACCCCTCGCCATCTTGGGCAGGGCTTTTACGATCTTGCGCTCGGCGTAGTAGATGTCCTTGAGCGTATCGTGGAACAGGTCTTCGAGGGTTTTTTCGGCTTTGGCGGGCATGAGAGCCTCCTGATAGGTTAAGCCCTTCCAACGAATGCTGCTCCAACCAGTTCCCTAAATGGTGATCAAGCGCCGGTATCGCTGTGCGCCGCACTGACCGGTTTTGATTCAGGGGAATTTTTGAAGCGCAGGAAGATCGAGAGAACGACCAGGACCGCCGTCGACAAAAACTCGGACTGCCAGTTCTGGAAGGATTCAAACCAGAATCGCGCGTCCTGCATATAGACCCACAGCGTCTTCACTTCGGTGCCATGCAGTGCCGCTTCCTGGTTGGAAGCCGCGAGGCTCCCTTGCAGGTGGAGGATGAAGCTCATGACGAACAGGCCGATGAGGGCGAGGCCGAGCGAATGGGCATACATCCACTGCAACATCTTGGATTTGCCGCGCCAGCCCTCCGGCAGCTCGTCGCCGTCCCGCTCGGGCTCGTCCGGGTCTCGCGATTCCGCAGAGCCGCGTTGAAACAGCGTGGCCGTGAGCATCACGTACGCCGCCATCTGCAAGAACTCGCTCTCCCAGTTCTCGAAGAGCGCCGAGAGAAACGACCCTGAGGCCACATAGGCAAGGGCATTTGTCGGTGGCTGCCCGTGCGAGGTCAGCATCTCGTTCTCGACCGTGAGGCCTGAGACGATCATGCCGCCGATGCAAAGGAGCGTGACCGCAGACAGTGTAATGGTAAGGCCGTTATCACGTAGGAATTTCATGTCGGGCTCCGCGCGCGTGCTCGAGTGGCACCGTGCCAACGGACAGGCTCCCGTTAGGTTCAATGCGAAGTGCCATCTCGGACAGGCGCGAGCAGAATGACTTTGCGGGTCGCGGCATCGCCGACCGGCCGACGACTGCCAATGCGGCGCGGTCAATCGACTTCGGAATGTTAAATCCATCCGACCGCGCCTGGCCGATGGTATGGCCGATGATGAGCCAAATGCCGCTGTGGAACGGTGGCCACCCAAAAGCACAGCACAATTGCTGGCCTCCTACAGGGGACGCTGCGGGGAATGGGTTCGTCGCCCAAGCGGCCGGGCCGCGGGGGCGGCCTTACGTCAATCGCGGAATTTGATGACGGCGGATCGGCGCCGCCGACGTCACCACTACCCAGATGCTGATCGCTGGGAGCTAAGTCATGCCTGGAGCCTGCGAAACCGCACCGAATGGCAAATCGTCGGCGAGGATCGGCGTCGGGGCTGCAAACGGGCACCATGGAGAGGTGCTGCAAGGGGTCTTCGAAGACCGGCCCGGGCGCCTCCATCGCGGCCTGGTCACCCTCCCGCTCACGAGGTTGACCTCGACGGCGACCTTCACCTGCGCGGCCACATCCGACCTCACCACGCGTCCAGGCGGCAAGGTCAAGGCGGGCCTGGCTGCACGCAAGACGCTGAGCCATCTGGGCGTTTCGCAGGGAGGTTTGCTCGATATCGAGAGCAACATCCCAATCGGTCACGGTTACGGCTCCTCCACCGCGGATGTCGTCGCCGCCATTCGCGCTGTAGCGGCAGCCCACGCTGTCCGGCTGCAGCCCTCTCGTGTCAGCCAGCTAGCGGTCGCGGCCGAACGCGCCAGCGACGCCATAGCCTTCGATGGGCACGCTGTCCTCTTCGCGCAGCGGGAGGGTGCCGTCCTGGAGGATTTCGGCGGCTCGCTGCCAGCTCTGCTATTGGTCGGCTTCAAGGCGATCGGAGGACGGCCGATCGATACGCTGCAGCTGCCGCCTGCACGCTATGACAGCACCGAGATCCAACAATTTCGTGTCCTGCGGGCGCTGATTGCCTATGCGGTCCGCTATCAGGATCCGAATTGCCTTGGGCGAGCGGCGACCGCGAGCGCGCTGCTCAGCCAGCGGCATCTGCCCAAACAGCATCTCGAACGCGTGATCGACATTGCGAAAGGCGCTGGCGCCTGCGGCGTCCAGGTGGCGCATAGCGGCTCACTGCTCGGCATTCTCTTCGACCACGCCGGCAAAAACCTGCGACGGCGCGCGCAAAGCGTCGCGGCCTCGCTGCAACGATGCGGCTTCTGCGACGTCGAGTTTCACCAGATCAATGACGACGGCGCGACATGGTAGCCCTGGACGTCGATTATTTCCGCGCGCTCGAGACGCCGCGCCTGGCGGCGCTCGCTCCCAATCTGATCGCGGCAGCCTTCCCGCTGATGAAGCTCATGCCGGCGCGCTACATCCTGGACCGCGCGGTCGCCGATGGCGCATTCCAGGCCGGGATGCGCATCATCGAGACGACATCCGGCACATTCGGCATGGCTCTCGCCCTGCTGTCGGCGGCCCGCGGATACCGGCTCACACTGGTCTCCGCCTCGAGCCTCGTCGACGCGAACTATAAGGCACGCCTCGATGACCTGGGCGCGCAGATGATCATCACGCAGGACCCCGCAGGCAATGGTGGTCAGCAGGAGCGCCTGCAGCGGCTCAATCAGATTCGTCGCGAGGGCCCGAACTGGTTCTGGCCGCGGCAATATGACAATCCGGGAAACGCGCTCGCCTATGCCCGGCTGGCCGAACAGCTCGTGCGGACGGTCGGCGAGATCGACTGTCTCGTCGGCTGTGTCGGGAGCGGCGGCTCGCTGTGCGGGACGGGACTGTTTCTGCGCGCGGTCTTCCCGCACCTCGCTGTCATCGCGGTCGACACACACCGAAGCATCCTCTTTGGACACCCTGCCGGCAAGCGGTTGTTACGCGGTCTCGGCAACAGCATCCTGCCGGGCAACCTCCGGCATGAGCTGATCGATGAAGTCCACTGGGTTGGGGCCTATCCGGCCTTCAGCGAGGCGCGCCGCCTGCTGCGTGAGCATGGCATCTTCCAGGGGCCGACCAGCGCTGCCGCGGCGCTGGTCGGCAAATGGACGGCGAGCACTCGGCCCGGAGCGCGGATCGCGGTCATCATGCCGGACGAGGGTCACCGTTACGCGGATACGGTCTTCGATGATGGCTGGCTTGGCGCTTTACCGGGCTGGCCCTGCTCGCCCCCCACCGCGCCCCGCGAGCTCACGATGGTCGAGCCCGGGTCCGAGGCTGACTGGACGCGGCTCAAATGGGCGCGACGCAGCCTCGACCAGGTCGTCCATGACGGACTCACGCATGACGGCGGCTCTCACGGATGACGGGGCCGTCTGGCTTTCACCGAACCATCAGGGCGGCGGCATTTTGGCCAAGCCAATCCCAGGCGTCCTGCGTCGATTGAAAGGTCGTGTCGCTTCCAGCCTGACGGACCGATCGATCCAGATCCTTCAACCCGCTGGCGGTGACAACTGCCACGACGTGATCATCGGCTGCAATGACGCCTTCCTCACGCAGCCGCGCCAGCGCAAGAAGTGGCGTGACCGAGGCCAGCTCGGCGAAAATTCCTTCGTCGCGGGCGAGGCGCTCCTGCATCTCGACAAGCCCGTCATTGTTCACCGGCACGGCGCAGCCGCAGGACTCGCGCAACGCTGTCAGGGCCTGATAGGTGCTGCGTGGCGCGCCGATCGAGACGGCAAGGCTTTCGAAGGCCGGGCTGCGCTCTTCGATCCTGTCGCTGCCGGTGGCGAGCGCCTGGGCCAGCGACCCGTGCACCTCGGCTGCCACCATCCTCGGCAGGCGGGAGATCGCGCCTCGCGCAAACAGCTCCTGAAACCCCATCCAGACACCGAACAGGGCGTCGCCGTAGCAGACCGGCAAAACACACCAGTCGGGGGCGGTGCCACCCGACTGCTCGACGATTTCATAAGCGATGGTCTTGTAGCCCTCGATGCCGAGGGGGTGACTGCCAATGACGGGCGCATGATAGGGCGAGGCGACGAACCAGCCATAGCGTGTGGCGGCCTCGGCAAGCAGGGTCCAGCGCTCCATCTTGTTGGCGAGCGGCACAACGGTTGCACCGTATTTCCTGATCTGCGCCGTCATCGCGGTGGCCGAGCCGCCAAAGGTGGCGACAACACAGGGCAGCCCCGCGCGTGCGGCGTAGGCGGCCAGTGAGGCGCCGGCATTGCCCGATGAGGCGCTCGCCACGACCTTAGCCCCTTGCGCGCGCGCGAGCGACACCGCAACCGTCGAGAACCTGTCCTTGTGCGACCAGGTCGGGTTTTTGCCCTCGTCCTTGATGAAGAGGTTCGCGGCTCCCAATGCACGGCCGATCCGGGCCGCTGCGATCAAAGGCGTCTGTCCCTCGCCGAGCGAAACGGCGTCGTCGCGGGGGCATGGCAGCGCCTGGGCGTAACGCCACATCGATCGCGGCGCGTCTGGCGCGATCGAATGCGGATCAACGGGCGCAGCGTAGACAGGCTTGAGGTTGGCCGGCGCAGCGTCGCGGCAAGCCGGACAGCCTCTGGAATCGATCGTGATGCTGGCCGGATAGGACGCGCAGCAGCGGATGCAGGTGAGCCCGACGACGGTCGCGGCGCCCGACGCCGCGGACCCGTTGGGATGCTCGGTCTCCAGCGTCGGCCGATCGTGGAAGGCGGGGGCCGAGCCGCCTGCCGAGAGCCTGCTAACAGGTTGGCCGGCCATCGCAATTCCCCTGCGCAGGATCGTTCGCTTGCCCACCGGTTCAAACAGGCGATGACCTGCCTGTCAACGCCGAATGTGCACTAGAGTGTGTCGCATCATAGTGCGCATCGCCGCACCTTTTGCGGATGAAGCTTCGCGCCGTGCTTGGTCTGAACGTGCAGCGACTCCGACGGGAAAGAAAGCTCTCGCAGGAGCGCTTATCTTTCGATTCGGGGCGCACGCGGGCCTATATCAGCAGCGTGGAAACCGGACGGCGCAACGCCACATTGGAGACGTTGGAGATCCTGGCAGAAGCGTTGAAGGTCGAGCCGCACGAACTGATCACGCCAAGAGCGGCGACGGAGCGAAGCGCTGGACGGTCGAACAAGCGGTCCGCGCCCGATACAACGGACTAAGGTTTCAGTGTTTTCGGTGTGCGCCCGAGGCCGACATAGCGAGCGGGCTTTGACTCCTACAATAGACAATCGGCATGCGCGGCATTGAAAGCGGTCGCGAAGCACGCTTAGGTTGATTGGGGCATTGCAAGACCCGCCGAGGTCTATGAATGATGAACGCTGCCCTTTTCGAGCTTATCGCAACGATATCCGCTATCGACGCTGCATCCTCGTCTGAGCGTGCCCTCGCAATATTCCAGGGAATTCTCCAGCGTTTCGGCTTGCAGAGTTTTCTGATTACTGGATTGCCAGTGCCTCACGACGCCGAATGGCATCGTGCGATCCTGCATGACGGATGGTCGAGGGAGTGGTTCACCCGCTACGAGTCAGAAGGGCACTTCCCGCACGATCCCTGCGCCGCACGCAGCCGCCTCAGCGCGGAGCCATTCTTCTGGCATCAATTGCTTGGTGATGGTCTGACAGCACGTGGCCGTCTCGTCATGGACGAGGCGGCCGAATTCGGGATGAAGGATGGATTTTGTGTTCCAATCCGTGTTCCGCTTGCTGGTCCAGCCGTTGTGACGGCAGCTGGCGACCGACTCGAGGTTCCGCCCGGGGCAATGCCGCTGATCGAAACGCTCTGTGTCCACATATTTCGCAAAGTCAGCGGCTTGGAGAAAAAATCGGACAAAAACGAGAGTTCACCGCTGACGCCGCGGGAGCGCGAGCTGTTGCAGTGGAGCGCCCAAGGCAAAACGAATGAGGACATCGCCTGTATTCTCGGAATCGCGACGCATACCGTCGAAAGTCACCAGCGCAACATCCGCGACAAGCTCGGTGCAATCAACGTTGTCCACGCTGTCACAAAGGCTTTGCGCCGGGACGAAATCCAGATCTAGCAATACCGGAATCCCGGCACACGGAGTCCGGTAGCGCCGAACTACCCTCCCGTCCTATCGGGAGGAATCATGATTGTTCGCATTCAGGTGGTCACTTGGGCCAACAGAAGGAAATATAGACTCGAGCTAGAACGATACTTTCGTCTCCGCTACGATATTTATGTCAGACGGCGGCAATGGCGTGCGCTGGCGCGGCCGATCAACATCGAAATGGATGCGTTCGACACTGAGCATGCCGTCTACCTGCTGGCACTTGATTGCGTCGGCAAGATCGTCGGCGGGTCGCGCCTGGTCCCGACGCTGCAGCCTCATTTGCTCGGGAACGTGTTTCCCGAGCTGGCACGGGCCGGTCCCCCGCGGGCGCCGGACATCTTCGAATGGACGCGTTTCTTCATCAGCCCGGCCTTGCGCACCCACGGCAGATCGTCTCCGATTGCCGGCGTCATCTTGTGCGGCGTGCTGGAGGTTGCCCGCAAACTCGGCATTCGGCAGATCAGCGCCATATGTGAAACATTCTGGCCGAAACGCCTGCGGGCCTTTGGCTGGAGCATTACTGAACTGGGAGATGTCCTGCAGCATGAAGACGGCGACGTCATCGCGCTGTTGATCGACGTCACGCCAGAAGCGATCGCGAGCACAAGGCGCGCCTATGGCATCCGGGGGCCGATACTCGCCGAAGCCGCAACGATGAGCTAGTGCGTCACGCGCCGCTGGCAACCGTTACTGAGGGTTTGGTCCTTTGCGGAGTTTCCATGTTCGGCTTGGAGCCATGAGCGCCGGTCGCTGCGAGACGGGCGGGATGCGCCATTTGCGGAAGTTGGCTTCATGTCCGGAAGCGGACGTCTGCCACGTGGCATAAGCAAGCCTCGTTTCGGCCAACTCGGGCAACAGATCGTGCGCCAAATCGATCAGGACATTGCGCGCTTCTGCCGATGCGGAGTCAGCGCCGTTTTGCCGCAATGACCTCGATTTCGACAAGCCAGCCCGGCCAGACGAGGCTGGTGACCTGAGCACGCGTGCGAACCGGAATATTCGGGTTCTCGGATGTGCCGAAGAATTCGAGATACGCCTTCGAGAACGCCTGGAAATCGGCTTTGCCGCCCTTCGCGGGATCGCCGACGAGGAAAGCCTGCATCTTGACGACATCGCTCATCGCAAATCCGCGCTTGGCGAGCGTCGCCGCGATGACCTTGAGGATTCCCCGCGTCTGCGTTTCCGTGTCGCCATAGGCGGCGACAATGTCATCTGGAACCGTCGCGTCGATGACCGGCGGGGTCACTCCGCTCAGCATCAGAAGATCGGTCCCGGAGGGAACCAGCAGCGACTCCAGGAACTGGTTCTTGTACGGCGACGTGTCGTCCAACCGGAAACGTTCGATATCGGCACTCATGGCGGCCTGCGTTCCTGTTAACAGCCATATGATGGCGAAAGCCTTGAAGCATCGCATGGGTTTTCCCCCTCGTTTCGTTGCCTGAAGCAGCATCGAAACGGGGCCGGTTCACAACCGAAAAAATAGCCGCTTATCTATGAGGCTCGCTCATGCGTGATCGCTGGCGGCGCATCCCGCGCCCGGAAGGCCTCGGTGAGCGCCCAGGAGCGGAATTGCTGAACGTGGCGCTCGTCCAGCCGCGTCTCGTGGATCAGCAAATAGTATTCGCCCGCACTTTCGAGACTGCTCGCAACAGGCATGACGAGCCCGCGCATCCCATCCTGATGCGCCAGCACGATGTCGGGAACGAGGGCGATGCCGCGGCCTTGTCGTGCGGCATCCAGAGACATGAAGAAATGCCCGAACTGCAGCGTCGGCTCGACCTCGATCGCCGCGCGCACGCCATGGGCTTTCAGCCAGTCGGGCCAAGCGTGCCGGCGCGTCGAAGTATGGATGAGCGGCCAGCGCGCCAGATCGGCCGGGGCGACGTCCGTCTCGCCGATCACGCCCGGTGCGCAAACCGGCACAAGCCGGTCCGGAAAGAGCTCGTCGGCGTGAACGCCGTCCCAGCGCGTCAGCATCGACAATTCAATGCGCGGCTGGTTGCGCGCATAGTGCCGGCCGGGCAGCCGGCCGACACGGATCGCGACATCCGCCTCATGCGCGAGCAGATCGGCCGGCTCGATCGAGGAGACGACCCGCAGCTCGATCTCCGGATGCTGGCTGGTGAAGTGGTGGAGCCTCGGCATAAGCCAGACCGAAGCGATCGTCGGCAGCACCGAGACCGTCAGCGTTGCCCGGTCGCGGCGGCGGGTGAAACGGCCAGCGGCGCGCTCGAGCTCATCGAGCATGCTCTCGACGCTCCGGAAGAACTGCTCCCCCTCGGCGGTGAGCTCGATCCTGCGGGTGAAGCGGTGAAAAAGCTCCTGCCCGAGATGCAGCTCAAGCTCCTTGACCTGCCGGCTGACCGCGCCCTGCGTCAGGTTCAGTTCCTGGGCTGCCTGGGTGAAGGAGAGGTGGCGCGCCGCAGCATCGAAGCCGCGTAGCGCATTCAATGGCGGCAGACGTCTCTTTCGCATGCAGCACCTCGCTCATGCATGAGAGTAGATCATGCATGGGCGCCTAACAATTCGTTTGTGACGACCGGGCGACGGCCGCATCGTCACGGCAACATTGGTGCGGCCGAGAGGCGCATCAGATGAATGGGGAACTGCCGATGACGATCGAGCCAGCGATCGCGCTAGCCATGCGCGACATCGCCAAGCGCTATGGCGCGACCTGCGCGCTGCGCAGCGTCGACCTCACGCTGCGCGCCGGCCGGGTCCACGCTCTGCTCGGTGAGAACGGCGCCGGCAAGTCGACCCTGGTGAAGATCATCGTCGGTGCGGTGAAGCCCGACAGCGGCAGCGTCGCCCTCTCTGGGAACCCGGTCGCCTTCCGTTCGGTCGCCGAGGCGATCGCCGCCGGCATCGTGCCGATCTACCAGCATCTCAGCCTGTTTCCCGAACTCTCCGTCCTCGACAATCTCTCCGCCTTCCAGCTCGCCGCCGGCCGAGCCGGCCTCAGCCGCAAGGCGTTGGTGCCACGCGACGAGGCCAAGGCATGGCTCGCCCGGGTCGGGCTCAACCTCGATCTCGATCGCGCGGTTTCGTCGCTCTCGCTCGGCGAGCGCCAATTGCTCGAGATCGCCCGTGGCGTCGGCCGCAATTGCCGCATCCTCGTCCTCGACGAGCCTACCGCAGCGCTGAACGGGGCCGAGGCCGAGCGGCTCTTCGCCGTGGTCCGCGATCTCTGCACGCAAGGTGCAGCCGTCCTCTTCATCTCGCACAAGTTTGACGAGATCGAACGCCTCGCCGATGAGGTCACGGTTCTGCGCGACGGCACCACCGTGATCGACGCCGCGCCGATCGGCCGGCATGACCGCGCCACGCTGGTCAAGGCGATGCTGGGCATGCAGGTCGAGCACGAGCACCGTTCCGGCAGCGCCCGGACGGAACCGGTCCTGATCGCGGCGGGCGTGCGCAGGGCGACAGGCCAGCCGCTCGATTTGACCGTATGCACCGGCGAGATCGTCGGCCTCGCCGGCCTCGTCAGCTCCGGGGCGCTGGCGATCGCAGCGACTATGGCCGGCGCCGCTCCCGGCATCGGCGAGATCGCCGTCGGCGAGCACAGCTTTGCACTCGGCGATCGGCGCGAGGCCGTCTGCCTCGGCGTCGCCTATGTCCCGGCCGACCGCCATGCCGAGGGGCTGTTTCCTCCGGTCAGCGCGATCGGCAACGCCTCCGCCAGCGCCCTCTCGCGCTTCTCAGCCCGCGGCCTCCTCGGCAAGGCGTGCGAACACAATGCAATCGAGCCGCTGCTGCGCCGGCTCCACCTGCATCCGGCGCGGCCCGGAGCCGAGGCCGCGAGCTTCAGCGGCGGCAACCAGCAGAAGCTGCTGATCGCGCGCTGCCTTGCTTTGCCGAATCTCCGCGCCCTCGTCCTGCTCGAGCCGACGCGCGGCGTCGATGTCGCCGCCCGCGCCATGATCCATCGCATCGTCATCGAGATGGCACGCAACGGCGTCGCCGTCCTGGTCGCATCGAGCGATCTCGACGAGCTGACGGCGCTCTGCGACCGCTACCTCGTGGTCCGAGACGGCATGATCGCGGAGGAGTTGCCGATTGGCACCTCGACCGAGGTGATTATGGCCGCGCTCGCCGGAAAGGCTGCGGCATGAGCAGCTTTCCAATCGGCGACCGGGGCCCGTCCAGCATGCCCGCCTTCCTGCGCCCGCCCGCCATTCTGATCGTTACGGCACTGCTGTTCGGGCTGGCCGCCCTCACGGTGCCGCGCTTCGGCACGCTCGGCAATGTCGAGAACGTACTGCGCATCGCCGCGATTCTCGGCATCGTCGCGTGCGGCCAGGCCATCGTCGTCATCCTCGCCGGCATCGAGTTCTCCTTCGGCGCCTCGGCGGCGCTGGCGAGCGTCGTCATCGTCATGGCCCTGCCGACGGCCGGGGTGGTCGGCGCCTTCCTCCTCGGCAGCCTGCTGATCGTGGCAATCGGCATGGTCAACGGCCTGCTCGTCGCGCGCTTTGCCGTGCCACCGGTGATCGCGACTCTCGGCATGCTGATGATCGCCTCCGGCCTCGCCGCCTGGCTCGCCGGTGGGCTGCCGATCGACGCACCGCCCTCGGACGCCTTCTCCTTCCCGGCGCGCGGCCGCGTCCTCGGCATCCCCGTACCGATCCTCTGCGCTGCCGCCGCCTTCGCCGCGCTGCATCTGCTGCTGGCGAGGACCCGGCTCGGGCGCGGCTGGTATCTGGTCGGCGCCAATGCGACGGCCGCCAAATTCGCCGGCCTCTCCGTTCCTCGCCTGGTCTTCTCCGGCTATGCCGTGGCCGGCCTGTTCTGCGCGCTCGGCGCCGTCATCCTGACCAGCCGCGTCGCCTCGGGCCAGCCCATGCTCGCGCCGAACCTGCCCTTCGAGACCATCGCCGCCTGCGCCGTCGGCGGGCTGCCGCTCGGTGGCGGGCGCGGCAATGTCCTGCAGGTTGCCTGCGGTGTGCTGATCGTCGCCATGCTCAACAATATCGTGGTGCTGCTGAACCTGCCGGCCGCCTACCAGCTCATCCTGCTGGGCACGCTCGTCGTCGGCGCCGTCCTCCTCCAGCGCGACTGGGCCTTCCTCGGAAACACAGTCCGCGTGCTGACCACCGGGAGGCGCGGATGAGCCCGGCAATCGCCCCGCGCCTGCTGGTCGCTCCTGCCGGCATCGTCGCCGCCGGCCTGATCTTCGCCGCGATCGCCCCCAGCTTCCTCTCGCTCGGTAATGCCGGCAGTATCGCCGGCCAGGCTTGGGTCCTCGTCCTGCTCGCAACCGGCCAGATGTTCGCCCTCGCGGCCCGCGGCTTCGACATCTCGGTCGGAGCGATCGCGGCGCTGGCCGGAACGCTCGCCGCCATGGCCGCCAACAGCTTCGGGCTGGCGGGTCTGCTCGTCGCCCCACTGGTCGGCCTCGCCTGCGGCACGCTGAACGGCTGGCTCGTCGGCCGCCTCGCGCTGCAGCCGATCGTCGCGACGCTCGGCTCGCTGGTCGCACTGAAGGGCGTTGCCTTGCTGGTCAGCGATGACGGCCAGGCCGTGCCGCTTACCGAAGCCGGTCACGCCACCAGCCTCGCCTTCGATCCCGTGCTCGGCGTGCCCCCGCTCGCCTGGCTCGCCCTCGCCTGCGTCCTCGGCGCCCAGTTCCTCCTGAGCCATGCCACGCTCGGCAAGCGCATCCTGATGCTCGGCGCCAATCCCGAAGCCGTCGGCCTGGTCGGCGCCGATGCCGGCGCGCTGCAGATCCGCGCCTATCAGCTCTGCGGGCTCTTCGCCGGGCTCGCCGGGGCGCTGATGACGGCCAGGGCTGGCGCCGGCCTGCCGACCGAAGGCGCCGGCATGGAGTTGCAGGCGATCGCCGCCGCGATCATCGGCGGGACCGCCTTGTCGGGAGGCGTCGCCAACGCCGTCGCGGTCGCCGCCGGCGCCTTCTTCGTCCAGGTCGTGCTGACCGGGCTCAACCTCACCGGCGTCTCGCCCTTCCTGGCGCAGGTCACCGTCGGCCTCGTCATCCTCGGCTCCGGCCTGATGGATACCGCCCTCCGCTCGCTTCTTTCCCGCAGCCGCCAGCCCAAGGACATATCGCCATGACGTCCCTGACCCGCCGTAGCCTCCTGCTCGCCTCGATCGCCACCGCCGCGCTGGCGCAGCCCGCCCTCGCCCAGGACAAGACGATCGGCATCGCCGTGCCGAACCTCGCGTCCTCCTTCTGGATCTCGGCCGTCTACGGCATGGAGAGCGAGGCGAAGGCCGGCGGCGCCACGGTGCTGAAGCTCAATGCCGGCGGCGACGCCAACGCCTCGCAGCAGATTGCCCAGGTGCAGGACCTGATCCAGCGCAAGGTCGCGGCGATCGTGATCGGCGCTACCAATGGCGATGCGGTGAAGCCGATCGTCGAGCGGGCGATCGAGGCCGGCATCCCGGTGGTCGGCATCTCCTCGCCGCCGAATACCCCTAAGCTCGCCTCGCTGGTCAGCGCCGACCATGCCGATATGGGCAAGCTCCAGGCCGAATGCCTGGCCAAGGCGGTCGGCGGCAAGGGCACGGTCGCGATGATGGCGGGCCCCGCCGGACAGGCCTGGTCGGATCTGCGCGCCAAGGGTTTCCGCGAGGCACTGGCCAAGGCGGCGCCCAACGTCAAGATCGTGGCGGAATCGCGCCTCGCCGATAATCGCAACGCCGCGCTCGGCACCGCCGAGGACTGGACGCAGCGCTTCCCCGACCTCGCTGGCATCTATGCCGCGACCGACGACATGGCAGCCGGCGTCGTCTCGGCCTTCAAATCGGCGAGCAAGCCGGTGAAGGTCTCGGCCTCGAATTTCAGCCCGACTGCCCAGCAAATGCTGAAGGACGGCGACATCGCCTGCACCTCGATCCAGCAGGTCGTCGCCCAGGGCAAGGCCGCGATGGCGCAGGCGCTGAAGGCCGCCGCCAAGCAGCCGGTCGAGGCGCGCGTCGTCATGCCGGCCCTGCTGGTGACGCGCGAGACCATCGCAACCGTCGATCTCTCCTCGGTCGTCGCGCCGGCCGATTACCGCCCCTGACGGATCCCGATCATGCTGCCTAGCCCTGGACGCTTCCCCTACTCGCCCATCGTCGACCGGCCGGACTTCACCTGGCCGGGCGGCAAGCGGCTCGCCGTCTATATCGCGCTCTGCGTCGAGCACTTCGCCTATGGCTCGGGGCTCGGCCTGCCCTATTCGCCGGGCCTCCAGCATCCCAACACCTACAACTGGGCCTGGCGCGAATACGGCAACCGCGTCGGCGGCTGGCGGCTGATCGAACTCTTCGACGAGTACCGCCTGCCGCTCTCGGTGCTGCTCAACACCGAGTGCTACGAGCACTGCCCGGTACTGGTCGCGGCCCATCGCCGGCGCGGCGACGAGATCGTCGCCCATGGCCGCACCAATTCCGAGCACCAGAACGGCATGGAGGTCGAGGCCGAGCGCCGGCTGATCGCCGAGGCGACGCAGGCGATCGCCAGCCATGAGGGCGCAGCGCCCTCAGGCTGGATGAGCCCTGGCGCCCATCCCAGCGCCAACACCGAGGACCTGCTCGCCGACGCCGGCTACGGCTACACCATGGACTGGCCGATGGACGACCAGCCGGTCTGGCTCAAGACCAAGGGCGGTCCCCTGCTGGCGATGCCCTATCCGCACGAGGTCAACGACGTGCCGATGGTCGTGCTGCATGATGGCACGGCGCAGGCCTTCGCCGACATGGCGATCGACAATCTCGACGAGATGCTCGTCCAGTCCGAGCAGCAGGCGCTGGTCTACGGCATGACGATCCACACCTTCATCGTCGGCCAGCCCTTCCGCATCCGGCAGTTCCGCCGGGTGCTCGACCATCTCAACAAGCGCCAGGACCGCATCTGGTTCACCACGGCCGGCGCCTGCGCGCGCCACTACGCCAGCCTGTTCCCGGCACCGTCAGCCGGTTGACGACAAGACAAGGAAACGCCCATGACTTCCCCTTCCTCACCCGGCGCGCATCCGCGCCGGCGGGTCGCCATCGCCGGTCTCGGCGCCGTCGGCCTCAAGATCGCCAGCGTGCTCGACCAGGGCGTGCCCGGCTGCGAGCTCGTCGCCGTCTCCGCCAATGATCACGGCAAGGCGCGCGAGCGCCTCGCCCATCTCTCCCGCCCCGTCCCGGTGGTCGCGATCGAGGAGCTCGAAGCTCTCGCCGACATCGTCGTCGAATGCGCGCCGGCGGCCCTGCTGCCCGCCATCGCCGAGCCCTTCCTGCGCGCCGGAAAGACGGTGATCGTACTGAGCTCCGGCGCCATCCTCTCGCATGAGGGGCTCGTCGAGATCGCCCGCCGGCATGGCGGCCAGATCGTCGTGCCGACCGGGGCCCTGCTCGGCCTCGACGCCGTCACCGCCGCGGCCGAGGGCGTGATCCGCTCCGTCCGGATGATCACGCGCAAGCCGGTGCGCGGCCTCGTCGGCGCGCCCTATCTCATCGAGAACAACATCGCCCTCGACGATGTCCGGGAGCCGATGCGGGTGTTCAGCGGCACGCCGCGCGAGGCCGCGATCGGCTTCCCAGCCAATCTCAACGTCGCCGTCGCGCTCTCTCTCGCCGGCATCGGGCCGGACCGGACGACGCTGGAGATCTGGGCCGACCCGTCGCTGACCCGTAACACCCACACCATCGAGGTCGACGCCGACTCCGCCAGCTTCTCGATGACGATCGAGAACGTACCGAGCGACAACCCCAAGACCGGCCGCATCACCGCGCTCTCGGTCATCTCCTATCTGCGCAAGCTCGACGCTCCCCTGCGCATCGGCTCGTAGGCCAAAGCTTCACAAGGAAACCATCATGGATCTGGGAATTTCTGGACGCACGGCGCTCGTACTGGGCGCCGGCGGCGGGCTCGGCCGCGCTATCGCCAGGACGCTCGCCAGGGAAGGCGCCAAGGTCGCGCTCGCCGATATCGACGAGACCGCGCTCGCCGCCACGGCGGCGGACCTCTCCGCCCTCGGTGCGCCGCATCTGGCGCGGCGCTGGGACATTGGCCGCCTCGACGAGGCCGACGGCCATCTTTCCGCGATCGGCGAGGCGCTCGGGCCGGTCGACATCCTCGTCAACAACACCGGCGGCCCGCCGCCGAGCCTCGCAGCCGGCGTGCCACCCGAGACCTGGGCGGCACAGTTCCAGGCGATGGTGCTCTCCGTCATCGCGCTCACCGACAAGGTGCTGCCCGGGATGCGCGAACGCGGCTTCGGGCGGATCGTCACCTCGACCTCCTCGGGCGTCGTCGCACCGATCCCGAACCTCGCGATCTCGAACGCCCTGCGCTTGTCGCTGGTCGGCTGGTCGAAGACGCTGGCGCGCGAGGTCGCGGCCACCGGCATCACCTGCAACATCATCCTGCCGGGGCGGATCGCCACCGACCGCATCCTCTTTCTCGACGAGCAGAAGGCCAAGCGCGAAGGCCGCCCGCTCGCCGACATCGTCGCCGAGAGCACGGGCTCGATCCCGCTCGGCCGCTACGGCACACCCGAGGAATACGCCGACGCCGTCGCCTTCCTCGCCAGCGCCCGCGCCGCCTACATCAGCGGCTCGGTCATCCGGGTCGATGGCGGCTACCTCCAGAGCATCTGAAAGGACTTGAGATCATGACCGAACTGCCCCAGCGCGACGCCACTTGGCGCGAGGACATCCGCCGCCGCTACCTCGCAGTCGACACCTCCAACGTCGCCGACGTGCTCGATACGCTCGGCCTGCCCGATCAGGGGCTGGCGCCGCAATTTGCGCCCTATCCGGCCACGACCGGCCGTCTCGCCGGCTTCGCCTATACGATCCGCGGCCAGATGACGCCGTTCCCGCTCGGCGGCGACCCCGAGAAGATGAAGGCCTGCCAGGGCGTCTCCTCCGGCGAGGTCACGGTCTGGAGCGGCGACGGCGAAGGCATCTGCTATTTCGGCGAGCTGATCGCGATCGGCATGAAGGAGAAGGGCTGTGTCGGGGCGCTCGTCGACGGCGGCATCCGCGACATCCGCTGGATCGGCGAGCAGGCCTTCCCGGTCTATGCGCGCTACCGCACGCCGGTGCAGTCGATCGGCCGCTGGAAGGTCAATGCCAGCCAGGTGCCGGTGCTGATGCGCGGCGCGACCAGCCGCTATGTCGAGATCAAGCCCGGCGACTTCATCCTCGCCGATGAGGACGGCGCCATCGTCATCCCGGCCGAGCGGATCGAGGAGGTGCTGGCCGAGGCCGAGCGGCTGACCGCCGTCGAGGTCTCGATCCGGCAGGAGTTGTCGCGCGGGCTATCGCTCGCCGACGCGCTGGCGAAGTACGGCCACGTCTAACGTTCGGACAAGCAGCGCCCGGACGCCGGTTCGGGCGCTCGCCTCACTGTTGCGTGGAGGAAGAACGGCAATCTGCTCCACCAGCAATGACTAGCGCGGAGCGACCGTTGTGGCTGGCTGCAACAGAATGATGCGGAGTTCCCCCTCCGCGATACTAGCTGGAAATATCTGCGCGGCGGTCGCACGCCTCGGGGCGGAAACGCACTCCGAGTTGCATAAGGGCTTCGGGTGGCGCGACTTGCGCCACAACCAGATATTGGCCCGCCAGCCTGAAGCCGACATTCAAACGAGTGCGCCTTGAGAGTGGTCAAGGCTGGGCGTTAGAATCCGCAGAGCGATTTCTTGACGGAAGGGCGCGGGATCGCATGGAGCTGCACATCAGCATTTCCGGACGGGTCCAAGGAGTTGGCTACCGGCAATGGTTCCACGGCCGCGCCCTCGCAGCTGGCGTAAGCGGTTGGGTGCGCAACTGCGCAGACGGCACCGTGGAAGCAGCGCTTTCCGGTCCAGCCGAAAGTGTCGAGCGGTTAGTTTTTGACGCGCGGCAGGGCCCCCGCGGCGCCGATGTCGAAGACGTTCGTCGCCTAGAAGCAGCACCGCCACGGTTGGATGGCGGCGGCCAGACCTTCTTCATTGCGGCGACCGATAGCTTTCCACGACAAGGGCGCGATACTCCTCATTAGCCTTAGCCAGACGTCCTCGAAACCCGGAGAGTTCGAGGAATTCGCCGCTCGTCGGCCCCGCGCCATTAGCGGACATTGGCTCGACGCCCGGAAGCGGATGCTCGCGGCTCTGGTGCGAGACGTCGGATTCTGCTCCTTTACGGACCCACCACTACGCGCTGGCGGGCGTGGTGGTCTCCGCCCCGCGGCGCAAAACGCGCTGATAGGCAAGGCCGATCGCGACGAGACTCCCCCCCGAACCGATGAAGGACAGGGCCCGTAGCTGCCCCTCCAGCCCCGACATGTCGACGAGAAAGGCCTTGCAGATCGCAATCGTGATGATGCCGAGCGAGGCCAGGCGCAGGCAACGCCATCATGGACGTCGTGACGAGGCCCGGGTGCGGCGGGATTTCACACGGCGCTGACGGCGAAAACGACCTCGGCGGAGGTCTCCGGCTGGCCGCGGAACCACAGGCGGTAATGCCCCGGCGCCTGCTGCGCGGGCAGGGTGAGGCGCAGCTTGTCGACCGGCGGCCCGCTATAGGCGAGCGGGATCGTCGCGACCTCCTCGGTCTTGCTTGCTGCATCGTCGAAGCGCTCGAGCACCAGGTCGCCAGCGATGCGAAGCAACCCGCTTCCGTCGGTCGCGAGCGCGGCCGGGCTGACCGACATTACGATCTCGACGTCCGAGCCGGCCGGCAGGATCGGCGATTCCACTGAGAGTACCAGAGGCTTGACCGCTTGCAGCGCGCGCTCGATCGCTGGGCCGGCATTGCCGCCGAGCAGTCGTACGAACACGCGCAGGAACGGCTCGCCCTCGAAGACGACCGAGTGCTCGTTGACCACGATCTGTCTCTGGCCGAGATGAGGCAGCGCCGAATAGAGCGGCACCGTGCCGTCTCCGGCGTCGGCCGTGCGGGTCAGGATGCTGGATTCGTGATCGATAGAGCCCGTAGGGTCGGGCGAGACGTTGATCCGGGTGACGGTGCGATGGCCGGTGCCGCCAAAATAGAAATAGCGCACGCCCTTCGGCGGTTGGCCGGGGCCGAGCACGTCGTGCACCGCCTTGGCGCGGGTGAGAAGGGCAGGCTTGAGGCCGAGCCGCTTCGCCTTCGGCGGGTCGTAGATGTCGATCGGCCGGAGGTCCCGGCTCGTCTGGTCCCAGCAGCACTGCTCGCCGCGCGGCGGCAGCAACTGATAGCCGGAGGGATAGGCTGGATTTGCGGCGAAGCGTGCGAAATCAGGCCCGCTCACACCGAGCGTCGAGTCGAGGCCGAGAATGCGGGCCAGCGCGAGGGGAGCGCCGAGATGCGGCACGGCCAGCGCGATCAGTTGCCCAATCTTGCCGAACCATTTCCGCTTCCGGTTGGTCGGCCCTTCGAGCAGCAGCCGTGCAATCAGCCCGCCCATCGAGTGGGCGACGATCGAAATCGTCTCGGCCTTCTCCGCCTGAGCCTCATCGAGCCGGGCGGCCAGCCCGTCGACCGTGGCGAACAGATCCTGGCGCCAGTCATAGGGGAAGCGCAGCAGCCGCTTGTCGGCTGCTGTTTCCGAGAAGCCGAGCGTGCCGAAGATGTCGAAGATCGTGCCGTAGAACTGGAAGCATAGCACACTGGCGATGATCTCGGTCGCATAGGCGGCGGGCGCCTGCAGCTTGTCGATGCGCTTGTAGCCGAGCTTGGTCTCGAGGGGGGTCGGCGGCCAGACCTCCTCAACGCTACCGCTTGCGGCCCGCAAAGCAAGCCGGGTCCCCATAATGCCGGGAATGAAGACGACGAGATGCATAGCCGGGCTCCGTTCGGTTTGCGGGTTCGTCGGCCATGGCGGCTTCCGCCGTCGCCCGGCCTGCTTGTTGCGATCAGGTCTGGGGTCGCTTGCGGCCGATGGAGGCTTTCAGGGCGAGTTCGGGGCCGCGACGGTCGAACTGGTCGGCCGTCGTGATCACATCGCCGAAGGCGACCCCGGCGGTCGAGGCGATCGCCTCGATCGGCACTAGAAACGGCTGGAACGCCTCGGGTACCGCGAACTCGGTAGTCTCGACCTCGGACAGGTCCTGCTCCATCAGGAAGCCGAAGGCGGCGACGCCCTCTTTCGAACGTGCCACCACAACCTTCCAGAACTTGACCGGAATCTGGACCAGCCGGCGCTGGCCCTGCCCGAAATTGCCGAGGAAGCGCGGGTCGTCGGCGGCGAGGATGGGGCCGGCAAAGACGCAGAGCCGCTCGCTGGCGGCCTGTTTCAGCACTTCGTTTTCCAAATCGCCCCAATTCTCGCGGCCGCGCGCGCTCTGGTTGAACACCGCTATTTGCGGTGAGCAGTTGGTCACGTGGAAGGTGTCGCCATTGGCCCGACGCAGTTCTTCATAGGTCGCGCCCCAGGCGACGTCCTCGCGCCGGACGATGTGCCCCTTGTCGAAGGCGCCGTCGTCCTTGCTGTAGAAGCCGTCCGGCAGTTGGTAGCGCGCGTCGAGCCGGCTGTCGGCGAACCAGCGTTCCTGATCGCTCGCGCCCAGCCCGCCGAGGGCCTTCCGGGTGTAGTCGCGACCCACCTCTGGCCGTCTCATGCCGGTCTCGGACGAAATATTCGAGCCGGTCACCAGCGCCAGCTGCCGCTTGGCATGCATGATGATAGAGAAGTTCTGGTAGTCGAGTCTCGTGCCGCCTTGGCGGGTGCGTGCCAACGCGCCAGCGTTCACCGCGCTTGGGAATGGAAGCCTCGTGCCGAGGAACATCGGGTCATAGCCGCGGCGCGAGCTGTAATTGGTGTCATGCGCCGGCTCGACCATCTTCTCAGTGGTCGCGGTGTCGGTCAGCGGTTCGCCTCCCATGCGCACAGCGAGCGGGCCGGCCTCGCCGAGCCGGATGCTGATCTTGAGCGGGATGGTGACCTCCACCTGACTTCCGGCGACAACGGCGGCGGGCCTCGCCGCAGTCGTTGTCGTAGGTGCGCCGCCTGGCGCCACAGCCTCGGCGGGCGCTTCCCGCGGCTCGTCGAGGTCGCGCCAATGGCCGGACCAACTCGGCGGGCCGGCCGGGCTGGCCTCAGGATCGAAGTTGATCCCAGTGGCGACGACCCGCCCGTCTAGGGCGAGGTCACAGGCCGCAACCGCGAAATTCCGTTCCAGGTACTCGCCGCCGAAATGCAGGCCCAGCACCTGCCCGGAGCCTATATGGATCATCGCCGATCCGGAGTTACCGGCGAGCGTCGAGCAGTCATGGGTGAGGGCCTCGACGATCTTGCCGAAACTCTCCGCCGGCCGGCGCTCGCGCAGCAGGCCGGGCTGCAACTGCTTGATGCCGAAGCGGCGGTCGAACAGCTTGAGTTGCACATCGGCGTCGTTCCGCGGGTCGTAGGAGGGGTAGCCGATGATCGCGACCTCGTCCTTTTCGTAGCCGCCAGCGTCCTTCGGGCTGAGCTTCAGCGGCTCGGCCGTCAGCCCGGCCACCTCGATCAGGGCCATGTCCCAATAGGGATGCAGCATCCTAACCCCGGTGACGGCAAGCGGTGGGTCCTCGTCATTGTCGGGCGCGAAGCTGTCGCTGAAGCCCGGCGAGATGCCCGAACGGAAGACGAGACCGCGGTCGCCGACGCCGTCGATGAAGATATCGGCCACGTGCCGGTTGGTCATGATCAGCCCGGGCGCGACCACGAAGCCCGTGCCGCCATAGGGATATTTCGAGCCTGGGACCTCTACCCGCCCGATCGAGCGAGCTGCTTTCACCAGCATGTCGCGCACGTCCGGCTCGTTAAGGTGGAGCCATTTCTCGTGAGTCGCCGTGAAGGTGCCGCGCGCGAGCGGCATGACCGGCCGTTTGCCCGGAATGATGATCGCTTCCAGGCCGCGTGCATATTCTCGGCTGAGCGGCGTGCCGGAGGCGACCGACTCCAGGGCGGCGTTCACCGTCTCCGCCGACGCGGATGGGCGGGCGCGCTCGATGCCGCCGACGCTTTCCTGTGTCCGGTTCGCCCCTTTCAGCGCTTCCAGCGCCTGCTCGTCGACCCGGAGAGCCTCCACGCCGTCCTCGCCCGCGATGTCGCGGAGATAAGCGGCAATTTTCTCGGCCTTGAGATCGCTCATCGCAGACCGTGCCCTTCACATCTCAGCGTTGAACCAAGGTGGACCCCTGCCGCTCGCGCCGAACATGGCCGGGCCGCGCAGGAGAAACTAGAGAGGTACTCCGAGATGAACGACGATCGCCATTCGTAGCAAACAGATTTGATGCTTATCTTCGCTTAACGATGCAGCCAGCTACGTATTTACGCTAGTTCATCAGAAAAATCAGCTATTCGAACTGATCGAAAACATGTTTTGCACGTTTTGCTTGCAGCTGCAACAGCAGCAACCTAACGTCAGATGAACCGGTGCACTGCCGGCGGCGCGACTACAGGACAGGTGGCGATGAGGGTGCTATCGCCGGCGGAGATCGATCAGCTGACGCGTATGCTGACGCGGTCGCTCGACCTTTCGCAGTTGCGCCGCTTCATCCATCGCGCCACTGGCGAGCAGCTTGAGGACGTCTATGTCGCGCCCGACCTGCCGTTGCGCGACAAGATATTCCAGCTGCTGCTGAAGCTCGAGAAGGAGCCGATCACCGACCAATTCCTAGACGTCGTCTACCGCGAGAAGCCGTTCCAGTTCGAGTTGCGGGCTTTCATCGCGACGATCTACCCGGAGATCGCCGCCGGCGAGCCCTTCGCGCGGCGCGCTTACAGCGTGCAGGAGCGCGGTCAGCTTGCCGCGGCGGGTCCCGTCCCGGCACTGGAGCGCGTCGTGAAGGGGCGGCTCGGCAACCACGATCTGCGTGTCTGGCTCGACAAGATGCTGGCGCTGGAGCGGCAGGTCTGCCGCATTGAGGCCAAGGGCGGGGCCCTCGGTACCGGCTTCCTCGTCGGCCCGGGCGCCGTCCTGACCAACTGGCACGTGGTCAAGGAGGCCCGCGACAACGGCGTGGAACAGCATCTCGCCTGCCGTTTCGATTTTCGTCGCATGTCCAATGGCGGCGTCGACGGCGGCAAGCTAGTCAAGTCGGCGATGGTGCGGGACGAGCGCCCCTGCAGCCCGGCTGAGCTCAGCAATGATCCGGACCAGCAACCCCAAGCGCGCGAGCTCGACTACGCCCTGCTCGAGCTCGCGGAGCCGCAGCCGGAGCGAGGTTATATCCGCATCGCAAAACCAGCTCCGATCGCCGCGAACGATCCTCTGGTCATCGTGCAGCATCCGGATGGCCAGGAAATGCGCTTCGCTGTCGACACTGAGGCGGTCGAGGGCCTTGTCCACGACGGGTTGCGGCTGCGCTACACGACCAATACCGACGCCGGCTCGTCGGGCTCGCCGTGCCTGACCATGAATCTCGACATTGTCGCCCTGCATCATCTTGGCGACCCACGCTTTGGGCAGGCCAAGTACAACCAGGGCATCCCGATCGGGTTGATCCATCAGTCGATCTCCGAAACCGCCGCGGCGGCGGCGATGCTGGGAGCCTGAGCGATGACTTTCGCGACCAGCTTCAGGCTGTCCGTCACCGAGACTGACAAATGGCGCGAGCACATCGTCAAATATGGCGACCCGCGCGACATCGACGAAGCGCTGAGGCGCTATCCCGGTGCGTTGGGCGAGAACGACATCGATCCTGGCCTCGTCAGCATGTCGATGCGGCTCGACGCCTGCATCCGCCAAATCGCGCTGGAGAATGAGGACTTCTCGCGCTCCTTCCTGCTGCGGGCCGTCGAGAGTCGCTGGGCGGTGGACGGTTTGCGGCGCGACATCATCGGCGTTTCGCCAGGATTGGTGCGTCCCGATAAGGGTTTCGAGGAGCCCGTCGAAACCATCCTCGCCGCTTTGGCCGGCCTGACGAAGACGCTGCCGCCGAAGCCGAGGCGCAACGACTTCGGCGACGTCCGCGCGTTTTCGGCTCTTTGCCTCAATCGCACGGCGATCGAAGAACTCGAGCGGGCATTGGGGCATATCGAGGCGATGAAGACCCTGCGTGACCGCCTGCACTTCATCCAGGTCGAGGGCGGCGAGTGGCTCGATCTGCTGCGTCCTGGCAATCAGCCGCCCGAGCCTCCGGCGCCGCTGATCGGGCTCGTCTTCGACGCGGCCAAGGCCATCGAAGCGCTTCAGGACGAGTTGCCGCCTGCGCTCGCAGCGCTGGCCACGGGCTGCAGCGAAACCTGTAGGCATGCTGCCCAGCGACTGCAGTCTAACAGCACCGACGAGGTCGCGTTCGCGCTTGCGTCGCTCCGCTCTCTCCTGATCCGCGACCTGCCCGAAGTCTCGACCCGGCTGTTCGAACTGTCTCGCGATTTGCCGCTGCGCGGTTTCCGGGCCCTGTTCGCCGGCATCGACAAGGCGATCGTTGCAGTCGTCGAGCTCGGCGACACGCTGCGCCGCCGCCTGATGGCGCAGATGCTGTGGCAGTCGGCCGATGCCGGCGTCTACGCGATCGAGCAGTCGATCGCCAATCCGACGCCGCGTCTGATCTCCGACCTGACGGACCAGATACTCATGCTGCGGCAGGTGCTGCGGGCCCTACTCGCGCTTCAGCCGCAGCAGGTCCTGTTCACCGCGGCGCTGCACGAAGCCTTGCTCGACTATGACAGTCAGCTCGGCGAGACCGGCGAGATCGAGGCGCTGGAGGATGTGCCGCCGTCCTGGCGCGATGCGCTCGAAGAACTCCGCGGCGGCGTGCGGCAGAAGTTTCTGAACGAGAGCCAGGCGCTGCGGGCGGATCTCCACCATCTCGTAAAATTGCGGGCGCCATTGCATGCTATCCTGCGGCAGGTTCCCGGCACCTGCCAACTGATGTTGCCGACATGACCGCGAAATCCGACTTCACCGCGACACTCCCGGCGTCGGACCCGCTCGTCGCGCTCCGGCGCCGCCACCAGGCGCTGCTGGCGCGGGCGGCGACCGAAGCCGCCGGCCAGGACGAGCGGCACGCCTTTATGGCAGCGCTGGAGCAGGCGGGGGAGTCCTTCTCGGCCGAGCGCGCTCGCGATGCGCTGCGCGGCATGCTGTTCTACTGGGCTGCCGATGCGACCACGCGCGGCGAGCTGCCGAAGGATGCGCCGTTGCCGCGCCTCGCCGATTTCGTCACGGCCGAGAGTGCGGAGATCGCGAGTGAGGGCATTGACGACGGAGCACAGACAGCCTCGTCCCCGCCCAAATCCGCCAAGCCGTCATCGCCGCCCGAAGCGCCCACGACGAGCCAGACGTCTCCTGGCTCCACCGATGCCTCGTCCCCCGAAGTCGTCGGGCCGGCGGGCAATGCGCGTCCCGGCACTATCTTCGGCAATGTCATCCTGTCGCTGCCAGGCGGCGCGCGCGACCAGTCATCCCTGACCAACATCCTTGGCGGCATCGTCGGCGAAGGGCTGACGAAGGCGGTCAAGGCGGGCCAGGTCGTCAGCGCCGGCGTCGAGGCCTTGAAGCGCATCGGCGCCGGCGGGTCCGAGGAGCGGCCGGCTGCCGATGCCGCCCCGGCCGCGCCACCGCAGCCCGAGACGGTTGCGCTCTCCGATGTCGAGGCCGTCGCCCGGGCGCGCGCGGTCCTGCGCCTGTCGGGCTATGCCCGGCTGTGGCGGCGGGCGGAGCCCGACAAGAAGAAGGATTACCTGCTGACGGGCAGCGCGTTGACGGAGGCCTTGCTCTATGTCGACGATGATGTTGACATCAAGGCGCTCGTGGACGCTAGCGAGGAAGCGCGCGGAGCGGATATCAAACGCGGGCTGAAGGTTCGCAATCTTTGGATCGCGGGTCTCGCCGTTGCTCTTCTCGCCGCGGGCGGGCTTATATGGCAGCTGTCCGAGCAGCGCAAACTTCTGCTCTATCAGAGTCAGCTTCTGACCGTTGAGGGCCAGAAGCTGCAGCAAGCTCACGACAACCTCATCGCGGCCAATGCGGACAAGCTCAGAGCCGAGCAAGCGAAGAGCGCCGAGCTCGAGCGGCGGCTTGCCGCCGAACGGCAGGAGGCCGCGGCTCGCGAGCGGATCGAAAACCCGGATCAGCTGCGTCAGCAGGAGCAGCGCAAGGCCGAAGCGATACGGCAGCCGGAGGCCAATGCGGTGGCGGCCGAGGCTTCGTCGCGGGATCCGGCCAGTTCGGTCGCCATGCCGCTGCCGGGCGCGCCGGCCCAGACCTGCACCGGCTATCTCTGGTTCGGTAGCGCCACCGAGAGCCGGCTTGCCGACGGGCGCGACCCGACCACGCTGCGCAGTGGCGAGGTGGTCAGGATCAACACCGCAAGCGATCTGCGGCTGCGCGCCGAGGCTCCTTCGCAGAGCTATGTGATGGCGGCGCAGATCGGCCTCGTCCAGGCCGGCTCCTCGGTCCGGCTCGCCGCGCCGCCGCTGCCGCCCTATCCGCGGACTGCCGGTCCGCAGATCTGGGCCAGGGTTTCGGTGCCGCGGCAATTCTGCACGACCGTCTTCATCCAATATACTGGCAATGCCGGCGACCTCCCGGCGATCAAGTCGCAGCTCGAGGGCATCGGCGTCCAGGTGCCACCAGCGGAACGGTTGGACACGGCGAAAGCCAAGGCCGAAGTGCGCTACTACTGGAAGGAGGACGCGGCGATCGCGCTCCAGGTTGCCAACACGCTGGCCGGCTTTTCCGCGACCAAGAAGCCTTTGCTGCTGACGCCACTTCTCGACTTTCCGGCAAGGGCGAAGCCCAAGGCCACGAATATCGAAGTCTGGATCGACTTGGACTAGGACCACCTAGCGTCGACATCGTCGGTAGCCAGAGAGTGAAGATGCACCGAGCCGGCGACCCGCGCGGTTACGACGCCGGAAAGAAGACCATCGTCCGCAAGCGCCACTCCCTTGCCGCCTGCTAGACTGCCCGAAACCGGACAGTCCCAGAGTCAGCAAAGGGCCAGACTTTCCCTGGCCAGATGCCACCGGCACGGTTAGACCGCCAGATCCGCCTTCGTCGCCGCTTGGGGGCGCGTCAAGTCCATCCCGGGATTCCGTCAGACCGAGCTGGAAGAATGGGTACGAGACTGCCGCGGGTTTGACAGTCTGGAGGGAGTCAAATGGCGGTCTCGTTGCGTGTGCTCGGCCTTGACGATGAGGCGGTTGTCGCCGGTATCGCCATCAATCCCGACAAGGAGCCCTATTCCGGCGGGACGATCGGCGAGGTCTTCGCTCAGTTGCGAGCCTCGCCGCCGCGCCAGACGCCTTTTGCGCTGTTCGATAGCGACAGGGTCGTGGGCTTCATCGTTGCGCGTGAAGACGCCGCTCTGCCCGCCTGGGCGAAGGGAGGCTGCATGACCCTGAACAATCTGCGGATCGACACGCGCATTCAGGGGCGCGGCTATGGCAAGGCCGCGATCCGCCTCGCCGCAAGATGGATCGCCCGGGAACGGCCGCTCGTCACACATGTCATGTCGAGCGTAAACGTCGCCAATCTCGCCGCCTTCAACTTGAACCTGGCCTGTGGATTGAGTCCGACCGGACAGATCGTCGACGGGCGGCTCGGTCGCCAGAGGCTCATGATCGCTCCGATCGGGCGCCTTTGCGGCGATCAGGCGGGATCGACGTCGACGAGGAGCTTGTAGAGGCAGTCGCCCGGCTCGGTCAGCACCGGTGCACGCCGGCAGGCAACCATCCCGTCCTCGGTGAACGAAACCGGTTCCGGCGCCTGCCACGGCCGATCGATGGCATGGATGACACCGGCAAGCTGGCCGACCTGGACGACGGCGCCCAGATCCACTGCCGGTTCGAACAGCCCCTTGCGCATGGCATAGACAAAGGCCCCCCTGCCCCGAACCCGCATGAAGCGTGTTGGCGAGGCAGGATCGGCGGTTGAACCCGACAACAGACCATAGTGTTGCAGGACGCGTCGCAGCCCCTGCTCCGCGATTCTCAGGCCTTCCCGCGACAGCGCGGCGCCACCACCGAGTTCGGCGGTCAGCACCGGCACGCCGGCCCCCTGCCCGACCGCCGAGAATGTCGTCCTGCCGCCGCCACCGGAGCCGTCACTGATGGAGGTGACCGGAGCACCGAACGCGACTGCGAGGTCGACAAGCTCGCGATGCTCCGTCTCGCTCCCCCCGCTCCTGATCAGGGCGCAGGGGATATAATCGCATGAGCGTCCGCCGGCATGAAGGTCGATGGCAAGGTCGGCCATGGGCAGGAGCACGGTTGCGACGTAGTGCGCGATCATCGCCGTCGGGCCGCCAACGGGGTCGCCTGGAAAGGCCCGGTTGAGGTTGCCTGCGTCCAGCGGCGAGACGCGCCGGCCGGCCGCGACAGCGGGGGCGTTGAGCGCGGGCAGGATGATGATCCGCCCCGTCACATCGGCCGGATCGATCTCACGCACCAGCGCGGCAAGCGCGACCTGCCCTTCATATTCGTCGCCATGGCTGCCAGCCATGAGCAGGGCCGTTGGACCAGCTCCGTTCCGGATGCAGACGATCGGGATCGGCACCACGCCGTAACCCGACAAGTCCGTTGAATGCGGAACGCGCAGCCAGTCGCATTGCTTGCCATCCGCCTCGACGTCGAGCGGCGTCCAGACCTGAGTGTGTCCTGTCATCGGCGCTCTCTCAGTGCTTCAGGACGGTATTGAGGAAGAGGCGTGAGCGGGGATGGCCCGACGGGCCGAAAAAGTCGCGCACGGGTGCACGATCGAGGACGCATCCGCCATCCATGAAGACGACCTGGTCGGCGACTTCGCGGGCGAAGCCCATCTCGTGGGTAACGCAGATCATCGTCATGCCGTCACGGGCCAGCGCGACCATGACGTCGAGCACCTCCTTGATCATCTCCGGATCGAGCGCCGAGGTCGGTTCGTCAAACAGCATCAGGCGCGGGTTGAGGCACAGCGCCCGGGCGATCGCGACGCGCTGCTGCTGCCCGCCGGAGAGCTGGCCGGGATAGGATTTGGCCTTCTCCGGGATCCTGACCTTTTCCAGATGAGCCATGGCGATGTCGTCCGCCTCGGCGCGGCTTCGGCCGGCGACGCGGCGCAGCGCCAGCGTGCAGTTGGACAGTACTGTCAGGTGTGGGAACAGGTTGAAGCTCTGGAAGACCATGCCGGTCTGGCGGCGCGCGGCGGCCGTTTCCCTGGCGTCGGCACCCAGTGTCGTTCCCGCGAGGCGCAGCGTGCCTTTTTGATAGCTGCCCAAGCCGTTGATGCAGCGGATAAGGGTCGACTTGCCTGAACCCGATGGCCCGCAGACCACGACACAGGCGCCGCTAGCGACGTCAAGGTCAATGTCGTTCAAGACGTGAAGCGCGCCGTACCATTTGTTGAGGCCCTGGATATCGACGATGGGCTCTGATTGCGTGCTCATGCTCCGGTCCGGTTTTCGCTGAGTTATCGTGTGCCGACGGCGAGCAGGCGCCGTTCCAGGCGTTTGACGCCGTGAGAAATGACCAAGGCGAGCACCAGGAAGATGAGGCCGGCGACGACCAGCGGCTCGGTGTAGCGATAGGTTTCCGAGGCGATATCGAAGGCGCGTCCCAGCATCTCGGGCACCGCCAGCACCGCCAGATAGGGCGTCGCCTTGAGGATCGAGACAAAATAATTGCCGAGCGGGGCGGCGATGTTGCGCAGCATCTGGGGCGCGATCACGTAGATGACGGCGTCGCGCCGACTGAGCGACAGCGCCCGGGCTGCCTCCGACTGGCCTTTCGGAATGGCGTCGATCCCCGCCTTGAAGACCTCGGCGAGATAGCCGCTGTAATAGAGGCTGAGCCCCAGCACGCCGACGGTCATCGAGCCGAGGCGGATACCGTAGAAGGGCAGGACGAAGTAGAGAAAATAGAGCCAGGCCAGAACGGGCGTCGACCGGATGAAGTCGATCACGAAGCCGACGATGAGGCCGACGACGCCACCGACGCGTCGGACCATGTCGAAGAGAAAGCCGATTGCGGCGGCGCCGATGCAGCTGACGAGCGCGACGCAGAGGGTCGTGCCGATCGCGCCGAGGATTGTCGGCAGGCTGGACAGGGCGAAGGCCAGATCAAATCCCACCGGAACGGCTCCCGGGTGCGGCGACCCGCGCCTCGAGCCAGCGTCCGGCCAGGGCGATCGGGTAGCAAACGACGAAGAAGGCTAGGAGCAGCGCCGTGTAGATCGCGACGGGATTGTACTCGACCTGCGCGATTTCCTTGGCACGGAAGGTCATGTCGGTCAGCGTCACCAGCGAGACCAGCGCCGTCGCCTTGACCAACTGAATGAGGGTGTTGACGAAGGTCGGGCTCATCGCGATCAGCGCCTGGGGCAGCTCGATCAAGAGGAGGATGGCCGGGCGCGACAAGCCGAGGGCCGCACCGGCCTCCTTCTGCCCGGGCGGAAGCGCCTGAAGACCGGCGCGCACCGCCTGGCTGGCATAGCCGCCGGCGTTCAGCCCAAGCACCATGGCGCTCACCGTGAGCGCCGACAGGGTGACCCCGACGACAGGCAGCGCATAGTAGAAGACGAAGAGCAGGATGATGACGGCGGAGCTGCGCCAGAACTCGATGACGCCGGTGACCAGGAGATGCGCGACGCCGCGGGTGAGATATTGGGCGACGCCGAACACGAGCGCGAAGGGAACGGCAAAGACGAGGCCATAGGCGGTGACGGCCAGCGTGGTGCCGAGACCTTGGAGAATGCCCAGCCAGATCTCGAACAGGCTCATCGGCATCGCTATGGCCGCCTGTTGCAGAGGTCGGCGGTGACGATCCCAGGCGGTACCGCTTCCTGAGCGCCGAAGCCGTATTTCGTCATGATTGCCGCGAATGCCCCGGTGCTTTTCAGCCTGGCGAGCTGCTCGTCATAGGTCGCACGCAGATCGACATCCTGCTTTCGGAAGGCGATCGCCGCGAAGTTGGTCTGGGCTTTACCGACGTCGAACGGCGCTACGCGCTCAAGGCCGTGCCCGCCCTTTCCGGCCAGAACCCCGATGACCGTCGGCGACGCCATCAGGGCTGTATCGATGCGGCCGGCGCGCAGCGCCGAGAGATTGGATTCGATGTCCGGAAACAGCAGCATGCGGCTCGAGGGTACGCCGGCCGCTGCGGCGTTGGTGGTGACGACGCTGCCGCGGCCGGCCCCCATGATGATGTCGTCCTGGGCGGCGATGTCGGCATAGCCGTGGATCTTCCTGGGGTTGCCGGCCCGGACGATGGCCGCATCCGGCGCCTGGAGGTCCGGCGCGCCGAAGGCCACTTGTTTGCAACGGTCAGGGGTGATCGAGAGACCCGATGCCACAGCGTCGAACCGGCCCGCCAGAAGGCCCGGGATCAGCGCGCCGAACTCGGTCACCTGGAATTCGAGGGTCTTGACGCCGAGCTCGGCGAACGCGGCTTTGAGGAGGTCGGGATGCCATCCGGTGGCTTCGCCGGTCTTCTCGTCGCGAAAGCCCCAGGGCGAGCGGTTGTGGATCCCGACGACGATCCTGCCTTCGCGCAGGATCCGGTCCTTGGTGGTTTCGGCAGATGCGCCGCTCGCGTTCGAGATCAGCAGCAGGGCAGCGATCCCAAACTGCCCCATCCTTGTCGCAGCCTGTGCGGCCATTTCAGCTCTCCCGCTGGATGAGTTGACGTTGCGCACGGCAAAGGTCGGGTTCGCCGACCTCTGCGCGCTTGTCCTCCGGAATCAGAGCTGAATCGCCGGTCGCCCCGTCCATCAAGCGCCGAAGGTCCTCGAGAGCGGATCGGACGTGCGACACGGGAAAATCGGCCAGATCGGTATTCTCCTCCGCTTCGATCGCGATGACGGAGAGCTTCGCGGCGATCCCTGCCAGCGACGTCGCGGGCGTGCGGGCAAGGCGCTCCAGCAGCTCTTGTTCGCGCGCAACTGCCAGTGCCTCGGCCGCCTTTGCGTCTGCGTAGGCCCGCCTCACGCTGCCGCGGCGCGCTGCCCTGCTGGCAGGCTGTCCGTCAACGACCTCCGTAGAGCTCCCCCACTCCAGTAGTGCGGTCTCGAGCTGCTGTTGCTTCAGACATTGCGCCGCCGTCGCGGCATGCGCCTCGGTCCATGCAAGGGACAACGCCAAGGCCGGGTCCGCCAACGTCGTTTTGTGCGCTGGCTCGCATTCCGAAGAGCGCGCTGTGGGGGCGGTCCAACGCTGCCGTCCAGGCGTGACGACAGGCACAGTCGTGCTATTGTCGGAATCAGCCATGATCCGAGCTCCAGACAGCTTGGTATTGGTTAGGTCGGGCACGGTGTTGCAACCACTTTGCTCGACCGCTCACGCGCTCCAAAATAGGCAACTGGAGCGTGTGAACAGAGAGAGCCTACAAGCCTGCAGGACGAAAATCAAGCCCTATGGTATCAAATGATGCTCCTGGTATAAACATTACTGGAGCGCAGCTTCGTGCCGCTCGCGCCCTGTTGCAGATGGATCAAAAGTCCCTCGCGAAGCTGTCGATGGTTTCTATCGCTACGATAAAGCGATTGGAGCCAACGGCCGGGCCGATAAGAGCGCATAATGTGACGATTGAAGCGCTCCGGCGCGCCCTCGAGGCTGCGGGGATTGAGTTCATTGCCGAGAACGGGGGCGGCGTCGGCGTGCGCTTAGCCAAGCGATCGGTATGATCCGCACATCGGCGTCGCAGCGCCCCAACTGCAGAAACCGAACCTGCGCCCGAAGCCGCGTTGGGGCAGGAAGTGGCCGGCTGACCCTTTGCCGCAGAGTCCATAGGTGGGACTACTTTCAGCGATTTCGAACGCTCTTGGCGCTGCCGGCAGGGCGACATGCCCCAACGCGCAATTCTGGCCGTTGTGTTGAAAAAGTCCGGCGGGTGCGAAAACCAAGCGGCATTGGCGCTTGGCGGAGAAGAAGATTCTTCCCGTTTCAGTAAAATGCCCTCCAGGGCCGGCGACACCACCCACGTGGAGATGAAATTTCTACGTTCGGACAGGCCGAACTCGCCCGAAGTATTGCGACGGACTTTTTCAACACAATCGGCCCAAACCAGATGTTGCGAACGTCCGCTTTGGGGTTGCGCGATATGCCACGGATAATTTTGGGCCAGCGTACGGAACGGCTTCGATCTCGATACTGAGAGATCTACAGCGGCGAACCTTCCCGTTCGCTCTCTGACGAAGACCCCAAGCTCGCCGTAACCGTGTCCTCCACAAAGGAACAAAAGAGGCGCGCTGGGCGAGGTGAGCAAGATAGGAGCGGCGACAATCAGCTGGAGATTGCGGCGTTTGGGACTGCGTCAATGGCCCACGAATTCGACCCCGAACCTTTTCTGCAAGGCGGCGGGGACTTCGAGGCCCATTTTGACGCTATAACTCGCAACTCAAGATTGCAAAGTAACGAAAAATAGTGAAATTGCATCGTCAGAGGTATCCACTTGGCCGATCCGCCCACAAACTTCAATGCAGCGCCATCCGCCGCGGGCTATATCTACCAGGCCCGTTTAGCGCTGGCCCTTTGCCTGAGGTACGTGAATGTCGATGCTGGCGTCGAAGTGGGCATCGAACGATTGGATGATATCTCGTTCGAAACCAATGGAACGGCGCAGGAGCTTCTTCAGGCGAAACACCACATCAATCGGGTCGCCAGTCTCACGGATAAGAGTGTTGACCTCTGGAAGACGCTACGCGTCTGGAGCGAAGCCGCCACAAAAGATCCGACCCTCCCCGCGCGTACCCGCTTGGCCTTGGTGACCACGGGCTCCGCGCCCGACAACAGCGCAGCCGCCATGCTGCGTCCGGCGGGAGCTTATCCGGTCGGAAAAGCGCGCGACGCCAAAGCGGCGGTCGCCCTCCTGGAGAGGGTCGCGGAGGCGGGGGGCAATCAGGAATTGAAGGCGGCTTACGCGGCGTTCCTGGCGCTCGGCCCGACCATGCGAATTTCGCTCCTAAGCTCGATCGAGATACTCGACAATCAGCCGCTGCTGACAGATTTGGGCGAGGTGATCGAAAGGGACCTGCGTATGGTTGCGCCCCGTGGCCAAGTCGCAATCGCTCGGGAGCGATTGGAGGGTTGGTGGTGGCCGCGCGTGTGCAAAGCGCTCATGGCCAGCCCCGCGGAGACGATATCAGTGCTGGAAGTCGAAGCGAAGCTTGACGACATTCGTGACGGCCTGAAGCGCGATGCTCTGGTCGCCGACCAAGAACACGTCGATCCGCCTACTGACGACATTGCCGACTACGAGGGGCGTCCCTTCGTCCGCCAATTGAAGGTGGTCGGCGTCGGTGGCAACCGCATCGAGTATGCCAAGCGAGACTACTACCGGGCTTTCACTCAACGGTCAAAATGGGTCCGCGAGCACCTAGTGTTCGACGGCGAGATCGCAAAGTACGAGCTGACTCTCATCGAGGAGTGGCAGCCGCGGTTTCAACAAATGTGCGACAAGATAGTCGACAAAGAAACCACCGATACGGCGCGCCGCCAGGCCGGCCAGGAACTCTACAGTTGGGTGGAGGCGGACGCCCGCTTCCCCTTTCGAACGGTCAGCCAACGCTTCCTCACTGTCGGCTCCTACCATATCCTAGCCAACGAACTGCGCGTCGGATGGCATCCGGACTACCAGACGGCTTGCGCCGTCGAAAAGGTCTAGCCATGGCCTCCCGTTGGAGTTTGGCGTGGCGCGATCGCCCTCCCGAGGAAGCGGCGCTTCTCAACCCCGCCTTCTGTGGTGAGCTAATCGCTCGCGCCACCAAGGACTACGAACGAATCCGCGCCGCGGCATTTCCGCTTCCCCTAAGCTTTGTGATCCTGCCCTTGGTGCTGCACCCGCCAACCCTTGCCGCACTGCCCGGCCGGGCGAACACGACCTTCGCCACGTGGTCGGCGGACAATGAGGCGCTGCTCGCTGATCTGCCGGAACGCACCCTGCGCCTTCGACCGATCAGCCGCGAAGCCCTGCTCTTCCTCGCGCAGCATAGGGCCCTCACGGTGGGCGCGGAAGGGCTGCGAACGGGCGATAAGCCGATGAGGCTTACGGCGAAGGCGGCGGTGATGACGTCCGATGTCGACGATATCCGCCGTGCTGCCGGCTTGCTCGGACGATGGTTTGCCACCCAAGGCGCGCCAGTACAAATCCTCCAGACAATGGGCGTGACGCCGTGACCCTGCAACTGCGAGCCATCGCGATCTATTCCCATGCCGGCGAGCGCCGCGACGTCGAGTTCGTCCTCGGTCGGCTGAACATCGTCACGGGGGCTTCGAAGACGGGCAAGTCAGCCTTGCTCGACATCGTCGACTACTGCTGGGGCCGCGGCGAATGCACAATCCCGGAGGGGGAGATTCGACGCAGCGTGTCCTGGTTCGCGATCCTCTTGGACCGCGACGGCGAAGGCATTCTGATCGCGCGGCGCAATCCGGGGCCGGCCGGCAAGGCTAGCGACGAGATTTTCTTCGAGCGCGGGGTGGTGGGATTCCCCGACACCTCTCAGCCATTCGCCAAGAACGTGACCGCCGATGGCCTGCGCGCCCAGCTCTCAATGGTGTTGGGCATTGCCGAGAACAAGCACGTTCCTGAACCCGGATCGACCCGAGCGCCGTTGGAGGCTTCGGCCAGCCAGGCGATCTTCTTTTGCCTTCAAGCCCAAGATGAAATTGCCAATCGCCGCCTGCTTTTCCATCGCCAGGGCGAACAGTTCATCCCCTCTCACATCAAAGACACGCTGCCGTATTTCGTCGGAGCGATGGGCGAGGATCATTACTTGCAACGCATGCGCTACGACGAGGCTCGGGCACGCCTGCGTAAACTCGAACGCGACTACGCCGAAGCTCGCGCTCTAGCGAATGAGGCATCCGGCACCGCCCAGTCGCTCCTTCAGGAAGCTAAGCGCGTCGGCCTCTTGCCTGCAAACGCCTTCGCCGACACTCCTGCCGATCTGCGCGCCCTTTTGGCCACCGCTGCGGCGCCCCGCGAGCTTGCCTACGCACGCAATGACGATCCGGCTGCGGACCTGACTGATCTGGAAAATCGCCGTCGGCGTCTACGCGGCGAAATGCAAGAGGTGCGCGAGGAGATCGCCGACGTCCAACGGCTCGAACGCGAGGCGTCGGAATTTCAGGTCGAGGCCCGAGAACAGGAGGCCCGCCTTGCGTCGATCGGCTTGCTCGCCGACGACAGTGGCGACGCCGAGACCTGCCCACTTTGCGATAGCCATTTGGCCATCCCTATTCCGTCGGTCAGCGAGGTTCGCAGGTCGCTCACCGCGCTTGAGGGCCAGCTGAAGTCGGTTCGCCGAGACAATCCGCGCCTCCAAGCCCGGCAGGCGGAACTCGAGTCCCGCCGGAACGCCATCGACGAACAGCTGAAGATAGTCCAGGCTGACATCCTCGCGCGGATCTCCGAAAACGAACGGCTTAGGATCGAGCAGGACCAGTTCACCGAACAGGCTCGTACCGCCGGCCGGATCGGCTACTACCTCGAAAATGCGCGGACCGTCGCCTCAGACGAGGGCATACGGCTGGCAATCGCGCGGGCCCGGGCCGAGGTGTCCGAGCTTGAACAGTTGCTGGACCAGGAGGCGCTCGAGGAACGCCTTACCACCGCATTGGGCCTCGTGGGACGCGATCTCACCCGATACGCGCGCCTGCTGGACCTCGAACATGGCGACAATACGCTGCGGCTCGATCGGAAGAACCTCACCGTCGTCGCGGACACGATTGACGGCCCCTTGGCCCTTCCGCAGATCGGAAGCGGCGAAAACTGGGTCGGCTACCACGTCGCCGCCCATCTCGCGATCCACGGCCTATTCCGGGCACGCAAGCGCCCAGTTCCCGCGTTCCTGATACTCGATCAGCCGTCGCAGGCGCATTACCCACCCGAGCGCGACGTTGGGGCAATCGACGGTAAGAGTGATGAGGACCAGGCCGCCGTCGCCCGGCTGTATCGGCTTCTTTTCGACTATTGCGCGGAGCACTACCCCGAAATGCAGATCATCGTGATGGACCACGTCGAACTGCTGGAGGACTGGTTCCGAGATTCCACGGTCCAAAGATGGCGGGACAACATCAAGCTGGTGCCGGCCAGCTGGCTACGGTCGACTTAGGATCTCTGGCCACCGCGATGCAAGGAAAGTTTGTAGTTCGGATCCCCGCGAAAGCCTCTGACACCTGCCCGTGCTGCTCGCGATCGCCCGCAATGTGGGTCTTGTGGGAAATACTCGGCGCAAGGTCGGCTTCGTTCGCGGAATGCCGCCCGCTCATAAGGTAACTGGGAATGCTTGATCAGCTTCGGACTGCCCGCGTAGCATACTTCTTCCGGTGCCGGACTCGCACTCGCATAACCCAGGATGCGGTGCGTAAGCTTTTCGTTCAGCTTCAACGCGATGCCGACAGCCCGTCGCGTCCGATCTTCCGGGCCGAGCGCGTTGCGCTCGGCGATGCCCACTATTCCGCAATCTGCTTCGCCTACGACCGCCCGATATCCTTCCTTCAAGCGGGACCTGCTGATCGTGTCCACGGGTTCCTTTTGCTCGTAGAAAAGGGTGACCTAATCGCACTGTTCAAATCTGGGCTGGATCTGACGTCTGAATTTAAGCGGCTCTATCTTGAGCCGATCGGGAGATCGCGGGTGGAGCGCGCAATCGCTCGTCACGACGCGGTTTTCGAGAAGCTCAGCTTACGAAATATGACTGCGTCGAAATTCGCGCTTCGATCGAAAACGCTCGAAGCACGCGACCTAGAGAATGCCATCGCAGCATCGAGCGCCACACGCTTCATTCCTCAAGGGTATCGCGTGCGCCGACCGGACGGCAGCTATTCAGCTACGCCCAGCACGGGACGCATCTCGCTGCGCTCTGACCGTGCCGACTATGAGGCGGCAGTTGAATGGGCTGGTGAGATCATTGAGCTCTTGGGTGCAGATGCGGGCGAAACATCCTCGTTCATCCGCAATTTCGCACGGCCTATCGACTTATCGCACGTCAAGGGTGAAGTGCATCCTACCTCCTTCGCCGTGGACACCATGGCGCTGGCGGACGCGATCTTTGAGACCGAGGAGCCAGTGCGACTGGTGCGTCAGGTGGGTGGAGCATGGCAGCAACTCTCCAAGCCAGAAGTCGATGCCATCGTCGCGGATCTTGATCAGACCTTGAGATCGCAGTCGATGGTAGAGACCTGAATCTAGGTGATGGGGGCGACAGGATTGGCGCGCTCCGGATCGGCAAAACCCGGATCGCTCTCAGGCAACTTGAGAAGCCTCTGTTCACCGATGTGATGGTCGAAGATGCTGCGCTTGGGCTTGGCGCGGATGAAGATCGCATACCCCTTTCGCGATACGTTGATGAGGAAGATATGTTTACTGTCCTCTTCAACGATCTCAGCCTAGCGTATGTGAACGGTACGCTCTTCCGAGACGACGCGCTGGTCGGCGGCGGAAAAATGTTCCTGCGGCACCTCATCGCGAATCCCTCGCTCGGTGCGGCCACAAGCGAGAAGGGATCGTTCGCGAACGGACAGGCCGAGTTCTCGCAAGGTTCGGTCTTCCGCGCTGTCGTGGACAGCGTTGCGCGTGAGGACGTGCTTATCTGCGACGATCTCGGCGACGAGTGGGCCGATTTTATCGGCGTCGCGACTGAGACGACCCCGGCGACGATCAGCTTCTATCACGCCAAGCACGGCGATCGTTCGTTGAGCGTGTCCGCCTTTCATGATGCCGTCGGTCAGGGTATCAAGAATCTCGGCCGGCTTAACCTCGCCGGAGATGTGATGGCGGTCAAATACGACGGCTGGGACACTAGCTATCGGAATGATGGAGCGATGACCGCAATCGCTCGGTACATCCGCGGCGGCGCACGCGACGAGGTTGAGGTCAAGATTGGCCAAGTGGTCGGGGCGCCTGATGTCGTCCGCCGGGTTTTTATCGTTACCTCCTCGCTGAGCCGTACCGACGTTGCCAATGGCTTTGCGCAAGCCGCTGACGGTCATCCGCTCAGGCCGAATTTCGTTCAGCTGTATTGGATCCTGATGGGCTTCTTTTCTGCCTGCGCGGAAATCGGAGCAGTCGGTTATGTCGTCTGCCAGCCGTAAGCCCGTATGCGCCGACGTTAGCTTTTCGATCGATCGCCACCGACAACAAAGAGCACTAACCCGAGGCGGGCTGTGGCACACTAGTCGAAAGTGTCGCCAACGTTCAGAGTCTATAAGTCGCTCATGTGGGGCGAGATGCATATACCGCTAAACGTGGAGCGAGTTCGCATGACTGGGACTATGAAACCACAATGAGCTTTCTATCGGGCACAGCTGCAGGCGAGGCTTGGCTGCAAAACTTCGATACTGTTGACAAGCCGATAGCAAAGAAGTTGCTCGATGGATTGCTGCTAATTAGTGCCAGCGAGTTCAATTCAAAGATGACCAAGCAACTCGCGGTGATCGCCGCTTGCGCGAGGGAAGCAGGTCAGGTGATCGCGCTCTACGCCGAGCGAGAGATGGCTAAAGCAGACGGCAATGTGTTGCCGTTGTTCCCAAAGGCTGAACGAGGACGAGCCACGGGTCATGGCGTCCAGCCGGTTTTAGTGTCGCCTAATAGGCAGGATGTTGGCAGCGAAGGGATCCTGGCTGCCCTGATATCTAAATTCTGCAATGCCAATCCAGCTACAGTTCTATCTCATCCTGGGCCCGATGATTTGCGAGCGAAGCTGGTCCGAAAAATTGTCATCGTCACTGACTTCATCGGCTCGGGTAAGCGTGCCTGCGAGATGCTGGAAGCTTTCGGAAATGTAGCGAGCATACAGAGTTGGCGGTCATATGGGCTTATTGAATTCGAGGTCGTTTGCTATTCAGCCGCAGAATGGGGTGCCAAGACTGTGGCTGACCATCGCCTCAAGCCAACATTGACGATCTACGCGGCATGTCCCGTCATCAGTGAGACCTTCATGGGAGCCGACCTCAAAGCCATCGAGGATCTGTGCAAAAAGTATCCGAAGGGATCAAAGTGGCCGATGGGGTTTAACGCCACCGGCTCGCTAATCGCATTTTCTCACGGCATTCCGAACAACGCACCCCAGATATTTCATAGCTCGCTGAACGGCTGGCAGCCGCTTTTTCAAGGCCGGAGCACGCTAATGTCGGAGCTGGATCAAGTTGCGGACACTTCGGACCATGTTGTAAAGCAATCGACAGAATTGCTTGGTGTTAGGAATGCCCGCGAGATTCTGCACAAGCAATCGGGCAGCGTGTGGACGCACACCATGCTTGTTCTGCACGCCGTGAGAAGCGGTTTGCAGTCCATAGAAGGCCTCTCCGCGCGAACGCGCCTCCCAATCGCCAGAGTCACCGAAATTGTGGAAGTGGCGTCAATTGCCGGATGGTTATCTCCGACCCGTCGACTGACCAAACTGGGACGGCGCGAATTGCGGTGGAAAGCAGCAAAGCACGGGGCGCTAATACTTGCCCGCCAAGACGATGAGCTCTATTTTCCAACCCAGTTGAGGGCTCCGTAGTGTCGTCTAGCAATGCACCGCGCAAGCGGTGCCGGGTTTCACAACCCGGGATGCGGGATTTCCGGCATTCGTCAAAAGGAGCTGAGCCTTCGCGCTGCGCGAGGCAGCAAGCAAAACCAGGCGGTGTCTTGGGCCTTGCTCGCTGTCTCCCCCACCTATGTGGGCCGAAGTAGATGCGCATTACGAGCCCTCAACACTACGTTGCGGCCGGGCAAGGACTAGCAATCGATCCGCTGGTGCTTGAGAACGCCAGCCGAGCGATCAGCCAAATTTGGGCTCGCAACATCAATCTTTTCCCACTGCTTACGCTCAATCACCTGAGTGTTGCGACGGGTTTGAATTACGGTTTCTTGCGAAGGGTGGTGGCGCGCAAAGGCGGCCCATACTTGTACTCGCACTTCTATATGCGGAAGCGCGTGCCAGGTCGGCGCAAAGTCCGAATGATCAGCATCCCTGCGCCAAAGCTCGCGCAATGCCAGAGTTGGATCGTTCGGCACATCTTGAAGCACGTCCCACCACACAGTGGTAGCTATGCTTACCATCCACACTCCAATCCGGTCTTCGCGGCGCGGCGCCATACTGACGCTGTTTGGCTGATTAAGGTAGATATTCAGGATTTCTTCCACGCGATTAATGAGCACGCCGTTTACCGGGTTTTCCGGTCGCTTGGATATGCAAGTATCCTTTCATTGGAACTCGCCCGCCTTTGCACGATGACGGCGGAGCGGCCGAGGCAAGCCAAAGACCCCTCTGCTCGCTACGTCAGTCCAGCGGTTGAGTACTACCAGGCACCATACGTTGGTGTTCTGCCGCAAGGAGCTCCGACGAGCCCGATGCTTTCAAATCTGGTGATGCGAGATGTCGACCAACGTCTCTCGGATCTGGCGAAGGAATCTGCCATGCGCTTTACCAGATATGCAGATGACATCGTGTTTTCCTGCGCCGACAAGCGCCTTGGTTCTTCTGTACGGCTGGTAAGAAACAAGATCCTCGAAATTCTAAACCAAGCTGGATTTCGCCCCAATCTGCGCAAGACCGTCATCCGCGGACCGGGTGACCGAAAAGTGGTCCTGGGGATGCTCGTGGATAGCGCTCATCCGCGGCTGATGAAGGAATTCAAGGACGAACTTCGGCTGCACATTCACTACCTAAGACACCCCAAATTTGGTCCTGCACATCATGCCCTAGCTCGAAAGACCTCTGTAACCTCAATTTACCATCACGTGCTGGGCCTGATTTTCTGGGCGCGCGCCGTCGAACCTACCTACGGGGCTAGGCTGTTGAAAGAATTTAAGCTCATCCAATGGCCGCCAATCACGCGCAGAGACTATTATGCGACCGTCCGGCAGGCAGGCGATTAGCCGAGGCCGCGGACAAATTGGTGTTTAGACGAGACGGCATCAAAGTCACCAGCCTCATTCAACCCGATCCGACAATTCTGTCTTTCGGCGGTGACCAATTCGGCATCTGGTTCCTTCCGGAACGTCCGCTTCCGGGCAATGGCCCAAGTTCCGCTTCTGGCGCTGCGCTGACGGCGGCCTTGTCGCGAATCTAGCTGAGGCAAAATTTGGCGTCGCTGTGAAAGAAGCGACGGCATTTTCTTCGCCCTCGCTCATGATGGATACTCAGAACTAATGCCGTCGGGTCGCAACGTTGCCGGCGTCAGGGGATGAGTAGCAGCTTGCCAGTCGTCGCGCGGCTCTCCATCAAAGAATGTGCCTTCGCCACCTCTGGCAGCGCAAAATTGGTAGCGGGAGCGATACGCAATCGTCCCTCCCGCACCCAGTCGAAGAGTTGGAACGTACGAACGCGCAGCAGCTCGGGCGTATGAACGTGATCAAAGAAGACCGCATAGCCGAGCTTGATGCTCTTAGGCAGCGACATGATCGGAACCGTGGTCTGCGAGCCCAGGACAGGCCCATACCAGCAGAAGGTGCCCGACCGCCGGAGGGCGGCCAACGAACCGTCGAAGGTGGCAGGCCCCGATCCGTCAAAGACCACATGGACGCCTTCGCCGCCCGAAAGCCGCACAGCTTCCTCGGCGAAAGCTCCTTCGGCATCGATAATCACATGATCAGCGCCGGCCGCCTTCGCCGCCGCGACCTTGGCTTCGCTCGACACTCTGCCGATCACGGTCCCACCACGCATTTTGATGATCTGGCTAAGGAGCTGACCGACACCGCCCGCTGCGGCATGCACGAGGGCGATGTCGCCCTCCTGCACGGGATAAAAATCAGTGGCGAAATGGCTTGCGGTAAGGCCCTGCATCATCAGTGAGGCCGCCGTTCGATCGTCAATGAAATCGGGTATCGGCACGAACGAGGTGGCGGGCCCGATCACTCGCTTCGCGTAACTGCCCGGCACATAGACCCAGGCGACACGTTGGCCGACAGCAAGATCGGTCACTCCGTCGCCGAGCTCGGCGACCCGACCGGCTCCTTCAACGCCCAAGACATGCGGCAGTGGCACCTCCAGCATCCCGCGTCGGAGACCGATATCCATGAAGTTCACGCCGCTTGCGGTGACGTCGACGGCGACCGCTCCCGGACCCGGCTTTGGATCGGGAAGATCGACAAGCTCGAGGACATCGGCTTCTCCGACGGCCGTCATGACAATTGCTTTCATTTTCATGATCCTCTTAGTTGAATGATCGTTCCAAAATTCCCCAAAAAAATGGGTCACTTAAGTGCCCGCATGGTCAGCTCAGCGATCGCGGCAACGTCCTCGCGGCTTGCACCCGATCGCGCGGCGATGCGCATGCTGGAGATCGCACTCAGCAGGAATGTCGCCAGATGTTCGAGCTCCAGTTCAGGACTGACGTCACCTTGCGCCTTCGCTTTGACTAGCGCCTCGGTCACGGCCTGCTTCAGATAGCTGCCGGAGGCACTGCGAATTTCCACGAGGTCGGGTTTGGAACACCCGAATTCGACTGTCGATCCGAGCCCGAGGCAACCCTGGGAGGCCTCTTCGACGACACGGTCGAGCATTGCACAGATACCGTCGATCGCCCTGTCGCAGCTGACGAGCATATCCCGGTGCGCCCGGGTCTCATTCTGGCAATAGTGCGAGAGCGCAGCGCGGTAGATGCCCCACTTATCCCCGAAGGTGTCATAGAGGCTCTGCCGGCCAATGCCCATTGCATTGACGAGCATCTGAGCAGACGTCCCTTCGAACCCATGCTCACGGAATATCGCCACGGCAGCAGCCACGGCGCTATCGACGTCAAATTCTTTCGGTCGGGCCATGACCGCAAAATAGGAATATTGGACCGTCCGTTCAAGATCCACTCCGATAGCCATGTAGAGGCGAGGGATTGCCGGCGACCTCTGCCATCGCCATGCGCCAGCACTCCCGATCGATAGTGGCAATGCCGCGCCAGGCGCCAGTTAGCTGCTGTTAGGTCCTCCTAGGTCCCAGCTCCAAGCCAGGCGTTCGGCGAACGCAAACCGCAGCCCTGAGGCCGCTTGCAGGAGATCACAGCGATTAACGGGCGTGTGAACCGCCTGTGGCGTAGCCCTTCGTCATCGCCGATCCCCTTTGAAAGGAGAGAAGATATGAGCGGGCCACATAATGTTGCCGATCCCCACCGTCGCGCGTTTGTACGCCTGGCTGCCACTGCTGCCGCCACTTTCGTCGCGGGCAGCGCTAGCGCCCAGGCATCGCCCTCGAATTCGGCACCATCTCGCTCTGCCGCCTCGTTTGGTCCGCTGAGGCAGGTCGACGCCGGCGTTCTCAACATCGGCTATGTCGAGATTGGCCCCGCCTCCGGTGCGCCTCTCCTGCTGTTCCACGGCTGGCCATACGACATTCACGCCTTCACCGAGGTAGCCCCGCTTCTGGCTGCAAAGGGCTATCGCGTGATCATTCCTCATCTGCGTGGCCATGGCTCGACCGTGTTCCGCTCCGCATCGACCCCGCGCAACGCGCAGCAGGGAGCGCTGGCGACGGACGGAATCGCGCTGATGGACGCGCTCGGCATCCAGAAGGCAGTTGTCGCCGGTTTCGACTGGGGCGCCCGGACGGCCGATATCATGGCCGTTCAGTGGCCCGAGCGCTGCAAGGCGCTCGTATCGGTCAGTGGCTACCTGATCGGCAGCCAGGCCGGAAACGCCCAGCCGCTGCCGCCCGGCGCGGAACTGCAGTGGTGGTACCAGTTCTACTTCGCCACCGAGCGGGGCAAGGTCGGCTATGCCGCCAACACCAACGCCTTCAACCGCTTGATCTGGCAGTTGGCGTCCCCGCAATGGAAGTTCGACGAAGCGACGTTCGAACGCACTGCGGCATCGTTCGTGAATCCTGATCACGTCGCCATCGTGATCCACAATTACCGCTGGAGGCTGGGGCTCGCGGAGGGTGAGAGCCAGTACGACGCCCTCGAGGCCAAGCTGGCCATGGCTCCTACGGTCACGATCCCCTCGATCACCATGGAGGGCGATGCAAATGGCGCTCCGCACCCTGACCCCGCCGCCTACCGGGCAAAGTTCACCGGCCCTTACGGTCACAGGCACCTCACCGGGGGCATCGGTCACAACCTGCCCCAGGAGGCACCGGCCGCATTCGCGCAGGCCATCCTCGACGTCGAGAAGCTGGCGGGTTGAGCAATTCGGCGCGCCCGGCCTCGTGCCGGGCGTGCCGAAGCAATTGTTAGGAGGATGCCATGAGAAAAACGATCGCCTGCGCCGTCGCAATTGTCGCGGGTTCGGTTGGCGTTTCAGCCTTCGTCGCCGCCCAAAGCACCGATGAAGAAGGACCGCCGATTTACGGAGTAGAACTTCCAGGGGGCTACCGCGACTGGAAGCTCATCAGCGTCGCCCAGGAGAACGGCCAAAACAACGATATCCGCGCCATCCTCGGCAACGAGATCGCGGTCAAGGCCTTCAGGGAGAATATGCGTCCGTTCCCCGACGGCGCGATCATCGCCCGGCTCGCATGGCGGTACCAATCGTCGCCGCGCAACGACTCCGTTTTTCCCGCCCCCCAATCATTCGTGGCGGGCCCGCCGACAAACGTGCAGATCAGCGTGAAGGATTCCAAGCGCTACGCCGAGACTGCAGGCTGGGGCTATGGCCAGTTCGAAGGTGGCCTGCCGACGAAGAACGCTGCCGTTGTCCAGTCATGTTTTGCCTGCCACACGAAACTGCAGAAGCTCCAGCCTAACGCGGACTACGTCTTCACGGATTACGCGCACTGACCGGCACAAGGCCACGGCCAGTGCCGGCCGGGTGCAAATCATCCGCGAGGCTCGAAAAAGCTTACGGCCGGCAACGCGACAGCGTAGCCGGCCGTTAAGCTCCATCGCGGACCTTCGGGGGGCGCACTAACCGCCGGAGGCCGGCAGCATCACTGCGCAGTCGCCGCCCGCTCGATCAAACTGGCCACGGCAGGCGCGTGCGATACCATCACCACATGCGAAGCGCCCTTGACGACCACCGTCTGGCGGGATTTGGCGCGCTCCGCCATGAATCCCATCGCGGCTGGCGGGATGTTCTTGTCCTTGTCACCATAGATGAACCATGACGGCACGCTCTTCCAGGCAGGCGCCGTCGACGCCTCGGAGAGCGCGGCCTCAGCAATCGGACGCTGGCCGGCAGCCATAAGACGCGCCTGCGGCGCAGGCACGTCTGCGGCGAATTGCTGGTGGAAGCGCGGCTGTTGGATGTAGAGGTCGTTCCCGCCTGAAGTCAGCTTAACCGGCGGAGCGAGCGCACCGCCGAGCGTGCTTCCAGGAAACTTGCCGGTCAGCCCAATTGCGGTTTCGCCAGCCTCGGGTGCAAAGGCTGCGACATAGACGAGCGCCTTCACGTTCGCACGCCCTTCCGCCGCCTCGCTGACGACCGAGCCGCCATATGAATGGCCCACGAGAACGACCGGGCCGTCGATGCTCTTCACGACGTCTGCGACGACATCGGCATCGGCGCGGACGCCGCGAAGCGGGTTCGGAGCCGCGACGACCTTGTAGCCGTCTTTTTGAAGAATGGTGATCACCCCATTCCAACTCGACGAGTCGGCGAATGCTCCGTGGACGAGCACGACCGTCGGCTTGGTCGGCTGCGCCTGCGCCATGGAGGCGACAAGCTGGGCAGCAAGCGCCAGCCCGCCGGCGATGAACTTGTACATATCGATCTCCTCAGCGATGTGCGGTTTCAAACGAGCGTGACGACGGCGTCGATATTGCCCTTGATCGCCTTCGAATACGGGCACGTCCGGTGCGCGGCTTCAATGATCTGGCGCGCCACCTCGGGGTCGACGCCGGGAACGTTGACGTTCAAACGGGCAGCGAGCGAATAACCTTCATCCCCGTGGCGGAGCTCGACCTCGGCATCGATCGCAAGCTCCGCAGGAAGGGTGACACCCTTGGCCTTTGCGGCGATTGCCATGGCGCCTTCGAAACAGGCCGACCAGCCTGCGGCGAAGAGCTGTTCGGGGTTGGTGCCCTGGCCGGCACCGCCAGGGCGCGAAAGCTTGAGGTCTAGTCGGCTGTCCGAGCTGCGAGCGCTCCCTTCGCGGCCGCCTGTGACCTGGACGTTGGCGGTGTACAGGGTCCTGGTGTCCGACATCTTCTTCTCCTTCGGTGGATCGTGGTTGATCAGCGGAACGGGCGGAATGCGGCGCGCATCTCTTCAGCGAAGATCCGGGGCTGTTCCCAGGCGGCGAAATGGCCGCCATTGCTCGCCTCGTTGAAGTAGAAGAGGTTTTTGTAGCAGCGCTCGGCCCAGCTCTTCGGCGCCCGGAAGATCTCTCCCGGGAACACGCTGACGGCGACCGGCAGGTCGATGAGGCCCCGCGCATTGAAGTTGTTGGAGTGATCTTCCCAGTAGATCCGGGCGGCGGATGCGCCGGTGCCCGTCAGCCAATAGAGCGCGATATCGTCGACGATCTCGTCGCGCGTCAGGACGCGCTCGGGCTGGCCGCCGCTATAAGTCCACTGGGCGATCTTCTCGTACATCCAGGCCGCCATGCCGACCGGCGAATCGACCAGGGAGTAGCCGATGGTCTGGGGCCGCGTGTTCATCATCGCCGCGTAAGCGGAATTGTCGCGGTAGAAGGCCTCGAGCTGGTCGAATGCTCTTCGCTCCGCGGAAGACAGGCTGGCGGGAGCCGAATCGCCTGCCGCCAGGCTCTTGGCGATATCGGCGGGCACCACCGCAGGCATGTTCAGATGAATGGCGAGCAGCCCCGGCACACGCTGCAGCGCCATGCGCTGGGAAATCACCGAGCCACAGTCGCCGCCCTGGCTGACATAGCTGTCGTAGCCCAAACGGCGCATCAGCGTCGACCAGGCGCGCCCGATGTGATCGGACCCCCAGCCCAACGTCGTGGGCTTCGCCGAGAAGCCGAAGCCCGGGATGGAAGGAATGACCAGGTGAAAGGCGTCGTCGGCCGTGCCGCCATGCGCGGTCGGATTGGTCAGCGGGTCGATGGCCTTCAGGAACTCGAGGATCGATCCCGGCCAGCCATGGGTCAGGATCATCGGCAACGCGTTCTCGTGACGCGAGCGGACATGGATGAAGTGGATGTCCAGCCCGTCGATCTCGGTCAGGAACATCGGCAGCGAATTGAGCTTCGCCTCGACCTTGCGCCAGTCGTAATCGTTCGCCCAATAGCGCAACAAGGGCTCGATGGTCTGGCGACGAACGCCCTGATTGTCATCAGCTGCCGGCTCGGCATCGGCCCACCGGGTCTCGGCGAGGCGACGCTTCATCGCCGCGATATCGGCATCCGGGACCGCGACCTTGAACGGCCGGATCGCATTGCCGGCCTGCGCACCGACGACGGAGGGAATAGCGCTCATGGCCCCAGCCAGGGCAGCGCCGACGACGAACTGGCGCCGCGAGGTCGTATGATCTTTGTGCACTTGCCATCTCCTCAATCAGGGATCCGAGCTGGTCGATCGGAGACTAGAGAAGCGGCAGCGCGGCGCCCGTTAGCTTCGATGATGGGGTGTTAGCCTGTCGCGAGGCCCGATAATCGCTCGCGACGATAAATGGCCCGCGGCCATCCTGGTTTTGGGTGCGCGCTTTCACGAACTAACGGGCTTCAGCGCGCCATAACGTGAAGCCCATGCGCCGCGCCTTCAATCTTCGATATGACGACACTGGTCTCGAGCGATGGCTAACGATCATGACACGGACCCGCTCACTCGGATTTGTCGCCGCCGTCCTGTTGGCGGCCGGCGCCTCCGCGCCGGTCGGTCTGACGGGCGCGATCGGCGAGGGTCTTGGATTTGCGCCGATCGAATTTGCCGCGATCGCTTCCGCGCCCGCAGGCGCCACTGCGAGCCCACTTCCTATGCCGCAAAACGCAAAATCCTGGCTCAGCAGCCTTCCAGGAGGGCCCGAGGCACTCCGCGGAAAGGTGGTCGTCGTCAATTTCTGGACCTACTCGTGCATCAACTCCCTGCGCGCCCTGCCCTATCTGAAAGCGTGGAACAAGCGATATGCGAGCAAGGGGCTCGTCGTGGTGGGCGTCCATGCTCCGGAGTTCCAGTTCGAGCATGACGCCGCGAAAGTTCGGCTCGCTTCAAACCAGCTCGGCGTCGAGTATCCCAACCTCCAGGACAATGACCACGCAGTCTGGCGGAACTTCGCCAACGAGGGCTGGCCCGGCTTCTATTTCATAAGCGCCGACGGGCGTGTGCGTGGTTACCGGACCGGCGAACGCAAATATCCGGAAGCGGAACAGTTCATCCGAAAGCTCCTGACGGAGACGGGGCAGGACTTGTCAATGATCCCGCTGGCTCCCATCAACGGCAGCGGCATCGAAGCCGAAGCGGACTGGGGCAATCTTCGAACGCCTGAATCGTATGTGGGATATGGCAAGGCCGATGGCTTCGCCTCCCCGGGCGGGATTGCACGCGATTCATCCCGCGACTACGCCGCCGCCCCGAGGCTCTCGCTGAACTCGTGGGATCTCGCCGGTCGCTGGACGGTGGGGCGCGAGTTCGCCACGCTCGACAATAGCAGCGGCTCGATCCGGTTCCGGTTTCACGCGCGCGATGCGCACCTTGTCATGGGCGGCGCCGGCAATGGCGAGCCGATCCTTTACCGCGTGACGATAGATGGCGCCGCGCCCGGCGACAATCACGGCGTCGATGTCGACACGGCTGGCTGGGGTGAGATCAAGAAAGACCGACTTTACCAGCTGGTCCGGCAAGCGGGCGAGATCGTCGATCGCACCGTCACCATCGAGTTCTCGCGACCGGGCCTGCGCGCTTACGCCTTCACGTTCGGTTGATGTCGGCCGAAGGCTCGGGAAAAGCGTTGGCTTGATCTTGAACGATGGTTCCAGAATTAAATCGGCTGTGATACGCGTGTCATGACCGCAACGAAGCAATTTGGCACAAATGCCGCCGCTGAATTGCGCCAGAGACTGGCTGACAACGTGAGTATCGGACATGGGGAATGGAGGGATCGGTGTCGATCCGAGCGACCAGCCGGAGGGCGAGCGACTGGCCTTCGGACCCTTCTGCCTTACCCCGCGCGAGCGGCTGCTGACCAGGAACGGCCAGCCTGTCTATGTGGGTGGGAGATCCTTCGACCTTCTCGTGGTCCTGACGGAGCAACCCGGGCGGGTTCTGTCGAAACGGGAGCTCCTCAAGCGCGTCTGGTCGGACGTTGTCGTCGAGGACGGCAGTCTTCGCTTCCACATGGCAGGCTTGCGCAAGCTTCTGGGCGATGGCGAAGGCGGCGCCCGCTACATCGCCACACAGGTCGGCGTCGGTTATGCCTTCGTGGCCCCGGTGGAGCGCCTTGGGGCTTCAGGCACGGCGGTGCCGCCACCCGGTTCGAGCCAAGACGACGCTGCCGACAAGATCCCCGCCGGCACGTCCAACCTTCCGCCGCGTCTGCCGCACCTGATCGGGCGCGAGCGCGACGTCAGTCTCCTCATCAAGCGCGTGGTCGATACGCCACTCTTTACCATCTTCGGAGCGGCCGGTGTCGGAAAGACCTCGCTGGCGATCGAGATAGGGCATCACCTGGCCCCGCGCTTCGATGAGCAGGTTGTTTTCGTCGATTTCAGCATGCTCGAAAATCCCGCCGTGGTTCCCTCGATGATCGCCGGCGCGATGGGAATTGCGGTCCAGACCGAGGACCCGCTGGCCGTCATTCTCGGCCATATTCGTGACCGCCGATACCTCCTCGTGCTCGACAATTGCGAGCATGTCATCGAGCCGGCCGCCAATATCGTCGAGCGCATCGTCGAAGAAGCGCCGAACACCCGCGTGCTGGCGACCTCGCGCGAACCGCTGCGGATTCGCAGCGAACATATTCATCGTCTCGACGCCCTCGCCTATCCCGACGATCCGTCGAATCTGACCCTCGCACAGCTCCTCGACTATCCCGCAGTCCAGCTCTTTTGTGAGCGAGCCGCCGCAGCCGACAGTTCGCTGGAAATCGACGAAGAGTCCGCGCGTCTGATCGGCGGCATGTGCTCGCGGCTGGACGGAATGGCGCTGCCGATCGAACTGGCCGCAGTCCGCGTCGCGACCCACGGCATCTCGGCGACCGCCAGGCAGCTTGGCGAACATTTCAGCCTTGGCTGGGCGGGCCGAAGGACAGCGCAGCCGCGTCAGCAGACGCTGCAGGCCACACTTGACTGGAGCTATAATCTCCTTTCGGAAACCGAGCAGATCGTTTTCGAGCGCCTCGCCATCTTTGTCGGTCCCTTCTCCATCGACGCATCGCTCGAAGTCGCCGTCGACCTGGAGATCGGCTCCAACGACGTGGCCGTCGCTGTCGATGAGCTGGCCTCGAAATCATTGATTGCGCCCAGCCGTTCGCGTGATTCTGGTACCTACCGGCTCCTCGAAATGACCCGTGCCTATGCTCGGGAAAAATTGCACGCGCGGGGACAGGATCAATATGCCGCCGTCGCGCGCCGCCATGCCCGCTTCTTCCTCGCAGAGCTCGAGGCGATCGGGGGGCAAGACAGCGACGTGCTCCAGGATCCTCGGCCGCTGCGGCTGCAGCTTGGCAACATCCGAAGTGCGCTGGACTGGTGCTTTGGCAGCGATGGCGATCTCAGGATCGGCGTTCGCCTCGCAGCCGCCAGCGCGCCCGTCTTCCAAGCCCTGTCGCACTTGCTGGAATGTCGCACCTGGTGCACTCGCGCACTTGCAGAGCTCGAGGATGCGCAGCGCGGAATCGCGATCGAGCTGGAACTTCAGGGAGCGCTCGGCTTCTCGCTGATGTTCACACGCGGCAACAGCGCAGCGGCTGGCCAGGCTCTCGCCCGCGCGCTCGAGGTTGCCACCGATCTCGAGGATCATTGGAGCCAGCTTCGCATGCTGGGTGGGCTCCACATCTTCCACGAACGAATCGGCGAATATTCAATCGCCATGCTGCACGCCCAGCGAGCGGTCGAGGTCGCCAACACGATCGCAGAGCCCGAAGCGATCGGCATCGCCGCTTCGCTGTCCGGCATTTCCCATCATCTCGCCGGCGATCAGATCCGTGCCCGCCAGGAGCTGGAGCTTGCGCTGGCGAAGAGCCCGCCCTCGCAACGCAGCCGTACCATCCGATACGGCTTCGATCACAGGAACCGGAGCGGAATTGCCCTAGCGCGCACCTTGTGGCTGACGGGCCATTCCGCTCGTGCAGCGGCAGCCACGCGTCAGACCGTGCGTGAGGCGGCACAGCTCGATCATCCCGTGACGCATTGCATCGCGCTGATCTGGTCGCTCGCGGTCCATCTCTGGATGAACGAGCTCGATGCGGCTGACGAAGCGCTCGCAGCTTTCACGGAATGCGCCGAAGTCAATGCGCTCGGCCCCTATATCGCGGCCGCAGGCGGGTTTCGCGGTGAGCTGGCTATCCAGCGGGGAAGGCTCGGCGAGGCGCTTGGCGCCGTGGAGGAAAGCCTCTCCCGCCTTCGCGCCGCTCGCTACGAGTTGCTGACGACCCCGTTCTCGATTGCGCTGGCACGCGGCCTGATTTTAACCGCGAGGTATCATGAAGCGCGCGAGCTGATCGACGCGACCATCGCTCGATGCAACGGGAACGGCGAACGATTCGCGATGCCGGAGCTACTGCGCGTGAAAGCCGAGATTCTGCGCCGCACTGACGGCAATGTCGGTGCGAGTGAGGCGCTTCTGAAGGAGGCGATGAACCTTGCCCGGGCGCAGGGTTCGCGCGCGTGGGAGCTTCGGATAGCAGCAGATCTCGATGGCCTGCTGGACGAAGAGCGGCGCTACGACGCGGCGCGATAATTTGGGAGCGGACGCGGGTTCCAATGACTTCGATCGCTTCACAAACTTCCTGAACAGGCTCGGCTGCTAAACTGCCCCGGGCCCTCATCCGCAGGACGCCTCAGACGGCACGCTTCTGGAATATCGGAAGCGGATACCCTGATGGAACCGGTTCAGCGCCCTCCCCGCGATCCGGGCCCGCAAATTCGCGGCGAGGCCAACGGCTGACTCCTGCGGGCACAGAACATCCGATTTGGGCGCTAACGGACCTGCTATGCGCAGCACTTGAACGTCCTGTGTGGATGGCTCCCGCGTTGCAAGTGGCGATTTGAGGCTGGCGGTTTGGTCGGGTGCAGTCTTGTGTCCGGCCTGTTGATGCGGTCGTTCAAAGACCGCTGGCCCTGATGGTATCCGCCAGTTCCCGGTCTGACCGGTTCGCCATCATTCACATCGCGCTCGCAACCTCCTGAAGCTGGTCCTCGACGGCCGGCTAAACCGTCATGCTGCGCACTGGTCGGGCGCGCGATAGACGCCGCCCCGGGCCATGATCGCCCACGCCACGCGGGCTGTTCGATTGGCGGCCGCGACGGTTACGACCCGGGCGGGCTTGCGTGCCAGCATGGTGGCGATCCGCGGGTCGACCGAGTCTGGTTGGGTCCGCGCTCGACGAACCAGCGAGGTCATGCCGACGACGATCAGCCGTCTCAGATAGCGATCTCCCATGCGCGAGATCGATCCCATCCGCTCCTTGCCGCCGCTGCAGTTCTGAAGCGGCGTCAGGCCGAGCGAGGCCGCAAACTGCCGCCCGGACCGGAAACGGCTGGCGTCGGTGACCGAAGCGGCGAGCGCCGTGGCCGAGACGAGGCCGACGCCACGAATGGTGCTCAGCCGTTGCGACACCTCATTGGAACGATGCCAGGCAAGCATTTCCCTTTCCAGTGCCGTCAGTCGGAGCTGGAGCTCGCCGATCTGTCCGGCCAGGCTGGCGATGATCCGGCCCGCCAACTCAGGCACGTTCGGCGTTGCGGCGCTGGCGATCTGCGCTGCCAGATTGAGGGCATGATGCAGGCCGCGCGCCATCTCGATGCCGAACTCGGCAAGCAAGCCTCTGATCATGTTCACAAGCTGGGTGCGCTGCTTCACCAGTAGATCGCGCGTCCGGTGCAGCGCCAGCGCCGCTTGCTGCTCGGCCGACTTGACCCATCGTGGGGCGTGTCACGGCCTCGCAGATCGCCTCGGCGTCCGCCGCATCCGTCTTGCCGCGCTTCACATAGGGTTTGACGTAGGCCGGCGGCATTAGCCGAACCTCGTGGCCAAGCTTCGTCAGTTCGCGGGCCCAATGGTGCGAGGTGACGCAGGCTTCAATGCCAACGAGGCAAGGCGGTAGCTTGGCGAAGAAGGGCAGCACCAGTGCACGCCGCAGCGCCTTGCGAATGATGACGCGGCCGTCGGCATCGACCGCGTGGACCTGAAAGACGCTCTTGGCCAGATCAAGGCCGACAGTGGTAACCTGCATGGCGGATGGCTCCTCTGCTTTGTGGCAGTGTGCCAACTTCTGCTTGTGGCGCTAGTCGTCCGGCGGTCTCCTTGGTCTCGGGGTCCTGAGGCTGAATCAGCAGACTTGCGTTTTGACGACGCGCATCCATATACCATCCAACTGGATGGTATATGGATGCGTTGATGAAAACTCCGGACAGCGAGAAACTGACTCTCAATCTCGGCTTCGTCGATCTCGGCCGCATCGACCTGCTGGTCAGGGACGGCTTCTACTCGAACCGCTCCGACTTCATTCGCACTGCGATCCGAAACCAGCTTTCCACCCATGCCGACGACGCGGCACAGGCCACGACGCGGCTGTCGCTCGAACTCGGCCTGAGGACATTCACCCGGCGCGATCTCGAAGCTGCCAAGGCCGCCGGCGAGCGGCTGGAGATTCGCGTCCTTGGCCTGGCCGTCATCGCGGCGGATGTCTCCCCTGAGCTTGCCCGGGATACGATTGCCTCTCTCACGGTGCTCGGCGCGCTGCATGCCGCTCCCGAAATCAAGGCCGCCCTGGCCGACCGACTGAGCTGAAAAAGGACACCACATGAACGCCCGCATCCGCTCCGCAGCGAGCGAAGCCATGACACGCCTCAAGACGGCCGATCTCGTCGGCGCTACCGCCACCATTCAGCGTGCGCTAACCGGAGCTCCGCCCCAGGCATGGACGCGCCGCAAGGAGGGGCACGCGGCCTCGGCCGGCTTCAAGCCTCATGGGCCGCGGGGCTTGGGCGAAATCCTCAAATCCCTCCGATCCGAACGGACCCAATTCGCCGAACGGACCGGCACGCGCCGTCACCCGGCCGACGCCGGAGACGATGACGGCCGCTTTCGCTCGCGCAGCTACCGCAACGGAGCCGGATCCCTGAACTACAAGCTCTATATCCCCGAGGGCCATGCCGAGCGGAAACTCGCTCTGATCGTGATGCTCCATGGCTGCACGCAGAACCCGGATGATTTTGCCCGGGGAACTCGGATGAATGCGCTAGCCGACGAGTTCGGCATCGTCGTCGCTTATCCTCACCAGCCGCGTTATGCCAATTCCCAGGGTTGCTGGAACTGGTTCGACGCGCGTCATCAGCGGCGCGGGGCCGGTGAGCCCGCTGTTCTGGCGGGATTGGCACAGGACTTGTGCGCAGAGTTCAGGATCGATCGCGGACGGGTCTTTGTTGCGGGCTTGTCTGCGGGCGGTGCGATGGCGGACGTGCTGTCCTCCACTTATCCCGACGTCTTCTCGGCCGCCGGCATCCACTCCGGCGTGCCGCATGGTGCCGCCAACGACGTTATGTCGGCGTTTGCCGCGATGAAGGGCAACGCGAAGACAGCACCGCGAATGAAAGCAGGCATCACAAGGCAGATCATCTTCCATGGCACGGCCGATGCCACTGTTCACCCCTCAAATGGAGAGGCGCTGTTCCAAAAGGCAAATGCTCAATCCGGTTGTTCACCCGAGTTGGTGACCAGCACCGTCGTCAACGGCAGACGAGTCGTCCGCAAGGTGGTCGGACCCGACACGGGACCGGCCAGCGCGGAGTATTGGGTGGTGGATGGTGCTGGGCACGCCTGGTCGGGCGGAGACCGGACCGGAAGCTTCGCGGACGCAACGGGGCCTGACGCCTCGCGCGAGATGATCCGCTTCTTCCTCGGCCACTGACGGGATCGACCTGCATGCGAGACCCGTTGTCTCTCGCTAACGGAAATGAACCGCACCCAAAACTGCTCCGCACATAGCAATGGGTGCCGCTTTCGACCGCCGATGAAGTTCGCGCGTTGCGGAGAAACAGGAGGGCGAACCGTCGGCAGAACGCGATCCGAACGTAAGGAGAGACGCCATTTGCGCACTCACTGTCGTGTTCGAACTCGCTGCGGAACATCACCCTTGAGGGCGTGACGGTGCTCCGATGTCCCTGACGGGTCGCGAGAATGTCGGCTCCCGGGCGACCGCCCAACGTCAGCTCCTGGCGCGCAGCGCCCGCGACACCACGCTCGGATCGACTGCAAGTCGGGTGAAGGCAGCGGGCGGCTCCATCCCGTCTTGGCGCGAGCTATCCGAAGTGCGGATCGGTTGCGGCCATGTCGCCGACGATTGCCCTCAGTGAGGCGCAGAACTCGCGCGAGGCGGCGGTCCGCGCGCCCTGGGCCGGCAGCACGAGCCGTCCGACGATCTTCTCCTCTGGCTTGAATGGCACGAAGACTAGCGCCCGGCTCGCGGCGGTGGCGAGGACGCTCAGCTTGTCGAGCAGTGCGATGCCGGCGCCCGCTTCGACCAGCGCGCAGGCGACGCTCGACTGCGACACCTCGGCAACCGGCCGCAGGGCGAGATCGGACTGCTCGAAGAGCCGGTGTGCCAGCCCTCCCAGCGGCAACATCCTGTTGAGGCAAATCAGCTTTTCTCCCGCGATGTCACGAACTGACAGCGAGCTGCTGGCCGCCAGCGGGTGGGCGCAGGGCAACATGCAGCCGAACTGCGAGGCGCAGAGATCTTCGATGATGATGCCGGAGACCACCGCGGTATCGATCAGGAGACCGATCTCGCTGCGGAAGGTCGCGACGCGCTGAGCCACCTCTCGTGCCGTCAGCACCTCGATGACGAACTCGACACCCGGCTTGCTCCGCTGGAGCCGTGCCACGGCGCGCGGCAGGATCGAATTGGCGAAGGCCGCGATGGAGGCGATGCGCAGCGCACCCGAGCGACCCTCCCTAAGATCGCGCGCCCGTCGCGCCACCGCCTCGACCGAGGTGACGGCGTGGACGACGTCGCCATAAAGCATCTCGGCCTCCCGGGTGGCAAAGAGGCGCTGCTTTTCCCGCCGGAAAAGCGCGATGCCGAGCCGCTGCTCGATCTGCTGGAGAGTCCGGCTGACAGCGGGTTGCGAGACGTTGAGGGCAGCGGCCGCGGCCGTGACGCTGCCCTTCTCGATGACCGACTTGAGAACGGCGAGTTCACGGGCGTCGAAAATCATAATCAAATCGCATGAAGTCAGGCAGTTTTTATATTAGCGCGCATGATTTCAGCCCGTCAATCTCGCTTCAGGTCAAGATCGACGAGCGAGAGATGAAGGTCATAGAAGTCCGCGGCCACCATGTCGGCTTCGCGCCGTCGCCCGCCATCGGCAACGCCCGGACCATGATCCGCCGCCGGGACTTCCTCCTCCTCGAGATCGTCACAGATACCGGCAAGCGCGGCTGGGGCGAGGTGTTCTCGTCGCCCGATGCCGCCGCGGCCCTGATCAGGACGCGATACGCTCCGCTCCTGCTCGGGCAGCCGCCCCGGCGCTATCGCGCCTTGTGGGAGCGCATGGCGGCCAATCTCGGCTACGACCGGCGCGGGCCGGCGATGATGGCGATCTCGGCGATCGACATGGCGCTGTGCGACCTGGCCGCTCAGGAGCTCGGGGTCAACGTGGCCGCCATGCTGGGAGGCGGGCTGCGCGAGCGCGTCTTCGCCTATGGCAGCGGCCCCTTCATCGCCGAGGCGGACAACCCCTATGCGCATTATTCGGCCGAGGTGGAGCGCTGCCTGGCGCAGGGCTACCGCGCGGTGAAGCCCCGCGCCGGCGTCGGCCCGCGTGCCGATGGCGAGATGCTCGCCGCGATGCGTCGCCAGGTCGGCCCGGATGTAGCGCTGATGGTCGACATCAACCAGGCCTACAGCGCGCGGGCCGCTATCGCTTCCGCCCGCCATATGGAAGCGTCCGAGCTGTTATGGATCGAGGAACCGGTCGAGCCGGAGGACATCCCGGGCTATGCGGCGGTGGCCGCCTCCGTCTCCACCGCCGTCGCCGGCGGCGAGGCGCTGGCGAGCGCAGCCGCGTTCCGCGACTTCCTCGTCGCCGGTGCGATGTCGATCCTGCAGCCGGACCTGACCGTCTGCGGCGGCTACACCGGCTTCATGCGGATCGCGGCCCTGGCTTCGGCGTTCGACCTGCCGATCATGCCTCATGTCTTCGGCACGATCGTCAACCATCAGGCCGCATTGCAGGTTGCCGCCTTGCTGCCCGCACGGCGCGGAGGCGGGCCGGCGGCATATCCCTATGTCGAGGTCGACATCTCCAGCAACCCGCTGCAGGCGCTGCAAGGCGTTGTGAGGCCCAACGCGGACGGCACGCTCGACGTGCCGGACTTGCCCGGCACCGGCCTCGACCTCGATGCCGAGCGCCTGGAGCCGTGGCGGCGCGAGAGCTGGGTCTGCCGCTGAAATGACTTCGTCAAGAAGAGCAATCGAAGGGAGGACAGCATGGAGATCACGAGACGTGGCCTGACGTTCGGCTCTGCCGCCGCGGCCTGCTGGCCGGCGCTGGCGGCAGCCGCCGAATGGCCCGAGCGGCCGGTCACCTTCGTCGTGCCGTTTCCGGCGGGCGGCAGCACCGACGTCGTCGCGCGGCTCTTCGCCGAGCGCTACGCCGAAACGCTGAAGCAGGGCTTCGTGGTCGAGAACAGACCCGGTGCCAACGGCAATATCGGCGCCGCGCTGGTCGCCAAGGCGTTAGCCGATGGCTACACGATCCTGGTCTCCGGCAACGGGCAGAATGCCATGAACCATTCGCTCTATCCCCGGATGCCCTTCGATTCCACGAAGGACTTCGCACATATCTGCCTGCTGGCCTCGACGCCGAACGCGATCATCGTGCCGGCCGACTCGCCGATCACAGGTTTTGAAGCACTGGTGCGCCGGGCGGGGGAACTGGGCGACGGGCTGGCCTTCGCCAGTCCCGGCACCGGATCGTCGGGCCATCTCTCGCTCGCGATGCTGGAAAACGCGGCGAAGTTCAAGGTCCGGCATGTGCCCTATCGCGGCGCGGCCCCGCTGGTCACCGACGTGCTGGGCGGCCATGTCCCGGTCGGTATCGTCAATGTCGACATTCCGCTCCCCCATGTTCGAAGCGGCAAGCTCCGCGTGCTCGCGGTCACAAGCGCCGGACGCAGCCAGCTCTATCCGGAGGCACCGACCGTCGCGGAATCCGGCTTCCCGGGTTTCGAGGCCGTGGGCTGGTTCGGACTGTCGGCGCCGGCTGGAACGCCGAAGGAGATCATCGCGAGGCTCACCGTGCTCGCCAACCAGTTTCTAGGCGAGGAGAAGCTGAAGCAGCGCTTCGCTGCCGGAGGATATCTGGCAGGCGGCGGAAGCCCGCAGGACTATGCCGACTTCATCGGCCGCGAGATCCTCAAATGGCACGGAGTGGTGAAGGCGAGCGGGATTTCGCTGGAATAGCCGCCTGGCGGCGTCCCGAGCCGTGGATGGCGACGTTTCGATCTGCGGCCCGCTGTGAATGTCGGCTTCCTGGAAGCCACCCAACTTCCGCAAGTGGCGGGGGAAGACGCGCCTTGCAGCAGTCTCCGCACCGATCATTGACCTATCGTCTCAACAGAACATTGGCGCTCGAGAGGGCCACCGGAGCTAGGGCTCGCGACCAGCCGTCAGTCCGACATGTCCGTCATGTCCGTCAACCGGAGGGAGGCAGCACTTGACGAGTTAGGACGGCTGCCCTAATCAATATAGGTCAAATGTCCTAGTGCGATGGATGTGATGGTGCCCGCGAGTTGGTCCAGTTCCGCTGATCTTCGCAACTTGCTGTCGGAGTGAAGGCTACGATGAGCGGCAACACCACCCGCCAGGAGATTGTCGCCGCCGCCGACGACCTGTTCTATCGGCACGGCTTCGATCACACCTCGTTTGCCCATATCGCAGAGGCAGTTGGGATTTCGCGCGGCAATTTCTATCACCACTTCAAGACCAAGGATGAAATCCTCGATGCCGTGATCGAGAAGCGCGTCGCGGACCGGGTGGCGATGATGGAGCGTTGGGAGATCGCCGGGTCAACGCCGGAGGACCGCATCCTGAGCTTCGTCGACATCCTGATCGTCAACGGCGACAAGATCGTGCGGTACGGCTGCCCCATCGGCACGCTGACGAGCGAACTCGCCAAGCTGAACCACACCGCGCGCGGCGAGGCCAACAGGCTGTTCGGCGCCTTCCGGACTTGGCTCGCCCAGCAGTTCACGGCGGCTGGTCAGGCGGAGACCGAAGCCCATAGATTGGCGATGCATCTGTTGATGCGCAGCCAGGGCGTCGCAACGCTGCTCAACGCCTTCCACGATAGGGAATTCGCCGCACGGGAGGTCGAGCTCATGCGCGAATGGGTCGGCGCGGTCCTCGCCTCAAACGGCGACAGGGCAAGATCGGCGAAGACCACCTGACCGGCATTGACCGGTCGACTTTGATCATCCCGCCGCGGCTCCCCTCCCGCTTGCGGCCGTTCTCTGCGAGGCATCAAAATGTTCATCATCCTGCTTCGGTTCTCGGCCAACAAATCCGAGGCGGCCCGTCTGATGGAACGCCACAACGCCTGGCTCAAGAGGGGCTTCGACGATGGCGCCTTCATGCTGGCCGGCAGTCTTAGACCCGAGGGCGGCGGCGCAATCTTAGCGCAGGGGATGGCGCGGGATGAGTTGATGGCCCGCCTCCAGCAAGATCCGTTCGTCGCCGAGGACGTCGTCCGCGTCGAGCTTCACGAGGTCGCACCCGGACAGGTGGATGAGCGGCTGGCCTTTCTGAAGGCGGCGGCATGAACAGTGTCACCATATCAGGGCCGGATGGTCGCCCGCGGTGTCGCTGGTGCGCCGCCGCACCGGAATTTCTGCGCTATCACGACGAGGAATGGGGCTTTCCGGTCGACGATGATGACCGCCTCTTCGAGAAGTTGAGCCTCGAAGCCTTCCAGTCCGGGCTGAGCTGGCGCACGATTCTCGCCAAGCGCGAGAATTTCCGCCGCGCCTTTCACCGCTTCGAGATCGCCCGTGTCGCTCGCTTCAACGAAGGCGACATCGAGCGCTTGTTGGGCGACAACGGCATCGTCCGTCATCGCGGCAAGATCGAAGCCGTCCTCAACAACGCGCGACGGGCGGAGGAGCTCGTCCGGAAAGCCGGATCTCTGGCGGCCCATATCTGGCGGTTCGAGGCGGCTTCCATCCGGCCGGAGGGGGCGCAGACCCGATCGACCTCGCCGGAGGCCATCGCGCTATCGAGGGACCTCAAGAAGCGCGGCTGGCAGTTCGTCGGACCGACCACGGTCTATGCCTTCATGCAGGCGATGGGCCTCGTCAACGACCATGCCGAAGGCTGCCTGATCCGCCCTGAGGTCGACGCCGCACGCGTGGCCTTTGCGAAGCCGACAGCTCCGAGAGCTGTCTAGGACTATACCGGTCCCGCGTATTCGCCCCGCGCGGGATAATCGTGCTTGATGATGAAATCCAATGCCTGGACCATCTCGGCGAAATTCGGTCGCACGAACGGCATCGATTGCACCGATAGATAATAGATCGTCCGGTCAGGCTTGATCAGGAAGACCCCGGGCTCGGAGAACAGCGCAGGCTCCTCGATGCCAATCGAGGTCTTGCCGCGTGAGGTCGAGATATAGAGCCCCCATTCTTTAGCTTTCGTCAGCGGCAGGCCATAGCCGAACCGCAGGTCGGCCGCGCCGACCTTTTCCGCCATCTGCTGGGCGCGGTCCACCGTGTCGGAGCTTATGGCGATCGTCTCGACGCCTTGTTCCTGAAACGCAGTCGTCAGACGCTCCAGCTCCTTCAGATAATTCGCACAAATCGGGCAATGCAGACCCCGGTAAAAGCAGATCAGCGTCAGCCGCTCGGGGGTCGCAGTGGCGAGGTCGAAGACGCCGTGGCTGAGGGTCTCGACTTTGAGCTCTGGGGCGAACTGGCGTGGCAACAACATGGGCCGTCTCTTTTCGTGGCTTGAACGAATATGATCCTTTTGTCAGACTTTGGAACATCTAGAGTTTAGAAAACATGATCCACAATCCAGATTGCCGCAGCAGGGACCGTCTGGCTGCTTTCTTCGAGGCCTTTGCGGTCTCGACCTCGCTCATGGAAACTGATGCAGCCGAGGGCCGGGTGCTCCTCTCCTTGGTCGGATGCGGCTCTGAAATCACCCAGATCGTTCTGGATATGCGCCGGCCAGATGCCGCGTTGCCGAATCTCCTGTTGAGGGTCGCTGTCGACTTTGGCGGAGCGACAAATCCTCTGCTTAGTGCGATGCCCGCGCGCTTTGCGGTTGATCTCGATAATCAGCCGATCTTGAAGGCAACCGCTTCAGCCTTTGCCGCTGAGGCCGCCGGACAACGCTGCGGGCGGCAAGTAGCGGTCGACCGCCTGTGCGAAGTCGTGCTCTTGCTCATGCTACGTCAGGCGATCGAACGCGGCGCCTCGCGACCAGGCCTGCTGGCCGGGCTTTCTCACCCAGGTTTGCAGCGCGCGCTCGTCGCTATGCACAACGACCCCTCGCGTGCTTGGCGGATGGAAGACCTTGCGGACATCTGTGGTATGTCACGCAGTACCTTCATGGCGACCTTTCCGAAGGTCGTCGGAGTAACCCCAGCCGCATATCTGCAGTCCTGGCGTATTGTCACCGGGCAGCGGGCCTTGCTTCGTGGAGAAGCCGTCAAAGCCGTCGCGCGACGCTCGGGCTTCTCAAGCTCCGAAGCCTTTTCCCGCGCGTATTCAAGACAGTTTGGTCACGCACCACGAGACGCGCTCAGCCAGGTCAGCCGATAGGTTTGGCAGGTGCCATCCATAGTACGAGCCTGATGAGGAGTTCCGCACTGCCGTGTTCCTGACTGTCGGCTTCCGGGCGGTCACCCAATGTCCACAAATGGCGCACGCTGATCTTCCGGACAGAACTGCCTTTGCCAGACTCTGCGCGCGTCGGTGCGGGCCCACCCACACATTAATCCGGACCCGCTTACTCAGAATAATGGCACACCGCGGTTTCCCTTTTCGGAGGGCGCACATGCAGGGCCCGCGATCAGCCTACCGGCTAGCTACGCGGAAGCAATGCTCGAACTGACGCGCGAGCGCGCCGCCGATGAACAGATCATGCGCCGGGCCGAGACCCTGGCGCAGCACATGCTTAAGCAGCCGCCGGCCGCGAAGCGGGCCACACGCTCGGCTCGTTGATCCATCCAGAAGCAGTTCGGCGCCGTGCGTTTCGTCGCTCGCTATCCGCACTGCCAGAGACTACCTTCGCCCCGTCGGCGCCAAGCCGAAGGGGCTTTTCTTTGGTCAGGTGCTGAATAGGTGACGCCGACTATCAGAGCTTAAGAACGAACCAGCATGCCCAGCCGATCACGGCGATAGCTGCGGTGTAGAGCCAGCCAAGTGGAAAGGGCACATTCATACTCCTGAGTCGGAGCGCGCAATGATCCTCCGCGCAATTGGTTCCGGAGTGAATTGGCGATTTCGAGTGGCTCGGCGTTTTGTGAACGGCTGTTCGCAAACGTGGTCGTGCGCCCGGCCCGCGGCATCCCCCCTTTTAAACACTTGAAAGCGGCAAGCCGCGCGTTAATTCTCTCGCTGTTGATGGCATTCAAGGGGGACAAGATGCCATTTTCATCCCTTCACAATCCCGACGATCTGGCGCGGGCGGGAAGATTCCTTGGTGCGGCTTGGGCGAAAATCGAGGAACACGGCCTCCTTTCTGGCGATGCGGAAAGCGAACGGATCAGGCTCGCCCATGTCGTTGCTGGTCTGCTGAAGTCCGATGCGGACGACGCTGATCTGATAGACGCCGCGATCACCCGGTTCCTCCAACCGAAACAAGGGATACGATCCGGCGTTGACTAGGTAGGCGCTGCCGAATCAGGCGCCGATCCCTCTCGCCGACGCAACAGCCCCCAAGCCTAGTGGCGGCGAGAGGTCCTTCAGAGTGCTTTGCCCCGTCGGTCGTGCCCACGGGGCTTTTTCTTTCCCGGTCCCGTGCTAGCGTCGCCATGGCGCTTTTTCCAGCTAGCGCCATGCCTCTCGCCGAGCCAGTTGCTCACCCAGCCCGTGCCGGCGAGAGGCAGCCTTCGGCGTGTCGCTCGTGCCAAGGGCCCTCGCTGACGTCTTGACCCGAGTTCGCCGGTTTCTAAATTCCCGCCGTTCGTTGGCCGCGAGTGGGAATGATTATGCCATTTAAATCCCAGGCTCCGGAGCACGTCGCTCGCACCTTGGCGGCGTTGGACGCCGCGTGGAACGAAGTCAAATCGACAGTGTCAGCGGGTCATGAGGAGCAGGAACGAACCCGACTTGCCTATATAATAGCAAGCTTCGTCCTTGTTGCGGTGGATGAGGACGAGCTGACACGGCGTGCCGTCGAACGTTTCCGAAATCGCCCACAAATCCGCGCGCGGAACCCGCAAATAGTTCGAGAGTTACGAAGTCGGAATTCACGGTAGCGCTCGCCGCGAGGTAGAGCGAAGGGCTGGAGGCCCAACGAAGACCCCGCCAGACTGCTGGCGGGGTTTTTCGTGTATGTGCCCGGGGCGCTCGGTGCGACTCCGTACGGAGTGATGGCCTGAGGATCAATCAGCCAAGCCGCGGGGTTCTTCAAGCGGCGCTCTTCTGGTCGAAATGCGCCGTGCCTCTCGCCGGATCCCCTTCCACCTCTCCGGCGAGAGGCTGTCCGTTCTCCTTCGCCCCGTTGGCTCGCGGTGGCGGGGCTATCTTTTTGGCCGCGGAACAGCCGGTGCCTCCACTCGTTCACTCCACTCCATGAATGACGAGGAACCCATGGACCATTCCAAACACGTGCGCCTATCCGCAACGAACTCACCGCCGACACACTTGAGGGCGCTACGATCTATGGCCCAGGCGATGACAAGATCGGATGGTCTCGCATATCCACGGCGCAGGGACGAACGCCCAGGTCGTGATCGATGTGGGTGGATTCCTCGGTATCGGCGCAAAGCCTGCGGCCGTCCCGGTGAGCGAGCTCGACTTCATGCGGGACGAAGATGGCGAGGTTCACGCGCTCACCAGCTGGACCAAGGATCAGCTGAAGGCGATGCTCGAGCACTCTGATCCGTAAGAGCCCTATCTTCCGACCAGCTCGAGACTTCTCGGCCGGCGAGGCGGGAATAGGTCATGGCCGGTTCTCTGGCGGGTACGGCATCGGCAGGCTCCTTAGCCGGAACGTGTATCGGCAACTGGCGTTGAGTCGCCAGGCCTGTCGCGTTCGTGTAGTGTCGTGTATCGCCTGGTCTGACCCTGCTTTCAGCCCTCAGCATGCTACTAGATCACTTCGCTAAAACGTGGCTATGCGGCGCGCGGCAAACAGGTGTAAATTCGCACGCCAAGAGCTGGTGGGCGCGAAGTGATCGGAAATCTTATAATCGCAGCGGCCCTCCTGGGGCTTGCTATAACCCTGGCGGATGCTCTGCTATCCGAAGAACAAAAGCGTTGGGTCGACCTTAAATTCACACGCTTATGGTCGTCTCTGGATGATCTGAAACGTTCTCGTTTCACCGATAGGCTACGTAACTGGCGAGTCCAAATAGGAATAATTCTTCTTAGTACTTTTATTTCGTTCTATATTCTTGGTGGCCACAGATATTTCACAACAGGATTAAACTCTATTTCTGTCGGACTTCCGTTCAATTTAGTAATGATAATTTTGTTGCGTTGGATATTGCGAGCAGACGCAGGTTCTAAGTTACTGCTACGTTTAATTGTAGTGACTATATTATATATAATTACGGCATTTATATTTCTTCTTTACACATGGGAAACCGAAATAGGCCCGAATGATGGTGGATTTGTGGTTGCTGTTATTACATTGTTTGTAGTTTATTTAGCAATTACTCCATTAATTGCGGTTCTTATCGGTCCATTCGTATTAATTGCGATAGCAAGATTGCTTCTTTTAGTAAGTGAGCTTGCGGTTAGAAAGATCAGTGAATATTCGAAAGGGCCTGTTGTTGCTTGTTCTGCTGTTTTGGCCGCAATTGGTACTTTAATTAAAGCTCTGTAATTCGCTATGTGATTTCTCCAATCTGTCGCTCTTGGACGGTTTGGGCGCCTCATCGAGCAGCATGTTTGCGATTATCCGCGCGGCTTCGCGGGGAGTTCACCTCCGTCGAGATTTGGCCGGCCTTTTGGAAAGGCGACGGACGTTCGCCTGTACCTTGCGCCTGTACCCGCGAACGATGGTTATTGGCGCTGCACCGAGCACGAGTTTGGTTGCGGCCTGCTGTGCGGCAGCGACCTTCTCACTAACCATCAACTGGACCTCTCGGTCACTGGCGGGGCCACCTGTCGACAGCTTGAGTGCGCGTAGCCACATGGCCTGTTGAGCTTCAAATGTGAGCATTGAGAGCTCGAAGAACATGTTCATCATCGTGGCCGCGCTCCGCGAGGAGCCCCAACTACTCCCATCCCCCAAGGTAGGTTCCGCCGCCGGGGCTCGGGTCGCGCGCGTCATGGACAGTTTGCAACGCCCAGTCGGCTTGACTCTTGAAGTTCGCATGTTCTCATTATGTTCTTATATCTGAGGACGCGGAACATGTCAGCCGAGCCATTGCCGGAGCGCGACGAATTGGAGTGGGAGCTCGTCGAGCTGGTCGACGCGCATGGCAGCGAGCGCGCCGCTCTCAGAGTGATGTATCAGACACTGAGGGCCGTGCTCGCGGACGCCGATCGTTCCGTCTCGCGGGGCTTCATCCAGGGCGTATTTTCGGAAGGAGCCAGGCCGCCGCGGGAGATCAAATCTGATGCATGAAGTCCATGGAACCTCCGAACGAAGAGACCTCGCTACTCGACTTGCCATGGGTAGTCGTGCGCTTTCGTTGTCACTTCTGCACCCGCAGCAAGGACGCGCGCCTGGCGGGCCTCGCCTGGCTCTACGGCGAGCACGCTACGCTGAAATGGCTTCTGGGCCAATTCCGGAAGCCGTGCGCGTGGAACCCTGGCAACCCGGAGCGCAAGCCGCAAAAGTACGGCCGAAAATGCGGCGCCTATTGCATGGACATCGGTCGCACCTCGCCGCCGGATCTGCCGCCGAGCATGTCAGGTCTGACCCTCATCGAAGGAGGCAAGGATGAACAGCTGCCTGCAGAGCCCTTACGGCGGCGACCCCGCCGTCGTGTCGGCTACAGCGACTGAGCCGGGATATCGCATCCGCATCGATATTGAGGGGCTGACCTCCGAAGAGTTGGCGCTTGGCGCCATCGCAGCACGAACCGTCTTCGACGCTGCCGGCATTACGCCGCGACAGGCGGCGTGCGCGCAGTGGGAAGTTGAAGGATGGGACCACGCTGGATTCCCTGATCCTTCTCCGAAGGCCGCGCTAGATATCCATGATGTTTGGTTTGAGGCGGACGTAGCTGCGATCAAGGCTTGCAGGCCTGAATGGGACGAAGACCGTGAACTTCAAGCGGGGTCGGCTCTGGCTCGACTACGGCTACGATCACCCCTAGCATCCGGCTCATGTGCAATCTCTTGTCTGATTGCGGTTGCTAGCGCAAACCGTTCTGCCAAGCGCGTTGAAGCAGACGTCAACCGCGCCACGACTGGAACATGCAGGTCTGGCTCACGAATAAGAACCAGAGTGGCAGACCGATCAGCCCACCTCCGAACAGAGATAGCCTCGCCAAGCGTCCGCGCGTCCGTTGGACGAGGTCCTGATCGTGCTCTGACAACGTCGGTTGATTTTTGCGAAGACGCTGCACTCGATGCAGCCCGATGAGGGCAAGCACGGGCGAGCCCCCGAAGATCGAACTATCATGCGATTGAAGTTGTGCCTCCCGCAAAATGCGCGCTGCGAACTTCAGATAAGGCGCGCCGCTCCCGAGAAAAAACAGGTATGTGCCGAATGTGGTCCATCCGTCGGAAATGCAAGCTGACATCGCATGACCTCAAGATCGCCGTATGCTGACTTTGGCTGTAGGCCCAGAGTTCCGCAAGGGGTCGAAAGCTGCCATTGGCAAACGGCTGGAGAGATAGCGTAATGCTGCCTAACCGGCATCGAGCGTCTTGAGGTCGCTATGGGTCTGCTTAACTGCACGCGCTCGCATTTCATATCGTTCATAGCACCCTTAGGCGGTTTTCTGCTGGGCGTCGCTGCATCGGAAGAAGCATTTGCGAAGAGCAGCGGGCCGGCCATGGAAGCAAGAATCGCGCTTACTAGGCTGGTTCGGATCGCGGCGATGCAGGCCGATTACAATACGCCAGTTGAGGCTTTGACCAATCGCCAATGCCAGGATGAAGCGGAGGTGGAATGGGTTGCTGGCGCAGCAACAGGATTGGGCGAGTTCCCCAGAGACTACCATCGTTTATGCCGTCTTGCACACGACGAGCATGCCGACAAAAACTCAAGAACCATCACCGTGCCAGCTAAGCTCGGCGCATCTTGTGAGGAATTTAGAAAGAACATTTCGAAGATAATCAGCAGCCCGTCGCAACTCAAACTCGTCTCAACACACACCGTTAACACCGAATCGACGGAGGAGCTGCTAAAAAAGTCAAGTAAATTCTACCAGTTAAATTCGTATTCTGTCGAATGCGGAATGAAATACTCTATCACCTTTCCATATAGAAGGTTTTATCAATTCTTCTAGGGCGGGTCTCGCCGCCGCTGGGCACGAAATTTCTGCAATGGGTCGTGAAGAGCCCTTCGTCTGGTTCCAGGAACCAGACGTTAGCAGCACATCGGTGACCGCGAGGCTCGCTCTTGTCTACGAGGTCGGCGCTCTGGCCGCCTCAGGAGTGTGGTTCGATGATCGGGGCTGCCATCTACAGAACACGGGCTATGAGCACACAGGTTGCAGCGCAGTCACCTCGACCTCGTCCTCGCGGACGACCGTCCGCCGGCGCGGCGGAACTCGCGTATGTCTTCGGTTAAGCTGTTGCCTCCTCCCGGGACCAGCGGAACTCGGTCCCGTCGGTCCAGATCCGATGCATGATGATGGCGAGCTTGCGGGCGACCGCGACGACCGCGCGACGCAATCCCCTGCGCTTGGCCACCGACATGCCCCAGGCCTTCAGCGAAGACCAACGCTGGGTGCGTGTCAGTAGCGAGAGGGATGCCTGATACAGCGTGGAGCGGCACAGGCCGTCACCGCATTTGGAAATTGCCCCGTTGCGGTCGACCTCGCCGGACGCATACTTGCGCGGCGTCAGGCCCAGGTGCGGGCCAACATCCCGCGATCGTTCGAACCGGGCCGGATCGTCGACGGTGGTGACAAAGGTGATTGCCGTCAGAGCCCCCACGCCCGGGATCGTCATCAGCCTGCGGCAGACTTCATCCTTCCTGATGATCTGCAGCAGCATTCGGTGCAGGACCGCGCACTGATCGCGAAGAGCGGTCCGAGCAATCAACATCGGCCGCATAATGGCCGCCAGCCGCGGGCGATCGGCGAGGAGGTCCAAGGCCCGCTGCTCGAACGCCGCGTGCTGAATCCGACCGGACAGCTTCAGGCCGAAGACACGGAGCGTCCCGCGGATCTCGTTCTCGATGTCGATCTGCTTGGTCAGCAGTGCCTTGCGATTGGCCAGGAGCATACGCAGCTCCTGCGACTGAGCGCCCTTGATGTGGACGACATTGAACCAGCCGACACGCATGACCTGGGCAATCGCGCGCGCGTCGTTGCGGTCAGTCTTCACCGGCATCGTCTTTGTGACGCCTCGCAGGCGGCGAGGATCAATGCAGAACGCTGGCCAGCCCAGAGCCTTCAGCTCGATGCACAGCCAGCGAGACAGCCCGCCGATCTCGAGCCCGATCCGGTCGATCTCGACGCCGGCATTACGTAACCAAGTTGAGATCGCGTCCGGATCGGACGGGCTCTTGCCCTCTGCAGTGATGATCCCGTCCTGATCCACGACGCAGATGGCGGTCTCGGCGAGCGACACATCCAGTCCCACGAAATGCTTCATGATGTGGCTCCCCGCGAGCCGCTGGGATAGCGGCTTCGAACTGCAGGCTGCACTGGCTGGGGGCAACCGCAATCACCCCATCTACAGCCATACTCGCAACGTTGATGCGATCCGGCGGCTGTTCGACAAGTTCCGAGAGATTCCGACGAACCTGCCGCTGGAGCTGGCCAACATCAATCCAAACCGGCCGTCGCCGATCGTTCGCAATGTTGCCGGCGGCGGCGAACCCGAGCTCGCCATGGTGCGCTGGGGCATGCCCTCGCCTAAGAACATTTTGGACGAAGCAGCAGCAGTCCGGGCTGAAAAGCTGGCCGCCAAGAACAAGCCCTTCGACATCGACGAACTGCGGCGGATGGAGCCGGATCGCGGCGTCACCAATGTCCGCAACACAGGCAGCCCGCATTGGCGGCGCTGGCTCGGTGTCGAGAGCCGCTGCCTAGTGCCGTTCACCTCCTTCAGTGAGCTCAACAAGGACGCTGGCGGCGATATCTGGTTTGCCCTGAAGGAAGAGCGCCCAACCAACATGTTCGCCGGAATCTGGACGCCGCAATGGACGAGCGTGCGCACAATTAAGGATGGCGAGGAGACGATCGACCTCTTCGCCTTCCTGACGACGAAGCCGAATGCCGAGGTCGAGGCGATCCACCCGAAGGCAATGCCGGTGATCCTGACGACGCGCGAGGAATGCGAGGTCTGGATGAACGCGCCCTGGTCTGAGGCCAAGGACCTGCAGCGGCCCTTGCCGGATGGCTCGCTCAAGATCGTCGCGCGTGGCGTAAAGAAGGATGAGCGCTCGAACGCCGCTTTCGGGTCAGAGCTCTTCCCGCCGGTCAAGCCGCCGGCGCAGGGCGACCTGTTCTGATGGGCCACTGGGAGCAGCTCGGCGTCGAGAACCGGAAGGAGCGCGAGCGCCGGGCCAAAATGGCGACGCTGGCGGCGGAAGCTCGACAGATTGACGAATGGGATGCCCATCATCGCCGGCTGGCTTGCTTTAGTGGTGATAAGGCTCTGGGTTTCCGACCCTCTCTGAGAAGTCGTCTGGCTCGACGCCGTCGCCACGCCATTCTCGGTCGAGCACCAGGCCGATAGTACCATCGGGCTCGAGCTGCGTTCGGGCTTCCACGCGCCAGTCGCCGCGGTCCCCGTCGGCCGGGAGGATGATCGAGTTTAAGGTCGAGATTGGTGAGTACCAGTCGTGCGGAAGCTCTGACCTTAGGCGCTCAATACCTACGAGCTCCTTCTTATGCACACCGCGATTGGCGTTCGAGATCTTCATACGCCTCCGCCGTATTGCTATCCGCCACAATTCATAGATTGATTGATATGCACATGCGCGCCTAGGGCGATGCGCACAGCCAACCGCGGCCATGACTCGCTGGCGCATCTCGATGCTCCCATCGACGCCGCTGCCCGTCCCCGGCTTCGGACGCGACCGGTGGCTGGTCGAAGTGATCCGCGCGCGTGCCGGCGAAAGCGCGCCGCGCTTTCCCACCGACCAGTTGCGACGGAAGGCTGGCGCCGCGGCGCCTCCGCCTGAGGCGCCGGTCGTCCTGATGGGCCGCGAAGGGAACAGGCGGGTGGTGTCGGCGGCAGACGTCGCCGCCAAGGCTGCCGGCCTGCGGCCAGGCGCGCCCGTCACAAAAGCGCAGGTGCTGGTGCCGGGCCTGATCGTGCAGGATGCCGATCCCTCAGCCGATGCCGAGGCGGCTTGATCGGCTCGCGATCTGGCTCCTGCGTTTTGCTACTATCGTCGCGCTAGATCCTCCGGACGGGATCGTCATCGACGCGACCGGGGCCGATTATCTCCATGGCGGCGAGACGGCGATGCTGGACGGGCTGATCGGACTCCTTGCCATGTCCGGCGTCAACGCCCGCGCAGCGATCGCCGACACCTGGGCGCGGCGCACGCACTGGCCCGATACGCCGCACGATCGACAATCATCCCCGCCCAGGCATGGCCAATCCGTCCTTGAAGCCCTGCCGCTGAGCGCTCTACGGATCGCCGCGTCAGCCGTTGAAAGGTTGCGAACGCTCGGCTTCGAGCGGATCGGCGATCTCCTGTCGCAACCGCGTGTCATCTCCACTGGCCGGACCTCGTCGCCTACGGCGAAGGCCTCATCGTGGTCCTCGTGCCAGACCGAGAAGCCAACAACCTACCGAGCAGGCCCCAAATAGCAGAAGCCCCAGCGTCGAAGCCCGAATCGCAACCGGCAGCCAGCGGTCAGGCCCGCCGCCACCTCCACCAATTAGGGAGATCAATGCGATGAAGAAAAAATAGACCGCGAAATTGTCAGACATGATTTCGAAGTATATCGTTACAAAAATTCCAGCAAAGTCCTACATCCTCGACATAAAGGCCCCTTGCGATTGTAGCGGTTCTAGAGCGCATGTTTAAGCGTCGCAGTCCAAGCGCTCGTTCCGTCTATTTGTTAGGCAGCTCGCAGAAAGTACTCGGTTGGTGTTTTTCCACCTCGTCCAGATGCATAGCGGGAGTGCGGCCCGTCTGTGTCGCGCTGGTTGTCAGCAATGAGCATTTCGTCCCGCCCACGCGTCTCAACCACTAGATAAATATGGTCAGCGCCAGCTGGAGTTGGGTCGTTATCAAAGCATACGCCCACATCGCCGGCCGCCTGGTCGCCAACCGAGATCCGCCTCCATCCTCGACGTTCAATTAGATGGGCGAACTTCCCCGCACCCCAGGTCATCGGAACGGCGATCCCGGCCAACTGAAGCAGGGCGCTGAGGTGCGCCGCGCATCCGTTGGTCGGATAGCCCGGCAAGCTCCGAGCAGCGATTTCCCGTGCCTCCTTCAAGCCCCCGGGCGTGCTACCGATATAGATCAACTCTTCGATTTGCTGCGCGTCCAGAATTCCGGCCGCGGCCATTTCGGTCCCAGCCGAGCCGGCATCGATCAGATAACCACTGCTTACGAAACCATCGGCGTGCCCGTCTCCTTCGAGATCGATCACAGTCCAGCTGCCGACTATGCGAATGGGGTAGACGAGCGTGTTCAAGGGAAGAAGTTTGAGTGAATCGAATTCTGTACCGGGGCCTGATCGCAAACGAAGGCCGCTGCGGGCGTTGACGCGCATGGATACCTGTACCGGCCGTTCCATTTCCGACTCCATTGCAGATTGCGAAAAGTCCCCGAAAACGCCGCCAGCGCCGAGTTCATTCGTGTCGCAGCTGACTCCTGCGATTGAGGAGGGCATGTTCTGTTTGAGTGCCCAGCGGCCAGACCTTTCGAAGGCTCGATAGCCCTGCCAACGAGTGGCCTGAGCCAGCCATGCGAATTTAGCGAGGCCGGCATCAAGCACAGCTTTGCACGACGCTCCGCTGCCATAGACTCCGACTTCACACGCTGGGTTGTCCGCTAGCGCTTCCGCGACTCCTTCAAAATAAGGGATGATCCGGTCGCGAATCTCACTGGCGGAGGCATCAAAATCGACGGCGAAATATATCGCCGAGCCATGAGGCTGACGAATTTCCTCGTCGCCATACGACCGTGAGTATGTTGCGTCGGCTATTCCGGTTGATCGATCGAAACTTGATGCTTGATTCCCGTGCCGCGCCTCGTGGACAATCGCAAGGCTAAGTCCAGCTGCAGCATGCGCTTGAGCTTCCTGGTAGGATAGTCTTTTTGATGGACGTCCGGTATCGCGCGAATAATACCGGATGATTGTTTGAACGCCCGCAGACGCGAGAGCGCGCGCTCGCTCAGCGCAAGCGCTTGAGACGTCAATTATCATGAAGCCGCCCTTGGCTAGATAAATTTAGCTCAGAGACTTTACGTTACTCATAGTTGACGGAAAGGCAATAGCCCTCATTTGTGGTTGTGTTCGTCAAATTTGGCCGCGGGCGCTTATGCTCGATGCCGCTTATCCGCAGTTTGCCAACCTAGTGTGATAAGGAACATCAGATCTCCTGGGCAAAATCCCGATCAGAGTTAGAGTGCCTGTATTACCTCGAGCCGTTTTAAAAGCGCCGGCGAGGGCGTCGGCGGCACGCGCGAATTCGCTTTTCAACTCTCGGCGGCCACAAATTCGCAGCCTGACAATGTCAGCTATAGGTCGATTTCGGCAGTTCTCCGTAGGTCCACTTTCGGACGAGGAGCCAGAGTCCGCTTGTGGCGCTCAACACTCCGAATGAATCGAATCGGCTAGGTCCGGCAGCTCCGGAAACTGCCGACATTTTGAGCCGACATGCCTACCGACGTAAACTCCCGCCTGCTTATCACGAAGATCGCCGAATTCTGCCGAAAGCGCCTGACGCCGTTCCTTCACGCCGACACCGAGCGGCTTCAGTCCTATTTTGCTGATCTCATCTCACGCCGTGACCCGAGGCCGTGGCATTAATTGGCGGACCATCGCGGATGACTGCGGCATCGATCATCCGCGCATGGCAGCCATCAGGGAGGAAGTCCGCCCGGCTTGGAGGCGATCGTGCGGGCATTCGACGCTGCGGCGGCGAGAGAGGCCCAGCCGTGTTTCGCTCACCATGACCAGGGCCACGTCGCCGGCGGTGGAGCGAGCCTGTCAAAACCTCGCTCCCCTGCCGTCCGTCGCGCACGCTTTCAGCCCGACCTGTTCGCGAAGAAAGATCCCGGCGAGGGAGTGGATCGACTTCGACCAAGCCGGAAGCGGGGCGTGAAGCCGAAGGTCGTCATCGACTTCCCCCAGGCGCTCGCTGATCGCTGGGAGGATCCGGCCAGCTTTCGTGAGGCATTGATGCTGCACATGCAGCGCCACGGCGAAACGTACTGGCACCTCCATCGCGCCATCGTCGACGCCGGGGAAAGCTTCGACATCAAGACCATTCGAAGCTGGATTCAAGGAACGCGAGCACCGGCCAGTACCGACAGCTTGGCGATCCTCGAACGGATCGAGCGTCGGGCGGCGATTTGCCGGCGAACGCTTTCGCCCTTCACGCGGCTCTGACCTGCGGTCCGTTCGGGAGGAGCTTGGCGAGCTTCCTGAGGTTCTGGGCTGCTGCGGCGAGGTGGAACTCGTCCTGGCGCCGTTTGGTCCGCGGAGTCGCAGCCGATCGAACCTCAGGATGCGCTTGAGATGGGCGAAGAGCATCTCGACCTTCTTCCGCTCTCGCCGCGAGGTGACAAAGGCGTCGGTCTCGGCGATGTCCCTGGCCATGTCGCGGGCGCCCTCATGGATCGAGCGCAGGATCTTGCGAGCCGGCGTGTTGGGGCAGCACTGCGGCGTCAGCGAACAGGCATCGCAGTCGAACTTGCTGGCGCGGTAGCGCATGAAGCCCTCGGGATCGACGCCCTCGCGACTAAGGCCGAAGCGCCGGCGATACTGGTGAAGCTCCTTCCCGCCCGGGCAGGTGTAGAGATCGCGGGCGTGGTCGTAGCTGAAGTCGGAGCGGCTGAAGGTGCCGTCGCTGCGCTGGGATTTGTCGGACACCGGGATATGCGGCTCGATCCCGCGCTCGTGCACCAGCCAGGCGAGGTTCTCGGCCGCGCCATAGGCACTGTCGGCGGCGAGCTTGGCCGGCCAGAGGCCGAAGCGCTCCTGCGTCCGGTCGAGCATGGTGCGGGCCGAGCCGACTTCGGCCTGCCGGATGGCACGGCTGGCCTCGACATCGACGATGACGGCGTGGTCGAGATCGATCAGATAGTTGGTGGCATAGGCGAAGAAGGCGTGACCCTTCAGGGCCCCGGTCCATTGCGCCGCCGGATCGGAGCGCGAGACGAACTTCGGCTTGACCTCGCTGGCCGCGCCCCAGGCGGCTTCGTCGAGCGTGTCGAGATACTCGCGGACCGAGCGCCGTGTGCGGGCGAGATCGTTCCAGTCGACCGGCTCGGAAGCTTCCGCGGAGCGTTGCTTGTTCGCATCGGCCTTGATCAGGCTGGCATCGACCGCGAAGCCTTCCCCACCCACGAGCCCCTCCGCGATGCAGCGCCGGACCGTCGCCTCGAACAGCTCCCGCAGCAGGTCGCTCCCGCGGGAGCGGCCATGCCGGTTCTTTGAGAAGGTCGAGTGATCGGGAACGGTGCCCTCGAGCCCAAGCCGGCAAAACCAGCGATAGGCCAGGTTCAGATGCACTTCCCGTCATGGTCGATGATACAGATCGCCACCGAGCGCAGCGACACATCCAGCGCAGCGTAAAAACATCACGTATCCCCCTCTTGGATCTGCCGAGATCCTAACGGGAGCTTGGACCCTCGCGGGTCCGCCGGATTACGCATGCTTGTGGGCATCGCACGAGAGTCTTCCGATGGCGCATCCAGGATCATTTCCCGGTGGGGTTTAAACGGCCGCTTCCACCACTTCGTCGGTCCAAACCTTGAACCCGGTCAAAGTGTTCCGACCGAATGTGGTGGCGATGGCGACATCGGCGGCGTCGCGGCCCCGCGCGATCAGCACCCGGCCTATTCGCGGCGCATTGTTGCGCGGATCGAACATCTGCCAGCCGCCTTCGAGATAGGCTTCGAAAGATGCCGCGAAATCGCCTGGCGGGTAGGGCGGCGGCGTGCCGACATCGCCGAGATAGCACGTACAGTAACGAGCTGGGATGTTTAACGCCCGACAGAAAGCGATAGCGAGATGAGCGAAGTCGCGGCACACGCCGCGACCCTCTTGATAAGCCTCGGACGCTGTGCGGGTCATGCTGGCGTCATTGTAGTTGAAGGCGATGCGCTGGTGGACAAAATCGCAGATCGCCTGAACGCGCGGGGCGCCCGGCTTGGTATGGCCGAAGAGCCGCCAGGCGAGGTCGAGCAGACGGTCGTTGTCGCAGAACCGGCTCGCCAACAGAAAAACAAGGCTCTCTTCCGGCAACCGTTCGACCGGTACTTGGCCAGCATGGGGGTCGTAGCTTTCCGGCAGGCCGCTATCGGAGATGATTGCATCGGCAGTTATCCGCATAAGCCCCTTTGGCGCCATCAATCGGGTGCACCAGTTGCCGAAGCCATCACGGTAGCCACTGACGCGCACCGCGGGCTGGATGCGGATATGGTCCGGTTCGTCCAGGTCCGAAACCCGGCTGAAATGCACATTCAGCATCAGGATGACGGGTGTAGGTTGCGGGAAATCGTAGTCGAGCTGGTAGCCGATCCTGAGTTTCACGCGATACCTTCTGCGCAATGGCGCGAATGGCGGCCGGTTCATCTGTTAAAGCAGATACCACCATGCATGTTCCCGGCCTGTGGCGATATAGGCTACGCATATTGGTATGCAGCCCGTCGGCCCGGTGTTCGCTTTCGGCCAACCTCGCAATAAAGGCGGCCCCGCTCTCGAAGAATTTTTTCATGCAAAACAGCCCGCGGATAAAAATCGGGCCGGCCTTGTAAGTTCATTTTGAAATACTATTTAGAATTGGCCTCGAAACATACATGATAAGGTTTTTGGGGAATTGCGCGAAGCGCCCCGGCTCGGGCCCAGGAAATGGAGTCTGACTATGGGAAGTCTTTCTCTTTATTGGTTTAGTTGTCGGAGCTGGGCTGGGGACCATTATTTGGCCGGGGTCGCGCACGGCTCAGAAAGAGAGGCTCTCACGAAGAGGGTTGGCTCTTCCCGAGCCGTAGCCGGCCGGGCGATCACATCACAACCCGCCAGTACGGCCGTCTTCTTGATGGGTGGGTAGCGCTGATGGGCTGGATCCTACGCTCGATGGAACTCACAGTCTCCGCCGGACGAAGTTCGCGCTGATTTATAAGCGCACCGGCAACCTGCGCCCTGTCAGCTCCTTCTCGGCCATACGAAGCTGGAAAGCACTGTACGCTATCCTTGGCATCGACGTTGATGATGCGCTTCTCCTTTCGGGGCAAACAGACCTATGACGTGTGGCACGGCGGGAACCCGCCGTGCGATTTTCATCACTCGGCCAACGGCAACAGACGATCGGGAGCCGGACATTCACTCAGACGACCTCGGCCGTCCCTTCAAAACCTCATTTCGACCCGCCCCTTGAGGGTGTGATCCCTGGAGCGTTCGCCAACGGCGGCGGAATAGGTCAGGCCGAGCGCGGTGGCCTGCGATACCCGCCAGTCGAGCCCGGCCTCGGCGACGAGGGCCTCGCGATCGATCTTCGCGGCGAAGACCTGGGCCGGGGTGGTGCCGAGAACGAAGGCGGTGCTGGCCTGCGGGGTGAGCTCGCCGAAGCCGTGGCGCCAGCCGAGCATGGCGCGGGCGAAGAGCGGAGCGGTTCCGATCTGCGCCTCGGCGCGCAGGCCGAGCGTGGCGAAGCCGAGCGTCTGCTCGAAGGAGTGCACGCGCAAAGCCGCAGCACCGCCCTGCTCGGTGCCGGCGTCGGTCGAGACCCGGATCAGTGCCAGCTGGGCGAAGGGCTCCAGTGCGAAGCCGCTGAAGGCGAAGCCATAGCCGAGCTCGGCGAAGCCTTGCGTCACCGACCCTGGGTGCTGCAGCCTCAGCAGGTCGCCGAAGCCACG